>Ga0209061_1000319_pt1 | contig 138672 bp, 136 predicted proteins | sample Coa_R1_10_FD_187157 | JGI IMG/M metagenome (GOLD analysis project Ga0209061, IMG submission 187157) | Surface soil microbial communities from Centralia Pennsylvania, which are recovering from an underground coalmine fire - Coalmine... | ecosystem: Environmental > Terrestrial > Soil >... | reverse complement strand
CACTCATGGATTCTGTGGACAGACGTGTGCCTAGTAACCTCGGACCTCTGGAGACCTGGTCAATGTCCTGACCGGGTATTTCTTCGTCGGAAGTGCCCAGAATCCGGCTCCAACTGTCGAACTCGGGCGTGCGCCCCGGGCGCGAGCCACTGAGGCGTCCTCCCAGCCGAATCATTGGTTGATCAGTGACGAGGCGCACGAGCACCACCTCGAAGCCGCCCCGGTCAGAAACCCAGGGCTGCTGACAGCCGAGCGGATAGTTCTCTGCGTGGACCGGCAGTCGGGGTGCAACGGGCCCTCCAGACGGTTTCGACCACTTCGGGGTCAAGCACGCGCATGATGGTGGGTACCTCCACTTGGTCGTGGTGGGTTGGATGAGCACCCCGATCATCTCGGGGCCGATCCCACGACCGGTGGATGATCATCAGCCCCAGCAGGGAAACCCTTGACAGGGCCGCGCACGGCGCCTATATGCGCGGCCTCTAAACCTACATCACGCCACTACTCGCAGATTTTCGGTCAGAGCGAGCGGACGAGCAATGCGTCCCCCTGGCCGCCCCCGCCGCACAGGGCCACCGCGGCCAGCGCGGCCTGGCGGCGCCGCAGCTCCAAGAGCGCGGTCAGGGCCAGGCGGGTTCCGGACATGCCGATCGGGTGGCCGAGGGCGATTGCCCCGCCGTTCACGTTGACCCGGTCTTCGGGGATCCCGAGCTGGTCGATCGAGGCCAGCCCGACGGCCGCGAAGGCCTCGTTGATCTCGAACAGGTCGATGTCGCTGACCGAGACCCCGGCGCGGCCGGCTGCCTTCTCGATGGCCCGGGCCGGCTGCAGCAACAGGGAGGGGTCGGGGCCGGCCACCTGGCCGTAGGCGACGAACTCGCCCAGCGGCTGCACGCCGAGCTGGCGAGCCTTGTCCGGGGACGCCAGGACGACCGCCGCCCCGCCGTCGGAGATCTGCGAGGCGTTGCCGGCGGTGATGGTGCCGTCTGTGTCGAACGCCGGCCGCAGCGCGGCCAGAGACTCGGGCGTGGTGCCCGGGCGCACCCCCTCGTCGGTGTCGGCCAGCAGCGGGTCGCCCCGGCGCTGGGGCACCTCGACCGGCACGATCTCCTCGGCCAGCCGCCCCTCTTTGGCCGCGGCCGCCGCCTTCTCGTGGGAGGCGGCGGCGAACGCGTCCTGGCGCTCCCGGCTGATCTTGGCGGTCGAGCTGTTGTAGCGGTCGGTCGCCAGGCCCATCGCGCAGTGGTCGAAGGCGCAGGTGAGTCCGTCGTGCATCATCGAGTCGACCAGGGTGCCGTCGCCCAGCCGATACCCGGTCCGGGCGTCGGGCAGCAGGTGCGGAGCACGGCTCATCGACTCCATCCCCCCGGCCACCACGATCTCGGCGTCTCCGGCCGCGATCATCTGGTCGGCCAGGTAGATGGTGTTGAGGCCGGACAGGCAGACCTTGTTGATGGTGGTGGCCGGGACCGACATCGGGATGCCGGCCCGGCTGGCGGCCTGGCGGGCCGTGATCTGGCCCTGACCGGCCTGGAGCACCTGGCCCATGAGCACGTAGTCGACCTGCTCGGGGGCCACCTGGGCCCGACGCAGCGCCTCGGCGATGGCGAAGCCGCCCAGCTCCTGGGCACTGAACCCCGAGAGGATCCCCGACAGCTTGCCGATCGGCGTCCGGGCTCCGGCGACGATGACGGATCCGGGCATGGCTGACCTCCTGACCTTGGCAGACGCTCAATCTTATTGCCCCGGGTATCTTTGCGGGCCATGGACACCATCCTGCAGGCCGTCCTCGACGGCGCTCCCGGCGAGGAGCTCGCCCAGCTGCCCATGCCCGAGACCTATCGAGCCGCGTTCGTCCGCCGGGATGAGGCTGCCATGTTCGAGGGGATGGAGTCGGCCGAGAAGGACCCCCGCAAGTCGCTGCACGTGGGGGAGGTGGCGCTGCCCGAGCTGGCCCCCGACGAGGCCTACGTCGCGGTGATGGCCTCGGCGATCAACTTCAACACCGTGTGGACGTCCATCTTCGAGCCGCTCCCCACCTTCGGGTTCCTCGACCGGCTGGGCAAGGAGAGCCGGTGGGGGGCTCGCCACGCGCTCAACTACCACGTGCTCGGCTCCGACGCCTCCGGGGTGGTGCTCAAGGTCGGCTCGGCGGTGCGCAACTGGCGAAGCGGCGACAAGGTGACCATCCACTGCAACTTCGTCGACGACCAGGACCCGGGCGCGCACGACGACTCGATGCTGGCGGCCAACCAGCGGATCTGGGGATTCGAGTCCAACTTCGGAGGCTTGGCCGATATCGCGCTAGTGAAGGCGAACCAGCTCATGCCCAAGCCGGCGCACCTGACCTGGGAGGAGGCGGCGGTCAACGCGCTGTGCAACTCGACCGCCTACCGCATGCTGGTCTCGCCGAACGGGGCCCCCATCAAGCAGGGGGACCGGGTCCTCGTGTGGGGTGCGACCGGCGGGCTCGGCAGCTACGCGGTCCAGTACGTGCTGAACGGCGGGGGCATTCCCATTGGCGTGGTCTCCTCGCCCGACAAGGTGGACCTCCTCCACGAGCTCGGGGTCGAGGCGGTCATCGACCGCAAGGCGGCCGGCTACCGCTTCTGGAAGGACGAGTTCCACCAGGACGAGGCCGAGTGGCGGCGCTTCGGCAAGGACATCCGAGCCCTGGTGGGCGAGGATCCCGACATCGTCTTCGAGCACCCCGGCCGCTCGACCATGGGGGCGTCGGTGTTCGTGGCCAAGCGGGGCGGCATCATCGTCACCTGCGCCGCCACCTCGGGGTACATGATCGAGTACGACAACCGGCACCTGTGGATGAAGCTCAAGACCATCAAGGGCTCGCACTTCGCCAACTACCGGGAGGCCTGGGACGCCAACCGGCTGATCTGCGAGGGCAAGATCCTCCCGCCGCTGTCGGCGGTCTACCCGCTCGAGGAGGTCGGTGAGGCGACCTACCAGGTCCACAAGAACCTCCACGAGGGCAAGATCGGCGTCCTGTGCCTGGCACCGCGCCAGGGGCTTGGGATCGACGACCCCGAGCTTCGGGCCCGGGTCGGCGAGGACCGGATCACGCTGTTCCGGAGGCACGAGGGATGACCTCCCAACCCGACGGCCAGCTGACCGAGGTCGACCACGTGGCCATCGCGGTGTCCGACCTCGAGGCGGCGATCTCGTTCTACGAGCGGACCTTCGGGGCCAAAGTCGTCCACCGAGAGGTGGTCGAGTCCGATGCGGTCGAAGAAGCCCTGGTCAAAGTGGCGGACTCCTACATCCAGCTGCTCACCCCGACCAGCGACGGCTCGACGGTGGCCCGGTTCTTGGCCCAGCGGGGCGAGGGGTTGCACCACGTCGGCTACCGGGTGAAGGACTGCGCGGCCGCGCTGGCGGCGGCCCAAGCGGCCGGGGCCCGGGCCATCGACGAGGCCCCACGGCCTGGGTCGCGCGGGACGACGGTCGCCTTCTTGCATCCGAAGTCCGCCTTCGGGACGCTCATCGAGCTCGTGCAGGAGTGAGCAGCGGCCACCCAGCCGGTTCCGGCGGGCTTGGTAGCGTGGCGCAGGTGGGACACGACCAGCGGCTCGACGATCTGCTGGCCAGGCGATCCGAGGCCCTGAACGCCGGGTCGCCGGCCGCCATCGAGCGCCACCATGCCCGGGGCAAGATGACCGCCCGGGAGCGCATCGACTACTTGCTCGACGACGGCTCCTTCCAGGAGCTCGACATGCTGGCCCGGCACCGGGCCCACGGCATGGGGCTGGAGGACAAGCGGCCGTACACCGACGGGGTGGTCACCGGGTTCGGCACCATCGACGGGCGCCGGGTGTGCGTGTTCTCCCAGGACGCCACCGTGACCGGCGGCTCGACCGGGGAGGTCCACGGGGAGAAGATCCACAAGGTCATGGACCTGGCCATCTCCATCGGGGTGCCGATCATCGGCATCAACGACGGTGGCGGGGCTCGGCTCCAAGAAGGCGTGGTCTCCCTGCACGCCTACGGCGGCATCTTCTTCCGAAACGTCCAGGCGTCAGGGGTGATCCCCCAGATCAGCGTCATCTTGGGGTCCTGCGCCGGCGGCGCCGTCTACTCGCCGGCCATGACCGACTTCATCTTCATGGTCCAGGGCATTTCCAACATGTTCATCACCGGCCCCGACGTGGTGAAGACGGTGACCGGGGAGGAGGTGACCCTGGAGGAGCTGGGCGGGGCGATGAGCCACGCCACCAAGTCCGGCGTTGCCACCTTCGTTGCCCCCGACGAGAAGGCCTGCCTGGACGACGTCCGGTACCTCTTGTCCTTCCTGCCCTCCAACAACCTGGAGGAGCCACCGGCAGTGGTCCCCGGTGACGACCCCGAGCGCGCCACCCCCGAACTGATCGACCTGATCCCGGCGTCGCCCAACCAGCCCTACGACATGATCAAGGTGATCCAGACCATCGTCGACGACGGCGAGTACTTCGAGGTCCACCCCCACTGGGCGATGTCGATCACCTGCGGGCTGGCCCGGATCGACGGCCGGGTGGTCGGCATCGTCGGGAACCAGCCCTCGATCCTGGCCGGGGTGCTCGACATCGACTCCTCCGAGAAGGCGGCTCGCTTCGTCCGCACCTGCGACGCCTTCAACATCCCCCTGGTCACCTTCGTCGACGTGCCAGGGTTCCTCCCGGGGACCGACCAGGAATACGGGGGGATCATCCGCCACGGTGCCAAGCTCCTGTACGCCTACTGCGAGGCCACGGTGCCTCGGATCCAGATCATCACCCGCAAGGCCTACGGCGGGGCCTACGTGGTCATGAACTCCAAGTCGATCGGCGCCGACTTCGCCTTCGCCTGGCCGTCGGCCGAGATCGCGGTCATGGGGCCGCAGGGCGCGGTGGAGATCCTCTACCGGCGTGAGCTGGCCGCTGCCGCTGACCCGGCGGCCCGCCGGGCCGAGCTGGTCAACGAGTACACCGAGCGCTACGCGAACCCCTACATCGCAGCCGAGCGGGGCTACGTCGACGACGTGATCGACCCGGCCGAGACCCGCCGGGTCCTGGTGCGCAGCCTCGCCCTGCTGAGCTCCAAGCGCGAGGAGCTCCCCCGGCGCAAGCACGGGAACGTCCCGCTGTGAGCGCAAGGCGCCCCGGCGACGTTGGCGGGGCGGCGCTCGCCCTGCGCCCCCGACCGGCGATCGACCCCGGGGTCCTGGCGGCCATCGTCCTCGCGCTCGACGAGCGGCAGCCGAGGCCGGCGCGCCCGGTGACCGCCGCTACCACCACCAGCTGGCGGTTCAGCGGCCGCTGGTGGAACCAGCCTGCTCCCCTGCGGCGGGAGCGGCCGCGGCCGGTCGGCTGAGCTGCCCTCAGCGCGAGGAGCCGGCCGGGGCGAGCCGTTCCCGGCGGCGCTCGACCTCATCGAGGAGCTCACCCAGGATCGCGGCCAGCTGGAAGTCCTTGGGGGTGTAGACGGCAGCCACCCCCTTGCCCAGGAGCACCTCGGCGTCGTCGCGGGGGATGATCCCCCCGACCACCACGGTCGCGTCCACGCCGAACGCACGGAGTTGGTCCAGCACCGCCGGGACCAGCTCGAGGTGGGAGCCCGAGAGGATCGACAGACCGACCACGTCGACGTCCTCGTCGCGCGCCGCCGCCGCGATCTGCTCGGGGGTGAGCCGGATCCCTTGGTAGATGACCTCGAAACCGGCATCGCGGGCGGCGACCGCGAGCTGCTCGGCACCGTTGGAGTGCCCGTCGAGGCCCGGCTTGCCGATCAGCAGGCGGGCCGGCGCCCCGGTGCGCTCGGCCAGGCTCCGGGCCCGGGCGGCGACCGCCGCGAGCTCGTCGCCATGGGCCCCCCGAGCGCCGCCCACCCCGGTGGGCGCCCGGTACTCGCCGAAGACCTCCCGCAGGGCTGCGGCCCACTCGCCGGTGGTGCCGCCCGCTCGGGCCAGGGCCAAGGTGGGTGTCATGAGGTCGGCGCCCGGGTCCTCGGCCGCCCGGCGGAGCTCATCGAGCGCTCGGCGGAGCGCGCTGTGGTCGCGATGCTGACGCCAGGCCTTCACGTCGGCCGCCAGCTCGGCGGCCACCGCGGGCTCCGGCTTGAGCACCGAGTCGGCGGTCAGCGGCGACTCGGCCGAGTCGGTGAAGCAGTTGACCCCGACCACCATCTGCTGGCCGCTCTCGATCCGGGCCACCCGTTCGGCCTGGCTGCGCACCAGGCGCGCCTTGAGCTCGTCGACGACGGCGAAGGCCCCACCCCGCTCCAAGACGTCCTCCAGCTCGGCCGTTGCCGCGTCGACGAGCTCGTTCGTCTTGCGGGCGATGACCGTCGACCCCTCGAAGATGTCGTCGTACTCGAGCAGGTCCGACTCGTAGGCCAAAATCTGCTGGATCCGCAGCGACCACTGCTGGTCCCACGGCCGCGGCAGCCCGAGGGCCTCGTTCCAGGCCGGCAGCTGGATGGCCCTGGCCCGAGCGTCCTTTGACAGGGTGACCCCCAGGGTCTCGAGCACGATGCGGATGATGTTGTTCTCCGGCTGGGCCTCGGTCAGGCCGAGCGAGTTGACCTGCACGCCGTAGCGGAAGCGGCGGAGCCGCTCGTCCGCGACGCCGTAGCGCTCCTTGCAGATTCGGTCCCACATGGCCGCGAACGCCCGCATCTTGGCAGTCTCTTCGATGAAGCGGACGCCGGCGTTGACGAAGAAGCTGATCCGCCCGACCACCTGGTCGAACCGCTCGGCCGGGACCTTGCTCGAGGAGCGGACCCCGTCGAGCACTTCGATCGCGTTGGCCAGGGCGTACGCGATCTCCTGCACCGGCGTGGCCCCGGCCTCCTGGAGGTGGTAGCTGCAGATATTGATCGGGTTCCACCGCGGGACCTTGGCGACGGTGTAGGCGATGGTGTCGATGGTCAGGCGGAGGCTCGGTCCCGGCGGGAAGATGTAGGTACCGCGGCTCAGGTACTCCTTCAAGATGTCGTTCTGGGTGGTGCCCTGCAGGACGGAGGGGTCGACCCCTTGCTCCTCGGCATGGGCCACGTAGAGGGCGAGGAGCCAGGCAGCGGTGGCGTTGATGGTCATCGAGGTGTTCATCTCGGCCACCGGGATGCCTTCGAACAGCTGGCGGATGTGGCCGAGGTGTGCCACCGGCACCCCGACCCGGCCCACCTCGCCAGCCGCTTCGGGTGCATCGGGGTCGTAGCCGGTCTGAGTCGGCAGGTCGAACGCGATGGACAGGCCGGTCTGGCCCCGGGCCAAGTTGGTGCGGTAGAGCTCGTTGGAGGCCCGGGCGCTCGAGTGGCCCGAGTAGGTGCGCATGACCCAGGGCTGACTTCGCTTCGGGGTTCCTCGGTTCTCGGCCATCATCACCGCCCTTTCCGTGCCAGCCCTCGACGCATACCGGACGCGGTGGCGACGGCGGAACCTCTCACGCCCGCTGGTAGTCGTAGAACCCTCGACCGGACTTGCGCCCGAGGTGTCCGGCGGCGACCATCCGGCGCAGCAGCGGTGCCGGCGCACACTGAGGCTCTCGGTGTTCGGCGTAGAGCGCCTCCAAGATCGCCACCGAGGTGTCCAGTCCGACCAGGTCCAGCAGCGCGAATGGGCCCATGGGGAAACCGCAGCCCCCGACCATGGCCGCGTCGATGTCCTCTTTGGTCGCGACGCCCCGCTCGAGCAGGTGCACCGCGTTGTTGAGGTAGGGGAACAAGAGCGCGTTGACGATGAATCCGGCCCGGTCCTCCACCACCACCGGCTCCTTGCCGCACGAGCGAGCGAACTCGACGGCGGCCGAGATGGTCTCCTGGGAGGCCGTGAGGGGGCGCACCACCTCGACCAGACTCATGGCCGGAGCCGGATTGAAGAAGTGGATCCCGCACACCTGCTGGGGGCGCCCGGTGACCATCCCGATGTCGACCACTGGGAGCGTGGAGGTGTTGGTGGCCAGGATGGTCGCCGGCTGGCACAGCGAGTCGAGCTCTTCGAACAGTTCGAGCTTGACCGCCAGGTCCTCCACCACCGACTCGATGACCAGGTCGGCCTGCGCCAGGTCCTTGAGCTCGGTGGTCACGGTGATCCGGCCCAGGATCTCGTCGCGCTCGGCCTCGGTCCGCTTGCCCCGTTCGACCTGGCGGTCGAGGGACCGCCGGACCCCGGCGAGCACCGACTCGGCGGATTGGGGAGTGCGACCTCGGGCCACGACGCGGTACCCGGCGGCTGCGGCGACCTCGGCGATCCCGGTGCCCATGATCCCGGACCCCACGACACCTACGGTGGTGATCGGCATGGGCCGATCGTACTCGCCCTCCGAACAGGGCTTCCTCGTCGGGGGCCCGACCAGCGGGGCCGGCATGGGAGAGTGAGGAGATGAGCGGGCACAGCGGGCCCCTGGCCTTGGTCGGTGGGGCCGAGTGGAGCGCCGGCTGCAGCTTCGACCAGGAGCTGCTCGAGGCCTCCGGGGGAACCGAGGTGCTGGTGCTGCCGACCGCCGCCGCCTACGAGCGTCCCGAGCGCCTGGTGGTGGCGGCGGCCGAGTGGTTCTCGACCATGGGGGCCCAGGTCGAAGGGCTGATGGTGCTCACCCGGGCCGATGCCGAGGACCGTGGGGCAGCCGAGGTGGTCCGCCGCGCTCGATTCGTCTACCTCTCGGGCGGGTCAGCCCTGCACCTGCGATCGGTGCTCAAGGGGTCGGCCGTCTTCGCGGCCCTGCGCGAGGCATGGGAGGGGGGTGCGGTGGTGGCCGGCGCCGGCGGCGGGGCGATGGCCCTCACCGACCCGATGGTCGACCCCCGAGGTGGCGCGCTCACGGTGGGCCTCGGGTTGATCGAGGGGTTGGCTGTCTTCACCCACCTGGGGGACGTCGCCGAGGACGCCCACGGGGTGAAGCTCCACCGTTCGGTCACCCTGGCACCGGCCGGGCTCCCGGTGGTGGGCCTGCCCGAGCGCAGCGCGGTGATCCGGGAACCCTCGGGCCGGTGGCGCTCGGCCGGTGCGAAGGAGCCCCAGGTCTTCGTCGACGGCCATGCGGCGCCCGGCGGCCTGGCAGTGCTGAGCCCCCCAGCTGAGTCCCCCAGCTGAGCCAGCCTCGGGAGCCTCAGTCGGCTTCGGTGATAGTGACCGACTCCATGACCACCCGCTCGGTGGGTCTCCCCGAACGGGTGCCGGCCGCGTCGATTGCCCGCACCACGTCGCCGCCCGACACGACCGAGCCGAACAGCGTGTAGTTCGGGGCCAGGCTGGCCCCATCGGGTCCGGTGATGATGAAGAACTGGCTCCCGTTGGTGTCCGGTCCGGCGTTGGCCATCGCCACCGAGCCCAGCTGGTAGCGGCCGGGCGGGGGAAGCTCGTCGGCGAAGCGGTAGCCCGGCCCGCCGCGACCGGTCCCCTCGGGATCGCCGCCTTGGATCACGAACCCCGGGATGATGCGGTGGAACACCAGGCCGTCGAAGTAGTGGTAGCGAGAGAGGAAGACGAAGCTGTTGACCGCGAGCGGCGCCGCGATCGGGTCCAGGGCCACCACCATCGTCCCCTTGGAGGTGACGATGGTGGCCTGGTAGCGCTTGGCCGGGTCGATGACCATGGGCGGCGGCTCCTCGAAGTGGCGCCGCAGGGGGCTCGAGCCATCGGGTGCCGGCGGGTCGACAGGGCTCACGATGAGGCGACCTCCTTGATCTTGATGGAGAGGATGCGGTGGACCACCGCGGGCCGCCCGGCCTGGCTGCTCGCCGGAGCCCCGTTGGCATTGATGGCCTCGACCACCTTCATCCCCGAGGTGACCTGGCCGAAGAGCACGTAGTCGGGCGGGAGGGACTCGCCCTGGGGTCCGGCGACCACGAACCACTGGCTCCCGTTGGTCTTGGGCTCGGTGGTTGCCGGGCTGTCGGAGTTGGCCAGGGCGACCGCCCCGAGCGGGTACTGGGGCGAGGCCTTCGCCGGCCCGGCCTCGGTGAACTCGTAGCCGGGGCCGCCGCGGCCGGTCCCGGTCGGGTCGCCGGTCTGATCGACGAAGCCCTTGATCACCCGGTGGAAGATGTTGCAGTTGTAGAAGCCTCGCTTTGCCAGGAAGACGAAACTGTTGACCGCGATCGGGGCCTGATCTGGGTGCATGGTGATGACGAACGAGCCGATGTCGGTTCGCACCGTCGCCTCGTACGTGGCGGTCGTAGAGATGGTGGTCGGCGGGACCGAGCTGTAGTGCTGGTGGTTCACGGTGGCCGTCACTTGCTGTGGGCAACCGTTGCGTACCCAGATCCGCTCTAGCCGGCCCTGGGCGGTGTCGGGGATGGCGGGCTTGGATTTAGGCCGGGTGAGCAGGTACACCGAGCCGACCACCACTGCCGCGATGACCAGCACGATGATCGAGCTGCGGACTTGGCGACGCCGTCGCTGGCGCCGGGCCATCGCCTCCAGGCGGGCCCGGCGGGCCGCCCGCTGACGCGCTCGCTTCTCGCTGGGCACGGGTCGACACCCTACTGGTCAGCCAGATCGGGCCCGGATCGGCCGGTGACGAGGGGTGCGGCCCCGGCCAGGTAGCTTCGGCGGTCGTGGCGCTCGTCGTGCAGAAGTACGGAGGGACCTCGCTCGCCGATGCCGAGCGAATCCGGGCGGTGGCCGAACACGTCGCCCGGAGCACCCGCGACGGCGCCCAGGTGGTGGTCGTGGTGAGCGCGATGGGAAAGACCACCGACGACCTCATCCGGCTGGCGGCCGAGGTGAGCTCGTCCCCGCCACCGCGCGAGTACGACATGTTGGTCAGCGTGGGGGAGCGGGTGTCGGCCTCGCTCCTGTGCATGGCCCTGGCTGACTTCGGCGTGCCGGCGGCATCGTTCACCGGAAGCCAGGCTGGCATCATCACCACCACCGAGCACACAAGGGCTCGGATCATCGAGGTCCGGGGAGATCGCCTGCGCGACGCGATGGCCGAGGGGAAGGTCCCGGTGGTGGCCGGCTTTCAGGGCGTCTCGACGGACCGGGAAGTCACGACGATGGGGCGGGGGGCCTCCGACACCACTGCCGTGGCCCTGGCCGCCGCCCTTGGGGCGTCGATGTGCGAGATCTACACCGATGTGACCGGGGTGTTCAGCGCCGACCCGAGGGTGGTGCCGACCGCTCGCCGGCTGCCGCGCATCAGCTTCGAGGAGATGCTGGAGATCGCGGCCACCGGTGGGCGGGTGCTCATGCTGCGCTCGGTCGAGTTCGCCCGGCGCTACCGGGTGCAGCTGCACGTTCGATCCAGCTTCACCTGGGAGCCCGGGACCGTCGTGACCGAGGAGGGACCCGACATGGAACAGGCCGTCGTGACCGCCGTCACCCACGACACCTCGGAGGCGAAGGTGACCGTCTCTGGTGTCCCCGACCGGCCGGGGGTCGCGGCCCGCCTCTTCCGGGCGCTGGCCGACCGGTCGATCAATGTCGACATGATCGTCCAGAACATCTCCTCCCACGGCACGACCGACATCTCCTTCACCCTCCCCCGGCTCGACCTGGCCACCGCGGTCGAGGTTTGTCGGGGCCTCTCGGGCGAGCTCGGGGCCTCCGGAGTGAGCGCCGACGACGCCATTGCCCGGGTCTCGGTGATCGGGGCCGGCATGAAGTCCCACCCCGGGGTCACCGCGTCGATGTTCGAGACCCTGGCCTCAGAGGGGATCAACATCGAGATGATCTCCACCTCCACCATCCGGATCTCCTGCGTGGTGGCCGAACAGGATGTCGAGCGGGCAGTGCGAGCCCTGCATGGCGCGTTCGAGCTGGAGGCGCCGGGTCGCTGAGGCAGCGGGCCGAGCGCCGGGCCGGCCCTAGGATTGGCCCGTGCGGGTGGCCGTGGTGGGCGCGACCGGGCAGGTCGGTGAGGAGATGCGGGCCATCTTGGCCGAACGCCGGTTCCCGGCCGACGAGGTCCGCTTCTTTGCCTCGGCCCGCTCGGCCGGCCGGGTGTTGCCGTGGGCCGGCCGAGCGGTCCCGGTCGAGGAGGCCGACCGGGCTGACTTCTCGGGCATCGACATCGCCCTGTGCTCGGCCGGCGCCGCAGCGTCGCGGACGCTCGCCCCCAGACTGGCCCAGGGCGGGGCAGTCGTGGTCGACAACTCCTCGGCGTGGCGCATGGACCCCGACGTGCCCCTCGTCGTCTCCGAGGTCAACCCCGAGGCCCTGGCGCGGATCGGTAAGGGGATCGTCGCCAACCCCAACTGCACCACCATGATCGCCATGCCGGCGCTCGGGCCGCTCCACCGCGAGGCCGGGTTGCGGCGGCTGGTGGTGTCCAGTTACCAGGCGGTGTCGGGCAAGGGGCGGGCCGGGGTGTCCGAGCTGGCCGATCAGTTGGCAAAGACCGCCGGCGCGGCCGAGGAGCTGGTGCACGATCCCCGTCGGGTCGAGTTCCCGGCGCCAGCGGCGTTTGTCGCCCCGATCGCCCACAACGTGATCCCCTTCGCCGGGACCGCGGTCGACGATGGCAGCGGCGAGACCGACGAGGAGCAGAAGTTCCGCAACGAGGCCCGAAAGATCCTGGCGGAGCCGGAGCTGTCGGTCACCTGTACCTGCGTCCGGGTGCCGGTGTTCACCGGCCACGCGGTGTCGATCGTGGCCGAGTTCGAGCGGGAGCTCTCGCCCCGCGCTGCTTTGGAGATCCTGGCTCACGCCCCGGGGGTGCGCCTGGTCGACGTGCCCACCCCCCTCGAGGCCACCGGGACCGACGTCTCACTGGTCGGCCGGGTGCGCCGGGCCGACGGCGGGGCACTGGCCCTGTTCGTGGCAGGCGACAACCTGCGCAAGGGGGCAGCCCTCAACGCCGTCCAGATCGCCGAGCTCCTGGCCGGCCGGGAGCGCTGAGCGGCGCCCGAGGACCCCTCAGTCCGGCCCGACTGTGGTCGGGTCGGGGCCCCCGCCCACCAGGGCCGACATCTTGCGGGCCAGGCTCACCGCGTGGTCGCCGAAGCGCTCGTAGAACCGGGCGACCATGGCCAGCTCGATGGCCACCGGGACCGGCATGTCAGCGGACACGATCTCGGCGGTCAGGGTGACGTGCAGGTCGTCCATCTCGTCGTCGAGGTCGTCGACGGTGTTGGCGCCGTCCCTCGACCGCTCGGAGAACACCTCGGCGGTGCTCCGCCACAGGCGGGTGGCCACCTCGCCCATCCGATCGACCAGGCCTCGACTGCGGGCTGACATCTCCGAGCCCAGCCCCCGGGCCGCCCTCCTCGCGATGTGCTCGGCCAGGTCCCCGTTGCGCTCCAGGTCGGTGAGCATGCGCAGGATGGCGATCAGCTCACGACGCTCCTCCACGGTCCCCTCGCCCGACAGCAGGTGCTGCTGCGCCAGATTGGCGATGTCCCGGGTCAACCGGTCGACCACCTCGTCCCGCTGGACCAGCTCCTTGGCCGCGTCCCGGTCTCCGGCCAGCAGCGCATGGGTCGCTCCCGCGATGCCCTCGCCCACCAGGGCGAAGGCCTGGATGAACAGCCGGTCGATCTCGGCCAGCACCGGGCTCCTCGCCGGGGCGCCGGGCTCGGCGGCGCCGGACGGGCCGCCAACCTCGGCCCCGGCGGCTTGGCCACGTCGGGTCGAGCCCAGCCGGAACACCATGCCCAACGCTAACCCCCGGGCTGGCGCCGAGGGCGCCAGCGGGGTGGTCCCCGGTCTTGTCACAGCCCGTCGGTAGGGTGCTCGGTGATGGTGAGCGGTGAGCCCGGTTCGGGCACCGGGGCGAGGTCCGGGTGATCGTCTGGCTGGTGGTCGGGCTCGCGCTCGGCGCCTGCGCCGGCCTGGTGGTGGGCTACCTCCTGTGGGGGCGCGCTGCCGCCGGGGCGTTGGCGCAGGCCCGGATGGCCGAGGCCCGGCTGGCCGACGCCCAGGGATCGGTCTCCCGGCTCGAGGCCCAGCACGAGCTGGCCAGTGGGACCCTCGCCTCGCTGACGGAGGAGCGGGCCCGGCTCGAGGCCGAGCTCGAACAACTCCGCCGGAGCGTGGCCGAACGGGACCGGGCCTGGGCCGAGGACCGCGAACGCCTGACGGGGATCTTCGCCCAGCTCTCGAACGACGCGTTGCGAGCGAACACCGAGCAGCTGCTCAGCGTGGCCGACGCCAAGTTCCGCGACGCCCAGGAGGCAACCCGGGGCGAGCTTGGCAAGAGCCAGGCCGCGATCGCCCAGCAGCTGGAGCCGGTCAGGGAGCTGCTGGCCCGATACGAGGCCGGACTGCGTCAGATTGAGCTCGAGCGCCAGGGCGCCTACAGCGGCCTGAGCGAGCAGGTCCGAGCGCTGGCTGCCACCCAGGAGCAGTTGAAGAAGGAGACACAGAACCTGGTCAGCGCGCTGCGGTCTCCCCAGACCAGAGGCCGTTGGGGGGAGATGCAGCTGCGACGGGTGGTCGAGCTGGCCGGCATGGTCGCCCACTGCGACTTCGATGAGCAGGTGACCACCGCCAGCGAGGACAGTCGGCAGCGGCCGGACCTGGTGGTGCACCTCCCCGGTGGCGCCAACGTGGTCGTCGACGCCAAGGTGCCGCTCGACGCGTTCCTCCGAGCCACCGAGGCAGAGGACGAGTCGACCCGCAGGGCACAGCTGGACGCCCACGCTCGCCAGCTGCGCACCCACGTCGATCAGCTCGCCAAGCGAGAGTACTGGCGCCAGTTCGACCCGTCGCCGAAGTTCGTCCTGGCGTTCGTCCCCGGCGAGACGTTGTACACGACCGCACTCGAGCACGATGCCGAGCTGTTCGAGCACGCGGTGCAGCACGGGGTGATCATCGCCACCCCCGCCACCCTCATCGCCCTGCTCCGGGTGGTCGCCCAGAGCTGGCGAGAGGAGGCGATGGCTGCCAACGCTCGGGCGGTACGGGACCTGGGCGCTGAGCTCTACGACCGGCTTCGGGTGCTCGGGGGGCACTTCTCCCGGATGCACCAGAGCCTGACCAAGACGGTCGAGGCGTTCAACGACGCCGTCGGTTCGCTGGAGTCCCGGGTGCTGGTGACGGCTCGACGCTTCCCGGAGTTGTCGGTCGTGGGCCACGACGCCAAGGCGGTTCCCGAGCTGCGCCCGGTCACGGCCAGCCCCCGTGTCCCCCAGGCGTCCGAGCTGGTCGAGTCGGCGGTCGAGCTGGCTCGGCTGCGGCCGGCGCTCGACGTGGTCTCAGGACCCCTCGACGCCGGCGAGCTGCCCGGGGTGAGCGGGACCGGCTGACCCCGACAGCCGGCGGGCCGCCTCCGGCACCTGGTCGATCAGGTCTCTGAGCTCGCCTCCCTCCAGGACCTCCTCGAGGGCCCCCTCAGGGCGCAGGTGCGACACGATCGCCCGGGTCACTGGCCGACCGGTCGCCTGCTCCAGCGCGTAGGCGTAGACCGCGACCTGGCCTCGGTACTCGTCGACCGACTGCTGGTCGGGGGAGGTCTTGAAGTCGATGACCACCAGCCCGCCCTCGGTCTCGCCGACCAGGTCGGCGAAGCCCTCGACCATGCCGTCCTCAAGCCCGCGCCCGGCTGGCGCAGCCAGGGGCAGCTCCTTCCAGTGGCGCCTGGTGGCCAGGGCCCGGACCGATGGCGACCCGAGTGCCGTGGCGACCAGCGACACGGTCAGCTCCGCCGACCCGTCCTCCAGGTGCTGGGCCAAGGCGGAGGCCCGAGCCACCTCGGCCGCCTGGTCCGAGAGGATCCCGTCGGGGGTGAGGGGGATCTTGGCCAGGGTATCGTGGACCGCTCGGCCGATCCGTCGCTGCTGCTCGCGGTCGGCGGTCGCCACCGGCCGACGGACCGCCTCAGGGCGGGGGCCGGCCGCGGCGACCTCGGAGCCGAGCGCGGTCGCGGCGAAGGCGGGCTGCCGAGCGCGCTCGGCCAGCCGGGCGCGCCGCTGGTCTTCCCACCGTCGGTGCTCGGCCCACCACTGCTCGGCTGGCGGCCAAGGCGCCGACGGCGGCGTCGGAGCGGCTGGCGCCGCCCGACCGGGGCCGCCATCGGGGAAGACCGTCGGCTCGAGGCGGCAACAGGGCTCGATCAAGGCAGCGAGGGACCTGCGATCCGAGGTGGCGGCGGTCCGCAGGTGGCTCACATCGACCACGAGGTGATCGCGGGCACGGGTCAACGCCACGTAGAGGAGGCGCAGCCGTTCGGCCTGGTCCAGCCGGGCTTCCTCGTCCTTGCGCTCGTCGTAGCCGGGAGAGCAGAAGTCGCCGGTGAAGGAGAACCGCGGCCGCCCGCCGCGGTCGAACAGCACCGGTGGCGACTGGGTGCTCGGCGCGACGTCCAGACCGGTCACCACCACGACCGGGAACTCGAGGCCCTTGGCGCCGTGGATGGTCATCACCCGCACGGCGTCGTCGTCGGGGTCGGGAGGGCCCGGCGACGTGCTCCAGCGGTCGGCCTGCTCGTGCAGCTCGACCCAGCGGAGGAAGTCGCCGAGACGTCCGCCGACCGTCTCGTCGAACGCCCGGGCTTGGTCGAGGACCCAGCGGAGCCGGTGCCAGTGATCCCGCGGCCGCCGGTGGACCAGCGCCAGCTCGAACAGATGAAGTTCGGTGATGACCGCCAGGACCAGAGCGGAAGGTTCCAGCCACTGGCGCCGCTCGTGCAGGTGCGCGAGGACCCCCAGGGCGCGGACCACCGGGTCTTGGGGGCCGGCTCCCGGTGGGGGGGGCGCCAGCGGGTCCCAGGTGCCGCCAGCCCGGCGGTGCCGGACGAGGTCGTCGTCTCCGCAGGCCAGCGCCGGGGTCCGGAGCGCGGCCACCACGGCCACCGGATCACCCGGGTCATCGACCGCCCGCAGGATGGCCAGCAGGTCTCGGACCTCCTGGCAACCCCAGATCAGCGCTGCGCCCTCGAGCCGGTAGGGCACGCCGGCCTCGTCGAACGCCCGTTCCAGCACCGCGAGCCCGGTCCGAGTGGGCATGAGGACCGCCACGTCGCGGTAGCGGGCTGGTCGGGGGCCCTCCTGTGCGCCCACGGTCCAGCCCTCCTCGACGATGCTCCGGATGGCCAGGGCGACCCGAGCGGTCGAGCCGGCCCGCAGCTCGCCGACGCTGGCAGCATCCAGCGCCCCGCCGAGGACGGTCACCGGGGGGCCCACGCCCCCGAGGCTTGGCCTCACCGGTTGGAGCGGCCGTGCCCACGGCGCCCCGGCGTCGCCTGTGAGCTCGGAGAAGAGCTGGTGGACGAACTGGAGGATCTCGGGGACCGAGCGGAAGTTGGCGGTGAGGGCCAGCCGCTCGTCCATCGCGGCCGCCATCGACTCGAACAGCTCGACCTCGGCCCGCCGGAATCGGTAGATGGATTGGTTGGGGTCGCCCACCACGAACAGCCGAGCCGCCTCTTGGTCGTGGTCGCCGTCGGCCAGCAGCCGGGCCAGCTCGGCCTGGAGGGGGTCGGTGTCCTGGAACTCGTCGATCAAGATGCACCGGTAGCGGTCGCGCACGGCCTGGCGGACGTCGGCGTCGGCGGCGAGGAGCTCCACTGCCAGGACCAGCAGGTCGTGGTAGCTGAGGCGGCCTTCCCGGCGGCGCTCGCCGGCGACCTGACGCACCCAGTGGGCGACCCGCCAGCCCAGGTCGGCAACCACCGAGCGGCGCACGGCGTGCAGCATCTCCGAGCGCAGCGTCTCGGCCCGTGCGCACCGGTCGCGCACGGCGCCGATGCTGGGCCAGTTGGTGCTGCTCCCTCGGGTGAACGACAGCTTCTGGATGGAGCCGAGGGCCCGAACGATCTCGACCTCGTCGGCCGAGCCGATCAGCGGGCGGAGCCGTTCGAGAGTCGGCCCGACGACGCGGCGCAGGTGACGGGCGAGGCCGTCGGCGGGGTCCTCGCACTCGTCGAGGTGCCCGAGCGCGTCCGCCAGGGCCTCGACCAGGGGTCCCACGTCGAGGTGGAGGTCGGCAGCCTGGTCCCGCTCGGCGGCCAGTCCGGCGAGCACGGCGTCCCCCAGGCGGTCGTAGTGATCGGCCATGGCCTCGGCGGCCGGCGACAGACGACCCAGCCGCAGCCCGGCGGCGATCGCCCGGGCCAACGTCCGTGCGCCCTCGGGATCGCCGCGCAGGGCCTCGAGGAACCGCCGCCACCGGAGCCGGTGGTCGAGCGAGGCGACGGCAGGGTCCAGAACCTCCACCCGGGGAGGGAGCCCGGCCTCCAGCCAGTGCTCGACCAGGATCCGGTGGGCGAAGGCATGGATCGTGCAGATGGCCGCATCGTCGACCTCACGGGCTGCCGTGGTCAGCAGGCGGTCCTCGCGGGCCCGTTCGGCCAGGGTGGCGCGCAGGCGGGTGCGGAGCTCGGCTGCCGCGGCTTCGGTGAACGTGATGGCAGCGATCGAGGCCATCGAGTAGCCAGCCGAGGCCAGGGCGACCACTCGGTCGATCAGGGCGCGGGTCTTGCCACTGCCGGCTCCGGCGTCGACCGCCAAGCGGCCCGCCAGGTCGGCTTCGATCCGCCGGCGCGCTGGCGCGTCAGCCAGCGCGGGCTGAGAGGTGGTCACAGCGGCTCCAACAGCTCGGCCGCCTGCACCAGGCCCGCCAGGTCCTCGTTCGGCGGGGCGCCCAGCGCGCGCACTGCGGCCAGCTCGGGTGCCTCGTGCTGCGCCCGCCACCGCCGCCCCCGATCGACCGGGCACACGCGATCGAACGGGCAGATCGTGCAGTTCTCGAAGGTCGGCCCCTCGGCTCGGGAGATCTCGTTGCCGGGCACCGCCGGGAAGGCCCCGGCCTCGATGCCCTGCACGATCAGTCTCACTGCCTCGCTCAGCCTGGCCACCAGACGGTCGTCCAGCTGGCACTCGAACGACGGAGCGGAGCGGTTGAGCGAGACGAGCCAGTATCGGGACCGGATCTGGCGGTCCGGACCAGCCAAGGCCCGGGCCGCCAGCGCGTAGACGGCCAGCTGGAGCCTGGTCCCCCGAGCGACCGGGTCGGCCCTGAAGGACTGACGGAGCTGGTTTTGGCGCCCGGTCTTGTAGTCGCTCACGACCAAAGAGCCGTCCGGAGCGCGGTCGAGCCGGTCCATCCGGCCACCGAAGCGCACCGTGCGATCGCCCCCGATCCCGACCTCGACCGCCGGCAGTCGGTCGGGACCGACCTCGACGCCGCGACCGGCGCCGAATGGGAGCTCCACTGCGACCGGCTCGAGCTGGTCCTCCTCGACGAACCGGCGGAGCTCCCATTCGAGGGCCGAGCGGTCCGCCGCGGCCACGATCGAGGGTCCGCACCGGCCCTCTTCCTCGGCGAGGGCGAACCGCTCACGGGCGATCTCGAGCAGCCGGTCGACCGAGGGCGGGGCGCCGTCCTCGATCCGCTCGCGCACGTACCGGGCCAGGATCTCGTGGACCAGGGTGCCCCGATCGCTGGGGCTGAGCTCGTCGGTGGCCTCGGGGCGGATGGGGGGGTGGACCCCCAGTTCGCGCCCCAGCAGGTACTTGCGGGGGCAGGTGGCGTAGTCCTCGAGGGCCGTCGGCGCGACCTCACCCACGATCGGCAGGGCTCCGCCGGCACCGACGTCGCCCTCGTAGCGGCTGAACTCGCCCCGAGCCGCGGATCTGGCCGAGCCCAGCGCCGCCGCCAGGGGCGGCACCCGCCGGTCCGTTTCGCCCAGCGCCGCCGGGTGCGTTTCGACCGGGAGCCCGGCGCCGGCCGCCTCGACCAGCGCGTGCAGCCGCCGCTCGGCGCCACTGACCGGGGTGGATCTCGCCCGCTCGCTCACGCTGGCTGCGAAGGAGGGGACTGCCTCCTGCCTGAGCGGCGAGAGCGGTTGGCCGTCGTCGAGCCACCGCGATCGCGCCAGCTCCCGCCCGCTTCGAGGATCGACCGACGGCCAGGTCGCGGTGGCCTCGCCGGCCAGGGCCACCACTGCCCGCAGGTCGCTCAGCACCTCCGCTGCCCGCGAGCCAGCCGGCCACTGGTCCCGCACGCTCCGGGGGATGAGCGCGAGCGGTTGGCCGCCCTCGGAGCCCGGGAGGTCCTCGTCGTCCAGGCCGACCAGGTGGACGGCGGCGAACGCCAGCCCCCGCGCCTCTGCCGGGGTTCCGACGAAGATGCCCGACCCGACCGGACCGCCCAGCCCGGCCACGTCGGCAGCGACGGTGGGGACCGGGTCCTGTTCGGCCCCACCGGGTTCGTCGCCGCGCATCGGGCGGGTCGCCAGCTCCTGTTCGAGGGCGTGGCAGAACGATGCCAGGTCGGCGTCGGCGGCCACCGCGTCGAGCTGGCCGAGCTCGTCGAGCACGTCAGCGACCAGCGCCACCGCCAGCTGCTCGTGGGTCGGCCAGGTCGGCGACCCGAGCTCAGGGCGGAGGTGACGATCGAGGAAGCCACTGGCCCACTGGGCCCACTCCGACCACCGCCGCCGGTCGTTGCCGAGCTCGGCGGCCAACCGCTCGACGAAGGACGCCAGCGAGCGAGCGGCGTGGGCCTCGGCGGCCGAATGGGCGACATAGGGATCCCGGGCCGAGCCGGCCTGGCTGAACCGCTCCAGCCGCGACCGCCACTGGGCCAGTCCGGCCACCACGCCGGCCCGAGCCGAAACGTCGTCCCAGAGCTGCGCCGGTACCGGCGTGCCGTCGTCCTCCGTGAGCGGGAGGGAGGCCAGCCACCGCATCACCGCCTCTCGCTCCCACTCGCCCCCGGCCAGGCTGAGTGCGCCGGTGAGCAGCCGGCCGGCCGCGCTGTGGGCCAGCGTGAGCGAGGCCCGACCGGCCACCGGGATCCCGGCGGCGGCCAGCTGTTGGTGGACGATCCGGCGGTAGCGGGGGGTGGGCGGGTGCACGATCGCCTGCTGCCACAGCGAGACACCCTCGTGGAGCGCCCCCAGCGCCCGGCGAAGGGCGGTGCGCACCTCCTCGTCGGGGTCCGCGCACTGCGCCACTGCGGTCAACGGGGTGGCCTCGTCTGGGTCGACGTCGACGGTCGCGGCCATCAGCCCACGGCGAACGAGGCCGTCGAGCACCGCGGCGTCGCGGCCGGTGGCCGGGGCGAGGAACCAGCTGATGAACGGGGTCGTGCACTGTCGGGTCCCGGCCGCTGCTAGGTCGAGGAGCCGGCCCGGGTCGGTGAAACCGGCCGCGCCGAGCGTGGCCTCGAGCGCCCCCACCAGCTCGACCAGCGCCCGGGGGCGGTCTCCGGCGGCGGCGAGTGCATCGCGCAGCGTGGGGTTGGCCCGCCAGAGCTCGGTGCAGATCGCAACCAGGTCGGCCCGACCAGCCGCCGAGGTGCCGGCGGCCGCCAACGCCGCCGGAGCGTTCCTGAGGACCTGGCGCAGGGCTTCGTGGAGCGTCGCTCGGCTGGGGACGCGCAGGGCGGTGCCGGCCTCGAGGCGTGCCAGGTCGGCGGTGATCTCGCCCCAGGTCCGGAAGGCCACGTTGCAGAAACTCCGGCGCCGACCGACCTCCCGGCGCAGCTGGACCCGGCTGTAGGGGGAGGGAACGATCACGGTGACCGGCGCGAAAGGATCGGCTCGTTGGACCGACCCGATCGCGTCGATCAGTCGATCGAATTTCAACGAACTTCTTAACTTCGAGCCTCCGCCCACCGGACGCGACCCTATAGAAGGCCTGTGACCTGGAGCGGAAGCTCGGGCGGGCCGTCCCGGAGCCATCTCGGCTCCCAGGGAACTCTCAGGTAGGTCAGGCATCATGCATGTTGCAGTTTGGTTGCAAGGAACCGGAAAGCCCGGCTGGGCCACCGTGGCGGCCGGCTTGGACATGGAGCGTGTACTCGACGATGAGGATCCTCGTTCTTGGAGCTGACGGGTACCTGGGTTGGCCGACGGCCCTGCACCTGTCCCACCGGGGCCACCAGGTCGGAGTGGTCGACAACTTCGTCCGGCGCCAGTACGACTTCGAGCTCGGCATCTCCAGCCTGGTTCCGATCAGCTCGCTCCAGCGCCGGATCAAGGTGTGGGAGAAGATCTCAGGGCTGTCGATCGATCCCTTCGTCGGCGATCTCAACGACGCCGCATTCGTCTACGACACCATCAGGACGTTCCGGCCCGACGCAGTCGTGCACTTCGCCGAGCAGCGATCGGCTCCGTACTCGATGATCGATCGCGCCCATGCCGTCTACACCCAGGTGAACAACGTGGTCGGCACGCTGAACCTGCTCTATGCGATCGCCGAGATCGACCGGAGCATCCACCTGGTCAAGCTGGGGACGATGGGTGAGTACGGCACGCCCAACATCGACATCGAAGAAGGTTTCATCGAGATCACCCACCGTGGCCGGACCGATGTCCTGCCCTTCCCCAAGCAGCCGGGCTCCTACTACCACCTCTCCAAGGTCCACGACAGCCACAACATCATGTTCGCCTGCCGGATCTGGGGCCTGCGCTCCACCGACCTCAACCAAGGGGTGGTGTACGGGCAGGAGACCGACGAGACGGTGCTCCACCCCGAGCTGGCGACCCGGTTCGACTACGACGGCGTGTTCGGGACCGTGTTGAACCGCTTCTGCGTCCAGGCCGTCGCCGGCCATCCCCTCACCGTCTATGGCGCCGGTGGGCAGACCCGGGGGATGCTCAACATCCGCGACACTCTGGCCTGCATCGAGCTCGCCATCGAGCACCCGCCGGCCGAGGGCGAGTACCGGGTGTTCAACCAGTTCACCGAGTCGTTCTCGGTCCGGGAGCTGGCCGAGAAGGTCGTGGACGCAAGCGGCGGTCGGGCCCGGATCACGACGGTTCCCAACCCCCGGGTCGAGAAGGAGAACCACTACTACCGGGCGGCCCACACCAAGCTGTTGGACCTCGGGCTCGTGCCGCACCTGCTCGACCGCTCGACGATCGCCTCGATGCTGGCGGTGGCTGAGCGGTACAAGGACCGCATCGACCTGAGCACCATCGCCCCGAGTGCCGACTGGCGGAACGCCTCGGACCGGGGCCAGCAGGCTTCTTCCTTGCAGATGTCCTGAGGCTGGGCGGGCGGCCGGCTCGGCTGCCCCCAGGTAGCGTCGGGGCCCGATGTCGCCCGGCCGCCGCCGCGATCTCACCCCGTTCGTCGTGGTGCTGGTGGTTGGCGCCGTGGCGCTCTTCCTCCTGGTCGGCGGCCTGGTGTATGTCGGGCGGGCCTCCGGTCCCTACGAGCGGAGCATCGACCGTTCCTTCGGGGTCCAGGCTCGGCTCCTCGCCGTCCAGTCCAACACCGTGGGCGCCGAGCTTCGCACCCTCATGGGCGAGATGCCCGCCGACCACCGGCTCCAGCTCGCCCAAGCGCTCGACTCCTTGGTCGAGGGGTCCCAGGCGGTCGCCTCGGCCGCCGCCCTGGCGGCCACCCCGGCACCAGAGGGCGGAGCCGGTCCGGACTTCGTCGGGGCGATGGCCGACCGTGCCGGCGCCCTGGCCTCGTTGCGGCGGATCGTCGACGGCCTGCTCCGGCTGACCCCGGGCGGGAGCTCCCCCTACCCGCCGCCACCGCTCAGCCCGGCGCAGGCGGCCAGCCGCCTGGTGGCAGTGGGCCGCCTGCTGGTCCGGGCGGACGGCTTGTATCGGGCGGCGGCCCGGGCGCTCCGGGCCGCGCCGGGCCGGTTCCGGCTTCCTCGGTCGGTGTGGGTCACGACCCCGGTGCTGTGGGGAGCCGGGGCGGTGCAGACAACGGTCGCCCAGCTGACCTCGGCCCCGTCCTTGGCCCCCTTCAAGGACGTCCACCTGGTGTCGGTGTCCCTCACTCCACCGGTCCTCCCGCCGCCCCCGGCGGTCGCCGGCCAGCCCCAGGCCCCGCCGCTGCCCGCCGGGACCTCCGAGATCCCCCCGACCTGCACCCTGTCGGTGACCGCGGTGGTTCGCAACGACGGGACGCTGGTGGCAGCCAAGGTCCCGGTCGAGGCGGCGGTTGCGCCGGTGTCGGGCGGCCCGCCGTTCCCGGTCCGCCGCAACGTCACGCTCGCCCCCGCCGGGAGCGTCGCGTTGAGCCTCCCGGCCCTGCCAGTGGTTCCGGGATCCACCTACGACCTGGCGGTCACGGTGGTCCCGCCTGCCGGCCAGACCAGGAGCGTCGGGGCGGAGACAGCCGAGATCGTGGTGGCGCCGTCGGCCTCTGCCAAAGGGAAGGCGGCCTGTGCTCGGGTGGCCACCGCCGCGCCGTAGGATCCAGCTGAAGGCGAGGAGCAGGAGGGATCGGTGCCCGAAACGATCACGATCACGGACAATCGGACCGGGGACTCGATCGAGATCCCCATCGTCAACAACGGGGTCTCGGCGGCCGAGTGGTCGAAGCTGCTGCCGGGCATCTGGTTCTTCGACCCCGGGTTCATGGCCACCGCGGCCTGCGAGAGCGCGATCACGTACCTCGACGGGGAAGCCGGCATCCTCCGCTACCGCGGCTACCCGATTGAGCAGCTGGCCGAGCAGTCAACCTTCCTCGAAGTGGCCTACCTGCTCCTCTACGGCGAGCTCCCCACCAAAGAGCAGTTCGAGCACTGGAAGCGGGAGATCACGTACCACACGTTCATCCACGAGAACGTGCGGAAGCGCTTCTTGGAAGGGTTCCACTACGACGCCCACCCGATGGGCATGCTGGTCTCGGCGGTCGCGGCCCTGTCCACCTTCTACCTCGACGCCAAGGGCATCTTCGACCACGAGTCCCGCCAGAAGCAGATCATCCGGCTGATCGCCAAGATGCCCACCCTTGCCGCTGCCGCCCACCGGTTCAGCGTCGGGATGCCCTTCGTCTACCCCGACAACTCCCTCGACTTCACCTCGAACTTCCTGTCGATGATGTGGAAGGTGGCCGAGCCCCGCTTCGAGGCGAACCCGGTCCTGGCTCGGGCGCTGGACATCCTGTTCATCCTCCACGCCGATCACGAGCAGAACTGCTCGACCACTGCCATGCGGGTGGTCGGCTCGTCCCACGCCGACCCCTACTCGGCCACCGCCGCCGCCGCCGCCGCCCTCTACGGCCCCCGCCACGGTGGTGCCAACGAGCAGGTGATCAAGATGCTCATGGAGATCGGGCACGTCGACAACGTCCCGGCCTTCATCGAGGAGGTGAAGGCCGGGAGCGAGCGGCTGATGGGCTTCGGCCACCGGGTGTACAAGAGCTACGACCCGAGGGCCAAGATCATCAAGCGCACCGCTGACGAGGTGTTCGAGGTCACCGGGAAGAACCCGCTGCTCGACATCGCACTCAAGCTCGAGGAGATCGCGCTCCAAGACGAGTACTTCCTGTCGCGGCGCCTGTACCCGAACGTCGACTTCTACAGCGGCCTCATCTACCAGGCAATGGGCTTCCCGCTGGAGATGTTCCCGGTGCTGTTCGCGATCCCCCGGACCGTGGGGTGGCTGGCGCACTGGCAGGAGCTGCTCGACCAGGACTCCAAGCTGGCCCGCCCCCGCCAGGTGTACATCGGTCCGGACGCTCGCGACTACGTGCCGATGTCGCAGCGCTGAACCGAGCGCGCCGGGGCGGTCGGGTCGTCGGCGCCCGGGGTCAGGCGCGGCGGGGCTGACTGTTGAGGAACCGGACGAGTCCCTCCTGGGCGACCGACACCACCAGGTTCCCTCGGCGGTCGAAGAAGAACCCTCGGGCCAGTCCGCGGGCGTTCACCGCCACCGGCGAATCGGTGTCGTAGAGGAGCCACTCGTCTGCTCGGAACTGGCGGTGGAACCACATGGAGTGGTCGAGGCTGGCCCCCATGAAGTCGCTCTCCTCCCAGTCGATCTCGTGGGGCCGCAGGATCGTGTCGTAGAGGGAGAGGTCTGAGGCGTAGGTGGCGACACACGCGTGGAGCAGCGGGTCGTCGGGGAGATTGCCGTCGGCGCGGAGCCACAGCCGTTGGTGGGGATCGGGGTCGTCGGTGGGGGCGGCCCATGGGATCGAGCCGATGTAGCGCTGGTCGATCGGGTGGGACCGGTAGTACCAGGAGCTCAGCTCGTCGTCCTGGTGGTCCCACTCCCGGAGCCGCTCGGAGAGGGTTGGCAGGGTCTCGGGCTCGGGCACCTTGGGCATCGGGAACTGGTGCTCGGGTCCCGCCTCGAGGACGTGGAAGGAGGCCGAGAGGTGGAAGATGGCCTCGCCGTGCTGGATCGCGACCACTCGGCGGGTGGTGAACGAGCGGCCGTCTCGGATCCGGTCGACCTGGTAGACGATCGGGACAGCCGGGTCGCCGGGACGGAGGAAGTAGGCGTGCAACGAGTGGACGGTCCCCGAGGCAACCGTCCGTCCGGCCGCCATCAGCGCCTGGGCCGCGACCTGGCCGCCGAACACCCGCTGGCGCTCCTCGTCGGGCTGGATGCCTCGGAAGATGTCGACCTCGATGGTCTCGAGGTCGAGCAGGTGGACCAGCTCGTCGAGGGGTTGGCTCACGGGACCATGTTGGCAGCCGCCCGCCGGAGCCATGGAATCCTGCCTCCCGGCCTCCAGTGCTGAGCGGGCCTGGCGGCAGGGCGTAGCCCGGCTGGCTGGGTAGAGTGACTGCAATGCCCGAGCTGCTCGAGCGCCTCATGCTGTGGTTGAGCAGCAAGGAGGGCAAGAAGATCCTTCGGTACTCGATGGTGTCGGTCATCTCGACCGGCGTCTCGTTCAGCGTCCTGTTCCTCGTTTACGGGGTGGGCCGTCTTTGGACCGAAGTGCCGAGCACGGTCTTCGCGAACGTGGTCGCGACGTTCCCCTCGTACTGGCTCAACCGGAACTGGGCCTGGGGCAAGAGCGGCCGCTCCCACCTGGTGAAAGAGGTCATCCCGTTCTGGGTCATGTCCTCGCTCGGGATCGCCTTCTCGATCGTGGGGGCCTCGGTCGCTCGCCACCTGGGCATGGGCCACTCCCACCTAGTCCGCACCGCCCTGGTCCTGTTCGCCAACCTCATGTCGTTCGGGATCTTCTGGGTCGCCAAGCTGATGGTGTTCAACCGGCTGTTCCACGTTCCGAGCCTGCGGGAGGAGATCGAGGAGCACCTCGAGTACGAGGAGACGGCAGAGGCCTTCGGCGACCCCATGCACCGGTGACCGCGGCAAGACCGAGACCGGTCGACCGGGCGGCGGCAGCGCAGGCGCGGGCCCGCCACGATCGCCTGACCAAGCCCCCGGGGTCCCTCGGTCGGCTCGAGGACCTGGGGGCTCAGCTGGCCGCCATTGCCCGGTGCTGTCCGCCGCCGGTTCCCGAGCCGGCCGCGGTCGCGGTGTTCGCCGGTGACCACGGCGTCTTGGAGGAGGGGATCTCGCCGTGGCCCCAGAGCGTGACCGCGCAGATGGTGGCCAACTTCGCGGCCGGCGGGGCCGCGGTCAACGTGCTGGCCGACCGAGTTGGCGCCCGGGTTGTGGTGGTCGATGTCGGGGTGGCAGCACCGCTGCCCGATCTCCCCGGGCTGCGCCGAGCCAAGGTCCGAGCCGGTACGGCCAACTTGGCCCGAGGGCCGGCCATGACCGAGGAGGAGGCGGTGGCGGCGGTCGAGGTCGGCTCGGCGCTCGCCGCAGAACTGGTGGACGACGGCATCCGATGCCTGCTCACCGGAGACATGGGGATTGGCAACACGACCCCGTCGGCCGCCCTTATCGCCGCCATCTGCGGCCGGGAGGCTCGCGAGGTGACCGGCCCCGGCACCGGGATCGACGCCGAGCGGCTGGCCCGCAAGGTGGAGATCGTCGAGGGGGCGGTCGAGCGGGCTCGGCGGCAGGACCTGACAGAGCCGGTGGCGCTGCTGTCGTGCCTGGGCGGACTGGAGATCGCGGCCTTGGCCGGCTACATCGTGGGCGGTGCTGTGGCCGGGGTGCCGGTGATCCTCGACGGGGTGATCGCGCTGGCGGGAGCCCTGGTCGCGACCTTGCTGGAGCCCGACGTGGCCGGGTACCTGGTGGCCGGCCACCGCTCGACCGAGCCTGGCGCGTCAGTGGCGCTGGCCCACCTCGAGCTCCAGCCGGTGCTGGACCTGCAGCTGCGGTTGGGCGAGGGGACCGGAGCGTGCCTGGCCCTGCCGGTGGTCCAGGCGGCGGCTCGGGTCCTCTCCGAGATGGCGACCTTCGACTCAGCCGGGGTCAGCGACAGCCAGCGCTGAGGGGTCTCATCAGTCCCGGAAGTTGGTGAACTGCAGCGGGATGCCGAAATCCCGTTGCTTGCAGGCCGCGATCACCGCCTGGAGATCGTCCCGCTTCTTCCCCGAGACCCGGAGCTGGTCGCCTTGGGCTTGCGAGCTCACCCCTTTGAGCCCGAGGCCCTTGATGAACTTGTTGAGCTCCCTGGCGTGCTCGGCCGAGATCCCGGCTCTGATCGCGATCCGTTGCCTGACCGTGCCGTGAGCTGCCTCCTCGACCTTGCCCTCGTCGAGCGCTTTGAGGGAGACCTGCCGGCGCACCAGCTTCTCTTCGAGCACCTGTCGGAGCGCTCGCAGGCGGTCCTCGGTGGAGGAGCGCAGGACCAGCTCGTGGTCGCCGTGTTCGATTCTCGAGTCGGTCCCCTTGAAGTCGAACCTGGTGGAAGCTTCCCGGTTTGCCTGGTCGACCGCGTTGCGAACTTCCTGCATATCGACCTCGGAGACGATGTCGAAGCTGGGCACCCCGCCGATCGTAACGGGGGGAACGAACCGTGCTCGCGTTGACTAGCCTCAGGTCGGGTCGGTGTCCGAGTGGCCAAAGGAAGCAGACTGTAAATCTGCCGGCGTAGCCTACGGGGGTTCGAATCCCTCCCGGCCCACGACAGGTGCGCCAGATGCGGACAGCCAGATACGGACACCTGAGCCGCCCGCCAGGGACTGAGGGCTCGGGTGGCGGGTCGCGGCGGTCCACCGGTCCGACCCACCCGCCGACGGACGATCCCGGTCGACGATCGGTGGGGTGCCAAGGGCTCCGGCAGGGTCGCCCGGCGTGGGATGGTCGCCCCGGGGAGCGTGGGGCGATCAGGTCCCGATGGCGCGCCGCAAGTCGGCGTCGTCGGCTTCGATCGCGGCCCGTAGCCCTGTGAGGAGCTGCTCTCGCACCCGAAGCTTGGTCGCCCGGTGGGCCGCCATCTGCAGCGTGCCCATCCGATCGAGGGTGGCGCGCAAGGACGGTTCCAGGTCGTCCGGGTCGACCACGATGTCGAGGATCCCGGCGTCCACCGCCGAGCGGGGGTCGAACACCTCGGCCAGCACGACCGCCCGATCGAGATAGCCGGGGAGCAGCCGGTAGTGGCACAGCTCGATCGCCGAGCGAGGCAATGTCATGCCGATCGCCACCTCGTTGGCGGTGATGCGGAAGGGGCCGGACACACCGATCCGGTAGTCCCCCGAGAGCAGGGTGAACAGACCCATCGCGATGGCGTGGCCGGTGCACACGACCACAGTCGGCGCGGGGTGTGCGAGCAGTCGCTCGGCCAGGGTGAAGCCGCTCTTCAACAAGTCCGCCGAGGCGGTCCGGTCCCCCCCAGTCAGGACCTTGAGGTCGAAGCCGGCCGAGAACACGCCCTCCCGGCCACGCAGGACGAGTGGGAGCTCCTCGGCGGCGGCCCGTTCGACCGCCCCGTGGAGCGCGGCGAGCAGCTCGGGGGACAAGGCGTTGACCTTGCCGTCGTCCATTGTGACCCAGGCCACGCCTGCGTCCACCTGATACGTGAGGGGTGCCACCGTCGTATCTCCTCCGTGGTGCTCGGTTGCGGGCCACCAGTGTGTCCGGGCAGGTCACGTTGGGGTGCGTGAGGCCGAATGCCGAGGTCAGGGGCCTTGCGCCAGGACCGGATGCCGTTACAATGCGATGACAGAACCGTGTCGAGCGGCGGGTTGTGCTCCCGTGCGAAGCTTGCTCGGGAACCGGTCGGTGGCCACGGAACGCCGGGGGGGGCGGCGCGTACAGGCAGGAGGGGTTGCCAGACTTCCCCCGAGAGCGAACGAGATCTGAGTGGGAGACCAACTGAGAGATCAGCACAAGGCTTCCGCTCCACACCCACCGAAGGCAGCCGGGGGGACGCTCGGACGCGCAGGTGCCATTGGTGCTGGCGCGTTCGAGCGCCTTCGGTGGGCGGTCGAATGGGTGGTCCTCCAGGCCGAGGTGCTCCGGGTCCGGCTGGCGCCGCCGGGCGTGCTGGCCGGCAACGTGGACCCCGACCGGGCGTCGGCTGACGACTGGGGGTTCCTTCGGCGTCCGGCGCTGATCGGGTTCCTGGCGCTCGTCGCCATCGGCGTCGGGGCCTCGCTCGACAGCTCGCCGTTCAAGCTGGAGATGCCCGGCACCTGGTTCTTCGGCGAGCCTGCCCAGCAGGGCGCGACCTCGACCTCGTTCCTTCTGTTCGGCCTGGTCGCCGTGTACGGCGGCCTGGTCTTGCTGGCTCGAGTCTGGTACGGAATGACCCGGGCACTGGCCCGCCGGCCGGGGGCGCCGATCAAGCATCTGTGGCTGATCTTCGGGCTGTGGCTGCTCCCCGTGCTGGTCATCGCGCCGATCTTCAGTCGCGACGTGTTCTCCTACGCCGCCCAGGGGGAGATGGTGAGCCGGCACATCAACCCCTACGACTACGGGCCCTACACCCTGGGAGCCGGACCCTACGTGAACCCGGTCGACTCGCTGTGGCTGAACGCGCCCGCCCCTTACGGCCCGCTCTTCTTGATGATCGACGGCTTCTTCGCCAGTGCCAGCTTCCACCACATGCTGGTGACCGTGGTCCTGCTGCGGCTGCTGGCGGTGGCCGGGGTGGTCCTCATCGGGGTGAGCATCCCGAGCTTGGCCCGCTCCTTCGGCAAGGACCCGGGGCCGATCTTCCTGCTCGCGGTGCTGAACCCGCTGGTGCTGCTGACTCTGATCGGATCGGCGCACAACGACGCGATCATGCTGGGGTTGCTGGTGGCCGGGGTGGCGGTGGCCCGGAACCGGCACCCGGTCCTCGGGATCGTGCTGTGCGCCCTGGCCACCGCGATCAAGGCGCCAGCTGGTCTTGGGGTGCTCTATCTCGGTTGGGAGTGGCTCGGGCCCAACGTGCCGTGGCGCCAGCGGGTGCGGCCGGTGCTCACCGCCGGGCTCATCGCCCTGGCGGTCCTGGCCCTGTGCTCGGCGGTGAGCGGGCTCGGCTGGGGATGGGTAGCCAATCTCGAGACCCCCGGGACCGTGCGCAGCTGGCTGGCCCCAACCACCGCCCTCGGCCTCGGCACGAGCGGGCTGTTCCACACCCTCGGCTGGCAGGTCTCGACCAGCGGGGTCCTCTCGGTCGCCAGAGTCCTGGGGTTTGCCGTGGCCGGCGCGGCCGGGGTCTATCTGCTGCGCGCCTCGGACCGCATTGGCGGTTTGAAGGCCCTGGCCATCACCCTCTTGCTGTTCGTCGTGCTCGGGCCGATCGTCCAGCAGTGGTACCTGACTTGGGGCCTGGTCCTGCTCGCCCCGGTGGCTGAGGGACGGTGGCGGTCCCTGGTGATCGCGGTGTCGGTGCTCGGCCCGTTCCTCGGCCTCCCCGGCGGGCGGGTGTTGGTCGACCAGCTGCTGCATTCCGACCCGATCTCGGTCGCCCTCGGGTTGCTCGGCCTGCTGGGGGTGCTGCTGGTGCCGCTGGGCCGGTGGTCGGCCTCGTGGCGCTGGGAGCCGCCCGAGCAGCAGGAGCCCGAGTCCTGGGGGCGGTCGCCCCGGGCGGCGGCGTACTGAGCGCCGCCGAGCTCAGAGCATCCGCTGGAGTTCCACGACATCAAGCCAGTGGCCGTGCTTGCGCCCGACCTCCCGCTCGACTCCGACCAGTTCGAACCCGCAGGCCAGGTGGAGCTGGGTGGAGGCGGTGTTCGAGCCCTCGGTCCGAGCGATGATGGTGTGGAACCCGTGCTCCTTGGCCAGCCCGATCACCGCTTCGAGGAGCGCCCGGCCCACGCCGCGGCGCCGGCAGTGGCGGGCCACGTAGACCGAGTTCTCCACGGTAGTGGCGTAGGCCGGCTTCTCCCGGAACGGCGACAGAGAGGCGAACCCGAGCACCGGCTCACCCCGAGCACCGAGGAGCGGGGCCTTGGGGTCCGGGGGGTCGACGGCGACCACCGCCGGGTGGGCGCCGCGGTGGCGCTCGAGCCAGGCGCGCTGCTCGGGCGCGCTCCGAGGCACGATGTCGAAGGTGACCAGGGTCTCGGTGACCTCGGTGTTGTAGATCGCGGTGATCGCGTCGAGGTCCCCTTCCTCGGCCAACCGGATCTGCATCCCTGGATGGTAGGCAGAGGTCGGCCGACGGTGACCGGCCCGCCTGGACCACCCTGGCGTGGCCTAACATGGGCGGGCGGTCGACCGAGAGCCGCGCCCCCTTAGCTCAGTCGGCAGAGCACAGCCATGGTAAGGCTGGTGTCGTCGGTTCGATTCCGACAGGGGGCTCCGGGGCGGCGTAGCTCAGTTGGTCAGAGCACACGGCTCATAATCGTGGGGTCGCGGGTTCGAGTCCCGCCGCCGCTACCACCCGGCGGGTGGCCCGAGGTCCACCAGTCCGAGCGAGGAGGACACCAGATGCCCAAGAACGAGAAGCGGGTCCAGGTCACCCTGGCCTGCGAGGTCTGCAAGCGGCGGAACTACATCACCGTGAAGAACAGGAACAACGACCGGGAGCGGATCGAGATGAAGAAGTACTGCCGCTGGGACCGGCGCCACACCCTGCACCGGGAGACCCGCTGAGCCCTGGCCCCGCCGGACCGCCCCGGCCCGGTCGGTGGTAGGCTCGGTCCCTGCTGCCCAGGTCAGACGGCTCGGGCCACCGCAGCGGGCCGAGGGCGGTCGCCGAGGGCAGTAGCTCAACTGGTAGAGCACCGGTCTCCAAAACCGGCGGTTGGGGGTTCGAGTCCCTCCTGCCCTGCTCCTCCCGACAAGCATGCGGCTCGACACACGGAGTTCCCATGAACCGCGAGACCAAGCGACTGCTGCAGCGCCAAGGCCAGCTCGAGGCGGACGGGTCCCCGTCCACCCGGCGCCAGGCCCCGCCACCGGTGGCGACCCGCCGCCGCCAACGGACCTCGGTGCCCCAGTTCGTGCGGGAGGTCCGTGACGAGCTACGCCAGGTCGCCTGGCCCAACCGCTCCGAGATGGTGAACTACACCGCCGTCGTGGTCACCACCCTGGTGATCATGGTGTCGCTCATCTTCGTCCTCAACCTTGGCTTCGGGAAGGCCGTCCTGTTCCTCTTCCACAAATGACCGACGCCGAGTTCTCGCCGTTCGAAGAGTCCCCGCCCGAGGGAGCCGACCCCGCCGGCTCGGCCGCGCCCGATACGACGCCGGCTGATGGCGTTGAGCCGGACCTGGTCCTCGACGCGACCGCTGAGGGGTCCGAGATGGACGAGCTCGAGGAGCTCGAGGAAGAGGAGGAGGCGCTCGCACCGCCCAGCCCCTACGACCGGCCCGGTCGTTGGTACGTGGTCCACACCTACTCGGGCTACGAGAACAAGGTGAAGGGCAACCTGTTCAACGTCATGGCCTCCCGGCACATGGAGGACCGCGTCTTTGAGGTCGTCATCCCGATGGAGGACGTGGTCGAGTTCAAGGCGGGCAAGAAGGTGACGGTGGCCAAGAAAGTCTTCCCGGGCTACCTGCTCGTCCGGTGCGAGATGGACGACGATGTGTGGGGCGCCATCCGCAACACCCCGGGCGTGACCGGTTTCGTCGGGCCGGGGACCAAGCCGACCCCGCTGTCCCGCCGGGAGGTCGAGAGCATCCTCCAGGTCAAGCCGGAAGGGGCCGAGGCCGCGCCCAAGCGGTCCCGCCCGCGCCTGGAGTACGAGCTGGGTGAGACGGTGCGGGTGAAAGAGGGCCCCTTCGCCGACTTCTCCGGCCAGATCGACGACATCAACGAGGACCAGCTGAAGCTCAAGGTCCTGGTGAACATCTTCGGTCGGGAGACCCCGGTCGAGCTGGAGTTCAGCCAGGTCGCCAAGCTCTAGGGCTCCACAGGCTCACAGATCGGAGAGGTTCCCCCGTGCCCCCTCGCAAGCGAGTGCTCGCCAAGGTGAAGATCCAACTGGAGGCCGGCCAGGCCACCCCGGCCCCGCCGGTCGGTACCGCGCTCGGTCCCCACGGCGTCCAGACCATGGAGTTCTGCAAGCAGTACAACGCCGCCACCGAGTCTCAGCGTGGCCAGGTGGTGCCGGTGGACATCACCATCTACGAGGACCGGTCCTTCAGCTTCGAGCTCAAGACCCCGCCCACCCCGGTCCTGCTCCGGCAGGCGGCCGGGCTGGAAAAGGGATCGGCAAGCTCTGGCCGGGAGCAGGTCGGGTCGGTCACCGAGGAACAGCTGGCCGAGATCGCTCGGATCAAGCTGCCCGACCTCAACACCGACGACCTCGAACAGGCCAAGCGGCAGGTGGCCGGGACCGCCCGGTCCATGGGGATCACCGTCTCGGGCTGAGAGCCCGCGACTGCACGGATGGAGCACGCGTCATGACCCAGCACGGCAAGAAGTACAAGGAGGCCTTGTCCAAGGTCGACCGGGAGGCGCTCCTCAGCGTGCCGGCCGCCGTCGATCTCGTGAAGGAGCTGGCCACCGCCAAGTTCGACGAGACGATCGAGCTGGCGGTCCGGCTCGGCGTCGACCCGAGGAAGGCGGACCAGATCCTGCGCGGGACCCTGTCGCTGCCCGCCGGGACGGGCCGAGACGTGCGGGTGGCGGTCTTCGCGGCCGGCGAGAAGGCGGCCGAGGCCCGAGCCGCCGGCGCTGACGTGGTCGGGGCAGACGACCTGGTCGCCCGGATCGCCAACGACGGGTTCCTCGGTTTCGACGTGGCGATCGCGACGCCCGATCTCATGGGCCAGGTCGGCACGCTTGGGCGGATCCTGGGGCCCCGGGGGCTCATGCCGAACCCGAGGACCGGCACCGTCACCAACGACGTGGGGAGGACGGTCAGGGAGTTCAAGAGCGGCCGGGTCGAGTACCGGACCGACAAGGTGGGCAACATCCACGTGCCGGTGGGCAAGGCCTCCTTCTCGAGGACCGACCTGATCGCCAACATCCACGCGGTCATCGACGAGCTCATCCGGGCCAAGCCGGCGGCGGCCAAGGGCCGCTACATCAAGTCGGTGACGCTGGCCTCGACCATGGGCCCGGGGGTCCGGATCGATCCAGCCCGGGTGCGCGACCTCGAGGAGGAGCTGGTCGGGACCTGACCGCTCTGGCGGGCGGCTAAGGTCTAGCGGTCCCGGGCGCCGTCCCGGGACGACAGTACGACCGCCGCAGACCTCCGGTGCACCGTGGGTGCCCAATGGGCTGGCCAGCCCGCCGGACGAGGCGACCCGAGCCGGGGCTCGTCCCCGGTCGTCGCTGGAGGCGCTGCGGCACCGAGCGCAGGTCCGCAGGGCCAGCCCGGCGAGGGCTGGGGGAGAGGACGATGGAGAACCCACGGCCAGAGAAGGTCGCAGTGGTCGAGGAGGTCCGAGAGCGGCTGGACGCGGCCACCGCTACGGTGGTCACCGAGTACCGAGGCCTCAGCGTGGCCCAGCTGGCCGAGCTGCGGCGGGCCCTCGCCGGTATCGGCGACTTCAAGGTCTACAAGAACACCCTGGTCCGCTTGGCGGTGGCGGGAAGCCCCCACGAGGAGCTGACTCCCTTGCTCAGCGGTCCGACCGCCATCGCGTTCGTGCACGGCGAGGTGAGTGAGGCGGCCAAGGCGCTCCGGGACTTCGCCCGGAGCTACCCGGCCCTGGTGGTGAAGGGTGGCTTGGCCGGAGACACCACCCTGAGCAGCCAGGACCTGGCCAGGCTGGCCGACCTGCCGTCGCGCGACGTCCTGCTCGCCCGGCTGGCCGGTGGGTTGGCGGCCCCTCTGCGCCAGCTGGCGGGGCTCCTCCAGGCCCTGCCTCAGAACCTGGCGTACGGACTGTCGGCGCTGGTGGAGCGGCGCCGTCAGGAAGCGGGAGGCCCGTCGTCGACCGCCGATGGCGCGTCGGGCGCCGAGGGCGAGGACGAGTCTTTCGAGGCGCAGGCCGGCGGGGCGCCCGTGGGCGGGTCCGACGGGTCGGCGTGAGGCACGCAGGGGACGTCAGAACCGCCACAGGACAGGGAAAGAAAAGCCGAACAGCGGAGCAGAAGGAGAGAGGAACCCATGGCAGGGACCATCACGAAGGAGCAGATCCTCGAGGGCATCGCCGCCCTCTCGGTGCTGGAGCTGAGCGAGCTCCTCAAGGAGTTCGAGGAGCGCTTCGGGGTCAGTGCAGCAGCGCCGGTGGCGGTGGCAGCGATGCCGGCGGCCGGTGGAGCCGAGGCGGCCGGTGGGGCCGAGGAGGAGCAGACCGAGTTCGACGTCATCCTCACGTCGGCCGGAGACAAGAAGATCCAGGTCATCAAGGAGGTCCGAGCGCTCACCAGCCTGGGGTTGAAGGAGGCCAAGGACCTGGTGGACAGCGCCCCCAAGCCGGTCCTGGAGCGGGTCGGCAAGGAGGAGGCCGAGAAGGCAAAGGCGGTCCTCGAGGGCGCCGGAGGCACGGTCGAGCTCAAGTAGCTGGCGGCATCTCAAACCCTTGACGGCCGGGAGGGCCGCTCGTAGCCTCGGGCCCGGCCCCTCGGTTGGCCCGGAGGGGGGTTGTGTTCTCGCCCGTCCTCGGTTAGGCTACAGGGTTGCCGTGCGCAGCCCCTGGTCCGTCTTCGAACGTGGAAGTCGACCGCGCGCGCCACGGCGCCGGCCCTGACCACCCCGCGTCCCCTTTCGCTCCGGAGTCGCGCCCCGGAGGCGTCGGTTGTTGTCCGTCTCATTCGTGACCACTTGAACTGGAGGAAGGCCGTTGCCCGCACGGTCCCGTAGCCCCGAACGCGTGTCCTTCGCCAACATCGACGAGGCCCTCCCGCTCCCTGACCTGATCGCGGTCCAGCGCGACTCCTTCCAGTGGTTCTTGGACAAGGGCCTGGCCGAGGCGTTCGGGGACATCAGTCCGATCGAGGACTTCACCGGCCAGCTCAGCCTGGAGCTGGAGTTCGACCCGAACGACCCCGATCTGCGGCCGCCGCCCAAGTTCTCGGTCGAGGAGTGCAAAGAGAAGGACATGACCTACGCGGCCCCGGTGTTCGTCCGGGCCCGCTTCCTCAACGCCACCACCGGCGAGATCAAAGAGCAGACCGTCTTCATGGGGGACTTCCCGATGATGACGGAGCGCGGCACCTTCATCGTCAACGGCACCGAGCGGGTCGTGGTCAGCCAGCTGGTCCGCTCGCCCGGGGTGATCTTCCAGCCGGGGCGGGACGCCAAGACCATCTTCACCGGGACGATCCACCCCTACCGGGGCGAGTGGATCGAGCTCGACATCGAGGCCAAGCCGTCGCGGGACGTGACCGCCGGCGCACGGGTGGCCCGCAAGCGGCGGCTCTCGCTGTTCGTGCTCCTGCGGGCTCTCGGCTACGGCGACGAGGAATTCCTGGAGCGCTTCGTCCGGCACTTCGACTTCTTGGAAGGCCAGTGGGAGAAGGAGCGGACCCTGGCACCGACCCGGGAGGAGGCGCTGCTCGAGATCTACAAGCGAGCCCGCCCGGGGGAGCCGCTCTCGGTCGAGGCCGCCCGGCAGTACTTCGAGAACTCCTTCTTCAACCCCAAGCGCTACGACCTCACCCGGGTCGGGCGGTACAAGCTCAACCGCAAGCTCGGTCCGGAGATCGAGCGGATCTCCGAGCTGTTCGGGATCGAGCTTGAGCGACCGGCGCCCGACCAGAGCGTCCTCAGCCCCTCGGAGATCCTGGCCGCGTCGACCTACATGCTCCACCTGGCCCTGCACATGGCGGACGGGGACTCCACCTACCGGATCGACGACCAGGACCACTTCGCCAACCGGCGGGTGCGCTCGGTCGGCGAGCTCATCCAGAACCAGGTCCGGGTGGGGCTGTCGCGCATGGAGCGGGTGGTCCGGGAGCGCATGACCACCCAGGACGTCGAGGCCATCACCCCCCAGACCCTGATCAACATCCGGCCGGTGGTCGCGGCGGTGAAAGAGTTCTTCGGCACCAGCCAGCTCAGCCAGTTCATGGACCAGGTCAACCCGCTCTCCGGCCTGGCCCACAAGCGTCGGCTCTCGGCGCTCGGGCCGGGCGGCCTGTCCCGGGAGCGGGCCGGGTTCGAGGTCCGAGACGTCCACAGCTCCCACTACGGACGGATGTGCCCGATCGAGACGCCCGAGGGGCCGAACATCGGGCTGATCGGCGCCCTGGCCACCTACGCCCGGGTCAACGAGTACGGCTTCATCGAGACCCCGTACCGCAAGGTGGTCGACGGGCGGGTGACCGACGAGATCGTCTATCTGGCCGCTGACGAGGAAGAAGAGCACGTCATCGCCCAGGCCAACGCGCCGGTCGACGACCAGGGCTACTTCACCGAGGAGCGGGTGCTGGTCCGCCGGGGGCCCCAGGGCACCGGGGTGCGGGTCGGGGCGGCCACCACCACCTACGGCACGACCAGCGAGATCGACTTCGTGCCGCCCTCCGAGGTCGACCTCATGGACGTCTCGCCCAAGCAGATCGTCTCGGTCTCGACCGCACTCATCCCCTTCGTCGAGCACGACGACGCCAACCGGGCCCTCATGGGGGCCAACATGCAGAAGCAGGCGGTCCCGCTGGTGGTCCCCGAGGCGCCCTACATCGGCACCGGGGTCGAGGCTCGGGCGGCCCGCGACGCCGGCGACGTGGTGCTGGCCGAGGGCGAGGGGACGGTCACCGAGGTCTCCGGGGACCAGATCGTGGTCGAGTACCGGGCCGGCCAGAAGGACCGGTTCGGCCAGGAGCTGGGCCGCAAGATCTACCGGCTGGCCAAGTTCCGGCGCTCCAACCAGAACACCTGCATCAACCAGAAGCCGCTGGTGGACGAGGGCCAGCAGGTCCGAGAGGGTGACCTCTTGGCCGACGGGCCGTCAACCCACAACGGTGAGCTGGCGCTCGGCAAGAACCTGTTGGTCGCGTTCATGCCCTGGGAGGGCTACAACTACGAGGACGCCATCATCCTCTCCGAGCGGCTGGTGCGCGACGACGTGCTCACCTCGATCCACATCGAGGAGCACGAGGTGGACGCCCGGGACACCAAGCTCGGCGCCGAGGAGATCACCCGGGACATCCCCAACCTGTCCGAGGAGATCCTGGCCGACCTGGACGAGCGCGGGATCATCCGCATCGGGGCCGAGGTTGGCCCGGGGGACGTCCTGGTCGGGAAGGTCACCCCCAAGGGCGAGACCGAGCAGACCCCCGAGGAGCGCCTCCTGCGGGCCATCTTCGGCGAGAAGGCTCGGGAGGTCCGCGACACCAGCCTCAAGGTGCCCCACGGCGAGGAGGGCAAGGTCATCGACGTTCGGGTCTTCTCCCGGGACAGCTCGCACGAGCTGCCTCCCGGGGTGAACGAGCTGGTTCGGGTGTACGTGGCCCAGAAGCGCAAGATCTCCGAGGGCGACAAGCTGGCCGGCCGCCACGGCAACAAGGGCGTCATCTCCAAGATCCTGCCCATCGAGGACATGCCGTTCCTGGCCGATGGCACCCCGGTGGACATCATCTTGAACCCGCTGGGCGTGCCGTCCCGGATGAACGTCGGCCAGGTGCTCGAGTCCCACCTTGGCTACGCCGCCCGGTTCGGCTGGGCCAGCCAGGAGCCGGAGCCCGACGCCGGGACGAGCGGTCGGGACGACGGGGTGCCCCGCAAGACCCGGCCCCGGACCATGCCGGCCAACTGGATCGCGACGCCGGTGTTCGACGGGGCCCACTGGGACGAGCAGGAGGACGCCGGCCGTCACAAGACCATCAAGGGTCTGTTCGGCGAGCTCCGGCCGGACTCGGCCAACGGCCAGGTCCAGATCGGGACCAACGGCAAGGTGACCCTCTACAACGGCCGCACCGGCGAGCCCTACGACAACCCGGTCTCGGTCGGCTACGTGTACATCTTGAAGCTCGCCCACCTGGTGGACGACAAGATCCACGCCCGATCGACCGGGCCGTACTCGATGATCACCCAGCAGCCCCTCGGGGGCAAAGCCCAGTTCGGTGGCCAGCGGTTCGGAGAGATGGAGGTCTGGGCGCTCGAGGCCTTCGGCGCCGCCTACGCCCTCCAGGAGTTGCTCACCATCAAGTCCGACGACGTGCTCGGCCGGGTGAAGGTCTACGAGGCGATCGTGAAGGGGGAGAACATTCCCGAGCCGGGGATCCCCGAGAGCTTCAAGGTGCTCATCAAAGAGATGCAGTCCCTGTGCCTCGACGTCGACGTGCTCTCGGTCACCGGTGAGGAGATCGAGATGCACGAGCTCGACGAGGACGTGTTCCGCACTGCCGAAGAGCTGGGCATCGACATCAGCCGGCCCGAGCGCGGGTCGGACGAAGAAGACGAGCGGCGAGCTGCCGAGAGGAGTTTCTCGTGACCGCACTTGACGTCAACACCTTCGACCAGCTGAAGATCGGCCTGGCCACCGCCAGCGCGATCAGGGGGTGGTCGAACGGAGAGGTCAAGAAGCCCGAGACGATCAACTACCGGACGCTGCGCCCTGAGAAGGACGGGCTGTTCTGCGAGAAGATCTTCGGTCCGACCAAGGACTGGGAGTGCTACTGCGGGAAGTACAAGCGGGTCCGGTTCAAGGGCATCATCTGCGAGCGCTGCGGGGTCGAGGTAACCCGGTCCAAGGTTCGCCGGGAGCGGATGGGCCACATCGAACTGGCCGCGCCGGTCGTGCACATCTGGTACCTGCGGGGCACCCGCAGCTGGCTGGCCTACCTGCTCATGGGGACCGAGGCCCGAGAGGAGCTGAAGGCCAAGCAGTTGGAGAAGGTCATCTACTTCGCGGCCAACCTGGTCACCTGGGTCGACGAGGAGAAGCGCCACCAGGATCTGCCCAACCTGGAGGCTGAGCTGGCCGAGGAGATCGCCGACATCGAGCGCCGTCGGGACCTGGACATCGACCGGCGGTTCAAGGCGCTCGAAGAGGAGCTCGCCCAGCTGGAGAAGGAGGGCGCCCGCGAAGCCGAGATCAAGGCCCGGCAGCGCGCCGTCGAGCGAGAGATCGCGGCCGTCCGCGAGCGCAGCCAGGACGAGATCGAGCTGGCCCGCCGGGCGCTGGAAGAGTTCCGGAGCCTCCACAGCCGCAAGATCATCGAGGACGAGCTGCTCTGGCGGGAGCTGCGGCTGCGCTACGAGGACTACTTCGAGGGCGGCATGGGGGCCGAGGCCATCAGCCAGCTGATCGACCGGATCGACCTGGACGAAGAGGAGGTCAAGCTCCGGGAGATGATCGACGCCGCCGACGGGCGTCGGCCGCTGTCGGCCCAGCGGCGCCAGAAGGCGATCAAGCGGCTGAAGATCGTCACCGCATTCAACCGCCGTGACGAGCACGGCCGCCGGATCAACGACCCCAGGGCGATGATCCTCGAGGCGATCCCGGTGATCCCGCCCGACCTGCGTCCGATGGTCCAGCTCGACGGTGGGCGGTTCGCGACCTCGGACCTCAACGACCTCTACCGGCGGGTCATCAACCGCAACAACCGGCTGAAGCGGCTGCTCGACCTGGGTGCCCCGGAGATCATCATCAACAACGAGAAACGGATGCTCCAAGAGGCGGTCGACGCCCTGTTCGACAACGGGCGTCGCGGCCGGCCGGTCACCGGGCCGGGCAACCGGCCGCTCAAGAGCCTCTCGGACATGCTGAAGGGCAAGCAGGGGCGGTTCCGCCAGAACCTGCTGGGCAAGCGGGTCGACTACTCGGGCCGTTCGGTCATCGTGATCGGCCCGACCCTCCAGCTCCACCAGTGTGGGCTGCCCAAGCTCATGGCACTGGAGCTGTTCAAGCCGTTCGTGATGAAGCGGCTGGTGGACATGGAGCTGGCACAGAACATCAAGTCGGCCAAGCGCATGGTCGAGCGGCGCCGGCCCCAGGTCTGGGACGTCCTCGAAGACGTCATCCAGGAGCACCCGGTACTGCTGAACCGGGCGCCCACCCTTCACCGCCTCGGCATCCAGGCCTTCGAGCCGGTGCTGGTGGAGGGCAAGGCGATCCAGATCCACCCTCTGGTCTGCACGGCGTTCAACGCCGACTTCGACGGGGACCAGATGGCCGTGCACCTGCCGCTGTCGGCCGAGGCCCAGGCCGAGGCCCGGGTGCTCATGCTGTCGGCCAACAACATCTTGTCGCCGGCCACCGGGCGGCCGATCACCGTCCCGACCCAGGACATGGTGTTCGGCGCCTACTACCTGACCCTGATCGTCGACGGGGCCAAGGGCGAGGGACGAGTGTTCCGGCACAGCCACGAGGTCCAGGCGGCGTTCGACAACGGCGATTTGTCCCTGCACGCCCGCATCTCACTGCGGCCCACCGCCGACTCGCCGCTGGCCGATCGGTTCCGGGCAGCCGGGCTCGAGCCTGACGAGCGGGGCGGGTTCTCGGTGGAGACCTCGGCCGGCCGGCTGTTCTTCAACGAGGCCTTGCCGCCGGGGTTCCGCTACGTGAACGACCTCGTCGGAAAGCGCACCACCGGCATCGGGGTGATCGTGGAAGAGCTCTCGGCCAACTACCCCAAGCGGACCGTGGCGGCGTCGCTGGACCGGATCAAGGCGCTCGGCTTCCGCTTCGCCGCCCAGTCGGGCCTCACGATCTCGATCGACGACGTGAGGACCCCGCCGGAGAAGCAGGCCATCTTGGACCGATACGAGAAGGAGGCCGAGAAGGCCGAGACCCAGTTCCGGCGGGGCATCATCACCGACGACGAGCGGCGTCAGAAGGAGATCGAGATCTGGACCTCGGCCAACTCCGAGGTCGGGCGGGCGATGGAGCAGACCCTGGCCACCATGTCGTTCAACCCCCTCGACATGATGGTCGACTCCGGTGCTCGAGGGAATGCCCAGCAGATTCGGCAGATCGCGGGCATGAAGGGCCTGGTCTCCAATCCGCGGGGCGAGATGATTCCCCGGCCGATCAAGTCCTCCTTCCGGGAGGGCCTGAGCGTGCTCGAGTACTTCATCTCCACGCACGGGGCTCGCAAGGGTCTGGCCGACACCGCCCTGCGGACCGCCGACTCGGGCTATCTGACCCGGCGCCTGGTCGACGTGGCCCAGGAGCTCATCGTGCGCGAGGAGGACTGCGGGACCGCCCGGGGCATCTGGATCGACCGGGTGGTGCCGGACCAGGCTGGACGGCGCAGCTACCTCGAAACCCGCCTCTACGGCCGGGTCCTGGCCGAGCCGGTCACCCTGTCCGACGGAACCACCATCGAGGCCGGCACCCTGGTCGACGACGAGCTGGTGGCCCGGTTGCGCGACGACGAGGCGGTCACCCGGGTCCGGGCCCGCTCGGTGCTCACCTGCGAGGCGGCCCACGGGGTCTGCTCGGCCTGCTACGGCCAGTCGCTGGCCACCGGCAAGATGATCGAGCTGGGCGAGGCGGTCGGGGTCATCGCGGCCCAGTCGATCGGCGAACCGGGGACCCAGCTCACCATGCGGACCTTCCACACCGGCGGCATCGTCGGCGAGGACATCACCCACGGCCTTCCCCGGGTGGTCGAGCTGTTCGAGGCCCGCACGCCCAAGGGGGCTGCCGTGCTCGCCCACCACTCGGGCGTGGTCCGGGTCGAAGAGGAGGAGACCGGCCGGCGGATCACGGTGGTGGCCGACGACGGCAGCGAGGAGTCGGTGGTGGTCCCGCCCCGGGCCCACCTCGAGGTCCGCGACGGTCAGGAGGTGTCGGCGGGGGACGCCCTGGTCGAGGGACCAAAGGACCCCAAGGAGCTCCTGGAGGTGAAGGGGATCCGAGAGACCCAGCAGTACCTGGTCGAGGAGGTCCAGAAGGTCTACCGGGACCAGGGGGTCTCGATCCACGACAAGCACATCGAGCTCATCGTGCGCCAGATGCTCCGCCGGGTGCTGGTGGCCGAGCCGGGCGACGCCCCCTTCCTCCCCGGGGAGCGGGTGGACAGCCAGGTGTACGCGGCCGTCAACAAGGCCCTGCTGGAGGAGGGCAAGCGCTCGGCGGAGGGCCGGCCCGAGCTGATGGGGATCACCAAGGCTTCCCTGGCCACCGACAGCTGGTTGTCGGCGGCGTCGTTCCAAGAGACCACCAGAGTCCTGACCGAAGCAGCCATCGAGGGCCGCTCCGATCAGCTCTTCGGCCTGAAGGAGAACATCATCATCGGCAAGCTGATCCCGGCCGGCACCGGCATGGAGCGCTACCGCACCATTCGCTTGGAGATGCCGGGGGCCGAGCCGCTGCCGTTGTGGGCCGGCACCGCCGACACCGACACCGAGGATCTGGCCGCGTGGCTTCGCGACGTGGGTGGCGACGGCACCGCCGACGAGCCGTTCGACTCCTCGATCGACGCCAGCTGGCTTGGTTCTGCGCCCACCGACGACGAGGGAGCAGGAGAGGGCGGGGCCTTCGGAGCAGGGTGAGCGCCCAAGAACCCCGCCGCCCAGCTGCCTTCTCCGACACCAGGCCCGCGGCGGGGGACCATCACGGCCGCCGGCGCACACGAAGCCACCAGCCGGCGCCCCACCACCGGATCGGGGGTGGTACTGCGACTGGTACCATGGGCACGCTCGCTCGGGTCCTCCCGGGTGCTGTTGTGCCTGGGGCGTGCGTGCCCTAGCATGCGATCCGCCGTGCCAAGCCGCGTGGCGGTGCGTGCGCAGGCCGTTCCCCAGGGAATTTCATTCGATGAGGTAGGCGCGTGCCGACGATTGCCCAGCTGGTCCGCCACGGGCGACGGACCAAGGACACCAAGACCAAGACCCCGGCCCTCAAGGGTGCGCCCCAGCGGCGCGGGGTCTGCACGCGGGTCTACACCTTCACCCCCAAGAAGCCGAACTCGGCCTTGCGCAAGGTGGCCCGGGTCCGGCTGACCAGCGGGGTGGAGATCACCGCCTACATCCCCGGCGTCGGCCACAACCTCCAGGAGCACTCGATCGTGCTGGTGCGCGGCGGCCGGGTGCGGGACCTTCCCGGGGTCCGCTACAAGGTCATCCGTGGCGCGCTGGACGCGGCCGGGGTGCGGGAGCGGGCCCAGGCTCGCAGCCGCTACGGCGCCAAGAAGGAGTCCTAGTGCCCCGCAACGGCCCTGCGCAGCGGCGCGAGCTGCCGCCCGACCCGGTCTATCGGTCGGTGCTGGTCACCCAGGTGGTGAACAAGGTCCTCTCCCGGGGCAAGCGCACCCTGGCCGAGCGGATCGTCTACGCCGCGCTCGACCTGGTCGGCGAGCGATCGGGATCGGACCCGATCGGCGCACTCAAGCGAGCGATCGAGAACACCCGGCCCGAGCTCGAGGTGAAGAGCCGCCGGGTCGGCGGTGCCACCTACCAGGTCCCGGTCGAGGTCCGGCCCCGCCGGGCCACCACCCTGGCCATCCGCTGGCTGGTCGGCTACGCCCGGCAGCGCCGGGAGAAGACCATGGCCGAGCGGCTCGCGGGCGAGATCCTCGATGCCTCCAACGGCATCGGCAACGCGGTGAAGCGCCGCGAGGACATGCACCGGATGGCCGAGTCCAACAAGGCCTTCGCCCACTACCGCTGGTAGTCCACCGCATCCAACTGGAAGAGCACCATGGCTGACCCTCTGCCGATCCGCGAATTCCCGCTCGCCCGGACCCGCAACATCGGGATCATGGCCCATATCGACGCGGGCAAGACGACCACCACCGAGCGGATCCTCTACTACACCGGCCGCAACTACAAGATGGGTGAGGTGCACGAAGGCGCCGCGACCATGGACTGGATGGTCCAGGAGCAAGAGCGCGGGATCACCATCACCTCCGCTGCGACCACCTGCCGGTGGCGCGACACCTGGATCAACATCATCGACACTCCGGGGCACGTGGACTTCACCGTCGAGGTCGAGCGTTCCCTGCGGGTGCTCGACGGCGCGGTCGCGGTCTTCGACGCGGTGGCCGGGGTCGAGCCCCAGACCGAGACGGTCTGGCGCCAGGCCAACAAGTACCAGGTCCCCCGGATCTGCTTCGTGAACAAGATGGACCGGGTCGGGGCCGATTTCGAGCGGACCGTGCAGATGATCCGGGACCGGCTGGACGCCCTGCCGGCGGTGGTCCAGCTCCCGGTAGGGGTCGAGGCCGGGTTCCGTGGCGTCGTCGACCTCCTGGAGCAGACCGCCCTGATCTGGGAGGACGGCATGGGGGAGAAGTGGTCCGAGACCGAGGTCCCGGCCGACCTGGCCGAGCAGGCCGAGGACGCCCGCCATCAGCTGATCGACGTGCTCAGCAACTTCGACGACACGATCATGGAGAAGTACCTGGCTGACGAGAAGATCACCGGCGACGACCTCCGCCGCTCGTTGCGTCAGGCCACGCTGGCATCCCAGGTGGTGCCGGTGCTGTGCGGCTCGGCCTTCAAGAACAAAGGGGTCCAGCCTCTGCTGGACGCGGTGGTCGACTACCTGCCGAGCCCGCTCGACCTGCCTCCCACCGAGGGGACCCGGCCGGGCAGCGACGAGGTCGAGGTGCGTCCCCCCGACGACGACGCCCCGTTCGCCGCGCTGGCGTTCAAGATCATGACCGACCCCTACGTGGGCAAGCTGACGTACCTGCGGGTCTACTCGGGCACCCTGCGCAAGGGTGCCACCGTGCTCAACTCCTCCAAGGACCGGCGGGAGCGGGTGGGCCGCCTCCTGCAGATGCACGCCAACCACCGGGAGGACAAGGATGCGATCTTCTCCGGGGACATCGTGGCTGCGGTGGGGCTCAAGGTCACCTCGACCGGGGACACCCTGAGCGACCCCGCACACCCGATCCTGCTCGAGTCGCTGGTCTTTCCCGAGCCGGTCATCCACGTCGCGGTCGAGCCCAAGACCAAGGCCGACCAGGACAAACTGTCGCGTGCGCTGTTCAGCCTGGCCGAGGAGGACCCGACCTTCAGGGTCCGCACCGACGAGGAGACCGGCCAGACGGTGATCTCAGGGATGGGCGAGCTCCACTTGGAGGTCCTGGTCGACCGGATGCTGCGGGAGTTCAACGTCGACGCCAACGTGGGCAAGCCTCAGGTCGCGTACCGCGAGACCATCCGCAAGGCGGTCGAGCATGTCTCGGGGCGCTACGTCCGCCAGACCGGCGGCCGCGGCCAGTACGGCCACGCCGTGATCAACCTGGAGCCCACCGGGCCCGGTGGCGGCTACGAGTTCGTGGACAAGATCACCGGTGGGGCGATCCCCAAGGAGTACATCCCTTCGGTCGATGCCGGGATCCAAGAGGCCCTCACCTCCGGCGTCCTGGCCGGGTACCCCACGGTGGACGTCCGGGTCACCTTGGTCGACGGCTCCTATCACGAGGTCGACTCCTCGGAGATGGCGTTCAAGATCGCCGGGTCCATGGCGGTGAAAGAGGCTGCCCGTCAGGCCTCGCCGGTCCTTTTGGAGCCGGTCATGGCGGTCGAGGTGGTGACGCCCGAGGAGTACATGGGCGACGTCATGGGGGACCTCTCGGCCCGGCGGGGGCGGGTCGAGGGGATGGAGCAGCGAGGCCCCAACCACGTGGTCCGGGCGCAGGTACCGCTGGCCGAGATGTTCGGCTACGCTACCGATCTGCGTTCTCGCACGCAGGGCCGAGCCACGTACACGATGCAGTTCGAGGCCTACAGCGAGGTGCCCGAGTCGATCTCCCGTGAGATCATCGCCCGGGCCCGCGGCGAGTAGGGCCCGGCCCAGCAGGGCAGCACGCAGGACGGCGGCGACGGTCGCCGCGGCGGGTCCAAGGCGGGCCCGCCCGAGAGCAGGAGTGGGACTCCAGACATGGCCAAGCAGAAGTTCGAGCGGACGAAGCCCCACGTCAACGTGGGCACCATGGGTCACATCGACCACGGCAAGACCACGCTGACCGCTGCCATCACCAAGGTCCTCTCCGAGACCAACCCGAACACGCAGTTCACGCCGTTCGACCAGATCGACAAGGCCCCCGAGGAGAAGCAGCGGGGGATCACCATCACCATCGCCCACGTCGAGTACGAGACCGCGAACCGCCACTACGCGCACGTCGACATGCCGGGCCACGCTGACTACATCAAGAACATGATCACCGGCGCGGCGCAGGTCGACGGGGCCATCCTGGTGGTCTCGGCGGCCGACGGCCCGATGCCCCAGACCCGGGAGCACGTCGTGCTGGCCCGCCAGGTGGGGGTGCCGTCGATCGTGGTTGCCCTGAACAAGGCGGACATGGTCGATGACGAGGAGCTGCTCGACCTGGTCGAACTGGAGGTGCGGGAGCTGCTCAACGAGTACGAGTTCCCTGGAGACGACGCTCCGGTGGTCCGGGTTTCGGCCCTCAAGGCTCTGGAGGGCGACCCCGAGTGGACGCCCAAGATCATGGAGCTCATGGACGCGGTGGACAGCTACATCCCCGAGCCGGCCCGAATCGTGGACCGACCGTTCCTCATGCCCATCGAGGACGTGATGTCCATCACCGGCCGGGGCACGGTGGTCACCGGCAAGATCGAGCAGGGAGTCATCCACGTCGGCGACGACGTGGAGGTGGTCGGGCTCAGGGACACCCAGAAGACGGTGGTGACCGGGGTCGAGATGTTCCGCAAGCTGCTGGACGAGGGTCAGGCCGGGGACAACGTGGGACTCCTGCTCAGGGGCACCAAGAAGGAGGAGGTCGAGCGAGGCCAGGTGGTGTGCAAGCCCGGCTCGATCACCCCCCACACCAACTTCGAGGCCAACGTCTACATCCTGACCAAGGAGGAGGGCGGCCGGCACAAGCCGTTCTTCAACAACTACCGCCCGCAGTTCTACTTCCGGACCACCGACGTGACCGGCGCCATCCAGCTCCCCTCGGGGACCGAGATGGTGATGCCCGGGGACACCACTGAGATGACCGTCGAACTGGGCAAGCCGATCGCCATGGACGAGGGGCTGCGGTTCGCCATCCGCGAGGGTGGCCGCACCGTGGGCGCCGGCCGGGTGACCAAGATCCTCAAGTAGGCCGGAGGGCGCGATGGCCGACGGGCCCCGACAGAAGATCAGGATCCGGCTCAAGGCCTACGACCACGAGGTCCTCGACCAGTCCACCGAGAAGATCGTCCAGACCGTGCTCCGCACCCAGGCCAAGGTGCAGGGTCCGGTCCCGCTGCCGACCGACAAGCACCGCTACACAGTGATCCGGTCCCCCCACAAGTACAAGGACTCCCGGGAGCACTTCGAGATGCGGGTGCACAAGCGGCTGGTGGACATCGTCGAACACACGCCCAAGACGGTCGACTCGCTCCAGCGCCTGGACTTGCCGGCCGGCGTGTTCATCGAGATCAAGATCCAGACCGCCTGACACGCCGGGCCCAACGCCCGGGTGCTCACCAGGATGAACGGGTGGCGCTGGCAGCTCTGATCGGCCGGCTCGCCCGCCGGGACCCCGACCCCGAGGCGGCCCGCCAGGCCCGGGCAGCGCTCGTCGCCCGGTTCGGGCACCTGGGCGCCTTCACCCCTGGGCGCTCTCCGACGGTGCGTGAACGGGTGGGTGGCCCGGCCCCGGGCGAACACCCCCGGCGGGGCCGCCTGGCTCGAGATCCCTCAAGGGAGCAGGATCCAGCGCTTGCCACCCGGGTGGTGCGAGGCGCGACCGGTTGGCGCGGCGCGTGGGCGGCTGCCTGGATGGTCGAGGTCGCGATCGGCCAGTGCCGCCGCGCACGCGCCGGCAGCGCGTGGCGGAGCCGACGCCTGGTGGTGTAGGCTAGTCAGCCGGGCCAAAAGCCCAGATCCGGCGGTGTTCCGCCAGCAGCAGACGTGCCCGAGCGCCCGGGTTGGCCGGGGACCTCGGGCCGCGAGAGTCGAGCGCTCCGCTCCGGGCCACCGGGCGGAGCGTTGGCATGCACGAGGCCCCTCGGGCCCTCCAGGAAAGACGCGCCAAGTGACTACGAAGGCCATCGTCGGCGAGAAGGTCGGCATGACCCAGGTGTGGGACGACCAACACCGGGCGATCCCGGTGACGGTGCTGCGCGTCCGGCCGGTCCGGGTAGTCCAGGTGAAGACGCCCGAGAAGGAGGGGTACTCGGCCCTCCAGGTGACCTTCGGTTTTCGCCGCCGCTCCAGCCTGACCAAGCCGCTCGAGGGTCACTACGCCGCGGCCGGGGTGGAGCCCGGCCGCCGCCTGGTGGAGCTTCGCCTGGACGACGCCAGCGCCTACTCGGTGGGCCAGGAGCTGTCGGCGGAGATCTGGAGCCCGGGCGAGCGAGTGGACGCGATCGCGATCTCCAAGGGCAAGGGGTTCTCGGGGGCCATGAAGCGGCACCACTTCAAGGGCCAGGGCGGGGCGCACGGGAACCACAAGCATCATCGGGCTCCGGGGTCGATCGGCGCCTGTGCCACCCCGGCCCGGGTGTTCAAGGGGACCCGCATGGCCGGCCGGCTGGGAGCCCGTCGGGTCACCGCACTCAACCTCCAGATCGTCTCGGCCGATCCGGAGCGGGAGCTGGTCCTGGTGAAAGGGGCGGTACCGGGCCCCCGCGGCGCAATGGTGGTGCTGCGGGACAGCGTGAAGGGCCGAGCGGCCACCAACGGGAGCGCGCCGTGAGCCGGTCCCCGGTGCGACGGGAGCGGCCGGCGCCGGTGGTCCGGCGGGTGGTCCGTCGTGACGTGGCCGGGACCGAGCGGGGCGAGGTCGAGTTGGAGCCCTCGATCTTCGGGATCCAGCCCAACCTGGCGGTCCTCCACCAGGTGGTCACCGCCCAGTTGGCGGCGACCCGAGCGGGCACCCAGTCCACCAGGACCCGGGCCGAGGTACGCGGCGGCGGGGCCAAGCCCTACCGCCAGAAGGGCACCGGCCGGGCCCGGCAGGGGTCGTTGCGGGCTCCGCAGTACGTGGGCGGCGGGGTGGCCCTCGGTCCAAAGCCCCGCAGCTACCGCCAGCGGACGCCGAAGAAGATGGTGAAGCTGGCCCTGGCCAGCGCGCTGAGCGACCGGGCGGCAGAGGGCCGGATCGTGCTGGTGGACCGCTGGCCCTGGGAGCGACCCCGAACCAAGGACGCGCTGGCAGCGCTGGACGCCCTCGACCTCGGCGGCCGGGTGCTGGCGGTCCTCGACCGAGAGGACGTGGTGGCCGCCCGCTCCTTCGCCAACCTGCCCGAGGTGGACACGGTGACGGCCGGTGAGCTCAGCGCCTACCACGTGTTGCGGGCCGACTGGGTGGTGTTCACCGACGCCACCCTCCCGGGTGGTCCAGCGGGCCACGGCACCACAGCCGAGCCGACGGCCGACGGGGCCGCGGAGGCCGAGGAGGCCCCCGAGACCGAGAAGGAGGCCGTCGGTGCCTGACCTCGGCAACGTGCTGGTGCGGCCGGTGGTCTCCGAGAAGACCTACGCCCTCATGGAGCGCAACGTCTACGTGTTCGTCGTCGACCCTCGGTCCTCCAAGATCGAGGTCCGGCGGGCGGTGGAGGAGGCCTTCGGGGTGAAGGTGGACAAGGTGAACACCCTCAACCGCAAGGGCAAGGCCACCCGAAACCGCCGCACCAACACCCCGGGCCGCCGGGCCAGCACCAAGCGGGCCTACGTCACCTTGCGCTCGGGCGACAAGATCGACCTGTTCGAGAGCTGAGGTACCGGCCATGGCCATCCGCTCGAGAAAGCCCACCAGCCCCGGACGGCGCTTCCAGAGCGTCGCTGACTTCTCTGACATCACTCGCTCGTCGCCGGAGCGCTCCCTCACCCGCCCGCTGGCCGGCAGCGGCGGGAGGAACAACTACGGCCGCAAGACCGCCCGGCACCGCGGCGGCGGGCACAAGCGCCAGTACCGGGTGATCGACTTCCGCCGGGACAAAGACGGCGTGCCGGCCAAGGTGGCGGCGATCGAGTACGACCCCAACCGGACTGCCCGCATCGCCCTCCTCCACTACGCCGACGGCGAGAAGCGCTACATCCTTGCCCCGGCTCAGGTGAAGGTCGGCGACCTCCTCCAGAGCGGCCACGGCGCGGAGATCCGCCCGGGCAACGCGATGCCGATGCGCTACATCCCGGTCGGGTCGGTGCTCCACAACGTGGAGCTGCGGCCCGGCGGGGGAGGGAAGCTGGCCCGCGGGGCCGGCATGAGCGTGCAGCTGGTGGCCAAGGACGGGGGCTTCGCGACCCTGCGCCTGCCCTCGACCGAGATGCGCCGGGTTCCCCTCGACTGCCGGGCCACCTTGGGCGTGGTCGGGAACGCCGAGGCCGAGCTGGTCAAGGTCGGCAAGGCGGGACGCAACCGCTGGAAGGGGATCCGGCCCCAGACCCGAGGGGTGGCCATGAACCCGGTCGACCACCCCCTGGGCGGCGGGGAGGGGAAGTCCTCGGGTGGGCGCCACCCGGTCTCGCCATGGGGCAAGCCCGAGGGGCGGACCCGGCCCCGGCACAAGCAGTCGGACAAGCTCATCGTGCGCCGCCGCCGCACCCGCGGCGCACGGCGCTAGGAGGTCGGATGCCGCGCAGCCTGAAGAAAGGGCCCTTCGTCGACGACCACCTCTTGAAGAAGGTCGACGCCTTGAACGCCTCGGGCGAGAAGCGAGTGATCAAGACCTGGTCCCGGCGCTCGACGATCATCCCCGACATGGTCGGGCACACCATCGCGGTCCACGACGGGCGTCGGCACGTCCCGGTCTATGTGACCGAATCGATGGTCGGCCACAAGCTGGGCGAGTTCGCGCCGACCCGGACGTTCCGCTACCACGCCGGCCAGGAGCGGGCGGGGAGGCGCTGATGACCGGGCCGAAGACCAACGAGCGGCCGGGCACCCGGGCCGTCCTGCGGCACTCGTCGATTCCAGCCAGCAAGGCCCGCCAGGTCCTGGACCTGATCCGAGGCGAGGACGCCGAACGGGCCGCGCAGATCCTGCGGGCCACCCCGCGAGCCGCTGCGGTCGAGATCGCCAAGGTCCTGGCCTCGGCGGTGGCCAACGCGGTGCACAACGACGGCCAGGACGCAGAGGACCTCTACGTGTCGGCGTGTTACGCCGACGAGGCGACCACCCTCAAGCGGTGGCGCCCGCGGGCGCGGGGGCGGGCCACCCGGATCCGAAAGCGGAGCTCCCACGTGACCATCGTGGTCAGCCGGATGGACGACGAGCGGCTGGCTCGCCGCCGGGCGGAGCGGGACGCCAACCAGGCTCGGCGATCCCGGCGGGTCGCCGAGTCGCGGCGTCGGGCCGACCTGTCCGGGCGGCTGACCCGGCGGCGGGCGGCCCAGGCCGAAGAGGCGCGGCGGGCAGCCGAAGCGGCCGAGGCCGAGGAGGCCGGCGTGCCGGTGGACGACGAAGGACCGCCCGACCAGGGCGCTGCGATCGCGGCGGAGGTCCCCGAGGCGACGGCGGACGCCCAGGGCGGCGACGTCCACGAGGGAGAGGCCCAGGACGCAGACGCCCAGGACACAGACGCCGAGCACGGCGAGGAGGAAGGCTGATGGGCCAGAAGGTCAACCCTTACGGGTTCCGGCTCGGCGTGACCACCGACTGGAAGTCGCGCTGGTTCGACGAGCGTCGCTACCGCGACTTCGTGGTCGAGGACTGGAAGATCCGCGACTACCTCATGTCGCAGCTCGAGGCGGCTGCGGTGAGCCGGATCGAAGTCGAGCGGACCCGGGACCGGGTTCGGGTGGACATCCACACCGCCCGGCCGGGGATCGTCATCGGCCGGCGCGGCTCGGAGGCCGACCGCCTCAAGAAGAAGCTCGAAGAGATCACTGGGCTCCCCAACCGGATCCAGCTGAACATCCAGGAGATCAAGCGCCCCGAGATGGACGCCAGCCTGATCGCCCAGGGGATCTGCGACCAGCTGGCTCGGCGGGTCGCCTTCCGCCGGGCCATGAAGCGGGCCATCCAGACGGTCCAGAAGGCCGGCGCCCAGGGCGTGAAGGTCCAGTGCTCGGGCCGCCTGGGCGGCTCGGAGATGGCCCGCAAGGAGTCCTACCGGGAAGGTCGGGTCCCCTTGCACACCCTGCGGGCCGACGTCGACTACGGCTTCCGGGAGGCCCGCACCACCGCCGGCCGGGTGGGCGTCAAGGTGTGGATCTACAAGGGCGACATCCTCCCCTACAAGGTGTCGATCGACGAGAAGATCACCCGCGAGGCCGCCATGGCGGTTGGGGAGACCTCCGGCCAGGCTCGTCCCCGCCGCCTCATCACTGCCGGCGGTGGCCGCCGCCGGCGGGACCAGGGCGAGCCGGGCAGCGGACTCGACGAGACCCTTGACGAGGCAGCCGAGGACGCTGCCCTGCAAAGCGTCGACGCCGTCGCTCAGACCGCGGAGGACGATGTCGACCGACCAGCCCGGGACCTGCTCGAGGAGCCGGCCGAGCCCGACGAGCTCGAGCGGCGCCTGGCCCAGGACGAGCAGATGGAGCGCCAGACTCGCCACGAACATCACGAGGCGCCTCACTTCCGCCGGGAGGCCGATTGACATGCTGATGCCGCGCAAGGTTCGCCACCGCAAGCACCAGCGGGGTCGGCTCGATGGGGTGGCCAAGGGTGGGACCACGATCACCTTCGGCGACTTCGGGATCCAGGCTCTCGAGCCGGGGTGGATCACGGCGCGCCAGATCGAGGCCGCTCGCATCGCGATGACCCGCCATGTCCGCCGGGGCGGGAAGGTCTGGATCAGGATCTTCCCCGACAAGCCGGTCACCCAGAAGCCGGCCGAGACTCGGATGGGCTCGGGGAAGGGCAACCCCGAGCACTGGGTGGCAGTGGTCCGGCCGGGCCGGATCCTCTTCGAGCTGGCCGGCGTGGACGCCGAGCTGGCACGGGCCGCGATGGAGCGGGCCATCCAGAAGCTCCCGATCAAGGCCCGCTTCGTGGTCCGTCCAGGGGTGCACGGGGCCGCCGAGGTGCAGGTCTGATGACCCGGGCGGCCGAGTTCTACGCGATGGATGCCGAGGAGCTGTCCCACCGGCTGTCCGAGATGCGCCGGGAGCTGCTCAACCTGCGCTTCCAGCTGGCCACCGGGCAGCTGGACAATGTCTCGCAGGTCCGCCAGGTTCGGCGGGACGTGGCCCGGGCCTTGACCGTCCTGCGCCAGATGGAGATCGCCGAGGCCGAGGGGGTCGAGCTGCGGGCTCCCGAACCCACGGCGGCCCAGCTGCGAGCCCGCCAGCGCGACGACCAGGCCCGGGCGCATGCCGAGGCGGAGCCCGCGGAGCCACCCGAGGCCGAAGGGCCCGAGGCAGCGGCGATCGAGGGTCCGGAGCCCGCGGCCTCGGTCGCCGACGACCAGGACGCCACCCAGTCGACCGGGGAGGGGACCGGCGAGGGGGCGACCGGGCCAGCGAACCGGCGAGCCCGCCGGCTGCTGCGGAGCCGACGGGGCGAGCCGGAGGCCCCGCCCGCACCCAGGTCGCGCCGGCGCGCCGGCCAAGAACCCGACGAGGAGCAGTGATGACGGCAGTCAGCCCCGAGCACAGCAGTCCCCGACCCAACCGGCGCAAGGTGCGCGAAGGCGTCGTCGTGTCCGATGCGATGGAGTCGACCGTGGTCGTGGCAGTGGTGGAGCGGGTGCGCCACCGCCGCTACGGCAAGACCGTGCAGCGCACCAAGCGCCTCTACGTCGACGATCCGGGGAACACCGCCAAGGTGGGCGACCGGGTGAGGGTGGCCGAGACCCGACCGCTGTCCAAGTTGAAGCGCTGGCGGCTGGCCGAGATCACGGAGCGGGCCCGATGATCCAGCAGGAATCCCGCCTCCGGGTGGCCGACAACTCCGGGGCCAGAGAGGTGCTGTGCATCCGGGTGCTCGGCGGCTCGCATCGGCGCTACGCGAGCATCGGCGACGTCTTCGTCGGGACGGTGAAGGACGCCATCCCGGGGGCCGCGGTGAAGAAGGGCGACGTCGTCCGTTGCGTCGTGGTGCGGACGAAGAAGGAGAAGCGTCGGCCGGACGGGAGCTACATCCGCTTCGACGAGAACGCTGCCGTGCTGATCAACGACCAGCAGCAGCCGCGAGGGACCCGCATTTTCGGTCCGGTCGGCCGGGAGCTGCGGGACAAGCGGTTCATGCGCATCGTCTCGCTCGCGCCGGAGGTCCTGTGATGAAGATCCGCAAGGGAGACCGGGTGGTGGTCCGCTCGGGCAAGCACCGCGGCCAGCGGGGAGAGGTCGTCCGCACCGTCCCCTCGGAGAACAAGGTCGTCCTCGACGGGGTGAATGTGGCCAAGCGGCACACCAAGCCCCGGCGGGCGACGATGCAGGGAGGCATCATCGACAAGTTCATGCCGATGGCCGCATCGGCGGTCTCGGTGTGGTGCAACGCCCACGGCGGCCCGGCGCGGGTCGGCTTCGAGCTCGACGACCAGGGCCGCAAGGTCCGGGTCTGCCGCAAGTGCGGGTCGGAACTGTGAGCGCGACCTTGACCGAGCGTCCCCGGCCCCGGCTGAAGGAGCGGTACCTGCGGGAGGTCCGGGCCCAGCTGCAGCAACAGCTCGGCTTGGCCAACGTGATGCAGGTCCCGACCCTGGAGAAGATCGTGCTCAACATGGGAGTCGGGCGGGCCACCCAGCAGCCCTCGCTCATCGAGGGGGCCCAGCGAGACCTCGAGGTCATCTCGGGCCAGAAGCCGGTGGTCACCAGGGCCAAGCGGTCCATCGCCGGGTTCAAGCTCCGGGCGGGCAACGCGATCGGGGTCAAGGTGACCATCCGGGGCGACCGGGCCTGGGAGTTCCTGGACCGGCTGATCAGCATCACCATCCCCAGGGTGCGTGACTTCCGAGGACTGTCGCCGCGGTCGTTCGACGGGCGGGGCAACTACACCTTCGGGGTCACCGAGCAGCTGATCTTCCCCGAGATCGACTACGACCGGGTCGACTCGGTCCGGGGCATGGACATCACGATCGTGACGACCGCGAAGGACGACGACGGGGGCCGGGCCTTCCTGCAGGCCTTCGGCTTTCCCTTCCGACAGGAGACTCGATAGGCGAAATGGCAAAGAAGGCACTCATCCAAAAGCAGCAACGGATCCCCAAGTACAAGGTCCGGGCGTACACGCGATGCCAGCGGTGCGGTCGACCCAAGGCGGTCTTCCGCAAGTTCGGCCTGTGCCGGATCTGCCTTCGGACGATGGTTCACGCCGGAGAGGTGCCCGGCGTGACCAAGGCGAGCTGGTGAGGGAGGTGGCGCCGTGACGATGACCGACCCGATCGCCGACATGCTCACCCGGATCCGCAACGCCAACTCGGCGCAGTTCGACACGGTGAAGATGCCGGGCTCCAAGCTGAAGGAGGCGCTGGCGGCGATCTTGGAGAAGGAGGGCTACATCGCCGGCTACTCGGTGTCCAGGGTCGAGGGCAAACCTGGCTCCACCCTGGAGATCACCATGAAGTACGCCCCGGATCGGACCCGGACCATTGCCGGGATCAAGCGGGTCTCCAAGCCGGGCCTGCGCATCTACGCTCGGGCCGACCGGATCCCTCGAGTGCTGGGAGGGGTCGGGGTCGCCGTCGTGTCGACCAGTCACGGGCTCATGACCGATCGCGAGGCGCGCCAGCACCATCTGGGCGGGGAGGTCCTCTGCTATGTGTGGTGAGCAGTCCATCCGCCGGCCGGCGGGGCGAGCCGGAGGCGGGCGCTGATGTCGCGCATCGGACGTGCCCCGATTCCGGTTCCTGCCGGGGTGGCGGTGACGGTCTCGGACCGTTCCGTGCGGGTCGAGGGGCCGCAGGGAACCTTGGAACGGGTCCTGCCGCCCCAGATCACCCTCAGCCAGGACGATGGCGTGCTCACGGTCAGCCGGGTCAACGACGAGCGGACCAACCGCGCCCTGCACGGGCTCACCCGCAGTCTGGTCGCCAACATGGTCACCGGGGTCACCCAGGGCTTCGCCAAGGAGCTCGAGATCGTGGGCGTCGGCTATCGCGCCACCCTGCAGGGGCCGGGGACCCTCGAGCTCAGCCTGGGGTTCTCCCACCCGGTCCGGGTGGAGGCTCCTCCGGGGATCACCTTCGAGGTCCCCGCCCCGACCCGGATCGTGGTCCGAGGCATCGACAAAGAGAAGGTCGGCCAGGTCGCCGCCGACATCCGCAAGATCCGCAAGCCCGAGCCCTACAAGGGCAAGGGTGTGCGCTATGCGGGGGAGCGGGTCCTGCGCAAGGCCGGGAAGGCGGCGAAATGACCCGCGACGCCGCTGCCGTTCGGCGCCTGCGGCTTCGCCGGCACGCCCGGATCCGGGCCAAGGTGACCGGCACCGCCGAGCGGCCGCGCCTGGCGGTCAGCCGGTCCCACCGGCACATCTCGGCCCAGGTCATCGACGACATCGCGGCCCGCACGCTGGTCGCTGCCTCGAGCGTGGAGCCGGAGCTGCGGGCCTCCCTCGGCTCGGGCGGTGGTGGCAACGTGGAGGGTGCCCGGGCGGTGGGCCGGCTGCTGGCCCAGCGGGCGACCCAGGCCGGGATCCGGCGGGTGGTCTTCGACCGGGGCGGGTTCGCGTATCACGGCCGGGTGGCCGCCCTGGCGGACGCCGCCCGCGAGCAAGGACTGGAGTTCTAGTGCCCGAGACCCAGTACGAAGAGCGCACCATCAAGGTGAACCGGGTGGCCAAGGTGGTGAAAGGTGGCCGGCGGTTCTCCTTCACCGCCCTCATGGTGGTCGGCGACGGCAATGGCCGGGTCGGCCTCGGCTACGGCAAGGCCAAGGAGGCCGGCCTGGCGGTGCAGAAGGGCATCGAAGAGGCGCGCAAGAACGTCTTCGAAGTGGCCCTGGCCGGCTCGACCATCGTCCACCCGGTCATCGGGGAGAGCGGTGCCGGCCGGGTCATGCTGAAGCCGGCCGCCCCCGGGACCGGCGTCATCGCCGGCGGTGCGGCCCGCCACATTCTGGAGATGGCCGGGATCCGAGATGTCCTGGCCAAGTCGCTCGGCTCCTCCAACGGGATCAACGTGGCCCACGCGACCATCGCCGGCCTGAAGCAGCTGCGCCGGCCGGATGAGATCGCCCAGTTGCGGGGCAAGGCCCCCGACGAGGTGGTCCCCGCTGGCGTGCTGCGCTCCTACCGGGAGCGCCGGCGGGAGCGGGAGCTCTACGGGGAAGGAGCCTGAGATGCCCGAGCACCGTGCCCAGGCACCGGCGGCGCGGACCCTGCGGGTCCGCCAGGTGCGCTCGGCCATCGGTTCCAAGCCCAAGCACCGAGGGACCCTGCGCGCCCTCGGGCTGCGGGGGATCGGCCAGGTGAACGAGCTGCCTGACCGGCCCGAGATCCGGGGCATGCTGGCCCGGGTGCCCCACCTGATCGAGGTCGAGGAGGCCCAGCCGTGAAGCTCCACGAGGTTGCCCCTCCGCCGGGGGCCCGACGGGGGCGCCGCCGGGTCGGCCGGGGGATCGCCGGCAAGGGCGGCAAGACCGCCGGCCGGGGCGGCAAGGGCCAGCGGGCCCGGGACACCGTGCCGCTCGGGTTCGAGGGGGGCCAGCTCCCCCTCATGCAGCGGATCCCCAAGCTCCGGGGGTTCAAGAACCCGTTCCGGGTCGCCTACACCCCGGTCAACCTGGACGACATCGAGGCCCTCGGCCGCGACGAGGTCGACCCAGCGGCGCTGGTGGAGGCTGGCCTGGCCCGCAAGGGGGCGCTGGTCAAGGTCTTAGGGCGCGGCGAGCTCACCCGGCCGGTTCGGATCCGGGCCCACGCCTTCTCTCGGCGGGCGCACGACGCGATCGGCGCTGCCGGGGGTAGCGTCGAGGTCCTGCCGCCTCCGTTCGGGCACGGGCGCCCGGCGGCCCGGGGCAACGCCCTGACCAACCGGTAGGCGGGCCGGCGGGGGCGGCGGGGACATGCTCACGAGACTTGGCAACATCTTCCGGGTTCCGGACCTGCGGAACAAGGTCCTGTTCACGCTGGTGGTGATCGCGCTCTACCAGCTGGGCGCCAACGTCCCGGTTCCCGGGGTGAGCTTCGCCGCGGTCCAGCGGCTCCAGCACCAGGCGGGCTCGTCGGGTGTCCTCGGGTTCCTCAACCTGTTCTCGGGAGGGGCCCTGGTCCGGCTGGCCATCTTCGGGTTGGGGGTCATGCCCTACATCACCAGCTCGATCATCATCCAGCTGCTCTCGACGGTGATTCCCAAGCTCGAGGAGTGGCGGGACCAGGGGGCGGTCGGGCAGAAGAAGATCACCCAGACCACCCGGTACCTGACGGTGGCCCTCGCCCTCATGCAGTCGACCGGACTGGTCTACGCCTTCCACGGCCACGACCAGAGCCTGCTCGGGGTGTCGATCGACCTGATCCCCAAGTTCAGCGTGCCGCTGGCGGCCTTCATGGTCCTGTGCCTGACCGCCGGGACCGCCTTTGTCATGTGGCTGGCCGAGCTCATCACCCAACGGGGGATCGGCCAGGGGATGTCCATCCTCATCTTCGCCAACGTGGTGGCCTCGATCCCCTCGGGGGGCAAGGCCATCTACCAGGAGGGCGGCGCGGTCAAGTTCGTCACCATCTTGGTGGTCTCGCTGATCCTGCTGGTGGTCATCGTGTTCATGGACCAGGGCCAGCGACGCATCCCGGTCACCTTCGCCAAGCGGGTCGTGGGGCGACGCATGTACGGCGGGTCCAGCACCTACATCCCGCTCAAGGTGAACCAGTCCGGGGTGATCCCGATCATCTTCGCCAGCTCGGTGCTGTACATCCCGGTGCTGTTCTCCAACGTCATCCCCTGGCACGGCTTCCAGAACTTCGTCCGCACCAACATCCAGCCGACGGCCAAGATCTACATCGGCCTGTACTTCCTGCTGATCCTGGCCTTCACCTTCTTCTACGTCTACGTCGCCTTCGACCCGCACCAGCAGGCCGACATCATCCGCAAGCAAGGAGGGTTCGTCCCCGGGATCCGGCCCGGGCCGCCGACCGAGCGGTACTTCGCGCACATCCTGAGCCGCATCACGGTGGTCGGGGCAGCCTTCCTCGGCATCGTGGCGGTCGTCCCCTCGCTCCTCATGTCCCTGTGGCACCTCAATGCCTTCCCCTTCTATGGGACCACGCTGCTGATCGCGGTGGGGGTGGCCCTCGAGACCATGCGGCAGATCGACAGTCAGCTGATGATGCGCAACTACGAAGGCTTCCTCAAGTAGTCGGGTGGTCTCGGGCGTCCGACTCGTGGTCCTCGGCAAGCAGGGGGCCGGCAAGGGCACGCAGTGCACGCGGCTCTCGCACCACTACGTCGTCCCCCATGTCTCTACCGGGGACATGCTCCGGGCGGCCGTGAAGGCCCGCACCGACCTCGGCCTGCGGGCTCAGGAGCTCATGGACCAGGGCGAGCTGGTCCCCGACGAGCTGATCATGGAGATGGTGGGCGAGCGGCTGTCCCGCCCCGACGCCCGCTCCCGGGGCTTCGTCCTCGACGGCTGCCCGCGGACCCTCCCTCAGGCCAAGATGCTCGACGAGCTGCTGGCCCCCCACGCCCTCGACCTGGTCATCGACCTGGAGGTCCCGACCCAGGTGGTGCTGCGGCGCCTTGCCGCCCGGCGGGTGTGCGTGGACTGCGGGACCAACTACTCGGTGTCCCAGCCGCCGCTCATCCGCGGCACCTGCGACATCTGCGGCGGCGAGGTGGTCCAGCGGGAGGACGACACCGAGGACGCCATCCAGCGCCGTCTGGAGCTCTACCAGCGCCAGACCAAGCCGCTCCTCGATTTCTACTCCCAGGCCGGCCTGCTGGTCCGGGTGAACGGCGCGGGCTCGCCCGACCAGGTCACCCGCCGGGCCATCCGGGCCATCGACGGCGCCTTGGCGCAGCGGGGGCGGCCGCCGTCGGAGGGGGCGTGATGCGGCGCAGCGCCGAGGAGCTGGCCAAGATGCGCCGGGCCGGCCAGGTGGTCGCCGAGATGCACGAGGTGGCCCGGGCGATGGCCAAGCCCGGGGTGACCACCGGGGCGATCGACCGGGCGGCTCGGGAGGTGCTGGAGCGTCGGGGGGCGCGGTCGAACTTCCTCCACTACGGCCACCCGCCCTACCCGGCGGTCATCTGCACCTCCCGGAACGCCAAGATCGTGCACGGGATCCCCGGGCCCGAGGTCCTGGAGGAGGGCGACATCCTGTCGGTCGACTGCGGCGCGATCGTCGAGGGCTACCACGGTGACGCCGCCTTCACCATGCCGATCGGGCAGGTCTCGCCCGAGGCGATGCGGCTGATCGAGGTGACCGAGGCTGCCCTGTGGGCCGGCATCGGCCAGATGGTGGTGGGCAACCGGCTGCACGAGATCGGCCGGGCGGTCCAGCGGGTGGCCGAGGCGGCCGGGTTCTCGGTCGTCCGGGAGTACGTGGGCCACGCCATCGGCACCGCCATGCACGAGCAGCCCCAGGTGCCCAACTACTGGCCGGGCACCCCTGGTCCGGTGCTCAAGGCGGGCATGGTCTTCGCGGTGGAGCCGATGGTGAACGCCGGGGGTCCTGAGACCAGGGTCCTCGACGACGGCTGGACGGTGGTGACCGCCGACGGTTCGCTGTCGGCGCACTTCGAGCACACCATCGCGGTGACCCCCGACGGTCCCGAGGTGCTGACGCTGCCCTGAGGCCGGCGGGCGGGCACCGGGCCGGGCGGCCATACTCGGGCCATGACCGAGCGGGTCCGCTACGAACTGGACGGCCACGTGGCCACCATCACCTACGACCGCCCGGAGGCGCTCAACGCGATCAACGCCGAGGTGCGCCGGGGCTTGAACGACGCCTTCACCCGCTTTCGGGAAGAGGAGGAGGCCTGGGTAGCCATCGTCACCGGCGCCGGCCGGGCGTTCTGCGTGGGTGCCGACGTGCGCCAGGGTGGGGCGACCGGCGAGTTCCGGGGGACCTTCTGGGAGAAACCCACCCAGAACTCGTTCGAGAGCGGGTGGGAGATCTTCAAGCCGGTGATCGCCGCGGTGAACGGCTTGTGCCTCGGCTACGGCCTCACCCTGGTCACCTGGTGCGATTTCGTGATCGCGAGCGACCGGGCCGAGTTCGGCTTCCCCGAGGTCCGCTTGGGGGTGCCCACCATCGTCGGGGCCATCCGGCTGCCCCAGCGCATCAACTGGCAGTACGCGATGGAGCTGTTGCTCACCGGGGAGCGGATCAGCGCCCAGCGGGCCCACGAGATCGGCCTGGTTGGCTGGGTGGTGGAGCACGACCGCCTGCTCGAGGCGGCCCGGGAGCTGGCCGATCGCCTGGTGGCGGCGGCCCCGCTGGCCGCCCGGGCGGTCAAGGAGGTGGCGGTCCGGGCCCGCAACCTTCCCGACTTGGAGGCGATCAGGTTCGGCGAGACCATGCGCCGGGTCGCTGGTGCGACCGAGGACGCCCGGGAAGGCGCCCGGGCCTTCGCCGAGGGCCGGGCGCCGGTCTGGCGGGGTCGGTAGGGATCAGGCGGTCCGGCCCAGACGGGCCAGCTCCGCCTGCACCTCGAGCTCGTGGCGGCGAGCGTCCTCACGGGCCCGGCTCGGGCGCCAGCGGCCGGCCATGACAAAGATGAGCGGGAGGAAGACCACCTCGCCGCCGACGCACACCCACCACCAGTGGGTCCACTGGCCGGGGGTCACCCGGGCCGCTTCGGCCACCGCCGGGCCGTGCACCTCAAGGTACCGAAATCCGGGCTCGGTCGAGGCGTGCTGGAGGGCGGTCAGCCGGGCGATCGCGGCGGTCGAGGTGACGTGGAACCGGGCCGAGACCTCCTGGACCGCCTTCACCCCGGCAGCCAGGTTGTGGGGGTTGACACTGAGCTCGTGGAGGGTCGTCGGGTCGACGGCCTGGGCGGTGGCCACCTCGGGGGCGTACCGTGCCTCCAAAGTGGCCACCTTGGTGCCGTAGTCGACCAGCGGGGTCATCGAGCTGACCACGTAGGGCAGGATGAACACCGAGATGGCCACCACCGCCCGGATGACCCAGCCCCACACCGCCAGGCCGGTCGCAGTGAGTGCCGGGTTCCGGCGCTCGACCGTCTCGGTGAAGCTGGCCATCCAGGGCGCGTACGCGATGGCCAAGAACACCGCCAGCACCGAGATGATGAGGGCGAAGGTCCCGTAGCTGGTCGACGGCTGGTTGGTGCGGGTGAGGAAGACGATGGTCATCGCGATGGCCCCCAGCGCGCCGACGACCATGAACGGCTTGCGCACCTTGGCCAGGTCGGACAGCGCCCCGATCACCACCAGGCCGCCGGCGTCGAAGGCCCAGAACCAGTTCCCGATCCCGTTGGCCTGGGCCAAGGAGAACTTGAAGATCGAGGTGAAGTAGATGGTGAAGAACCCGACCGCGGTGTAGTAGATGAGCAGGAACACCGCGATCGCGAAGGCCGACCCCACGATGTCGGTCTTCAGCATCTGACGCCACGGGCGCTCCTGGACCGCAGCCTGGCTCAGGCCCCGGGCCCGGGCCTCGATCAGGGCCCGGTCCTTGATGCTCACCATGAGCTGGTCGCGCAGCCCGGGCGACAGCTCGCGCAGGCCGACCAGGGCGATGAGGAAGATGGCCACGCCGGCCAGGCCGCAGATGGTGAACTGGTCCTGCCAGGCGTGCAGGTGGGGGAGGGTGTGGCTCGAGACCTCCGACACGCAGAGGCTCCCGATCACCGGCCCGAGGGTCCAGAACCCCATGGCCGAGGCTCGGCCCAGCTGGGGGGAGAAGTCCCGGACCAGCGCCGGGGTCGCGACCAAGATGATGCCCTCCACGAAGCCGACCGCGGCCACCAGGATCCCGAAGGTGAGCTGGCTCGGCGCGTTGGGCACCCCGAACAGCACCAACAGGGCGGTCACCCCGAGGCCGTAGGCGACCATGTTGGCCCGGCCCCACCGGTCGCCCAGCCCGGCCACCAGCGAGGAGAAGGCGCCGATGGCGTTGGCCACCACGGTGATGTTCACGTAGTAGCGGAAGCTCATGTGGTACTGGGCGAGGATGGACGGAGCAACCGCGCCCGCCACGTAGAGCTCGTAGTAGAGGAGGATCGTGCTCACCACCACGATCCCCAGGTACAGGACCCGAGGGCCGGTGGCCGGGTAGGCGTCCAGCTGGCGGTGCCACAGCCGCCCCAGCGGCCGCACCGGCGAGGGGCTCATGGCCCGGGTCGGCCGGGCCGAGTCGCCGGCGGGGCGGTGGTCGGAGGCGGGCCGAAGTCGTCGCGTACATGTACACTACCGCCCGGTCGGCGGCCGCCGGACGCGGCCGTGGCCCGGCGGGTGGGCACCGCCGCCCGGGTGCGCTAAAATCTCAGGTCGGCCCGTCGCGCCCAGGGCTTCGTGCCCGGGGCCGGCGTCGCCAACCCGTACACCGCCGCCCAGCGGGTCCGTGCGCCGCCGCGCCGACCCCGGGGATCAGAGGAGAGAGATCTGCCAAAGGCCAATGACGACGCCATCGTGCTCGACGGCACGGTGGTGGAGCCGCTGCCCAACGCCATGTTCCGAGTCGAGCTGGAGAACGGCCACAAGGTGTTGGCGCACAGCTCCGGGCGGATGCGGATGCACCGGATCCGGATCCTGCCCGGCGACAAGGTCCAGGTGGAGATCACCCCCTACGACCTGAGCCGGGGGCGGATCACCTACCGGTACAAGTAGTGCCGGCGGCCGAGAGAACGAGGGACCAGGCGTGAAGGTTCGACCGAGCGTCAAGCGGATCTGCGAGAAGTGCAAGATCATCCGCCGCCACGGCCGGGTGGTGGTGATCTGCGACAACCCGCGGCACAAGCAGCGGCAGGGCTGAGGAGGGACTGATGGCTCGGATCGCCGGCGTGGACATCCCCCGGGAGAAGCGGGTGGAGGTCGCGCTCACCTACATCTACGGGATCGGCAACACGGTGGCCAAGCAGGTGTGCAGCTCGACGTCGGTCGACCCTGACACCAGGGTCCGGGACCTGACCGACGAGGAGGTCACCCGGCTCCGCAACTACATCGACTCCAGCCTGCGGGTCGAGGGGGACCTGCGTCGCGACGTGGCCCAGGACATCAAGCGCAAGCAGGAGATCAACTGCTACCAGGGCATCCGCCACCGGCGCGGGCTCCCGGTGCACGGGCAGCGGACCCACACCAACGCCAGGACCCGCAAGGGGCCGAAGAAGACCGTCGCCGGCAAGAAGAAGGTGCGCAAGTAGATGCCCCCCCGCCAGAACCGTCAGCAGGGTCGCCGGCCCCGTCGCCGAGAGCGCAAGAACGTCGCCTACGGCGTGGCCCACATCAAGAGCTCGTTCAACAACACCCTGGTCACCATCTCGGATCCCGAGGGCAACGTCCTGGCCTGGGCCTCAGCCGGCAACGTGGGATTCAAGGGGTCCCGCAAGTCGACGCCGTTCGCCGCCCAGCTGGCGGCCGAGGCGTGCGCCCGTCGGGCGATGGAGCACGGCGTGCGCAAGGTGGACGTGCTGGTCCGGGGACCGGGCTCGGGCCGGGAGACCGCGATCCGGTCCCTGGCTGCCACCGGCATCGAGGTGGTGGGCATCAAGGACGTGACCCCCATCCCCCACAACGGCTGCCGGCCCAAGAAGCGCCGGCGGGTCTGAGGGAGGTCGAGCGACGTGGCCCGGTACCGAGGACCGGTGTGCCGGCTGTGCCGGCGGGAGCGGACCAAGCTGTTCTTGAAGGGCGAGCGGTGCTACTCGCTCAAGTGCCCGGTGTCCGAGGCGGTCACCGACCGCCACAGCCGGGCCTACCCGCCTGGGGAGCACGGCCGCGACCGGATGCGCCAGGGCTCCGAGTACCTGAACCAGCTGCGGGAGAAGCAGAAGGCCCGGCGGATCTACGGGATCTTGGAGAAGCAGTTCCGGAACCTCTATGAGGAAGCCAGCCGGGAGTCGGGCATCACTGGCGAGAACCTCCTGCGGATGCTCGAGATGCGCCTGGACAACGTGGTCTTCCGGGCCGGGTGGGGGGCGAGCCGGGCCCAGGCTCGCCAGTTCGTCCGCCACGGCCACGTGCTGGTGAACGGCCGCCGCGTCACCATCCCGAGCTACCGGGTCCGAAAGGGCGACGTGGTCACCTTGAAGGAGTCGTCCCGCCAGATGTTCGTCGTCCGCCGGAACATGGACACCCTGGACCGGCAGCGGCCGCCGTGGCTCGAGGCGGCCGACGCCGGCTTCAGCGTCTCGGTGCTCAACCCGCCCCTGCGCGAGCACATCGACGAGCCGGTGCAAGAGCAGCTCATCGTCGAGCTCTACTCCAAGTAGCCAGGCGAGCAAGCAACCATCGGAACCCGAGGAGCCTCACCCCCATGCTCATCATCCAGCGACCCACCGTCGAAGCCATCAGCGAGGAAGAGCACAACACCCAGCGCTTCGCCATGGGCCCGCTCGACCCCGGGTTCGGCCACACCCTGGGGAACTCCCTGCGCCGGACCCTGCTGTCGTCGATCCCCGGGGCGGCGGTCACCCAGGTCCGCTTCGACGACGCCCTGCACGAGTTCACCACCCTGCCCGGGGTGAAAGAGGACGTCACCGACATCATCCTCAACCTGAAGGACCTGCTGGTCCGGATGGAGGTGGACGAGCCGGTCACCATGCGGATCGACAAGCGGGGCCCCGGGGAGGCCACCGCGGCCGACATCCAGACCCGTGACGGGGTCGAGATCTTGAACCCCGAGCTCCATTTGGCCGACCTCAACCAGCGCGGCCGCCTGGCCCTGGACGTGACGGTCGAGCGGGGCCGCGGCTACGTGTCGGCCGACCGGAACAAGCGGTCCTCGACCATCGGGGTCATCCCGGTCGACTCGATCTTCTCCCCGGTCCGCCGGGTGACCTTCGACGTCGAGCCGGTGCGGGTCGAGCAGTCGACCGACTTCGACCGCTTGGTGCTCGAGATCGAGACCGACGGCACCATCAGCCCCCGAGGCGCGCTGGCCTCGGCTGGCGAAACCCTGCGGACCCTGGTCTCGCTGGTGGCAGAGCTGGAGGAGTCTCCCCAGGGCCTGGAGCTGGGGGAGACCGGCACCACCTCCAGCGGGTCGCCCGACCTGGACCTGCGCATCGAGGAGCTCGACCTCTCCGAGCGCCCCCGGAACTGCCTCAAGCGGGCCCAGATCAACACGATCGGGGAGCTGGTCTCCAAGACCCTCGACGACCTGCTCAGCATCACCAACTTCGGCCAGAAGTCGCTGGACGAGGTGATCCAGCGGCTGGACGAACGCGGCCTGTCGCTACGGACCAAGGACTAGCCATGCGGGGGGTTCCGAGGCGAGGCCGTCGCCTGGGCGGCGACGCTGCGCACGAGAAGGCCATGCTGGGCAACTTGGTGGCTTCGCTCATTGCCGCCGAGGCGCTGGTCACCACCGAGGCCAAGGCCAAGGCCATGCGGCCAGTGGTCGAGAAGTGCGTCACCGCGGCCCGCAAGGGCGGCGTGCACCAGCACCGGCGGGTGGTCGCGCTCATCCGGGACAAGGACATGGCGCACAAGCTCTTCGAGGAGATCGGCCCCCGCTACGCGGAGCGGCCCGGGGGGTACACCCGGATCCTCAAGCTCGGGCCCCGCCCCGGCGACAACGCGCCCATGGCGCGCATCGAGTTCGTCTAGGTCGTGCCGACCCGGGGCGACGCCCCCGCGCCGGCGGCCGAGCCGCCGGCGGTCCGCTGGCGCCTCGTCCTCGCCTACGACGGTGCCCCGTTCCGAGGGTTTGCCGCGCAGCCGGGCCAGCGGACCGTGGCCGGGACCCTGGCCGAGGCCCTCGCCCGGACCCTGCGGCTCCCCGAGCCGCCACCGCTCGTTTGCGCCGGCCGGACCGACGCCGGCGTGCATGCCCGGGGGCAGGTGGTCCATGTCGACCTGCCGGCGCAGCCCCCCCGGGGCGTGGCCGGGCCGGCGGCGCTGGTGCAGGCGCTCAACCGCCAGCTCGCCCCGGCCATCGTGGTGCGGGAGGCCGCGCCGGCCCCGCCCGGCTTTGACGCCCGCCGTTCGGCCCGGGCCCGTCGCTACCGCTACCTGGTGTTCAACGCTCCGGTGCCCGACCCCCTGCTCGCCCCGATCTCCTGGCACGTGCGCGAGCCGCTCGACCTGCGGCTGATGGCGGCGGCGTCGGACGCGCTGGTGGGCGAGCACGACTTCGGGGCCTTCTGCCGGCGGCCGCCGGGCGCCGACCCGGGCGCCCAGGTCCGCCGCCGGGTGCGCAGCGCCCGCTGGACGGTGGCCGCCGGCGGGGACGAGGCCGGCCACGGCCGGCTGCTGCGGTTCGAGATCGAGGCCGACTCGTTCTGCCACCAGATGGTCCGCTCGGTCGTGTCCGAGCTGGTGGCGGTGGGCAAGGGCGGTCCGACGGTGGCCGACGTGGTGGCCGCCTTGGCCAGCGGGGAGCGCTCCGGACTGCCAGCGCCGGCCCCTCCCCAGGGGTTGTGCCTGGTCGGGGTGGACTACCAGTGAGCATCGCCCGGCGGGTGCGGTGGCAGGGCGTCTCCGGATCCCCTATCCTGGTAGGTCGCCCGTCGCCCTCCCGGTCGGCGCGGCCCACCCGGTTAGCGGCCTCAAGGACCTTCCCCGTGCGCACCTACGCTCCCAAGCCAGCCGAGATCGAGCGCTCCTGGCACCTCGTCGACGCCGAAGGGCTGGTCCTGGGCCGCCTGGCGTCCGAGGTGGCGCGGCTGCTGCGGGGCAAGCACCGGCCGTTCTTCGCCCCCCACCTGGACACCGGGGACCACGTGGTGGTGGTCAACGCGGCAAAGGTCGTGCTCACCGCCGGCAAGGGCGACGACCGGTTCGCCTACCGCCACAGCGGCTACCCGGGCGGCTTGAAGCGCCGGAGCTACACCTGGCTGCTCCAGCACCGGCCCGAGGAGCTGGTCCGCCGGGCAGTGCGGGGCATGCTCCCCCGGACGGCACTGGGCCGGCACCAGCTGGGCAAGCTGCGCGTCTATGCCGGCCCCGACCACCCCCACGCGGCCCAGCATCCCCAGCCGCTCGAGCTCCCGCAGGCCCGTCGGGCCGGCCGGGCGTAGGAGGGCTCGTGCCCGCACCGCTCGCCCAGGCGACCGGACGCCGCAAGGAGGCGGTGGCCCGGGTCCGTTTCCGGCCTGGCTCGGGGAGGATCGTGGTCAACCGGCGGTCGTTCGAGGAGTACTTCAGCTCGGCCAGCCACCGGATGGCGGTGACCGATCCCCTCCGGCTGACCAACACCGCCGAGTCCTATGACATCGACGCCACCATCGATGGCGGTGGGGTGTCCGGCCAGGCCAGGGCGCTGCGGCTGGGGATCGCCCGTGGGCTGTGCCTCCTCGACCCTGACTTGCGCCCCACCCTCAAGCGCTCAGGCCTGCTCACCCGGAACGCCCGGGAGAAGGAGAGCAAGAAGTACGGTCTGAAGAAGGCTCGCAAGGCGCCGCAGTACTCGAAGCGGTAGGGCGGTGGGCCGAGCGCGCTTCGGCACCGACGGGGTGCGGGGGGTCGCCAACGTCGAGCTGACCGCCGAGCTGGCCTTGGCCCTGGGGCGGGCCGCGGCCCGGGTGCTGGGGGCGCCGGGGTTTCTGGTCGGCCGGGACACCCGGCGGTCGGGGCCGCTGCTGCAGAGCGCCTTCAGTGCCGGCCTGGCCGCCGAGGGGGCCGACGTGGCCGACGTCGGCGTGCTACCCACGCCGGCCCTGGCCTGGCTGGCCCGGGACCGGGCCCGCCCGGCGGCGGTGGTGTCGGCCTCCCACAACCCCTTCGAGGACAACGGGATCAAGCTGTTCAGCGCCCAGGGGACCAAGCTCCCGGTCGAGGTGGAGGCCGCGATCGAAGCGGAGGTGGAGCGCCTGGATCGGGGGCCGGCACGACCCCGGGGGGCCCAGGTGGGCGCGATCGCCTTCGACGACCGGGCAGCCGAGGACTACCGCCGGGGGGTGGTGTCGGTGTTGCGGGGTCGGCGCCTGGATGGGCTCCACGTGGTGTTGGACTGCGCCAACGGCGCCGCCAGCGTGGTGGCTCGGCGGGTCTTCGAGTCGCTGGGGGCCAGGGTGGACACCATCTTCGACCAGCCGGACGGGACCAACATCAACGACGGCTGCGGCTCGACCCACCCCGAGGCCCTCAGTCTGGCGGTGGTCGAGCGCAAGGCGGCGCTCGGCCTGGCGTTCGACGGCGACGCCGACCGGCTGGTGGCGGTCGACCATCGGGGGGCAATCGCCGACGGCGACACCCTGCTCGCCCTGTTTGCGATCGACTTGTCGGACCGGGACCTGTTGCCGGGGAGCTCGCTGGTGGCCACGGTGATGTCCAACCTCGGCCTGCGCCTGGCCATGTCGGCCCGGAACATCGAGGTGGTGGAGACCCCGGTCGGGGACCGGGCGGTGCTCGAGGCGCTCGAGTCCGGCGGGTTCAACCTGGGCGGCGAGCAGTCCGGCCACATCGTCTTCCGCCACCTCGCGACCACCGGCGATGGCATCCTGACCGGCCTGCTCCTGGCCGACCTCCTGGTCCGCTCGGGCGCGTCTTTGGCCGCCCGGACCAACGGGCTCATCGAGCGGGTCCCCCAGGTCCTGCGCAACGTGGCCGTCCTCGACCCGGGCCGCCTGGACGACGCAGCCGGGGTGTGGCAGACGGTGCGGGAGGTCGAGCGCTCCCTCGGCACGCCCGGTCGGGTCCTGCTGCGGGCGAGCGGGACCGAGCCGGTGGTGCGGGTGATGGTGGAGGCGCGGGACGCCTCGGCGGCCGAGTCGGCGGTGGCCCGCATCTGCGCCGCGGTCGAAGAGGCCCTGGGAGCGCCGGGCGGCTGAGCGCCGGCCAGTCCGGCCCCCAGGCCAGTGCCCGGTAGCCTCGGTGGCCATGTGCGGGATCGTGGCCGCCACCGGCCACCCGGACGTCGCCGAGCTCCTGGTCGAGGGGCTGGAGCGGCTCGAGTACCGGGGCTACGACTCGGCCGGGATCGTCCTGGTCGACGGGGGCGAGCTGTGGCGGCGCCGGGCCGCCGACGGCACCCGCTCGGTCAGCGTGCTGCGGGAGCTGGTCGGTTCGGCCCCGGCCGGCGCGGCCACCGGCATGGGCCACACCCGGTGGGCCACCCATGGCCACCCCACGGTGGACAACGCCCACCCGCTCTCGGACTGCTCGGGAACGGTGGCGGTGGTCCACAACGGGATCATCGAGAACCACCGGGAGCTCCAAGCCGCCCTGGAGGCCGCCGGACACGTGCTGTCGTCGGCCACCGACACCGAGGTCCTCGCCCACCTGGTGGAGGACGGCCTGGCGGCCGGGCGGGACCTGGTCGACTCGGTCCGCCAGGCCCTGGCGGCAGTGCGCGGCTCGTTCTCCATCGCGGTCCTGAGCGTGGCCGAGCCGGACCTGGTGGTGGGCGCTCGGCGCAACACCCCGCTCGTGCTCGGCCGCAGCGGCGAGGCCTCGCTCCTCGCCTCGGACATCCCGGCGCTGCTCGGGCGGACCGACCAGCTCTTCGTCCTCGCCGACGACCAGGTGGCCGAGCTCCGGCCGGGCTCGATCCGGGTGAGCACCCTGGCGGGGGCGCCGGTGCGGCCGGCGGCCCTCAGCGTCGAGTGGGACCTGGAGGCCGCGCAGAAGGGCGGGTTCGACGATTTCATGAGCAAGGAGATTCGCGAACAGCCCCGGGCGGTCGCCGACACCTTGCTCGACCGCTGGGCCCCCGACGGGACGCTGACCTTGGACGAGCTGCGGATGACCGAGGAGGAGCTGGCCCGGGTGACCCGGGTCTACCTGGTCGCCTGCGGGTCGAGCTACCACGCCGGCCTGGTGGCCAAGTTCGCGATCGAGCAGTGGGCGGCGGTCCCGGCCGAGGTGGAGATCGCGAGCGAGTTCCGCTACCGCAACCCGGTCCTCGACCCGGCGGCCCTGGCGGTCGGGGTGAGCCAGTCCGGCGAGTCGCTGGACACCCTCCTCGCCCTGCGCGAGGCCCGGTCCCGGGGGGCCCGGGTGCTCGGGGTCACCAACGTGGTCGATTCCTCGATCGCCCGGGAGGCCGACGCGGTCCTCTACACCCGGGCCGGGCCCGAGGTGTGCGTGGCCGCCACCAAGACCCTGCTGGCCCAGATCGTGGCCCTGGAGCTGCTCGCGCTGACCCTGGCCCAGGTGCGTGGCACCCGGTCGGCGGCCGAGATCGCGGCCACCGTCGAGGCGCTGGCCCTGCTGCCGGCCGGGATCGAGGAGGTGATCGGCCGGGCCAAGGAGGTCGACCAGGTCGCCGAGGCCTTGGCCGGCGGGCGGGACTTCTTCTACCTCGGGCGGAACCTGGGCTACCCGGTGGCGCTCGAGGGCGCGCTCAAGCTGAAGGAGCTGTCCTACCTGCATGCCGAGGGCTACCCGGCCGGGGAGCTCAAGCACGGCCCGATCGCCCTGATCGAGCCGGGGACGGTGGTGGTGGGGATCGCGACCCGCAACCCGCTGTGGGAGAAGTTCCGGTCCAACATCTCCGAGGTGGCCAGCCGGGGGGCGACGGTCGTCCTGGTGGCCAACGACGGCGATCAGGCGGCGGCCGACCTGGCCGACCACGTCCTGTGGGTCCCCGAGTCCGAGCCCTTGCTCGCCCCGGTCCTCGACATCGTCCCGCTGCAGCTCCTGGCCTACCGGCTGGCCAGGCTGCGGGGACTCGATGTCGACCGGCCGCGCAACCTGGCCAAGACGGTGACGGTCGAATGAGCCCAGTGGCCGGGGTGGGGGTCGACGCGGTCGACATCGACCGGTTTCGCAAGGTCCTGGCCCGCCGGCCGGCCCTGGCCGGCCGGGTGTTCAGCGAGGCCGAGCGAGCCGACGCCGCCGGACGGGCCGACCCCGCACCCCACCTGGCGGCGCGGTTCGCGGCCAAAGAGGCGGTGATGAAGGCCCTGGGCACCGGGATCGGCGGGTTCGCCCTGCGCCAGGTCGAGGTGGTCCGCGACCGGGTCGGGGGCCGGCCGGCCGGGCCGCCCCGGCTCCGTCTGTCCGAGGGGGCGGCCGCGCTGGCGGCGGCTCACGGGGTGGCCACCTGGCACCTGTCGCTCACCCACACCGAGCGGGTCGCGGTGGCGGTGGTGGTGGCCGAGGCGCCCGCCCCGGTCCGCTGAGGGGGCACGGTGCAGCCGGTGCTGACCGTCGCCGAGATGCGGGCGGCCGACGCCCGGGCCCTGGCCTCGACCACGCAGGACCAGCTGGTCCGGCGGGCCGGCTGGGCGGTGGCGGCCGAGGCGCTCTCGATGCTCGGTGGCGCCTACGGGCGCCGGGTGGTGGTGGTGGCCGGCAAGGGCAACAACGGCAACGACGGCCGGGTGGCGGCCGCGGTGCTGCGACGGCGGGGAGCGGCGGTGGCGATCCTCGACGCGGCCGACCTGCCGGCTCGGATCGACCCCTGCGACCTGGTGATCGACGCCGCCTACGGCACCGGGTTCGCCGGCACCTACCGCGCTCCTGACCTCGCGCCGGGGGCCCGGGTGCTGGCGGTCGACATCCCCTCGGGGGTGCACGGGGACACCGGGGCCCAGTCCGGGCGGGCGCTGGCCGCCGAGCGGACGGTGACGTTGGCCGCCCTCAAGCCGGGCCTGCTCATGGGAGAGGGCGCCGAGCTCGCCGGCACCGTCTCGGTGGCCGACATCGGCGTCCCGACGTGGCCGGCGGCCATCGGGCTGGTCGATGACGACGACCTGGCGGCGCTGCCCGGGCGGGCTCGGGCCGCCCACAAGTGGTCGAGCGCGGTGGCGGTGGTGGCCGGCTCCCCGGGGATGGAAGGGGCGGCCGTCCTGTGCGCCCGAGGCGCCTCCCGGGCCGGGGCGGGCATGGTGCGGCTGGGGGTGCCCGGAGGCGGGGCTTCGCCGTGGCCCCTCGAAGCGGTCCGGATGGCGCTGCCCGCCGCCGGCTGGTCCGGCCCGGTGCTTGCGGCGCTGGCGCGCTGCCGGGCGTTGGTGATCGGGCCGGGGCTGGGTCGACACGAGGCGACCGCAGCCGAGATCCGCACGGTGCTCGCCGGCGCGACGGTGCCGGTGGTGGCCGACGCCGACGCCCTGGCGGCACTGGGCGACCCCGACGACGCCCGGCGGCTCATCGGCGCGTCCGATCGCCCGGTTGTGCTCACCCCCCATGACGGCGAGTACCACCTGCTGGCCGGGCAGGAGCCGGGCCCCGACCGGGTGGGGGCAGCGCGCCGGCTCGCCGAGGCGACCGGGGCGGTCGTCCTGCTGAAGGGCCCCACCACTGCGGTGGCCGATCCGCAGGCGCGCCGCCAGCCGGCGGTCCTGTTGGCCACCGCCGGCTCGCCGGCCCTGGCCACTGCCGGGTCCGGTGACGTGCTGGCCGGGATGATCGGTGCCTTCCTGGCTCGGGGCGCCGACCCCCTGCTCGCGGCCGGCCTGGCGGCCCACGTGCACGGGCGAGCCGCTGGAGCGGGGCGGGCCGAGGGGCTCGTCGCACCCGACCTCCCGGACCTGGTGGCCGACTGGCTGTCGGCGGCCCTCGGCCGTGGCTGAGGGCACGACCCGCCCCACGGTGGCGCTGGTCGACGTGGACGCGCTCGCCGCCAACGTCGCCCTCCTGCGGCAGGTGGTGGCCCCGGCGCAGCTGGTCGCGGTGGTGAAGGCCGACGCCTACGGACACCGCTCCCCCCTGGTGGCGGCGGCGGCACTGGAGGCCGGTGCCGCCGGGCTGGCGGTGGCGCTGGTCGAGGAGGGGATCGAGCTGCGCGAGGCCGGGGTCGGCGGACCGGTCCTCGTCCTGACCGAGCCACCGCCCGAGGCGGCCGAGGCCGTCGTCGAGCACGACCTGACCCCGACCCTCTACAGCGAGCCCGGCCGGGCGGCCCTGGAGGCGGCGGCGGCCCGGCGTCGGGCCCCGGTGGGCGTGCACCTGAAGGTCGACACCGGCATGCACCGGGTGGGCGTCGAGCCGGACCGGCTCTTGGAGCTGGCTCGAGCGGTGGCCGACTCGGAGTGGCTGGGCTTGGAGGGGCTGTGGACCCACCTCGCGGTGGCCGACGGATCGGCCGAGGAGGACCGTCGCTTCACCGCCGTCCAGCTGGCCCGCTTCGCCGAGCACCTGGGGATCCTCCAGTCCGCCGGCCTGCGTCCGGCGGTCCGCCACGCCGCCAACTCGGCTGGGGCCATCGCCCACCCGGCGTCCCGGCTGGACCTGGTCCGGGTGGGCATCGCCCTCTACGGCGAGCTGCCCAGCCCGGCAGTGGCCGAGGCGCTGGCGCTGGCGGCCCCGGGCGCTGCCCTGCGTCCGGTGCTCTCGCTCGTCTCCAAGGTGGTGGCCGTCCGCCACCTGGGAGCCGGCGAGCGCCCCTCCTACGGCCGGCTGCGGCCGCTGCCCACGCCGTCGTGGGTGGCGACGGTGCCGGTGGGCTACGCCGACGGGGTCCCCCACCGGCTGTTCGGCGGGGGCGGCGAGGTCCTGATCGGCGGGCGCCGCCGCCCGCTGGCCGGGGCGGTGACCATGGACCAGATCGTGGTCGACTGCGGGCCCGAGGGCGACGTGGCGGTGGGGGACGAGGTCGTGCTGCTGGGCGAGCAAGGTGGCGAGCGGATCAGCGCCCAGGAGTGGGCCCAGCGGACCGGCACCATCGCGTACGAGATCCTGACCGGCATCGGTGCCCGGGTTCCCCGGGTGGCGGTGGCGCGGGATCGGTCCCACCCACACCGGCTGGGGGGGCGATGAGAGCCGGGCGGGCCCTGGCGGCGGCGGTCACCGGGGCGGCCGGCGCCTCCCTGCTCGAGCGAGCGCTGGTCCGGCGCTGGCAGGTGGGCGCCGACGGGCTGGCCGCGGCCGGGCTGACCATGCCGGCCACGGTCGAGCACCACTTCGTCACCACCAGCGACGGTGGCCGGATCCACGTGGTCGAGACCGGGCAGGGTCCCCCCATCGTGCTGCTCCACGGCATCACCCTGGGGGTTGGGGTCTGGGTCCGCCAGCTGCGGGCCTTGAGCCGGCGGCACCGGGTGGTCGCGATCGCCTGGCGGGGTCACGGCCAGTCGATTGCCGGGTCGGGAGGGTACCGGTTCGAGCGGCTGGCCGACGACCTGCTCGAGGTGGCGGCGGCCCGCCAGCTGCGGGGCGCGGTGGTGGTTGGCCACTCGATGGGCGGGATGGTCCTCCAGCTGGCCGCCCTGGAGCGCGCCCAGCAGCTGGCCAGCTGGGCGGTCGGGCTCGCGTTGGTGGCGACCGATGCCGGGCCGGTGGTGCCGGGGCCCCTCGGGCGCCCGGTCGGCCTGGCTACCGCGCACCTGGCCGGCCGGGCCGCCCGCTTCGCCGAGCGCCGGGGCAAGGGGGTGTATCCCGGTTCGGACCTTGCCACCTGGGGCGCCCGGCTGTCCTTCGGCGCCCGCCCCCGGCCAGCCGACGTCGAGCTGGTCCGGTCGATCTCGACCTCGGTGTCCCCGCGGGCCATGGCGGGCCTTTTGCCGGAGCTGGCGGCCTTCGACGTGCGGGTGCGCCTGGACCAGATCGGCCTGCCGACACTGATCGTGGTGGGCAGCCGTGACTTGCTGACCCCGGCCGGCCGTTCGGCCGCCATGGCCCGGCGGATCCCCGGCGCCCGGCTCGAGGTCCTGGCCGGCTGCGGCCACCTGGTGATGCTCGAGCGTCCCCAGCTCCTCTGCGGCCTGCTGGAGGGGTTCTCGGCCCAGCTCGCCGGGTGAGCCGGGCCAGGCCGTGCAGCGCCCCAGGTACGATCCGCTCTCGGTGCCCGTCCCGGTGGTCCGGTCGACAAGCGCGTGGGAGACGCTGCGGTCGGAGGCCCTGTCCTGCACCCGCTGCCCGCTGGCCCGGGGCCGGACCCAGGTCGTCTTCGGGGTCGGGGACCCGAGCGCGGACCTCATGTTCGTGGGCGAAGGGCCTGGCCGGGAGGAGGACCTGGCCGGCGAGCCGTTCGTCGGCCGCTCGGGGCAGCTGCTCGACCGGCTGCTGGCCGAGGAGCTGGGGATCGACCGGAGCCGCTGCTACATCGCCAACGTGGTCAAGTGCCGGCCGCCGGAGAACCGGGACCCGGCGCCCGACGAGATCGAGGCCTGCCGCCGGTACCTCGAGGCCCAGATCGACCTGGTCGACCCGGTGGTGGTGGTGACCCTGGGCAACGTGGCCGCCCGGCTGCTCCTCGGGACCACCGCCGGCATCAAGGCGTTGCGGGGACGGGCCTACCCCTACCGCCGGGGCCACCTCGTGCCCACCTACCACCCGGCCTTCGCGCTGCGCTCGGGCGGCCAGGTGGTGGCCGAGATGCGGGCCGACCTGGTGCGGGCCAAGCACCTCTTGGGGGCTTCGCCCGGCCCCTGGACCCTGCGGGTCGAGAGCGACAGCCCGGCCGCCACCCGCGCGCTGGCGGCCGGGCTGGCCCAGGTCGTCCGGCCGGGCGACCTGGTCTTGGCGGTCGGGGGGCTCGGCGCCGGCAAGACGGTGTTCGCCCAGGGCTTCGGAGAAGGGCTCGGGGCCCGGGGCCCGGTGACCAGCCCGACCTTCACCCTGCTCCGGCAGTATCCGTGCCGGTCGGCGGGCGGGGTGGAGCTGTTCGCCCACGCCGACCTGTACCGGCTGGACCGGCTGGTCGAGGTGGTCGACCTGGCCATCCCCGAGCTCCTGGCCGAGGGGGCGGTCGCGTTGGTCGAGTGGGGTGACGCCGGCGCGCCGGTGCTGGGCGACAGCGCGCTCGAGGTGGTGCTCGCGCCGGTCCCCGGCCAGCTCGACCGGCGGACCCTCGCCGTCTCGGGGCGGGGGCCGGCCTGGTCCGGACGCCGGGCCGAGGTCGAAGCGGCCCTCGGCGGCTCGCGCTCGGGGACGACGCGGTGATCGTGCTCGGCATCGAGTCGGCCACCGAGCTGGTCGGGGCGGCGGTATCCGACGGGGAAGGGGGTGGGGCCGAGGTCACCGTGGCCGGTCGTCGCCGCCACGCCGAGTGCCTGGCCCCGGCGATCGAGCAGGCCCTGGCCCTGAGCGGCCGGCAGCTCCGGGAGGTCGAGGTGCTGGCGGTGGACCTCGGGCCGGGGTTGTTCACCGGGCTCCGGGTCGGCGTGGCCACCGCCAAGGGCCTGGCCCAGGGGTTGGGCATCGAGGTGGTCGGGGTGACCAGCCTCGAGGTGCTGGCCGCTGCCGCCCTCGACGCCGGGTGGCCGGGCGAGGTGGCGGCCGTCGTGGACGGGCGCCGGGGCGAGGTCTTCGTCGCCCGCTACCGTCGGGGCCCGGGACCCGGCGGTCTGGCCGAGCTCTCCCCGCCGGCCCGGGCCCGGCCCGAGGACTTGGCCGAGCTGGCCGCCCCCGACGGCCAGGCCACCTTGGCCTGCGGCGACGGCGCCCTGCGGTACCGGGAGGCCCTGGCGGGAGTGGCCCCGGTGGTGGTGGCCGGGCCGACCCTGGCCGCGCCGTCCCCGTCGGTGCTGGCCGACTTGGCCCTCGCCCGGCGCTCGGCCGGCTGCCCGGCCGTGGGGTTGGAGGCGGTGGTGCCGGTGTACCTGCGCGATGCCGACGCCCGGATCAACTGGACCCAGCGGGAGGCGACCGGTGGTGGCTGAGACCGCGACCGCGCTGGGCGGCGTGGCCCTTGCGCCCATGCACCGGCGGGACCTGCGCGCCGTCCTGCAGATCGAGAAACGGGTGTTCCCCGAGCCCTGGAGCCACACCATCTTCGCCTCCGAGCTCGCGCTGCGCCATGGGCGCTCCTACAAGGTGGCTCGGCTCGGCCGGCGGGTGGTCGGCTACCGCGGGGTCATGTTCAGCGGCGAGGAGGCCCACGTGACCACGATCGCGGTGGCCCCCGAGTACCACCGCCGTGGCGTGGCCACCGTCCTGCTGCTCGACGCGGTGGCCAGCTCGATCGAGGCCGGGGCGAACCAGCTCTCGCTGGAGGTCGCCTTCTCCAACCACGGCGCCCAGGCCCTCTACCGGAGCTTCGGCTTCGCCCCGGTCGGGGTCCGCAAGGGCTACTACCAGCTCACCGGGGAGGATGCCTACGTGATGTTCGTGCGAGAGATCGACTCGCCTGCCTACGCCGCCCGCCTGGCCGACATCGAGGCCCAGGTGCGGGCCCGGCCTGCCCTGGCCCGATGAGCGGGCCCCTGGTGCTCGGCATCGAGACCTCCTGCGACGAGACCGCGGCTGCGGTCCTGGCCCCAGGGCCCCGGGTGCTCGCCTCGGTGGTCTCGAGCCAGGTCGACCTGCACGCTCGGTTCGGTGGGGTCGTCCCCGAGCTGGCCGGCCGGGCCCACCTCGAGCTGCTCGCCCCGGTGGTGGCCGAGGCGCTCGAGCGGGCCGGGGCCGTCGGGCACCCGCCGGTCGGCGCGGTCGCGGTGACCTCGGGACCCGGGCTCATGGGCTCGCTGCTGGTCGGGCTGTCCCACGCCAAGGCCTTGGCCATGGCGTGGGGGGTGCCCTTCATCGGGGTCAACCACCTCGAGGGGCACCTGTTCGCGTCGTTGCTCGACCACCCCGACCTCGAGTGGCCGCTCGTGGTCCTGTTGGTCTCAGGCGGCCACACCATGGTGGTGGCGGTGGAGGGGCTCGGTCGGTACCGCCTCCTCGGCCAGACCATCGACGACGCCGCCGGCGAGGCCTTCGACAAGGTGGCCCGCTTCCTCGGCCTCGGCTACCCCGGGGGACCGGCCATCGACCGGGTGGCCCGGGACGGGGACCCGACCGCGTTCGCCTTCCCCCGGGCCCTGGCCGACCACGGCTTCGACTTCTCCTTCTCGGGGCTGAAGACCGCGGTGGTCCGGGCGGTCGAGCGCGCCCCGGAGGCGAACACCGCCGACGTCGCCGCGTCCTTCCAGGAGGCGGTGGTCGACGTCCTGGTGACCAAGGCGGTCCGGGCGCTGGAGGCCAGCGGGGCCCGGGGCATCTGCCTGGCCGGCGGGGTGGCGGCCAACTCCCAGCTGCGGGCCCGGGTCGAGCAGGCCTGCGCCGAGCGGGGGGTGGCGGCGCTGGTCCCCTCGCTCGCCATGTGCACCGACAACGCGGCCATGATCGCGGCCGCCGGCCAGTGGCGCCTCGAGCACGGTGCGCCGAGCCCGCTCGACCTGGGGGCCGACCCCAACCTGGAGCTGGCCTTCGCCCGGTGAGGCCGGCACCGCCGCCCGGGGCGGGCGGTGGCCTACAGTCGCGACCGCGGCGCTGAGGAGGCTCCATGACCGATCAGGACCAGGGTTCGGCAGGCCAGGGTTCCGGGCTGCCCCGCTACCCGTCGGCCCAGCCGCGCGACCCGTGGTCCACGCCGCCGCCCCAGCCCGGTGCCTACTACCCCCCCGGCTCCATGCCGCCGCCCCGCTCCGGTCCGGGGTCCGCACCCGATGGGCCGGGGGCGCCCTCGGCGGACTACGCCCGCTACTGGGCCCGGGTGGCAGGCTTCATCCTCGACAGCGTCATCGTCTGGCTGGTCTCGCTCGTGTACCTGGTCCCGACGCACGCGGTCAGCACCCACCGGTACTCGGGGGCCACCGGCCGGCTGGGGATCTCCGACCGAGGGACCCTGGTCCTGCTGTTGGTCGAGGTCGTCTACAACACCCTCCTCATCGGGCTGCGGGGCCAGACCCTGGGCATGATGGCCGTGCGGATCAAGGCGGTCGACGCCACCAGCGGCGAGCTGATCGGCGTCGGGCGGGCCCTCGGGCGGGACCTGGTCGAGCGGGTGCTCAGCTTCCTGTTCCTCCTGCCGCTGTTGGTCGACTTGCTCTTCCCGGTCTGGGACTCGCGGCGCCAGACCCTCCACGACAAGGCGGTCGGCTCGGTGGTCGTTCGGGTGTGAGCCCAGCGGCCGAGCTCGCTTGCCGCAGGCCCCGGGGGCCGCTATCGTTAGCACTCACAAGGTTTGAGTGCTAACGAGTGCCAAGGAGGCCTCACCGATGAACCTGCAACCCCTCGAGGACCGCATCGTCGTGCGCCCGGGCGAGTCCGAGGAGACCACCGCTTCGGGCCTGGTCATCCCGGACACGGCCAAGGAGAAGCCCCAGCAGGGCGAGGTGCTGGCGGTTGGGCCGGGCCGACGGGCCGAGAACACCGGCGAGCTCATCACCTTGGACGTGGCGGTCGGCGACACCGTCGTGTACTCCAAGTACGGCGGGACCGAGATCACCGTCGACGGCGAGGACCTCCTGATCCTCTCGGCCCGCGACGTCCTGGCCAAGGTGGTCAAGAAGTAGCTGCCCGGCCCCGGCGGCCGACCGAGACCCACAAGGAGACCTCACCAGCATGCCCAAGATCCTCAAGTTCGACGACGCGGCGCGCCGCGGGTTGGAGGCCGGCGTGACCAAGCTGGCCGACGCGGTCCGAGTGACCCTCGGCCCCAAGGGCCGCAACGTGGTCATCGACAAGAAGTTCGGCGCGCCCACCATCACCAACGACGGGGTCTCCATCGCCCGAGAGGTCGAGCTCGAGGATCCGTTCGAGAACATGGGCGCCCAGTTGGTGAAGGAGGTGGCGACCAAGACCAACGACGTGGCCGGCGACGGCACGACCACGGCCACCGTCTTGGCCCAGAGCCTGATCTCTGAGGGCCTGCGCAACGTGGCCGCCGGGGCCGCGCCGGCCGCGCTCAAGCGGGGCATCGACGCCGCAGTGGCGGCAGCGGTCGACGCCATCGCCGAGCAGGCCAAGGAGGTGGACTCCAAGACCGAGATCGCCCAGGTGGCCGCCATCTCGGCGGCCGATCCGGCAATTGGCGACGTCTTGGCCGAGGCGATCGACAAGGTGGGCAAGGACGGCACGGTGACCGTCGAGGAGTCCAACACCTTCGGCATGGAGCTGGAGCTCACCGAGGGCATGCAGTTCGACAAGGGGTTCTTGTCGCCGTACTTCGTGACCGACCAAGAGCGCCAAGAGACCGTCCTCGACGACCCGCTGATCCTGCTGTACAACCAGAAGATCAGCGCGGTCCACGACCTGGTGCCGCTCTTGGAGAAGGTCATGGGAACCGGCAGGCCCCTGCTGGTGGTGGCCGAGGACGTGGAGGGCGAGGCGCTGGCGACCCTCGTGGTCAACAAGATCCGGGGCACCTTCAGCTCGGTCGCGGTCAAGGCCCCCGGGTTCGGGGACCGGCGCAAGGCCATGCTCGAAGACATGGCGGTCCTCACCGGCGGTCAGGTGATCTCCGACGAGGTCGGCCTCAAGCTGGAGCACGTGACCATCGACCTGCTCGGCCGGGCCCGCCGGGTGATCGTCACCAAGGACGACACCACCATCGTCGAGGGCGCCGGCGACCAGGCCAAGGTCGACGCCCGCATCGCCCAGATCAAGCGGGAGATCGAGGAGACCGACTCGGACTGGGACAAAGAGAAGCTCCAGGAGCGGCTGGCCAAGCTGGCCGGCGGGGTGGCGGTGGTCAAGGTTGGCGCCGCGACCGAGGTCGAGCTCAAGGAGAAGAAGCACCGCATCGAGGACGCGCTGTCGGCCACCCGGGCGGCGGTCGAGGAGGGGATCGTGGCCGGCGGCGGGACCGCACTGGTCCGGAGCCGGGCGGCGGTGCAGCGGGCAGCGGCGTCGATGACCGGCGACGAGGCGACCGGGGCGGCGATCGTGGCCAAGGCGCTCGAGGCGCCGCTGCGGTGGATTGCCACCAACGCCGGCCACGAGGGAGCCGTGACCGTCCAGCAGGTCGAGGCAGCCAGTGGCACCGTCGGGTTCAACGCCGTGACCGGGCAGTTGGAGGACTTGCTGGCCGCCGGCGTCATCGACCCGGCAAAGGTCACCCGGTCCGCCCTCCAGAACGCCGCCTCGGTGGCCGGGCTGCTGCTCACGACCGAGGCGTTGGTGGCCGACAAGCCCGAGCCGCCCGCGCCCGCGCCGGCACCCGGCGGGGGCGGCATGGGCGGGATGGGGATGATGTAACGACCGGGCCGCCCGAGCGCCTCGCCGGCGGCGGCTCGGACCGCCGGCCGGACGCCGCGGTCCCGTGGCGCCGGCTGCCGGCCTGGCAGCGCCGGGGACTGTCGCTCGACCGTCTGCGTGCGGCCCTCCAGCGGGCCGGACTGGCGGGGGCTGACCCGCCGCTGGGGCTGGGGCCGCCCGGGGCGGCCCGGGACGCCGCGGCGGTCCTGGTCGCGTTGTTCCAAGAGGCCGGCGAGGGCGAGGCCCGGGTCCTGCTCACCCGGCGCTCCGAGCAGCTGCGGACCCACCGGGGCCAGGTCAGCTTCCCCGGCGGGCGGCTGGACGAGGGGGAGGGGGCGGTGCAGGCCGCCCTGCGGGAGGCCCACGAGGAGATCGGCCTCGACCCGGGGTCGGTCGAGGTCGCCGGCTGGCTCCACCCGGTGACCACCCGCTACGAGACCCTGGTCCTGCCGGTGGTGGGGGTCCTGGCCGAGCGGCCGAGCCTGGTGGCCAATCCGGCCGAGGTGGCCCGGGTGTTCGACGTCCAGCTGGCCGAGCTGGTGGCAGACGGCGTCTACCGCGAGGACCGCTGGGACCCCGACGCCCCGTGGTCGGCCGGGCCGCCGGCCGCCCGCACCATGTGGTTCTTCGACGTGGCGGGCGAGCGGGTCTGGGGCGCGACCGCCAGGATGCTGCGCGAGCTGCTCCTGGTCGTCTTGGGCTTGTCGCCGGTCGACTGAGCCGGCTCAGCCGGCCGGGGTGGTGAGCTCCCGCCACATCGCGATGTGCTCGACCCCCTCGGCCAGGAACACCTCCCCGGTGGCGGTGAAGCCGGCTCGCTCGTAGAAGGGGCGGGCGGCCGTGCGGGCGTTGCACCACACCAGCCGGCCGCCGGCCTGGGTCGCCAGCTCGAGGAGGGCGGCCAGGACGTGGCCACCGTGGCCGCGGCCTCGCTCCTCAGCCACCGTGGCCATGCCCCGGATGCGCCAGGCGTCGGTCAGCGCCGGATCCCACGGCGGGGCTTCGGGGAGGAGGCTGCCCACCGAGACGACCCGGCCATCGATCACCACCGCCAGATGCCGGGCCCGGGGGTCCTCGTCGAACGGCAGCACGCTGGCGTCGGATGGCCGGCCCGGCCGAAGCACCTCGGCCCGCAGGGGCCGCACCACCTCGACCCCGACCGCTCTGGGAACCGGTGGTTCCCGGTCCGGCACTGGCGCCACCGCTCAGACCGCCGGACGCCCGAGCGGCTCGCCCGCTCCGCCGGGGCGCCGGGCGGTGCGGGCCGCCGCCCGGTCGGCCACTGCCAGGACCAGGTCCGCCGCCTCCTCGGCCAGCTGGTCGGGCCGCAGCGGGACCCGTCCGGCCAGCCAGTCGGCCAGCAGCTGGCCGACCCCGCCCACCAGCATCGAGGTCGCCGCCCAGCCGACCGGGTCGGGCCCGCCTCCCTGCCTGGCCGCCCCGTAGTGGGTGGCCGCTGCCACCACCGCAGAGGTGGTCTCGGCCCGGCGGCGCTCCAACGCCGGGATGCCGAGGGGGGCGTACAGCAGCCGGCCGCGGATCGGGTCCCGGGCGACGAAGGTGACGGTGCTGCGAACCACCGCGCCGACCTGGTCGGCCGGATCGGGCCCGGCGGCCGCCAGGGCGTCGCACACTGCGGCGCTCAGCTGTTCGAGTGCCCGGTCGTAGGCGGCCACCGCCAGTTCGTCGAGGTCGGCGAAGCTCTCGTAGAGGTAGCGGGGGTGGAGCCGGGCCCGCTCGAGCACCGCCCGGACGGTGAGGCCCTCCGGTCTGGCTGCCCCCAGCAGCCCGGAGGCCGCCTCCACCAGCAGCTCCCGGCGCTGGCGGCGGCGGACCTCGGAGGGCAGGCCGGTGAAGCGGCGGGGGGCACGGGCGAGCTCAGGGTTTGGCAACGTGTGTTACCTTACTCCCGTGGGGGGTCAGCAGGCCTGGAGCGGGCGGGCAGCGGTCCCGGCCGGCGCCGCGCGGTGAGCGGACCGGCCGTCGAGCGCCGGGACGTCCGGCGCGACGGGGTGCGGCTGGCGGTCGAGGTGGCCGGCGAGGGCCCGGTGGTGGTCCTGGCCCACGGGTTCCCCGAGCTCGCCTTCTCCTGGCGCCACCAGGTCCCGGCCCTGGTCGAGGCCGGCTACACGGTGGCCACCCTCGACCAGCGGGGCTACGGCCGCTCCGAGCGGCCGGCGGCGATCGAGGCCTACGACGTCGTGCAGCTCGGCGCCGACCTCCTGGCGGTGCTGGACGAGCTGGGGGTGGCGCAGGGGTCCATCGTCGGCCACGACTGGGGGGCGGTGGTGGCCTGGCAGCTGGCCCTGCTCGCCCCGGACCGGGTGCGGGCGGTGGTCGGGATGAGCGTGCCGTTCCTGCCCCGCCCGTCGGTGCCCCCGCTGGCGCGGTTGGCGGAACGGTTCCGGGACCGGTTCTTCTACATCCTCTACTTCCAGGAGCCCGGGGTGGCCGACGCCGAGTTGGGCGCCGACCCGGCTCGCACGATGCGCATGCTGCTGGCCGGCCGACCGGTCGCCGGCCCGGCCGAGGGCGGGGGCTTCCTCGACCGGCTGGAGGAGCCGGCCGAGCTCCCCGGCTGGCTGTCCCAGGCCGAGCTGGACCACTACGTCGCCGAGTTCACCCGGACCGGGTTCACCGGCGGACTGAACTGGTACCGAAACCTGGACCGCAACTGGGCGCTGACCGCTCCGCTGGCCGGGGCCCACGTGCGGTGCCCGTCGCGTTTCATTGCCGGGGCCGCCGACCCAGTGCTCAGCTTCTCGCCGCCGGCTGCCGGCGCCGGGCTGCTCGACGACCACCGGGGCGACCTCCTGCTCGAGGGGGCTGGTCACTGGGTCCAGCAGGAGCGGCCGGCCGAGGTCAACGCCGCGCTGATCGAGTTCCTCGACGACGTGCACGACAGGAGGACCCCGTCATGACCGACCCCCTGCGATTCGGGGTGTTCTACGCCCCGTTCCACCCCCTGGGCCAGAACCCTACGTTGGCGCTCGAGTACGACCTCGAACGGGTGGTGGCGCTGGACCGATTGGGCTTCGACGAGGCGTGGTTCGGGGAGCACCACTCGGGCGGGTACGAGATCATCGGTTGTCCAGAGATCTTCGTGGCCGCCGCGGCCGAGCGGACCAGGCACATCAAGCTGGGCACCGGCGTGGTCTCCCTCCCCTACCACCATCCCTGGTTGGTGGCCGACCGGATGGTCCTGCTCGACCATTTGACTCGGGGCCGGGTCCTGTTCGGGACCGGCCCCGGGGCGCTGCCGAGCGATGCCTACGTCATGGGGATCGACCCGGTCGACCAGCGCCGACGGATGGAGGAGTCCCTCGAGGCGATCCTGGCCCTGCTGCGCTCCGAGGAGCCGGTCACCCGGGAGACCGACTGGTTCACCCTGCGGGAGGGCCGCCTGCAGCTGCGCCCCTACAGCCACCCCCACTTCGAGGTGGCGGTGGCCGCCATGGTCTCGCCGTCGGGTCCCCGGTTGGCCGGCCGCTACGGCGTGTCGCTGCTGTCGCTGTCGATGCAGGTGGTCGAGGGCGGGTTCGCGGCGGTCGAGTCGGCCTGGGGGGTGGTCGAGGAGCAGGCCCGGGCGGCTGGCCGGCCACCCCCGGACCGTTCGAGCTGGCGGGTCCTGGGGGCGCTGCACGTGGCAACGACCCGGGAGCAGGCGATCGAGGAGTGCACCTACGGCCTGGAGGACTTCTCCCGGTACTTCGGGACCGCCGGCTTCGTCCCCCTGGGCCAGCAGGTCGAGGGGGACGGTGACCCCCGAGCGCTGGTCGAGCGGTACGCGGCCAGCGGCAACGTGGTCATCGGCACGCCCGACGACGCGATCGCCTACATCGAGCGGTTGCTCCAGGCCTCCGGCGGTTTCGGCACCTTCCTCCTGCTCGGCCACGACTGGGCGTCCCCGGAGGCCACCCTGCGCTCCTACCGCCTGTTCGCCCGGGAGGTGATCCCGTACTTCAAGGGCCAGCTGGGCGCGCCCCGGGCCTCGCACGACTGGGCGGCGTCCAAGCGCGACCAGCTGTTCGGCCGGGCCGGCCAGGCCATCATGAACGCCATCGCGAGCCACGTCGAGGAGCGGTCGGCCCGGACGACCGAGCAGCGGTAGCGATGCGGGCGGCCGTGCTGCGGGCCGGTCGGATGGTGGTGCGCGACGACGTGCCCGAGCCGGTCCCGGGGCCGGGGCAGCTCTTGGTCCAGGTCCGGGCGTGCGGGATCTGCGGCTCCGATCTCCACTTCGCCCGGCACGGGGCGACCCTGGTCGAACTGGCGGCATCGATGCGGGGTGGGCCCACCCTGGGCGGGCGGGGGATCGAGCTGTCCCGGGACGTCTTCATGGGCCACGAGTTCTGCACCGAGGTGCTCGAGCTCGGGCCGGGCACCGACGGGCCGCGCCCGGGGACCCTGGTGACCTCGGTCCCGGTCCTGGCGGACGCAACCGGCGTGAGGGACCTGGCCTACTCCAACGACCTGCCGGCCGGGTACAGCGAGCGGATGCTGCTCTCGGCCGCCCTCGCGCAGCCGGTGCCGGCCGGGACCAGCGCCGAGCGGGCGGCGCTGACCGAGCCGATGGCGGTCGGGCTCCACGCGGTCAACCGGGCTGGCGTCGCCGCCGGGCAGGGCGCGGTGGTGATCGGCTGCGGGCCGGTCGGCATCGCGGTGCTGGCCTGGTTGGCGGTGATCGGGGCCGAGCCGGTGGTGGCGGCGGACTTCTCGCCGCTGCGCCGGGACCTCGCCCGCCAGATGGGGGCCCACCAGGTGGTGGACCCGGCGGCCACCGACGTCTTCGACGCCTTCGCGGCCGCCGGTGGCGGCCCCTCGCCGGTGGTGTTCGAGGCGGTCGGGGTCGAAGGGGTGATCGACGAGATCCTGCGCTCGGCCCCTCCCCGGTCCCGGCTGGCGGTGGTGGGGGTCTGCATGGGCCGGGACCGGTTCACCCCGTTCTACGGCATCGCCAAGGAGCTCTCGGTGGTGTTCTGCTTCGGCTACGACCTCGAGGAGTTCGCCGAGGCCCTGCGGGCCATCGCAGACGGCCGCCTCGATCCGGGCCCGATGATCACCGGCCGGGTGCCCCTGGACCAGGTCGCGGCGGCCTTCGACGACCTGGCACGCCCCCAGGGCCACTGCAAGATCCTGGTCACCGCTGACCGGCCGGCTGTGCCAGGCTGAGCCCCAGCCCCGGGGAGGGGACCGCGGAGCGGAGGTGGCGGTGCGCAGGGCGCTCGTGCTGAGTGGTGGTGGGTCGGTCGGGATCGCCTGGCAGAGCGGTCTGGCGGCCGGGTTGCGCCGGGGAGGGGTCGACCTCATGGCGGCCGACCAGATCGTGGGGACCTCGGCCGGCTCAGCGGTCGGTGCCCAGCTGGCCTTGGGGCGGGATCCCGAGGACCAGCTGGCCCGCTACCGCCGGGCGGAGCCACAGCCGCCCGCCCCCTCCACCGCCAGCGGGGCGATGGCGGAGCGGATGGCTCGGTTCATGGCGATCATGGCCGAGGTCGCCGACGCCTCGCCGCAGGAGCGCCGGGCCCGGATCGGGCAGTTCGCCTTGGAGGCCGATGCCATGGCCGAGGAGGAGTTCGTGGCCCTGTTCTCCTACCTGAAGGGGGAGCCGTGGCCCCGCCGGTTCTCGTGCACCGCGGTGGACGCCGCCACCGGGGTGTTCCAGGTGTGGGACGAGTTGAGCGGGGTCGAGCTCGACCGGGCCGTCGCCTCCAGCTGCGCGGTGCCCGGGCTGTTCTCCCCGGTCACCATCGCTGGGCGGCGGTACATGGACGGGGGGATGCGCTCGGGGACCAATGCCGACCTGGCGGCCGGGTGCGACCGGGTGCTGGTGGTGTCCTTGCTGGACCCCTCCCGGCTCCCGGCGGGGGACCCCCGCGCGGCTCGCTACCTCGAGACCACCCAGGCCGAGCTGGCCGGGCTGGCCGACGCCGGGGCCGCCGTCCAGGTGCTCGCGCCCGACGACGCTGCGGCCGCGGTGCTGGGGGTGAACCTGATGGACGCCTCCAGGGCTCCGGCGGCCGCGCTCGAGGGGCTGCGGCAGGGCCAGGAGGCGGCCGGCCAGCTGGGGCCGTTCTGGCACCCCGGGAGCGACTGAGGCCCCTCGGGCATGGCCGACGAACCGGTCGTCCGGGCCCGGCGGTTCCTTGGGCTGGTGGCAGCCCGACTGGTCGCGCTGGAGGGGGCCGGGGCCCGTCGTTCGCCGGGGGAGTCCCGGGTGCTGGCCGAGATCGGGCCGACCGGGTGCCAGCTCCGGGCCCTCCGCCGACGCCTCGGCCTGGATGCCGGCTACCTGAGCCGACTGCTGCGGTCCCTCGAGGGCGCCGGCCTGGTCACGGTGGGCCCCGACACCACCGACCGCCGCGCCAAGCGGGTCCGGCCGACCCGGGCCGGCCGGGCCGAGCAGCGGGCGCTGGCGCAGCGGGCCGCCCGGGCCATGACCGCGCTCCTCGAACCGCTCGACGAAGGCCAGCGGGCGCAGCTGCTCGGGGCGGTGACCGAGGTGGCCCGCCTGGTGGTCCAGCCAGCGGTGGTGCTGGACGCGGTCCGGCCCTCGGCGCCGCCGGCCCGATGGTGCCTCGAGCGCTACACCGAGGAGCTGGCCGACCGGCTGCCCGGAGGCTTCGACCGTGCCCGTGCCCGGCCCCTCGAGCCGCGGGACCTGGTCCCGCCGGCCGGGGTGTTGGTGCTGGCCAGCCTGTGGGGCGACCCGGTGGGCTGCGGCGGCCTGCGGCTGCACCGGGATCGCACCGCGGAGATCAAGCGGATGTGGGTCGCCCCGGCCGTGCGGGGCCTGGGGGTGGGGCGGCGCCTCCTCGACGAGCTCGAGGCCCGGGCGGCCGCCGCCGGGGTCCGGGTCGTGCGCCTGGACACCCACTCGGCGCTGGCCGAGGCGGTCCAGCTGTATCGACGCTCGGGCTACCAGCCGGTGCCACCGTTCAACGACGAGGTGCACGCCGACCTGTGGTTCGAGAAGGCTCTGGCGGTGCGGGGGCCAGACGGTATGGTGGGCTCGGTGTCGCAGGTCGCAGGGTCGGCTCGACTGAGGTCGCCGTCGGAGACTCCCCCGGCGCGCCGGGGCGGGAGCAGAGCCGGAGGGCAATCGAGTGGCTGAGATCGAGATCGGCATCTTCAAGTCGGGCCGGCAGGCGTACGGTTTCGACGACATCGCCATCGTCCCGTCGAGGCGGACCCGCGACCCCGAGGACGTGGACATCAGCTGGGACATCGACGCCTACCACTTCGACCTCCCGCTGCTCGGGGCGGGCATGGACGGCGTCACCTCGCCGGCCACCGCCATCGAGCTGGGCCGCCTCGGCGGCCTGGGCGTCCTCAACCTCGAGGGGCTGTGGACCCGCTACGAGGACCCGCTCCCGCTGTTCGAGGAGATCCGGGAGCTCGACGACGACAAGGCCACCGCCCGGATGCAGCAGATGTATGCCGAGCCCATCAAGCTCGAGCTGGTCACCGAGCGGATCCGCCAGGTGAAGGAGGCCGGGGTGACCGCCGCCGCCTCGGTCACCCCGCAACGGACCATCGAGCTGGCCCCGGCGGTGCTCGAGGCCGAGCTGGACATCCTGGTGATCCAGGGAACGGTGGTCTCGGCCGAGCACGTCTCCAAGACGGTCGAGCCGCTCAACCTCAAGCGGTTCATCCGAGAGTTCGACCTGCCGGTGATCGTGGGTGGCTGTGCCTCCTACCAGGCTGGGCTCCACCTGATGCGCACCGGCGCGGTCGGGGTGCTGGTCGGGGTGGGGCCGGGGAACGCCTGCACCACCCGGGGGGTGCTCGGGATCGGCGTCCCCCAGGCCACTGCGATCGCCGACGTGGCCGGCGCCCGCATGCGCCACCTGGACGAGACCGGGGTCTACGTGCACGTGATCGCCGACGGCGGGATGAGCAAGGGCGGCGACATCGCCAAGGCCATCGCCTGCGGGGCCGACGCGGTCATGCTCGGCTCGCCGCTCTCCTCGGCCGTCGAGGCCCCGGCCCGGGGGTTCCACTGGGGCATGGCCACCTTCCACCCGACCCTGCCGCGGGGGACCCGGGTCCGCACCGGGGTGCGGGGGACCCTGAAGGAGATCCTGCTCGGCCCGGCCCACGAGAACGACGGCAGGATGAACCTGTTCGGCGCGCTCCGCACGGCGATGGCCACGTGCGGGTACGAGACCCTGAAGGAGTTCCAGAAGGCGGAAGTCATGGTGGCCCCGTCCCTGCAGACCGAGGGCAAGCAGCTCCAGCGGTCCCAGGGCGTCGGCATGGGCCATTGACGGCGGTCGACGACGCCCTCGTCGTCGTCGACTTCGGAGCCCAGTACGCCCGGCTGATCGCCCGGCGGGTCCGCGAGGCCCACGTGTTCTCCGAGATCGTGCCGCCCAGCATCACCGCGGCCGACCTGGCTGCCCGCAAGCCCAAGGGGATCATCCTGTCGGGCGGGCCGAGGTCGGTCTACGAGGTGCCGGCGCCCACGCTCGACCCCGGGATCTACGACCTGGGCATCCCCATCCTCGGCATCTGCTACGGCGCCCAGCTCATCGCCCTGCAGCTCGGGGGCGCGGTTGCCCGCACCGGCCGGGGTGAGTACGGCCGGACCGAGCTCACGGTGTCGGCGCCTGGCGCACTGTTCGCCGACTGGCCGCCGAGCGTGCCGGTGTGGATGAGCCACGGCGACGCGATGACCGAGGCCCCGCCGGGTTTCGCGGTGCTGGCCAGGAGCGAGGGCTCGCCGGTGGCCGCGTTCGGTGACGACCGGCGGCGGATCTACGGGGTCCAGTTCCACCCCGAAGTGGTGCACACCGCCCGAGGCAGCGAACTGCTGGCCCGGTTTGCCCACGAGGTCTGTGGGTGCCCGGCCAGCTGGACCCACGTGTCGATCATCGAGTCGGCGGTCGAGGCGGTGCGGGCCCAGGTGGGGTCGAACCGGGTGCTGTGCGCCCTGAGCGGCGGGGTCGACTCGGCGGTGGCCGCCGCCCTGGTCCACAAGGCGGTGGGAGACCAGCTCACCTGCGTGTTCGTCGACACCGGGCTCATGCGGGCCGGAGAGGCCGAGCAGGTGGAGGAGACCTTCCGCCGCCAGTTCCGCATCGACTTGGTGCACGTGAAGGCAGCCGACCGGTTCTTCGAGGCCTTGGCCGGGGTGACCGACCCCGAGGTGAAGCGCAAGCGGATCGGCGAGCTGTTCATCCGGATCTTCGAGGAGGTGGCGGCCGAGCTCGGGGCGGGGGGGTCGCCACCGGGCTTGTTGGTCCAGGGAACCTTGTACCCCGACGTGATCGAGTCGGGATCCGACGACGCGGCCAGCATCAAGTCCCACCACAACGTCGGCGGGTTGCCGGCCGACCTGGCGTTCGAGCTGGTCGAGCCGCTTCGGCTCCTGTTCAAAGACGAGGTTCGAGCGGTCGGCGAGGAGCTCGGGCTGCCGGCCGAGATCGTCTGGCGCCAGCCGTTCCCGGGCCCGGGGCTGGCCGTGCGCATCGCCGGGGAGGTCACCAGGGAACGGGTCGAGATCGTCCGAGCGGCCGACACCATCGTGGTCGACGAGGTCCGCCGGGCCGGCCTCTACCGCGACCTGTGGCAGAGCTTCGCGGTGCTCCCGGTCACCCGGACCGTGGGGGTGATGGGCGACGGCCGGACCTACGCCTACCCGATCGTCATCCGGGCGGTGACCAGCGACGACGCCATGACGGCCGACTGGGCTCGGCTCCCCTACGAGCTCGTCGAGCGGATCGCCTCCCGGATCATCGGGGAGGTCGAGGGGGTGAACCGGGTCGTGCTCGACGTGACGTCCAAGCCGCCGGGCACGATCGAATGGGAGTGAGCCGGACCGGCCCGCTGGACCTGGGGACCGACCGCCCGGACGGGCCGACCCCGGCCAGCCCGCCGCGACCGCCCCACTTGGAGGACCCCCCGGCGGGGCCGCTCGGCGTGGGTCCGAAGCGGCGGCCCAGCCGGCCCGAGGCCCTGCTCGAGGGGCTGAACCCCCAGCAAGCGGCGGCGGTGGTCCACCGGGGCGGCCCCCTGCTGGTGGTGGCCGGCGCTGGGTCGGGCAAGACCCGGGTGCTCACCCGCCGCATCGCCCATTTGCTCGCGACCGACGAAGCCGCCCCGTGGGAGATCCTGGCCATCACCTTCACCAACAAGGCCGCCGACGAGATGCGCCGGCGGGTGGTGGAGCTGGTCGGCCGGCGCGCCGAGCACATGTGGGTGTCCACGTTTCACTCGGCCTGCCTGCGCATGCTGCGGGCCCATGCCTCGATCCTCGGCTACGAGCCGGGATTCACCGTCTACGACGAGCTCGACTCCCGCCGGCTGGTGGAGGTGGTCGAGTCCGAGCTCGGCTACGACCTCAAGCGGCTGCCGCCCCGTTCGGTGGCCGCTGCCATCTCGTCGGCCAAGGCCGAGCTGCTCGACCCCTCCGAGCTGGCCCGGCGGGCGGCCGGGGAGCCGCTGTCGTCGCGGGTTGCCGAGATCTACGCCCGATACCAGGACCGGCTCCGTTCGGCCAACGCGATGGACTTCGACGATCTGCTGATGGTGACGGTGCAGCTGCTCGAGCGCTCCGAGGTGGTCCGCCGCGGCTATGAGGAGCGGTTCCGGCACATCTTGGTGGACGAGTACCAAGACACCAACAAGGCCCAGAACCGCCTGGTGATCCTGCTCGGCTCGGCGCAGCGCAACGTCTGCGTGGTCGGTGACTCCGACCAGTCGGTCTACCGCTGGCGGGGGGCCGACATCTCCAACATCTTGCACTTCGAGCAGGCGTTCCCCGATGCGACCACCATCGTCCTCGAACAGAACTACCGCTCCACCCAGCGGGTCCTCGACGCGGCCAACGCGATCATCGCCAACAACCGGGCCCGCCGGCCCAAGGTCTTGTTCACCGAGTCGGCGCAAGGGCCCCCGGTCGTCCGCTACCGGGCCGAGGACGAGCACGACGAGGCGGCCTTCGTGGCGGCCGAGGTGGCGCGGTTGCACGACCGGGAGGGCCTGGCCTACGCCGACATGGCCGTCTTCTACCGGACCAATGCCCAGAGTCGGGTCCTGGAGGAGGAGCTGGTCCGCCGGGAGGTCCCCTACAAGGTGGTGGGGGGAACCCGCTTCTACGACCGCCGCGAGGTGAAGGACGTCCTCGCCTACCTCCGGGTCCTGGTCAACCCGGCCGACGAGGTCTCGGCCCGGCGAATCCTGAACGTGCCCCGTCGGGGCCTCGGGGACACCTCGGTCGAGCGCCTGGTCTCGTACTCCCGAGCCGAGGGCCTCACCGTGGTCGGCGCGTTGGCCCGGGCGCAGGAGGCCGGGCTCTCCGGCCGGGCGCTGGCCGGGGCGACCGCCCTCTGGCAGCTCCTGGAGGAGCTCCGAGCGCTGCGGGAGACCCGCGCGCCGGGCGACCTGGTCGAGGAGGTGGCCGCCCGCAGCGGCTACCTGGCCATGCTGGAGGCCGAGCGAAGCCACGAGGCCGACGGACGGATCGAGAACCTCTACGAGCTGGCCGGGGTGGCGGCCGAGTACGAGGACCTGGCCGAGCTGCTCGAGTCGGTGGCCCTGGTGTCCGACGCCGACGAGCTGGACGCGGCCGCCGACCGGGTCAACCTGATGACCCTGCACACCGCCAAGGGCCTCGAGTTCTCGGCGGCGTTCCTGACCGGCCTGGAGGAGGGGATCTTCCCCCACGCCCGGGCCCTGGCCGACCCGATGGAGCTGGAGGAGGAGCGACGGCTCTGCTACGTCGGGGTGACCCGGGCCAAGGAGCGGCTGTACGTGACCCATGCCTGGCGACGGACCCTGTGGGGGTCGACCACCGCCAACCTGCCGTCTCGCTTCCTGGCCGAGGTGCCGGCCGAGCTGGTGGAGGACGTGGGGGTGCTCGGCTCGGGCGCCCTGACCGCCAGGGCGGCCCCCCGGCCGGGGCGCCGTCAGAGCACCGGGGCCGAGACGCTGGGGCTGGCCGCCGGGGACGCGGTGGTCCACGACCGCTGGGGCGAGGGGACGGTGGTGTGGGCGGCCGGCGAGGGGGACGGCGCCCAGGCCGAGGTGGTGTTCGCCTCGGTGGGTCGAAAGAAGCTGCTGCTGTCGGCGGCGCCGTTGCGCCGCCGCTGAGGGGCGGCCACCGGCGGCCACGCCTATCATCGGGCTCCCATGAAACGTCCCTACCGGGTGGTCGTGGCCAAGCCCGGCCTGGACGGCCACGACCGCGGGGCCAAGGTCATCGCCCGAGCACTGCGCGACAGCGGGTTCGAGGTGGTCTACACCGGTCTGCACCAGACCCCCGAGCAGGTGGTGGCGGCGGTGGTCCAAGAGGACGCCGACGCGGTCGGGCTCTCCATGCTCTCGGGTGCCCACCTGTCGCTCGTCCCCAAGGTCCTCGACGGCCTGGCCGCGGCCGGCCGGAGCGACGTGCTGGTCCTGGTGGGCGGGATCATCCCCGACGCCGACATCCCCGCCCTGACCGAGCTCGGGGTGGCCAAGGTGTTCACCCCGGGCACCCCGCTGGCGTCGATCGGGGCGTGGCTGGCCGACGCCCTCGATCGCCGCGAGGAGGCCTTGGGGGTCTGACCCGGGCCGTCTTGGGGCTCGATTTTCCGACGCCGGGCGCCAACGGGAAGACTGGGCTGCCGGCGCCGGCGCGCCGGGAGGAACCGAGCCGACAGAAAGCAGGTCGAAGGAGCGTGGACCTCTTCGAGTACCAGGGCAAGGAGTACTTCGCCCGCTTCGGCATCCCGACCTCGCCGGGCGGGATTGCCGACACCGTGGCCGAGGCGGTGGCCCAGGCCGATCGGGCCGGCTACCCGGTCGTGGTGAAGGCGCAGGTGAAGGTCGGGGGGCGGGGCAAAGCCGGCGGGGTCAGGCTGGCCAACGACGCCGCCGAGGCGGCCCGGGCGGCCGAGGCCATCTTGGGCATGGACATCAAGGGGCACGTGGTGCGGCGGCTGTGGATCGAGCACGCGTCGGACATCGCCCGTGAGTACTACGCCAGCTTCACCCTCGACCGGCCAGCCAAGCTCCATCTCGGGATGCTGTCGGCCTCGGGCGGGGTGGACATCGAGGAGGTGGCCGCGACCAACCCCGAGGCCATCGCCCGGCTCCACGTCAACCCGTGTGACGGCCTGGACCACGACACGGCCCGGCGGTGGGTGGCGGAGGCCGGCCTGGACGAGCCGGCCCGGGAGCAGGCGGCCGACCTGCTGGTGCGCCTCTACCGCTGCTTCGTCGAGGGCGACTGCGACCTGGCCGAGATCAACCCGCTCATCCTCACCACCGACGGGGTGGTGCGGGCCCTGGACGCCAAGGTGACCCTCGACGAGAACGCCGCGTTCCGGCACCCCGAGTGGGCGGAGCTGGCCGGGAGCGAGTCCGAGGACCCCCGGGAGCAGATGGCCAAGGCGCGGGGCCTCAACTACATCGGTCTCGACGGCACGGTCGGCATCATCGCCAACGGTGCCGGCCTGGCGATGAGCACCCTCGACGTGGTCAACCAAGTGGGGGGGTCGGCGGCCAACTTCCTCGACATCGGCGGGGGGGCCAACGCGGCGGTGATGTCGGCCGCACTCGAGGTCATCAACGCCGACCCCAACGTCCGCTCCATCTTGGTCAACATCTTCGGCGGGATCACCCGGGTCGACGACGTGGCCAACGGGGTGATCGAGGCGCTGTCCCGGGTCGAGATCCGCTCGCCGATCGTCCTGCGCTTGGACGGCACCAACGCCGAGGCCGGCCGGGCGCTGCTGGCCCCCCACCTCTCCGAGCAGGTCCAGGCCGAGCCGACCATGCTGGCCGCCGCCCGCCGGGCAGTGGCCCTGGCCGAAGGGGCGGCCCGATGAGCATCTTCGTGGACGAGCGCACCACCGTCATCGTGCAGGGCCTGACCGGCGGCCAGGGTCGCTTCCACGGCCTGCGCAACCGGGACTACGGGACCAAGGTCCTCGCCGGGGTCACCCCGGGCAAGGGGGGCACCGACGTCGAGGGGATCCCGGTCTACGACACCATGGCCGAGGCGGTCTCGGCGACCGGGGCCACCGCCTCGTTCGTGGTGGTGCCACCCCGGTCGGCCTGCGACGCCATCCTCGAGGCGGCGGCGGCCGGGATCTCCTTCATCGTCTGCATCACCGAGGGCATCCCGGCGCAGGACGAGGCCCTGACCTACAACCGCCTGGTCCGAGAGTTCCCCGGCACCCGGCTGCTCGGTCCCAACTGCCCCGGGATCATCTCCCCGGGCAAGACCAACATCGGCATCACCGCGGGGGACATCGCGCTGGCCGGCGGCCCGGTCGGCATCGTGAGCCGTTCGGGCACCCTCACCTACCAAGCCCTGCACGAGCTGTCGCAGCAGGGGGTCGGGCAGACCACCTGCGTGGGGATCGGCGGCGACCCGGTGCCGGGGACCAACTTCATCGACTGCCTGGAGGCGTTCGAGGCCGATCCGGAGACCAAGGCGGTGATGATGATCGGCGAGATCGGCGGCTCCGAGGAGGAGCGGGCGGCCGAGTTCATCGGCCAGCACATGACCAAGCCCGTGGTGGCCTACATCGCCGGGGTGACCGCGCCGCCGGGCCGCAAGATGGGGCACGCCGGGGCCATCATCTCGGGCTCCCAGGGGACGGCCCAGGCGAAGATGGAGGCGCTGGCGGCCGCCGGCGTGGTGGTGGCCGCCAACCCGACCGAGGCCGGCGAGAAGATGGTCGAGCTGGTCCGGGGCCTGTCCTAAGGGCACCGGGCCGCTACCGTGGGCTCGTGCGCGTCGCCGTGCTCGTCTCTGGTTCCGGGACGATCCTCGGTGCGATGCTCGAACAGGGCGTCCCGGTCGCCGTGGTGGTGGCCGACCGTCCCTGCCCCGGCCTGGAAGTGGCCTCGGCCGCCTCGGTCCCGGCGGTCCTGGTGGACCGGCGAGACTACGGCGGCTTCGGGCCCCGGTTCCGCCGCTGGGCGTTCACCGAGGCGGTGACCGAGGTCCTCCTCGCCGCCCGGGTCGACCTGGTGGCCATGGCGGGGTTCGGGACCGTCCTGGACCAGCCGGTCCACGACGCCTTCGGCGGCCGGATCCTCAACACCCACCCGGCCCTGCTGCCAGCGTTCCCGGGATGGCACGCGGTGGAGGCGGCCCTGGCGGCCGGGGTCACGGTGACCGGGTGCACGGTCCACCTGGCCACCGTCGAGATGGATGCCGGCCCGATCCTGGCCCAGGCCGAGGTGCCGGTGGAGGAGGGCGACACGGTGGAGACCCTGCACGAGCGGATCAAGGCGGTGGAGCGCCGGGTGTACCCGCAGACCGTGCTCGAGGTCCTGGACCGGCTGGCCGCCGGCTCGGCCGCCCGGCCGTGAGGGCCCTCGTGCCATGAGGGCACTGCTGTCGGTGTCCGACAAGACCGGTCTGGTCGAGCTGGCGGCTGGCCTGAGGGAGCTGGGCGTCGAGCTGGTGGCCAGCGGCAACACCGCGGCCACGCTGACCGCAGCCGGGATCCCGCATCGGCCGGTGGCCGAGGTGACCGGAGCACCCGAGATCCTGGGGGGGCGGGTCAAGACCCTGCATCCGGCGGTGCACGGCGGCATCCTGGCCGACCGGTCGGTCCCCGAGCACCTGGCCCAGCTGGACCACCTCGGGATCGAGCCGATCGACCTGGTGGTGTGCAACCTCTACCCGTTCTCCTCGGACCCCTCGGTCGAGCTGATCGACGTGGGCGGGCCGGCCATGGTCCGAGCGGCGGCCAAGAACTTCGCCCACGTGGGGGTGGTGGTCTCCCCCGAGGACTACCCGGCGGTGCTCGCCGAGCTGGCCGCCCACGGCGCCCTCTCGGAGGAGACGAGGCGGCGGCTGGCCCGCAAGGCCTTCGCCCACACCGCCGCCTACGACGCGGCCATCGTGGCCTGGTTCGACCGCGACGAGGAGCTGCCCGAGACCCTCCACCTCACCTTGGAGCGGGCCGAGGTCACCCGCTACGGCGAGAACCCGCACCAGCGGGGGGCCCGCTACCGCCAGGCCGCCACCCCCAGCTTCTGGGACCGGACGGTCAAGCTGGCCGGGAGCCCCCTCAGCTACTTGAACCTGTTCGACGCCGACGCGGCCTGGCGGCTGGTGCACGAGCTGGCCGCCGACGCCGGCCGGCCGGCGGCCGCGATCGTGAAGCACGCCAATCCGTGCGGGGCGGCGGTGGCCGACGACCTGGTCGACGCCTACCGCCGGGCCTTGGAGGCCGACGTGGTGTCGGCCTTCGGCGGGGTGGTGGCGGTGTCGGGCCAGGTCGGGCTGGTCCTGGCCGAGGCCATCGCGGCCGGACCGCAGGCCGATGTGATCGTGGCCACCGGCTTCGACGACGACGCCCGCGACCGCCTGGTGGCCCGGCGGCGGGCCACCAGATTGCTGGCTGCCCCGGCTCCCGAGCCGCCCGGCCTCCAGCTCCGCAGCATTGGCCGGGCGGTCCTGGTCCAAGAGCCGGACCAGCTCTCGCCCCCTCAGGGCTGGCAGGTGGTGTCGCGGACCGCACCGACCGAAGCGCAGTGGTCGGACCTGGTGGTGGCGTGGCGGATCTGCGCCCGCACCACCTCGAACGCGGTGGTGGTGGTGGCCGGCGGCCGGGCGGTCGGGGTGGGTGCCGGCCAGCCGTCGCGGGTCGGTGCCGCCGAGCTGGCGGTGAGGAGGGCCGGGGAGCGGGCCACGGGCGGGGTCGGGGCGAGCGACGCGTTCTTCCCGTTCCCCGACGGGCTGGAGGTCCTGGCCGAGGCCGGGGTGGGGGCGGTGGTCCACCCTGGGGGGTCGGTCGGCGACCCGGCGGTCCTTGAGGCCGCCGACCGGGCCGGGGTGGCCCTGGTGGTGACCGGCGAGCGCCACTTCCGGCATTGAGCGGCGCCGGACGGAGCGCCCGATGAGCGCGATTCTGCTCGATGGCGAGGCGGTGGCGGCCCGGATCCGGGCCGAGGTGGCCCAGCGAGCGGCCGCGCTGGCGGCGGCCGGGGTGGTGGTCGGCCTGGGCACCATCCTGGTCGGCGACGACGTCGCGAGCGCCCGCTACGTGGAGATGAAGCACCGCGACGCCGCCGAGGTCGGCATCGCCTCGTTCCACCAGCACCTCGAGGCCGACGCGACCCAAGCCGAGGTCGAGACCGCGGTCGAGCGGTTCAACCAGGACCCGGCGGTCCACGCCTTCTTGGTCCAGGTGCCGCTCCCCCCGGGGCTGGACGGGGACCGGGTGCTGGGCCTGGTGGACCCGGACAAGGACGTCGACGGCCTCCAGCCGGTCAACCTGGGCCGGCTGGTGATGGGCAGCCCGGGCCCGTTGCCGTGCACGCCGGCGGGCATCGTCGAGCTGTTGCGCGCCTACGACGTGCCGGTCGAGGGGCGCCACGTGGTGGTGATCGGCCGAGGCCTGACCATCGGCCGGCCGCTCGCGCTCCTGCTCTCCTTGCGCCGCCCGGGGTGCAATGCCGCGGTCACCGTCGTCCACACCGGGGTGCCCGACCTGGCCGAGCACGTCCGGCGGGCCGACGTGGTGATCGCCGCCGCCGGGTCCCCGGGCCTGGTCACCGCGGCCATGGTGAAGCCGGGCGCCGCGGTGGTGGGTGCCGGCACCAGCTGGTCCGGACGCCGGCTGCTCTCCGACGTGGCCGAGGACGTGGCCGAGGTGGCCGGGTGGGTCACCCCCCGGCTGGGGGGGGTCGGCCCGATGACCCGGGCCATGCTCCTGCGCAACGCCCTCGAGGCGGCCGAGCGGGCCCGAGGGCTGCCGGGGGACTCGCCCGGCCGCCTACGCTAAGGGGTCGTGACCAGGATCGCCGATCTCCTGGCGGCGGGGCCCACCTACTCGTTCGAGTTCTTCCCGCCCAAGAGCGACCGGGAGCTCAAGGTCCTGTCGCAGACGCTGCTCGAGCTCCAGCCCCTCGGACCCTCGTTCGTCTCGGTCACCTACCGCGGCGGCGCGGCCTCTCGCCAGCGGACCCAGGACCTGGTGACCGGCATGCTCCACACCTCCACCCTGGTCCCGATGGCCCACCTGGTCTGCGTGGCCCACACCCGCTTGGAGCTGGCCGAGATCCTGGTGTCGCTGCGCAAGGCCGGCGTGGAGAACGTGCTGGCCTTGGGCGGTGACCCCACGGCGGCCGACGACGGGTCGCCGCGGGAGCTGGCGTACGCAGTGCAGCTGGTCGAGCTGGCCCGAGCCATCGGGGGGTTCTCGATCGGCGTGGCCGCCCACCCCGCCGGCCACCCAGCGTCACCGGACCTGCGCTCGGACCGGGACCGGCTGGCCGAGAAGCTGGCCCTGGCCGACTTCGCGATCACCCAGTTCTTCTTCGAGCCCGACGAGTACCTCGGCCTGGTGGCTGATCTGGCCGAGCGGGGCGTCCGCAAGCCGGTCCTGCCAGGGATCATGCCGGTGACCTCGCTGCGCTCGGTTCCCCGCATGGCGGCGATGGGGGCGGCGGTGCCGGCCTGGATGGAGTCGCGCCTGGTGGAGGCCGACGCCACCGGCGGAGCGGAGGCGGTCCGGCGCTGCGGCATCGAGCTGGCCACCGAGCTGTGCCGGGCAGTGCTGGCCGCCGGGGCACCAGGGCTGCACTTCTACACCCTCAACCAAAGTGGCGCGACCCGCGAGATCTACCTCGCCCTGGGCCTCGCACCCAAGGCGATCGCCGCCGGGGCCGGATGAGCCCGCCCCCGGTCCCCGATTTGCGCCGGCCGGCGCCGTGACCTAGGAGCAGAGCCATGGCAGAGAAGATCACGATGGGCCCCGACGGCGTGCTGTCGGTCCCCGACGAGCCGATCATCCCGTTCATCGAGGGCGACGGCACCGGGGTGGACATCTGGCCCGCTGCACGGATGGTCCTCGACGCGGCGGCCGCCAAGCACGGGCGCACCATCGCCTGGAAGGAAGTGCTGGCCGGCGAGAAGGCGTTCCGGGAGACGGGGAACTGGCTGCCCGAGGAGACCGTCGAGGCGTTCAAGGACCACCTGATCGGGATCAAGGGCCCGCTGACCACGCCAGTGGGCGGCGGGATCCGCTCCCTCAACGTCGCCCTGCGCCAGCTGCTCGACCTCTACGTGTGCCTGCGCCCGGTCCGCTGGTTCGCCGGGGTGCCGTCCCCGGTCCGCCATCCGGAACTGGTCGACATGGTGATCTTCCGGGAGAACACCGAGGACGTCTACGCCGGCTACGAGGTGGAGGCCGGGACCCCCGAGGCCGAGCGCCTGGCCCGCTACCTGCGCGAGGAGATGGGCTGGCCGATCCGCGACGGTTCGGGCATCGGCATCAAGCCGGTCTCGGAGTTCGGGTCCAAGCGGCTCATCCGGGCTGCCATCACCTACGCGCTGGATCACGGGCGCCGCTCCGTCACCTTGGTGCACAAGGGCAACATCCAGAAGTACACCGAAGGCGCCTTCCGGAGCTGGGGCTACGAGCTCGTCTCGGAGGAGTTCGCCGATCGGGCGGTGAGCTGGGACGACTGCGGGGGGGACCCCGGTGACCGCCTGCTGGTGAAGGACGCCATCGCCGACAACGCCCTCCAGCAGGTCCTCACCCGTCCGGCCGACTTCGATGTCATCGCGACCACCAACCTGAACGGTGACTACCTCTCCGACGCGCTGGCCGCCCAGGTGGGAGGGATCGGCATCGCTCCCGGGGCGAACATCAACTACGTCACCGGCCACGGGGTCTTCGAGGCCACCCACGGCACCGCCCCGCGCTATGCCGGCCAGGACAAGGTCAACCCGGGATCGGTCCTGCTCTCCGGGGTCCTCATGTTCGAGCACCTGGGCTGGGTCGACGCTGCCGCCGACATCGTGAAGGCCTTGGAGGAGACCATCGCCGCCAAGATCGTCACCTACGACTTCGCCCGGCTGATGGAGGGGGCGACCGAGGTGAAGTGCTCGGAGTTCGCCTCGGCGATCGTGGACCGGCTGTAGGGCCGAGGAGAGAGGAGATCCCATGGCACCCGTATCCCCCGCCCAGGTCACCGTCACCGGAGCGGCCGGCCAGATCGGCTACTCCCTGCTGTTCCGGATCGCCTCGGGCCAGCTGCTCGGTCCCGACCGGCCGGTGGTCCTGCGGCTGCTCGAGATCGAGCCGGCCATGAAGGCCCTCGACGGGGTGGTGATGGAGCTCGACGACTGCGCGTTCCCGCTGCTGGCCGGGGTGGTGGCGACCAGCAACCCGAAGGAGGCGTTCGACGGGGCCAACTGGGCCCTGCTGGTCGGCTCGGTCCCCCGCAAGGCCGGGATGGAGCGGGGCGACCTGCTGAGCGTGAACGGGGGGATCTTCAAGCCCCAGGGCGAGGCCATCGCGGCCCATGCCGCCAGCGACGTCCGGGTGCTGGTGGTGGGCAACCCGTGCAACACCAACTGTCTCATTGCCCGCTCCGCGGCCCCCGAGGTCCCGGCGGAGCGGTGGTTCGCGATGACCCGGCTGGACGAGAACCGGGCCCGCTCCCAGCTGGCCAAGCGGGCGGGGGTGCCGGTGGCCGAGGTGACCAACATGGCCATCTGGGGCAACCACTCGGCCACCCAGTTCCCCGACTTCGCCCACGCCCGCATCGGCGGGGTGCCGGTCCCCGAGGTCATCAGGGACGAGGCGTGGCTGCGGGGCGAGTTCATCACCACCGTGCAGCGCCGGGGGGCAGCGATCATCGAGGCCCGGGGCCTGTCGTCGGCCGCCTCGGCGGCCAATGCGGTGGTGGACACGGTCCGCGCCCTCACCACCTCGACCCCGGCCGGGGACTGGTTCTCGGTCGCGGTGGTGAGCCGGGGCGAGTACGGGACTCCCGAGGGGCTCCAGTTCGGCTTCCCAGTGGCGGCCGACGGCGACGGCAGCTGGCACGTCGTCGAGGGGCTGACCCACGACGACTTCGCCACCGAGCGCATCGCGCTCACCACCGCCGAGCTCGAGGCCGAGCGGGAGGACGTCCGGCGCCTGGGCTTGATCTGAGGATCCCGGCTGGGAGGCTCAGGGCGCGCTGGCCGGACGCTCGTAGACCCACAGCGTGGTGGTCTGAAAGCCGTTGATCGGCCCGGGCGTGCCCTGGCGGGACAGGACGTAGGAGAACCCCGCCCGCTGGAGGGTGCGGTTGGGCGCGGTGTTGAAGGCGTTGGGCTCGCAGAACAGCCGCCGCAGCCTCAGGACCTCCAGGTAGTGCTCGACGGTCAGCCGCACGAACGCGGTGCCGAGCCCCTGGCGCCGTCGGGACTCCTCGACCAGGTGGAGGTGCATGAACGCCGATTCCCCGAGCACGATGCGGTCCGCGGTGCTGAACCCGACCGGGTCCCCGTCGAGCTCCCACAGCACGGCGTACATCGAGCGTTGCCCGAGCGGGCGTGTGCACTCGAGCTCACTGGCCCGCCGCCACGCCTCCCGTTCGGGGAGCCGGTCCCGGGCCACGCCCAGCAGCGCCAGGTACTCGTCGCTCGCGTCGTGGAAGTAGTCGACCCGGATCCCGACTGCCGACGGCGGCATCTCTCGGACCGACAGCCGGCCAGGCGGACCCATTGCGGGCCCACGCCGTCAGGAACCGACCGCCACCGGCAGGTCGATGCCGGCGTTGCGCAGGAACGTCAGCTTCTTGCCCAGTGCGTCTCGCCACGCGGCCATCTCCTCGTCGAAGTGCGAGCGGTCGCCTTCCTCGAACGCGTGCTCGAGCTCGTCGAACGCGGCGTCCTCGGCGTCGAGCAGCTCGCGGTACTTCAAGAAGAACTGGTCCTCGATCGGCTGAGACACCCAGGCCCCCTCCCGGTCCCGGCCCGCCCAGTGCGGGCCCCTCGGGGCGAGACTACGCCAGCAGGCCCCGGGCGACCAGGGTGTCCCGGCGATCGATTGGGGCCTCGAACCCGGGCCGAGAAGAACCCGGGCCTAGAAGGTGGTCTCGGCCTGCAGCGAGGTCATCCGGGCGGCTGCCGCCGCCAGGACCGCCTGTCCGGCCACCAGCACCGAGAGGTCGCCGCGGACCCGCACCCGGCCGGCCGCCAAGGCCTGCGCCGGGTCGAGCTCGCCGCGGGCCACGGCGGCCGCGTCCTCGTAGCCGAGTGCGATGACCACGTCGGCCGGCTCGTCGGATGGCCCGGCCTCGGCCAAGGAGATCCGGTCGGGCTCGACGCACAGGACGACCCGAAGCGGGCCGTCCTCGACCGAGCGGCCGGGGACGCCGGAGACCGCCTGTTCGACCCGCCAGCGGCCCGAGGCCGCACGGACCGACCCGGCCCCCAGGTCTGTCAGCTCGACGCCGGCCAGCGCGGCGTTGAACCCGGCGATCCACTCGGGAGTGAGGAAGCGGGCCACGGCTAGCGACCGTGGGCGGCAGCCTCGTTCGGTGACGCCTTGCGTCGCCGGAGGATGGTGCGGCCGAGCCAGGCCACCGGGTCGTAGGCGGCGTCGACCACCCGCTCCTTCAGCGGGATGATGGCGTTGTCGGTGATCTTGATGTGCTCCGGGCACACCTCGGTGCAGCACTTGGTGATGTTGCACAGCCCCAGGCCCTCCCGCTGGCGGAGCAGCTCCCGTCGGTCGTTGGTGTCCAGCGGGTGCATCTCGAGCTCCGCGAAGCGGATGAAGAAGCGGGGCCCGGCGTAGTGCGCCTTGTTCTCCTCGTGGTCCCGGATGACGTGGCACACGTCCTGGCACATGAAGCACTCGATGCACTTGCGGAACTCCTGGCCCCGCTCGATGTCGACCTGGGCCATGCGGTAGCCGCCCTCGGGCCGGGGCGGCGGGGCGAACGGCGGGACCTGCTTGGCCACCTCGAAGTTGAACGACACGTCGGTGACCAGGTCGCGGATGATCGGGAAGGTCCGCATCGGGGCCACGGTGACCGGGCCCTCGGGGAGCTGGTCCATCCGGGTCATGCACATGAGGCGCGGCGTGCCGTTGATCTCGGCCGAGCAGGACCCACACTTGCCGGCCTTGCAGTTCCACCGGCAGGCGAGGTCCCCAGCCTGGGTGGCCTGGATCCGGTGGACCACGTCCAAGACGACCTCTCCTTCTTGGGCGGGGAGCCGGTACTCGGCGAACGCGCCGCCGGAGCTGTCGCCCCGCCAGACCCTCATGACCACCTCGGCCGCCATCAGTGCCCCTCCTCGAACAGCGCTGCCAGCTCGGGGGGCATCTCGGGGATCGGCTCGGGGCCGATCTTGATCTCCTCGGCCATGCCGCCCCCCGACGGCTGGCGCTGGACCAGGTTGACCTTGCCGAACTCTGGGTCGGCGTTGGGGTAGTCCTCCCGGGTGTGCCCGCCCCGGCTCTCACGGCGATCCCGGGCCCCGAGGGTCACGCAGCGCGAGACGGTCAGCATGGCCGGCAGGTCGGTGGCCAGGTTCCAGGCCGGGTTGTAGGCCCGGCCGCCGGTGACCTTGACCTTGCCGGCCAGAAACACCAGCTCGTCCAGTCGCTCGAGCGCCTGGTCCAGCTCGTCGCCGGTCCGGATGATCCCGACCAGGTCCTGCATGGTGTCCTGGAGCCGGTGGTGGAGCTCGTAGGGGTTCTCGCCGTCGTCCCGCTCGAAGGGGGCCAGGGCCTCGGCCACCGTGTGCTCGATCTCCGCCTGGTTGGGAGCCGGCGTGCCGGTCCGCCCCTCGGCGTAGTCGGAGGCGCCCATCCCGGCCCGGTAGCCGAAGACCAGCAGGTCGGACAGGGAGTTCCCGCCGAGCCGGTTGGAGCCGTGCATCCCGCCGGCAGCTTCCCCGCACACGAACAGCCCGGGCACGGTGGCGGCGCCGGTCTCGGCGTCGACCCGGACCCCGCCCATCATGTAGTGGCAGGTCGGGCCGACCTCCATCGGCTCGGCGGTGATGTCCACCCCGGCCAGCTCCATGAACTGGTGGTACATGGAGGGCAGCCGTCGCCGGATGTACTCGGGGCTGCGCCGGCTGGCGATGTCCAGGAACACCCCGCCGTGCGGGCTGCCCCGGCCCGCCTTCACCTCGGTGTTGATGGCCCGGGCCACCTCGTCTCGTGGCAAGAGCTCCGGCGGCCGCCGGCCGGCCGAGTGGTCGGCGTACCAGCGGTCGGCCTCCTCCTCGGAGTCGGCCGTCTCCTCCCGGAACATGTCGGCCACGTAGTCGAACATGAACCGCCGGCCCTCGGCGTTGCGCAGGACGCCGCCGTCGCCCCGAACCCCCTCGGTGACCAGGATCCCGCGCACCGACAGCGGCCAGACCATCCCGGTCGGGTGGAACTGCACGCACTCCATGTCAATGAGGTCGGCGCCGGCCCACAGGGCCATGGCGTGACCGTCACCGGTGCACTCCCAGCTGTTGGAGGTGTACTTCCAGGACTTGCCGACGCCGCCGGTGGCGAGGACGACCGCCTTGGCCGAGAACACCACCATGTCGCCGGTCGCCCGCCAGTAGCCGACCGCCCCGGAGATCACCCCGTCGGCGTCGGACAACAGCCGCAGGATCTTGCACTCCATGAAGACGTCGACGTCGAGGGCGACGGCTCGCTGCTGGAGGGTGCGGATCATCTCGAGGCCGGTCCGGTCGCCCACGTGGGCCAGCCGGGCATAGCGGTGGCCGCCGAAGTCCCGCTGGAGGATCCGCCCATCCGCCGTGCGGTCGAACAGCGCCCCCCAGGCCTCCAGCTCCTGGACCCGTTCCGGTGCCTCCTGGGCGTGGAGCTGCGCCATGCGCCAGTTGTTGAGCATCTTGCCGCCGCGCATGGTGTCTCGGAAGTGGACCTGCCAGTTGTCCTCCGGATAGACGTTGCCCATGGCGGCTGCGATGCCGCCCTCGGCCATCACGGTGTGGGCCTTGCCCAGCAGCGACTTGCAGATGAGCGCGGTCCGCAGGCCGCGGCTCTTGGCCTCGATGGCGGCCCGCAGGCCGGCACCGCCGGCCCCGATCACGATCACGTCGTAGTCGTGGGTCTCGTACTCGGCCATCGCGGGCTCCTAGAAGATCTTGGGATCGGTGAACGCGCCCGACGCCACCAGCCGGACGTACAGGTCGGTCAGGGCCACGAACACCAGGCTGACCCAGGCGAACTGCATGTGGCGCGCGTTGAGCGGCGTGAGCAGTCGCCACAGGCGGTGGCGCACGGGGTGCTTGGAGAAGGCGTCGACGTGACCACCGCACAGGTGGCGAGCAGCATGGCAGGACAGGCTGTAGGTCCACAGCAGCACGGCGTTGACCACCAGGACGAGCGTGCCGACGCTCACGCCGATGCCGCCGTCGCCGGGCAGCCGGAACGCCATCACCGCGTCGATGGTGAGGATCACGTTGAAGATCAGGCCGATGTAGAAGAAGTACCGGTGGATGTTCTGGAAGATGAGCGGGAAGCGGGTCTCGCCGGTGTAGCGGGTGTGGGCGTCGGCCACCGCGCACGCCGGCGGTGACTGCCAGAACGCCCGGTAGTAGGCGCGGCGGTAGTAGTAGCAGGTGAGCCGGAAGCCGAGCGGCCCCCCCAAGATGAGCAGGGCCGGCGTGATGTGCCACCAGGTGATGACGAGGAAGGTCCCGTGCGCGCCGGCCACGCAGCTGGCGGTGATGCAGGGCGAGAAGAACGGCGAGATCAGGTCCCGGTGGGCCGCCGCGCCGACGTAGTAGTCCTTGTTCACGAACACGGCCCAGGTGGAGTAGACGACGAAGGCGGTCAGGACGACGGCGCTGATGGCCGGCTGCACCCACCAGCGGTCACGGCGCAGGGTCCGAGCGGCCGGGCCACCCCGGACGCCGCCCAGCCGCACCGGCGTGATCGTGGCACCCTCAACGCTCACGCGGCGTCCTCCTCCACATCGGTCACATCGGTCACATCGGTTCCAGTCCCCACGTCGGCCTGGCTCGCCGCCTTCTTGCCCGGTCCGGCCGCCTCCGGCCGCGCCAGCCGACGTCTCCGGGGGTGGTCGACCTCATCTTTCATCCGCCCGGCCGGGCCGCGCAATCCCGCTCGCCACCTGCGCGGATGGGTGTGATGGGGCCTGGGCTCCCGCCAGCCCATAGGCTCGAGGCATGGCGCTTCCTGCACACCCTCCCGCCCCGCCCCACGACCTGCCGCGGACGCTCGGCGAGCTGCGCGCCTCAGGCTGGGAGTCGGTGCCGGTCTCAGAGGAGCTCCGGCGCAACGCCGCCCGCCGCATCAGCGCCGGCGAGCCGCTGATCCACGGGGTCCTGGGATTCGAGGACACCGTCATCCCCCAGCTCGAGAACGCCATCTTGGCCGGGCACGACATCATCTTGCTGGGGGAGCGGGGCCAGGCCAAGACCAGGATCATCCGATCGCTGGTGGAGCTGCTCGACGAGTGGATGCCGGTGGTCGCCGGGTCCGAGATCAACGACGACCCCTACCAGCCGACCTCCCGCTACGCCCGGTTGAAGGTGGCCGACGAGGGCGACGAGACGCCGATCGCCTGGGTCCACCGGTCGGATCGCTACGGCGAGAAGCTGGCCACCCCTGACACCTCGATCGCCGACCTCATCGGGGAGGTGGACCCGATCAAGGTGGCCGAGGGCCGGTACCTGTCCGACGAGCTGACCCTCCACTACGGCCTGGTCCCCCGGGTGAACCGGGGGATCTTCGCCATCAACGAGCTCCCCGATTTGGCCGAGCGGATCCAGGTCGGCCTGCTCAACGTGCTGGAGGAGCGGGACGTCCAGATCCGCGGCCACCGGGTCCGCCTCCCCCTCGACGTCATGCTGGTGGCGACCGCCAACCCCGAGGACTACACCAACCGGGGCCGGATCATCACCCCGCTCAAGGACCGCTTCGGCGCCCAGGTTCGCACCCACTACCCCCAGGAGACGAGGACCGAGGTCGCGATCATGCGGGCCGAGGCGTCGCTGCCGTCCTGCGGGCTGCCGGTGATCGTGCCCGACTACATGGAGGAGGTGCTGGCCGAGATCAGCCAGCTCGCTCGGCGCAGCCCGCACCTCAACCAGCGCAGCGGGGTGTCGGTCCGGTTGACCATCGCCAACTACGAGACCGTGGTGGCCAACGCGCTGCGGCGGGCACTTCGAGTCGGCGAGCCGGTGGCGGTGCCCCGGGTGAGCGACCTGGCTGCCCTCTTGCCCTCCACGCAGGGCAAGATCGAGGTCGAGGCCCTGGAGGAGGGCCGGGAGGACGAGGTGGTTGCCCAGCTGGCGGCGGCGGCGGTGCTCTCGGTGTTCCGGCGCCGGGTGACCCTGGAGGACCCCGGGGCGGTGGTGGGCAGCTTCGGCGAGGGGACCGTGGTCCACACCGGCGACGACCTGCCGTCGGCGGACTACCTGGGGGTCCTGGCCGAGATGGGCCCGCTGGAGCCGCCGACCCGGGCGCTGGCTGGCCCGGAGGCCGCCGAGTCGCCGGCGCTCATGGCCGCGGCGCTGGAGTTCCTGCTCGAAGGGCTGCACCTCACCAAACGGCTCAACAAGGACGCCTCGGGCCCCCGGGCCCTCTACCGTCGTCGCCGGTGAGGACCGGCTGGCTATGACCGCTCGCTACGACTACACCGGCTGGGACGGGTCCCAGGAGTGGGGCGACCTCGACCCGGACGACCTGCTGGCCGAGTTGACCGACGACCTGCTCTCGGGCGGGGACCTGAACGACGCCCTGCGCCGGCTCATGCGGGCCGGCATGCGGACCCAGAGCGGCGAGCGGGTCCTGGGCATCCGGGAGATGATCGAGCGCATGCGCCGCCGGCGCGAGGAGCTGCTCAAGCAGGGCAGCCCGAACGCCGAGATGGAGCGGATCTCCCGGGCGCTCGACGAGGTGGTCGCCCAGGAGCGCTCGGCAATCGACCAGTTGGAGCAGGAGGCCCGTGACTCCGGCGACGAGCGGCGGGCCCAGGTCACCTCGGAGGTCGCGGCCGAGCGGCGGATGTCGCTCGACCTGTTGCCCCCGGACCTGGCCGGCAAGGTCCAAGGGCTCCAGCACCACGAGTTCGTCTCCAGCGAGGCCCGTGAGCGCTTCGAAGCGCTGATGGAGGAACTCCGCCAGCAGGTGGCCCAGACCTACTTCGAGGGGATGTCCGAGGCGCTGCGCTCGACCGACCCCGAGCAGCTCAACCGGATGCGCGAGGCCATCGACGCCCTCAACACGATGCTCGAGCAGCGGGCCCGTGGCGAGGACCTCGACCCCAGCTTCGAGCAGTTCATGGAGCGCTTCGGCGACCTGTTCCCGGGGAACCCGCAGAACCTCGACGAGCTGCTCGAGCAGCTGGCTGCCCGGATGGCGGCTGCCGAGGCGATGTGGCGGTCGCTCTCGCCAGAGCAGCGCCAGCAGCTCCAGTCCCTGGCCAACTCGTTGCTGGAGGACATGGATCTGCGCTGGCAGCTGGAGCGCCTGGCGGCCAACCTCAAGGACGCGCTGCCCGGGGCAGGCTGGGGCCAGTCCTACCGCTTCCGGGGCCAGGACCCGCTCGGCTTCGGCGAGGCGACCGATGTGGCCAGCCAGCTGGGCGAGCTGGACCGGATGGAGGAGATCTTCTCCTCGGCGACCTCGCCCAACGCCCTGGACGAGATCGACCTCGACCAGCTCCGCCGCCAGCTGGGCGACGACGCCGCCCGGTCGCTCGAGCGGCTGGCCCGGCTGACCAAGACCCTCCAGGAGCACGGACTGATCGAGACCCGCGGCGGCCGGACCGAGCTCACCCCCAAAGGGGTCCGCCGGCTGGGCCAGAGGGCCCTGGCCGACCTGTTCTCCCAGATGCGGCGGGAGCGCATCGGCGACCACCAGGCGGCCACCTCGGGGACCGGCCACGACCGGGAGGAGACCACCAAGCCCTACGAGTACGGCGACCCGATGAACCTGCACCTGTCGGCGACCGTGCACAACGCGGTGCGCCGCGGCGGCGCCGGCCTCCCGGTGCGGCTCCAGCCCGAGGACTTCGAGGTGGTGGAGACCGAGGCGCTCACCCGCTCGGCCACCGTCCTGCTGGTGGACCTGTCGATGTCCATGCCGATGCGGGACAACTTCGTCCCGGCCAAGAAGATGGCCATGGCGCTGCAGACCCTCATCTCGACCCGGTTCCCCCGGGACTACCTGGGCATCGTCGGGTTCTCCGAGGTGGCCCGGGAGATCAAGGCCGAGGACCTGCCCACCGCGATGTGGGACTACGTCTACGGCACCAACCTCCAGCACGCGCTGGCGCTGGCCCGCCGCATGCTCGCCCACCAGTACGGGACCAAGCAGATCATCGTGGTGACCGATGGGGAGCCCACCGCCCACATCGACGATGCCGGCGAGGTCTGGTTCAACTACCCGCCGGTTCAAGAGACCCTGCGGCGGACCATGGCCGAGGTCATCCGGACCACCAAGGCCGGCATCACCATCAACGTGTTCGCCCTGGACCTGGAGCGCACCCACTACCCCTTCGTCGAGCAGATCGCCCGGGTGAACGGGGGCCGCACCTTCTACACCACCCACGACGCCCTGGGCGGCTACGTCCTGGTCGACTTCCTCCGGCACCGCCGCTACCTGCGCCCGGCTGGCTGAGCCGCGCCGGTCTTCGGCGCCCTTCAGCGGTCCTGGCCCGTCCCGTGGCCCTTCATCTGACCACATAGAGTGGTCAAATTGGCCCCTGCCCTGGCGTTTTTGAACGCGAAGTGTGAGAATTCCCCTCTTGCGTTCGGCGGTGCGATAGGGGAAGATGACATGGTTGTAGTTACATCGGTGCCACTTACAGCGAGGGGAGGCCGACCGATGGACTTGGCCGCAGTGCTCTACGGGCGCCTGGACCGCAGCTGGCAAGCGCAGGCCAACTGCATGGGCGTCGATCCCGACCTGTTCTTCCCCGAGCGTGGCGCGTCGACCAGGGAGGCCAAGGAGGTGTGCCGGGGCTGCGTGGTCCGGGAGGACTGCCTGGAGTACGCGCTGGCCAACGGCGAGAAGTTCGGCATCTGGGGCGGGCTGAGCGAGCGGGAGCGCCGCCGACTCCGTCGAGCCCGGGCCCTCCAGCGCCGAGCCGCCGTCATGGACGACGCGTCCTGAGCGACGGGTCGTCCATCCGAGCCTCGAGGCAGAGGTCGTCGCGCAGCCCCAAGGTCCCGAATCGCCTGACGTCGATGCGCTCCAGCACCGCCCGGGGCACCAGCCCCACCACCTCGGCCCGCCGGATCCTGGCGGCGGCCGGCAGGGCCGCCGCAACCCGGTCGTAGGCCTCGGCCGGCCCGACCAGCTCCGGCTCGACCAGGTTGCACGAGACCTGGCTCCCGCTCGACAGGGCCAGCGCGAGGGTCCGCACGGCAGCGCTGCGCACCTGGGCCGCCACCGCTCGCAGCTCGCCGACGGACAGGCCGTCCACCCACAGGTTGTAGGCGACCAGCGGGCGACGAGCGCCGACCGCCATCGCGCCGGCACGGGGGTGGGGCCGGTCAGGGCCGGTGTCGGGCCGCAGGGTGTCGAACGCCCCCCGTCGGACCTCGGGCAGCGATCGCTCGCCGCCGTCGGGCATGGGGCCGTAGAGGAAGCAGGGAACCCCGAGGGTTGCTCCCGCCCACACCGCCAGGGTGTCCCGGGCCTCGAGCGGGTCGGCCAGCTCGTGGGAGCCGACCGGCGCGAACGGCACCACGTCGACCACCCCGAAGCGGGGGTGCGCCCCGCGGTGACGCGACAGGTCGAGGGTGTCAACCGCGGTGCGGACGAGGGATCGGACCGCGGCCACCACGGCCGGGCCGGGACCGCCCAGGGTCAGGACGCTGCGGTGGTGGTCGGGGTCGGCATGGAGGTCGAGCAACGACTCGCCACAGGCGGCGGCGAGGACCTCGAGGGTGGCGCGGTCACGGCCCTCGCTCACGTTGACCGCCGACACCAGTGGGAGTTCGGTCACCCGGCGAGCGTCGCCTGCGCCGGTGGGGGCGGCTCAGCGAGCGGGCAGTGCGACCCGCGACGCCCGGCGAGACCGCAGGATCCGGCGGCGTTCACGCTCGGACCGGCCCCCCCAGACCCCGTGGTCGATCCGGTTCGCCAGGGCGTACTCGAGGCACTCCTCGGCCACCGGGCAGTCCGCGCAGATGCGCTGGGCCGCCTGGACCCCGAGGCCGTCGCTCGGGAAGAAGATGGCAGGCGGCATGTCCCGGCACTTGCCTCGGGCCATCCACTCGGTGTCCATGACCGGTTCCATATCCTCTCGGCCGAGCATAGCGGCGCCCGGCTGGCCGCCCCCGCCGCTGGACTACGGGTCGACAGCCCCCGGTGGATTGGGCCACGGCGGTGAGGGCACCCGCTGGTCCGCCGGTGTGGCCTGGCTGGGGTGCCGGCACGACCCCTGGTCCCGCGGGCTCGCCAGCCCCCAGGGGCTGGAGCCGCCGTCACTGGATCGGGCTGGTCCTTGGGTGTGCGTCCCTCGGTGCGCTGGCCGGCGGCGCCGCCGGCTATTGGGTCGCCGGCCGGTCGCAGGAGACCATCGTCGAGCGGTTCTCGCCCAACGCCCCACCGCTGGCCCGACCGGTCGACGTCCAGGCGGTCCTGGCCACGGTCGAGCCGGCGGTGGTCTCGATCTCGACCACCGCCAGGGTCCATGGCGCCACGGTGGTGGGCACCGGATCGGGCATGGTCCTCACCTCCGACGGCCAGGTCCTGACCAACGACCACGTCATTGCCGGGGCGAGCACCGTGACGGTGACCCTGCTCGGTCAGACCCAGCCGCTGCCGGCCACGGTCGTGGGGACCGACCCGGGCCAGGACCTGGCCCTCATCCAGGTGGAGGGGGTCCGGGGCCTGCCCACGGTGCACTTCGGCGACTCCGATCGGGCCCGGGTGGGTGACACCGTCTTGGCCATCGGCAACGCCCTGGGGCTGTCGGGGGGACCGACGGTCACCGAGGGCATCCTGTCGTCGACCGACCGGTCGCTCAGCGTCACCAGCGACCTCGGCGGGCGCAGCCAGGAGCTCTCCGGCCTCCTCCAGACCGATGCCGCGATCAACGCCGGCAACTCGGGCGGACCCCTGGTCGACTCCTCCGGTCGGGTCATCGGGATGAACACCGCGGTGGCCGAGAGCGAGCGGGGGGTGGCGCCGGCGCAGGGGATTGGCTTCGCCATCGCCGTCGACACCATCAAGCCCCTGCTCGCGCGGTTGCGTCGGGGCGGGACGGTGGGGAACGGCTGATGGGGGCCGCCCGGCCCGGGTACGCTCGTCGCCGATCGATCCACCCCCGGAGGTCCTGTGCCCCCCGAGCCCCAAGACGCCACCACCGACACCGGCGAGCCGGCGCCCGAACCGGTCGGGCACGTACGCATCGTGTACTTGGGCCCGGTGGCCCCCCACTGGGAAGTGCAGTCGGACTACGGCGACCCCGCGGTGATCGAGGGGTTCAGAGAGCGTGCCCTGGCCCGCCTGGTCCTCCTGCCACCCCACGATCCGCAGTTCCGGCGGAACCGGGAGCGGGTGGCCCGGGATGCTGAGCGGGAGAACCTGGCCCTGGAGTGGGACCTGGGCTTCCCCGAGGAGTCCTAGCGAGCGCTAGGTCGGGGGGTCCTCGGGCAGGTCGAGCCGCTCCAGCCACAGGCCTGGTGCGTCGACCTCCGCCGGCGTGGGCAGCGCTCGGCCGCCCTCGAGCAATCGGGCCAGACCCGCCTCGCCCGCCCGCTCGAGGACCCCTCGGACGAAGGCGGCGCCCCGATCGACCTGGGTCCGGCTGGCGTCGAAGCCGAACAGGGCGGCGGCCGCCTGGCGACCCTGGGAGTCGCCGGCCCGGTGCCGGTACCAGGCTTCGGCCAGCGCGCCCGACGAGCCGGTGATGGCCTCGATCACGCGGGCGGTCGCGTGGTCCACGTAGCCCCCCAGGGCGGCGACCAACGCGCTGAGCCGCTCGGAGACCGCCCGGCTCCCCGGCGTGAGCAGGTCGGCCAGCATGGCCTCGGGGTCCGAGAGGAGCTGCTGGAGGGCGTCGGGTCCCCCGACTCCCCCCAGGCGCTCGGCCAGCCCCTGCTGGGCGGCCAGGGACTCGGCCATCGAGGCGTCCAGGAGTGCTCGGAGCCGCTCGGCCACCTGGGGGCGGTCCAGGACCAGCTGGGCCGTGAGCTCGTGCGCGCACACCCACAGCAGGGTCGTCTCATGTCCCAGGCTCCAGTCACTGGCGAACGCCGCCACGTTGTCGGGGACCACGAGCAGCTCGTCGGACGGCGGCCACGGGACGATCAGCGGGTACTGGCCCAGTGCCTGGCGCGCCAGGTGGCCGGCAGCCGATCCGAACTGCAGCCCCACCAGGATCGGCCCCATGGTCGAGGCGAACTGGCTGAGCAGCTGGCCGAGCCCCTCGGCCAGCGGGGCCTCCTCGCCGAGCACGGCCGGCGGCGCCTCGGCCAGCCGAGCGACCGCCGGCTCGAGCAGCGGCCGCCAGGCCTGCAGGGCCCGCTCGGCCCAGGCGCCCCGGCCCACCGGCACCAGGGTCCCGGCTCGCCCGGCCAGGCTCACGCCGGTCACCGCCTCGACGTGGAGCTCGACCACCCGGGCCAGCTCTTCGAGCCGGATCCGCTCCAGGGGGTCGGCGTTGGGTTCGGGGGCACCGTCGGTGGCCACCCCGACTGCCAGCGCCCGGGCGGCGTCGAACCACCCAGCCGCGCCCTGGGCGCTGCCGATCACCTTGAGCAGGTCGCCGAGGAGGCCGGGGATGGGATTGTCGGGGTCGGGGTTCATGGCCACGCGACCACAGCCTACGGGCGGCGTTGCCCCGGTCCCCACCGGCCCGGTCGTCAGGGGGAGGCGCCCAGGACCAGCTGGACGGTCTCCGAGGCGCCGGACCTGCGGACGGTGAGGACGACCGAGGCCCCGGGGGCCAGCAGGTAGAGCCGAGACCGGAGGTCGGCCATGGAGCGGACCCGCCGGCCATCGATGGCGGTGATCACGTCGCCCGGCTGGAGGTGGCCGCTCGAGGGCCCACCGGTGTTGACCTCGGTGACCAGGGCGCCCCGAGGGGACCCCCCCGAGTCGGAGCCTTCGATGCCGAGCCAGCCGTGGTGGATCTGCCCGCCGTGGGCGGCGAGCTCCCGGGCGACGTCGGAGACGAACTCGCCCGGGAGGTAGACGGCGCCCCGACCCTCGGCCGACACCCCGGCTCGGTCGAGCAGGCCGACCACCGCACCGTCCCGTTCCAGGAGGACCGCTCCGTCCGGGCGGGTCCCGGTCGGGGTGGCTGCAACCACGCTGACCATGCCCGAACCCGGCCCCGAGCCCACCGGATCGCCGATCGACGCGATGGTCTCGTCTTGCCAGGTCGACCAGGTCCCCCCGGTGCTGCGGGTCGCGACGGCGAGTTCCACCGCGCCACTGCCCGGCTGCAGGGCGCTCCAGTCCACGAACCGGGCAACCGGGAGATTGGCCGCCACCCGCACCAGGCCGACGTCTGAGGTCGGGTCGAGGGCGAGCACCCGCGCCCGTTCGCGGCGCCCCCTCGCGGTGGTGGCGACGATTCGGGTTGCGCCGCGCAGCAAGGTGGCGTCGGTCGCCACCAGGCCGCCCCGGGCCACCACCACCCCGCAGCCGTAGGCGGGGATGCCTCGGCGTTCGACGGTCAGCCGGACCACCGACCGGGTCGAGGCCACCGGCGGCGAGCCAAGGGTGATCGAGGGGGCCGGGGCCTGGCTCTTGGTCGCCAGCATCAGCCCCCCACCCACCAGGACGGCGGCCGTCCCCGCCCCGACCAGGGCGGTCGCCCAGCGGGCGCGGCGCCCCGACGGCAGTCGTCGGGGCGCGCGTGCCCATGCCCCGGTCTCCGAAGGGTGGCGCCAGGCGCGTTGCTCCGGGGGGACCCAGCCGCCCTGGACCCTCAGCTCGTCGCGGTCGTACTCACCCTCTTCGGGTTCACCGGACTCCCAATCCCAGGAGTCGCCATCCGATGAAGCCACAACCGGGCCAGGTTACCGACGGGCCCGGCTGCGGTGAGGTCGCCCGGTCCCTCCTACGATGGGCCGAATGCCCCGCGACCTCGCGATCGACCTGGGGACGGCGAACACCCTGGTGTACGCGAAAGGCCGGGGGATCGTGCTCAACGAGCCCACCGTGATTGCCTACAACACCCGGACTCGCGACGTGCTCGCGATCGGTGCCGAGGCATGGCAGATGATCGGCCGGACCCCGGGGTACATCGTGGCGGTCCGGCCGTTGCGCCAGGGGGCCATCACCGACTTCGACATCACCGAGCGGATGCTCCGGGTCCTGCTCCACCGGTGCGGGGTGTCCCGGCTGAACCGCCCCCGGGTCCTCATCTGCGTCCCCTCGGCCATCACCCGGGTCGAGCGGCGGGCGGTCAAGGAGGCGGCTCGGCACGCCGGCGCATCGGCCACCTACCTCATCGAGCAGCCGATGGCGGCCGCGATCGGCGCCGGCCTGGCGATCCACGAGCCGGTGGGGTCGATGGTGGTCGACGTGGGCGGGGGAACGGCCGAGATGGCCGTGATCTCCCTCGGAGGGATGGTGTCGCAGCGAGCGATCCGCTGCGGCGGCTTCGACTTCGATGCCGCGATCCAGTCCTACGTTCGGCACCGCCACGGGGTCGCGATCGGCGAGCGAACAGCAGAGGCGGTCAAGTTTGCCATCGGCTCCGCCCACCCCTTCGACGGCGAGCAGGACGCCCAGGTGCGCGGCCGAGAAGTCTCCACCGGGATGCCCAAGACGGTGCGCTTGAGCCCGCTCGAGGTCCGCCAGGCGCTCGAGGACCTGGTCGAGCAGGTGGTGGCGACCGCCGCCGACTGTCTGGCCGACGCCCCACCAGAGCTGGCCCAGGACATCATGTTCGAGGGCGTCCACCTGACCGGGGGCGGCGCGCTGCTGCGGGGGATGGCCCAGCGGCTGGCCAACGGGACCTCGGTCCCGGTCCATTTGGTTGACCTTCCACTCGAGTGCGTCGTCCTCGGCGCCGGCCGGTGCCTCGAGGCCCTCGACGAGCTCCGTCCGGTCTTTGCCGACGCTGGCGACTGACGCCCTCACCGCTCCAGCAGGACCTCGGCCGCCTGCCGGACCTGCCAGTCGGGGTCCTCGAGGCACCGCTCCAGGGCCGCTTCCACCCGGGGGTCCTCGAAGCCGACCAGCGCCACCACCGCCCGGCGGCGGACCGCCGGCCGGTCCTCGAGCGCCCGGAGTACCGGTCCGAGCCCTCGAGGGTCGCCGATCGCCCCCAGGGCGGCCACCGCGGCCTCCCGGCACCTCGGATCTCGATGGTGGGTGGCCATCGTCGCCAGGCTCGGCACGGCGTCCGCCGCCTGGTGCTCGCCCAGGGCCCAGGCGGCCGCCTCGGCCACCAGGGGGTCGGGGTCGTCCAGGCGGGCGACGAGCGCAGTGGTGAGGGCCCAGCCCTTCCCCGAGCACCGTGCCGCCAGCACGGCAGCACGGTGTCGGACCGTGGGGTGGGGGTCCTCGAGCGCCCCGAGCAGCTCGGAGCGCGTCAGGGTGCCGGTTCGGTCCAGCGCGCCCAGGCGGGCAGCGCGGACCGAAGGGTCGTGGTCGCCCCGAGCAGCCTCGATGGCGTCGAGGTCACCGCGGTGTCCGGCGGCGACCACCTGCCGCCGGCGTTCGATGGCCGTCAGCTCGCGGCTGGCGGCCGCCCCGTCCATGGGAGGATCGTCGGGCACGCTCCGAGTATGACCGAGACCCCGCCTGCTGCTCCCCCCGCGCCTCGCCGACGCCGGGCCCGGCGCACCGTCGTGGCCGCCGCGTGCGCGGTGGTGGTCGTGGCGGTGGTGGCCAGCCGGGTGGACCTCGGCTACTTCGTGATCTCCCCGGGGGACGCCCAGTCGGTGGTCCCCCTCATCACCGTCCCGCCTCGCGAGGCCCATCCAGTGCGCGGTGCGGTCCTGCTCACCGACGTCTTCGAGGCCCAGGTCACCGCACTGGGCTACCTGTTCGACCGGCTGTCGCCCGACGACCAGCTCATCCCGGCCGACGAGGTGCTCTCGCCGGGGATCCCCTCCTCGGAGCTCACCGCCCAGGGGTACCTGGAGATGGCCCAGGCGAAGCAGGCCGCTGAGACCGCCGCGTTGCGTCGGCTCGGCTACGCGGTCCCCGAGCACGCCGACGGCGTCGTGGTGGAGGGGGTGGCCTCGGGCGCGCCGGCGTTCGGGGTGCTCCAGGTCGGCCAGGTCATCACCGGGGTCGATGGCGTCCCGACGCCCGAGGTGTGCCGCTTCGTGGCCACCCTCTCGGGGTTGCGGCCCGGGACGACGGCCCGCCTCACCGTCCGCCTGGACGGCTTCAGTGGCTCGGGCCGGCCAGTCCGCGGCGCCGTGGTCGACCGCCTGGTTCGGCTGGCTCGCCGTCCGCCCGGGGTTCCCGGCCCGACCGGCTGCGCCGGCGTGCACCGCGGTGGCGGCTACCTCGGGGTGGTGGTCGCCTCCCAGCAGGACTTCGTCTACCCGTTCCCGATCTCGATCGACACCGCCGACATCGGTGGGCCGTCCGCCGGCCTGGCGATGGCCCTCGGGCTGCTCGACATGCTGGGTGGCGGCCGGCTCACCGGCGGCCGGCGGGTGGCGGCCACCGGCACCATCGACCCGGCGGGCCAGGTCGGCGACGTCGGGGGAGTGCCGCAGAAGACGGTGGCGGTGGAGCGGGCCGGGGCCAGCGTGTTCCTCGTCCCGGCCGACGAGGTGGCAGCAGCGCGGGCCAAGGCGACGCCTTCCCTCCACGTCTACGGGGTGCGCTCGCTCGGCCAGGCCCTGGCGATCCTGGGCCGCCTCGGCGGCCGGGTGCCGTCGGCCGCTGGCCCCTGAGCGGCTGCTCGGGGCGGTCCGGTGGTGGCGGTTCTTTCCCATCCGGCCGCCCCAGGCCGTAGGCTTGGGCCATGCCTCCAGGCTCCTCGCCGTCTCGGCTGCGCCCCGAGGAGGTCGCGCGGCGGAGCTTCACGAGGAACCGGCGAGGGTTCGACCCCGACGAGGTGCAAGCCTTCCTCTCGCAGCTGGCTCGGGAGCTCAGTGCGTGGGAAGCGCGTGAGGAGGAGCTCCTGGCCCAACTGGCCGAGGCCGAGGAGCGCGCCGCGAACCCTCGGATCGACGACGAGCGGCTGACTTCGGCGCTCGGGCAGAAGAGCGCCGAAGTGCTGCGCAACGCCCACCAGGAGGCGGCACGCCTGGTGGCCGCGGCCGAGGAGAACGCGAACACGGTCTTGCGCGACGCCCAGCAGCAGGCCACCGACATCCAAGTCTCGGCGGAGGCGGCGGCTGCCGAGCGGATCGCCCAGGCCGAGCTGGACGCGGGCACCATCCACGAGGACGCCAAGGCCGAAGTGGCCGCGATCTTGGAGCGGGCCCGCCAGGACGGCAACGCCCTGATCGACCGGGCTCGCGAGCGTGGTCGGCTCATGATCGAGCAGGCCCAAGAGACCAGGCGTCGGATGCTCACCGAGACCGCCCAGCGCCGCCGGGTGCTCCTGATCCAGATCGAGCAGCTGCGGGCGGCTCGTGACCAGCTGGCTCGGACGGTCCTCGGCGTGCGGGGAACCGTCGACGACATCGTCTCGGGACTGGCTCGGGCCGATGACGACGCCCGGGCCGCGGCTGCCGCGGTGGCCGAGCGGGTGGCCGAGGTCGAGGCCCAAGAGGTCGAGGGCCTGGAGCCGGCGGTTCCCGACGCGATCGCGGCGCCAGCGACCGGTGCGATCACCCAGGCTGCTGAGGTCTCCGAGCCGGCCGGGGGGGACCTGGGCGGGCCGACCTCGGTCGCCGACACCAAGGTGGAGGAGCTCTTCGCCCGCATCCGCGAGGGCCACCTTCCCCCGCCGGCCACCGAGGCGGTGGAGGCTGCCGGCGAGGAGCCGGCCCAGGCCGAGCCGGCCGTGGAGCCCGAGGGTGCGGCGTCGGCACCGGTCGCGCCGGGGGACTCGCCGCCGGCCGACTCGGCTGACGGGCGGCTGGTTGCCGAGCGCGACCAGCTCCTCGAGCCGATCCTGGCCAGGATGGCCAGGCGGCTCAAGCGGACCATGCAGGACGACCAGAACCGGCTCTTGCACCGGCTCCGGGCCGATGCCGGCGCCTACCGCCAGGAGCTGCTGAGCTCCGAGGACGACCAGCGCCGGGGCCTGGTCGAGGCAGCAGTGGACTTCCTGGGCGACGCCTTCGACGCCGGCGAGCAGTTCGCCCGCCGGCACCTGGGCGACCAGGCCGGGGCGACCGATCCGAGCGAGGTGAGCCGCTCGGCGGTCGGGACCGGGGCCCAGGAGCTGGCCGACACCGTGGTCACCCTCCTGCGCCGACGCCTCCTCGAAGGCGAGGCGGAGGGGCCGGGCCCGACCGAGGAGGAGGCAGCCGAGCTGGTCAGCGCCGCCTACCGGGAGTGGCGGGGCGAGCGGATCGAACGCCTGGCCGGCGACCATCTGATCGGGGCGTTCTCGAGCGGCGTCCGCGGCGCGAGCGGCAAGGTCCCCCTCCGCTGGCTCACTGCCGCGGACGGGCCCTGTGCCGACTGCGCCGACAATGCGCTGGCCGAGGCGGTGGGTGAAGGGGAGCGGTTCCCGACCGGGCACCTCCACCCGCCGGCCCATGCCGGGTGCCGGTGCCTCGTGGTACCGACACCGACCTGAGGACCCCCGGACCTAGGCTCGCCAACCGTGCGCAGTCCGCAAGGGGTGGCCGCTGGCGCGCCACAGGTCCGCCACCGCGCCCGCTGGTGGCTGCTCGGGGTGGCCGTCGTCGTCATCGTGCTGCTGGCCTCGTTGCGATCGCTGGCCACCGTGTACACCGACCGGCTGTGGTTCGCCTCGGTCGGCCGGACCGACGTCTTTGACACCCTCTTGTGGGTGAAGATCGGGCTGTTCGTCTCCTTCGGCGCGCTGTTCTTCGCCCTGTTGTGGGTGAACCTGGTGGTCTGCGACCGGATCAGCCTGGCCGCGGAGGGCAACGACCCTGAAGACGAGCTGGTCCGCCGCTACCAGGGTCTGGTCCGCCCCTATGCCAACCGGATCTACGCCGGCCTGGCCGTCGTGGTCGCCCTGATCGCGGCGGCGGGCAGCATCGGCGAGTGGCAGAACTGGCTGCTGTTCACCCACGGGAAGTCCTTCGGATGGAAGGACCCCCAGTTCGGCTTGGACGCCGGCTTCTACGTCTTCAAGCTGCCCTTTCTCGAGTTCCTGGTCAACTGGCTGATCGTCTCGCTGATCGTGGTCCTTGCCCTCACCGCGGTCTTCCACTACCTGAACGGCGGCATCCGCACCCAGCGGGCCCGGCCCAGAGTGCGTCCGGTGGTGAAGGCCCACCTCTCGGTCCTGCTTGCCCTGATCGCCCTGGCCAAGGCGGCGGGCTACATCCTGGCCCGCTACCAGTTGGTCACCTCGACCAACGGGTTCGTGGAAGGTGCCGGGTACACCGACGTCCATGCCCGGATCCCGGCCCTCGAGCTGCTGTTCTGGATCTCGCTGGGGGCGGCGGCGGTGCTGCTGTGGAACATCCGACGTCAGGGCTGGACCCTCCCGGTGCTGGCCGTCGGGATCTGGGCCTTCGTCGCCCTGGTCATCGGCGTGATCTACCCGGCGATCGCCCAGGCCATCGTCAATCCGTCCCAGAACTCCAAAGAAGCGCCCTACATCGCTCGCAACATCAAGGCGACCCGCTATGCGTACGGGCTGAACGATGTCACGAGCGCCACGTTCCCGGCCTCGACCAACCTCAGCGCGACGCAAGTGGTCCAGAACAGCGCCACCTTGAACAACATCCGACTGTGGGACCCCGATCCCCAGATCTCGCTCCCCACCATCCAGAAGCTCCAGTACGCCCACGGCTACTACACCTTCCAGCGGTTGGCAGTGGACCGCTACGTGATCGATGGACAGCTGCAGCCGGTGCTGGTCGGGGTGCGTCAGGTCAACCCAGCTGGCATCGCCTCGCCGACCTGGGTCAACACGCATCTCCAGTACACCCACGGCGAGGGCATCGTCATCGCCTTGGCCAACACGGCCACTGCCAAAGGCGACCCACAGTTCGTGGTGAAGAACGTCCCCCCGGTGTCGAGCAGGGGCGCGCCGACCGTCAAGCAGCCCGACGTCTACTTCGGCATCGACTACCCCGGGTATGTGGTGGCGAACACCAAGGAGGACGAGATCGGCAGCGGTGATCCGCACTACCAGGGGACTGGCGGCGTGCAGCTGTCCTCGTTCGCGCGGCGGCTCGCCTTCGCGATCCGGCTCGGCGACTTCAACCTGCTCATCTCAGGCCAGATCACCTCGCACTCGAGGATCATGTTCATTCGCGACGTGATGGCCATGGCCAAGAAGGCCGCCCCGTTCCTCAGCTGGGACTCCGACCCCTACCCGGTGCTGGCCGACGGTCAGATCGACTGGATCCTCGACGGCTACACCACCACCGCCAACTTCCCTTACTCGCAGAACGCGAGCTCGGTGCTGGTTCCCCAGGGGAGCGGGTTGCCGGCCAACTACAACTACGTGCGCAACTCGGTCAAGCTGGTCGTGAACGCGTACTCGGGCCAGATGACCTTCTACGCCATGGACAACGACCCCATTCTGCGCACCTACGAGTCGGCCTTCCCCGGGATGTTCAAGAGCGCCTCGACCATGCCGGCGGCGTTGCGCCAGCACCTGCGGTACCCCGAGGACATGTTCAGCGTCCAGGCTGCCCTGTACGGGCGGTACCACCTGTCCTCACCCAATGCCTTCTACAACGCGCAGGGGGCCTGGACTCTCTCCCCGACGGCCGGCGCGGGTTCGTCGTCGCAGGCGCTCCAGGTCACGCTCACGACGAACGCCCAGGGTCAGACCATCTCGGGCTCAGTCGCTCCGATGGCTCCCATCTACCAAGTGTTCCAGCTCCCGGGATCGTCGACCCAGCAGTTCACCATCACCGATGCCTACGTCCCGTTTACGACAGGCACCACGAGCCAGAACCTCTCGGCCTTCATCGTCGGCACCTACCGGGGCGGATCGGGTCCGAGACTCCACGTGTACGTCACCCCGGGCGGTCAGGACGTCGGCCCGGCCTTGGCTGAGTCCGAGATCCAGCAGAACACCACGGTCTCACAGGACATCACCCTGCTGGACCAGCATGGCTCGACGGTCCTTCTCGGGAACATCCTCATGATCCCGGTTGGCGACTCGGTGGTGTACGTGCGCCCGCTCTACGTCGAGTCGAGCGGCAACCCGGAGCCCGAGCTCACCTACGTGATCTCCGTGCTCGGCCAGGATGTGCAGATCAAGCCGACCGTCCAGGAGTCGCTCGAGGCACTGCTCCAGGTGCCCATCGTCGGGTCAGGCGGATCGTCGACGAACCCCTCGACTGAGGCGGAGGCGACGTTGCAGGCGGCGAACCAGTATCTGCAGCAGGCGCAGAGCGACTACCAGGCTGCACAGAACGCCCTTCAGACCGGTGGGGCCAACGCGTTGTCGGAGTATCAGTCGGATATCGATGCGATGGCCAGCGCCATCAATCAGGCTGAGGCCTTGCTCAACCCGACCGGGTCCAAGAGCACGCCCGCGACCACGACGACAACGACAACGACGCCGCCCAAGACCAAGTCGAAGTCGAAGGTCCCGACAGCGGCCCTGGGCAGTCGGGCGTCCGGCGCAACCGGGTGAGCTGGGAACGACTCAGCCCGCGCGTTCGGATCGGCGCGATGATCTTGTGGTGCCAGCCCGCCGCCCGGTGGGCTCGGACCTGGAGGTGACCGATGGGGCTTCTCGACCGGGTAAAGGAGGGGGCGGCCCAGGCGACCGCAGTGGCCAAGGACGCGGCCCAGAAGGGCCAGGCCAAACTGGACGCGTTGCAGGCGAAGCGGGCGGCCGACGCGCTGCTACGGGACCTCGGCGCAGCCGTCTATGCGGATAGGAGTGGACGTTCACCTGGGAACGGCTCGCTTGCGATCGATCGGATCGTGGCCAAGCTGGAGCAACACGAGCGTGACAACGGTCCGATTGATCTGTCGACAACTGCCTGACCCAGGATCGTTCGACACCCCGCCGTGCTACAATTCCGCAGTCCAACGCGGGGTGGAGCAGTCTGGTAGCTCGTCGGGCTCATAACCCGAAGGTCGCAGGTTCAAATCCTGCCCCCGCCACCAAGACCGCTGGTCAGGCGCGCACCTCGTGCGGGGGTGCAGGCGCCTGACCGGCGGTTTCTCGGACCATCGGAATCTGGTGGGGTCTGCCTGCTCACCGAACGACGATCGATCCCAGCACGCGCCAGTTCGGCTTGCCGGCATAGAGCAGGGCCCGGATGCGGTAGTTCTCGAAGTTGCGAAAGCCGAAGCCGATCCGCTTGATCCGCTTGATCAGGTTGTTGAGCGCTTCGGTGGGGCCGTTGGAGACCCGGGCCAGGTGGAAGTTGACGATCTTGGCGAACCAGTTCTTGATGGTGCGTCCGAGTCGGCGGATCTCGGGCGGCATGGCCTTCTTGGTGCAGTGATGCTCGAGCTCGAGGAGCATCGCCTCGGCCTCGTCGGGATCGGCGCAGCGATAGAAGTCGCGTAAGCGCTCCTTCACGCGATAGGCGATGGCCACCTCGGCCCCGGGGTCGCCCAGGGCGAGCAGCGAGGCCAGGCGCTCGGCTGCCTCGGGAGAGAGCTTCTCCTCGCCCATGAGCAGTAGCCGGCGGGCCCGATAGAGCGGATCGTCCCTGCGTCCGCGATGGCCGAGCTCTTCGATCTGGACCCTCCTGCGAATGGCGTCGAGGGCGCGATTGGCCAAGGAGATGACGTGGAAGGGGTCCACCACTTGGGCCGCTTTGGGTAGCACCACGCTGTAGACGGCCGCATAGGTGGCCGACATGTCGAGAGCCCCGTATTCGATCCGTTCCTTCTGACCGGGTCCCCCTGAGCTGATCCACCCGCCGTGCGAGTCCAACCCCCACCATGGTGGGATGGAGGACACCACGACGATGAAACGCCGTCAACACACCGCCGAGCAGATCATCCGCAAGCTCGCCGAGGGCGAGAAGCTCCTCGCCGAGGGAAAGACCATCGAAGAGGTTTCCCGCCACCTCGAGATCACCGAGTCGACCTGGCACCGGTGGCGCAACCAGTACGGGGGCATGAAGGCCGATGACGCCAAGGAGCTGCGCCACCTGCGCAAGGAGAACACCCGCCTGAAGCGGATCGTGGCCGACCAGGCCCTCGACATCGACATGCTGAAGGAGATCGCCCGGGGAAACTTCTAACCCCGGATCGCCGCCGGCGGGCCGTGGTGGTCCTCCAGGAGCGGTTCGGGGTCTCAGAACGTCGGGCCTGCAAGGTGTGCGGGCAGGCGAGATCCACCCAGCGCCTCCCCGCCCCGGTCCCCCAAGACGAGGAGCTCGCCCTGCGGGCCTTCCTTCGGGACTTCTCGAGAAGACGACCCCGCTGGGGCTGGCGGCGTGCGGCCAGGGCGGCCCGAGACGCCGGGTGGCGGGCCAACCACAAGCGGATCCACCGACTGTGGCGTGACGAGGGGCTTCGCGTCCCCTATCGCAAGAAGAAGCGGCCGCTCCGGGGCATCGGGGTCCCGGTCGGAGCCATGTGCCCCATCCGGCCCAATGGGATCTGGGGGCGGATTCAAGTGATGCCCGCGACAAGCTCTTTAAATCTCTCGGCTGGAGTATCCCATTCGAGGGTCTTGCGCGGGCGTTCGTTGAGTAGCGCGGCGATGTCATCGAGGTCCGCCTGGGAGTAGCCGGATAGGTCGATGCCCTTTGGCAGGAACTGACGAACGAGGCCGTTCCAGTTCTCGTTCGTGCCTCGCTGCCATGGGGAGTGTGGATCGCAGAAGTAGACAGAGACGCCGGTCGTGACCGTGAAGGTGGAGTGGCTGGCCATCTCCGTTCCTTGGTCCCATGTGAGCGAGCGGGCGAGGTGACCGGGAAGGCGCAGGACGTTCTCCGAAATCGCGTTGGCCACGTGCTGGGTGCTCTTGTTCTCGACCTTGATGAGCATGCCGAATCTGGTTGTGCGTTCGACCAACGTTGCGACTGCGCTTCGGCCCATCGCCCCAACGATCAGATCGCCCTCCCAGTGACCCGGGACGGCCCGGTCTGCCGCCTCTGCCGGTCGTTTTGAGATGTTGACCATCGCGGGGATCTGCACTCGTCCGGCGGAAGTGCGCGTCCGAGGACGCCGCCAGGCCCGGCCCGACCGAAGACAGGCTGCCAGCTCCTTGCGACACTCGCCTTTGGCCTGGACGAAAATCGCTTGGTAGATGGCCTCGTGGGACACCCACCACTCTGGCTGCTCAGGATGCTCTTTGCGCAGTCGTCGGGCGATCTGCTCTGGAGACCACTTCTTGGTTCGTAGGAGCTCTTGGACCTCCCACCAGAGCGACGGTCGGTCTTCGGTCCAAATGACCTTGGGACGCCTCGCCGTCTCGGCGGCCCGCCCTTCGGCGAGAACCGCTCGGTAGCGCCGCCGTCCGCCGTTGGCGGCGATCTCCCGCCAGACCGTCGAGCGGTGGCGTCCGATCCGCTTGGCGATCGCCGCGTCGGACTCACCAGCTTCGATCCCGACTCTGATCTCTTCACGCTCGGACAAAGTCAGCGCACCAGGAGGTCGTACGCGTTCATGTGACATATCCATACGCTCGCCGCGTAGGTGCCGCCCAAGGGTGGATATCCCGATCGCGGCCGCCTTTGCTGCCTCGCGCTGGGTCGCTCCCGCCGAGAGCGCCTGAAGTGCATGCTCAAGGGACGCTTCGGGACAGAGCTTCGTGCCCGAGCGGGGAACGGACCTGCGAACGACCTTCCACCGCTGAACGTTGTATTGCACTGTCGACGCCGGGACACCCGTCAATTCCTCAGCTTCCCGGTAGCTGGCTCCAGCGACCACGATCTCTATCGCTGCATCGAGGTCCGCCTGCGAACTTCGGCGAATCGTCATAGACAACACCTCCGGGTCAGGAGATGTCGCGATCACCGGCTGAATCCGCCGGGCCCTCGACTTCCAGTTCGACCAGACGACCGACGGGAGGCTGCTCAAGCTCTTGAACGTGATCGACGAGTACAGCCGGGAGTGCCTGGCCATCGACGTCGGACGTTCCATCGACGCCGACGGGGTGGTCACCTGCTTGGAGCGGATCGCCCGAGAACGAGGAGCTCCGGCCTACGTGCGCTTCGACCACGGGCCCGAGTTCATCGCCTATGCGGTCGCCGACTGGTGCCGGTTCAACGGCACTGGGACGGTCTTCATCGACCCCGGCAGCCCCTGGCAGAACGCCTGGATCGAGAGCTTCAATGGCCGGCTGCGCGACGAGTTCTTGAACGGCCAGCTGTTCGAGACCACCCTCGAGGCCCAGGTCCTCCTCGAGGCCTGGCGGATCGATTACAACAACAACCGGCCCCACAGCTCACTTGGCTGGCGATCACCGGCTGAGTTCGCTCGGGACTGGATCACCAACAACCAACCAGAGCTCGCATTGTGAGTGGCTCAACTATTGGGGTCCGGTCAGGCCGTCAAGGTCCAGGGCCTCCCCGGATGGAAGACTGTGGCCGCCGTCGCCGGCGTGCTCGGCATCGCCATCGGAGGGGTCCAGGCAGCGCTCAAGAACGCTACGCAGTCGCTGCTCGGTCGCCTCCAAGCTGACCTCTACGCCGACCTCGTCGCTGGGGCCGTGACCTCGTTGCCGCCACTTCCTCCGAAAGCGAGGCGGTCTTCGCTGAAGGCGGCGCAGGCCCGAACGGTGACGTCACCGCTACCACCCCGACCCACGCCGTGAGTTGCACAGGGGCATTGGGTTCGGCGTGACTGCTACTGCTCCTCGAATCCCTGGTCAGTGAAGTGCAGGGTGCGGGCGTTCTCCGTGACGGTGCGGATGACCGCCTCGTCGAAGCCATCGGCGGTGTGGGCGGCGATCTCGACGGTGACCTCGACGGTGGCTGCGGAGTCGGCCAGGTGTTGGACGATCTCTTGGACCACGCGGCCGAACTCCAGGCTGAGCCGTTCGGAGCGCAGCACGACACTGCCGTGGAAGCGCCGTGGTCTGGCTGGACTGGCGGCCGACGTGGCCCCCGTGCCGGCCGGCACCGGCGCGGTATCGGGCGCCACGTTCGTGGTGGCATCTGCCGCCGGTCGGCTGGCCGCCTCTTCGTCGGCTCGGACCTGGGCCATGGCCACTTCTGGGCGCACGAGCAAGGTGGACGGCGACGTGCCGCTGGATCCTCCAGGTCCGACGACGAGCCCCAGGTACCGGCCACTCCCGGCGTCGAAGCCTTCGGCGAGCGCGAATCCCTCTTCGGTCCAGGCGAACCCGGCGGGGCCATCTTGCACGCTGCGCTGGAGCACGAGGCGGTCTCTGAGGCGTGGCAGGTACGGGTAGCGGGCGAGTGCCTCCCACAGCTCACCCACCGCGACATGCCCGCTCTCCCACAAGGGGGCGAGCGGACCGCCGAGCACCAGGGTGCGCAGCAGCGAGGGGGCGTAGACGATATTCAAGTGCCCCTTGTCGATGAGGCGGCGGGCCGTGCGAGCAGCGAGGGTGCCTGGGCCTTCGATGCGGACCGGGTCGAAGACGATCGGCCCGGTCGGCTCGGGCTGGGTCGGCACGAGCGCCCAGGCGTAGGTCTCGGCCAGGCGACGCTCGACGGTGCCCTCGGCTTCCTGGGCCTTGGTGGCCGCCTGGGCGGCCTGTTGGGCGCCGAGACCCAGCTCCTCGGACTCTGCGGTGATCGATCCCCAGGCGAGCGCTTCGGCCATCCCTTGGCGCAGGTCATCGACCCGGCGGTGATCAGCGGCAAGGAACACCACCATGTTGCGGTAGAGACGCGGTGCGTTGCCTCGGTGCTCGAGGATCTCCCGTGCTGCGCCGAGTGCCGGGGAGTCCTCGGTCTTTGCCACATGGGCGGCCTCGGGGGGAAGCACGATGAGGCGGACCTGGTCGTCGTCGTCGACGTCGGCGGACGATTGGGGTGCGACGTGGACGCCTGCGAGCTCCCCCCGGTCCCGCTGGCGGCGGACCCGCTCGCAGAGCGCCGCGTCGACCTCGGCGATCCCAGTGGCGAGCCAGCGCTCGGCCCGGTCGCGGGCCATGCGGGCGACGGAGGGCGACAGCCCGTACCAGTAGCGGTCGCGGTCGACGTAGAGGTAGGTGGCCTTATCCGACAGGCGGGCGAGCGCGTCGCCGTACGTGGCGACCGCCTCACCCGGCGCCGCACAGCCGAGCCGGACCCGTGCCGCCTCGATCCCGCGATGGGGGGAGTGCACCGTCGGAGCCGATCCCAAGAACACCGCCCGCGCGACCTTGCGCGTGGCGCCATAGCGGCCGAGGTTCTGATAGCGCGCGTCCAGTTGTGCGGGAAGCGACGCTTGGCCGTCGACGTCCGCGTCCATCACCGGCTTCCAGGAGTCCTCTAAGTTCCGGGCGAGCTCGGAGGCAACTGGGGCATCGTCGAGGGGGATCGTCCCGGGCAAGATGAGTGGGGACTGGTCCCCGCCGCGCCACAGGGCTCCGACCACCTGGGCCATGAGCCGCAGCACGCCCCGGGTGCGCTGGAAGCGCTCCAGGGTCGACCAGTCCTCGTAGAGCCGGTCGAACAGCTCGGGGTGGATTGGGTACGCGGCGCGAAGCCGCCGCTCATACGCGGCCTCACGGCACTCGGCGGGGAACTCCGCGGCCTGCGCCCGGTACGACTCGGCGAAGGCCTGCGCGGTGGCATCCCGGTGGACGAGTTGGGAGGCCTCGATCGGCTTGAACAGGCGACGGCGGACGATCTCGAAGCCCTCCTCGGCCGAGGCGGGGCGCCACGAGGACTCCACACGTCCGATCACGCTGCGCAGCCGGCGGAGCGCTTCCGCGCCGCCGGGACCACCGAGCTCGACACTCGAACCACCGCTCCCCGGCGCACTGGCCGAAGGATCGGTCGAGACCGAGGCGGGCAGGCTCACGACGAGGAGCGCCTGATCGGTCGAGCGCGCCGCCTCGGTGAGCGCCTGAGCGAAGCTGACGTGCGCCTCGAAGCTCCCCCCCACCAGACGCTCGTCGGTGGCGTAGAGCTGGCGGGCGTAGGCCACCCACTCGTCGACAAGGACCAGACATGGCGCAACGGCCTGGAACAGGTCGGCCAGGGCGCCGGCGGGGCTCGTGCCGGTCCGGTCGGCTTCGGCGACGAGCGCATAGCCGTCCTTGCCGGCCAATTGCCACGCAAGCTCCCCCCAGAGGGTCGCCACCTCGGTCCCGTCCGCCTTGACCGACACCTGCCCCGGCGCGATCCGGGTGCCGACCAGGGCGGCACGGCGCACCTTCGGGAAGGCCTCGACTCCTGCCGAGCGGATCAGCTCCTGGACCTCTTCGGGGAGATCAGGGATCGGCAAGCCTGAGCACAGGTGCCACAAGGCGATCAGGGTGTGGGTCTTGCCGCCGCCGAAGGTGGTCTGCAGATCGACCACCGGCACGCCGCCGGTCCCAACGAGACGCCTAGTGGCTTCCGAGAGGAGCTGCCGCAGCCCTTCGGTCAGGTACGTGCGGCGAAAGAACTCGACCGGATCGGCGTACTCCGCCCCACCCGATCCGGTCGCCACTTGGTGGAGATCGGCGGCGAACTCGGCCAGGCCATAGCGCCCCTGCGCGACGTCGTCGTGGGGAACGATGACCTCCCGCCACGGGCGAAGCCCAGACTGCGCGCCGCTCGTCGCTGCCAGCGGCGCGGCGGCCTTTCGGGCGTCGGCCTCGTAGCGAAGCCGCATCAGCTCGGTCTTCGAGCGCCCGACGGCATCGGCCTCTTTGGCGTCGACGGCGACGAGGAGCCGCTCGATCGAGTCGAGGGCTCGGTAGGTGTCGTCCGCGTTGAACGCGTCGTTGTGGGCCCAGCGGTTCCGCACGTCGCGAAGCTCGAAGACCACGTTGCGGTCTGAGCGGGTGAGCCGACTGCGGAACGAGGAATCCCACGCCTCGGCCATCACCTTCAACAAGAACGCGGGGTCTCGAAGCGAACCGGGAGCTGAGCTTCGCGGCCCGGTGTCGACGAAGCCCTCCAGCCAGGCCTCGCCGTGCACCGAAGCCATCTGACGATCGACGAAGGGGCCGAGGCCCTCGGCGAGCGCCTCGAAGGCCCGACCGACGCGTTCGCGGTTACTGGCCGCCATTTGTCTTCTCTTCCTCCAAGGCGCGGTGCGCGAGTTCGGTGACCTGCCGGGCGAGCTCGACGGCTCGGGTGGCGTCGGTGGTGGTGGCCTCGTCGAGATCCTCGGGATAGCGGCCCTCGATCGCCCAGCGGGTGAGCTCTTCGAGGTCCACCTCGAGCAGCAGGCGGGCTCGCTCCTCGGTGAGCATGCGGGCGAGGCGAAGCAGGTTGTGGGACTTCGGAGGATCCAGGTCCGACGCAACGAGCAACGCCTTGACCGCCTTCTCCGCCGCCTGCTGCGCGAGTCCACAGGCCACCCTCGGCGCGACGTCGGCATCCGCTGCACTGTGCTCCGCGGCGACCAGGTCCTCGTCGGCCCAACGCAGCCACCGCTGGCTGGGCTCTTCGGTCGAGTCGACCTCAGCCATGGACGGCGACCCCTTCACGAAGCGCCACCCGGACGACGCCGGGCGCCCGTGAGCGCCGGTCCAACTCGGCGGCGTCGGTGACCACGAGGTCGACCGGGACCGGCAGATCGCGCAGCGACCGCAGCATGGCGACCGCCGCATCATGGTGACGGCCTTCGAGCTTCGACAGGACCACGAGCAGGTCGATGTCCGACTCGCGCCCATCGTCGCCTCGGGCGACTGAACCGAAGAGCACGACCCGTAGTGGGCTGAACCGCTCGACCAGCCGGTGGACCACGTCGGGTACCCACTCGGCCAGCGTCCGGCCGTCGTAGACGGCCTTGCCGCCTCGCACTTCGTAAGCGACCGAGCTCATCAGGCGAGCTCCGGCTGGATCGTCGCGACCGTCGCGGCCGGACGGGCGATCTCGGGCCACGCAGTGACCAGCGCATTGAACCCCAGCGCGTCCTCTGCCCAGCCACGCCGTTCGCAGATCGCATAGAGCCGGTAGGCGAGATCCCGGGCCACCTCGCCGACCCCCCCAAGGCGGCGGAGGAGCTCGCCGGCCTTCGCCTCGCTGCCCTCGTCCCAGAGCGCTCGCACCAGCTGCTGCGTCACCTCCCACACCGGCATCCGCGTGTCGGTCGTCGGCTCCCAGTCAGGGGCCAGCTCGCTTCGGCGCAGCAGGCGCACCCGACCGGCTCGGGCGACGAGGATCCCCGCGTCCTCCAGTCCCTTCACCGACACGTTCATCGCCCGAGCAAGACCCTCGGCGGGGTCGTAGCCGGCCTCGTCGAAGCCGTACTGCTCGAACCACTTGATGGCAAAGCGAGTATCCGCGTCGAACTCGCCCTCCTGCTCGGTTAGAACCTCGTCGAGCACCTGGTTGATCAGCGCGAGCGCGCTTCGTACGGGCATCGCCTCACCGGTGGGCTCCACCACCTTCGCATAACGGGAGAACACCGCCATCCCCGGGCCGATCGCTGCCTGGGCGAGGTCGACTGGAGCGATGTTGCCCTGCTGAAGCTCGCGCAGCGCCTGAGGCAGTTCTGCGTGGAGCGCGGCGAGGAAACCCCGCCGATCCGTGATGCCAGCCGTCTCACTGCGGGGACGGCACGCCAGGACGATCGAGGACGCGAGCGCGTTGCTCGCCTGGTTGCGCATGCGGGTTGCCATTTCGGTCCGCATCGGCCACGTGGCCGTCACGGTGAACCCGGAGCGGAGAAGGCCAGCGAGCATCGTCTCCCACCCGGTAGAGGCCACGCCGCTCTCGTCGTGCTCTGATTGCTTGAAGGCGTAGAAGACCGTCAAGGGGAAATCCGGGCGGGCCGCTTTCCGTAGATGCGCAAACGCCTTCTCGAACCCGTCCTCGAATCGTTGTTCAGACCTCTCCTTGTCACCGCCGCTACGGAACGGGTCGGCCACGAGCTCAGCGGCCTTCGGCGTGAGCATCGTGGAGAAGAGGGCAGGATACGTAGATGCGAGCGACCGACGGAGCCAGACATAGAAGAAGTCAGAGAGATCGGCGTAACCGACGTTGTCGTAATATGGGGGATCGGTCGCGACTATGACTGATGGGGAAGCAGGGCGGTCCTTGGTAGCGTCAAGCTGTAACGCGGAGCCTATTGCGACTGGCGATGGCAATAGCATTTCCAGAGGATTTGCTTCAAGTTCAACAGAAGCCGACCAACTTCCCGTCGCGTCTGAAAGCGGATTGGGTTCAGCGAAGTCCCAGATCATCGAGATAGCTTGACGACCAAACATGTGCTGTGCCTTCTCGCCCACAGGGTTCCAGCGAACGAGAGAATCGCCAGTCATCGCGACACGACTTATACCGAGCGCCAAGTACGTCGCTACCGCATCTGCATACTCCGGCGTACCTCCATCCTCGATCACACGCTGCCGCGCTTCGGCGACCAAATCCGAGAAGGTGACGAGCGCGGTGAGCTGGCGGTTGGTGAAGAGATCGGCATGGTGGGTCATGCCATACCCCTGGACCCTGAAGCCGAGCGCTTGCTTCGGTAGCTCCGTCTCTGGCACACCCTCGGGTCGGGGCACGTCGGCGGCTTTCTCGTGCTCGGGGTCGGGAGGGAGGTAGATGCGCTCACGGTTTCCTTGGGCCACAATGGCCATGAGCTGGGCGTCCATCCGTCCGTCTTTTCCCTCGGTCCGGATGTGGGCGAGGGGAACCGGGGTGTTGCACACCAGGCAGGTAGCCCCCGTTCGTGACACCGTGCCCTCGGTGGGCGGGCCTGTGCGGCCATGGCCGATTTCGAAGCGCACTGTCTTGTTCTCCACGACCGGGCGTACCCAGGCTTCCTTGCCCTTCTTCTTGCCGAGCCAGAAGGAGCGGACGAGCGGCATCGTGGCTCTACAAGCTGGGTTGGGGCAGGTGACCGTGCGGGCCCAGATCCAGGCGATGACGGTGGCCTTGCGTCCATCGGGAAGGGTCGCCTGAGGGTAGAGGTGACCGATGCGGCGCTCTGCTTCCTCGCGCATCCAGGTGCCGTAGTAGCGGACGTCCTCGGCGAGGCCCTGGGCGCCCCGCCAGGACTGGACGGCGAGGCGTCCGTCCCCATCTCTGGGGTGGATCGGTGGGCGGTTGGCGAAGCGGGCGGGCAGCTCGATGAGGGCTTTCGTGATGAGCACGGCGACGGGGTTGAGGTCGCTTCCATGCGCGACGAGGCCGAGGCGTTGGGCTTCGAGGGGGATCGACCCGCCGCCGCAGAAGGGGTCCAGAACCTCCGGGGGTGTGTCGCCGCAGGAGCGACGGATCTCCTCGCGGGCATCTTCGAGGACCTTCTCGTCCTGGGTGGCTTCCCAAGGGACGAGCCGTTCGATGAGGCGGAAGAGCCGCTGGCGTTCCTGGTCCTGGGCTTCTTCGGTTGGGAAGCGATCGGGATGGGCGGAGGGGTCGTCAACGAGCTGAGCGAAGAGCACAGCCCGACACGCCGCGAGAGGCCGGCGCGCCCACCAAAGATGCAGCGTCGATGGGTGCCCGTGGCGGATCGACTTCTCCCGTGCGGCCTCGCGGTTGATGGCTTCGAGGGGGAGTGCGACCTCGATGAGCTTGCGGCGAGAGATGTCGTCCTGAGTCACCGTGAGCCCCACTTTCGCCATGCCCCTCCCGCCAAGCCGGTGATGATCATGGCTGCGAGTAGCCGTTGGGCTGCCTGGACCCGGCGCTTGTGGCAGGCGAGCGCCACGGCGGCGCTGACCATGGCGAGATCAGGCCCGTAGCCGGCATAGGCGAGGATCGGAGCGAGGATGTCGCGGATCTCGGCTTCCGTCGGTCCGTACCACAAGCCGCACAGCTGTACCTGAGCAAAGCGGACGTCCTGAGCGATCTCGGTGGCAAGGGATTCAGTGTCCCACTGGCGGGTGAAGCCCACCTGGCGCCACTCGAGCTGCTTGGCTCGGATGAACTCTTGGAGCGCCTGCTGTTGGGCTTGGGCGATCACCGTGGTCTCCTTGGGTACATCATCGTGGCGCCCCCGCGACGTCCCAGAGCTTGTCCCAGTCGAAGGTGGTGGAGCGCTCGGCGAAGTGCAGCTCGCGCGACTTTCCCGCGAAGGGGTTGTACAGGTAACGGACCTCGCAGCTGTCGTCGCCGCGGACCTCGACGAGCGCCAGGAGGTAGTGGTCAGCGGCGTTGAGCCCCGTGAGGATCTCGTTCCGGGTGACACTGACAGTGGTCGAGCCTTCGATCCGCCCCTTGACCTCGATGAGGAGCAGATGGCCGCTGGCATCGATGGAGCGGATGTCGAAACCTGGGTTGGCGTGCGACATCGCCTCGGCGCGCCGCCCGAGCCGAGCCTCCGCCTCGAGCACGGCGCGCATCGCCCGCTCCTCGATGACCCGAGTCTCTCGGGCGAGTTGGCTGGCGGTTGCTGCGTCGGCGTCGCCGAGCGCGGCGAGGAGCCCGGCGGGAATGACGAGTGCGGCACCGACGAGCACGGGGGGTAGGGCTTGGAGCCGGCGTTCTTCTTCGAGCTCGGCGAGGCGGCGTCGCAGGCGACCGGCGAGCTCGTCCGCGCGGGCCTGGGCTCGCTCGGGGTTCATCTTCGGCTGGCGGCCCTGGGCGGCCTGTTCCTTCAACACAGCGGCGCGCTGGTCCCAGTAGTTGATCTCCCTCGTGAGCCGGGTCCGCACCGCGGCGATGGTGCGCTCGGCGCGTTCGTCGACCCTGGCGCTCACCTCGGCGAGATGTGCGGGGACGATGTGCTCGATCGCGTAGTCGAGCGCGCCTCGTTCGAGGTCCGGCGCAGACAGCCAGTCCTCTGCCAAGACGCGCTTAGCGATGGCGAGCTCGTCGGGGCTGGCTCGTCGGTAGTCGAGGTAGGGCGCCCAGCCACCCGGCGAGCCGTTGCCGTCGCGGTCGACGCTCACGAACTCAAAGCGCCTGGACACGACGTGGTCGGCGCCTCCCGGCCCTGGGCGGGTATCGGTGATGGTGTGCTCCAAGTAGCAGAGCACCCGAGGGACCTCGGACGGGTCGGCTTCGTCGATGAGCACCGCACCCGATGACAAAAGCGAGCCGTGGCGTTCGATGGTGAGGGCGACGACGGCGTCGAGCAGAGGGTGGCCCGGGGCGACGAGCTCGGCGGGGGGGCGCCCCGGCTGGTGGATGAGCGCCTTGTCGAAACAGATCCGCTCGTAGCGTCGCAGCACCGGCCGGCCCGAGCGGGCCGTCGTCGAGCGCACCTCGGCGGGGACGTGGGTGACCTCGTAACGCTCAGGTTCGCGCTGGACGAGCCGGCCACCGAGGGCGGCGAGCGCCCGTTCGAAGAAGGCATGCACGTAGTGGGGCTGCAGCCGACGGGCCGCGGCCTCTTCCATCTGGAGTCGCAGCCGGGTGAGATCTGCTTCGGAGAGCACCTCGGAAGCGAGCGCTTCTTGGTCGATGAGCTCTTTGATGCCGTCGCCGACGTGCGCGTCGATCACCTCTTCAAGATGCGCGCGCACCTCGGGCCGCTCCCCGTAGCGGATGGCCTCGATCAAGAGGTCTCGAAGCGTCCGGCCGGACATGGCCTGGCCGAGCACGTCGAAGACCTGGCCGCCGAGCGCCTGGCGCTGCTCGTCGAGCTTTCTGAGCAGCAGCTCGTAGACTTGGCCCTCACGGGTGCCGGCTGCCA
>Ga0209061_1000318_pt1 | contig 138787 bp, 126 predicted proteins | sample Coa_R1_10_FD_187157 | JGI IMG/M metagenome (GOLD analysis project Ga0209061, IMG submission 187157) | Surface soil microbial communities from Centralia Pennsylvania, which are recovering from an underground coalmine fire - Coalmine... | ecosystem: Environmental > Terrestrial > Soil >... | reverse complement strand
ATTGCGCGCCGCCGGGGTCAGGGTCGGCGAGCTCGCTTTCGCCGGGCGCTTTGACCTTTACACCCGCCTGGCCTTCCGGCGTACGATCGGGTCGTGGCGGCCGGACATTGTGCTGACCTGGATGAGCCGGGCGACGATGGTGTGCCCGCGCGGCGATTTCGTGCATGTCGGCCGCCTCGGGGGGTATTACGATTTGAAATATTACCGCCGCTGCGATCACCTGATCGGCAACACGAAGACGCTTGTCGACTGGCTCGTGCGCCAGGGGTGGCCGCGCGAGCGCGCGCACTACCTGCCCAATTTCGCGCCCGATCCGATCCCGGCGCCGCCGCTCGCGCGCGCGCTGTTCGAGACCCCGGACGCGGCGCCCCTGGCCCTGGCGCTCGGCCGGCTGCATCCGAACAAGGGCTTCGATCTGCTGCTCGCGGCGCTCGCCCGCGTGCCGACGGTCCATCTGTGGATCGCCGGCGAGGGCCGGCTCCGCCGTCCGCTCGAAGCGCTCGCCCGGCGCCTCGGCCTCGGGCGGCGCGTGCGCTTTCTCGGCTGGCGCGAGGACGTGCCGGCTCTGCTCGCCAGCGCCGATTTTCTCGTCTGCCCGTCGCGCCACGAACCGCTCGGCAATGTCGTGCTCGAAGCCTGGGCTGCGCGCGTGCCGGTCGTCGCGCTCGCCGGCGCGGGGCCGCGCGAGCTGATCGAGCCGGGGGAGAGCGGGCTTCTGGTGCCGCAGGACGAGGCTCCCGGCGGGCTCGCCCGGGCGATGGCGCGCCTTGCCGCGGATCCGGCGTTGCGCGCCCATCTCGCCGCGGGCGGGCGGCGCGCCTTTGAGGCCGGCTTCACCGAAGCGGCCGTCATCGGCCGCTACCGCGATTTTTTCGAGCGGATCATCGGGCGATGTGCGGCATCGGCGGGCTGATGCGCCGCGACGGCGCGCCGCCGCCGGCCGCACCGCTGGCGGCGATCCGGCGGGCGCTCGCCCATCGCGGCCCGGACGGCGCAGGCCGCTACCGTTCGGGCGATGTCGGGATGGCGCACACCCGGCTTGCGATCATCGATCTCGAAAGCGGCGAGCAGCCGCTCCATGAGCCGGGGGGCGCCGCGCTGATCGCCAATGGCGAGATCTACAATTATCGCGAACTCGCCCAATCGCTGCAGGCCGGGCCGCGCCCGCCGGTGTTCGCGACCCGCTCCGACTGCGAGCCGCCGCTTCATCTCTACCGCCGCCACGGTCTTGATTTCGCCCTCCACCTGCGCGGCATGTACGCCCTTGCCCTGCACGATCCGGCCGCCGGGCGGCTTGTCCTCGCGCGCGATCCGTTCGGGATCAAGCCGCTTTACTATGCCGAGCTGGCGGACGGCTTTGCCTTCGCCTCGCAGCCGCGGGCATTGTTCGCCGCCGGGCTCGTCAGCCCCGCTCTGTGCGTGTCGGCGCGCAACGAGCTCGTGCAGATGCAGTTCACGACCGGGCGCCGGACGATTTTCGCCGGGATCGACCGGGTCCTGCCGGGGGAGACGATCGTCGTGCGGCGGGGACGGATTGTCGAGCGCCGCCGGCATGCAGCCTTGCCGGAGGGCGGGCCGCTGCCGCTCGGCGAAGCCGAGGCGCTCGCCCGGCTCGATGCCGCGCTCGCCGACAGCGTGCGCCTGCACCAGCGCGCCGACGTGCCGTTCGGCCTGTTCCTTTCCGGCGGCATCGATTCGACGGCGGTGCTGGTCATGATGGCCCGGCTCGCCGAGCACAAAGTCAGGGCGTTGACGATCGGCTTTGCCGAACCCGGGGTGGCCGACGAGCGCGCCGCCGCCCGCGCCGCCGCCCGCGCCGTCGGCGCCGAGCATATCGAGGTGCTGTTCGACGAGAACGATTTCTGGCGTCTGTTGCCCGAAATCGTCGCGGCGATCGACGATCCGACCGCCGATTATGCGATCCTGCCGACCTACAAGCTGGCCGGCGTGGCGCGGCGCGAGGGGCTCAAGGTCGTTCTGACCGGCGAGGGCGGGGACGAGCTGTTTGGCGGCTACGGCCGCTACCGCAGCGCCATGCGCCCGTGGTGGGCGGGCGGGCGCATGCCGCGCGCCCGCGGGCTCCTGGACGGGCTCGGCGTGCTGCGGGGCGAGATCGCCGGCTGGCGCGACGGCATCGCCGCCGCCGAGGCGCGGGGCGGCGGTTGCGGCCGCAGCGCCCTGCAGGTGGCTCAGCTCGTCGATTGCGCCGACTGGCTGCCCAACGATCTGCTGGTGAAGCTCGATCGTTGCCTGATGGCGCACGGGGTCGAGGGGCGCACCCCGTTTCTCGATCCGCCCCTTGCCGCCTTCGCCTTCCGCCTGCCGGATGCGCTCAAGATCCGGCGCGGCCTTGGCAAATGGTTGCTGCGCCGCTGGCTGGCGGAGCATTTGCCCGAGGCGCGCCCGCTCGCCAAGAAGCGCGGCTTTACCGTGCCGGTCGGGCGCTGGATCGCGGGACGGGCCGGCGAGATCGGCCCGCTCGTCGCCGCGGCGCCGGCGGTGCGGGAACTGTGCCGTCCGGAAGCGGTCGAACGCCTGTTCGCCGCCGCCGCCGACAAAAGGGCCGGACGCGCCGCCTGGACGCTGCTGTTTTATGCGCTGTGGCACCGCCATCACGTCGAGGGTGCGGCTTTGCCCGCGGATACCCGCGCGGCGCTGGTCGAATACGCATAAGCCTTTCCGATCCTCCGGCGCGGGCAGGCTATGCGCCCGCCGCGGAGGCGAGCAGGCGCGTCACTGTGCCGATCAGCTCGGCGGCCTTGACCGGCTTGCCGAGCCGCGGCCGCTCGCAATACGGGCGCTGCACGATCTCGGTGCCGTAACCGGTCAGGAACAGGAAAGGGACATTGCGCGCCGCGAGCACTTGCGCCACCGGATAGACGGCCCAGCCGCCGAGATTGATGTCGAGCACCGCCACGTCGATGCCCTCTGTCGCGGCGGTGTCGACCGCTTCGGCAAGCCGCCCGATCGGTCCGACCACCTGCCAGCCGGCCGCTTCCAATGTTTCCGCCAGCATCATCGCAATCAGGTAGTCGTCTTCCACGATCAGTATTCGTTTCTTCTCCCGCATTTTTGCCCCCTCTTTTCTTTGCAAAGGCCGCCGATCAGAAAGTGAAATATTCGGGGTCGCTCGGGATCGTGATCGTGCACCGGACGGCCTTGTCGACGATTTCGAGCCTTGCCTGACCTTTCAGCTCGAACGGAATGCTGCGTTCGATCAGCTCCGTCCCAAAGCCGCGCCTTGACAATTGCGTGACCTCCGGCCCGTTTCTCTCCGTCCATACCAACTGCAACCGCGCCGGGTCACCGCCGACGATCGTCCAGATAATATCGACCCGACCGCCCTCGACCGACAAGGCGCCGTATTTGACGGCGTTCGTCGTCAGCTCGTGGATCGCCAGTGTCAGGGTCAGCGCGGCGCGCGGCTTCAGCATGACCCTTGGACCGTCGATCCACACGGCGCCGCGCTCCGCGCCCGCATACGGCGCCACCTCCGCCGCGATCAGCTCGGAGAGCGGCACATCGGTCCACCGCGTGCGCATCAACAGATCATGGGTTTGCGCCAGAGCGTGGAGGCGGCCGAGCAGGACCTGTTTGGCCTCACCCGCCGGCACGGTGCGCGCGACGATCGAACAGACAAGAGCGAGCGTGTTCTTGACCCGATGGCTCAACTCATGGGCGAGCGCTTTCTGCCGTTCTTCGGCGGCGACCAGGCTGGTCACGTCGACAAAGGTTAGGATCACCCCGTCGATGACATTGTCGTTATTGCGATAGGGAAGAATGCGGGCAAGGTAATGGGCGCCGCCATCGGCGGCATCGACCGAACGCTCGACGATCCGGCCGGTGCCGCAGACCGTACGCATGTCGTTTTCCAGATCGGGATAGTCGATGCGGCTGACGATGTCGGTCAGCGGGCGGCCGCGATCGCTCTCGATCAGGCTGAAGATCCTCGTGACCGCTGGCGTGAAGTTGCGAATTACCAGATTGCGGTCGAGGAACACCGTTGCGATCTGCGTGCTCTCGATGAAATTGTGCAGATCGTTATTGACCCGGTCCAGCTCCTCGACCTTGTTGCTGAGCTCGGCGTTGACGGTTTGCAATTCCTCGTTGACCGATTGCAATTCCTCCTTCGAGGTCTCCAGCTCCTCGTTGGTTGATTGCAATTCCTCATTGACTGAGACCAATTCCTCGTTCGAGGAGCGGAACTCTTCATTGGCAGTCTCAAGCTCCTCGATCGTCGACTGCAGGCGCTCCCGGGTTTCCTGCAGCTCGTTTTCGAGCTGCTGCAGGGTCGTATCGCCGGCCGCGTATTCCTTGTCGCCCTCTTCATGCGCGCGAACCGGGCCCTGATCGAGGAACACGATGCCGTAAACCGTCTCGTCGGCATCGGTGATCGGTTGCACGGCGAGCGTGACCATTTGAACGCTGCCGTTGATTTCTACCGGGATTCGCTCGCGCATAACGCGTTTACCGGTCTCCTTCGCGCGGCGCAGGGCGGCCCGCAGATCGGCGCGCAGTTCGGGACGAGCCATCGCCATGACGTCGCGGGTCGGCGGTCCGGCGGCGGTTTGCAGGTATTTTCCGGTGCCTGACGAAAAGAACAGCGCCTCGCCCTCCTCGTCGACGATCACGTAGACCGGAGCGAAGCTTTCGAGGATGACGCTGGCAAACTTGCGCAGGACCTCGGCGCGGTGCCGCAATGTCCCCTCCGCATGCCTGCGCGCGGTGCGGTTGTCGTGCGCCTGCGGCAGGAACGGGCCGAGCGGCAGCGTTGTCCGGGTGACAAAACCGCGGCGCTGGAAGATCCGGTTCTTCTTATCGATCGGCTGAAACAGCTCGGCAAAGCGCGACACGTTCTCGGACAGGCCGAGAAACAGGAAGCCCCCCGGCCGCAATGCATAGTGAAACAGCGGGATGACCTCCCCTTGAAGCTGCGGCTTGAAATAAATCAGGAGATTGCGGCACGAGATCAGGTCAAGGCGCGAGAAGGGCGGATCGCGGATGATATTGTGCACGGAAAAGATGCACATCTCGCGCAGTTCTTTGGCGACCCGGTAGATGCCGCCTTCGGCGGTGAAAAAACGCTCGGCGCGTTCGGGTGAGACTTCCTTCAGGGCGGGCGCCGGATAGCGTCCCGCCCGGGCCGCCGCGAGCGCCGTCTCGTCGATATCGGTGCCAAAGATTATGACCTTTGGCGGAGCCGACATTTTGTCGAGCCATTCGGCGCACAGGATCGCGATCGAATAAGCCTCTTCGCCGGTGGCGCAGCCCGGCACCCAGATCCGCACCTCGTCGGCCCGGCCCTTGTTCGCAAAGAGCTTTGGGATGACGCCGGTCGCCAGCGCGTGGAATGCGGCGGGATCGCGGAAGAAGCCGGTGACGCCGATCAGCAGATCGCGAAACAGCGCCCCGACCTCCTCCGGATGCTGCTCCAGATATGCGGCATATTCCTCGGGGTTTTCGATTTGCGCGACCTGCATGCGCCGCTGCACCCGGCGCAGAAAGGTCCGCTCCCGATACTGGCTGAAGTCGTGCCCGGTATGGGCGCGCAACAGCCGGTGGATGCGCGGCAATGCGTCGGCCGGCCGCTCGGGGACGAATCGGTTCCATCTGCGCACGTATTCGACGAGCCGCCCGGGGATTTCCTCGACCGGCAGCACGAGATCGACAAACCCGGCGGCGACCGCGCTTTGCGGCATCTCGGCAAAGCGCGGACGCGACTCGTTATTGCCCTGCGCGATCGTCAGCCCGCCATGCTCCTTGATCGCCTTGAGGCCGAACGTCCCGTCGCTGCCGCCACCCGACAGAATGATGCCGATCGCATGTTCGCCCCGGTCCTCGGCAAGCGCGGTGAAAAACAGATCGATCGGCGTGCGGATGCGCGCCCCGGTGTCGCCGGCGCGCAGATTGAAGCGCCCGCCGGTGATGGTCAGGGTGGCGCCGGGCGGCAGGACGTAGACGTGTTCCGCTGCAACCACCTGATCATTGCGCGCCTCGACCACCGGCATCCAGGTGGCGCGGCCGAGAATCTCGGGCAGCAGGCTCTCGCGGTTGAGCGGCAGGTGGGTGACGACGACAAAGGCGATGCCATGGTTGCGCGGCACCGCCCGAAAAAATGCCTCGAGCGCCTCGATCCCGCCCGCCGAGGCCCCGATTCCTGCGATGGGGAAAATAGGGGTCACCTGTTCTCCTCGTCCCGGCCGCGTCAAGAGGGATTGGGGATCGATCGAAATAAGACAGCATTTGGGCGGGAGAGGACACAAGGAAACGCGCCGGCATGATCAACTTCCGGTGGCAAAACAGGGCGGCTCGGAACAGGCCGTTCGTCACCCGGCAAAACGCCAGCACAGCCTCTCGCCGGCGCGAAACGGCACGATCGCCGTCGCGCCGATGCCGATCCGCTCGGGCACCGCGAGCGGCTCGCGCCGCAATCTCACCTGCCCCGCATTGACCGGAAGCCCGTAGAAACGGGCGCCGTTCAGCGCGGCGAAGGCCTCGAGCCGGTCGAGCGCCGCTTCCGCCTCGAACACTTCGGCATAAAGCTCGAGGGCGACGGGTGCGGTGAAGATGCCGGCGCAGCCGCAGGCGGCTTCCTTCGCTGTGACGGCATGCGGGGCGCTGTCGGTGCCGAGAAAGAACCGCGGATCGCCGCCGGTCGCGGCACGCCTCAGGGCGCGACGGTGCCGTTCGCGCTTGGCGATCGGCAGGCAGTAGAGGTGCGGGCGCAGGCCGCCGGCAAAGATCGCGTTGCGATTGATATGCAGATGGTGGGCGGTGATCGTCGCCGCCAGGTTCGGGCCGGCGCCCGCGACGTATTGCACGGCCTCTTCGGTCGTGATGTGCTCGAGCACGATCTTAAGCTCGGGCAGGCGCCGGCGCAGCGGGTCGAGGACGCGCTCGATAAAGACCGCCTCGCGGTCGAAAATATCGACGTCCGGATCGGCGACCTCGCCATGGACGAGCAGCGGCATGCCGAGCGCCGCCATGCGTTCGAGCACCGGCATCAGGCGCCAATGGTCGGTGACGCCGGCGGCCGAATGGGTCGTCGCCCCCGCCGGATAGAGTTTGACCGCGGTGAACACCCCTTCGGCGTGACCGCGGGCGACTTCCTCGGGATCGGTTGCGTCCGTCAGATAACAGGTCAGCAGCGGCGTGAAATCGGCCCCGGCGGGCAGGGCGGCGAGGATGCGTTCGCGATAGGCGCGCGCCGCCGCGACCGTCGTCACCGGCGGCACCAGGTTCGGCATGACGATCGCGCGGGCGAACTGCCGCGCGGTATGGGGCAGGACGGCGGCGAGCATGGCGCCGTCGCGCAGATGGACATGCCAGTCGTCCGGCCGGGTCAGGGTGATCGTCTGCGGGATCGTCGTCATGGCAAGGCGCCTGTCGTCAACTCTCGCCGTCCACCCTAGCCGCGATGCCGCGGTGCGGAGAAGAGAGTTCGCAGGCGGCCGGAAGGCCGGGCGCACCGTTCCGGCCGCGGGCTTCCTTCGGCGCGGGAATGACGAAATCGGGACGAGGGCTTATATCAGCCGTAACGGCGCGCGTAATCGTGGAGGACGGCATGACCGGGTGCATCATCGGCTGGGCGCATACGCGGTTCGGCAAGCATGAGGACAAGGACCTCGAAGCGCTGATTGTCGAAGTGGTCGGGGCGGCTTTGGCCGATGCCGGGATCGGCGCCGCCGACATCGACAGGGTCTATCTCGGCACGATGAACGGCGGCTTTGTGCGCCAGGAATTCCCGGCCTCGCTCGTGTTTCAGGCCGATCCCGCCTTTCGCTTCAAACCGGCGACCCGGGTCGAGAACGCCTGCGCCACCGGTTCGGCCGCGATCCATCAGGGCCTTGACGCCATCGCCGCCGGGCGGGCGCGGCTCGTCCTTGTCGTCGGCGTCGAGAAGATGACCGAAGTCGCCGGCGACAGGATCGGCGACATTCTGCTCGGCGCCAGCTACCGCAAGGAGGAGGACGGCATCAAGGGCGGCTTTGCCGGCATCTTCGGGCGCATCGCGGAGATCTATTTTCAGCGCTACGGCGACCAGTCCGATGCGCTCGCCCGTATCGCCGCGAAAAACCACAGGAACGGCGTCGCCAATCCGCTGGCGCAGATGCGCAAGGATCTGGGCTATGAGTTCTGCCGCACCGTTTCCGACAAGAACCCGATCGTCGCCGGGCCGCTCAAGCGCACCGATTGCTCGCTCGTCTCCGACGGCGCCGCCGCGGTCGTGCTCGCCGATTGGGCGACCGCGCTCGCCTTCAAAAAGGCGGTGGCGTTCCGCGCCGCCGTGCAGGTCAACGATTTTCTGCCGATGAGCCGGCGCGATGTCGTCGCCTTCGAAGGCCCCGCGCTCGCCTGGCAGCGGGCGCTCGCCGCCGCGCGGCTCAGCCTTGAGGATCTCGATCTGGTCGAGACACATGATTGCTTCACGATCGCCGAACTGCTCGAATATGAAGCGATGGGGCTGACGCCGAAAGGCCAAGGGGCGCGCGCCATTCTCGAAGGCTGGACCGAAAAGGACGGCAAATTGCCGGTCAACCCTTCGGGCGGGCTCAAGGCCAAAGGACATCCGATCGGCGCCACCGGGGTTTCGATGCATGTGCTGGCGGCGATGCAGGTGACTGGCCAGGCCGGCGACATGCAGATCCCGGGAGCGCGGCTGGCCGGGGTGATGAACATGGGCGGCGCTGCGGTCGCCAATTTCGTCAGCATTCTCGAACCCCTGCGCGCCTGAGCCGCGGGGGTGGGCGATGGCGAACTTCCGCGCATTGGTCCTCCGCGAGGAGGGCGGCCGCATCGTACCGCGCCTCGAGTCGGTCGACGAGGCGCTGTTGCCGGCGGGCGAGGTCACCGTTCGGGTCGAATATTCGACCCTCAATTACAAGGACGGCATGATCCTTGAAGGTCAGGGCCGCCTGGTGCGGCGCTATCCGCACGTTCCGGGCATCGATTTCGCCGGAACGGTGGAGCATTCGGATTCGCCGGAATTCCGGCCGGGCGATCCGGTGCTGCTGACCGGCTGGCGGGTCGGGGAGATCCATTGGGGCGGTTATGCCGAGAAGGCCCGGGTCAAGGCCGCCTGGCTGGTGCGGCGGCCGGAGGGGCTCGGCGCCCGGGAGGCGATGGCGATCGGCACGGCCGGGTTTACCGCGATGCTGGCGCTCATTGCGCTCGAACAGCACGGCCTTGTCCCCGGCGCCGGCGATGTCCTCGTCACCGGCGCCGCGGGCGGCGTCGGCAGCGTCGCGGTGGCGCTGCTGGCGCGGCTCGGCCATCGCGTCGTCGCCGCCACCGGCCGGCCGGCGCTGGCGGAGTATTTGCGCGAGCTGGGCGCCGCCGAACTGATCGAACGCTCGGCCCTGGCGGGAAAGCCGGCCCGGCCGCTCGACAGCGAGCGCTGGGCCGGGGCCGTCGATGCGGTCGGCGGCGCGACCTTGGCGACGATCCTGACCCAGCTCAGATACCGGGCCAGCGTCGCCGCCTGCGGGCTTGCCGGGGGCAGCGATCTGCCGGCGAGCGTCATTCCGTTTCTGTTGCGCGGAGTCAACCTGCTCGGCATCGATTCGGTCATGTGCCCGCGCGCCGAGCGCATCGCGGCCTGGCAGCGGCTGGCCCGCGACCTGCCGCAGGATCGGCTGGCCCGGATGACCGAGGTCGTGCCGCTGTCGCAGCTGCCGGAGCTCGCGCCGAAGATTTTGCGCGGCGAGATCCGCGGCCGCACCGTCGTCGATATTGCCGGTTGAGTTGGAATTGTCGCGGCGGCAAGAGCGTTAGGGGGTGCAGATAGGGCTCTGGCAAAGTCCGGGAGGGGAGGCGAAAAAGTCTCCGGCGGCGGATGAAAAGATCGAGGAAGGCGCGCACGATCACCGCGGTCCAGCAGGGCCGGATCATTCAGCGCGTCCTCGTCGACGGCTGGAGCACCGCCGAAGCCGCCGCGGCTTTCGAGCTTGAGGAGCGCCTCGTCGCCGCCTGGGTCGCCGATTATCGCCGTCACGGCATGGCCAGCCTGTACCGGGCGCCAAGCCGCTCGCTCGCCGGCAAAATCCTCCGGCTCAGACCGGCGCGGCCGCTGGCCGTCCTGGTGCGCCGGGCGGCGGCGGGATTGCGCCGCCTTTTGATCCGCCAACCGGCCGCCCGGTTGTCGCCGCTGCGGCGCGGCCGGGACGATCGTCGCGGCGGCACCTGAGCTTCGGCGTACAGCGCGCCCTCGCCGCAGGAGCGGAGGCGGGGGCCTCTCGCGGCGGCCCCGCCCGGCCGGCGAAAACTCTCCCGTCACGGCCACGCCGAAAAGTCGCGGCAACGCGCGGTAGAACGCCGCGCGTTTTTACGCCATAGTGGCGGCCGGGCGGCTCCCTGATCCCGCAGGGAAAAGCCGCCGGGGGGTGGGGGAATGCGGGAAATCGCCGTCGCTCGCCGGGCGGCGCTGCGCGTGCTGGCGCTGTGCCTGGCCGCCGGGGGGAGCATGGCCTGGGCTCGCGCCAAGCCCGGGATGGGGCGGCGCGGCACGCGCCCGCCCCGGCGGCGGCCGGTCATCGTCATCGATCCCGGGCATGGCGGCATCGATCCGGGCGCGATCGGCCCGGGCGGGGTCTATGAGAAGACCATCACGCTGGCGACGGCGTGGCGGCTTGCCTGGCTGCTGGCGGCGAGCGGGCGCTTTCGCGTGGTGCTGACCCGCAGCGGCGACACCTTTGTCCCGCTGCCGCGGCGCGTCGCCATCGCCCGCGCCGCGCATGCGGATCTTTTTCTTTCGCTGCATGCCGATGCGCTGCCGGACACGGCGATGCGCGGGTTGTCGGTGTTCACGCTGTCGAACACAGCCTCCGATCGCGAAGCGGCCGAGCTCGCTGCCAGCGAGAACCGCGATGTCGTCGCGGGCGTCGGGCCGGGGCGGCAGTCCCGCCTCGTGCGCACCATCCTGTTCGACCTGGCGCGGCAGCAGACGCTGAACGCCTCGATCGCCTTCGCCCACGATGTCGTCGCGGCATTCGCGCATCGCATCGCGCTGCTCGATCACCCCGAGCGTTCGGCGGATTTTGTCGTGCTGACGGCTCCCGACATCCCCTCGGTGCTGGTCGAGCTGGGCTGCCTTTCCAACCCGCAGGAGGAGCGGCTGTTGCAGCAGCGGGCCTACCAGGAAAGGCTCGCCCGCGGCCTTGCCCGCGCGATCGCGGCATATTTCGCGCGGCGCTGACAGCGCCCGCCCGCCCCGCCCGGGCGCGGGCAGAGCGGGCGGGTGCGGCGGCCTCCGCTAATGCGCGATCGCCTCCAGCTCCAGATTGTTGGTGCGCGGGCCGAGTCCGGCGACCGAGACGATGACCACCGCCATGCAGGCGGTGACGAATGCAAACACCCCGGGCACGCCGAAATGGCGCAGGAAAAAGGCCACGAAGAACCCGGTCAGCACGCCGCTCAGGCGGCTCCAGGAATAGACGAAGCCGACCGCGCGGGCGCGGATCCGGGTCGGGTACAGCTCGGACTGGTAATTGTGCAGCGAATAGGCCAGCCAGGAGGTCGCCATCGCCAGCACGCCGCCGAGCACGATCAGCGCGGCCGGCGCGGTCTGGTTGGCGAACAGAAGGCCAAATACCGAGATCGACAAGCAGGACAGGCAGACCTGCCATTTGCGCTCGATCCGGTCGGCGAACAGCATGTTGAGGAACGGAAACGCCATTGCCGCAAATTGGATGATAAAGGTGTATTCGAGGCTCTGGGTGATATGGATGCCCTTGGCGATCAGCAGGGTCGGCACCCACCCGAAAAATCCGTAAAATCCGACCGTCTGGAAGAAATTGAACAGCATCAGCATGATCGTGCGCGTGCGGTATTGCGCGTTGAAGATCTCGGCGAGGCTGCCCTTACGCATTTCCTGGGCCTGCGGCGGGCCCGGCGGCGGCAGCGGCCGCCCCGATTCGGCCTCGACCCGGGCCTCGATCGCCGCCATGATCCGCTCGGCCTCGTCGACCCGACCCTGCTGGGCAAGCCAGCGCGGGCTTTCGGGCAGGCCGAGACGGATCCACCATACGAGGATCGCGCTCACCGAGCCGAACCATACCACCCAGCGCCACCCTTGGATGCCGAACGGGGCGATCGGAACCAGCTGCCAGGACAAGAAGTAAATGACCGGGCCGCTCGCCGCGCTGATCCCGAGAAGAAAAGCGAACACCTTGCCGCGCGCGGACTTCGGCACCAGCTCGGAGAGATAAGCATCGATCGTAACGAGTTCGACGCCGAGCCCGATCGCGCTGATAAAGCGCCACAAATTCAGCCCGTTGGCAGTGTCCTGGAGGGCCATGATGAAGCTGGCGACGCCGTACCATAACAGCGAGAAGGCAAAGATGCTGCGTCGGCCAAAACGGTCGGCGACGTAGGAGAAGGCGATCGTGCCGACGAACAAACCGGCGAACAGCGCGGCGATAAAGCTCGCCAGCCCGGTCATGCCGAAAAAACTGACCGTCGTCGCGGTTAAGATCTTGGCCCGGAACAGGCCCGGAGCCAGCGCGCCGATCAGCGCCAGGGCATAGGTGTCGAAAAACCCGCCGAGCGAGATCAACAGCGCTTTCTTCCAGAGGTGCCGCGTCATCGGCAACCGGTCAAGGCGCGCGGTAAGTTTCTCGGCAGGGGTGCCCGCCAACATCTCCGTTATTGTGCTTGTACTCATTCGTTGCGTTTCCTTCTTGGGTTTTGATCGGTAGGTTTGCGTTGCGCGCCGGCTCCGCGATCGCCGGCATCGCCCGGATCGCGACTGACGGTCGCGCCTTGCCCGCCGCGCCGGGCCGCCGCCCGTCAGGGGCGGAAGGGCTGTGCCATGTTCCAACCTTCCTAATGCGCCGGCGGGCCGCCCGGGGAGAGCGCAATCAAGGTCAACAGCACGACAAAACCGGCGATCGCAAGACTGGCATGGGCGCCAACCAGCGCGCCGGGCAGGCGACGGTAGCGCCGCGCCACGCCCAGGGCAAGGCCGAGCGCAAAGGCAAGGCCCAGCAATCCGGCGGCGATGGCGCCGAACCCGGCGGTGCCCATGCCGGTCCTCGGCAGCCCGTGCCGCAGCGCGACGAGCAGCGCCCCGAGGCCCGCTCCGCCCAGGGCGCCGTGCACGGGGGGAATGGCGCGGGGCGGCGGCTTTGCCTGTGGCCCTCTCAGGAAGGCGACGGCCAGCCCCGCGCCGATCAGCACGGTCGCGCACAGGATCGCGAAGGCGAGTTCGAGCATGCCGTGCTCCGCCGCCCGCAGGGGCGATCACCTGACCCTTCTCGGGAGCATCATGACCCCGACCGGCTGCCGCCGACCGTCCCGGCGGCGAACCGTCGCGCTCGGGGATCGCCGCGACGGGCTTAGAATGGGCGGCCTCTGAGCGTATTGTTGCTGCGGCGGTCGCCGGCAAGCCAGCGCCTGAGCTCCTGATGGGCGTCGGCGCGGCGCGCCGCGTCGATCCTCGCAACATCCGGCGGATCGAGCGTGAACTCGACGATCAGCCCATCGGGCGATGTGGCATAGATCGACTTGCAATAGCCGTGATTGCTTTCGCGATAGGGTTCGCCGGCGCGCGACAGGCGCGCTTTCAGCTCCTCGTATGTGTTCTCGTCGACCTTGAAGGCGACATGGTCGTAGCGGCCGATCTTCGCCGGCCGCTCGGCCTGGCAGAGCGCATACATCTCGGGATCGGCGAATTGGAAAAAGGCGAGGGCGCTGCCGTCCTCGATGCCGAAGAAGGTGTGGCAGAACGCGATCTCCCTGCCGAGTTCGCTGCTGAAGCTCTTCTCGCACCACGTCGCCACCAGCGGGATGCCGAGAAGATCCTCGAAAAACCGGCGGTTGACTTCCTGATCGCGGACGACATAGGCATGGTGATGCAGGCGCAGCGGCAGCCGCGACAACGGCTTTGTCTCGCCGGCGGTCGATGTCTCGGTGATGGCCATGCTCGTTCCTCCCATCGGGCGCCGGCACTCCATACCACAAAATCGCCGCGGCTTGGACCCGGCGCCGGCGGCGCGGATCGGCTTGACAAGGCGCCCGGGCGGATCATGCTCTGACCCGGCGGGGTCTTCGGGGAACTCTTGTCATGATCAGCGCGGATTTGTACGGCAAGGCCGTGCTCGTCACCGGAGCGGCCTCCGGCATCGGGTTGGCAACGGCCGAGGCCTTTCTGCGCTGCGGCGCGGCCGTGGCGCTCAATCATCTGCCGGATGATCGGCGCGGTCCCGCCGAGATCGAGCGGCTGCGCGCGGCGGGCGGGCGGGTCGTCGCGGCGCCCGGCGACGTGTCGCGGCCGGGGGAGGCCGAGGCGATGGTCAAAAACGCCATCGCCGCGCTCGGGCGTCTTGATTTTCTGGTCAACAATGCCGGGACGCCGGCGACGCCGGTGCCGATCCCGTTCGAAAACCTCGACGCGCTGACCGAAGAGTTCTGGTCGCAAATCCTGACGACGAACCTGATCGGCCCCTTTCGCTGCACCCATGCCGCGGTGCCGGCCCTGAAGGCGGCCCGGGGCGCCGTCTGCAACACCGCCTCGATCGCCGGCATCGTCGGCAGCGGCAGCAGTATTCCTTACGCCGCAAGCAAGGCCGGGCTCATCAATCTGACGCGCAGCCTGGCCCGCGCCCTGGCCCCCGAGATCCGCGTCAACGCCGTGGCCCCGGGCTTTGTCGACAGCCCGTGGAACAAGGATTGGCCGCCCGAGCGCAAGGCCGCCTCGATCGCGCGCACGCCGTTGCAGCGCGCCTGCCGGCCCGAGGACATTGCCGAGGCGATCCTTTTTCTGTGCGCCGGCGGGGCGATGATCACCGGGCAGACCGTCATCGTTGATGGCGGCCTGACGCTGTAAAGGTCGGACCGTGGGAGGAGAGCGATGAACGAGCCGCAATCGCAATCCGCGGCGATGACCGGTGCGGAATGGCTGGCGCGGGCGCTCCATCAGGCCGGGACGAGGCACGTCTTTTTCGTCGAATCGATCTTGCGCCGCACATTAGTCGAATGCGGCGTATTGGGGATAACCCGCGTCCTCGCCCATTCGGAAAAGGCGGCGGCCTATATGGCCGACGGTTATGCCCGCATCGCCGGCCGACCGGGCGTTTGCATGGCCCAGTCGGTCGGCGCCGCCAATCTTGCCGCCGGCCTGCAGGACGCGTTTTTGGGCAGAAGCCCGGTCATTGCGCTGACCGGACACAAGCCGGAGCCGTTTCAGAACCGCAACAGCTATCAGGAAATCGCGCATGCGCCGCTCTACCGGGCGGTCACCAAATTTTCGAGCCCGGTCGCGCATGCTTCCGAACTGCCGCGCTTTTTGCGCTTCGCTTGGTCGGCCGCGCTGTCGGGAACGCCGCGCCCGACCCATCTCGACCTCGCCGGGTTGCAGGGCGAGGTGATCGAGCAGCAAACCATCGCCGAGCCGGCGGTCATCGCCGAAGAGGAGCGCCGCCTGCCGCCGCACCGGCCGGTCGCCGATCTGCGCGAGATCGAACGCGCCGCGGCGGCGCTTGCCGCCGCCCGCCGGGTCGCGATCGTCGCCGGCGAAGGCGCGCTCGCTTCCGGCGCCGGGCCGGAAGTGCTGGCCCTGGCCGAGAGGCTGGCCGCGCCGGTCGCCACCGCGCTCGGCGCCCGCGGCCTGATCCCGACCCGGCACCGCCTGTCGATCGGCGTGCCCGGCAGCTATTCGGCGCCGCCGGCCAACCGGATCGTGCACGGCGCCGACCTCGTCCTTTATGTCGGCTGCGACACCGGCGATCAGGTGACGCTGAACTGGACGGTGCCGGCGCCCGGCACCAGGATCGTGCAGATCGATATCGATCCGCTGGAACTGGGACGCAGCTATCCGAACACGATCGGTCTGCTCGGCGATCCGAAGGCGACCCTTGCGCGCCTTGTCGAGGCGGTCGGGCGGCCGGTTCGCGATCCCGCTTTTGCCGAGGAGGCGGCGCGGATCGTCGCCGATTGGCGGGCCGCGATGACCCCGCTCGGCGCGAGCGCAGCCCGGCCGATCCGGGTCGAGCGGCTGTGCGCCGAATTGACCCGCGCCCTGCCGCAGGATGCGATCCTCGTTGCCGATACCGGCTATTCCGGCATCTGGACGGGCACGATGATCGAGCTGAACGGCGCCGGGCAGAGCTATCTGCGCGCGGCGGGGTCGCTCGGCTGGTCTTTCCCGGCCGCCCTCGGCGCCAAATGCGCGGCACCGGGGCGTCCGGTCGTATGCTTCACCGGCGATGGCGGGTTCTATTATCACTTGGCCGAGCTGGAAACGGCGCGGCGACGCGGCATTGCGGTCGCCGTCATCGTCAACAACAATTCGGGTTTCGGCCAGAACCTGACCGGAGCCCGGCGCGCCCTCGGCAACCGGCCGGGCACGATCGACGATCTCGTGCGTTTCGGCCCGACCGATTTCGCCGCCGTAGCGCGCAGTTTCGGAGTGCGCGGCCTCCGGGTCGAACAGGCCGGCGAGATCGCCCCGGCGCTCGCCGAGGCGATCGGGGCGCAGGAGAGCGTGGTCGTCGATGTCGTGACCGATATCGAGCCGCGCGCCCCCGAACCGTGGATCCCCGGCTGAGCGCCGCCTTTTGGCCGCCCCGCCGGCACCGCCGGGCGAGCGGACGGGGCAGCGCCGCACGGTTGCCGCGCCTGCGGTTTTCGGCCTGTGCGCTCATCACCAAGCCGCAGGCGTGACCGCCGGGCTCATCCGTTCCCTGCCGGCCCCGCGGCACGGCCACCGCATCGTGTGCGGGGCGCCCGCGGCGCGATGAAAGGGCTCGCAATCGGCGTCACGGCCAAGGAGCAAAAGGCCTCATCCCGAGCTTTGCCGTGCCGGCCGAGGGCGGCGCCCGGGCCTTGGCGCATATCCCGCAACACCGCTACCCCGACGGACGGGGCGAATGCCGGGATTGCGGCGGCGCCTCCGCGCCGCCGCCCAGATTGGCGGCCCGGTAGACCGCCCGGTTGGTCTCGGCCGTAAAGGCCAGCGGATGCGGGCCCGCGGCGAATTGCGGGCGCGCGCGGATGCGGCTCGCCAGTTCGAGGTGATTGCCGACATCGAAATATTCGATGCGGTTCGGATGATAGCGCCCGAATTGCAGGAAGGTATGGGTGCGGGAGGCGATGACGCGGCAGCCGAGCTCGAGCGCCTGGGCAATCGGCCCGGAGGCGGATTGACCGACCTCCCGATAGGGGAACACCGCGACATCGCAGATCGCCATGCCGCACAGGAAGTCGTCGTCGCTGGTCGCGCCGAGGAAGTGGATGCGCCGCGACAGATCCTTGGGATGGCCGAACAGCAGCTCGCGCGTCGCGCCGTCGACCGCGACCGACAGAAAGGGGCCTGCCGCACGCCCCTGCGCGGCGATCCGCTCCGGCACGGTGGCGTCGATATAGCCGGCCTCGAACAGGCCCAGCACGACCGGGTCGATCGCCTGGCGCGGGACGATCTCGTTCGGGTGCACGCCGCCGAAGATCAGCAGGTGATAATCCGGGGGCAGGTGGTGCAGCGCCTTGACGGCCGTCTCGAAGCTCTTGTAGCGGCCGAGAAAGCCGAATACGCCGATCAGCTTCGCCGTCGCCGGGACGGCATCGAGCAGGCTGAAACGCGCGCGCGATGCGGCCTTGCGGACGGCCCGCGCCTCGGCCTCGCTCAAAAACGCCAGCGGATGATCGAAGACGGGGCGCAGGCCATGGACATATTCCATCTGCAGGGCGTCGCGACGCGTGTGCACGATCACCGTCACCGGCTTTCGCCTGCCGGCACGGCGCAGGCGCTCGGCAACGCCGGCCGAGAGCAGGCGATCGCGGCGGTGGCGGGAGAAGAGCGCCGCCGCCTCCGCAAAATTGAGGCGCAGTGCGTTTCGCGCAAATGACGGAAGGTCGAACCGCTCCGCCCGCAGGACGGTGTGGAAGGTGACCGAAAGGCGCGGCGCCGCCTCGATGATCCACAGCAGCCGCCGATAGATGTCGCGCGGGCGCCGGCCCAGGATCCCGAACTCCAGCTGCACATTGACCGCGTCATAGCCGCGGAGCGCCGCGCAGATCTCGCCGATGTGGCGATCGGCGAACTGGCGGGTGCGGGGATGCGTGCTGCGCAGCAGATACTGGCTGAGGTCGAAGACCGTGACGTCGAAATCGCGGGAGAGCTGCCTTTCGAGCGCGCGGGTATAGGCGGCGATGCCGCACAGCTCATCATAGGTCGAGATGACCGCGAGCCTAGCTCTGGGGGCGGGGCTTTCGGTCGGCAGCCGCGGCCGGATCGGGGCGGTGTGCGGGGAGGGGCGGGGATGGGGGGCAAATTCGAGGGCTGCCATTTGCAATGTCCTTCCCCTTACGCCTCTGCTTCCCGGCGGCGCGGCGACATCAGCGGTTCGGTTCGGCATATCTCTCAGAGGTGGTCCCGGATCGATTGCACGATCAGGCTGCCGATGGCCCAGATCGCAAAGGCGGCCAGGAAGACGATGCCGATCGAAAACAACCGCCGCGGATAGAGCGGCTCCTCGGGCAGGCTCGGCCTGACGAAGGTGGCCAGATAAACCTGTTGTCGATCGGCATCCCGGCGGGCGCGGTCGAGCCTCTGCAGGGCGTGCTGATAGGCGGTCTCGGCAAAACGCCGCTCGCTTGCGAGTTCCTCATAGGAGGTCATGACCCGTGACAGGATGCGGGCGCGGGTCTGTGCCTTGCTGGTGATCTCGCCGGCGAGCGAGCGCTCCTGTGCGGCGAGCGCCTTGATGCGCGCGCGCAGGAGCTTGAGCGCGGGCGCCTCACCGTCCATGTAGCGCTCGAGCAGGTCCAGTTCGGTTTGCGCGCGCACCCGCGCAGCGCGCACCTTGCCGGCGAGAGCCTCGGTCGCATTCGCCGTCTGTCGCGGATCGATGACGCCCTGCTGGTCGCGAAAGGAACGCAGCTGCGCCAATGCGCGCGCAAGCCGCCTCTCGGCGTTTTCGAGGTCCGCTTGGGCATGAGCGAGCGTATCGCGGCGCGCCCGCGCCGAGAGACCGTTGATCAGACGCTCCGCCGCGGCGAGGACGCCGCGCGCCAGGGCCAGGGCGTCGTGCGGCGTGAAGGCGCGGACCGTGACCGTGACGCTGCGGTCGGTCGCGTCATAGAAGGCGTCGACTTGGCCGCGCCAGTAGCGCACCAGCTCTTCGATCGGCACCGGGGTCCGCAACCGGGCGACCCAGTCCGCCGCGGGGCGCGAAAAGATCGCTTTCAGATCGATCCTGTGGCCGAGATCATCGACAATGGCGCGGCTCTCGATGTACTGCACGACCGCATAGGAATCGGACGCGATCGGGGAGGGGGCGAGGCTCGCCGACCACGGAGCGCCGAATCCGATCGGCGCCGGCTCGATGCCGCGCACGCCGAAGCGGAATTCGACGACGTACTGGTCGGCGGCGACGAACAGATAATAGACCGCGGCGACGGCGACCGGGATGACGACCATGACCAGGAACGAGAGCGCAAGCAGGAGCGCGCCGCGCCGCTCGGAGAACGAGCGCGGGCGGCCGAACGGGCGAATTTGAACGGGACCGCCGCCCGCCCGGACATCGGGGCCGGCGTCGGCGGTATGGGCCGGCAGGCCCGCCCCATGCTCCGGCATGGCGGCGCCGAAAGACGCGCTCGCGTCGATTGCATCGGCGGCCGGGGCCGCGGTCGGCTGCGCCGTCATCGACCGCCGCCCTCGCTCAGGCTTTGATAATGGCGCAGCGCCGTGTCGATGTCGTCGTACGGGGTAAGCGTGCCATTGGCGAGAATGGCGCCCCGGTCGCAGTATTGCCGAACGGTTTCCTGATTGTGCGTCGCCAGGATGATGTCGGCGCGGCGCATGCGCTCGCGGAAGGCTTGCGCGCATTTGCGGCGAAACCGCCGGTCGCCGATCTCGATAACTTCGTCGACCAGAAAGACGTCGAAATCGATCGCCAGGCAGGCGGCAAAGCCGAGCCGCGCCCGCATGCCGGCGGAATAGGTATTGACCGGCATCTCGAAATATTCGCCAAGCTCGGAAAAGGCGGCGACATATTCGCAAGTGGCGCGGATGGGGGCGCCGTAAAGGCGGGCTAGAAATCCAACATGTGCGCGACCGGAAAGAGCGCCATGAAAAATTCCGCCGAAGCCGAGCGGGAAGGAGACCCGGACATCGCGGCGGATCACACCGCGATCGGGCAATTCGGAGCCGGCGAGCAGGCGCAAGAGCGTCGATTTGCCGGCGCCGTTGGCGCCGAGAATGCCGAAATTGTGCCCGGAGGGGAAGTCGATGCTGACATTGTCGAGCACGGTTTTGCGGCCGGTCCGCGTGCGGTAGGATTTCGAGACGCCGGCGAGCGCGATCATAGCGGTTCATAGAGCCGGCGGCGCAGGCGGCGCTCGAGCGCCAACCCGATCAACAATACCCACAGCCCCGCAATCACGAGATAGCTGCGATCGAGCCAGTACGGATCGTACCCCTGAAAGAAGCTGGCGCGGAACCAGTCCACCGCCTGCAATACCGGATTCCAGGCCAGCAAGTGGCGCACCCGGTCCGGCATGGTCGCCGGGACGTAGAAAATCCCGGAACAGAAATACAGGACACGGGTGATCTGCGCCCAGATCTTGTCCCATCCTTTCCAGAAAGCGGCGGCGACCGCGTTCAGGAAGCCAAAGCCGCAGCCGATCAGCCATGCCGAGAGGAGGGCGGCGGCGACGCCGCCGAGATCGCGGGGGATGGCGTGAAGACCGACCGCCGTGAACCCTGCCAGCAAGATCACCGCCACGACGAGGTCGGTTGCCAGTTCGAGCAGGCCGCGGGCCAGCACCACGTCGAAGGTGCTGACCGGCGGCACTTGCAGCAGCGGCCCGTTGCTCGCGATCGCATGGGACATGCTGCTGCTGGTATGGACGAACAGGTGATAGGGAATGATGCCGGTATAGTAGAAAATGAAAAAGTGGCGACCGATCGGCGGCCGGCCGTGCATCATCACCGCAAAGACCAGCGACAGCATCAGAATGTGCAGAACCGGCTCCAGCAAGGCCCAGCCGTAACCGATCCGCGCCTCGCTGAAGCGGGTGCGGGTTTCGCGGATCAGCAGGGCGTGCAAGACCCGCAACTGAGTGGCAAGGGCCGTGCCGGCGGTTCGCGGCGGACGGGGCCGGCGCGGCAGCCGCAAGAGGCCCGCATACAGCGCGCCGCGATCCGCCTCCGCCGCGCCGAGGCGGCGGTCGAGGGCGTGGCGCAGCGCCTCCGCGTATTCCCTGTTGCCGGGCGCCGCGCGGATCAGCTCGCCGCCGAGGGACAGCGCCTCGTCGAGGCGGCCGGCATCGCAATAGGCTGCCAGTTGCGCGCGCCGCAACGACCCGTTCGACGGGTCGAGAGCGGCCGCCCGGCCATAGGCTTCGGCCGCCGCCGCGCAGTCGCCGAGACGGCGCAAAAGGCCGGCCCGGTGGATGTGGTATTCAGCCGTTTGCGGCGAGAGCAGCAGCGCCTGGTCGATGGCCGCAAGCGCCGCCGCGGGGTCTGCGCGCAGCATCTCGGCCGCCGACAATTTGCGCAGCGCCGCATGGTCCGCGGGATGGGCGCGGATCGTCTCGCCGAGCAGCAGGGTGGCCTCCTCGCAACGGCCGCAGCGCAGCAGCAGCTCGGCGGCATGATGGGCGCTCTCGCGATCCTCGGAGTCGCACCGCCAGGCCTGCCAAGCCAGCGCGACGGCCTTGTCGCGCGCACCCGCGGCCCACAGGGCTGCCGACAGGCGGCGCAGCAGGGCGCCGTCGCCGGGCGAGAGCGCCGCAGCGCGCGCCAGGTAAAAGGCGGCCTCCGCGGGACGGCCGGCCTGTTCGAGCAGGCCGCCGGCATGGCGGGCGAATTCGTCCGACAGAGGATCGCGATCGCTCGCCTGCCGGGCATGGAAAATCGCCCGTTCGAGCTCGCCAATCATCGCGAACGAGCCGCTCGCGTGCCGATGCCCCGCAATCCACTCCGGAGAGAGGGCGAGCAGGCGCTCATAAGCGGCGCCCGCCGCGGCATGATCCTGGCCGTTGCTGAACAGCCAGGCGCAAAACCGCACCGTCTCCGCGTCGCGGGGCTGCAGGTCGAAGGCGAGGCGGGCGAAACCGAGCGCCTCCTGATGCCGGCCGCTGTGCCATAATTCCTCGGCGCGACGGCGGCAGAACGCGGCCCGCTCAGCGGCAGCGCCGGTCATCGCGCCCTCGATACGGCGGGCGTTGGGAGACAATCGCGGCGTTCCCGATATTTAGAATTTGATATGTTTTTGTCACATCTGTCGTCGATCATCAACCGATCGGATTGGTTAACGCGGAAAATTCGCCGATCGCGTGTCTGCGACCGGCGCAGTCATGCGGTCGCAGCAGGGCTCAAGCGCGGCGGAGTGCGGCTTTCCGGCTGGTTTCCGGGGCGTTTCGGCCCTAATCTCAGGGCGGGAAGGAGGCGGTCGCGGGGCGATCGCCGGGGCGAGAGGAGAGCTGGCGATGGCGTTCGAGTTTGGAATGTTCCACGAGTTCCAGTGCCCCGCCGGCAAAAGCCAGGAACAGGCTTTCGCCGAGTCGTTCGAGCAGGTCGATGCGGCCGAACGCTGGGGCCTCGACGCGATGTGGTTGGCCGAGATTCATATGGCGCCGGAACGATCGGTACTGGCGGCGCCGCTGACGATCGCCAGCGCCATTGCCGCGCGGACCAGCCGCATCAAGATCGGCACCGCCGTTCAGGTGCTGCCGCTGTGCCATCCGTTGCGCATCGCCGAAGAGGCCGCCACGGTCGATCAGGTCAGCCGCGGCCGGCTGATCTTCGGTGTCGGGCGCAGCGGCTTCCCGCGCACCTACGAGGCCTACGGCGTTCCCTACGGCGAAAGCCGCGAGCGCTTTGCCGAAACGCTCGAAATCATCAGGCGCGCATGGACCGAGCCGGCTTTCTCATTTTCGGGCAACTATTACAATTTTCAAAATGTACATTTGACTCCCAAGCCCTATCAAAAGCCCCATCCGGAGATCCGCATCGCCGCCAACAGCGCCGATACGTTCCCGGCCGTCGGCAGGCTCGGCTATGGCATCTTCGTCGCGGTGCGCCTAGGCACGCTGTCGGAGCTTGCCCCCAACATCCGGGCCTATCGCGAGGCCTGGAAGGCGGCCGGTCATCCGGGCGAGGGCAAGGTGTTCCTGCGCGCCCCCGTCTATGTCGCCGAAACGGCCGAGCAGGCGCGCACCGAGCCGGAAGAGAGCATCATGTACTTCTATCGCTATCTCGGCGAGCGCCTCGAGGATTCGGCGACGCGGGCCGGCGTGCGCGCCGTCGAGGAACGGGCGGCGCGCGGGCGGCGGCTGCAGACGATCACCTATGAGGAGGCGCTGCGCGACAAGATTATCGTCGGCACGCCCGACGCCGTGGCCGACCGGCTCGCGCAGCTCAAAGAGGAACTCGGCCTCGACGGCATCCTCGCCGAGATGAACTGCGGCACCAAGATCCCGCATCCGAAGGTCATGAAGTCGCTGCAATTGCTGTGTCAGCAGGTGATGCCGCGCTTCCAATGAGGCGGCGCCCGATCCCGCCGGGGGACCGGGCCGCCGCGATCGCCTCCGGCCCGGTGCGCAGGCCCTCTCCGGCATCGCGGCGATAAGGCGATAAAGTGACGAAACTGCGCCGCCGGGCGGCGGGCGCCGGCGCCCGCCGCCCGCCCGCAACCGCCGCTATTCCGCTGCGGCCCGGACCTCGCGGGTGCCCAGCACCTCGGCGGCCTCCTTGGCCACGACCGTGCCTTCGAAGAAGTGCGGGTTCTGCGTACCCCACAAGCGCACGGCATTGGCGAAGGTGAAGTCGCGGAAGTCGTCCGGCGTGATCAACCCCTCCTCGACCAGCTCATAGGCTTCCGGCAGCACCATCCGCATGTCGGGCACGTCGAAATGGCCGATGTCCGAGCCGAAAATCGCATTGAGCCGGGCCCCGAACGGATTGGCGCGGCTGAACGCCCAGACGTTGCAGCGATCGTCGGCTTCGCAGCCGAAATAGAACGGCCGCACGTAGAGATCGATCCAGTCCTCCTTGCGGGTAATCTCGCAGGCGGCATAATCGTCGAGCACGGGAACCCCGCCGGTCAGCTCGTCCTCCTCGCGATTGGGCCAGCCGTCGCGGCGGCGCAATTCCGCCGCCATCTCCTGATACCCGTATTTGTCGACGAGGCTCTGCAGCAGCGCGCGATCGAGCTTTTTCGGGTCCATATAGGCAAGGCCTTCCTTGCCGCGTCGCTCCCAATGCTCGATCAGATCGCCGAACAGTTGCACACCCCAGCCGACGCCGCCTTCGAGGAAGGCGAAGCGCAGATCTGGGAACCGCCGCGTCACGCCGCCCAGGAACAGCGCCTTCGCCACGGCATGGCCGGCGGCGGCGAAATGACCGATGTGGTTGTAGGTGAAGTTGCTCGGGCAATTGCGCAGGCCGAGGCCGCGACCGCTGGTGTGGAAGGTCGGTGCGATCTTCAGTTCGCGGCATTTCTGCCAGACCGGATCGTAGTCGTAATCGCTGTCGATGCCGAACTGGTCGAAATGCACGGCGAATTTGGCGACGTCGGGATCGACGCCCTTGGCGGCCGGCAGCGGGCGCTTGATGCTGCTGCCGAACATGCCGACTTTGGCGCCAAGCTCCTTGGTGACGAATTCGAGTTCTGCGATCGCTTCCTCGGGCGTGTGCATCGGGATCACCGCCGCCGGGGTCAGGCGATCGGAGAGATCGCGGAAATAGTCGGCCGTCACGATGTTGAAGGCGCGGATCACGGCCCGCCGGGTCTCGTCGTCATCGATACGCGGAATGCTCAAACCCGCGGTCGGATAGATGACGCCGAAATCGATTCCCAGCTCGTCGAGCCGGTCATACAGCATCCGCGGCATCATCGCGGTGGCGCGGTCGCGGGTATTGGTCGATTGCCGTCCCCAATAGCCCTCCATCGCGATGCCGCGCCGGCGCCGTTCGGCAATCGACAGGGACAGCGCATCGGCGATGCGGCGCATGGATTTGGCCAACCCGTCGGCCGCCTTGTCGCCGCCGGCCTTGCGCACCTGCTCGACAAAGACCGGGCCGTATTCGATCCAGTGTCCGTCGGCATCGATGATCGGATGGCTGAGGCGGGAGCGGACTTCTTCCGGGTGCCAATCCTTGTGGGGGCTCATGGTCTCCTCCGCGAAAGGTTGATCCTGCGCCCTTATCCTGCGGCGAAACGGCGCTCGGCGCCAGACATGATTTCACTTTTGGCGGCGGTGCGCCGCCCGTCCCGGCGCGATCGGCGGGACCCGGCGGTCGCGAGCGCCGTGCGACTCACGCGCCGGCGACGGTCAGATCGTCGATGCGCAGGGTCGGGGCGTCGATGCCGGTCTTGAATTCGAGATCATTGGCGGCGACAACGCGAAGAAACATGTCCTTCAGATTGCCGGCGACCGTCATCTCGCTGACCGGAAAGGCGATCTCGCCGTTCTCGATCCAGAACCCGGCGGCGCCGCGGCTGTAGTCGCCGGTGACGCCGTTGACGCCCATGCCCATCATTTCGGTCACATAAAAGCCGCTCTTGATGTCGGAGATCAGCTCTTGCGGGCTGTAAGAGCCGGGTTCGAGCCACAGATTGGTGGCGGCGGGCGCGGGCGGCGAAGAGGTGCCGCGCGCCGCATGCCCAGTCGTCTGCAGGCCCAGCTGACGGGCCGAGCGCAGATCGAGGATCCAGCTGGTCAACACGCCCTTGTCGACGAGGGCGCGGCGGCGGTTCGCCACCCCTTCGCCGTCGAACGGTTTCGAGCGCAGGCCGCGCGGGCGGTGCGGGTCGTCGATGATCGTGATCGCTTCCGGAAAAATGCGCTGATGGAGCCGGTCCTTGAGAAAGCTCGTACCGCGGGCGATGGCCGGCCCCGCGATCGCGCCGATCAGGTGCGACAAGAGGCTGCGCGCCACCCGCGGCTCGAACACGACCGGGCAGCGGCAGGTCGGCATCTTGCGTGCGCCCAGCCGCCTGACCGCGCGCGCGCCGGCGCTGTTGCCGATCGCGGCCGGATCGGCAAGATCGGCGGCGTGGACCGCGCTCGTGAAATCGTAGTCGCGCTCCATTACCGCGCCGGCGCCGCTTAAGACCGCCACGCTGAGCCCGTGGCTGGACCCCGAATAGCACCCGGCAAAGCCGTTCGAAGCGACGAGGGCGATGCGGGAGCGGCCCCAGCCGGCTTCGGCGCCCTCGGAATTGCTGACGCCCTTGACCGCCAGCGCCGCTTCCTCGGCGGCGCGGGCGCGCTCGATCAATGTCTCGACCGCCGGCTCGACGGGGTCGAGCATGTCGAGATGCGGCCACTCCCGGGCGATTTCTTCGGGTGCGGCGAGACCGCAGAACGGGTCTTCGGGAACCGTGCGCGCCATCGCGATCGCGCGTGCGACCAGCTCGGCAAGCGCCGCCGGCGAGCGATCGTTTGACGAGACGATCGCCTGCCGCCGCCCGATCAGCACGCGCAGCCCCAAATCCTGTCCCTCCGAACGCTCGAGCTTTTCGGTCTTGCCGAGGCGGCGCGCATGCGACAGCGAGACGCCCTCGAACAGCACCGCATCGGCGGCGTCGGCGCCGGCGCGGCGGGCCCGCGCCACCAAATCCTGCAGCAGGTCGAGCGCATTCCCTGAATTATCGGTCATCAGACCTCCGATTGATTTATGCCGGGACGGCAAGACAGTGAGATGTCCCACATAATAGGCGCTTCCGCGCGTATCCGGAGATCGATCCAATCTTGTAATTTCTCAGCCCTACCGCCCGTCGTGAATTCATTTCCAGATCGGTTTTCCGGATCCGGGAAGGCCGTAGCTGGCCCATTTGCGGGTGACCATATCGACGACATCCTGCGCCATGCGGATCGGCCGCCCCCATTCTCGCCGCGTCTCGGGCGGCCATTTGTTGGTCGCATCGAGCCCCATCTTGCCGCCGAGCCCGGCCTCGGGCGAGGCAAAGTCGAGATAGTCGATCGCGGTATGCTCGATGAGCAGCGTGTCGCGCACCGGATCCATGCGGGTCGCCACCGCCCACATCACCTCCTTCCAGTCGCGCGCATCGATATCGTCGTCGACGACGATGACGAATTTCGTATAGGTGAACTGGCGCAAATACGACCAGATGCCCATCATCACGCGCCGGGCGTGGCCGGGATAGGCTTTTCTGATCGCCACGACGGCGATGCGGTAGGAGCAGCCCTCCGGCGGCAGCCAGAAATCGACAATCTCCGGGAACTGCTGCTGCAGCAGCGGCAGGAAGACCTCGTTCAGCGCCTGGCCGAGGATCGAGGGCTCGTCGGGCGGCCGGCCGGTGAAGGTCGAAAGGTAGATCGGGTCGCGCCGCATCGTCATCGTCGACACCCGGAACACCGGAAAGCGCTCGACCGCGTTGTAATAGCCGGTGTGATCGCCGTAGGGGCCTTCCTCGCCATATTCGTCGAGCGCGACATGACCTTCGAGCACGATCTCGGCCTGCGCCGGCACTTTGAGCGGCACCGTGCGGCATTCGACCAGTTCGACCCTGCGGCCGCGCAACAGGCCGGCGAACTGATATTCCGACACCGTCTCCGGAACCGGCGTCACCGCCGCCAGGATCGTGCCCGGATCGGCGCCGATCACCACCGCCGCCGGCAGCGGCTCGCGGCGCTCGGCGCGCCAGCGCGCGAAATGCTGGGCTCCGCCGCGATGGTGCAGCCAGCGCATCAAGGTCGTATCGCGGCCCGTCACCTGCATGCGATAAATGCCGAGATTGAAGCCGTCCTCGCGGCGCTCGCCGGGCCCGCGGGTGACGACCAGCGGCCAGGTGATCAAGGGCGCCGGCTCGCCCGGCCAGCAGGTTTGCACCGGCAACAAGCCGAGATCGATCTCCCCGCCCTGCAGCACGATTTCCTGGCAGGGGGCGGCGCCGACCACGCGCGGCCGCATCGCCATCACCGTGCGCAACAGCGGCAGCATGTCGAGCGCCTCGCGCCATCCGCCCGGCGGTTCCGGCTGCTTTAGAAAGGCGAGCGTGCGGCCGATCTCGCGCAGCTGGCTGGGCTCGCGGTCCATGCCCCAGGCGACGCGCTCGACGGTGCCGAACAGGTTGATCAGGACCGGCATGGCATAGCGCCCCCCTGCCGGGCGCACGACGTTCTCGAACAGGACCGCGGGTCCGCCCTCGGCGATCAGCCGGGTCCCGATCTCGGTCATCTCCAGATAGGGCGAGACCGGCTCCGCAACGCGCCGGAGCCGTCCGCTCGCTTCGAGCCGATCGATAAAGTCGCGCAGGCTGGCATAGGGCATGGCCGGCAATATGGGAATGGCCCGGTACTTCGGCGAGCGGCGCGGCGGATTACCCCGGCATGGCGAGCGGCTCCGCGCGCGGCCGCAACAGCAGCAGCGCGGCAAAGGCGGCAAGGCACAGCCCGGCCGAGACGATCACCGCACGGGATCCGAGGGAGGCGAGCAGCAGGCCGAACAGAAACGGCGCCGCCGATTGCGCAAGCCGCGCCGGCGCCGACAAGACGCCGCTGCGCCGTCCGAAGCCGGCCGGCCCGAACAATGCCAGCGGCAGGCTGCCCTTGGCGATCGTGATCATGCCGTTGCCGGCGCCGTAGAGGAGGGCGAAAGGAATGGCGCCGGGGGCGCCGAAAAGCAGCAAAATGGCGGCGCCGATCGGGTGCAGCAGCGCCGCCAGGCGTCCGGAGAGCAGCGGGTGGAAGGCGCGCAACAGACCGAATTCGACGAGCCGCGCCGCCACCTGCGCCGGGCCGACCAGCGCCGCCGCGGCGATCGCCGCCTCGCGCGAAGCGCCGGCGCGCTGCAGCAGTTCCGGCAGATGCGCGGCCATCGCGCCGGTGACAAACCATGTCGCCGAGAAATAGAAGGCGAGGACCGGCATCGCCCCGCGCGGCGGCACGCGCTCCGCGACCGGCGCCGCGACCGGCTGCGGCGCGGCGCGCGCGGCCGAGGGGATCAGAAACCAGTTCAGCGGCGCGCCGAGGGCGAGGTTGAGCCCGGCCCAGCCGAGGCAGGCGATGCGCCAGCCGAAGAGATGGGCGAGCACGGCGCTGAGCGGCCAGCCGATCGTGCTGGCGAAGCCGGCGATCAGCGTGATGCCAGTGATCGGGCCGCGCGCTGCGCGCCCATAGAGCCAAGTCAGGGCCGCGAAGGCGGGATCGTAAAGCCCCATCGCGATGCCGACGCCGAGCACGGTCCAGGCCAGCGCGAGGCCCGCCGCCCCGTGCGCCGCGGCGAGCAGGACAAGGCCGGCGGCCAGCACCGCGTGCGCCGCAGCGAGCACGGCGCGCCCGCCGTGCCGGTCGATCAGCCGCCCGACCCAGGGACCCAGCGCCGCCGACAGCAGCAGCGCGCCCGAGAAGATCGCAAAAAAGGCGCTCTGCGGCAGGCCGAGAGAGGCGGATATCGGGGCGCCGAGGATGGCCGGCAGGTAGTAGCTGGAAGCCCAGGCCAAGGTCTGCGTCGTGCCGATCACCGCGACGACGCCGGCGCGCGGCGGCCGCAGTGCGCTCATCGGGGAAGGCCGCCGGCGGCGGCCGCGCAAATCGCGTTCATCGGCCCAGCATATCGCGCCGGCTCGAGCCGACCAACGACCCCGGCCGGGTCAGCCCGGCAAAACCTGCCACACGGTCGTCTCGCGCAGATCGCACGCCTCGATCTCGCGGCTGGTCGGGACCGCGTAGCGGGCGCGCTCAACCAGACCTATGGAGGGCAGATAGGCGCGGCCGGGATCGGCGAGCAGAACGAGGCTGCCCCGCCCGGCGCAGCGGCGCAGCCAGGCCGCGATCCGCCCGGCCATCGGCTGCTCGTAGCACACATCGCCGGCGACGACGAGCGAAGGCGCGGGCCGCTGCGCCTCGAGAAGATCTTCGGTCGTCACGGCGACCCCGACCCCGTTCAGCGCGGCGTTGACAAGAATCGCGGCGGCGGCGAAGGGATCGATGTCGGCGGCGAGAACCTGCCGCGCGCCGGCCTTTGCGGCGGCGATCGCGGCGAGGCCCGAACCGGCGCCGAAATCGAGGACGTCGCGGCCGGCCGCCAGCTCCCGATGGTCGAGCAGATAGCGCGCGAGCGCCTGTCCGCCGGGCCAAGCAAAGGCCCAGAACGGCGGCGGCACCGCGCCGCGCGCCAATGTTTCTTCGCTCGCCTGCCAGATCGGCGACAGCTCGGTCGCGAGATGGAGGCGGATCTCCGGCACCAGCGGCGCGGCGGCGATGAGGGTGTTGCGGCGGACGAAGAGATCGGCGGCAAGCGCGCTCATCGCGCAAGGCGGGCGGTGAGGATCGCGGCCAGCACCAGCCAGCCGACCCAGCGGTTCGAGCGGAACTTGGCGAGGCAATCGGCGGGATCGTCGGTCTTCACCAGCGCCACCTGCCAGAACAGCTGCCCGGCGGCGGCGGCGAGACCAAACCAGAACGGCCGCCCGAGGCCGCCCGCCGCGCCCGCCGCCGCCCACAGCGCCACCGCCGCGGCGTAAAACGCGAACAGCGCCGGGCGGGTATGGACCCCGAGCGCCAGGGCCGAGGATTTGACGCCGATCCGGGCGTCATCCTCCTTGTCCTGATGGGCGTAGATCGTGTCGTAGCCGATCGTCCAGAAGACGCCGCCGAGATAGAGCAGCACCGGCGCCGGGGCGAGCGCCCCGGTCACCGCCGCCCATCCCATCAGCGCTCCCCAATTGAAATTAAGTCCCAGAAAGACTTGCGGCCAATAGGTGAGGCGTTTCATGAACGGATAGGGGACGATCAGCGCCAGCACGGCGACGCCCAACAGGATCGCCGCGAGATCGAGGCTGAACAGCACGGCGGCGCCGACCGCCAATTGCGCGGCGAGAAAGGCGAGGGCGCCGGGCAATCCGATCGCGCCGCTCGGCAGCGGGCGCAACCGGGTGCGCGCCACCTGGCCGTCGTAATGCCGGTCGGCGATGTCGTTCAGGGTGCAGCCGGCGCCGCGCATCGCCACCGCGCCGATCGCGAACAGGACGAAGAGCCGCAGATCGGGCCAGCCCGGGGCGGCCAGCGCGAGGCCCCACCAGGCCGGGAACAGCAGCAGCCAAGTGCCGATCGGGCGGTCGAGGCGAGCCAGTCGGGCATAGGGGCGGGCGCGCGGCGGCAGCAGCCGCTCGACCCAATCGTCGGGCCGGATGTCGCTCGGGTCCGTGCCGAGCGCGACGCCGCCTGCCGGCTGCTTTTCCGCCACCATGAGTTAATCTTGAGGGCGCCGGCGTCCCCACTCAAGGGCCGGTGCGGGTGGAGGAGGAGATGGCGCAGCGGCGGCCGCGGGTCCATGTCGGCGATGGGCTGGCCGAGGGCGGCGCGGCCGAACTCGGCGCCGCCGCGGCCCATCATCTCGGCACCGTGTTGCGGCTCGGAGCGGGCGATAGGGTCGCCGCGTTCAACGCGGCGGACGGCGAGTTCCTGTGCCGTATCGTCGCCGGCGGCAAGGGTTGGATGCGGCTTGCGGTCGAGCGGCGCCTGCGGGCGCCGCAGCCCGAGCCCGATCTGTGGCTGCTGTTCGCGCCGATCAAGCGCGCCCGGCTCGACTGGCTGGTCGAAAAGGGCACCGAACTCGGCGTCTCCGTATTCGCGCCGGTATGGACCGAGCGCACCCAGGCCGCGCGCGTCAATCTCGAGCGGCTGCGCGCCCATGCGATCGCGGCGGCCGAGCAGTGCGGGCGCTTGTCGCTCCCCGAGCTGCGTCCGCCTGCGGCGCTCGCCGGGCTCGTCGCGGCCTGGCCTGGGGACCGCGCGCTCGTCTTGTGCGACGAGAGCGGAGGGGGCCTGCCGGCCGTCGAGGTCGCGGAGCGGTTGCAGGGGCGGCCCTTCGCCCTTCTGGTCGGTCCCGAGGGAGGCTTCGCCGATACGGAGCTTGACGCCCTCGCCAAACTCTCTTTTGTTACCCGGCTCGGGCTCGGCCCGAGGGTGCTGCGCGCGGAGACCGCCGCGCTTGCGGCCGTGGCGGTGTTTCAGGCGATCGCTGGCGATTGGCGCCCCCGCCGGTGACCGGCTGCCGAGCGCCTCTTCCGGTCGATCTCAGGAGTTCCGCCGAGAATGTCCGCCACGCCAAGCTCGCCCGGTACGCCGATCACCGACAAGCGACAGCTCGTCGAATATCTCGAATCAGGGTGCAAGCCAGCAGCCCTCTGGCGGGTCGGGACCGAGCACGAAAAATTCGTGTTTCGACGCGCCGATCTGCGCCGCGTGCCGCATGACGGGCCGGATGGGATCGCGGCGCTGCTCGAGGGCATGACCCGGTTCGGCTGGCAGCCGATCTTCGAGGGCGGCGCGATCATTGCGCTCAGCAACGACGCCGGCTGCGCCATCACCCTCGAGCCAGGTGGTCAATTCGAGCTTTCCGGAGCGCCGCTCGAGAACGTCCACCAGACCTGCGGCGAAGTGCATGAGCATCTGCGGCAGGTGCGCGAGGTCTGCGGCGAGCTCGGCCTTGGCATGCTCGGCCTCGGCTTTGATCCGAAATGGCGCCGCGACGAGATCCCGTGGATGCCGAAAGGCCGCTACCGCATCATGCGCGCCTATATGCCGAAGAAAGGCCGCCGCGGGCTCGACATGATGCTGCGCACCTGCACCGTTCAGGTCAATCTCGACTTCGCCTCGGAGCGCGACATGGTGCGCAAATTCCGCGCCGGCCTTGCCCTGCAGCCGGTGGCGGTGGCGTTGTTCGCCAATTCGCCGTTCGTCGAGGGGCGGCTCTCCGGCGCGCTCTCCGAGCGCAGCCTGACCTGGACCGATACCGATCCCGACCGCTGCGGCACGCTGCCCTTCGTGTTCGAACAGGGGTTCGGCTTTGAACGTTATGTCGACTGGATGCTCGACGTGCCGATGTACTTCGTCTATCGCAATGGCCGCTACATCGATGCGAGCGGACAGTCGTTCCGCGATTTTCTGGCCGGCAGGCTGCCGGCATTGCCGGGCGAAGTCCCCCGGCTCGGCGACTGGCGCGATCATCTGACCACCGCCTTTCCCGAAGTCCGGCTTAAGACCTATCTCGAAATGCGCGGCGCCGACGGCGGTCCGTGGCGCCGCTTGTGCGCACTGCCGGCTCTGTGGGTCGGGCTGCTCTATGACGAGGCGGCGCTCGATGCCGCCTGCGAGCTGATCGCCGATTGGACGGCGGAGGAGCGCGAGGCCATGCGCCGCGAGGTGCCGTGGCGCGGGCTTGCGACGCCGCTGCGGACCCGCACCCTGCGCGAGATCGCGCTCGAAATGCTGGAGATCGCGCGCGGCGGTCTGGCGCGGCGCGCGCGCCGCGACGGCGCCGGCGAGGACGAGACGCACTTCCTCGATCCGCTTTTTGCGATCGCCCAATCCGGCCGCACCCCGGCCGAGGAACTGATCGACGAATACCGGACCCGCTGGCGCGGCTCGGTCGATCCGGCCTTTGTCGAATATGCGTATTGAGGTCGGGCCGATATCCTCGGTCCGGTGAATGTCCGCCGGTCAGCCGGTCCGGTGCGGTCCGGCGGGCGGGTTGTCGACCCCGCGCGGGCCGCCGCCGAGCCGCATCGGCAGCCAGCCGGCGGGCGTGCCCATTGCCTGCTCCGGCGGCAGTCCGGACAGCGACATCCAGCGCCCGCGATGCCACGCGGTGATCGCGATGTCGGCCTTCAGCGTCGCCCCGGCGGCCGGCGGCGTCAGCCCCAGCGCGCGCCACGGGATCACCATCAGGGCGGTGATGCGCGGCTGGTCGGCGCCGAAATAGGCGACTTCGGCGCCCGGGACCGCGATGCAACCCGCGGCGATCGCCCGCTCGGCGCGGCCGGCGCACAGACGGGCCGTCAGGTGCGGATAGTCGCGCCGTTTCGCTTTTGGCGGGATGAAGAACAGGGTGAAGCGGCGCGGCCCGTCGCCGACATCGATGCCGAGCTCGACCCGATAGGCTTCGCCGAGCGGGAAGGGGCCGCGATAGGCGAGCAGGTCGAGGTCGTAATAATCCTGCCCGATCGTCGCCAATGCAAGGCCGCGCCGGCTCCAGGACAGATAGGCCTCGCCAAAATCGACCGCGCCCGGCGAAGCCTTCAGCGGCGGCAGCAGGCTGGCGGGGGTCGGCCAGTCGGCCAGCCCCCGCCGCGGCGAGATCGCAGCGTGCGGGATGACAAACCCGTCCGCGGCCGGCTTCTCGGCCGCCGCCAACGTGATTGCCGGCACCGCCGCGGCCGCATGGATCGCCCCCGCCCGCCGGTCGGCGGCGGCGAGGGCGGCGACGAGCCGGCGATAGGGGCGGTTGTCGATGTCGACGAGGCCGAAATCGTAATCCTCGCCGTCGGGGCGTCCGCCTTTCGGGTCGTCGTAGTACTGGAACCAGTGCGTCCCGACGATCTCGGGAAGCCGGGCAAAGTTGAGAACGGCGGCGGCGGCGGCGCGGGCGCGCTCGGCCTGCGTGGCGACCGTCATCAAATGGCCGTTGTTGCGGTTGCCGGTGCGGTTGCGGCGGGCGGCGAGGAACCACTCCGAGACCAGCACCGGCTTGCCGCCCGAGAGCTGTTCGAGCCCGGCGAAATAATAGCGGGCGATCCAGCCATCGCTGGCATCGAGATTGTAATTGGTCGCGATCGCATCGACATGCGGGGCCATCGCCCGTACCGCCGCCGGGTCGTAATAGATCGGCAGCCGGTCGCCAAAATAGAGCGCCTCGGGATCGGCCGCGCGGATTGCCCGCTCGGCGAGCGTATAGTAGCGCGCGGCGACGATTCCGCACCATTTTTCGACGACGGCGATGCCGTGACCGCCGGGCTTCATCCGCGTCATTTGGGTCGTCGCGAGCAGGGCCCGCCACGAGCCGACCCCGGGCGGCGGCGCGAAATCGGCAGTGAACCGCCGCCAATCGTCGTGATAGTAGCGGCGCAGCAGCGCCACCCAGCGCCGTTTCGTCGCCGAGTGCGCCGGCTGCATCGAATAGAACACGAACAATGCGCCCGGCCACCAGCCGACCTCATTGTCCGAGAAATAGCCGATGCGATAGGGCGAGTTGCGGTAGGGGGCGACGAGCTTCTTGGCCAGCGCCGTCATCCGCGCCGCCATCCCGGGCGCGAAGGGGTCGAACCAATGAAAGCGCGCGCCGCGCCCGAGCTCCAAATCGACGATCGTCGGCAGAGGCAACAGCCGCGGCGGCAGCGACCAGCCGCCGGCGGTGTTGAAACCCCAGCGTTCGAGCCGCGCCCGCGTCTGCTCCGCCCAGTCCTTGAGAGTCGGTGCGAAGGCCGGCCAACTGTAATAGGTCTTGCCCCGGTGCCGGCGCCACGGATAGCCGCCGTCGAGCGTGTTGACGCCGAGGCTGTAAAAGCGCTGGCCGCAGGGCGTCACGAGCCACCACACGCCCCCCTCGCGTGCCAGCGACCAGCGGGTCGAAGGCGCCGCGGCAAGAGTGCAGGCCGGTGCGCGTGCCGCCGGCAGCAGGGCGGCGATTATCGCGACGATAAGGGGGGCAATTTTCACGATGCAGGCGGCGAGGCGAGCGAAGACGGGCGCTGGGATGGTGCGGCAATGAGGAGGAATTGTGGCGTGCCGGTTGCGGGCATGCCGCCGCCGGAGCAAAGGCGCGCGGCCCGCGGACGGGCGCGCTTTCGCTTTCCGGCCCTGCGACTACCCTCCCGGCGGAGCTGTCGCCGCTCGCGGGCGGGCGGCGGCGATTCGGCGGCGAGGACCGCTCACGCGGCGGTCCCGCCGACGGTCAGGCCGTCGATCAGCAGGGTCGGCTGCCCGACGCCGACCGGAACGCTCTGCCCGTCCTTGCCGCAGGTGCCGATGCCGTCATCGAGCTTCAGGTCATTGCCGATCATCGCGACCCTGGTCAGCACATCCGGACCGTTGCCGATCAGGGTCGCGCCCTTGACCGCGGGCCCGAGCTTGCCGTTGTCGATCAGATAGGCCTCGGAGGCCGAGAACACGAATTTGCCGGAGGTGATGTCGACTTGGCCGCCGCCGAAATGGACGGCGTAAAGCCCGTGCTTGACCGCGCCGATGATCTCCTGCGGATCGTATCGGCCGGCCAGCATGTAGGTGTTCGTCATGCGCGGCATCGGCGCGTGGGCGAAGCTCTCGCGCCTGCCGTTGCCGGTCGGCGCCATGCCGAGCAGGCGGGCGTTCATGCGGTCCTGCATATAGCCCTTGAGGATGCCGTCCTCGATCAGCACGGTGCAGTGCGAGGGCGTGCCCTCGTCGTCAACGCTGAGCGAGCCGCGCCGGTCGGGCAGGGTCCCGTCATCGACGACGGTGACGCCCGGCGCCGCCACGCGCTGCCCGATCAGGCCGGAGAAGGCCGAGGTCTTCTTGCGGTTGAAATCCCCTTCGAGGCCGTGCCCGACCGCCTCATGCAGCATCACCCCCGGCCAGCCCGGGCCGAGCACGACGCGCATCTCGCCGGCCGGCGCCGGCACCGAGCCGAGATTGACGAGGGCCTGGCGCAGCGCCTCGTCGACCTGCGCCCGCCATTGCCGCGGGTCGAGATAGCGCTGATAGGTGACCCGGCCGCCGGCGCCCGAGGAACCGGTCTCCATCCGCTCGCCCTCGCCGACGACGATGGCGATGCTGAGCCGCACGAGCGGCCGGATGTCGGCGACGCGGTGGCCGTCGGCGCGCAGGATCTGCACCGCCTGCCAGACGCCGGAGAGCGAGGCCATGACCTGGCGGACGCGCGGATCGCGGCTGCGGGCGTAGGCGTCGATCTCGGCCAAAAGCTGCGTCTTGGCGGCAAGATCGACTAGGCCGAGCGGGTTGTCCTCGGTATAGAGCGCGCGATTGGTGCCGGCGGGCGGCGCCGCCAGCGTCCCCGAATAGCCGCTGCCAACCGCGCGCACGGCCGCGGCGGCGCGGCGGATCGCCGCCTCGGACAACTCGGAAGCGTGAGCGTAGCCGACCGCTTCCCCGGCGACCGCGCGCAAGCCGAATCCCTGCGTCGTATCGAAGCTGACCGCCTTGATGCGACCGTCGTCGAGCGTCAGGCTCTCGGACTGGGTGTATTCGAGATAAAGCTCGCCGTCATCCATAGGGGCGAGCGTTTCGGCGACGAGCGCCTCGATGCGCCGCGGGTCCATGCCGGTGCGCGCGAAGAACAGGGCATCGGTGCGGGCGAGATCGGTCATTGCGGGCTCCCTGGGCGAACCGCTCCAATATGGGCGCGCCGAAGGACAACAGAAAGGCAGGAATGCCGGCGCGCTCGCCCCCGGGGTTTGCTCGCCCCTCGTGCGGCGGCTTGCCGCAACGACTTAGCGGCCCGCGGAGCCGGTTGTGGGCGGCGCCGGCTTTGGTGTAGGGTCGCCCCGAGATCGCCGCTTGGCGGCGAGGGGCGTGCCGGTTGTGCGCCGGCAGCAGGGCGGCAGGCCCAACGGCTCGAGCGGAAAGCCCGTGTTCAAAAAGCCGCCCCGGGGCGCTCGCCGCGAATGGTCCGTCCTCACGAAGGAGAGAGGCACGAGAGGCATGTTGCGGTTGACAAGACGGGGGACAAGACCGGCGAGGCGGCGAGCCGCCGCGCTTTTCGCCCTGACCGCGAGCGGCGTGGGCGCCCATGCCGGTGCAGCGCTGGCCGCGGGCGGTTTCTCGATCGGCCCGCGGCCCTGGGAGATCACGATGCAGCCGGCAGCGACGCCGGTCAAAGCGCATCTGCTGCAGTTTGACACCGAGCTCGTGGTCATCATTTTCCTGATCACCGCCCTCGTTCTCGGCCTTCTTATCTATTGCATCCTGCGCTTTAACAGCCGGCGCAATCCGCAGCCCTCGCACATCTCCCACAACACCCCGCTCGAAGTCCTGTGGACGGTGATCCCGGTCCTGATCCTGGTCATCATTGCCGTCCCGTCCTTCAAGCTGATGTATTACATGGACCGCGTCCCCAAGGGGGCGATGACGATCAAGGTGACCGGACACCAGTGGTACTGGTCCTACGCCTATCCCGATCAGAACATCGCGTTCGACAGCAATATCGTGCGCGGCGCCGCCCTGAAGCCCGGCGAGCCGCGCCTGCTGACCGTCAACAACCCGCTGGTCGTCCCGGCCGGCACCAATATACGGGTGTTGATCACCAGCACCGATGTCATTCACAGCTGGTTCGTGCCCTCTTTCGGCGTGCAGGAATATGCGATCCCCGGCCGCGTCAACGAAGCCTGGTTCAATGTCGAGCGCCCGGGCACCTATTACGGGCAGTGCAATCAGCTGTGCGGCATCAATCACGCCTTCATGCCGATCGAAATCAAGGCGCTTACCAAAGCCGACTTCCAGCGCTGGCTGGTCGCGGCCAAAAAGCAGTTCGCCGGTAATGCCGAGGGCGGCGGCGCGGTACGGGTCGCCGCGCTGGCCCGCAGCAATTGAGTGAAGAGGTCAGGATGACTTACCGATCGCAGGTCGAGACCGCCGACGGGCATTTTCACGAGGCCCATGGCCGGCCGGGTTTTATCGCCCGCTGGTTGTTCTCCACCAATCACAAGGACATCGGCACGCTCTACCTGATCTTTTCCGTCTGCGCCGGGGTCATCGCCGGCGCCCTGTCGGTGGTGATGCGCACGCAGCTGCTGCATCCCGACAACCACTTCATCGCCGACCATCAGGTCTACAACGTCATCGTCACCGCGCACGGGCTGATGATGGTGTTCTTCACGGTCATGCCGGCGACCTTCGGAGGGTTCGGCAACTGGTTCGTGCCGCTGATGATCGGCTCGCCCGACATGGCCTTTCCGCGCCTCAACAACATCAGCTTCTGGCTGTTGGTGCCGTCCTTCCTGCTGCTCGCCTGCTCGACCCTGGTCGGCCCCGGGCCCGGCGTCGGGTGGACGCTCTATCCGCCTTTGTCGAGCCTTGCCGGCCATCAGGGCCCGGCTGTCGATATGGTGATCTTCTCGCTGCATCTGGCGGGCGCCTCGTCGATCCTGAGCGCGATCAACTTCATCACGACGATCTTCAACCAGCGCGCGCCCGGCATGACACTGCACAAGATGCCGCTGTTTGTCTGGTCAATCCTGGTTACGGCCTTCCTGCTGTTGCTGGCGTTGCCGGTCCTGGCGGGCGCCATCACGATGCTGCTGACCGACCGCAATTTCGGCACGACCTTCTTCGACCCGGCCGGCGGCGGCGACCCGCTGTTGTTCCTGAACCTGTTCTGGTTCTTCGGCCATCCCGAGGTCTACATCATGATCCTGCCGGCCTTCGGCATGATCAGCCAAGTCGTCTCGACCTTTTCGAAAAAGCCGATCTTCGGCTATCTCGGCATGGCCTATGCGATGGTCGCGATCGGCGTGATCGGCTTTGTCGTATGGGCGCATCACATGTTCACGACCGGCATCTCGGTCAACACCCGCGCCTATTTCACCGCCGCGACGATGGTCATCGCCGTGCCCACCGGCATCAAGATCTTCTCGTGGATCGCGACGATGTGGGGCGGCTCGATCGACTTCAAGACGCCGATGCTGTTCGCGATCGGCTTCATCTTCGTGTTCACGATCGGCGGCGTGACCGGCGTCGTGCTGGCCAATGCCGATGTCGACATGGTGTTGCACAACACCTATTACGTCGTCGCCCATTTCCACTATGTGCTCTCGCTCGGCGCCGTGTTCGGTCTGTTCGCCGGCTTCTATTACTGGATCGGCAAGATGTCGGGGCGGCAGTACAACGAGACCCTCGGCAAGATCCATTTCTGGTTGACCTTCATCGGCGTCAACCTGACCTTCTTCCCGATGCATTTCCTCGGTCTGGCGGGCATGCCGCGGCGCATCGCGGATTATCCGGCGGCGTTTGCGGGCTGGAACTTTGTCGCCTCGATCGGCGCCTATATTTCCTATGCCGCGACGCTGTTGTTCGTCTTCATCGTCTTTCATACGCTGCTCTTCGGCCGCCGCGCCGGCGACAACCCGTGGGGCGCCGGAGCGACGACGCTTGAGTGGAAATTGTCGTCGCCGCCGCCGTTCCATAGCTATGAAGAGCTGCCGGTCATCAGCTAGGGAGCGGGTGTCGCAGTGACCGAACTTTCCGAGGCCGTCCCGGCCGCCCTGCTGCGCCGGCCCGCGCCGCCGGTCGCGGGAGCGGTCGATGGGACGGCCGCACAGATCGCGCGGGTCGGCGACTATGTCGAGATCCTGAAGCCGCGGGTCATGTCGCTCGTGGTGTTTACCGGGATCGTCGGCCTCGCGGTCGCGCCCGGACACCTCCATCCGGTGCTCGCCGCGGTGGCGGTGCTGTGCATTGCCATCGGCGCCGGCGCCGCCGGCGCCATCAACATGTGGTACGACCGCGATCTCGACGCGCTGATGCGGCGCACCGCCGCGCGCCCGCTGCCGGCCGGCCGCATGATGCCGGGCGAGGCGCTCGGTTTCGGCGTCGTGCTCGCGACCGGCGCGGTGCTGGTCATGGGCCTTGCGGTCAACCTGGTCGCGGCCGGGCTTCTGGCCCTGACGATCGGCTTTTATGTCTTTGTCTACACGATATGGCTCAAACGGCGGACGCCGCAGAACATCGTGATCGGCGGCGCCGCCGGCGCCTTTCCGCCGATGATCGGCTGGGCGGCGGCGAGCGGGCAGATCGGCTGGGGTGCGCTCGCGTTATTCGCGATCATCTTTTTCTGGACCCCGCCGCATTTCTGGGCATTGGCGCTGTATCGGGCCGAGGAATATGCAAAAGCCGGCGTGCCGATGCTGCCGGTGGTGGCGGGAGCGCGCGAAACCAAGCGCCAGATGCTGCTCTATGCGCTCGTTCTGGTGCCGGTGGCGGCGGCTCCCTGGCCGCTCGGGCTTGCCGGTCCGTTCTACGGCGCCGCCTCCCTGGCGCTGTCCGCGGTCTTTGTCGGCGCGGCGCTCAGGGTCTGCCGCGACGAAACAGACAAAAGCGCCCGCCGGATGTTCGCCTTTTCCCTGCTGTATCTGTTCCTCATTTTCTTCATGCTGTTGATCGACCATATGGGATGGCATTGATGGTTCGCGACCCGGAAAGTGAGCGCGAGCGGACGATCCGTGTCCGCAACCGCGCGGTCATGGCCGTGCTGCTCACCCTTGTCGCCCTGTTCTACGCAATCGCCATCGTGCGCATCGGAGGGTGGGGATGACGCGGTCCGGCAGGTCGCAATCGGTACGACAGACCGCGCGGCGCGCGGGACATCGGTGGCAACAAGGCTGAGCTGAGAGTCATGAGCGAGCAGCACGTCGAGACGCACGCCGCACCGAAACATCCCTACCATCTCGTCGAGCCCAGCCCGTGGCCTATCCTCGGCGCCCTGGCCGGCGGCCTGTTCTTTACCGGCGCCCTGTTGTGGATGCACGGTTACGGCTTGACCCTGCTGATCATCGGCATCCTCTGCGTGCTGGCCGTCATGTTCGTGTGGTGGCGCGACGTCGTGCGCGAAGCGACCTATGAGGGCCGCCATACGCCGATCGTGCAGCTTGGTCTGCGCTACGGCATGGCCCTGTTCATCGCTTCCGAGGTCATGTTCTTTGTCGCGTTCTTCTGGGCCTTCTTTTCCTCGTCCCTGTTTCCGAGCCCGGCGATCGGCGGGGTATGGCCGCCCAAAACCATCCATCCCTTCAACCCGTTCGAATTTCCGTTTCTCAACACCCTGATCCTGCTGCTGTCGGGCACGACGGTGACCTGGGCCCATCATGAGCTGCTCGAGAACAACCGCAGCGGGTTGCTGCGCGGCCTCGCCGTCACGATCTTTCTCGGCCTTTGCTTCACCTCGGTCCAAGCCTACGAGTACAGCCACGCCGCCTTCGGCTTCAAGGACGGCATCTATCCGTCGACCTTCTTCATGGCGACCGGATTTCACGGTTTTCACGTCATCATCGGCACGATCTTTCTCAGCGTGTGCCTGTACCGGGCATGGCTCGGTCACTTCCGGCCCGATCATCATTTCGGCTTCGAGGCGGCCGCCTGGTATTGGCATTTCGTCGACGTGGTCTGGCTCTTTCTGTTCACCTTCATCTATTGGTGGGGCGAAGGATCGGGCGGCGCCGGAGTGATCCACTGAGCGGGCAAGCCGGCATTACGGGGGGCTGCGAAACTCCGCCGCCGGTCTCGCTGGCGCGGGCCGCTTTCGGCTGTCGTTGCCCGCGCTGCGGGTTGGGGCGGCTCTATGACGGGCTGCTGCGCGTGCGCGCCAATTGCGCCATCTGCGGGCTCGATCTTACGGCGCAGGATGCGGGAGACGGCCCGGCCGTCTTCGTCGTCTTCCTTCTCGGCATGATCGTCGTCGGCCTTGCCGCTCTTGTCGAAATCGCATTTTCGCCGCCGCTGTGGGTCCATCTCGCGCTGTGGGCGCCGCTGATCCTCGGCGGCGCCGTCCTGATGCTGCGGCCCTTTAAGGCGGCGTTGATCGCGCTCCAATACCGCCATCACCGGCTCGCGCCGCCATCTTGAGGGAAATGCACGACTTTCGCCCGCGCCTGCTGCCGACGATATTCATGGTGCCGACCCTGCTGCTGCTGCTCGGGCTTGGCGCCTGGCAGATCCAGCGGCTGGAGTGGAAGGAGGGGCTGATCGCCGAGCGCCGGGCCGCGACCAGCGCCGCGCCGGTGCCGCTGCCGCAAAGCCTCCGACAGGCCCGCGGCATGGAATTCCGCCATGTCTTCGCCGACGGCGTCTTTCTGAACAACAAAGAAATCTATCTCTACGCTGCCCCGCATGCCGGCGAGATCGGGTTTGACGTCTTGACGCCGCTCGCCCGGGCCAATGGAGATGTCGTTTTCGTCAATCGCGGCTTCGTCCCGGCCGGGCTGCGGGATCCGGCAAAACGCGCCGCCGGGGAGATCGCCGGGCCGGTGCGGGTCGAGGGGCTGTTGCGGCTGCCGCCAGCGGGCAAACCGAACTGGTTCGTGCCCAACAACGATCCCCGCCGCAACCGCTGGTTCTGGGTCGATCTGCCGGCGATGGCCGCCGCCGACGGGCTCAAGCGGGTGGCGCCGTTCTATGTCGATGCCGATGCGACGCCGAACCCCGGCGGCTGGCCGCGGGGCGGCTTGACCCGCGTCAGCCTGCCGAACCATCACCTGCAATACGCGCTGACTTGGTTTTCCTTGGCGGCGGCGTTGCTTGTGATCTATGTCCTCTATCACCGCAACACGGGAGCGCGATGACCGCCTATCAGCGCCTGGAAGCGCAGTTTCGCCGCCTGGGCCTGCTCGAGGAGGCGATCAGCCTGCTGCAATGGGATGCGGCGACGATCATGCCCGGCGGCGCCGCCTCCGGCCGCGCCGAGCAGCTCGCCGCATTGCGCCTGTTCGCCCATGAGCTGCTGACCGCGCCCGAGATCCCCGATCTTCTCGCCGCGGCGGAAGCGGAAATGGCGGCCCTCGATCCGTGGCGGCAGGCGAATCTGCGCGAGATGCGGCGGCGTTGGCGGCATCAGGCGGCGGTTCCGGGCGCGCTGGTCGCAGCGCGCTCGCGCGCCTGCTCGGAATGCGAAATGCGGTGGCGCCGGGCCCGGGCGGCGGACGATTTTCCGGCGCTGCTGCCGGCCTTCGAACGCGTCCTCCGCCTGATGCGCGAAGTCGCCGCCGCCAAGGCGGCGGCGCTCGATCTTTCTCCCTACGAAGCGCTCGTCGATCAGTATGAGCCCGGCCTCGACGTCGCGACGATCGATCGCGTATTCGCGGACCTCGTCCGCTTTCTGCCGGACCTCGTCGAGGAGGCCCTGTCGCGCCAGCGGGCGCGGCCGGTCGCGCCGCCGCCGGGGCCGTTCCCGGCAGCGGCGCAGCGCCGCGCCGCGATGCGGCTGATGGAGCGCATCGGCTTCGACTTCGCGCAGGGCCGGCTCGATGAAAGCGCGCATCCGTTCTGCGGCGGCACCCCGGACGATGTGCGGATCACGACCCGCTGGGAGGAGAGCGATTTCGTGCAGGGGCTGATGGCGGTCTTGCACGAGACCGGGCATGCGCTCTACAAGCGCGGCCTGCCGGCCGCGTGGCGCTGGCAGCCGGTCGGCGCCGCCCGCGGCATGGCCGTGCACGAAAGCCAATCCCTGCTGCTCGAAATGCAAGTCTGCCGCAGCCGCGCCTTTCTCGAGTTCGCCGCGCCGCTGCTGCAGGCGGAGCTGGGCGGCGCGTGGGATGCCGATTGGCTCTACCGCCGCTGCACCCGCATCGCGCGCAGCCTGATCCGGGTCGAGGCCGACGAGGTCACCTATCCGCTGCACGTCATCCTGCGCTATCGGCTCGAACGGGCAATGCTTGCGGACGACCTGAAGCCGCAGGATCTGCCCGGCGCCTGGGCCGAGGGGATGGCGGCGCTGCTCGGCGTCAAACCGGGGAATGATCGCGAGGGCTGCCTCCAGGATATCCATTGGTATGACGGCGCCTGGGGCTATTTTCCGACCTATACGCTCGGCGCGCTGCTGGCGGCGCAGCTGTTCGCGGCGGCGCGGCGCGAGATCCCGCATCTCGACGCAGCGATCGCCGCCGGCCGCTTCGCGCCGCTTCTGCACTGGCTTGGCGAGCGCGTGCACGGCAAAGGCTCTTTGCTGTCGACGGCGGAGCTGATCCTGAGCGCGACCGGCGAGCCGCTCGGGACTGCGAGCTTCGAGCGCCATTTACGCGAGCGCTATCTGGCCTGAACCGCGCCCGCCCGCGGCGCGCAACGGAGCGGCAACGGGGGTGTTAGCGGGCTGATGCAGCGAATTGGGGGACGATGTGTTCGACAGCACCGCACAAGAGCAGACCGTCGGGCTCGGCCGGGCGGCCGCGCTCGCCCGTTTCGAGGCGATCCGCCGCGACACCGAGGCGCTGACCGTCAACTTGACCGCCGAGGATCAGGCGATCCAATCGATGCCGGACGTCAGCCCGACGAAATGGCATCTCGCGCACACGAGCTGGTTCTTCGAAACCTTCATCCTGGCTCGCTTCGATCCGGATTACCAGCCGTTTGACCCGGCCTTTGCATATCTGTTCAACTCCTATTACGAGGCGGTCGGACCCCGTCACCCGCGGCCGCAGCGCGGGCTGCTGTCGCGGCCGACCCTCGATACGATTGCCGCCTATCGCGACCATGTCGGCGCCGCGATGGCGCGGTTCATCGAGCGTGCCGACGAGGCGCAATGGCAGGCCGCCGCGCCGCTCGTCGAGCTCGGCCTTCACCACGAGCAGCAGCATCAGGAACTGATCCTGATGGATATCAAGCACGTCTTTTGGGTCAACCCACTGTTGCCGAGCTATCAGGCGCCGCAACTGAAGATGCAGCAGGACGCCGCGCCGCTCGCCTGGATCGAATTTGCCGGCGGGCTGTATGAGATCGGGCATCGCGGCGCCGGTTTCGCCTTCGACAACGAGACGCCGCGCCACAAGGTCTGGCTCGAGCCCTTCCGTCTGGCCTCGCGCCCGGCGACCTGCGGCGAGTATCTCGACTTCATCGAGGATGGCGGCTATCGCCGCCCCGAATTCTGGCTCTCCGACGGCTGGGCGACGGTATGCCAGCAGGGCTGGGAAGCGCCGCTCTATTGGCGGCGCGAGGGCCAAGGGGCATGGTCGATTTTCACGCTGAGCGGGTGCCGTCGGTTGAACCCGGCGGAGCCGGTCTGTCATATCAGCTTTTATGAGGCCGACGCCTTTGCCCGCTGGGCCGGCAAGCGCCTGCCGAGCGAGGCGGAATGGGAGGTGGCGGCCGCAGACCTGCCGGTCATAGGCAATTTCGCCGATAGCGGCCGCCTGCATCCCTGCGCCGCCGCGGCTGCCGGCCCGGGCGGTCCGCGCCTTTTGCAGATGTTCGGCGATGTGTGGGAATGGACGGCGAGCCCCTATGTCGCATATCCGCGCTTCCGTGCGGCCGCCGGGGCGATCGGCGAGTACAACGGCAAGTTCATGTGCAACCAGATGGTCTTGCGCGGCGGCGCCGCGGTGACGCCCCCGGGGCATATCCGCGCCAGCTACCGCAACTTCTTTCCGCCGGCGGCGCGCTGGGTATTCGCCGGGCTGCGACTGGCGGAGGATGGGTGATGTCCGGCGGCGCGCGCCTGCGCTTTTACGATCTCGGTCACGAGCAGGAGAGTTTTCGCGACGCCATCCTCGCCGGCCTGACCCAATCCCGCAAGTCGATCCCCTGCAAGTTCTTCTACGACGCGCGGGGCTCGGCTTTGTTCGAGGAGATCTGCCGGCTTCCGGAATATTACCCGACCCGCACCGAGATCGCGATCCTTGAGGAGCACGCGGCGGCCGTCGCGGCGCGGGCGGGACGGGAATGCTGCCTGGTCGAGTTCGGCAGCGGCGCCAGCCGCAAGGCGCGCATCCTGCTCGAAGCGCTGGAGCGGCCCGCCGCCTATATCGCCGTCGACATTTCGCGCGAGCATTTGCGCGACGCGACGGCGAGCCTTGCCGAGGACTTCCCCTCGCTGCTGGTCGCCGCCGTCTGCGCCGACTATACGCGCCCGTTCCGGCTACCCTCGCTCCCCGGCCCGGCCGGCAAGCGGCTCGGCTTCTTCCCGGGCTCGACGATCGGCAATTTCGAGCCCGAGGAAGCCGAGGCCTTTCTCGTCAATTGCCGCCGGCTGCTCGGCCCCGGCGGCGACATGATCATCGGCGTCGATCTGAAAAAGGATCCTGACCTCATTGAGGCCGCCTACAACGACCGCGCCGGCGTTACCGCCGCGTTCAACCGCAACCTGTTGGAGCGCATCAACCGCGAGCTCGGCGCCGCCATCGATGTCGACGGCTTCGCCCATGTCGCCTTCTACAGCAAGGCCCGCGGTCGCGTCGAAATCTATCTGAAGAGCCTTGCCGATCAGGAGGTCCCTATTGCCGGCACGCGCATCCGTTTCGCCGCCGGCGAGCTGATCCACACCGAGTATTCGTACAAATACTCGGTCGCCGAGTTTCGGCGGCTGGCGCAGCGCGCCGGCCTGCGTCCGGTCGAGACCTGGATCGATCGCGGGGAGCTCTTCAGCGTGCACTATTGCGAGCTCGCCTGACCGCCGGCGGCTCTTCCCGCCCGCGGCCGCAACCGCCCCTTAAGCCGTCGCGCCGCCATCGACCGGCAGCGCCGCGCCGGTCACGAAGGAGGCTTCCTCGGAGAGCAGAAAGAGGGCGGCGTTGGCGATCTCCTCGGGACGGCCGAGGCGGCCCAGCGGGATCTGCTGGCCGCGCCGCTGGACCAGCGCTTCCTTGTCGATGCCGGCGGCGCGCTGCTGGTCGGGCCGCGCGACAAAGACGCGCAGCATCGGCGTATCGATCGGGCCCGGGCAGATCGCATTGACGCGGATGTTGTCCGGCGCCAGGCGCTTGGCCAGCGCTTTGACGAAGCCGACGACGCCGAATTTTGCCATCGAATAGACCGGGCTGAAGCCCGAACCCTGCAGACCCGAGGTCGAGGCGGTGTAGAGCAGCGCTCCGCCGCCGCGGGCGCGCAGTTCGGGGATCGCGGCTGCGGTCGTGACCAGCACGCTGCGCAGGTTCAGATCGATCGCGATCTCGAAATCCCGCATATCGATCCCCTCGACCGCGGCGGGGCCGGGATGGCCGACATGGTTCCATACGAAGTCAAGGCCGCCAAAGGCGCTGGCCGTGCGCCGCACGATCTCGCGGGCGAATGCGTCCTCGCGCAGATCGCCGACAATGCCCTCGGCCCGGCCGCCCGCCGCGGCGATTTCGCGGACCACCGCCGCGACGCCCTCGGCGTCGATGTCGACGACCCCGACGGCCGCCCCCTCGCGGGCAAAGCGCAGCGCCCCGGCCCGCCCCATCCCCGAGGCCGCCGCCGTGACGATGCCGATCTTGCCTTCCAGTCGCATGGCCTTCCTCCCCTTGCCGCTCGCTCAGGCGGCGGCGCTCTTGGCGTCGTAGAGCCGCTCGAGCGCCTCGCCGTAGATTTCGCGAATGACATGGCGCCTGATCTTGAGGGTCGGCGTCAACTGACCGTTCGCGATCGTGAAGGGCTCCTCGGCGAGGACGAAGCGCCGCACGCGCTCGGCCGGGGCCAGAATGCGGTTGACCCGCGCCACGGCGGCCGCGATCGCCTTGTGCAGCTCGGCCCCGTCCTTGTCCTTGGCGAGTTCCGGGTCGGGAACGATGACCGCGACGAGATAGGGTCGGCGGTCGCCGGACACCATCGCCTGGGCGATTTCCGGCTCGAGGGTCAGATACCCCTCAACGCGCGCCGGCGCGATCATTTCGCCGCCGGAATTCTTGATGAAATCGCGCTTCCGGTCGGTGATGCGGATATAGCCGTCGGCATCGATCTGCCCGATATCGCCGGTATGCAGCCAACCGCCGGCCAGGATTTGCGCGGTCCGCTCGGGGTCGTTCCAGTAACCCTTCATGACGTTGTCGCCCTTGACCAGCAACTCGCCGTCCTCGGCAAGGCGCACGCAAACGCCCTCGAGCGGCGGGCCGACGGTATCGATCTTGATCCGCCCGGGCGGGTTGCAGCTGATCACCGGCGCCGCCTCGGTCTGGCCGTAGCCCTGCAACAGATCGATGCCAAGGGCGAGAAAAAAGCTGCCGATGTCGGGGTTGAGCGGCGCGCCGCCCGAGACCATCGCCTTGAGCCGCCCGCCAAAACGGCGGCGTATTTTCGCCCGCACCAGCCGGTCGAGCAAGAGATCGGAGAGGCGCTCGCCGGGGCGCAGCGGGGCGGCCGCGACCCGCTTGCGCCCGATCTTCACCGTCCGCTCGAACAGGCGCTGCCGCCAGCGGCCTTCATGCGCGATCGCGCGGCGGATGCGCTGGTGCAGGACCTCATAGAGCCGCGGCACCGCGGTCATGATCGTCGGGCGCACCTCCAGCATATTGGCGGCGAGCGTGTCGGCGCCCTCGGCGAAGTAGATCTCGGCGCCGATCGAAACCGGGAACATCATTCCCGCCGTATGCTCATAGGAGTGCGACAGCGGCAGAAAGGACAAAAACACCTCCTCGCCGAGCCCCACGCGTTCGAGCACGCGATGGGCGCCGTGACAATTGGCGAGGATGTTGCGATGCGTCGTCATGACGCCCTTTGGCGCACCGCCGGTTCCCGAAGTGTAGAGGAGACAGGCGACATCGTCGGGCGCCAGGGCGGCGATGCGCTCGCCGATATCCTGCTCCGCCGCAGCGCCGCGCGAGAGCAGCTCCTCCCATGACAGCAGGTCGACATTGCCGGCCTGTCCGGCCGTCCCTTCGATCGCGATCACGGTGTGAACGGAGGCGGCCTGATTGGCGGCGGCGAGTACCCGCGCGGTCAGGGCCGGTTTCGAGACGATGACGGCGGTGGCGCCGCTATCGGCAAGGATGTGGCGGTGGTCCTCGACGCTGTTGGTCGTATAGGCCGGCACCGTAATGGCGCCGGCGCTCATGATCGCAAAATCGGCAATGACCCATTCCGGTCGATTCTCGGCGACCAGGGCGACGCGCTCGCCGCGGCCGATGCCGAGCGCGCAGAGCCCCAGCGCCAGATGGCGCACCGCCTCCGCGGCCGCCTGCCAGCTGAGCGGACGATAGCGTCCGTCCCTCTTCTGCCATAGGAACGGTTTGTTGCCGCGCCGCGCCGCCTGCTCGAAGAACATCGCCGGCAGGCTGCGGCAGTTTTCGTAATCCATATTCCCCCCGGCCTCGCCGCCGCTGTTCTACGAGTTTTGCCGCCGGCGCGGAATACCCGCCGCAACCGTCCCGCCGATGCTTGGCGCCTCCAGACGCCGGCCCCATATCTCGCCCGCAACGACGGCCGGGAAATATGATGGACGCGATCGAAGCGGGCGAACAGCGGGTGCAAGCGCTGGGAGAACTGCCGGAGTGGGATCTGTCCGATCTCTACCCCGGCCGCGACAGCGAAGCGCTGGCCCGCGACCTTGAGGCGCTTGCCGCACAAAGCGAGGCGTTCCGCGCCCGCTTTGAAGGCCGGCTCGCCGGGCTTGCGGGGGCGGAACTCGGCGCCGCCGTAGCCGAGTACGAGCGGTTGCAGGAACTCGCGGGCCGCTTGATCAGCTATGCCTCGCTGGTCCATGCCGGCGATCTCGGCGACCCGGAGATCGGGCGGTTCTTCCAGACGATGCAGGAGCAGATCAATGCCGCCGAGACGAGGCTGCTGTTCTTCACCCTCGAGCTCAACCGGATCGACGAGGAGGCGCTCGCGGAAAAGGCGGCGGACCCGGCGCTCGCCCGCTACCGGCCGTGGCTGCGCGACATTCGCGCGTTCCGCCCGCACCAGCTCTCGGATGAGCTGGAAAAGCTGCTGCACGAGAAATCCGTTGCCGGCCGAGCCGCCTGGGTGCGGCTGTTCGACGAGACCATCGCCGATCTGCGCTTTCCGGTCCGCGGCAAGGAGCTGACCGAGCCCGAGGCGCTCGATCTGTTGTCCAGCGCCGATCCCGAGATCCGCCGTGAAGCCGCGCTCAGCATCGGTGCGGTGCTGGGCCGACACGAGCGCATCTTTGCGCTGATCACCAATACGCTTGCCAAGGACAAGGAGATCGAGGATCGTTGGCGCCGCTTCCCGCGACCGATCTCGGCGCGCAATCTGGCCAACCATGTCGAGGACGCGGTTGTCGACGCGCTGATCGCGGCGGTCCGGGCGAGCTATCCCGCCCTGTCGCACCGCTATTATCGTCTGAAAGCGCGGTGGTTCGGGGTCGAACGCCTGCCGTTCTGGGACCGCAACGCACCGCTTCCCGAGGATCAGGAGCGCGTGATCCCGTGGTCCGAGGCGGCGGCGACGGTGCTGGAGGCCTATCGCCGCTTCTCGCCCGAGATGGCGGCGATCGGCGAACGCTTCTTCCGCTCGCGCTGGATCGATGCGCCGGTGCGGCGCGGCAAATCGCCCGGCGCCTTCGCCCACCCGACGGTGCCGAGCGCGCATCCCTATCTGTTGCTGAATTACCAGGGCCGCATCCGCGACGTGATGACGCTGGCGCACGAATTGGGCCATGGCATTCATCAGGTGCTGGCGGCGCCTCAGGGGTATTTGATGGCGGATACGCCGCTGACCTTGGCCGAGACCGCATCGGTGTTCGGCGAGATGCTGACCTTCCGCGCCTTGCTGGCGCGCGAGAGCGCGCCGCAGCGCCGCAAGATCATGCTGGCGCAGAAGGTCGAGGACATGTTGAACACCGTCGTCCGCCAGATCGCCTTCGTGACCTTCGAACAGCGCGTTCATGACGAGCGCCGGCAGGCCGAATTAACCCCGACGCGGCTTTCCGAGATCTGGCTCGAGGTGCAACGCGAGAGCCTGGGCCCGGCCCTTGATTTGGACGGCGTCTATCGTCATTACTGGGAGTACATTCCGCACTTCATCCATACGCCGTTCTACGTTTATGCCTATGCCTTCGGCGACTGCCTGGTCAATTCGCTTTATGCGGTCTATGAGGAAGCGCATCAGGGATTTGCCGAACGCTATCTGGCGCTGCTGCGTGCCGGCGGCACGCTGCGCCATCGCGAGCTGCTGGCCCCGTTCGGGCTCGACGCCGGCGATCCCGCCTTCTGGTCGAAGGGACTGGCGGTGATCGCCGGCTTTATCGACGAGTTGGAGCGCCTGGGTTGAGCCTGCTCCTGCGCGACGCCAGAAACGGCGATCGCTGCCGCCGCCCCTCTGCCTCTCTCCCCGTTCACGGCAACAGGGCAGGGATGAGGGGTCCCTGCCGGGCGCGAGGGCGTTGGCAATCTTGACCGACGACAATTCCTTCACCGGTCGGATGCGCCGCTATGCCCAGGTGTCGACCGCGATGGGCGGGCTCGCCGCACGGCTTGCCGGTGAGCGCTATCTCGGTCTCGGCCTCGATCGCGGCCGCCATGCGGCCGAGCTGAAGGCGGCGCTGGGCGGCATCAAGGGACCGCTGATGAAAGTGGCGCAGCTGCTGGCCACGATCCCCGACGCGCTGCCGCAGGAATACGTGCGGGAACTGGTGCAACTGCAGGCCAACGCGCCGGCCATGGGCTGGCCCTTCGTCCGGCGGCGCATGGCCGGCGAACTGGGACCGCAATGGGAGCGCCGCTTCAAAAGCTTTGAGAGAACCGCGGCGCGCGCCGCCTCGCTGGGCCAAGTGCACCGGGCGGAGGCGCTCGACGGCACGAAGCTTGCCTGCAAACTGCAATATCCCGACATGGCCTCGGCGGTCGAGGCGGATCTGCGACAATTGAAACTGGTCATGAGCCTCTACGAGCGCTACGACCGCGCGATCAGCACCGCCGAGATCCACGCCGAGATCGCCGAGCGGCTGCGCGAGGAGCTCGATTACGAGCGCGAAGCCGCGCATATGCGCCTTTACGGCATGATCCTTCGCGACGAGGCGGGGGTCGCGGTGCCGGTGCCTTATCCCGAGCTGTCGACCCGGCGGCTTCTGACGATGAGCTGGCTCGACGGGGTGCCGATCCTCGATGCGGTCAAGGCGCCGCTGGCGGTGCGCAACCGGCTGGCCTTGCGCATGTTCCGCATCTGGTATGTGCCGTTCTACTATTACGGCGTGATCCACGGCGACCCGCATCTGGGCAATTATACGGTGGCCGCGGACGGCACCGTGAACCTCCTCGATTTCGGTTGCATCCGCATCTTTCCGGCCGCTTTCGTGCGCGGCGTCATCGACCTTTACCATGCGCTCGAAAGAGGCGATCGCGACCTCGCCGTCCACGCCTATCAGAGCTGGGGTTTCCGCGATCTGTCGCGCGAGAAGATCGAGGTGCTGAACCGCTGGGCCCTGTTCGTCTACGGGCCCCTGCTCGAAGACCGCGAGCGATTGATCCAGGACCAGGCGAGCGGGATCTACGGCCGCGAGGTCGCCGAGAGCGTGCATCGCGACCTCCGCCGCCTGGGCGGGGTCCGGCCGCCGCGCGAGTTCGTGTTCATGGATCGCGCCGCGGTCGGCCTCGGCGCGGTGTTTTTGCACCTCAAGGCCAAGATCAACTGGCACCGTCTCTTCCGCGAAATGATCGAGGATTTCGATGAAGAGGTGCTGGCGGCCCGGCAGAGGAGCGCGCTGGAAAAGGCCGGCGTGCCGGTGCCGGAACCGGAACCCGGGCGCTCCGCCCGCAGGGCGGCGCGGTGAGCCTTGATCTGATCATTTTCGACTGCGACGGCGTGCTGATCGACAGCGAGCCGATCGCCGCCCGCGCCCATGCCGAGGCCCTTGCCGCCTGCGGCTGTGCGATCGGCGAGGAGGCGCTGCTGCGGCGCTTTTGCGGCGTGTCCGATGCGGAAATGCTGGCGACGATCGCGCGCGAATGGGGCCGCGCACTGCCCTCTTCTTATGCCGCAGCGGTGGCGGCGCGGATTGCCCGCGACTATCGCTTCCTGCTCAAACCGATCCCCGGCGTCCGCGCGGCGCTCGCCGGTTTGGCCTGGCCGCTCTGCGTCGCCTCAAGCAGTGCACCGGCGCAGATCCGCCTCGGCCTCGAATGCACTGGGCTGCTCGACCGCTTTGCTGCGAACCTGTTCAGCGCGGCGATGGTGGCGCGGGGTAAGCCGGCCCCGGATCTGTTTCTGTACGCGGCGGCGCGGATGGGGGCGGCGCCCGGGCGCTGCGTCGTCGTGGAAGACAGCACGGCCGGCGTGGCGGCCGCCCGCGCCGCCGGAATGACCGCGCTCGGCTTCTGCGGCGGCAGCCATTGCCGGGCCGGGCATAGCGCGCGGCTGCTGGGGAGCGGCGCCGCGCTCGTCCTCGACGATATGCGGGACCTGCCGGCCGCGATCGGGGGGCTTGCGTGATGCGGCGCCGCCCTCCGCTCGGGCCGCCGCGGCGATTGCGCCGCGCTTTCCTTCCCGGCACAATCCGGCGGTCAACCAGAGATCGGTCCGGTATGCGTCCCCTCTTCCCGATCGCGCTTTTGGCCGTGCTGCTCGCGGGCTGCGCCGATTACATCCCGGTCAAGGATGGCTTCGGCATCAGCGCGCTGCGACAGGCCGGCAAGACCCCGCCGGAATATGCGCGGTTCAACAATTACGATCCCGGGGCGAACGGGCTGCTCGCCGATCAGATCTGTGCCACGCCCTATGTGCTGCTGGAGCAGAAGACGCATCCGGCCAATCCGGGCGAGCTGATCACGTGGCGGGGGCCCTGCCAGCCCTATGTGATCACGATCTACAACTGGCCCGAGCACTTGCTTCCCTCGCGGCCGCTCATCGCGTGGCGCCCGCCCGTCACGCCGTGGCCGCCGCCGCCATTGCCGTGGCAATCCGGAGGATGAAGCCGGGCGGTTTTGCCGTTCTGTGGCGGGCGGAGGCGATTGCGGGCGAGCGCGGATGTCTCGAGCGGTCCTGGTCACCGGCGGTGCCGGTTATGTCGGCAGCCATGCCTGCAAGGCGCTGGCGCGCGCCGGATATCTCCCGGTCGCCTTCGACAATCTGACGCGCGGGCATCGCGCGGCGGTGCGTTGGGGGCCGCTCGTCGAGGGCGACATCGCCGATCGCGCGCGCCTCGTCGCGACGATCGCGCGCTATCGGGTCAGCGCGGTCATGCATTTCGCCGCCTTCGCCTATGTCGGCGAATCGGTCGCCGATCCGGCCCTCTACTACCATAACAATCTCGCCGGCGGCCTTGCCCTCCTCGCGGCGATGCGCGAGAGCGGGCTCGACAAGATCATTCTGTCCTCGACCTGCGCGACCTACGGCGCCCCCGAGACGATCCCGATCCCGGAAAGCGCGCGGCAGCTCCCAGTCAATCCCTATGGCGACACCAAGCTTGCGCTCGAGCGCGCCCTCCACTGGTACGAGGTCTACGGCCTGCGCTCGGTGTCGTTGCGTTACTTCAACGCTGCAGGCGCCGACCGCGATGGCGAGATCGGCGAGAGGCACGAGCCCGAGACCCATCTGATCCCGCTGGTGCTGGAGGCGGCGCTCGGCCGCCGTCCCTACGTCGAGATCTACGGCACCGACTATCCGACGCCGGACGGCACCGCGATCCGCGACTATATCCATGTCGAGGATCTCGCCGCCGCCCATGTCGCGGCGCTCGAACACCTCGCCGCCGGCGGCGAGAGCCTAGTGCTCAATCTCGGCACCGGCCGCGGCCATTCGGTGCGCGAGGTGATCGCCGCCGCCGAGAGGGTCAGCGGCCGCAGGGTGCCGCAGCGCCATGCGCCGCGCCGGCCGGGCGATCCGCCCGTTCTCGTCGCCGATGCGCGCGAGGCCGTCCGCCGGCTCGGCTGGCAGGCCCGTTTCTCCGATCTTGACACCATTCTCGCCACCGCTCTCGCCTGGCATAGCGGCCGCGACCGGCCGCCGCTCCCGGGCGGCCGGCGGGAATGAAAGCCGCAGCCGCCCGTTATGCGAGCGCCGCCTGCGTCACGAGATCGGCCGCCGCGGCTCGGCTGAGGAGGGCCCGCGATGACCACACTTGCGCTCGACGAGCTCGCCTCCGCGAGGGCGGAGGCGGCGGCCCGGTCGAGCGCGGCGCCCGCGCCACCGTCGCCGATCCGCGTTCACGGCAAGTTCTTCTTTGCCGGCGAGCGCAAGCATTTTGTCAAGGGCGTCACCTACGGGCCCTTCGCGCCGGACGAAGAGGGGATGCAATTCCCCTCCCGCGCGGTCGTCGCGGCGGATTTCGCACGGATGGCGCAGGCCGGCGTCAATACGGTGCGGATCTTTACCGTGCCGCCCCTGTGGCTGCTCGACGCCGCCCACCGGGCCGGTCTCAAACTCCTCGTCGGCCTGCCGTGGACGCAGCATGTGGCCTTTCTCGACAGCCGCGAGATGCAGCAGCGCATCCGCCGGGCGGTCGCCGACGGCGTGCGCGCCTGCGCGCGGCATCCCGCCGTCTTTGCCTATCTGGTCGGCAACGAGATCCCGCCCGATATCGTCCGCTGGCACGGCGCCGAGCCGGTCCGGCGCTTCCTGAAGAGCCTTGTCGCGCAGGTCAAGCGCGAACATCCCGGCGCGCTCGTCTCCTACGCGAATTTTCCGACCACCGAATATCTGACGATCGATTTCACCGATTTCGTCTGTTTCAATGTCTATCTGCATGAGGAGGCGGCGTTCCGCTCCTATCTCGCCCGGCTGCACAATCTTGCCCCCGACCGGCCGCTGGTGCTGAGTGAGTTCGGCATCGATTCGCTGCGGGAGGGCGAGGACAGGCAGAGCGAGATCCTGTCTTGGCAGCTTGCCGCCGCTTTTCAGTCGGGGGTCGCCGGCACCTGCGTATTCGCCTGGACCGACGAGTGGTTTACCGGCGGCCATGCGGTCGAGGATTGGGCCTTCGGCCTTGTCGATCGCGAGCGCCGGCCCAAACCCGCCCTTGCCGCCGTCGCGGCGTGCTACAATGGGATACTGCCGCCGCCCCTGCCGCGCTATCCCCGCGTTTCCGTCGTCGTCTGCGCCTATAACGCCGAACGCACGCTCGACCGATGCCTTTCTTCGCTCGCGGCGCTCGACTACCCCGATTACGAGGTCATCCTCGTCAATGACGGCTCGCGCGACGGCACGCTCGCCATCGCCGAACGGCATGCATTCTGCCGGATCATCAACCAGCCCAACAAGGGGCTCTCTGTCGCCCGCAATGTCGGCGCCGAGGCGGCGAGCGGCGAGATCGTCGCCTATACCGACAGCGACTGCGTCGCCGACCCCGACTGGCTGACCTATCTCGTCGCCAAGATGGAGGCGGGCCGCCTCGTCGCCTGCGGCGGACCGAACTTTCCGCCGCCGGAGCCGAGCCTGATCCCGGCCGCGGTCGCGGTCTCGCCCGGCGGACCAACCCATGTCCTGTTGAGCGACGAGGTCGCCGAGCATATCGCCGGTTGCAACATGGCGTTCCGCCGCGACGTACTGCTGCGGCTGGGCGGTTTTGATCCGATCTATCGCGCCGCCGGCGATGATGTCGACATATGCTGGCGCCTGCAGGATGCGGGCTATACGATCGGCTTTTGTCCGGCGGCGGTGGTCTGGCATTTCCGCCGCAATACGGTCAAAGCCTATTTCAATCAGCAGCGCGGTTACGGCAAGGCCGAGGCGCTCGTCTATGCCAAGCATCCGTTGCGCTTCAACCTGTTCGGGCAGGCGAAATGGCTCGGCCGCATCTATGGCGACCTGTCGCCGGCGCTGCTGTTTTCGCGCCGGCCGCTGATTTATTCCGGCGTTTTCGGCCGCGGCCTGTTCCAGACATTGTATGAACCGCCTTCATCACTGACCGCGCTGTTGCCGCTGACCTTCGAATGGAGCGCGGCGGCTCTGGTGCTGGCGCTCGGCGGGATCATCGGCGGCGGCTGGCGCTGGCTCCTCACCGTGCCGCTGCTCACGACCTGGGCTCTGTGCATCAACGGTGCGGTGCGCGCGCCGATCGACGCCCGCTTCCGCGGGCTGAAGGCGCGCGCGCTGGTCGCCTTTCTGATCTATGTCGCGCCGCTGCTGCGCGGCTGGGAACGGACCCGGTGGCGCCTGCGCCAGATGCGCGGGCCGGCGCGCATCCGGCCGATCGCCGTCGCCCAGCGCGCCCGCATCTCGTGGCTGCGGCGCGCCTTCCATCTGTCCTACTGGAGCGAGAGCGGCGCCGAAAAGGAGGTCCTGCTCGCCGGCGTCATGGCCTTCCTGAAGCCGCAGAAATATTTCGTCATGCCGGATACCGGCTGGAGCAATTGGGATGTCAAGATCGCGCGCGGTCTGTTCAGCCGCGCCTTGCTGCTTGTCTGCACCGAGAACCACGGCGGCGGCAAGCGGCTGCTGCAGGCCCGTTGCGCGATGCGGCTGTCGGGGTCGGCGCGTGCGCTGTTGCGCCTGTACGCGGCGCTGGCGGCGTTCGCGCTGATTTTCGGCTGGCCGCTTGCGGCCGCCGCGATCGGGGGGGTCGGCCTCGCCAGCGCCGCGCTCATGGGGTATCATCTGGCCTCGTTCGCGCGGGTCATGCACTGCGTCATCGAAACCGTCGCCGAGCAGGCCCGCCTGACCCCCCTGCCGCTTGCGCCCCGCACTGTGCCGAAGCGGGCGGCATGAGACGGTGATCTCTGCGGGTCCGACCCGTCGGGCGCGCCGGCCGCCATGGCAAAACATCTGCTCCCTTATCTGAAGCCCTACCGCTGGCAGATTCTGTGGGCGCTGGCGCAGATTCTGATGACGGTCGGGTTCGAACTGCTGAAGCCGTGGCCGCTCGAAATCGTCGTCGATCATGTCCTGACAAGAAAGCCGCTGCCGATCGCGGCTGTGGCCGCGATGCCGCCGGGGCGGCTCCTGGTTCTGGCCTGCCTGGCGCTGATTCTCGTCCATCTCGGCGCCGGCGGGCTCGTCCTGTTGCACAATTACACGACGATCCGCGTCGGTCAGAGCATGGTCAACGATCTGCGCGGCGCGCTCTACGCCCATCTGCAGAGACTGTCGCTGGCCTTTCACCGGCGCCAGCGGGTCGGCGATCTGCTCTACCGCATCACCGCCGACAGCTTTGCCGTGCAGACGATGATCATGAACGGCGCGCTGCCGATCCTGTCGGCCGCTATCCTGCTGGCCGGCATGCTGTTCGTGCTGATGCCGCTCGATCCCCTGCTGACGGTGCTGGCGCTCAGCGTCGTGCCCGCGCTGTTCGTCCTGATTTCGCGGTTCAATCGCAAGATTGTCGATGTCGCCACCGAAGTCCGCCTGAGCGAAAGCCGGGTCTATTCGCTGGTGCAGTGGACGATGGCGGCGATCCAGCTGGTTCAGGCCTTTACCAAGGAGGAGGAAGAACATCGCCGCTTTATGGGGGCGAGCCGCGAGAGCCTCAATGCGACCCTGCGGCTTTACAGCTGGCAGACGCTCTATTCGGGGGCGGTCAATGGGGTGATCGCCGGCGGCACCGCGCTGGTCCTCTATGCCGGGGCGCACGCCGTCCTTTCCGGCCGGCTGACGCTCGGCCAGTTGATCGTATTCGTCTCCTATCTCGCCCAGCTCTATGCCCCGATCAATCAGATCACGCAGAGCTGGGGGTTGATCGCCGGGGCGCGGGCCGGGGCGCGGCGGGTCTTCGAGGTGCTCGACACCGAGGCCGATCTCGCCGACGGCACGCTGAGCTTCCCGCCGCAAGGGGCGCGCGGCGAGGTCGCCTGGCATGGCGTGGCCTTCTGCTACCGTTCCGACGCGCCGGTCCTGCGCGGCATCGATCTCAAAGTCCCGGCCGGCGCCAAGATCGCGATCGTCGGGCCGACCGGCGCGGGCAAGTCGACGCTGCTCTCGCTGCTGCCGCGATTTTTCGATCCGACGGCAGGCCATGTCGAGATCGACGGCGTCGATCTGCGCCGCTACCGGCTCACATCGCTGCGCCAGCAGATCACGATGGTGCTGCAGCCGCCGCTGATCTTTCCGCTGTCGGTGCGCGACAACATCGCCTACGGCAACCCGGGCGCGGATGACGCGGCGATCGAGCGGGCGGCGCAACTGGCCTGTATCGATACGTTAATCCGCTCCTGGCCGCAGGGCTACGACACGGTCATCGGCGAGGCCGGCATCAGCCTTTCCGAGGGGGAAAAGCAGCGCATCACGATCGCCCGCGCCATTCTGCGCGACGCGCCCATCCTGATTCTCGACGAGCCGACCTCGGCGCTCGACGCGCATACCGAGGCGCTGGTCATGGCCGGGATCGAACGCCTCGCGCAAGGGCGCACGACGTTTATCATCGCCCACCGGCTGTCGACGGTGCGGCGCTGCGACCATATCGTCGTGCTGAAGGATGGGGTCATCTGCGAACAGGGCAGCTTTGACGAACTGTCGGCCCGCGCCGGCGTCTTTGCCGAATATTGCCGCGCCCAGTCGTTGCTTCCCGAGGCCCGGGTCTCCGCCGGGGCGTGGACGGCGCAGGGGTGATCGGGTATTGCCGGGGCTCGCGCAAACGATTAATTTCGCGCCCGGTCGGCGCCGCCGCATGCTCTGCTATGGGATTGCGGCCGGGCCGCGCCCATCGGGGCGGGGCGGCGCGGGATCAGGGGTCGCCGCATCCGGTCCGGTTTTGGCCGATCGAACAGCCGCGGCACGGCGGGATGGAGCTGGGGGGATGGCCGCCGGGATCTCGCAGCGGGGGAAAAGCCTCTTTCCCTGCATACGCATTACGGTGATGGGCGGCGAGCGCCGCGTGCTGTCGCCCGCCGTGTCGGCGGCGGCGCTGCTCGGCCTGTGCGGCGGCGCGGTTTTGCTCGGCTGTCTTGGCATCGCCCGGATTTCAGAGCCTCGTCAGGTCGCCCGCGAGGAGCGGGCGGCAATGCGGGCGGAGCGCGTCAACGCCGATCTGCAGGACGCCGTAGCCCGCCTGCAGGACAAGCTCGCCCGGGCGGAGGGCGAGCGCAGCGAGGCCGAAAACCGGCTCTCCGCCCTTGCGGGGCAGGCCGCGGCATTGCGCGACCAGCTCGCCACTGCCAAGGCCAAGCTTGCCGCCGCGCAAGCCCTGGCAAACCCGTCTCGGCCTGCCCCGTCCGGACAGCCCGCGCCGAACCCGGACCGCATCGCGCGGCTGCAGCAGACGCTGGCGCGCCTGCGCCACGGCGTGCATGTGCTCGAGGCGGAGAGCGCGACCCTGGCGGCGCGCGTGAACAAGACGGAAGCCGACCGGGCCGAGCAGGACGCCCTCTATCGCCGCTATCAAGCCAGCCTCGCCGAGAGCCGCCGGGCGGCGCAGCGGCTCGGCCTCAGCGTGCCAGGTCGCTGACCAGCGAAAAGGCCGATTGGTGCCCGGCTTGGCCGCGGTAGATCTGCAGGTTTTCGAGCACGCGCTGCACGTAATTGCGCGTCTCGTCGACCGGGATCATCTCGATCCAGTCGACCATGCCGATCTTGCCGCCGCGCGGGTCGCCGTATTGCTGCAGCCATTGCTGCACCCGGCCGGGGCCGGCATTGTAGGCGGCGATGGCGAGCGCGTAGGAGCCGCCGAAATCGTCGATCAGGCTCTGCAGATAAGCGCGTCCCAGGCGAATGTTGTAGCTGCCGTCGGTAACGAGACGCTCGGCAGAGAAGGGCAGATTGATCTCGCTGGCGACGGTCTTGGCCGTTGCCGGCATCAGCTGCATCAGCCCGCGCGCGCCGACGGGGCTGAGCGCCTGCGGTTCGAACGCGCTTTCCTGGCGCATGACGGCCAGCAGCAGCGCATGCTCGGTGTTGCCGCCGCCGGGCAGGGCGATATCGGGATAACCGTGCCGCATCAGCGGCATGCCGGCGCGCACCGCGATCTGGGCGACGGCGATGCCGAGATCGGGGCGCCCCTCCTGCTCGGCAAGCCCGGCGAGCATGCCGAAATCGACCGCGCTCTTTGTCTCCTTCGCCAGATGCAGCAGGAAAGCCTTGCCGAATTCGGGATAGCCGGCGGCGAAAAAGAGCCGGATGGCGCGGACCAGCTCGTTGTCGTCGAAGCGCGCGCGCTGGGCAGCGGTGGGGACGGGTTCCGGGCCCGGATGCGGCGGCGCGTCCTGGCCGAGCTGATGAGCGGCGAGCTGACCGTAAAAAGTTGCCATGTGCCGGGCGCCGACGGCGAACCACTTCTCGGCCAGCGCCGATTTTCCTTCCGCCAAGGCGGCGCGCCCACCCCAATAGCCGGCCCGCGCCTTCGTGAAGGACGTTTCCGCCCGCGGCAGCATGCGCGAGAAATGATCGAAAGCGAGCGCCGGCTCCTTCATGAAATGCAAGGCGATGAAGCCGAGCAGAAACTCGGCCTCGGAATAGGCGTTGCCTCTAAGCCGGCCGTGCCGGGCGACGATCTTGTAGGCGAGATCGGGTTTGCCGTCGGCGAGAAGGCGGCGGGCGATGATTTGCCGTTCGCGCCACCAGGCGTCGGGATGGACCGGGTCGCCCCGCTCGGCGAGCAGGATCTGGCTCGCCGCGGCGATGTCGTCTTTCTTGCGATCCCATCGCACTTCGTCGAGCAATAGGCCCGGATCCGAGCGCAGCGACGCCGGAATGCGGGCGTAAAGGGCCGGTGCATCGGGCTTCATCGCCATCAAAGCCAGCCGCGTCTCGGCCAGCGCGCGCTCGTCCGGCGAAACCCGCTTCAGCATCCGGCGCGCCGCCTCGCTCTGGCCGTCCCAGAGGAGCCGGTCGAGACGCGCCGCATTGTCCTGCGGGCGAATCGCGGCGCCGTGGCGGGTGAGAAACGCCTTCTCGTCGACGGCTCCGAAATCACCGTTGATCCAGGCGTTCCGCAGCGCCGCCGTGCCGCCCGCGACATCGCCGCGGTCGAGCATGATCTCGGCCTGCCGCACCAGGCCCGCGGCGCTCACCGGCGGATAGCGCTGCAGCCACGCCTGCGCGACCGCGTCGGGCTGGCCGGACAGAGCCGCTTCGGCCTGCCGGCGCAGCGCCTTCTGACCCGGCCAGTCGGGGTTCTGCAGGATAAAGGTGCTGATGTCGGCAAAGCGCCCGTTCGGGCGCGAATGGATCAGATCCATCCAGTGCAGAACCTTGACCGCTACCGGATCCCCGATTCGGGCCGCCGCGGCATAGGCTCGCGGCCAATCGCCGTCATGGGCGGCGGCCATGGCCGCGCGCATCGCCGCGACATCGGCGATCGAGAGCGGCTTGACCTGTGCGACGGCGGCGCGGCGATTGCCGGCCGGGCTGGCGGCGGTCGCCGGCGCGGCGGCTTGGCGGGCGGCAGGGGGCGGCGGCGCGGCTCGAAGGCTGGCAGCCGGGGCTCGGGCGGTTTTGCCGTCGCCCGCCCGCTGAATGCCGGAAGCGAGCACGCAGATGCCGAGGGCAAAGGCCGTCAGGGTGCGGAAGACGGGAGTCAAGGCCGGCCGCTCCTTATTCCCGGGACAAAAATGAGGCAAAAGGCTGCTTACGTTTTTTCGACGCCGGCCGCAAGTCGCATCATCCCCTTTTTGCGTTCGCCTGTGGCGCGGGTCGGCAAGACAGGCGCGGGGGAAGCTGTTGAAGCGGGCCGGGGCGGGGACTATCGTTGGTGCGCTGTGCCGAATTCGGGAGGCAACGATGCTCAAAGGGTCGCTCGTCGCGCTGATTACGCCCTTCCGCAACGGAGCGGTCGATGAAACCGCGTTCCAGGATTTCGTGGCATGGCAGCTCGAGGAGGGCACGCACGGCCTTGTCCCGTGCGGCACGACCGGCGAATCGCCGACGCTCGAGGAGAGCGAACATCGCCGCCTGATCGCCTTGTGCGTCGAGGTGGCGGCGGGAAAGGTTCCGGTCGTCGCCGGCACCGGCTCGAATTCGACCGAACATACGATCGCGCTGACCCGACAGGCGAAAGCGGCCGGCGCCGATGCGGCGCTGATCGTATGCCCCTATTACAACAAGCCGACGCAGGAAGGCCTCTACCAGCACTTCAAGGCGGTTCACGACGCCGTCGATCTGCCGATCGTCATCTACAACATACCGGGCCGCGCCTCGGTCGACATGACGAATGCGACGATGGCACGGCTTGCCAAATTGCCGAACATCATCGGCGTCAAGGACGCGACCAATGATCTCTCGCGCCCGCTCAAGATGCGGGTCGAAATCGGCGCGGATTTCTGCCTGTTGTCCGGCGAGGACGCCACCGCCGTCGCCTATCTCGCGCAAGGCGGGCAGGGCTGCATCTCGGTCACCGCCAATGTCGCGCCGCGGCTGTGCGCCGATCTGCACGAGGCTTGGCAGCGCGGCGACATCGCGACCGTGCGCCGCCTCAATGAGCGTCTGTGCCCGTTGCACGAGGCGCTGTTCGCCGAAACCAGCCCAGCCCCGGTCAAATATGCGGTCTCGCTGCTGGGCCGGGCGAGCGCCGAGCTGCGCCAGCCGTTATGGCCGATCCTGCCGCAGACGCGGGAGAAGGTCGAACAGGCGATGCGCGCCGCCGGCATTCTGAATTGACGGGTCGCCCCCGCATGCCCGGCCGCGCATGAGAGCGGGCGACCGTTTTGTCGCGCAGAACCGCCGCGCCCGCCACGACTATCTGATCGAGGATACGATCGAGGCGGGTCTCGTGCTGCGGGGCACGGAGGTCAAGATGCTGCGGCAGGGGCAGGCGAGCATCACCGAGGCCTATGCCGACGAGGAGGGCGGCGAGCTCTATCTCGTCAACGCCAACATCCCCGAATATCCGGCCTCCGCCCATTTCAACCATGCGCCGCGGCGTCCCCGCAAGCTGTTGCTGCACAAGAAGGAGCTGAACCGGCTGTTGGGTGCGATCCGGCGCGAGGGGATCACCCTCGTGCCGCTGTCGATCTATTTCAATGCGCGCGGCCGGGCCAAGGTCGAGCTCGGGCTGGCGCGCGGCAAGCGCAAGGTGGACCGCCGTCAGGCCGAACGCGATCGCGACTGGCAGAGAAGCCGCGCCCGCATCCTGCGCGCGCACAACGCCTGATTCGGCCGCGTGATATCCAGGGGGTGGCCCGGGATAGGGCGGCTAGAAATGGATCTCGTACTCGGCCTGCCAGCGGATTGTCTCGCGCGGTGCCGCCGTCGTCAGCCCGAATAGGACTCCGGCATTCCATCTGAGGGCGCCCGGACCGAGCCGGGTCACGGTGCCGAACAGAACCGGGCCGAGACGCTGATCCCCGAGGAGGTGACCGGCGGGGTCGGGCGCGCCATAGGCCTGAAAGCCCGGTTCGATCGGCGTGCCGAGCGCGATCCGCGTCTCCCAGGCGTACAGAAAGTGCGGCCGCCCTTCGGCGTAGGAGCCCAGATCCTTCTCGACGAACAGGTTGACCGTGTCGATCGTGCCGAACATCTCCTTGCGCAGGATCGGCCCGAAGGTGGTTTCGTTCGGCGTCCTGGGCAGCATCGATTGTCCGTATTCGAAATAAAATCCGGCATCGAGCCAGTATTCCCCACGCTCGGTAAACTGGAAGACATTTTCGGAGGTGACTTGGCTGAAACTGGTCGGCTGGCCGGGACCGGGCGGGCGCTGTTGTTCCAATTCTAGCTCGGTGCGCCAGAACGGGGTCATGCCGTGTTCGAGCTCCTCGGTATAGCTCTGTTCGCCGCTGCGGGCGGCGATCGGGGCGTGGCCCCAGTCGCCGAGCGTCTCGACCGCGGTCTCGCCGAACTCCGCGTCCGGGTACCACACCTTGAAATCCGCCACGGCCGGGCCCGCGGCGGCAATGACGGCCGCGCCGATCAGCAGGGAAGATATGCGAATGATATGCATTCGCATTATCATGCCGATAGACCCCCCATTGCCGCGCCCCGCATGCCGATCCGGCTTTAATTCGCCGGCTCAGCTCGGCTCACGGACGCCCCCAGCGCCGGCGCCGGGGCGCGGCCCAACAGCCGCATCAGAGTGCCGATGACGAGGATCGTCGCGACGTAGAAGACGAGCTGAATGCCGGCAGGCTGCGCCGAATAGCCGATCAGCACATGCAGGACAAGACCGGGCAGGCTGCGCTCGGTCAGGATCGCGGAGGTGTTCCATACGGCATTGCCGAGCGCGGGCAGCAGGTTGGCCTGCATCAGGAAAGCCGCGCCTTGCGAGGCCATGCCGGCGGCCAGGAGCAGGATCAGCCAGCTCGTAACCGTGAACAGCCGCCGCAGCGGGATGGCGAGAAGCCCGAAATAGATCGCCGTGCCGATCGCCGCGCCGGCGGCAAGACCGAGCGCGCCACCCGCCAACATGCTGAGCCCGCCGACCCCGGTGCTGATGGCGATGCCGTACAAAAACAGCACGATCTCCGAGCCTTCACGCAATACCGCGACGCCGGCCACAAGAGCCAGTGCCGTCAGCGGCCGGCTTCCGGCCAGCACGGCTTTGCCGATGGTGCCGGCCTCGGCCGCCAATTCGCGACCGTGCCGGCTCATCCACACATTGTGCCAGCCGAGCATCGCCACCGCCGTGAACAGGATGGCGGCGTCGAACAGCTCCTGCCCGATGCCGTTGACCGCCGCGGCGATCGCATCGGCAAAAGCGGCGACCAGCATCGCCCCGAGGATCCCTGCCGCGGTCCCGCCCGCCACCCAGATCCCGCGCCGCGGCACCCCGCGGCTGGCGGCGAGCACGATGCCGATGACGAGAGCGGCCTCGAGAACCTCACGAAAGACGATGATCGCGGTGGCCAGCACGGCGCCCCCTATTTCACCACCAGATGACCCCGCGTCTGCGGGTGGAAATCGTCGAAAAACTCGTAGCGGCCCGGCTGCAGCGGTCCGACGAATACGCTGATCTGCTGGCCGGCGGTAACGATTTTCTCACGATGCAGCGCCGTGCTTTCGAATTCCGACGGCGTCGCATCCTGGTTGCGGACCAGCAACTCGACCTTGGTGCCGGCGGGGATTTGCACCTCGCTCGGAACAAAGCGATGGGATTTGATCGCGATCGCGACCTGCGGCATGTCGGCGAAAGCGGGCGCCGCCATGCTGGCGAGCAGCAGGACCATGGTCCAGGCGAGAGGGCGCATCGGCGAGCGTCTTGCAAATGCGAATTGTTCGCATAATAGCCGCGCCGGCCTCGGATGGCAAGCGGCGTATGCGCGGCAGAATGTCTCTTGCGCCCGCCTTCAGCCGCCGAGCCGGCCGGCGAGGGCGGCAAAGACCGCCTCGAACATCGCCGCGGTCAGCCTGCCCGTATTGGTATTGTAACGCGAGCAGTGATAGCTGTCGGCGAGCCACAGGCCGTCGGCAAGGGCGTAGAGGCGGCCGTGGACGAACGGGAAGCGCGCGCGGGAGAAGCCGAGTGCGGCCAACACCGCATGATGAGCGACAGCCCCCAACGCGAGGATCGCCCGCAACCGCGGCATGCTCGCGATCTCGGCGGCCAGGAACACCCGGCAGGCGGCGATTTCGCCCGGCTCGGGCCGGTTTCGCGGCGGCACGCAGCGGACGGCGTTGGTGATGCGCACGCGCCGCAGCCGCAACCCGTCATCCGCCCGGGCCTCATAGCGGCCCTCGGCAAAACCGAACTTGTCGAGCGTCCGATAGAGCAGCTCGCCGGCATAGTCGCCGGTGAAGGGGCGCCCGGTCCGGTTTGCCCCCTTGAGGCCCGGCGCCAATCCGACGATCAATACCTCCGCCTCCCGATCGCCGAAGGAGGGGACCGGCGCGTTAAACCAGTCCGGATGGCTGTCCCGCTGGATTTGGCGGTAGGCGACAAGGCGCGGGCAGAGCGGGCAGTCCGGCGGGGGAAGCGCCGACCCCTTCCCGGTCACGGATTTTCGGCGGGCTCGGTGCGCGGCCGGTGGGCGTCTTCGCGCGGATGATGGTTGCGCATGATATGCGGCAGCAGATCCTGCAGGTCGATGAAATTATCGGCCTGTCGGCGCAGATCGTCCGACACCATTGGCGGCGAGGAGCGGATCGTCGATACGACCGAAACGCGCACCCCCTTGCGCTGCACCGCCTCGACCAAGCGCCGGAAATCGCCGTCGCCCGAAAACAGGACGGCGTGATCGATGTATTGCGCCATTTCGAGCATATCGATCGCCAGCTCGATGTCCATGTTGCCCTTGACGCGGCGGCGCCCCATCGCGTCGGTGAACTCCTTGGTCGGCTTCGTCACCATCGTATAGCCGTTGTAATCGAGCCAGTCGACGAGCGGCCGGATCGGGGAATACTCCTGATCCTCCACCAACGCGGTATAATAGAAGGCCCGTATCATCCGCCCTTTCTCCCGGAACAGCTCGAGCAATCGCTTATAGTCGATGTCGAAGCCGAGGCCGCGGGCGGCGGAATAGAGGTTGGCGCCGTCAATGAACAAAGCGAGACGCTCTTGCGGATAGAAAACCATTGAGATGAATGCCCCATCGGATCCGATAATGCCGGCGAGTGTCATACACCGCGCTCGATCTCGTCAAGCGCCCCACGGCGCGGAGAAGCCGAGGTGATCCTGATCGGCATCGGCAGCAATCTGGAAAGCGCCCGCTTCGGCCCGCCGCGCGAAATCGTCGCGGCCGCTCTGGCCGCTCTCGCAGGCGAAGGCGTGCGGATCTGCGCCCGCTCCCACTGGTATGCCAGCGCGCCGGTGCCGCCCGCCGACCAGCCGTGGTTCGTCAACGGGGTGGCGGCGCTGGCGACCGGCCTCGACGCGGGCGCGCTGCTGTCCCTGTTGCAGGGAATCGAGGCCCGCTTCGGGCGCGTACGCGGAGCCCGCAACGCCGCGCGGACCCTCGATCTTGATCTGCTCGACTATGACGGAGCGGTGGTCGAGACGCCCTTCTTGATATTGCCGCATCCGCGCCTGCACCAGCGGCGATTCGTGCTCGTCCCGCTGCTCGAGATCGCGCCGCATTGGCGTCACCCGCGGTCGGGCCAAAGCGCAAGCGCGCTGCTGTTGCAAATTCCGGCGCCGGAGCAGCCGCTGTACCGGCTGTCGGAGTGATCCTGAAGAGTGTCCCGAACGATTGTCCCGAAAGGGGCGGCTCGTTATAACGCGCCGCTTGCTTTGCCGGCAAAACTGCGATGAGCATGTACGAGACCGCCCGCCTGAACATGATCGAGCACCAGCTGCGCCCGAACAAGGTCACCGACGAGCGCGTGCTGGCCGCGTTCAACGGCATCCGCCGCGAACTGTTCGTGCCCGAAAAGTTGCGCGGGATCGCCTATATCGACGAGGATTTGCCGCTCGGCGGCGGCCGCTACATGATGGAGCCGCTGGTGGCGGCGCGGCTCATCCAGGCCGCCGCGCTCGGGCGCGCCGAGATGGCGCTCGTTGTCGGCGCCGGCAGCGGCTACGAAGCGGCGGTGATGGCGATGCTGGGACGTGCGGTGGTCGCTCTCGAGCAGGATCCGCAGCTGGCGAGAAGGGCCCGCGCCGCGCTGGTCGAACACGGCCTCGCCGCGGTCAGCGTCGTCGAGGGGCCGTTGCGCGAGGGCTGGCGACCGCGCGCGCCTTATGATGTGATCCTGTTCGGCGGGGCGATCGCCGAGGTGCCGGCCGACATCAAGGAACAGCTCGCCGAAGGCGGCCGGCTTGTGGCCGTGATCAAGCCCGAAGACGCTCCCGGTCGCGCCGTGCTGATGATGCGGACCAACGGCTTGTTCGGGCGGCGCTTGCTGTTCGACGCCGCAACCCCGCTGTTGCCGGGCTTTGCGCCCGAACCCGCTTTCGTCTTCTGACGGCCGCGACGGTTGTGGGCGTCGTGCGGCGAGCGGTGTTCGGCACTTGTCATCAACTTCTGGTATATTAGCGAAAGTACCGATATTCCATGCTCCGCAAGCCCTGCCGATCTAAGGCCGCGATGCCCGCAGACGATTCCGCCCCCGAGCGATCCCGCGAGGCGAGCACGGCGCGGCGCCTCCGCCCGACCGCAACGGCGGCGCTCGCCGCTGTTCTGCTGGCCTTGCCCTGCGCCCCCGCCGCGGCGGAATCGCTGACCGAGGCGCTCGCCTTTGCCTACTACAACAATCCGCAGCTGCTGGCGCAGCGCGCGCTGTTGCGGGCGACCGACGAGCAGGTGCCGCAGGCGCTGGCGAATTGGCGGCCGACCGTCACCTTCACCGGCCAGGCCGGGTACAGCGCTTCCGAGTTCCAGCAGAAGCATTTCCCGAACTCGTATGCGCATCTCACGCCGTGGTCCCTCGATCTGCGCGTCACCCAGCCGCTCTATCGCGGCGGCCGCACGGTGGCGCAGACCCGCCAAGCAATCAACACGGTCGAGGCGCAGCGGGCGCAGACCCTGGCGGTCGAAACCGCGGTGTTCCAGGCCGTCGTCCAAGCCTATCTCGACGTCGTGCGCGACCAGACCCTGGTCGAGGTCGACCGCAACAACGAAGCGGTGCTGCGCCAGCAATTGGCGGCGACGGAGGCGCGTTTTCGCGTCGGCGAGGTGACCCGCACCGATGTCGCGCAGGCCGAGGCCTCGCTCGCCCAGGCCACCGCCACCCGCATCGCCGCCGAAGGCACGCTCGAAACCAGCCGCGCCGAATATGCCCGCGCGGTCGGGCATCCGCCCGGCCGGCTCGTCTTTCCGCGCAGCCTCCCGGCGCTGCCGGCCACCCGCCGGGAGGCCCTGGACCTCGCCGCACACGACAATTTCAGCGTGATCGCGGCGAATTTCACGGAACTGGCCGCACGCGACAATGTCGATGTCGTGCGTGGCCAATTGCTGCCGCAGATCTCGGTGGTCGGCGAGCTTACCCGCGGCTTCGACCAGTCGACGCTGTTGAAGAACGTAACCTCGACGCAGGCCTCGATCACGGCGCAGATGACGGTGCCGCTCTATGAAGGCGGCGCGATCTATTCGCAGACCCGCCAAGCCGAGCAGACGGTCGGGCAGCGCCTCTCCCAGGTCGATGACGCGCGCCGGGCGGCGGTGCAGACCGCGACCGACAATTGGGAGACATTGCGCGCGGCGCGCGCCAGCATCGCCTCGTTTCAGGCCGCGGTGCGGGCGGCCCAGATCGCGCTGCAGGGCGTCGAACAGCAGGCGCTGGTCGGGACCGCCACCACGCTCGACGTGCTGGTGCAAAATCAGATGTTGTTCACGGTCGAATCGCAGCTTGTCGTCGCCCAGCACGACGCCGCCCTCGCCGCGTTCAATCTCGCCGCCGCGGTCGGGCGCCTGATCGCTCCCGATCTCAAGCTGCCGGTCAAGCTCTACGACATGGACAAGCATTACAGAGAGGTCAAGAACAGCTGGATCGGCTTCCGCGGCGGCCTGTCGGAATGAGGAACCGTCTTTGCGGCCGCGCCGTCGCGATTTCTTGACCCCTCCTGTTGTCCTTTCGCGAGCGGAGACGAGGGTTTTGAAAGGGGCCACCAGATCCTTATGGATAAACCCGGCGAGTTTTGCTTAGGTTGGCGGAAGGCTTCATCTTTATCGGTTGTTTCGATGTCGGATGCAAAACCTCAGCCGGAACCCTCGATGGAAGAAATTCTCGCCTCGATCAACCGCATCATCGCCGATGAAAAAAAGCCGGGCGATGCGGCGGCGCCTCCCAGAGCGGGGCGGCAGGACGACGTGCTCGAACTGACCGACGCGGTCGGCGAGGACGGCACGGTGCGGCGGATCGAGCCGAAACTGTCGGTCGGCGAGCCGGCCGCCGACCGCATCGAGCCGCAGCCGCCGCGCATTGCGGCCGGCGAGCCGCCGCCGGCCGCCGCGCCGAAACTCGATCCCGGGGTCCGGGATCATCTCCTGTCCGCGGCGGCGGCGGGGGTGGCCGCCGCCGCCTTGGGCCGGCTGGCGGCGGCGCCGCGGGCGAACCGGGAGCCCGAGGAGCAGCGGCGCACGGAAGGCGCGCCGGCACTGCACACGCTGGAGGATATCGTCCGCGAGGCCCTGCGGCCGCTGTTGCGCTCCTGGCTCGACGAGCATCTACCCGCGCTTGCGGAAAAGCTGGCCCGGGAAGAGATTGCGCGCATCGTGCAGGAGGCGGGACTGCGCTGACGCGCTCCCCGCGGCGGGAAGCGGATTGCCCTTGCGCTTCTTGCCGGGGCGGCGAGGCGGCCTTGTAGAGTCTGCCTGCGGACATAGGGATCCCAGCCGGAACGGGTACGGCGATGCTTGACAAGACCTTCGATCCCGCCGCGGTCGAGGCGCGGCGCTATCGGCAGTGGGAGCGCTCGGGCGGCTTTGCCGCCGATCCGGCGAGCGCGAAGCCGCCCTATGCGATCATGATGCCGCCGCCGAACGTGACCGGCAGCCTGCATATGGGGCATGCGCTGACCTTTACGCTGCAGGATATCCTGGTCCGTTATCACCGCATGCGCGGCTACGACGTCTTGTGGCAGCCCGGCACCGATCATGCCGGCATCGCCACCCAAATCGTCGTCGAACGCCAGCTCGCCGAGGAGGGCGTCAGCCGCCGGCAGCTGGGGCGGCAGGCTTTTGTCGAACGCGTATGGGCATGGAAGGAAAAATCGGGCGGGCTGATCACCCGCCAATTGCGCCGCCTCGGCGCCTCGCCCGATTGGCGGCGCGAGCGCTTCACGCTGGATGCGGGGCTCTCGGCCGCGGTGCGCCGCGTCTTCGTCACGCTCTACCGGCAGGGGCTCATCTATCGCGACAAGCGGCTCGTCAATTGGGATCCGGTCCTGCACACCGCAATCTCCGATCTCGAGGTCGACAACCGCGAGACCCGGGGCCGCCTCTGGTACATTCGCTATCCGCTTGCCGACGGATCCGGACGCTTTATCGTCGTGGCCACGACGCGTCCGGAGACGATGCTCGGCGACACCGCCGTCGCCGTCCACCCCGGTGATCCGCGCTTTGCCGATCTGATCGGCAAAAGCGTGCGGCTGCCGCTCGCCGATCGCCTGATCCCGATCATCGCCGACGAGCACGCCGATCCGCACACCGGCAGCGGCGCGGTCAAGATCACGCCGGCCCACGATTTTGCCGATTTCGAAGTCGGCCGCCGGCACGCTCTGCCGCTGATCAACATCTTCGACGAGGATGCCCGGCTCAACGATGCCGTGCCGCCGGCCTATCGCCGGCTCGATCGCTTTGCGGCGCGCGACAAGGTGCTCGCCGAGCTTGCGAAGCTCGGCCTGATCGACAGGGTCGTCGAGCACACGCTGATGGTGCCGCACGGCGACCGCTCGGGCGCGGTCATCGAGCCGTGGCTGACCGATCAGTGGTTCTGCGATGCCAAGGCCCTCGCCGGGGCGGCGATCGCCGCGGTCGAGAGCGGCCGTACCCGCTTCGTGCCGCGCCAATGGGAAAACACGTTCTATGAGTGGATGCGCAACATCCAGCCGTGGTGCATCTCGCGGCAGTTGTGGTGGGGGCACCAGATCCCGGCCTGGTACGCTCCGGACGGGAGCGTGTTCGTGGCCGAAACCGAGCAGGAGGCCCGCCGCGAGGCGGCCGCCCGCTACGGCGAGCCGGTGGAGCTGCGCCGCGACGAGGATGTGCTCGATACCTGGTTCTCCTCGGCGCTGTGGCCGTTCTCGACGCTGGGCTGGCCCGAACCGACCCGCGAGCTGGCGCGCTACTATCCGAGCGACGTGCTCGTCACCGGCTTCGACATCATCTTCTTCTGGGTCGCCCGGATGATGATGATGGGCCTCCATTTCCTCGGCGAGGTGCCGTTCCGCACGGTCTATATCCATGCCCTGGTGCGCGATGCGCGCGGTCAGAAGATGTCGAAGTCGCGCGGCAATATCGTCGATCCCCTCGAGCTGATCGACCGCTATGGCTGCGACGCGCTGCGCTTCACCCTGGCGGCGCTGGCCGCGCCCGGACGCGACATCAAGCTCGCCGAGAGCCGGGTCGCGGGCTATCGCAATTTTGCGACCAAGCTGTGGAACGCCGCGCGCTATGCCGAGATCAATGCGTGCGCGTTCGTCGCCGGGTTCCGGCCGCAGGACTGCCGCCTGACGGTCAATCGCTGGATTGCCGGCGCGACGGCCTCATGCGCGGCCGCCGTCTCGGCCCATCTCGACGCCTTCCGCTTCGATGAGGCGGCAAACCGGCTTTACCAGTTCGTCTGGGGCACATTCTGCGACTGGTATCTGGAATTCACGAAGCCGATCCTGGCTGGCGAGGATCGGGCGGCATGCGCCGAAACCAGGGCCATGACGGCCTGGGTGCTGGGCCATATCGTGCATCTGCTGCACCCGATCATGCCCTTTGTCACCGAAGAGCTGTGGGAGCATCTGGCCGGCCGGGAGGCCGGCCTGTTGCTGACCGGGGCCTGGCCCGAGTTTCCGCCGGACATTGCCGATCCGGCGGCGGCGGCCGAGATGGAATGGGTCGTCGCGGCGATCGCGGCGCTGCGCGCGGTGCGCGCCGAATTGCGCGTGCCGCCGGCGGCGCGGGTGCCGCTGCTCGTCAAGGATGCCGAGCCCGCCGCCTGGCGCCGGATCCTGGACCACCGCGAACATCTGATGCGTCTGGCGCGGGTCGAGAGGATCGAAGCGGTCGATGATGTGCCCGGCGGAGGGGTCCAGAGCGTCGTCGAGGGCGCGACGCTGATCCTCGAGCTTGGCGGCATTGTCGATCTCGCCCGCGAGAAGGCGCGGCTCGAGAAGGAGATCGCCCGCCTCGACGCGGAAATCGGCAGGATCGCCGCAAAGCTCGCCAATCCCGACTTTCTGAGCAAGGCCCGCTGCGAGGTCGTCGAAGAGCAGCGCGAGCGCGAAGCCGAAGCAACCAGCGAGCGCGCGCGTCTGAAAGCGGCCTTCGACCGGATCTCAGCCGCCTGACCGCCGCGGCGACCGCGCCTTGGGTTGCCGCTCCGCCCTTGGCGGATGCCGGCGGCGCCAGCGCCTCCGCCATGCGGTTTGTCGGGATGCCGCCCATATCATGCACGATCGCTCGCTAGTCGGGAGAGCCGCCCCATGACCTTGCATGCCGCCGATCTGGTTCCGGCCGGGCTTGTTCCGCCGGCACGGGAGGAGCAGGTGCGGCGCGTGGCCGAGAAATTCGCCGTGGCGGTGAGCGCGGAGATGGCGGCGTTGATCGATCCCGCCGATCCTGCCGATCCGATCGCGGCGCAATTCATTCCGAGCGCCGCCGAGCTTGAGAGCGCCCCCGAAGAGCGGGCCGACCCGATCGGCGACGCGCGCTGGTCTCCGCTCCCCGGCATCGTCCATCGCTATCCCGATCGCGTGCTGCTGAAGCCGCTGCTGCTGTGCCCGGTCTATTGCCGCTTCTGCTTCCGCCGCGAGACGGTCGGCAAGAAAGGAGCGGTGCTCGGGCCCGCCGCGCTCGCGCGCGCCTTTGCCTATATCCGCGAGCGGCCGCAGATCTGGGAGGTCATCGTGACCGGCGGCGACCCGTTCCTGTTGTCGCCGCGCCGTCTTGCCGCCATCGTGCGCACTTTGGACGCAATCCCGCATCTGGCGGTCATCCGCTTTCATACCCGCGTGCCGATCGTCGATCCCGGCCGGGTCGGAACCGCGCTGGTCGCCGCCCTCGCCGCGGAGAAGGCCGTCTATGTCGTGCTCCACGCCAACCATCCGCGCGAGCTGACCGCGGCGGCGCGGGCCGCCGCGCAGCGCCTGGTCCGGGCCGGGATCCCGCTGCTGTCGCAGACGGTGCTGTTGCGCGGCGTCAACGACGATGCGGCGGTGCTGGAAGCGTTGTTCCGCGGGCTCGTCGCGATGCGGGTCAAGCCCTATTACCTGCATCATGCCGATCTGGCGCCCGGCACCGCCCATTTCCGCACCGGCATCGCCGAAGGCCAGAGCCTCGTCAAGGCCTTGCGCGGTCCGGTATCGGGGCTGTGCCAGCCGACCTATGTGCTCGATATTCCCGGCGGTTACGGCAAGGTGCCGATCGCGCCGTCGGCGGCGCGCCGGGCGGGCGAGGCGGGTTGGCTGATCGAGGATCCCGCCGGTGGGGTCCACCCCTATCCGCCCGATCCGGGCATCGAACGGGGGTGAGGACGGCATCGCCGTTTTGCGCGATACGGGAATTGCATCACCGGCCGGCGCGCATCTCGATGGTACGGAACGCGGCGCGCGCTTCAGAGTTTGGTAAATAGCGCCCGCGACCGTCGGCGCGATCGTTTTATGGAGACCATCGATGAAAAAGCTGATCCTCGCGACAGCCTCGGTGCTCGCACTGGGTCTGGCGGCAAGCGGCGCCGGCTATGCCGAGCAGCCGGCCAATACCGTGCAGCTTCCGCAGAGCGGCCAGCCCGCAGCGGCGATGCCGGCCGCCCCGGCCGCGCCGTCCAATGCGACGACGGCGCCGCAACCGATGCGGGCGGCCGCCGCGCCGAGAGTGACGCGCACCCAGCTGCGACAGGTGCAGCAGGAGCTGAAGAGCGCGGGTCTCTACAAGGGCCGGATCGACGGCCTGATGGGCCCGCAGACCCGTCATGCCGTCGCCCAGTTCCAGCAGCAACACGGTCTGCGGCAGACGGGCAGGCTCGACCGGCAGACTTTGGCCGCCCTTCTTAAAACTCCGAGCGCAGGCAGCGCCGGCTCGGGCATGATGTCCAGCCCGCAGCCCTCGAATGCCGGCGGCAGCGATAACGAGACCGGGCAGCCCGGCGGCGGCCCGAGCCAGCCAGCCCCCTCCACCCAGCAATAACCCGCTCCCGCACCGGCCCGGCGGCAATCCCCTGCCGGCCCTCTGCGCAGTTCCCGGGCCGGGGCGGGAGAGCCGCAGGCACGGGCCGCCGGGCAGCGCCGACCTCAAGAAGCGGGTTTCAAGCCGCCAATTCGCACCAGATCGGGGTATGGTCGGAAGCGCGCTCCTTGCCGCGTGGCCCTTTGTCGATGTCGCAGGCGACGATGCGATCGACCGCCTGCGGGGACAGCAGCAGGTGGTCGATCCGCAGCCCCTCGTCGCGATGCCACCGCCCTTCCTTGTAATCCCAGTAGGTGTAGCGGTGCGGCTCGCGATGAAAAACGCGAAAGGCGTCGAAAAGACCGAGGTAGAGCAGCGCGCGGAACCGCGAACGGCTTTCCGGCCGGCACAGCGCATCCCCCCGGAAGGCAGCCGGATCGTACACGTCCTCATCCGTCGGGCAGACATTGTAGTCGCCGGCCAGCACGAACGGGCTCTCCTCCCGCAGCAACGTCCGCGCGTGCGCATGGAGCCGTTCCATCCAGGCGAGCTTGTAGGCGAACTTGTCGGTGCCGACGGGATTGCCGTTCGGCAGATACAGCGAGGCGACGCGAACCTCGCCAAAAACGGCCTCGAGATAGCGCGCCTGATCGTCCTCGGGGGCGCCGGGAAGACTCCTCCTGACCGCCTCGGCCGGGCGCTTCGAGACGAGCGCCACGCCGTTGTAGGAGCGCTGGCCGACGGCCTCGGCGTGATAGCCGAGCTTTTCGATCGCGGCCGTCGGGAATTCCTCGGCCAGGCACTTCGTCTCCTGCAAACACAGGACATCGGGCTCGGCCGCGGCGAGAAACGCCAGCAGGTGCGGCAGCCGGGCCTTGACCGAATTGACGTTCCAGCTGGCGATCTTCACGCCCGCCCCCGAGGGGCCTTTCAGGCGATCGAAAAAGAATTGCCGCAGCCGCAGGACGAGGCCGCGTTCGGATTGCGAATCTGGAACGAGGCCCCGATCAGATCCTCGACGAAATCGATTTCGGCGCCGTCGAGGAATGTCAGCGAAACGCTGTCGACGACGACCGCGACGCCGTCCTTTTCGAACAGCACGTCGTCTTCATGGCGTTCGTCGTCAAACGAGAAGCCGTACCGGAAACCGGAGCAGCCGCCGCCCGAGACGGCGACCCGCAGGAAGGCATTCTCGCAATGTTCCTGCTCTTTCAGCATCGCGATGCGGCGCGCGGCATTGTCGGTCACGGTGATCCGCCGCTCGGCAACCCCGCTGTCGCTTTCGGCCATCGGCTGATTGCTCCTTCTTGAACGCTGCCGCTCAATTTAGGGAGCGGCCGCCGCGTGTCAAACCGTCGCTCACGCGATATTGCCGAACCCCCCGGCCCGGGCGGCATCGATCGCCGCTACACGCCGCCCGGCACGGGGCTATCCGGCCCCGCCGCCGATCGGCTAGAGTGCGCAGAAAACGGGAGCCTGAGGATGTTGCCCACCCTTGCCGAGACCCCCGCCGGGAAGCAGAAGCTCGACAAGCTCGCCTGCCTTGCGGCGCTGGAGCGCAAGGTGCTGTGGCTGTCGACCTGGATGATCCATCACGCCAACCACCTGCGGCCGAACCGCGACGGGCTCAAGGTCGGCGGCCATCAGGCCTCGAGCGCCTCCGTGGCGACATTGATGACGGCGCTTTATTTCGACGTGCTGCGACCGCAGGACCGGGTCGCGGTCAAACCGCACGCGGCGCCGGTGTTTCATGCGATCCAGTATCTGCTCGGCCGCCAAAGCCGCGACCAGCTCGAGCGCTTTCGCGCCTTCGGCGGCGCCCAGTCCTATCCTTCGCGCACCAAGGACGGCGATATCGTCGATTTTTCGACCGGCTCGGTCGGGCTCGGAGTCGGGATGACGTTGTTCGCCTCCCTTACCCAGGACTATTTGCGGTTGAAGGGCCTGATACCGAGCACGGACGCACCGGGCCGCATGGTCGCGCTGGCCGGCGATGCCGAGCTCGATGAAGGCAATATCTTCGAAGCGCTGCTCGAAGGCTGGAAGCACGACGTGCGCAACCTCTGGTGGATCATCGATTACAATCGCCAGAGCCTCGACGCGGTCGTCTCCGACCGGCTGTTCGGCCGCATCGACGCGATGTTCGAGATGATGGGCTGGCGCGTCGTCACGCTGAAATACGGGCGCCTGCTGGAGAGGGCCTTTGCCCGGCCCGACGGCCATCATCTGCGCGAATGGATCGACGCCTGTCCCAATTCCCTATACTCGGCGCTCGTCTTCAAGGGCGGGGAGGGGTGGCGCGAGCATCTGCACCGCGATCTCAATCGCTATCCCGGGATCCGGGCGATTCTCGACGAGCATGACGATGCGGCGCTGCATCGCCTGATGACCAATCTCGCCGGCCATGATCTGGGATCGGTGCTGGCCGCCTTTCACGCCGTCGCCGACGATCGGCCGACCTGCTTTATCGCCTATACGATCAAAGGCTACGGGCTGCCTTTCGCCGGTCACAAGGACAATCATGCCGGGCTGATGAACCTGCAGCAGATGGCGGCCTTTCAGCGCAGCATGAAGGTGCCGCCGGGGGCCGAATGGGATCCCTATGCCGGCCTCGACCTGCCGCCGGAGCAGCTGGCCGCCTTTCTCGCGGATGTGCCGTTGGTGCGCGGCGGTGCGCGCCGGCACGAGGCGCCGCGCGTGCCGGTGCCGGCGCGTTTGCCGCAACTGCGCGCAAATCGGCTGTCGACCCAGGAAGCCTTTGGCCGCCTGCTCGGCGAGATCGGCGCCGGCAAGACGCCGCTGGCCGAGCGCATCGTCACGACCTCGCCCGATGTGACCGTCTCGACCAATCTCGGTCTCTGGGTCAACCGCCGCGGCCTGTTCGACCGTGCCGAGCGCGCCGACACCTTTCGCGAAGAGAAGGTGGTCTCGGCGCAGCGCTGGGCGATGTCGCCGGCCGGCCAACACATCGAGCTCGGCATCGCCGAGAGCAACCTGTTTTTGCAGCTTGCCGCGCTTGGCCTCGCCGGGCCGCTGTTCGGCGCAAGGCTGCTGCCGATCGGCACGTTGTACGACCCGTTTATCAAGCGCGGCCATGATGCGCTCAATTACGCCTGCTATCAGGATGCGCGCTTCATCATCGTGGCGACCCCGTCCGGGATCACATTGGCGCCGGAGGGCGGCGCCCATCAATCGATCGGCGAGCCGCTGATCGGCCTCGCCCAGCCCGGGCTGACGAGCTTCGAGCCGGCCTTTGCCGACGAGCTGGCGGTGATGCTGCGCTGGGCTTTCGAAGAGATTCAGGCGGAGGAGGGCGGGTCCGTCTATTTCCGGCTGTCGACGCGACCGATCGTGCAGCCCGAGCGCGACATCGACGATGCTCTCGCGCAGGCGATCATCGCGGGCGGCTACTGGCTGCGCCCGCCGGCGCCGGGGGCGGAGTTCGCTCTCGCTTATTGCGGGGCGGTCGCTCCCGAGGCGCTTGCCGCCTATGAGGCGCTGCTCGAGGACATCCCGCAGGCCGGACTGCTGGCGGTGACCTCGCCCGATCGCCTGCATCGCGGCTGGCGAACGGCACGCCGGTGCGGCGAAACAAGCGCCGCTGAAAAACTGCTGCAGCCCCTCGCGCCGGGGGCGGCGCTCGTCACCGTCGGCGACTTTCACCCGGCGACATTGTCCTGGCTCGGCGCCGTTGCCGATGTCGCAATCGTCCCGCTCGGCGTCGACCGGTTCGGCCAGTCCGGCGACATTCCCGATCTGTACCGCGCCTACGGCATCGATACCGAAGCCATTCTCGACGCCGCCGCGCGCGCCTGCCTGCTCGCCTCCGGCCGGCGCCGGCAGCGCTGAGGCCGCAGCTCACCCGCTCCCCGGCGGGCTTTCGCCGCCGGCGCAAGGGCGGGTGAGGAGCGCGCTCACGGGCGGCCGCCGGTCAGGCCGCGGCCGGGGCGGCCTGCCGTTTGGCAAAATCGCGGATTTCGTCGAGACCCTCGCTCGCCCGCCGGCGCAGCACCTCGGCGGCGTCGGCGCCGACCTTGGCCGCCAGCATCGTGATCTCGCGCCCGTGATTGACGCTCTTTTCGAGCATCTGCTTGGCGTATTCGGTGTTTTTGGCGATGCGCTCCTCGGCGGAAGCCGGTTGGGCGAGATCGCGCAGCAGCGCCGTCATGTCCTCGATCGATTGCTTGGCCATCTCGATCTGCTTGCGGGCGACCGCTTGTACGCCGTCGACGGCCACTTGGTTGGCCTGGGTCAGCGCCTCGATATTGCGGCGCTGACAGGCCAGCCACGCATCGATGTCGATCGGACGAAAGCGGAAATCGGCCATGAACTTGGTCACATCGAAATCAAAAAAGCTCGAACGGGCATCGGCCATTGCTGCGGTTCCGGTCTGGTGGGGTTGCGGATTTGTGCACTGCACAATGAACCTATATCGGTCATCGATCGGGCGGGGTCAAGCCCCCGATCGCGGGTCCGGCCCAATCAGGCCGGGGCGGTCTGCGGCGGCCGCTCGAGCGGCAGCAGCCAGCGCTCGATCCGGCGCAAGCGCGCATCGAGCGCCGCCATCGTCTGCGCCAGATCGGGCGAGTCGTCGCGCTGCCATACCCGCATGGCCGCAAGATAGGCCCCGGCTGCGAGCCGGACCGCGATCGCGCCGGCAATGCCGGTGGTCGAAATCTCCGCCGCTTCGAGCATCCAGCGCATCGATCGCGACAGCGCGGCGGCGGCGCAAACAGCCGCGGCCGGATCGCGGGGCAGCTCGCGAGCCAAGGTCGCGATCGCCGCTTTGTGCGGCGCGAGCGCGTCGAATCGCCGCATCAGCAGGTCGAACAGCCGATCGCGCGGACGCTCGTCCGGCTCGGCCGCCGGCGGCTCCCTGAGAACGGCCTCGTCGATCCGCCGGAAAAGGGCGCCAAGGATCGCCTGTTTCGATCCGAACAGGCGGTAGACCTGGAGAATCGGCAGCCCGGCCTCGCGCGCAATCGCGGCAAGGGTAAGCCGCCGCCATCCCTCGCCGGCGATCAGGGCGAGCGCGGCATCGAGGATGCGCTCGTTCTCGCTCGGCGCGCGGGCCGCCGACGCAGCGCCGTCCCGTCGCGCGCCGCGCGCCCTGCGCGCCATCCTCTCAGCTCGCTAGCTGGCGCGAGCGCCGCGCCGCCGCAGCGACGGCGCGGCCGATCAGGTGAATGAGACCGTCGGCGCCGGTCAGCACGGCCATGGCCGCCTCGGTGGTGCCGCCGGGGCTTGTCACGTCGGCGCGCAACCGTTCCGGGCTCTCCGGCGACAGCCACGCCAGCTCGCCCGCTCCGGCGACCGTGCTGCGCGCCAGCCGCAGGGCGAGAGCGGCCGGCAGCCCTTCGGCCGCGCCGGCGCGCGCCAGGGCCTCGATCAACAGGAAAACATAGGCGGGACCGCTGCCGGATACGGCCGTCACCGCGTCCATCAGCGCTTCGTCGTCGACCCAGGCGCTCTCGCCGATTGCGGCCAGAAGCCGCTCGCAGAGCCGGCGTTGCCGCTCGCTCACCCGCGCCCCGGCGCAGGCGACGGTGATGCCGCGGCCGATCGCGGCCGGCGTGTTCGGCATCGCCCGCACCAGGGCGGCCGGACCGAGATGGCGGGCGATGCCGGCCATCGTCTTGCCCGCAGCGATCGATAGAAACAGCGTCTCGGGCCGCACCCAGCGGCGGTAGGCCGGCAGCACGCCGTCGATGATCTGCGGCTTCACCGCCAGGACGACCACCTCCGGCCTCATCTCTTCGGGCAGGGCGTCGGGCGCGCGGTGCCAGGATATGCCGGCGGTTTCGGCGAACTCCGCCGGCGCTCCCGCCGGCTCGACGACGACGTAATGCGCCGCCGCGCCGCCCTTGAGCCAGCCGCGCAGCATCGCGCTTCCCATCTTGCCGCAGCCGACGAGGACCAGCGTATCCAGGGCGGCGGCCACGGCGCGGCTCCCGCTCAGGCCTCGGCGACCGGGTCGATCATCGCCGCCACGATCGCTTGTTCGGCCGGTTTGCCGCCGACAAGGACCAGATGAAACGCCGGGTAGAAGCGCTCGCACTCGGACAGCGCGATCTCGAGCAGATCCTCGATCTGCTCGCCGCTGAGCCCCGGAATGCCGCGCAACAACACGCCATGCCGATATGCCGGAGAGGCCCCCTCGCCGGACAGGTCGAAATGGCCGATCCAGATCTTCTCGTTGATCAGGGCCAACAGCTCGTAGACGGCGGCGCGGCGCCGCTTTGGCGGCTTGATGTCGAGAGCGCAGGAGAAGTGCAGCAGGCCGATCTCTTCCTGCCATAGAAATTCAAGGCGATAGTCGCACCAGCGGCCGGAGGCCTCGACCGACAATTCCTCCTCGCTGATGCGCTCGTGCGTCCAGTCGTTGGCGGCGACGATTTCCTGAACGAGATCGAGAGGGTTGCCGAAGAACGGGGTCGACTCGGCAACGGAGGTAGAGATCATCGGGTTCTCCGCGGGCGGGACGGCAGCACGGCACCGCACATCGACCGGCGGCGGACCGTATGCTGCGGCAGCGCGCCGACGATTGCGGCAAAGCTGCCAAAGTGGAAGAAAGGACGCAAGCCGGGATCCCGGTTGATCAGGATTGCGCGCTTGCAGGATCTGGTTGTACCGCCTCGGCGGCTGTCGCGGCGAGCCGCGATTCGAGCGCGGCAAGCCGCTTGGCGAGCTCCTCCTGTTCGGCGCGGGCCTTTGCCGCCATTGCCTTGACCGCCTCGAACTCCTCGCGGCTGACCAAGTCCATGCCGGCAAGCACGCGTTCAAGCTGCTCGCGCAGCCGCGCTTCGACCTCGCTCTTGACCCCCGACAGGGTGCCGAGCGCGCCTGCGGCGACGCGCGCGAGATCGTCGAGGAGGCGGTTCTGGGTCTGCATCTGGCCCTCCGCGGCGCGGTTGTCTGGTGGCTGTAATATGGGCAGGCTTGGTGCGGCGCGCAGCATGCGGCAAGGATTTTCTGGTCCCGGACAAGACGGGGGCAGCGAGCTGATGAAGCCTTTCGCCGAATTCCCGCCGGAACGCCTGCGGCAGGTCCGCTTCGTCCTGACCGATGTCGACGATACGCTGACTATCGGCGCGCGCCTTCCCGCCGCCGCTTACGCCGCTCTCGAACGGCTCGGCGCGGCGGGCTTGACGGTGATCCCGGTCACCGCCGCCCCGGCTGGGTGGTGCGACGTAATGGCGCGCATGTGGCCGGTCGCCGCCGTGATCGGCGAAAACGGCGGGCTTTGTTTCCGCTATTCGCCGGCGCGCGGCACCGTCCGCCACTACTGGACGGCGCCGGCCGAGTGCGACCGCGCCCGGCAGCGGAGGCGACGCTGGCCGCCGAAATCCTCGCCGCCGTTCCGGGGAGCCGGCTTGCGCCCGATCAGCGCTATCGCGAGACGACGCTTGCTTTCGAACGGGGGTGCGGCGACGCCGAGGCAATCCTCGCCCGCCTTGCCGGGGCCGGCGCCCGCACCGCCGTCAATTCGCTGTGGCTCCTCGGCTGGTTCGGCGATTTCGACAAGCTCGCGATGGCGCGCCGGATATTGCGCGAAATGTTCGGGCTCGACATCGCGACCGCGGCCGACGCCGTCCTCTATGTCGGCGATTCGCCGAATGACGAGCCGATGTTCGGATATTTTGCGAATGCGGTCGGGGTTGCGAGCGTGCGGCGGTTCCTCGACCGGCTCGCTGCGCCGCCGCGCTGGGTGACAAGGGGCGGCGGCGCCGCCGGCTTTGTCGAGGTCGCCGAGGCGCTGCTCGCCGCCCGCGCGTAGATCGCCGCCGCCGGCCGCGGCGCTATTCCGCCGCGCCGCGCCGGCCCTGGCGGCGCGCCTGGAATTTGTCGATCTCGGCCTGCACCGCGGCGCCGGCCCGGCCGATGAACTCCTCGTGATGGGCGGCCGCGAACTCATAACTGGCGCGCAGCGATTCGCGGCTTCTCTGGAAATGCGGGTGGACGTAGCGCGCCATCAGCTCGTAATGGCGCCGCGTCGGCTCCCAATCCGCCCAGTTGTGGGCAAGCTCGGTGATGACGCCGAAGCCGCCCGAGCCTTTGATCAGCCGCTCGATATAGGCGATCGCGTCGTCCGGCGTGCCGATGCAGGCGGTGCCGGTCTCGATCATGAAATTGTAGGGATCGCTGACATCGGGCGGCAGGATCGGAAAGGTCGCCACGTCGCGATAGTAATTGCAGTAGGCCTGCAAGCCGAATTCGACGTTCTTGCGGGCCTGCTCGCGCGTCTCGGCGATATGATACATCGCCACGAGCCGCCAGTTCCTGCGGTCGGGGACGTGACCGTGGGCGCGTGCCGTCTCCTCGTAGAGCTCCCAGTTGGCCTTGTGGCGCTCCATCGCCGCCGGGGTCGTGCCGCCGATCGACAACATGCCGATGCCGTACCGGCCGGCCGCCAGCGCCCCCGTCGGCGAGCGCGCCGCGGCGACCGCCAGTTCCATGTGCGGGCGCGTATAGGGACGCATCTGCAGCTGCGCATCGACCAGGTTGAACCAGTCGGTCCGGCGCGTGACCGTCTCGCCGCGCAGCAGCGGCACGATGACGTCGAGCGCCTCGTTCATCATGCGCCGCTGGTCGGCCGGGTCGATGCCGATCTTCAGCGCGTCATGGACGAGCGCCCCGGGGCCGACGCCGAACATCGCGCGGCCGCGCGTCATGTGGTCGAGCTGAACCATGCGGTCGGCGAGGACGAACGGGTTGTGGTAGGGCAGCGAGACGACCCCGGTGCCGAGCCGGATGTGCCGCGTGCGTTCGGCCGCCGCGGCGATGAACATCTCCGGGCAGGCGATGATCTCGAACCCGCCGGAATGATGCTCGCCGATCCACGCCTCGTGATAGCCAAGGCGGTCGAGCAGTTCCAACAGCTCCATGTCACGCTGCAGCGACTGCGTCGGATTTTCGTCGTGATTGTGGAACGGCGCCAGAAAAATGCCGCTGCGCATGTAGAGGTCGTCCATTGCCGAAGCCTCCGGCGATAGGAAAGCCATGGTGCCGCAATCGTCCGCCATTGGGCCTTCGCCCGCAAGCGGATTCCCGCCTGCATCCTATGGAGGCGGCGCCGCGGCGGGTGCTATGATCGGCCCATGCGCGCCGGTTTGCCGGCGCCCGGCCCCGAGGAGAGCAGCATGTCCGGTGTTGCGGCGGCTCGACAACCGCTTGCTTGGCCTTCGAACAGCCTCAGCGAGGTCCCCTTCCGGCTCTATACCGATCCCGCGCAATACCGGCTCGAACTCGAACGGATCTTCAAGGGCCCGACCTGGAGCTTTCTGTGCCTGGCGGCGGAAATCCCAAGGCCGGGCGACTGGGTCGCGACGACGATCGGCGAGACCCCGATCGTCGTCGCCCGCGACCAGGCCGGCGGCCTGCGCGCCTTCGTCAATCGTTGCGCGCATCGCGGCAATCTGCTGTGCATCGAGCGTCGCGGCAATGCCGAGCGGCTGACCTGCATCTATCACGGCTGGAGCTACGCTCTCGACGGCCGGCTGCTCTCGGTCGCCTTCGAGCGCGGAGTCCGGGGCCGGGGTGGCATGCCGCCCGAATTCCGCAAGGACGAGGTGGCGCTGCCGCGCCTGCGCGTGGCCGAATATGCCGGTCTCGTCTTCGGCACGTTGTCGGCCGCAGCGCCGGAATTCGAAGACTATATCGGACCCGAGATCGGCGCCGCGATCCGCCGCGTCCTAAACCGGCCGCTGCGGCTGCTCGGCCGCAGCACGCAGGTATTGCCGAACAACTGGAAGCTCTATGCGGAGAATACGAAAGACGCCTATCACGCGAGCATTCTGCACACCTTTCTGACGACCTTTCGCATCAACCGGCTGTCGCAGCCCGCCCGGGTCTTTATCGAGGAAAGCGGCGGCCATCACTTCAGCCAGGTCAAGCTCGACTATGCCGCCGAGGACGCCGATTATCGGCGCGAGCAACTGCGCGCCGACAGCGGCTTTCGGCTGCAGGACCCCTCGGTCATCGAGGCGGTCGACGAATACGGCGACGGCGTCTCGGTGCAGATCCTGGGCCTGTTCCCGAACATGGTGCTGCAGCAGATCCGCAATACGATCGCGGTGCGCGTGATCCGCCCGAAGGGGGTCGACAGGACCGAACTCGACTGGCTGCATCTTGGCTTTGAGAGCGACGATGCGGCGATGACCGAGCGCCGGCTGCGCCATGGCAATCTGGTCGGCGCCGCCGGCTACATCGCGCTCGAAGACGGCTGCGTCGGCGGCTTTGTGCAGCGCGCCCTGGCGGGTCACGACGACGGCAGCGGCATCGTCATGCTCGGCGGCCACGAGGCCGAAGCCGAGCCCCCGCGCGCCAGCGAGGCGGCGGTGCGCGGCTTCTGGAAGAAGTACCGCGCGCTGATCGGCAATTGACGCGGAGGTCCGGGCGATGGACGAAGCCGCGCTGCGGCGCGGGATCGAGGGTCTCTTCGCCGCCTATATCGACTGTATCGACGAGGACCGGCTTGAGGAATGGCCGGATTTCTTCGTCGAGGAATGCCGCTATCTGATCACCAGCCGTGCCGACCACGAGGCCGGCCTGCCGCACGGCGTCATCTACGCCGCCTCGCGCGGCATGCTGGTCGATCGCATCGCCGCCCTGCGCCAAGCCAACCTGTTCGAGCCGCATCATTACCGCCACATCCTCGGCCCGATCCACATCAAAAACGTCGCCAACGGCGTCGCCGAGGTCACCACCAACTTCTTTGCGGCGCGCATCATGCACGACGGCGATATGAGCTTGTTCGCGACCGGCCGCTATCTCGACCGCATCGCCGTCGCGCAATCGCCCTATCGCTTTATCGAGCGCCGCGTCGTCCTCGACAGCCATAAGATCGACACGCTACTGGTGATCCCGCTGTAGGAGGAGGCTTCCTTTCACGGCCTGACAAACCGTGCGCCGCTTCAGGCGGCCTTGAGCGTCCGTCCAGAAATGAAGTTTTTCGAATCAGTATGTTAAAGCCTGTTATGCCCGGCGCAAGGCCGGGCACGACGAGAGGGGAGGGTGGCATGAGCCTGAAGCTGCATCCGATCCATGCGGAATTGGCGGCCGAGGTGAGAGGGCTTGACGCCGGCCGGCCGCCCGATGCCGCGACGGTGCAAGAAATGTGGCAGGCGATCGCGCGCTATCCGGTGCTGGTCCTGCACGACCAGCATCTCGACGACGAGCGGCTCAAAGCCTTCGCCGCCTGCTTCGGCCCGCTTGAAATCGGCCGCGCCGCATTGCAGCCGGGACGGCGGCGCCTCAAGATCCCAGAGATCGGCGACATCTCGAACCTCGACGAGGACGGCCATATCCGCGCCCGCGACGACCGGAGACGGCTCGACAGCCTCGGCAACCGGCTGTGGCATACCGACGCCTCCTACATGCCGGTCCCGGTCGTGCTCGGCATGCTCTATGCCGTCGCCGTGCCGCCGCCCTCACCGCTCGGCGGCGGCGAGACCGAGTTCGCCGACATGCGCGCCGCCTACGACGCGCTGCCGCAGGCGCTGAAGGCGACGATCGACGGGCTGATCGCGATCCACGACATCTTCTGGTCGCGCGCGCAGATCGGCTTCACCGAGTTTATGCCGGGCGATCGCGAAAAGTACCCGCCCTCGCCGCAGCGGCTGGTGCGCCGCCACCCGGAAAGCGGGCGCAAGACGCTCTATCTGTCGGCGCACGCCTCGCATATCGAGGGCTGGCCGGTCCCCGAAGGCCGCCTGCTGCTGCGCGATCTGACCGAGCACGCGACGCGCCGCGAATTCGTCTACAGCCACAGATGGCGCAAGGGCGATCTCGTCATCTGGGACAATCGCGTGACGATGCATCGCGGCCGGCCGCACGACGAGGACGCCCCGCGCGATCTGCGCCGGGCGACGACGCTCGACCGCGGCTCAACCCTCGAAGAAGCCGCCTGAGCTTTGCGCGGCCCCGCGCCCCACTCTCTCCCCGCAAGCGGGGAAGGGGTAGGGCGCGGGAGGGTGAATATTACTGGGCCCGCTTCGGCTTGAACTCGGGCATGACCTCTTCGGCGATCCACTGGATCTGCTCGAGCATCATCGACTGGGGCGTGCCGATCGGGCTCGACAGGCTGACATGCTGCAGGCCGGGGTAGCGCCGCTCAAAGCCTTTGAGCAGATCGACGAGCTGTCCCGGCGTGCCGGCGAACCAGGCGCCGAGCTTCATGAAATGCTCGACCCCCGGCACCCCGGCCTCGGCCCAGCCGCCGCGGCGGGCGACGGCGGCGATCTGCGCCGGCGACAGCCCCGGGACAAAGCCCAGCGGCGCGAACATCTTGACGTGTTCCTCGAAGATCGGAGTGATCTCGCGGATCGCCTGCTCGCGCGTGCGGGCGATGTGCAGGTGCAGCCCGATCTGCAAATTCTCGCCGAGTTCGAGATGGATGCCGTGGCGCGCCGCCGCCTGCTGATAGGCGGTGATCGGCCCCTCGGCCATCGTCGCGGCGCCGCCGCCGACCGCGCCCTTGATGCCGTGCCGCACCATGAAATCAAGACCGCGCGGATTGGCGCTGACGATCGGTTGCCAGCACTCGACCGGGCGATGCAGCGGGCGCGGCACCAGCGTCAGTTCTTTCAAGGTATAGCCGCGATAGGGCACCTCGGGCGGCAGCGTGTAGTGCTTGCCCCGGTGCGAGAAGCGCTCTTCATTGAAGGCTTTGAAGATGATCTCGACCTGTTCCTCGAACAATTCGCGATTGGCCTCTTGATCGAGCATCGGGGCGCCGAAGGTCTCGACCTCGCGGGTGTGATAGCCGCGCCCGACGCCGAAGACGACGCGGCCGCCGGTCAGGATGTCGGCAACCGCGAAATCCTCGGCCAGGCGCAGCGGATGCCACATCGGCGCAATATTGAAGGCGCAGCCGATCTTGATCCGCTGCGTCACCCGCGCAAGATGCACGGCAAGCAGCAGGATGTTCGGGATGCACTCGTAGCCTTCATGCTGGAAATGATGCTCGGCGAGCCAGATCGTGTCCCAGCCGAGCGCGTCCATCTTCTTCGCGATCGCCTCAGTCTTGGCGAACACGCTCGCCAGATGCTCGTTCGAAAAGCGCCGCTCATTGGCCGGGGTGGCGTTCTGGCCGCGGTCCGGCAGATCGACGTGTCCCGCATAGACGGTCGTGAACTTGGTGATCATGCTTTCTTCCTCCGTGCCGAGCCCGGCAAATGCACGCAAGGACCAGTGTTACCGAATTTCCCGCATTTTGCTACGAAACGCCGTGCCGTGCACGACAGGCCCGCAGCATCGGATCGGTAGAGCAGCGCAAGGGGAGGAGAAACCATATGGAATACCGGACGCTCGGCCGCACCGGACTGCGCGTCAGCGTCGCCGGGCTCGGCTGCGGCGGCAACAGCCGGATCGGGCTCGGCACCGGCAAAAGCGAAGCGGAAGCGATCGCCCTTGTCCGCGCGGCCCTGGACCTCGGCGTCACTTTCTTCGATACCGCCGCGGCCTACGGTACCGAGGCGGTGTTGGGAAAGGCGCTGAAGGGCGTGCCGCGCGAACGGGTCGTCATCGCCACCAAGGCGTCATGGGGCCCGCTGTCGCCCGAGCGCGTCGTGGCCAGCCTCGATCAGTCGCTGCGCCGGCTCGGCACCGATTACATCGACGTGTTCCAACTGCACGGCGTCTCGCCCGCCGCCTATGCGCAGGCCCGCGAGGTCGTCGCCCCGGCCCTGCTGCGCGAGCGCGACAAGGGCAAATTGCGCTTTCTTGGCATCACCGAGGCCGCCTCGAGCGATGCCGAGCACCGGATGCTCGAACGCGCCGCCGCCGACGGCATCTGGGACACCGTCATGGTCGCCTTTCACATGCTGCATCAGAATGCGCGCGAGCGGGTCTTTCCGTTGACGCGACGGCATCGGATCGGGACGTTGCTGATGTTCGCGGTGCGCAACATCTTCTCACGCCCGCAGCGGCTGCAGGCGACGATGCGCGCGCTGGCGGCGCAGGGCGCGGTACCGCCGTGGCTGGCCGCCAGCGAAGATCCGCTCGGCTTTCTCGTCCATGACGGCGGCACCAGAAGCCTTGTCGATGCGGCCTATCGGTATGTGCGTCACGAGCCCGGGGTCGATGTCGTGCTGTTCGGCACCGGCGATCAGGACCATCTGCGCGCGAACATCGCCTCGCTGCTGGCGCCGCCGCTGCCGGAAGCGGACCGCGACAGGCTCAGGGAGCTGTTCGGCCATCTCGTCGGGGTCGGGCTCGACCTGCCCGGTTTCGCCGGCGGCCCCGCCCCCCTTTAGCCGCCCGCGCCGGCCGCTATTGCCGGGCGCGCCGGATATTGCCGCTGCGCTCGGGGATGCCGGTCACCTCGTAGCAGACCTGCGCCAAGGCGGCGACCCCCTCGCGGATTTCCTCTTTCGAGGGCAGCGCGAAGCACAGCCGCATGTAGGAACGCGCCCCCTCCGCGTTGCACGCCCATTCGGGCCCGGGATTGAAGGCGATGCCGGCGCGGGCGGCGGGCTCGACGAGCCTTCTGACATCGATCGTATCGGGAAATTTGAGCCACAGGAAAATGCCGCCCCGCGGCCGCCATTGCTCGACCGCGGCGCCGAACTCGCGCGCCACCGCCTCGGCCATCACGGCGCATTTCTCGGCGAGAATGGCGTTCAGCGCGCCGACATGGTCCTTGAAGCTGCGTGTGAAGAATTCGGCGACAACCATCTGTTCGAGCGCCCCGGTACCGCTGTCGCTTTCGCGCTTCAAAGCGACGAGCCGGCTCATGAGCTGGGGGTCGGCGACGGCGTAGCCGACGCGCAGGGCCGGCGACAGGGTCTTCGAGAACGAGCCGATGTGAACGACCCGGCGCGGATCCATCGCAAACAGGGCGGGCGGCGCGTCCGTGCCGAACAGCAGATCGGCGTAGCATTCGTCCTCGAAGATCGGGACGCCGTGCTTGCTTGCCAGGGCGAGCAGCGCTTCGCGCCGCTCGAGCGGCAGGATCGAGCCGGTCGGGTTCTGGATCGTCGGGATCGTATAGATGTATTTCGGCACGATCCCCTTGCGCCCGAGATCCGCGAGGATTTGCGCGAGGGCGTCGATCCTGATCCCGTCGGCGTCGAGCGGCGCGCCGACGATATGGGCGCCGCAGCGCTGCACCTTGCTGATGGCACCGCCATAGGTGAATTCCTCAAGGATGACGGTGTCGCCGGGGTCGAGAAAGAGGCGGTTGACGAGATCGAGCCCCTGCCCCGAGCCGGCGGTGATCAGCACGTCCTCGGGGGCGGCGCGGATGCCGCGTCCGGCCAGCTTGACGGCGACAAACGCGCGCAATGCGTGCAGGCCCTGCGGGCCGTCGGCGTTGTAGAGGGCGAGCTTGGCTCCCTCGCGCCGCAGCGCCGCGGCGGCAACTTCGGCCAGGGCCGCGGCCGGGATGTGCTCGGGAGCGTTGTGGCCGCCGATGAAGTTGTATTTGGGAAAGCCAGTCCAGCGCGGCGCCGGCGCCGGCGCGTTTTTGGCAAGGCGGTCGAGATGGGCAAAGCCGGAGACGGTCATCGCTTCTTTCCTGTGACGGGGCGCACCCCGCCGCCGGCGGCGGCGGGGTGCGTACGGGCTGCGGCTCAGGGCCGGGCCGGCGCGTATTTGCCGGCGATCTGCGGCGTGTAGTCGGGATAATTGCCGGGCGTCTTCTGCGCCGCCCGCTCGTGCATTTCGAGCCGCGTGACGCGCTCCCACCGGCGCTTCAGCTCGTCCTTGACGGTAAAGGCAAGCCGGCCGAGGCCGTCGATCTCAAGCTCGATGCGATCGCCGTCCATGAACGGATTGAGGCCGCGGTGATTGGTGCCGGTGGCGATGATATCGCCCGGCTCAAGCGTATGGATCGAAGAGATCCATTCGATGCAGCGCGGGATCTTGTGCGCCATGTCGCTGGTGTTGAAGTTCTGCATCAAGACGCCGTTGTTCCACAGCCGGATCTGCAATTTGTGCGGATCGGGGATCTCGTCGGCGGTGACGAGATAGGGTCCGATCGGGGCGAAGGTGTCGCGCGACTTCATCTGAAAGAAGACGTTGCCGGGCGGAGGCAGGCCGCGCGCCGAACCGTCGATGAAACAGGTATAGCCGAAGACGTAGTCCATCGCCGCGGCGGCACTGACATGACTGGCGCGCTTGCCGATGACGACCGCCAGCTCGGCCTCGCCCTCGAAGATCGTGGCCGGTACGTCGGGCAGGACCATCGTGTCGCCGGGGCCGATGATGGCGCTCGGCGATTTGTGAAAGGCATTGATCGGCGCCGGCTCCTTGCGCGTGCCGTCCTCCATGTAGTTGACCGCCATGCAGTCGATATTGGTCGGCTTGGGCAGCGGCGGGCGGATCCGGACCGCGGCGAGCGGGATGCCGCGGCCTGCGGCCGCGGCCTCTTCAAGGCGCCGGCGATAGTCCGAAAAGCGCGCGATCAGGCCGTTGATCAAATCGCCCGGCCCGACATGCGGAATGTCGCGCACGACCTCGGAGACGTCGACGACGCTCTCGCCCTTGAGCACACCGAGCTTGTAGTCGTCGAAATACAAGAGTTTCATCTGCTGGCGCTCCCTATTCCACGGGTACGAAGATGCAGTGGCGGATCTTGCCGTCGACGGCCTTCGACAGGTGGCCCTGGCCGGTCGTATCCTCGACGAGCAGCACCTCGCCGGCGCCGATCACCCGGGACTCGCCGTCGCTGGCCGTGATCTGAACCCCGGCGTCGAGATTGATGATGTACTGCCGGCGCGGCGCCGGATGCCAGTCGAGATCGTAGGTCGGCGGGACCTCGCGAAAAATGATGCCGGTGGCCGGTAATCGTTTCGACAGTTTGCCGGCGCGCGTCTCTTCGACCCATTCGACCTCGATATCGCGGAAATGCGACTGGCCGCTCGCATCGGTATAAAGATTGTGGATCCGCATCGGCAGAGGCTCCCTCGCTGTGCTGCGCGGGCATAGTAGCGGCGGAGCGCCGGCGCGCGCCAGCCCTCTCGCCGCCGGGTCGACGGGCCGCGGCGCCGGCGCCGCGGCCTCTGCTACAATCGCGGCGGGGCCGCCGGTCCCGCCCCGGGGCGGCGCCCCGGAAAGGCGCGGGCGGAACGGCGGCCGCAGAGGAGGGCGCGATCGTGACGGATACGGCGCAAATCGTCATCGACCGGGTCAGCCATGTCTATCGGCCGGCGCGCGGCCGCCCGGTCCTGGCGCTCGACGACGTCTCGCTCGGCGTGCGCGACCGCGAGTTCGTCGCGCTGCTCGGCCCGAGCGGCTGCGGCAAGAGCACACTGCTCTATCTGATCGGCGGCTTTCTGCCGGTCGAGACCGGCGCGATCCTGGTCGAAGGCAAGCCGATTACCGGCCCCGGTCCCGACCGTGGCATTGTCTTTCAGCACTTTGCCTTATTTCCCTGGAAGACGGTTCTGAAGAATGTTCTTTACGGTCTTGAAAAACAAGGGATACCGCGCGATCAGCGCGAGCGGCGCGCCCGCGCCTTCATCGATCTCGTCGGTCTCAGCGGGTTCGAGGACAGCTACCCCGCGCAGCTCTCGGGCGGCATGAAGCAGCGCGCGGCGATCGCCCGCACGCTCGCCATCGATCCGCGCATCCTGTTGATGGACGAGCCTTTCGGTGCGCTCGACGCGCAGACCCGCAGCCTGATGCAGACGGAGCTGCTGCGCATCTGGCAGCATTCGCGCAAGACCGTGATCTTCGTCACCCACGACGTGCAGGAAGCGGTCTTTCTCGCCGAGCGGGTCGCCGTGATGTCGGCCCGTCCCGGGCGCGTCAAGGAGATCGTCGATATCCGTCTCGACAAGGAAGACCCCGAACTGCCGCGGACCCGCGCCTTTGTCGAGACGGTCGACCATGTCTGGGGCCTGGTGCGCGCCGAGGCGATCCTCGCCGAGCGCGGCGGCGCGCGCTAAACTTGCCATGCGGCATGAGGGCGCCGCAGGCGGACGGGAATGCGAGCAAAGGCGCAAACCAGCGGAGATAAAGCGATGCGGACAGCGGCTGTTTTAAGGATCGTTGCGGCATTTCTGGCGGGTATGGCGGCCGGCGTCGGCGGCGCTGCCGCCGCCCCCCTCAAGCTCGCCGTCGCCTGGGTCGAAACCCCGGGCCATCTCGCCCCGCTGGTGGCCGAACTCGCCAAGCGGCACCCCGAGATCATGCCGAACGACGGCAAGACCTATAAATTCGAGCCGATCCGCTTCCGCGGCACCACCGCCGAGATCCCGGCCCTGGCGCTCAACGACATCCAGATAGCGCCGTTTTCCGATGCGGCCTTTGCGCTCGCCGTCACCAATGCCCATCTCGACGTCAGGATCGTCGCCGACGTATTGCAGACCGGTCGCAAGGGCTATTTTCCCGGCGAATACGTCGTCGCCAAGAACGGGCCGATCAAAACGATTGCCGACATCAAGGGCAAGCGGGTGGCGACCAATACGATCGGTTCGGAAGCCGATTCGACGATGCGCGTCATGCTGCGCCGCCACGGCATCAAGGACAGCGACTTCACCACGGTCGAAGCCAATTTCGCCAATCAGCCGGCCATGCTCGAAGAAGGCAAGGTCGACATGATCGAATTGTTGCCGCAATTCGCGCATGATCTGATGGCGACCGGAAAATACCGCGTCCTGTTTACCGCCGCCCAGGTGCACGGGGTTTCGGAATCGGTCTTCTGGGGCATGCGGGCCGACTTCATCAAGGCGCACCGCCCGGCTCTGATCGATTTCTTCACCGACTACATGCGCGCCGTCCACTGGTTCCTCAATCCGAACAACCGCAAGGAGGCGCTCGCCATCCTCGTCGCGGTCACGCACGAGCCCGCGCAGAACCTCGCCTTCGCCTTCACCAAGCACGATTTCTATCACGACCCCGATCTCGTTCCCGACATTGCGGCGGTGCAGAAGGAGATCGATGAAGACGTCAGGGTCGGCGTATTGCCGAAGCGCGTCGTCGTCAGTCCGCATTACGTCGATCTGTCGCTGATCGAAGCGGCAAAAAAGCGGCTCGCCCATGGCGCCTGAACCCTCACGGCTCGCGCTCGGCGGCCGCACCGGCGCCCTCCTGCCGCCGCGCGCCGCCGCCCGTCGCCGCCCGGCGGCGCCGCTGTTCGCCCTGTTGTGGCGCTATACCCCGATCCTGCTGCTGGCGCTGTTGTGGGAGGGGGCGACCCGCTCGGGCTTGGTCTCGCCGCTCGTGCTGCCGGCGCTCGACCGGGTCGGCGCGGCGTGGTGGGGGCTGCTCGCGAGCGGCGATCTTACCCGCAACGCCGCGATCTCGCTCGCCCGCGCCGCCGCCGGGCTCGGCTTGGCAGTCCTTTGCGGCACGCCGCTCGGCATCCTGATGGCATGGTTCAGACCGATCCGGATCGCCTTCAACCCGCTCGTGCAGGCGCTCTACCCGATGCCGAAATCGGCGCTGATCCCGGTCATGGTGCTGTGGCTCGGCTTTGGCAGCGCCTCGAAAATCGTGTTGATCTTGATCGGCTGCATGCTGCCGGTCACGCTCTCCGCATTCAACGGCGCGCGCGGCACCGAGGAGGTGCTGGTGTGGTCGGCGCGCAGCATGGGCGCAAGCCGCCGCCGGGTGCTGTGGGAAATCGTATTGCCGAGCGCATTGCCGGAGATCCTGTCCGGCATCCGCACCGCGCTCGCCTTCGCCTTCGTGCTGCTGGTGGCGACCGAGCTGATCGCCGCGCGCGCCGGGCTCGGCTATATGATCGGCTGGCTCGGCGACGGCGGCGTCTACGACGCCATGTTCGCGGTGGTGTTGACCGTGGCTCTGCTCGGCTTCGCCGCCGATCGGGCCTGGTTGCTGGTCATGCGGCGGGTGCTCAGATGGCGCGAATAAGCGCGGCGCTGCCGCGCCGGGGGGCGGCGCCGTTCGCCGGCACGCGCCGCGGGCAGGACGCGCTGCGCGGGCTCGGCCGCGGCCTGTTGGGCAGCCTCACCCTGATGCTGGTGCTGGCAGCATGGGAAATCTTTGCCCGCAGCGGCGCCGTCAGCAATTTTCTGCTGCCGCCCTTTTCGGTCGTCCTCGCGCGCGTGTGGCAGGATGCGCTGTCCGGGGATCTCCTCGCCAATCTCGGCGTGACGCTGTACCGGGCCCTGCTCGGTTTTGCGATCGCCGCCGCCGGCGGCGTCGCGCTCGGCGTGCTGATGGCGCGCAACGCCGTCATGCGCTGGTTCTTCGATCCGATCGTTTCGGTTGCCTTTCCGATGCCGAAGATCGCGTTTCTGCCGATCTTCATGCTGTGGTTCGGCCTTTATGACGCCTCCAAGCTGACGATGATCACCTTCAACGCGATCTTCCCGGTCATCACGGCGACGGTGGCGGCGACCGAGGGCGTCGACAAAGAGATCATATGGTCGGCAAGGAGCCTTGGCGCTGGCGAGCGGCAATTGCTGTGGCAGATCATCCTGCCGGCGGCATTGCCGCAGATCCTGACCGGATTGCAGGTGGCGCTGCCGGTCGCGATGATCGTCGCGATCGTGACCGAGATGCTGATGGGCGGGCAGGGCCTCGGCGCGGCGATGATCACGGCCTCGCGTTTTGCCGACTCACCGGGTGTCTTCGCCGGCATCGTCGAGATCGCGGTGGCCGGCCTGTGCCTCGTCAAGGGGATGGCGCTGCTGCGCCGCCGCCTGCTGTTGTGGCATCAGGAAGCCAAGGAACCGACGACCGTATGAGGCGGCTTTTCCAGCGCGCGCGGTCCCCTCACGCCTGCTCGTATCCGGGCGTCGTCAGCATCGGCGGATCGGCGACATCGACAAAGCCGATGCGGCCAAAGCCGTTGAAGGCGGTCCGCAGGCAGGCGCCGTAGGCGCCGAGCTGGCCCAGTTCGACCCAGTCGCCCTCGCGCATGTCGCGGGGCAGGCGAAACGGCCCGCGCATGCGGTCGGCGCTGTCGCAGGTCGGGCCGAACAATTCGAAATCAACGCTCTCCACCGTCCCTTCCTCGCGCGCGCCAAGCCGGATGCGGCGGGCCGGGAAGCGGAAGCCCAACGCCCCGGCATCGGAGAGCGTGCCGTAGACCCCGTCATTGACGAAGAGGCAGCCGTCGCGGCGATGCTGCACCTGCACCACCAGCGATCCGCCGCCGGCGACAAGCGCCCGGCCGGGCTCGGCAAACAGCCGCACCGGCTGCGGCAGCAGGGCCGCGCCGGCGGCGATCGCGGCGACAAACTCGGCCAGCGGCGGCGGCACCAGATCGGGATAGCTGACCGGGAACCCGCCGCCGACATCGACGATATCGACGGCGACGCCGGCACGGGTCATCGCCTCGGCGGCAAGCCCCATCGCCCGCGTGTAGGCCTGCGGGTCGAGGCATTGCGAGCCGACATGGAACGAGACGCCGAGCCGCGCCGCATGCGGGCGGGCGCGGCGCAGCAGCTCGGCGGCGGCGGCGGGCGAGACCCCGAACTTGCCCGACAGATCGTAGAGCGCGCCGCTGCCCGGCACCGCGATCCGCACGAACAGACCCAGGGCAGGGGGGTCGCCGACAAGACCGAGCGGCACCGTCTCCTGCAGGATCTTGGCCAGCTCCTCGGGGCTGTCGAGCGCGAAATCGCTGACCCCATGGACGCGAAAGGCCTCGCGGATCGCCGGCCGCGCCTTGACCGGATGCATGAAATGGATCTCGGCCTGCGGCAATAGCTTGCGGACCAGCGCCACTTCGGCCAGCGAGGCGCAGTCGAAATGCCGCACGCCGCCGGCCCATACCGCGCGCAGCACCCGCGGTTCGGGGTTGCATTTGACGGCGTAGAGGACATCGCCGGGAAAGCTCTCGACAAAGCGCCGCGACGCGGCGGCGATCGCCGCCGGCCGCAGGCAAAACAGCGGCTCGCTCGGCTGCGCGCGCGCCACGACCTCGTCGACCGTGGGCAAGGCGGCGCGCCGGAAAAGGCGGCAGCCGCCGGCATGCCCTTTGCGGGAGGAGGCGGCGTTTTGCTGCGCCGGCGCGGGTGCGTCCGCAAGGCGCTGGAGACGGGCTCTGGCCATCGCACAATCTCCGGGGGATGGGGACAGCCCGCACCGCCCAGACGCATGCATGGCGCCGCGGACGGGGCGGGAAATCGGGGCGAATACCGTGGCGGCGCGACGGCGCGCCGCAGCGGTCAGATGATTGTGCGAGGTCTTCGCATCGCGTGCCGGGCCATATCCGTTTCCCTTAAGGACGCCGGCCCACGGGTGACCGGCTCGACCGAAAGAGACGCGTTACGTCGTAGCAGCACCCCGGCAAGCACCCTCGGCGGGGTTCTAGGCACGTGCGATTGCGTCGGACCCCCTAGATAAGGAAAACCGCCGGCGATGCAAGGGCTTTTTGACGGGCCGGCCGGCGCTGCGGCCGGCTTTTTCGCCGCATGGCCGGTCAGCAGGCTCAGTGCGGCGCCAGCAGGGCGATGTAGTCCCAGGCGATCGTCGCCGCGGCCAGGGCGGTGATCTCGGCGACGTCATAGGGCGGCGAGACCTCGACCACATCCATTCCGGCAAAGCGCATGCCGCCAAGGCGGCGCAGAATCGCCCGCGCCTGCCAGGTCGCGAGGCCGCCGACCTCGGGCGTGCCGGTGCCGGGCGCAAAAGCCGGGTCGAGCACGTCGATATCAAAGCTCAGATAGGCCGGACGGTCGCCGACGACCTCGCGGATGCGCCGGGCGGCGGCGGCGGGACCGCCCTCATGCACCTCCTCGGCGAACAGGATCGTGACCCCCCGGCCGACGGTCCACTCGAAGACGTCGCGGTGCATCGGCGAGCGGATGCCGATCTGCACCATGTGCCGCGGCTCGATGAGGCCCTCCGCGATCGCGTGATAGAACGGCGATCCGTGGCCGTAGGCGAGGCCGAAGCTTTCGGGCCAGGTATCGACATGCGCGTCGAAATGGACGAGGGCCAGCGGGCCCGTGCGCCTTGCGAGCGCGCGCAACAGGCCGAGCGTAATCGTATGATCGCCGCCCAGCGCCACGAGGTGGCGCAGCGGCTCGGCCTGCTCGGCGATCTGCGCGAGCGTCCTTGGGATGTCGCCGTGGGCGATGCGAAAATCGCCAATATCGGCGATGTCGAGCCTTGCCGGCTCGCACCAGCAGAGCGGGTGATCGCCGTCGACCAGCATGCGGCTCGCCTGGCGGATTGCCGCCGGGCCGAAACGCGCGCCGGGCCGGTTGGAAGTGCCCAGGTCGAACGGGATGCCGGCAATGACGATCGCCGCCTCGCGCTCGCTCCGCTCAAGGCCGAGAAAGCTCGGGCGGGTGGCAAAGGTTGGAATGCTGGTCATGGCTCCTATCTGGGGAGGCCGCGACCGCTTGTTGAGAGAGGGAACGTTAACCGGGCGGCGCGCCGCCGTCGGCAAACCCGCGCCTTTTGCGAGAGGGGAAAGGGGGGCGCCGGCAGGCGGGTTTGACGCGCATCGCGCGCCTGCCGCGCCTCCGCAGCCGGGGCGCCCCGGCTGGCGCCGGCGCCGCCCGCGCTCAGACCCGCTCCAGGATCACGGCGATGCCCTGGCCGACGCCGACGCACATCGTGACCAGCGCATAGCGCCCGCCGCTGCGCTGCAGCTGGCGCGCCGCGGTCAGTGCGATGCGCGGTCCCGAAGCGCCGAGCGGATGGCCGACGGCGATGGCGCCGCCGTTCGGATTGACGCGGCTGTCGTCGGCCGGCAGTTCGAGACCGCGCAGACAGGCCAGAACCTGCGCGGCGAAGGCTTCGTTGATCTCGATCACGTCGATGTCCGACAATCTCAGCCCGGCCCGCGCCAGCGCCTTCTGCGAGGCCCTGACCGGACCGATCCCCATGATCCGCGGCGGCACGCCGGCGACGGCGCTGGCAAGGATGCGGGCGAGCGGAGCGACCCCGGCCTTGTCGCCGGCGCGGCGGCTGGCGACGATCATCGCGACCGCGCCGTCATTGATGCCCGAGGCGTTGCCGGCGGTCGTCACGCCGTCCGGATACAAGGGCTTCAGGCGTGAGAGCCCGTCGAGGGTGGTCTGCGGGCGCGGATGCTCGTCCTCCTCGACGAGGGTCGGACCGGCGCGTCCGCCCGGCACTTCGACCGGGTGAATTTCGCCGGCAAAAAAGCCGTCGGCCTTGGCTGCGGCGTATTTCTGCTGCGAGGCGAGAGCGAAGAGGTCGCACGCCTCGCGCGTGATCTGGTAATCCCGGGCGAGATTGTCGGCGGTCTCGGGCATCGTGTCGGCGCCGAACGCGCGCTCGATGCGCGGGTTCGGAAAGCGCGCGCCGATCGTCGAATCATAGATGCGGCCGTCGCGGCTGAACGGGCTTTCCGCCTTGTTGATGACAAACGGCGCCCGGCTCATGCTCTCGACGCCGCCGGCCACGAATACCTCGCCCTCGCCGCAGGTGACGGCCTGGGCCGCCGCGACGATGGCGTTGAGGCCGCTGCCGCAGTTCCTCTGCAGGACCGCGCCCGCCGTCTCGATCGGCAGCCCGGCCAGCAGCCCGGCGTGGCGCGCCACGCAGCGGCTGTCCTCGCCGGCCTGGTTGGCGCAGCCGACGACGACGTCCTCGATGGTGGAGGGGTCGAAGCCGCTCTTCTCGACGCAGGCCGCGATCGCCGCGGCCAGCATGTCGTCGGGCCGCATGCGCGCAAGCGCGCCGGCATGACGGCCAAAGGGGGTGCGCACCCCGCTGTAGATATAGGCATCGAGCATGTCGGGTCCTCCTCTTTGCGCATCTCCGCGCGGCCTTCGGCCGCTGTCAAGCCCCGCCTTGGCGATTGCGGCCGCGCTGCAGCCGGCGGGGGTTTTCCGGTATGATGCGGCAGGGCGCCGGCGGGACATGGCGATGGCGGGTCACCATCATAGCGCAGCCCAGCACGATTACGGGCGGGCCTTTGCCGTGGGCATCGCCCTCAACCTGCTGTTTGTCGCCGGCGAGGCGGCCGCCGGGGCGATCTCCGGATCGCTGGCGCTCGTCGCCGATTCCGGCCACAACCTCGCCGACGTGCTCAGCCTCGGATTGTCCTGGGGCGCGGCCGTGCTGAGCCGGCGCGGGCCGAGCGGGCGCTTTACCTACGGATTGCGCTCGAGCTCGATCCTGGCGGCGCTCGCCAACGCCCTGATTCTGCTGGTGGTGACCGGCGGCATCGGCTGGGAGGCGGTATGGCGGATCGCGCATCCGGTGCCGGTCAAAAGCGGTCTGATGATCGCCGCCGCCGCCGCCGGCCTGTTCGTCAACGGCACGACGGCGCTGCTGTTCGCCGCGGGTCGCCGCCGCGATCTCAACCTCAAAAGCGCCTTCCTGCATATGGCCGCCGACACGCTCGTCACCGCCAGCGTCGTCGTCGTCGGCATCGCGATCGCGATCACGCATTGGCTGTGGCTCGATCCGGCGGCGAGTCTGCTCGTCTCGGCGGTCATTGTCGGCGGCACCTGGAGCCTCGTGCGCAGCGCGATCGGGCTGGCCCTCAACGCCGTACCGGAAGGCATCGACGCCGCCGCGGTGCGCGCCCATCTCGAGAGCCTGCCCGGAGTCGCGGCCTTGCACGACCTGCACATCTGGGGCATGAGCACGACCGAGACCGCGCTGACCTGCCATTTGATCATGCCGGGCGGGCATCCCGGCGATGCGATGCTGCTGCGCACCGCGCAGGAATTGCACGACCGCTTCGGCATCGACCATACGACGATCCAGATCGAACTCGCCGACAGCGGGCAGACTTGCGCCCTGCTGCCCGAGCATATTGTGTGATAGGATCCCTGCGCAGGAGGCCGATCACGATGCCGGATACCCCATCCCACTCCCCCGAGCATTCCGAGCTGTCGGAAATGGACGTGCGCGTGCGCGCGCTCGAGAGCCTGTTGGCCGAGAAGGGCTATGTCGATCCGGCCGCGCTCGACCGCATTGTCGAAGCCCATGAGCGCGAGATCGGGCCGCATATCGGCGCCCGCATCGTCGCGCGCGCCTGGGTCGATCCGGCGTTCAAGCAGCGCCTGCTCGCCGACGCGACCGCGGCGGCGCGCTCGCTTGGCCATGTCAGCCGCGTCGGCAGCCATCTGATCGCGGTCGAAAACACTCCCAGCGTGCACAATCTCGTCGTCTGCACGCTGTGCTCCTGCTATCCGTGGGAGGTGCTGGGGCTGCCGCCGGTATGGTACAAATCGGCGCCCTACCGTTCGCGCGCGGTCATCGATCCGCGCGGCGTGCTTGCCGAGTTCGGCCTCACCCTGCCGCCCGAGACCGCGATCCGGGTATGGGATTCGACGGCCGAGACGCGGTTTCTGGTCGTGCCGATGCGGCCCGCGGGGACGGAGGGATGGAGCGAGGACCGGCTCGCCGCCCTCGTCACCCGCGACAGCATGGTCGGCACCGGCCTGCCAAAATCCCCGGCGGAGGCGGCATGACCAATTCGATCCACGACATGGGCGGCATGCACGGCTTCGGCCGGATCGCGCCGGAGGCGGACGAGCCGGTCTTTCACGACAGGTGGGAGGGGCGCGTGCTGGCGCTGCAGCGCGCCATGGGCTACACGCGGCTGTGGACGATCGACGGCGGGCGCGCCTCGCTCGAAGCTTTGCCGCCGCTCGTCTATCTCGCCTCTTCCTATTACGAACGCTGGCTCTACGGGCTCGAGAACCGGCTCGTGCAGCACGCTCTCGTCGATGCCGACGAATTGGCCGCCGGCCGCGCCCTGCGCCCGGGCGTGCGGCTGAACCGCAAGCTGACCGCGGCCGATGTCGAAAATGTGCTGACGCGCGGCGATTATGCGCGGCCGGCGGCGGCGCCGCCCCGCTTCCGGGTCGGCGAGCGCGTGCGCACCCGCAACATCAATCCGCCGACGCATACGCGGCTGCCGCGCTACGCCCGCGGCAAGCTCGGCACGATCGAGGCCGTGCGCGGTTGCCACGTCTTTCCGGACAGCGCGGCGCTCGGCCACGGCGAGAACCCGCAATGGCTCTACACGGTCGTCTTCTCCGGCCGCGAATTGTGGGGCGAAGAGGCCGATCCGACGCTCGCGGTCTCGATCGAAGCCTTTGAGCCTTATCTGGTGGCGGCATGAGCGCGGGCGATCCCGTACCCGGGATCGGCCATGACGGCCCGCCGTTTGGCGCCCCCTGGCAGGCGCAGGCCTTTGCGATGACGATCGCGCTCTATGAGCGCGGCCTGTTCAGCTGGCCGGAATGGACGGCGGTGCTGGCCGAGGAGATCGCGCGGGCGCAGGGGAGGGGCGATCCCGATACCGGAGAGAGCTATTACCAGCACTGGCTGAGGGCGCTGGAGCGCATCGTCACCGACAAGGGCCTGTGCGAGGCCGCCCATTTGCAGCGCCTGCGCGCCGCCTGGCGGCGCGCCGCCGAGCGCACGCCGCACGGCCTGCCGATCGCGCTCAGTCCCGAGGATTTCGAGCCCTAGCTTGCCGCCGCGCGGCGCCGGGTCTAGCCTTGGCGCCAGGCGCAGTCCTTGGCGGGAGGAAAGTATGAGCGAGCGTGCCGTGGTCCGCGAGGTGGGTTTGCGCGACGGCTTGCAGAGCCTCGCCGAAACGATGCCGACCGAGCAGAAGATCGCCTGGCTCGAGGCCGAGTACCGGGCCGGCGTGCGCGACATCGAGGTCAGCTCGTTCGTGCCCCCGAAACTGCTGCCGCAGCTCGCCGATGCCGAGGCCGTCGTGCGCCACGCGCTGAGCCTGCCGGGCCTGACCGTCTCGGCGCTGATCCCGAACCTCAAAGGCGCCGAGCGCGGGCTTGCTTTGGGCGTGCACGAGATGAATTTCGTATTGTCGGTCAGCGAGAGCCACAATCGCGCGAATGTGCGGCGCAGCACCGCCGAGTCGATCGCGGATTTCCGCCGGGTCGTCGCGCTCGTGCGCGCGGCGCCGCCGGGGCGGCGCCCGCGCCTTGCCTGCGGCCTTGCCACCGCCTTCGGCTGCACGATCGAAGGCGATGTCGACGAGGATCGGGTATGCCAGATCGCGGCCGAGGTCGCCGAGGCCGGCACCGATGCGATCACCCTTGCCGACACGGTCGGCTACGGCAATCCCGCCGCGGTCGAGCGGGTGTTCCGCCGGGTCATCGCCGAGGTCGCGCCGCTGCCGGTCTCCGGCCATTTCCACGACACCCGCGGGCTCGGCCTTGCCAATGTGCTGGCGGCGTTGAACGCGGGCGCGCGCGCCTTCGACGCCTCCTTGGGCGGGCTCGGCGGCTGCCCCTATGCGCCCGGTGCGACCGGCAATATCGTCACCGAGGACCTCGCCTTCATGCTGGCGGCGATGGGCTTTGAGACCGGGATCGATCTCGGGCGGCTGCTGCAGGCGCGCGAGATCCTCGCCCGCGCCCTGCCGGCGGTGGCGCTCCACGGCGCGATCGCCAAGGCCGGGCTGCCGAAAAATTTTCATCCGATGCGGGCGAGCGCCCAGGCGGCGGAATAGGAGAGGGCCATGGCCGAGCCGATTTCGCGGGAACGCTTCGCGCTGCTGGTCGAGCGGGCCGGGTTGACGCTCGACCCCGAGCGCTTCGAGGAGCTGCGGCAGGGCTACCGCTTTGTCGAGCGCATGGCGCGCACGGTGCGGCGGCGGCGCGAGCGGGAGGCCGAACCCGCCCATATTTTCGTTCATCCGCAGGTCTGAGGGCGCGATGGATCCGAGCCAATTGACGGTCGCCGAGGCGGCCCGCGCGATCGCCGAGCGCCGCCTGTCGCCGGTCGCCCTCGTCGAGGCCTATCTCGCGCGCATCGACGCGCTCGACGGCGAGTTGCACAGCTTCGTGCTGGTCCTGCACGAAGCGGCGCGGCAGGCGGCGCGCGCCGCCGAGCAGGCGATCGCGGCCGGACGCGCGGGCGGGCCGCTGTTCGGCATCCCGATCGCCCTCAAGGACATCTACAAGACGCGCGGCGTGCGCACGACGGCCGGCTCGCGGCGCTATCAGCACCATGTCCCGCAGGAGGACGCGGAAAGCTGGGTGCGGCTCAAAAGCGCCGGCGCGATCCTGCTCGGCAAGAACGAGACGCACGAATTCGCGATCGGCGGTCCCGATTTCGGCCTGCCCTTTCCGCCGGCGCGCAACCCGTGGAACACCGCGCATTATCCGGCCGGCTCGTCGAGCGGCTCGGCGGTCGCCGTCGCAGCCGGGCTGTGCGCGGCGGCGATGGGGTCCGACACCGGAGGCTCGATCCGCGGCCCGGCCGCCTATTGCGGCATTGTCGGCCTGAAGCCGACCTACGGCCGAGTCAGCCGGCGCGGGGTCTTCCCGCTCTCCTATACGCTCGACCATTGCGGGCCGCTGACCCGCACGGTCGAGGATTGCGCGATGCTGATGCAGGCGCTCGCCGCCTATGACCCGCTCGATCCGGCCTCGGCCGATGTGCCGGTGCCCGATTACCGCGCGGCGCTCGGCCCGCGCCTCGACGGCATGACGATCGGCGTCATCCGCCATTTCCACGAAAAGGACGCGGTCGCCGGCTTCGGCCCGGACAACGCCCCTTCGGCGGCCTATGTCGAGGCGTTCGAGCGCGCCTGCCGCACGCTCGAAAGCCTCGGCGCCCGGCTCGTCGATCTCCAACTGTCGCCGCTGATCGATTACGCCGATGCCAACCGGCTGATCATGCTCGCCGAAGCCTATGCCCTGCACGAGCGCGACTTTCGCGAGCAGCCGCAGATGTTCGGCCGCCACATGTTCGCGCGGGTCGCGCTCGGCGCCTTCCTGTCGGCGGCGGACTACGTCGAAGCCACCCGGCAGCGGCGCGAGCTGTGCCGCGAATTCGCCCGCGCCTTTGCCGCGGTCGATGTCGTGGTCTCGGCCAATGCGACCGGGCCGGCGCCGCGCCTCGACGAAGTGCCGCTCTGGGGCGTCTTCGAGCGTGCCTCCTATACCGCGCCCTACAATCTGACCGGCGCGCCGGCCCTGTCGGTGCCGATCGGCTTTGAGAACGGCCTGCCGCTCGCTTTCCAGATCGCCGGCCCGCCGTTTGCCGAGGCCGCGGTGCTGCGCGTCGGCCACGCCTTCGAGCAGGCCACCGAATTCCACCGGCAGCGCCCGGCGATCGCCGCGCCGCTGCCGTCACCGCGCTGAAGAGAGGGATCATGCCCGCCGCCGGCTTCGCTCATCCCGAATTCCTGATCGATACCGAAACCCTGCACAGCCGTCTGGGCGATCCCGGCCTGTGCGTGCTCGACTGCACGACCCATCTGCTCCCCGATCCGAAGATCACCTATCAGGTCGTGCCGGGGCGGGCGGATTTTGAACAGGGCCACATCCCGGGCGCGCAATTCGTCGATCTCCAGGCCGACCTCTCGGACAACGGCCACCGCTTCCGCTTCATGGCCCCTGCGGCCGAGGCGTTCGCCGCGGCGATGAGCCGGTTCGGCGTCGGCGAGGGGGTGCGGGTCGTGCTGTACAGCACCGCCAATCCGTGGTGGGCGACGCGCGTGTGGTGGCTGTTGCGCGTCTTCGGTTTTGACGACGCGGCGGTGCTGGATGGCGGCTTCCAGAAATGGCGGCGCGAAGGCCGGCCGGTCGAGACCGGCCCGGCGCGGCCGCGCCCGCCCGGCCGCTTTGTCGTGCGCGAGCAGCGGCCGCTGATGGTCGGCAAGGAGGAGGTGTTGCGGGCGATCGGCGATCCCGGCGTGTGCACGCTGAACGCGCTGCTGCCCGAGCAGCATGCCGGGACCGGCGGCACCAGCTACGGCCGCCCCGGCCGCATCAAGGGCAGCCGCAACCTGCCCGCCGCGCATCTGCTCGATCGCGCGAGCAACACCTTCCTGCCGGCCGAGGAATTGCGCCGCCGCTTCGCGGCGGTCGGCGCCCTCGACCGGGCGGTCATCACCTATTGCGGCGGCGGCATCGCCGCCAGCGCCGACGCCTTCGCGCTGACCCTGCTCGGCCACGAGCATGTCAAGCTCTATGACGCTTCGCTCAGCGAATGGGCGAGCGATCCGAACCTGCCAATGGAAACCGGCTGATGACGTACACGATCACGCCGCTGTCGCCGCATACCGGGGCCGAAGTGCGCGGCCTTGATCTGCGGCACCCGATCGATCCGGCGACCCGGGCGCGGCTCAACGCCGCCTTTGTCGCGCATGCGGTACTGGTGTTCCGCGACCAGCATTTGACGCCGCCGCAGATGCTGGCCGCGGCGCAGCTGTTCGGCGAAGTGTTCCCGCAGCACAATCCGCGCTTTGCATTGCCCGAATGCCCGCTTGTCCATTACATCTCGAACCAGGACCATTATCCCGACGGCAGCCGCTACATCCCGGGCGCCGGCTATCACACCGATCATTCGAACGCGCCGTGCCCGCCCAAAGCGACGATGCTGCACGCCGTGCAACTGCCCAGCCGCGGCGGCGACACGCAATTCGTCAACATGCATCTCGCCTATGACGATCTGCCCGCGGCGATGAAGCGGCGGCTCGACGGATTGCAGGCGATCCACGTCTATCAGAGCCGCCACAGCGCGCGCAAATTGATGGAATTGCCGCCGCAGGCGCGCCGCGCGGTTCCCGAGGCGGTCGTCCATCCGCTCGTGCGCACCCATCCCGAGAACGGCCGCAAGGCGCTCTACCTCAACCCGATCCGCATCGAGGGGATCGTCGGCATGGAAGAGGCGGAGGCGCTGGCATTGCTGCAGCAGCTGCTCGCCCATGCGACCAAACCGCAATACGAATACCGCCATCGCTGGCGCGAGGGCGACCTCGTGCTGTGGGACAACCGCTCGCTGCTGCACAAGGCCAACGGCGATTACGACATGGGCGAGGTCCGCTACCTCTATCGCCTGATGCTGAAAGGCGAAAAGCCGGCGTGATCAGATCCGCGCGATGATCTCTTCATGGAAGCGGCGCATCTCGGCAAGCGCGGCTGCGGCCTCGGGCCGCTCGAAATCGATGTCGATCGTGTCGATCTCTCAGCAGGCCGGATGATGCCCAGCGGAGTGCCTTTGCTGGCGGCGAGTTTGGATGAATTTCTTGATTTCCCGAAATTCGTCCGCCGTCACCGGAAAAAGTACTTCGGCATCTTCCCAATCGGCACGCGTTGTGGCCGGAATTTCGGAATAGTCGATCTTGTCCTCCGGGATGTCGAGGAGCCTCGCAAAATATTTTTTGGGCTTGTCAGCTCGTGTACTCATAGTAAATCTCACTCTCTAAGGCGGTTGCCGGACGCATCGAGATTATACGACACTTTTTGTTGCGCGGGGTATAAATAATCGCCACCACCCGGCCATACAACTCGCCGAGCACCATAAAGCGGGGTTCCTTCAAGCGCCGTCGGCGGGTGTCCTGCCGGCGCACCAGCGGGCTGCGGAACACGATCCGGGCGGCCTCGAACACAAAATCGCGATCCGCGAAGGTGGCGAGGCTTTTCTTCGGGTCCCAATCGAAATCGTCATCGCTATAGGGCGAAACCCATGGTCGATATACCGGCGGCACTGGATGCGTTTCTAGATCCGCGCGATGATCTCTTCGTGGAAGCGGCGCATCTCGGCAAGCGCGGCTGCGGCCTCGGGCCGCTCGAAATCGATGTCGATTGCGCCGATGCCGAGCGCGCGCAGCGCCCGGAAATCGGCGATGATGTCGGCGTTGCTGCCGGAGAACAGCCGGCGCTCGCCGTCCGAAGCCTGCGCCGGCACCGCGGCGCCATAGCGCTTGACGCGGTAGCATAGACCGACGCTCGCCGGGTCGCGCCCGGCCTCGACCGTCAGCCTCTTCAGCCGCGCGATGCCGGCGGACAGGCGCGGCAGGGTGTCGAGCAGATGTTTGGTGTTGCTGCCGATCGGGTACCAGGCGTCGCCAAACCGCGCGGCGCGGCGCAAGGCCGGCCCGCTCTCGCCGCCGACCCAGATCGGCGGATGCGGCTTTTGCACTGGCTTCGGCGCGAACAGGATGCCGTCGAACCTGACCCAGCGCCCGTCGAAATGCGGCCGCTCCTCGGTCCACAGGGTGCGGAACGCGCGGATATATTCGTCGGTGACCGCGCCCCGTTCGGCAAACGGCGTCGTGACGACCGCCGCGAACTCCTTGTCGAGCCAGCCGGCGCCGATGCCGACGGTGAGCCGCCCGCCCGAGAGCACATCGATCGTCGCCAGCATTTTCGCGGCCAGCACGGCCGGCCGATGCGGCACGACCATGACCGCCAAGACCAGGCGGATGCGGGTCGTCCGGGCGGCGACGAAGGCCGCCGCGGTCAGCTGCTCGTAGCGATATTCCGGGTTTTCCGAATAAAATTCGCCGCTTTCGGAATAGGGGTAGCCGGGAACCCGCGTGTCGGGCAGCACGATATGGTCGGTCAGGGTCAGGTAATCGTACCCGATCGCCTCGCCCTCGCGGGCGATGCGGGCCACCGTCTCGGGCGAGGCCAGCGGTCCGCTGATCGGCAGATTAAAGCCGATTTGCATGTCGTCCTCCTGTTGCGGCGCGCGCCGGCACGATAGCCGAGGACGGGTTCGCCGCGCTACGCTGCGGCGGGTCCCGGTCAGGCAGCCGCAATGTCCGACGAAACCGAACGCGCGCGTCTTCTGGCCGCGCTCGCCGTCATCGAGGGGCGGCTGATCGCGGCGCGCCATCTGCGCCTGTACGACCGCATCCGCCTGCTCGAAAGCGAGAAGGCGCGCCTTGAGCGGCGTCTTGCCCCGGGCGAGGAGGGCCGCCGTTCCCCCCGGCCCGACCGCCGGCCGTAGGCCGCCTCACCGGGCGTCGATCCGCTCGACCTTGTCGTGATCCGCGCGCAGCAAGGCGACGATGCCGCGATCGCCGATCAGATGCCCGACCCCGACCACGACGAAATAGGTCTTCGGGGTGTCGAGATAGGCCGCGATCCGTTTTGCCATCGCGCGGTTCCGGTCCGGCAGCAGCTCGTCGTAGAGCGGCTTCAGCAGGGGATATCGGCGCTCCTCATGCGCGATCATCCGGGCGATCCGGCGGGCGTCGCCGGCGCGCCAGGCGGCGAGCAGGGTTTCGACCTCGCGCGTCGCGCTCTGCACCGCGCGCAGGGACGACAGCAGCATCGCCTCCTGCAATCTCTCGGGCAGGTGCGAGAGCAGATCGAGCTGGAAGCGGGCGCCTTCCAGCGCCTCGATCGGCTTGTGCAGGGCCGCCGCTTCCTGCGCGAAATGCGCGTCAATCCCGTATTTGCCGCTGATGCCGCCGGCTGCGATCGTCGAGCCGCTGATCAGGACGGCGGCGAGCCACGGCTTCATCCGGGCGAAGAGGGCCGGATTCTGCCCGCTCCGTTGCAGATAGCGCTGCAAGGCGCGCCTGGTTTCGGCGGAGATGTGATGGTCGAGGCTGTCGCCGGGCGGGTAGAGCCCTCGGGCCAGCATCAGCCGGCGCAGAGCGGCCGGATCCTGCCGGTTCAGGTCGATCTCCTCGACCAGTACCGAGGACTTCCGGAAATCCTTCTCGATCGGCCGCGGCAGCGGATAGAAATCGGCCGTCGCCGCATGGATCGAGCCGAGCAGGAAAACCGTTCCCTTGGCGCCCGTGACCCGCCACAGGAAGAGCGGACGGGGCGGGGCGGCGCCGGCGGCGGCGGCCGGCCGCGGCGGTGCGGGGAACAGGGCGAGCGCGATGCCGGCGATCGCGGACAGCAGGCGGTGCGTTCTCATCGGTCTGCGCCGGAGGGCGAGGGATGGCCGCCATATTACAAGGCAATCCTTGACGGACGGTATCGGCGCGCGGGGCCGCCTGCCGGCTCGTCTTCGGCCGGCGCTTCGGGCATAGTGGCAAGGATGCGGCAAGCGGTTGCGATCGCGCGGGATCTGGTCCTGGTGGGCGGCGGCCATGCCCATGTGCATGTGTTGAAGAGCTGGGGCATGCGCCCGCTGCCGGGCGTGCGCGTGACGCTGATCACCCGCGATCTTGAGACCCCCTATTCGGGCATGCTGCCGGGCTATGTCGCCGGGCATTATCCGTTCGCCTGCTGCCACATCGATCTCGGGCGGCTTGCGCAATTTGCCGGGGCGCGCCTCGTGCATGACGAGGCGATCGGCCTCGACCGGGCCGCCGGAGAGGTGTTGTGCCGCGCCCATCCGCCGATCCGCTACGACCTGGTGTCGATCGATATCGGTTCGGCGCCGCGCGTCGACGATGTCCCCGGCGCCGCCCGCCATACGATCGCGGTCAAGCCGATCGACCGTTTCGCGGAGCGCTGGGAGGCGCTGCTGGCGCGGGTGCGCGGCCTTGACCGGCTGCGCCTGGCGATCGTCGGCGGCGGCGCCGGCGGGGTCGAGCTGGCCTTGTCGGCGGAACACCGGCTGCGACCCCTGCTTGCGGCCGGGCTGTCGGTGACGCTGGTCACGCGCGAGGCGCTGCTGCCCGCGCACAGCCGCCGCCTCGCGCGCCGCTGCGAGCGTCTGCTCGCCGCGCGCGGCATCGCGCTGGTCAGCGGCAATGCGGTCGTGCGCGTCGAGCCGCACAGGCTTGTCTGCGCCGACGGCCGGCGGATCGCGTTTGACGAGGCGCTGTGGGTGACCGCGGCGGGGGCGGCGCCCTGGCTCGCCGACAGCGGCCTGCCGCTCGACCCGAACGGTTTCATCGTGGTCGACGAGACCCTGCGCTCGCCGGGCGATCCGCGCGTCTTTGCGGCCGGCGACATCGCCGCAATGAGGGGCCATCCGCGCGCGAAGGCGGGGGTCTTCGCGGTCCGCGCGGGGCCGCCGCTGGCCGCCAATCTGCGGCGGGCGCTGACCGGCCGGCCGCTTATGCGCGCGGTGCCGCAGCGCCGCGCGCTCGCCCTGATCGGGACCGGCGAAAAATACGCGCTCGCCGCGCGCGGATGGTTTGTCGCCGAGGGGCGCTGGGTATGGCGGCTCAAGGACTGGATCGACCGGCGCTGGATGCGGCGCTATCAGCAATTGCCGGTCATGGCAGAGGAGCCCGAGGGGGAGGAGATGCGCTGCGGCGGCTGCGCCGCCAAGGTGCCGGCGCCGGTGCTCGCCCGCGCGCTGGCGCGGGCGCGGCCGCAGGCCCATGCCGCCGTCGCGCTCGGTCTGTCCGCCCCCGATGATGCCGCGGTGCTGCAATTTCCGGGCATGCCGCCGCTGCTGCAGAGCGTCGATTTCTTTCGCGCGATGGTCGGCGATCCCTATCTGTTCGGCCGCATCGCGGCAAACCATGCGCTCGGCGACATCTATGCGATGGGCGGCGTGCCCGAGGCGGCAATGGCGATCGCCACATTGCCGCCGGCACGGCCGGAGATCGTCGAGCACGATCTTTTTCACATGCTGAAGGGCGGGATCGCGGTGCTCGAAGCGGCGGGCGCGGCCCTTATCGGCGGGCATAGCGCCGAAGGGGCCGAGATGGCGCTCGGCTTTGCCGTCACCGGGCGGCCGCTGACCGGGCGGCTGTTGCGCAAGGGCGGCCTCGAACCGGGCCAGCGGCTGATCCTGACCAAGCCGCTCGGCACCGGCGTCATTCTTGCCGGCGCGGCGCGCGGCTTGGCGCCGGCGCGCAGCGTCGCGGGCGCCGTCGCGGCGATGGTGCAATCGGCGGGCGAGGCTTCGGCCTGTCTGCTCGCGCATCGCGCCGCCGCCTGCACCGACGTCACCGGCTTCGGCCTGCTCGGCCATCTGCTCGAAATGCTGCGCGCCTCGGCCGTCGATGCGGTGCTCGATGCGGCCGCGATCCCCGCCCTCGACGGCGCGCTGGAGCTGTTCGCCCGCGGCCTTGCGAGCTCGCTCGCGGCGGCCAACCGGGCGGCGCTGGCGGCCCTCGAGACCGGGGCGGAGGCGGGCGACAGCCCGCTCCTCTCGCTGCTGATCGACCCGCAGACGGCGGGCGGGCTGCTCGCCGGCGTGCCGGCCGAGCAGGCGGCCGCCTGCCTTGCCGAACTCGGCGCGCTCGGCTATCGCGCCGCCGTGATCGGCACCGTCACCCCGCTGGCCGGTTCGGAGCCGCGCATCCGGCTTGGGCCCGGCCGTCCCGATCCGGTCCGGCCGCCGCCCGAAGCCCCGGCCTGGCGGGCCGGGCATGCCGCCGCCGGCAATGTTGGCGATGGCCGCTGAGCGGTCGGGCGGCGAAGACATGCAACGCAGACCCGTGCAAGATCGCAACAGGCCACCCGCCGCGACGGACGAGCCGCACCCCCGCCCCGATCCCTCCCGCCGGACGGAAGGGGACGCATCCGGCGCGGCCGCGCGCGCGGGCCGGGCCGGCCTGCCGGCGGTCGACCGCGTCCTGCATGCGGCCGGCGCGGCGCCGTTGATCGCCGAATACGGGCGCGCCCTCGTGCGCGATGCGGTGCGCGCCGCCCTCGCCGCCCGCCGCCGCGCCGGCGCGGCCGCCACGCCCGAGGAGATCCTGGCGGACAGCGCGGCGGCGCTCGCCCGCCTGATGCAGCCTTCGCAGCGCCCGGTTTTCAACCTGACCGGCACCGTATTGCACACCAATCTCGGCCGCGCACCCTTGCCGCAGGAGGCGATCGCGGCGGCCGCGGCGGCGATGCGCGCGCCCTCGACGCTCGAATACGACCTCGACAGCGGCCGGCGCGGCGAGCGCGACGATCATGTCGCGGGCTGGCTGACGCGGCTGACCGGCGCCGAGGCTGCGCTCGTCGTCAACAACAACGCCGCGGCGCTGGTGTTGGCGCTGAACACGCTGGCGCTGGGGCGCGAGACGATCGTCTCGCGCGGCGAGCTGATCGAGATCGGCGGCTCGTTCCGCCTGCCCGAGATCATGGCGCGCGCCGGCACGCGGCTGATTGAGGTCGGCACGACCAACCGCACCCATCTGTCCGATTTCGCCGCGGCGATCGGTCCCGAAACCGGGCTGATCCTGAAGGCGCACACCAGCAATTACGCGATCACCGGGTTTACCGCCGCCGTGCCGGCGGGCGAGCTGGCCGCGCTCGCCCACCGGCACGGGCTGCCCTTTATCGAGGATCTCGGCAGCGGCGCCCTCGTCGATTTGCGGCGCTGGGGCCTGCCGCACGAGCCGACCGTCGCCGAGGCGCTGACGGCGGGCGCCGATCTGGTGACCTTCAGCGGCGACAAATTGCTGGGCGGACCGCAGGCCGGGCTGATCGCCGGCCGCGCCGATCTGATCGCCAGGCTTGCCCGAAACCCGTTGCGGCGGGCCTTGCGGCTCGACAAGATCCGCCTCGCCGCGCTGGCGGCGGTGTTGCGCCTCTACGTCGATCCCGACCGCCTCGCCGCGCGCCTGCCGGCGCTGCGCCTGCTGACCCGCCCGGCCGAGGAAATCGCGGCGCTGGCGGCGCGGCTGTTGCCGGCGGTCGCGCGCGCTTTTGCCGGGCTCGCCACGGTGTCCGCGGTCGCGACCAAAAGCCAGATCGGCAGCGGCGCCCTGCCGGTTGCGCTGCTGCCGAGCACCGCTCTCGCCTTGCGGCCCTCGGGCCCCGGCCCGGCGCCGACGGAGAGCGCGGGCGCGCGCCGTGGCGACGCCGCCATGGCGCTGGCCCGCCGCCTGCGCGCCCTGCCGATCCCGGTCATCGGCCGCATCGAGGGCGGGACGGTGCTGCTTGATCTGCGCTGTCTCGAGGACGAGGCGGCCTTTTTAGACCAGCTCGAACGGCTTGCCGCGGACACGGCATGATCCTTGCGACGGCGGGCCATATCGACCACGGCAAGACGGCGCTGGTGCGCGCCTTGACCGGCATCGACGCCGACCGCCTGCCCGAAGAGAAGCGGCGCGGCATGACGATCGATCTCGGCTTTGCCTATGCCGGCCTGCCCGACGGCGGCGAGATCGGCTTTGTCGACGTGCCCGGGCACGAGCGCTTTCTGCCCAACATGCTGGCCGGGGTGCTCGGCATCGACCGGGTCCTACTGGTCGTCGCCGCCGATGACGGGCCGCGCCCGCAGACCCATGAACATCTCGACATCCTCGCGCTGATCGGAGTCGGCGAGATCACCGGCGTCGTCACCAAGATCGACCGCGTGCCGCCGCCGCGCGCCGCGGCGGTCGCCGCCGAGCTGCGCGCATTGCTGGCCGCGGCGGGCTTTGCCGCAAGCCCGGTCTTTGCGGTCTCAAGCCGCACCGGCGAGGGTCTCCCGGCCTTGATGCGGCATCTCGGGGAACGCGCCCGCGCGGCGGCGCAGTCGCGGGCGGCGGCGGCCGTCTCCGGCCTGTTCCGCATGCCGATCGACCGCGCCTTTACGCTCCCCGGCATCGGCCTTATCGTGACCGGCACGGTCGCGGCCGGCGCGGTTGCGCCCGGCGATCGCGTGGTATTGAGCCCGCGCGGCGTCGAGCTGCGCGTGCGCGGCCTGCACGCCCAGAACCGCCCGGTCGCACGCGCGGTTTGCGGCGAGCGCTGTGCCGTCAACCTGGCCGGCGCCATTCCCGAGGGCGCCGGGCCGCGCCGCGGCGACTGGCTCGTCGACGCCGCCCGGCATGCCCCGAGCGGGCGGCTTGATCTGTGGCTGCGCGCCTCGCCGCTCGCCCCGGCGCCGCTGAAGGAGGGCCTGCCGGTGCATCTCCATCTCGGCACCGCCGATGTCGTCGGCCGTCTCGCCGTTCTGAGCGGCGCCCCGATCGCCCCCGGCGAGAGCGGCTTTGCGCAGGTCGATCTCGCGCATCCGATCGGCGCGCTCTGCGGCGACCGCGTCGTGCTGCGCGATCATGCCGCCCGCCATACGCTGGCCGGCGGGCGGGTCGTCGACCCGTTTGCGCCGCGCCGCGGCCGCCGCACGCCGGCGCGGCTGGCGATCCTGGCGGCGATGGCGGAGCCCGATGCGGCGCGCGCGCTCGACCGCCGCCTCGCGCTCGAAGGGATTGTCGATCTGGCGCGGTTTGCGCTGGCGCGCAATCTGGCGCCGGATGAATTTTCCGCGCTGTTCGCCGACGAGCGCCGCCGCCCTGTCGGCAGGCCGCCCGCCTACGCCGTCAGCGCGCAGCGCTTTGCCGCCCTCGGCGACACGCTGATCGCGGCGCTGGCGCGCTTCCACCAGGACGAGCCCGACCGGCTCGGCCCGTCGCGGCCGGAACTGTCGGCGCGTCTTGCCGGCGAGGCTCCGGAAGCCGTATTGGCGGAGGTGCTGGCGGCGCTGGCCGCCGCCGGGCGCGTGCGGCGCACCGGCCCCTATTGGCATCTTAGCGAGCATCGGCCGCGGCTTGCCGCCGCCGATGAGCGGCTGTGGGCGCGTCTCTATCCGCTGCTGGCGGCCGGCGGGCTGCGCCCGCCGCGGGTGCGCGAGCTGGCCGCCGCGCTCTGCGTCGAGACCGCCGTCGTCGCGCGCTGTCTCGCCCGCGCCGAACGCTGCGGGCGGGTCGCCAAAGTCGCCGACAACCGGTATTTCCTGCCGCAGACCCTGGCCGCTCTTGCCGACATCGCCTGCGAGCTGGCCGCCGCCTCGCCCGGCGGCGCCTTCACCGCGGCGGCGTTTCGCGACCGTTCCGGCGTCGGCCGCAATCTTACGATAGAGATCCTCGAATTTCTTGATAAGATCGGGGCGACGCGGCGCGTCGGCGATGTCCGCATGGCGTTGCGCGGCGGCGGCGCGCTGTTCGATTGAGCCGCGGGAAGAGCATCGTCCCCGGTGGGGCGCGCGGGCTTCAAACCCGTTGGGGGGCGCTTGGGCGTCCCCGGTAGGTTCGACTCCTGCCTCTTCCGCCATTTGCCGCGATTTGTGAGAGCAATAACAGGGGCTTGCAAAATCGGCGGGGGATCTGTCCCCGTTTTGTCCCCGTTCGGCGCGCGCCATCCCCCTTGCCGCCCCGCTACCGCCGCTGCGCGTAGCCCTCCGCCGCCGCGCTCAACCCGCGCACCGCCAGCGCCACGAGGCGCGGCAGCGGCCGCGGCAAAAACCGTTTTCCTGCAAGGCGATGCGGCGTGGCGACGGTGCGCAATGACAACCTCGTCGCGGCAGCGCGTCGCGCGTCACACGGTCGGGAACCGGCGGTCGAGCAACGTGTGCACCGCGCGGCGCAGGCTCGCACGTCCCAACCGGCGCGCTGAGCCCAGCGAGCAACTGTCGCCGTGACAGCACGCGGAGGTGCACGGGGTTTCGGCCTGGGGGGCAGCAGATTGCGCTCGCGCCCCTTGATATCCTGATGTAAATCATTACCTGATACGTAACGAAAACGAGACGGCCCGTTGGACATCGCCTTCCGGACCCGCAAGCTTGAGAAGACCTTCAACTCGGCCGGCGAGCTCCAGAAGGCATATGGGGCTCGGATGGCCAAGGCGATCATGATTCGCCTTGCCGTCCTGAAGGCGGCTCGTACTCTGGCCCTGGTTCCTACAACGCCGCCGGATCGGCGCCATCAACTGCGAGGAGATCGGGACGAGCAGTTTGCCGTCGATCTCGTCCACCCGCACAGACTCGTTTTCGAAGCCAATCACGACCCACTCCCCCGCAAGGACGATGGAGGGATCGATGTGGAACAGGTGACCGCGATCACGATCATCGAAGTGATCGACTATCACTGACGGAGGAGAGAGACATGGCGACAGCGACCAATCAGTTTCGGCCGGACTATGCGGTTCCGCCGGGATGGGTCCTTGAGGAGCGCCTGGAGGTGCAAGGGATCTCGCATGCTGAGTTCGCTCGGCGATGCGGCCGCTCTCCGAAGCTGATCAGTGAGATCATTGCCGGAAAGGCGCCCCTTGAGCCTGAGACGGCGCTTCAGTTTGAGAAGGTGCTCGGCGTGGATGCAAGCATCTGGCTTGGCATCGAGGCGGACTACCAGCTTCACCGCGCGAGGGAGACGGAAGCGGCAGACGCCGCCGGTTCCGGCGCATGGCTGAAGGCATTTCCGATTCAGGAACTCGTCAAGCGCGGGGTCATCCGTCGGCCGGAGTCCGACGCGGATGCCGTTTCTAAGCTCCTGTCGTTCTTCCGTGTCGGCTCGGTTGAGGCTTGGCGCCTCAAGTATGGCTTGGCGAACGTGGCCTATCGGCATTCGCCGAGCTTCAAGAGTGATGAGGCCGCTTTGGCGACTTGGCTTCGTCTCGGAGAGCTCGAGGCGGAGGGGCAGGAGTGCGCCGACTATCATGCGAGTGGATTCAAGCAGGCGCTGAGGGAAATCCGCGGATTGACCCGCGCGCCAATCGAAGAGGCTCTACCCCGCTCGCGGCGGCTCTGCAATCAGTCAGGCGTTGCGCTGGCTTTGATCAAGCCGTTGCCGAAGACGGCGCTCAGTGGTGCGGCATGGTGGCTTACACCAAGGAAGGCGGTAATCCAGCTGAGTGCTCGGCATAAGTCAGACGACCAGCTGTGGTTCAGTTTTTTTCACGAGGCGGCGCACATTCTGCTCCATAGCAAGAAGAACGTCTTCGTCGATGACATGAACGATGGAAATTCAGAGCTCGAAGTCGAAGCGAATGCATGGGCATCGAACATGCTTGTGCAGCGGAGCCAGTGGGAGCGCTTTGTTGCAAGCTGTCCGCGTAGCGAGCGGGCGATCCGCGCGTTTGCCGACGAGCAGGGGATTGCTCCCGGCATCGTCGTCGGCATGCTTCAGCATGGCGGGCATCTCCCTTGGACGCACCTGAATGGCCTTAAAGCGCGCTACCGATGGCTGGATAACGGCAACCGCGGCGCTGACGGCGCGCAGCACCGCTACCGCCCACGCCGGGCGGTGCCATAGGCGGCGGCCCGTTACCTCTCCGCCGGCGACGGCGCTGCTGCGAACAGCCGCGCCAGCGCCGCGTCGAGCAGCAGCGCGGCGATCGCCGCGTTGATGCCGGTCAGCAGCGCGCCGGCGCCAAGCTGTTCTCCTGCCGCGCTCCTCGCCCGACCTCGATCCCATCGAGCACGTCTTTGCCAAACTCAAGGCCCTCCTGCGCAAAACTGATCCACGCACCATTGCGGTCACATGGCGGCAGATCGGCTCCTTGCTCGATCGCTTCACTGCCTAGGAATGCGCCAACTATTTGCCAATGCTGGATATGCTTCAACTTAATACGATCATGCTCCAGCGCAGCGGCTGGCGGCGAGTGTCGGAAAATCATACAGATTTACCATTAGGATTTTGTTAATGATCTTTAATGGATTGAAAAACAAAGATAAATTGCGCTGGCACGGGGCTTGCTCAAGATCGCCCGGAGTTCACTTCCAGGGAACACGGCATGAAACGAAATGTTCTGTTGGCGGCGGCGACGGCGAGCGGGGCGCTGCTGCTGATGTCCGCAGCGCAGGCAGATCCCTTGATCTCGATCGGCCTGCAGGAGGCGGGGGTCAACGGCGGCGCGATCACGACCGTGGCGAGCGGCACCGGCGCGGCAGGCGTCTTCAACCTGTCCTACGGCACGTTCACGGCCAACAACATCAGCGGCATCGGCAACCCGCCGCTGGCCAATCCCAGCGTCCTGGACAGCAGCTCGATGAATGTCGCGGCCGACGCGACCGGCACGCTGACCGTCTACGTCTCGGAGACCGGCATCACCGCGCCGGCGCCGACCGGGCTTGCGGAATTCATCAGCGCGTTCACGGAGAACATGCTGATGGGCCCGATCACGGTGACGGAGAGCACCTATCTCGACGCCGCAAACGGGCTTTACGCGTTGACGACCCCGCTGGGCGGCACGACCTTCCCGCCATTGCCGATCGGCCAACCCGTCGTCCAAACCGCAACGGCCGATGCCGGGGCCGGCCCGTATTCGGTGACCGCGGTCTATCAGATCGCCGCGAGCGGGGTGGGTTCGGACAATGCGACGATCGACGTCAGCGTGCCCGAGCCGGCCTCGCTGGCCCTGTTCGGCACGGCGCTGCTCGGGCTGGCGTGGTTCGACCGCCGCCGCCGCGGCCGACCGGCCGGATAGGAGCGGCGCGCCTTCTCTCCTTCGGCGGCGCCCGCGGGCGCCGCTTTTTTTGCGCGCGGCGGGTTGCGGCGGCGCGGCCGCCGGGCGGAATGTCGGAAATTAATACAGATTGAACCCGCCGCCACCGGCCCGTTTTTATAAGTTATTGATATTTATTATGAAAATAAGTTGGCACGGGGTTTGCTAGACAGATTGTCGACGAGATCCTTCGGGAGACGCAGATGAGCAGAAAACTTCTGATGGCAGCGGCGCTGGCCACCGGGCCGTTGCTGGCGGCAGCGGCGCCGGCCTGGGCGAATGCGATCAGCCCGAGCCCGACCATTACCAGCGGCAATATAACGTTCAACAATTTCACCTGCAGCGTCGTCAGCGGTAACGGGCTGAGCTGCAGCAGTATCAGCGTCGTGCCCTATGTTTCCACCACCCCGCCCGATGCGATCGCAGGGGAAAACGGGATGCAGATTCAGGGCGCGTTCAATGCGACCCCGTCGACGGAGGATGTCGCCATCACCTATGAAGGTCATGTGAGCGGAACGACCTTCAACGACGCCGAGATGTATTTCAACGGCACGGCGGTGTCGTCGGTCAGCGAGCAGATATATAACCTTGCCGACAACAATCTGATCGGCAGTTTGCTTGTCACCAATCCTCCGCCGGTCTTTACCGACGTCATTACGCTCTCGGAAAACGCAACCGATATTAAGGTGGTGAAGGATATCGGGCTCGCTTATAACGGCAACACTCCCGGCACCATCAGTCTTGTCGACCAGAACTTCTCGGTCCCCGAGCCGGCTTCGTTGACCTTGTTCGGTACGGCGCTGCTCGGGCTCGGCCTGTTCGGCCTGCGCCGCAAGCGGGTGTAAAAGAAACTGACACCCGCAAAACCATAAGACGACGGCCTCGGCGGCGCCTGTGGGCGCCGCCTTGCTTTTTGCCTCCGGGACGTCGCGGCGCGGAACGGCCCGCTCAAGCCTTTGCGGGTGGGACGGCGGGGAGCCCGGGGCGTCGAAATTTGATGCGAGGGACCGCGCGGCACGCCCGGCGCCGCCGCGTATGATGCGGGTTAATCCGCGGGCTTTGCCGAGCGTCGAACGGTCGCCCCCATTGGCGGGTGTAAAGCCGGCCGACACCCGCGAGAACTCCGAAAGACAGGAGCGCGCACCGCCCGCCGGCGCCGCGCGACCCCTGCCCTGGGGCGCGTGAGGCGATTGTTCGAGGCCGGCCAGGCCGCTAGGATGACTGTGAGCGGGATATGGGCGGAGGCGATCGCGGACGGACGATGCCGGCACATGTAAAGCGGACCGGTCCCCGACAAAATCCGCAAATCGTCAAGGATCTCGAGACCGGTCTTGCCCATCACCGGGCGGGGCGAAGCGAGCGGGCCGAGCAGCTCTACCGCAAGGTCTTGCGCCGGGTGCCAAATCAGGCCGATGCGTTGCGCCTGCTGGGTGTCATCGCCTCCGAGCGCGGCCGGCACGAATATGCCGTCCAACTGATCTCGCGGGCATTGGCCGGCCGGCCCGGTTTTGCCGAGGCGCATCAGAACCTCGGCGACGCTTTGCGAGCGCTGGGGCGGCACGACGAGGCGGCCGATCACTATCGCGCCGCGATCGCGCTGAGGCCCGATTTTGCCGAGGCGCATTGCCGTCTGGCCGCCATTCTCGTTGATCGCGGGGCGTATGAAGCCGCCCTCGACCATGCGGCCCGCGCCGCCGCGCTGATGCCGGGATGGGCCGATGCGCATGTCACCCATGCCGTCGCCTTGGCCTGCCGGCGCCGCTTTGTCGAAGCCGAGGCCGCCTATCGCAGGGCGCTTGCCCTGCAGCCGGAGAGGGCGCAGGCCCTCAGCGATCTCGCCCAGGTCCTGACCGAGCTGACGCGGATCGACGAGGCGATGGCATGCCACCGCAAGGCGCTTCGGCTTCAGCCGAACATCCCGGTCTTTCACTTCCGCCTCAGCCATACGCAATTCCTCGGCGGCGATCCTAAGGCCGCCGAAGCGAGCTGCCGGCATGCCCTGACCCTCGATCCGAACGCCGCCCCGGCATGGAGCTGGCTCGGCCATATTCTGAGAAGTCTCGGCCGGTTCGACGAGGCGCGGACCTGCCTGCGGCGCGCGCTTGCGCTCGATCCGGAACTGACGAACGCGTATTTCGGCCTGGCCATTCTCGGGGAGCAAGCCGGCGGCGAGCAGCAGCTCGGGCCTCTGCGCGCGCTGCTCGCCGATCCGGACCGCCCGGTCATGGCTCGCGTCGATGCCGGCTTCGCCCTCGGAAGGATGCTCGACAACGCCGACCGCTACGACGAGGCTTTTCCCTGCTTCGCGCGGGCGAACGCCCTCTATCGCCAATTCCTCGCACAGGCCGGACAGGGCTACGACGGGGCGGCGTTCCGGCAGCGGATCGACGGCCTGATCGCATCGTGCACCCCTGAACTGTATGCGAGCGTCGCCGGAGAGGGAAATCCCTCGGAAGTGCCGGTCTTCGTCGTCGGCATGCCGCGCTCCGGCACGAGTCTCATCGAGCAGATCGCCGCCACCCATTCCCGCGTCGCGGGCGCCGGCGAATTGCCGGATATCGGCCGCCTCGTCGGGCTGGTGCAGGCCCACGTCCAGGAGCGCCGGGAGGAGGATACGGATCCGGACCTGGCCCGCCGCCTGGCGGACGAATACGTCGCGAAGCTGCAACGGATCGGCGGCGGGGCGGCGCGGGTCATCGACAAGATGCCGGACAATATCCTCGCCCTGGGTCTGGTCGCCCTGTTGTTCCCGCAAGCGCGCGTCATCTTCTGCCGGCGCGATCCGCGCGACACTTGTCTGTCCTGCTATTTTCAGCAGTTCGACATACCCCAGCCCTGGGCTTACGATCTGGCCGATTGCGCGCGGCGGGCGCTCGAGATCGCGCGGCTCGCCGAACATTGGCGGGGTGTGCTGCCGCTGCGCATGCTGACGGTCGACTACGAGGCTCTGGTCGCGGATCCGGAGGGGGAAAGCCGGCGCCTGATCGCATTCCTCGGCCTCGAATGGGAGCCCGCCTGTCTTGCCTTCCACAAGACCGAGCGGCCGGTGCTGACCGCGAGCGGCTGGCAGGTGCGCCAACCGCTGTATAGCCGCTCGATTGGTCGATGGCGCAAATATGAACGCCATCTCGGGCCGTTGCTGGAAATATTGGGGCGAGGCGGAGCGGGAACGGAGCCCGCCGGGGAATTCGGAAATGCGAGGGCATGAAGGGTGCCGATCGCGGCGCCGCAACGCCGCCGCGGCGCTTGCGGCCTGTTCGGCCTGCGCCGCAGGCGGGTGTAAAAGAATCCGACGCCCGCGACACCATAACACGACGATCTCGGCGGCGCCTTCTGGCGCCGCCTTCTTTTTGCGCACGCGGGGAGGAACGGGAAAGGCGCGGCCGCTTTGGCGCTACGCCGGCCCCGCCCGGCTCGGCTCCGGCGCGGCGTTCCGCGACGCCATGCCATATGCCGAGAGGGCGCCGTCGCCGGCCGCGAGAAACCCTTCGAAGACGAGCAATGACCAGATTGCCGCGCTGTGATCGGCGCCGGCGGCGTGCGCCTTGAGGAGGCGCTCGACAGCGGCGAGGTCGAACAGGCCGCAGTCGCGCATCCTTTCGCCGGTCAGGCGCGCGCGCACCCGCGCCGCCCCCGGTCCGCGCCAACGCCCGGCGAGCGCGCTCGCAAAGCCCTGCTTGCGGCGGTACAGGACGGTCTCGGGCAGGCGGTCCGCCAGCGCCCGCTTCAGCACGTATTTGCCCTCGCCGCGGCGCAGGGCCAGCGCCGGCGGCAGGGAGAGCGCCCATTCGACAAATTCGTGGTCGAGCAGCGGCGCGCGCACTTCCAGCGCGGTCGCCATGCTGGCGCGGTCGACCTTGGTCAGAATGTCGCCGACGAGATAGAGGTTGAGATCGACATATTGCGCCCGCCGCAGCGGATCCTCGCTGTCGGCCTCCGCCATCAGCCGCGCGATGCGCCGGGAAGGCTCGTAGCCCTCGAGGGCACTGCGCAGGGAGGGCGCATAAAGCCGGCGCCGCTCGGCGTCGTGCACCCGGCACAGCATGCGGTAGTAGCCGAGGGCGCTCTCCAGGCTCAGCTCGGACAGCGTATATTTGGCCCGCAGCCAGCGCGGCGCGAAGTCGAGCTTCGGGTAGATCCGCGCCAGCCCGCCGAACACCCGCTCCCGCAGCGGGGCCGGCACATAGGCGCGCACCGCCTCGGCGAGGTTGTGCCAGCGGTAGCGCCGGTAGCCGGCGAACAGCTCGTCGCCGCCGTCGCCGGACAGCGCCACCGTAACGTTCTGCCGGGCCATGACCGAGACCAGGTGGGTCGGGACCGACGAGCTGTCGGCGAAGGGCTCGCCGAACATCGCCGCCTGTTCGCGCGCCGCCTCGATGTAATCGATCGCGCCGGCCCGCTCGGTGCGGTGGTTGGTGTGATAGCGGCGGGCGACGGCCTCGGCGAACGGCGTCTCGTCCTCCTCGCCGTCAAAGCCGATCGTGAACGTCGCGATCGGATCGGCGCGCAGACCCGCCATCGTCGCGACGACGGCGCTCGAATCGACCCCGCCGGACAGGAAGGCGCCGAGCGGCACATCGGCGACGAGGCGGGCGGCGACGCTGTGGGCGAGCCGCGCGCGCAATTCCGCGACCGCCTGCGCCTTGTCGCACGGCCGCTCGGCAAGGCGGGGGCGCCAGTAGCGGCGCGGCGCCGCGGCGCCCTGCCGCCCCAGCAGCAGATAATGGGCCGCCGGCAGCTTCAGGATCCCGTCATAGATCGAGTGGGGGTCGGGCACGTAGCCGAATGCGAAATAATCGTCGATCGCCGCCGCCAGCAGCCGCCGCGGCGCCAGCGGATGCCGCAACAGGCCGCCCAGTTCGGAGGCGAAGGCAAAGGTCCCGTCGGGCAGGAACGCGTAATAGAGCGGCTTTTTGCCGAGCCGGTCGCGAGCCAGGAACAGCTGCTGCCGCCGGCCGTCCCACAGCGCGAACGCGAACATCCCTTTGAGCCGGTCGAGGCACGCCGTCCCCCAGCTCTCCCAGGCATGCACGATCGTTTCGGTGTCGCTGTCGGTGCGGAAGACATGGCCGCGCGCCAGCAACTCCGCCCGCAACGCGGCGTAATTGTAGATCTCGCCGTTGAAGACGATCGCGACCGATTTATCTTCGTTAAAAATCGGCTGCTGGCCGCCTTTAAGATCGATGATCGCCAGCCGCCGATGTCCGAGCCCCACCCCCGCTTCGACATGAAACCCCTCGCCGTCGGGGCCGCGATGCGCAAGCGCCGCGGTCATCCGGCGCAGCACGGGCAGCGCGACGGGACGGCCGGAATCGGCGGTAAAAATGCCGGCGATCCCGCACATGGTCTTCTCCGATTAACGTATTGCGCTTTATTCTAACATTGAACGGCCGGAAAAGCGAGGGGGCGCGCCGCGCGGGTATTGACCGGCAATGCGCTCTCCGCAAGAGTGGGGCCTCGGCGGGGCCGGGATCCGCGCGCCGACGGCCGCACCCGTTCGGGCGAAATTGTCGCACCCGGGCCGGCAGCAGATCGGGAAAAAGCAGGTCGGGAAAACAGATATGGTCGACCAGTTTCAGACGGTTCTGCTGCTGATCCTGACGGTCCTGCTGATCTTTATCGTGGTCCGGGTCATTCAGCGCGATTATGAGGCGGCGGCGCGGGCGCGGCGGCGCCCGGGCAGAACGAACGGCCCGCCGCACGGTGGCGATAAGGCCAAGCCGACCGTTGCTCCGACAACAAAATCATAGTAATATTTTCAATCTCACAAAAATTAACATCTGATTATGGATTCTTTTCACAGAATTGCCGTAATCGGCCTCGGCTATGTCGGCCTTCCGACGGCGGCGATCTTTGCCGATAACGGCGTCGAAGTGATCGGCGTCGACGTCGACCCCCGCGTGACCGCAACCGTCAACAGCGGACGTCCGCATTTCGGCGAGCCGGATCTCGATGCACTGGTGCGCCGGGTGGTCGAGACGGGCAAGCTGAAGGCGACCGCCACGGTCGCGCCGGCGGAGGCCTTCATCATTGCGGTGCCGACGCCGCTGCGCCGGACGGCCGAGGGCGCCCCCACGCCCGACCTGTCATATGTCGAGGCCGCGGCCCGCGCGATCGCCGGCGTCCTGAAGCCGGGAAATCTGGTCGTGCTGGAATCGACCTCGCCGGTCGGTACGACCGAGCGCCTCGCCGCCCTGCTGGCGGAATGTCGGCCCGACCTGACCTTTCCGCACCAGTACCGGGAGATGGCGATGATCCAGATCGCACACTGCCCCGAGCGCGTTCTGCCCGGCCGCATCCTCGACGAGGTCGTCAACAATCCCCGCCTGATCGGCGGCATGACCCGCCGCTGCGCGCAGCGCGCCGCCAACCTCTACAGGATCGTCGTCAAGGGGGCATGCCAGACCACCGATGCGCGCACCGCGGAGTTGGCAAAGCTGGCCGAGAATGCGTATCGCGACGTCAATATCGCCTTTGCCAATGAATTGTCCGTCCTCTGCGAGCGCCTGCGGGTCAATGTCTGGGAATTGATCAGGCTTGCCAACCTGCATCCCCGCGTCAACATTCTGCGGCCGGGGCCGGGGGTCGGAGGACATTGCATCGCGGTCGATCCGTGGTTCATCGCCGCCGCCGCACCACAGCAGGCAAGGCTCATCCGCACCGCCCGGGAAGTCAACGACGCCAAGCCGGATTTCGTCTACAACAAGGTCAAGGAACGCGCCAAAGCGTTGCGCGAACCGGTCATCGCCTGCTTCGGTCTTGCCTACAAGAAGGATGTCGGCGATCTGCGCGAGAGCCCGGCGGTCGCGATCGTGCGGCGGCTCGCCGCCGACGGGATCGGCGAGATCCTGGTGGTGGAGCCCCATATCCGCACATTGCCCGCCGAACTCGCCGCGCTCGGCCTTGCCCTGAGCGATTTCGACGAGGCCCTGGAACGCGCCGACATCGTGCTGCTGCTCGTCGATCACACCAGCTTCATGCATGTCGACCGCGAGCGGCTCAAGGACAAGATCCTGATCGATACGCGCGGCGCGTGGTGAATTGCCCGCAAGGGCGATGCGCATACTCCACGTCTTCGATCACTCCCTGCCGCTGCAGAGCGGTTATGTTTATCGCTCGCTGGGCATATTGGGGGTGCAGCGGGCGTTTGGCTGGGACACCGCACATCTGACCTCGCCGCGCTTCAACCGCGGCGAAGCGGCGGTCGAGAGCGTCGACGGGTGGGAGTTTTATCGCACGCCGGCGCCGCGGGGCGCCGCGGCGGCGTGGCCGCTCGCTCGCGAAGTGCTGGAAATGCGCGCCCTGCTGCGGCGCACGCGGGAGCTGATCGAGGCCTTCGCTCCCGACATCGTGCACGCCCACTCGCCGGCTCTGGTCGGTCTTCCCGCCGGCCGCGCGGCGGCACGCCTCGGCGTGCCGTTTGTCTATGAAGTGCGCGCCTTATGGGAAGACGCCGCGGTGACCCAGGGGAAGGCGCGCGAATGGGGACCGTATTACCGCCTGGTCCGGCGGCTCGAGAGCGCGGTATTGCGGCGCGCCGACGCGGTCGTGACGTTGTGCGAGGGAATGCGGCGGGAGATCGCCGCGCGCGGCGTGCCCGAGGAGAAGATCACGGTGGTGCCGAACGCCGTCGACCTCGACGCCTTCGGCCGACCGCCGGCGCGCGATCCCGAACTGGCCCGGCGTCTGGGGATCGAGGGGGCGACGGTGCTCGGGTTCATCGGGTCCTTTTATCGTTACGAAGGCCTTGATCTGCTGCTGCAAGCGCTGCCCGCGATCCGGCGGGCATGGCCGCGGACCTGCGTTCTGCTGGTCGGGGGAGGGGAGGCGGAAGAGGCGCTGCGGCGGCAGGTCGCCGAGATGGACCTGTCGGCACATGTGCGCCTGACCGGCCGGGTGCCGCACGGCGAAGTCAAGCGCTATTATGACCTGATCGATTTCTTTGTCTATCCGCGCCGCCGGTCCCGGCTGACCGAGCTGGTCACGCCCCTAAAGCCGCTCGAGGCGATGGCGGCGCAGCGGCTCGTCATCGCCTCGCGCGTCACGGCGCATCTCGAACTGATCCGGGACAACGAGACCGGATATCTGTTCGAGCCGGACGACGCGGCAAGCCTGGCGCGGCGGGTCGTCGAGGCGATCGGCGAGGATCCACAGCGCCATCGGCAGATCCGCCGGCAGGCGCGGCGGTTCGTCGAGAGCGAGCGGACATGGCCGCACAGCGTCGCCCGTTACCGGCCGGTCTATCACGGCCTGGCATGCCGGTCGCGGGCGCGCGATTGATCCGCGCCGGGCGCCGCCTCCGCCGCCCGCCGCAGCAGGGAGGCCGCGGCGATGACGCGGGCGGCGTTCTCCCGCCATGTGAACTGGCGGGCCTCGAGAGCCTGCCGGGCGCCATGCCCGAGCCGCTCGCGCAGTTGCGGGTCGCGCGCCAGGCGCCCGATCGCCCGCCACAGCGCCCCCGGCTCGTCGGGATTAAACAGCAATGCGCTGACCCCGTCTTCGAGGATCTCGCGCATATTCGGCTGGTCGGGCGCCACGATCGCCCGGCCGCAGGCCATGTACTCGAACAGCTTGAGCGGCGAGGCGTAGGGCACGGCCCGCGGCTGCAGCGCGATATCGAACTGCCGGATCAGATCCGGGATGGCCCGGCGCGGCTGAAAGCCGGCGAATTGCACGCGGGCGGCGACGCCGAGCGCGGCGGCCTGGCGTTCGAGCGCCGGCCGCGCCGGGCCGTCGCCGGCGATCAGGAGGCGGATCGGCGGGTCGGCGGGGTCGGCGGCCAGCCCGGCGATGACGCCGTCAAGACCGTGCCATTCGCGCACAAAGCCGACGAAACCGATCGTGACCGCGGCCCCCGGCCGGGCGCGATAGGGGGGCGAGAGGAACGGCTCGGGGTCGATGCCGTTCGGCGTGACGAGGATCCTTTCTCGCGGAACCCCTGCCGCGGCGACGCTGTCCGCCAATACCCGGGTTACGACAAAAACCCGGTCCGCCGACCGCCACACCAGGCGTTCCAGCCGCCGCGCCAGCGGGGCGAGCGCGAGATCCCCGAAGCGTTCCCGCTCCTGCGCCAGCGGCGCGTTGACCTCCAGGCAATAGGGAATGCGATACCGCCGTCGCAGCAATGTCCCGGCAAGGTAGTAGAGATTGTAGCGCTCGTAGACGATATCGGGCGCGAAGCGGCGGCAGGCGCGCCGCAATCTGAGGAAGGCGAGAAGATTGTAGAGGATCTCCGCGATCTCGCACAGCGCGCCCGGCAGATGGCGGCGCAGCGCGGCAATCAGTCGGCTGTCGCCGCCGAATTCGGCCCGCTCGTAGAGGCGCGGCCCGACGACGAGAACCTCATGCCCGAGCTGGCGGAAAGCGGCCACGAGCTCCTCGATGTGAACGCTCTGCCCGTCCCGGGATTGGACGCGATGGCTGTAGAGAATCCGCAAGCCATCCCCTCAGCTGTGCGCGCCCTCCCGCCGGCCGCGGCCGGCGCCGGCCGCGCATGCGGACGCCGATGCCCGGCGGGGTTGGTCGGGTGCGCGCTTCATGACCGGGGCGCCGCCGCGCATGCGGACCCCTCGCCCGGCGGCGCGACGGCGGCGCCGAGCCGCGCCGCGATGCGCAGGCTGGCAAATCCGTCGCCGTAGGGGTTGCGCACGCGGCTCATCCGCCGATAGAGCGCCTCGTCGTCGAGAAGCCGCTCCATGGCTTCGAAGAGCCGCTCCTCATCGGTCCCGACCACCATCGCCGAGCCCGCCTCGACCGCCTCCGGCCGCTCGGTGCGCTCGCGCGTGACCAGCACCGGCTTGCCGAGCGAAGGGGCCTCTTCCTGGATCCCGCCCGAATCGGTCACGACGAAACAGCATTTTTTCAGCAGCAGGGCGAGTTGCGGATAATCCACCGGCTCGATCAGCAAGACATTGTCCCGCCGGCGCAGCGGCGCGACCGCCTGCCTGACGCTCGGGTTCATATGCATCGGAAAGATCACGGCCACGTCCGGGCGCCCGGCGATCCGCGCCACCGCCCGGAACACCCGCGCCAGGCCGCCGTCAAAGCTTTCGCGGCGGTGGCCGGTGACCAGGATCAGGCGCTTGCCGGCAATGCGCGGGCTGAAGCCTGTCTCGGCCCGGCGGGCCAGATCGGGATCGGCCTCAAGGCGCCGCAGCACCCATAAGAGGGCGTCGATCCCGGTATTGCCGGTGACGAAAATGCGCTGCGGCGCGATCCCTTCGGCGAGCAGATTGCGGCGCGCGCGCTCGGTCGGCGCAAAATGCAGATCGGCAAGATGGCCGGCGAGTTTGCGGTTGGCCTCCTCGGGCCAGGGGGCGTAGAGGTTGCCGGTGCGCAATCCGGCCTCGACATGGGCGACCGGGACGCGGTGATAAAGGGCGGCCAGCGCCCCGGCCAAGGTCGATGTCGTATCGCCCTGGACGATCACCCGATCGGGGCGGAACTCGTCGAGAACCGCATTCACCCCCGACAGGATCGCCGCCGTGGCGTACGCCAACGACTGGTTGGGGCGCATGACGTCGAGGTTCCAATGCGGCCGGATGTCGAACAGATCGAGGACCTGGGCCAGCATTTCGCGATGCTGGCCGGTCACGCAGATCTTGCAGGCGAAATCCGCCTGCGCCGAGAGCACGCGGATCAGCGGGGCGAGCTTGATCGCTTCCGGTCGTGTTCCGAAAACAAAGAGCAGCTTCATGTCGCTCCGAGGTCTGCGGCGGGGAAAGGCGCGGGGCGGGAGCGGCATCGTCGCGCGGATATGCCGGGCGACGGCGCCCGGTCGCGCCGATGGTCGGCCTCGGGCAAGCCCGGCCGCTCAAAGCGCCGGCGGGCGGCCCTGAATGCCCGCCCGAGATCGTGGCGGCACAGGCTCAAAAGACCGCCGGGCCGCCGCGGATCGACGATCAGAAGCCCGATCCGCTGCCGCCTGCGGCCGGCCCAGAGGCGCTTATAGGGATCGTCGCCGCGGCCGAAATCGATTTCGGCGGCGCCCTCCTGCAGCAGCCGCGCGATCATCTGCGCGGTCAGCCAGGTGCCGGGCGACAATGCCCGGTGGGCTTCGTCATGCGCAAGCTTCATGACGACGGCGCGGCCGTGCGCGAGGATCCACAGCTGCGCCGCGATCGGCGCATCGCCCCGCCAGCACAGCCCAAGGCGCAACGCCCGCGCGCGGGCGGCTTCCTGCATCAGGCCGGCGTTGAAACGGGGAAACGGCTCGCACGGCTTCCAGCTCCTGCGGTAGACCGCCTCATAGGCGGCGATGCCGCGCGCCACATCCTGCGGTGCCGCGATGATCTCGAACCGGATCCCGTCCTGCCGCATCCGCCGCCCGCGGCGGCGCAGCAATTCGCGCAGGCTGCCCGGCCGCGCCGCCAGATACTCCTCCCAGCTGCGGCCGCCGACCGGCTCGTACCAGTTGCCGAACTGCTCGAAATGCCGGACCGCGAGGCCGCCGGCGCGCAGCCCCTCGATAAAGGCGTCGAGCGCCGGCCAGTCGGCGGGCAGGCATTCGAGCCGCATCAGCGGCCGGCGCAAACCGAGGCGTCCGACCGCGCGGCCGAGCCGGCGCGCAAGGGCGGCGCCGCGATCCCCGGCCGCGATCAGCGGGTGATAGAGGCAGGTGTAGCAGTTGGTCAGGCTGGCCAGCGCGCCGGTGGCGCTTTGCTGCAGCGGCAGCACGGCCGCCGCCTCGCCGTCCTGCATCAGCACGCCGAAACAGGCCCGGGCCCCGGGCGGCAGCCCGTTTGCGACAAGGTTGCGGAACCACGCCGTGCCCAGGCAGAAATCCCGCCCGTTTTCAAACAGGGCTTGGCAGCGCGCCGGCAGGTCTTCGAGGTCGCGACAGGCGATCAGGCCGCCGGCGGCGTCGGCGCATCCGTCGGCGATCATCACCGCGGTATCGCCGCCGGGACCGGGAGCAGGTCTCCCTCGGCTCTGGCGCCGGCCCGGTCGATGGCCGCCATCCATGACAGCGTCATTTCCAGCCCCTCGCGCAAGGCCACCGGGGCGGGAAGGGCGAGGGCGCGGCGGGCGAGGCCGCAATCCCCCCAAGAATGGGCGATCTCGCCGGGCCGCCGCGGCCGGAAATGGATTTCGGGTTCGCGGCCGCACAATTCCCCGATCAGCCGCGCGAGGCCGAGAACCGAGGTCCGGGTGCCCGAACATATGTTGAAAACCGCAGGCCGCCCCGTATTGCTGCGCATCGCCGCCAGCAACGCCCGCACCACGTCGCCGACGAATACGAAATCCCGCGTCTGCCCGCCGTCGCCATAGACCTCGATCGGCTCGCCGCGCAACAGCCGCCTGCAGAACCGAGAAATGACGCCGGAATAGGGGGAGGAGGGGTGCTGGCGCGGCCCGTACACGTTGAAGAATCGCAGGCCGACGGTCGGCACCCCGTAAACCTCGGAGGCGATGCGGGCGTGCAGCTCGCAGCCCAGCTTGTCCGCGCCATAGGCCGAGCGGGGCCGCGCCTCGGCCGCTTCGGTGATCGGCAGGCTGCGGCATTCACCGTATACGGCCGCGGAAGAGGCGTAGACGACCGGGATCGGGCGGCGCCCGGCACGGCGGGCGGCGTCGAAGACGGCGATCGTGCCCGACAGGTTGGTGCGATGGGCGTCAAGCCATTCATGCGTGCTGCGCTCGACCGAGGCGATCGCGGCGAGGTGGAAACAGCCCTCCACCCCCGCCATCGCGGCCTCGACGATCTCCGGATCGGCCACGCTTCCCTGCAGGATCGCGGCCTCCGGCGGCGCGTTGTCGGGCGATCCGGTCGACAGATCGTCGAGGATGCGGACGGCGGCGCCGCCTTTGATCAGGGCTTCGCACAGATGCGAGCCGATAAAGCCGCAGCCGCCGGTTACGAGAAAAAGCCCCATGGCTGGACGTGTCCTTGACTGTCGCGGCCCGCCCGGCGGGCCGGGGCGCATTCCGGGCGCCGGCGAAGGCTGCGGCAGCGATGGTATCGCAAGGCTTAACGGCGCTCCTTGCGGTTATTGCGATCGGGCGACACCGGCCGGCGATCGTCGCGGCGCGGCCGCCGCGGCGGCCCCATAGGCGCCGATGATCGCGGCGGCCCGGCTCTCAAGGGCGCTGCCGCGGCGCGCGAAGACCAGATCGACCTGCGCCAGCACCGGTCCGATGCGCCGCAGATCCCAGATATCGAACAGCAGATAGTCGCGCTCGCGCATGAATGCGACGGTCTCGGCGAGGCGCGGCGCCCCCTGATTGTATTCGACAAGCGAGGCTTCAAGCAGAATGAGAGAAGTCCGTTCGAGAGTCCGGGGGGCCCCCTTGATGATGTCCAGTTCCGCGCCCTGGACGTCGAGCTTCAAGAACACTTCTCCGCTCGGGGCGTGCTTTGCCATCACCGCATCGAGGGTGGTCATCGGCAGGGTAATCCGGCGCTGCGGGAAGGAGGTGTTCTCGACATAGAGCGAGGATCCGGTGCCGGCCACGAAGAACGGGATTTCCGGCGCGCAATGATCGCCGAGCAGGGCCAGCTCGTAACCGACCCGCGCCGGCGCGGCGGCCCGCACCCGCGCCAGTTGCGGTTCGCATTCGGGCCGCGCCTCGATCATTACGATCCTGGCCGCGGGGAAGGCGGACAAGGCCATCTGCGTCCATCCGCCGCTGTCGGCGCCGATATCGACGATCACGTCGGGGGCAAGGCCGAGCCCTGCAACCGCGTGCAGGCCCCAGGCGACGCGGTTGGCGAGAACGTTGAAGACCTCCTGAAACCCTTCGGTACCGCCGAGCCGGCGCAGATAATGCCGGCCGGCCCGCGAACCGCTCAAGGCCTGCCAGAGGCGCGCGATCATGGCTTCACGCCGCCGCCATGGCGCCCGGCCGAGTCGCCCGGCGCCTCAGGAGGCCGCAGTCTCGGCTGCGGCCGGGACCGCGGCCGCATCGGTCTCCTCGGGAACGTCATAGGCTTCCAGATGGCAGTTCCACGAGCATGAATCGGCCTTTCGCCACAGCATCCGGCTGCGGATCTCGCGCATCTTCGGGCTGTTGTAGAGCTCTTCGAAGCTGTGCTCGCGCAGGTTTCCGAGAGTGTGCCAGGAACAGATGCGGTAGTCGCCGTTCCACGAGATGATGGCCTGAAACCAGGGCAGCAGGCAGTAGGGGTTGGCTTCCCGCGGCCGGGCGATCCGGGTGCCGTCGGTCACGCAGCTTTTGGCCGCAACCGGCCGTTCCGGCACCGGATCGGGCAGGAACAACGCCAGGCCGCGCGCCGCCGCCACCTTTCTGGCTTCGGCGGCCATGTCGTTGAAGAGATGGCGGTAGGCGACCTCGTCCTTGTAGGAGCTGGTCTCGTCGCCATAGGCCACCAGATGGCGCACATGCAGGCTCTGGGCGCCGCGCTCGGCGGCGAACGCGGCCATCGCCGGCAATTCGCGGATATTGCTGTCCATGCAGGTGAAGTTGATCCGCAGGGCCGGGGTGCGGGTTCCGGCCCGCCGCTTCATCGCCACCAGCAATTCGAGATTGGCGAGCAGGCGTTCCCATTTCCCGCCGCGGCGGATCGCTTCGTAGGTGGCGGCGGTGGCGCCGTCGATCGAAAAGATGATTTCCGACAGCCCGGCCTCGATGCTGGCCGCGACCACGTCTTCGCTCAGCAGCTGCCCGTTCGTGCAAAACGACGTGAACGGCACCTTGTGCTGGCCGGTGATGCGCACGAACTCGGCAAATTGTTTGTTCATCAGCGGCTCGGTCGCGCAGCTCAAATACAGGAACCGCGTCTTCGGGAAGACTTCCGCGGCAATCTTGCGGAACAACGGCAGATCCATCTGTTCCCGCTTGCGGCGGTAATCGAACGAATAGTAACACATCTTGCACCGCAGGTTGCAGAGATTGATCGTATCCATGCGCACGACCAGATGCCGCAACCCGCTCCACCGCAAGGCATTGAAGGCGGCCGCCTTAGCCTTGCGACTGTTGATCCGGCGATAAGCTTTAACCAGAGTTGCAGGATCCAACATTGGGAATCCCCACAAAAATTAAAATTTAACCGTGGCGCCGGCTAATCTCGGTATCTTCTAGCACAATTGGAAAAAAGATTCAATTGCAAGTATTTCGCAACGTGACCGGGCCAAGGTTAAGAATACGGCGCCGGCCGCTCCCTTTGCGGCTTCGGCGGAGAGGAGCGGCGGCGACGGCGATGCGCATCTATCCGCCGATCATTCCGCTTCTCACGCGCCGATGCCGGCGACCGAGCGGTACATCGCGAGGATCTGGTCGAGAACGACCGCTTCCGCGAAATTCGCGACGACATGCGCGCGCGCGGCGCGCGCCAGCGCGGCGCGCCGCTCCGTCGCGGCCAGCGCCGTCAGGGCGCGCGCGAGCGCACCCGGTTGCGCGAGGTCGGCATAATGGCCGGCGGGGCCCGCCACATAGCGAAAGCTCGGCGCATCGTGGCAGAGGACCGGCAGGCCCGTGGCCATCGCCTCGAGCAGCACGATGCCGAAGGTCTCCCACAGCGAGGTCAGCACGAACAGATCGGCGGCCCGGTACAGATCGGGCATCTGCGCGCGCGGCAGATCGGTCAGAAACCGCACGCGCGCGCCGAGCCGCTCGCGCCCCTCGGCGATGATCGCTTCCGTTCCCGGCTCGCGCGCGCCGGCGACGACGAGCACCGCCTCCCCGTCATAGGAGGCGGCGAAATCGGCGAATTCGCGGATCAGATAGTCGATGCGCTTGTGATAGCGCTTGATCGCGGCGCAGCACAGCACGACAAAACACGCCGCCGCAAGGCCCAGGCGCCGGCGCGCCGCGGCGCGATCGCCGGGCGTGAAGACCGCGGGATCGATGAAATTGGGCACCGTAAAGATCGCCGGCCCGCCGGCCCGCGCCGGCCAGCGCGCCGCCGCCGCCGGCGTCAGTTCCTGGATGACCGGCAAATGCGCCAGCGCCTCGACGCTCTCCCCGGTGCCGTTGGCGAGAATGACCCGCGGCCGCGACAGTCCGGCCCCGTGCAGGCGGTTGAGAAGGGTCGCAATCAGCGGGTCCTGGACGTGCAGAATGTCGAACTGCCGCCGCACCCGCCGCCACAGCGACACCGAAAAGGTCGTCTCCTCCACTTCATAGGCCGAGCCGAGACCGTAGCGCCAGCCGCCGAGCGGGCGGAAGAAGCGGCCGATCGCGCCGGCGGCGCGGCCGCCGCGTTTGAGGCAGGGCAGCGGCACGACGGAGGCGTCCGTCGCGGCGGCCCCGAACAATGTCACCGGCACCCCCCGCCGCCGCAGCGCGCGCGCCAGATCGGCGGCCCATGCCTCGACCCCGCGCTGCACATGCCCGAGGCCGGAGCAGGCGACCGCGATGTTCGGCTGGCGGGCGGCGGTGTCCACGGCGGCGGTCATTGCGGCATGGCCATGCACCCCCGTCCGCGGCGGCCCGCCGGGGCGGGGGCCGGGACGGCGGGCGGAGAGCCGTCCGACGGCCGCCGGCAACGATAATGCGTCGTCATCAACGGATGGTAAAGGCCGGCGAGAGTACTGCATTCCGCCGTGCCGTCAACATATAACCGCACAGGCCGCAAACCGGCGCCGCAAACGGATCGCGGTTGCGGCCGCGTCGCGGTCGGGCGGGCGAGCCGATGAACCCGTTGGTCAGCGTGATCATCCCCTGTTTCAACGCCGCAAGGACGCTGGCGGGCGCCATCGCCTCGGTCCGCCGGCAAAGCTATCGCAACCTCGAGATCATCGCCGTCGACGATGGCAGTCGCGACGACACATTGGCGCTGTTGCGCAGCGAACAGGCCCGAGGCGTCCGCGTCGTCGCGAGAGAGCGCAACGGCGGCGCCGCCGCCGCCCGCAACGACGGCATCGCGATCGCCCGGGGCGAGTTCCTCGCCTTTCTCGACGCCGACGACGAGTGGCATCCCGACAAGCTCAGCCGCCAGATCGCGGTCATCGCCGGCTGTCCGGACATGGTCATGATCGGCTGTCGGGCCGAGGAGATCCGGCTCGACGGCAGCCGCGTGCCGGTCAACCCGCAGCGCCGCCCGCCGGTCGGCCGGGAAGCCTGGCGGGCGATGCTGCGCGAGAACTTTCTGGTGCCGAGCGTCGTCGTGGCGCGCGCCGAAACCGTCCGCCGTATCGGCGGCTTCAACGCGGCGCTGCGCTCGGCCGAGGAGGACCAGGATTTCTTTATCCGCATGGCGCTGATGGGCGAGGTCGGGTTTCTCGACGAGGTCCTCACCCTCATGCACGAACAGCCGGGGAGCTTCAGCGGCCGCTTTGTCTCGCGCGAGCACGAGACGACATTGCCGATGATCCTGCGCCATTGCCGCGCGCTGCGCGATCGCCTCGGGCGCGACGAATTGCGCCGGATCCTTGGCATGCGCTACACCCAGATCGGGCGCAACGTCTATCTGTCGCAGCCGATGGTCGGGGCGCGGCTGCTGCTGCGGGCGATCGCGTTGCGGGCGGAGCCCGGGGCGAATCTGTGGTATTTGCTGACCGCCTCGCCCTGGGGCCGGCGGTTGAAGCGGCGCGCTTTCGGGCGGCCCGGGAAAGGCGGCGGCGCGCCGCCCTGAGGCGCCGCGGCGGCATATGGACGGCGTTCGGCGCGACCCCGCCGCCCGCAAAGCCGCCGCGGGATTGACGCGCCGTCATGCCGCTACGTAGAAAAGCCCGGTCCGATCGGGCGCCGGCGGGGCCGCCGCGTTCGCAACGGCCGGCGCGCGGCCGGCCTGTCGCGGGGCCGCGACATCCGGATGGGTGGCCGAGCGGTTTAAGGCACCGGTCTTGAAAACCGGCGCGCCCGCAAGGGCGCCGTGGGTTCGAATCCCACCCCATCCGCCACTTTCTTGCTCATTGCGCCACGACACGCCCGGACACACTTCGGTCGCGGCGCTTCTCATCATTCCCCTTTCCGGCTCGTTCTCGGCGACACCGCCAAGCCCAGGAACACCATCACGGCCTGGTTGAGCCGGACCACATCCTCATCGTCCAGCTGTCCGATCCGCTTGCCGACCTTGGACTTCGGGACAGTGGTGATCTTGTCCACCATCAGCCGGGAGGGGGAACGTAAGCCGTTCCGTTCGCTCGGTTCCACCAGCAATCGGAACAGGGGCGCCTCGGTCGGGTCGGTGGTGAAGGCGCAGATCGTGATCGAGTCCGTCGCGTCGAAGGCGTCGTCCTGCACGATGACGACGGGGCGCGGCTTGCCCGCGTAGTCCTTGCCGCCGGAGACGGTCCAGACCTCGCCTCGTCTCATTCATCGTCCCAGTCGGACACTGCGTCGATGAACGCCTGATCCTTGGCCGCATGAGCGCTTGTCGCCACGGCCAAGGATTGCCGGTGCGCCTCCGAGCGGAAGGACGGCGCGCGTACATCCGGCACCCAAATCTGGATCGGCCGCAGGCCCTGGGCGCGCAGCCGGTCGCGATGTTCCCGAACCTTCACCTTGGTGGGCTTGACGCCTCTCGCTTGGGCCATGCCTCGATCCTCCAAATAAGTTACATGTAACTTGTCATATGGCGCTCGGCAAGGGGCCGCTTCGGTTTGGAAAGGCTTCCGGGATGAGGGCGAGATACAAAGACTATGCCCACGGGTGGCCGCCAAACTTCTGACGAGGCTTGGCTTTTTCCGCGCATGTCGATCGGTGGGCATGCGTAGCGGACAAGATTCTTCAATGATTTCAATGATCGGCCATGCACCTTCCCGGCGGCTCGGTGGGCCGGCTGCCTGCCGACGCCGCCCTAAGCGGGGCGTAGCGCATCCAGGAGATGATTGCCCGCGGGCAGCTCTTCCGCGCTCATCCCTTTGTGATGGCCTGCGTCCGCAGCGGCATCGACCACCGTCTCGCCAAGCCTCATCATCCCTGGACCCATGGTCAGGTCGAGCGCATGAACCGCACCCTCAAGGAGGCCACCGTCAAGCGCTTCTACTACGAAACCCGCGACCAGCTCCGCAGCCACTTGGCCGACTTCGTGACCGCCTCAACTTCGCCAAGCGGCTCAAGACCCTCAAAGGACTCACCCCCTACGAATACATCTGCAAGCTGTGGACAGAAGGAACCGCAGCGCTTCACCCGTGACCCGCTCCATCAAATGCCGGGACTAAACATCTAATCAGGTTTCATCGGGTTGATCCACGAAACCGCGCTGCCTCCCTTTCCTCCTCTCCCCCGCTGGCCGGGGCGAGGAGAAGAAAAAGGCGCGAGGCATCTGTGTACGAACCTCCGAAATTCTGCCTAATAAGGCGCCGGAAGACGACCCTCGATGTCGGGAGACATACGGAAAGCGGACACCCCATCCGCCACGCCTCCGGATCTCTACAAGTGGTGACAATGGGTTAGGGAGCGGCCAGGGCCGGTGCCGGGAGAGCGAAGGCGCCGCCGCCCGCGATCGCGGATTGTCGAAAAGCCGGTTGACGCGCCCGCCATCGCCGCTATATCGCGTTTGATCCTGATGGGGATGGAGCCTCCCCGAAACCGCCGCAAGGCTGATAGCTCCTGCCGCGTTGGATGAAGCGGCGGGAGCGTTCCGGGCCCGCCGCCGAGGCGGGGCCGGCGACATCGCCCCGTTTCGCACAGCCGGTTCGTTGCCCC
>Ga0209061_1000317_pt1 | contig 139071 bp, 115 predicted proteins | sample Coa_R1_10_FD_187157 | JGI IMG/M metagenome (GOLD analysis project Ga0209061, IMG submission 187157) | Surface soil microbial communities from Centralia Pennsylvania, which are recovering from an underground coalmine fire - Coalmine... | ecosystem: Environmental > Terrestrial > Soil >... | reverse complement strand
CCGCCCCAGGCCACCCGCAAGGGGTGGCCCTACTATATACGTTCCATGTCGTGGGCCTGGCAAGCGATCGTATATAGTAGGGCCACCCCTTGCGGGTGGCCTGATTGGACGGTGGGTGGTCTGGTTGGACGGCGGGTGGTCTGGTTGGACGGCGGGTGGCCTGGTTGGACGGCCTGAGTGCATGTAGCATAGGATGCAGGTGAGCTATTACCCCTGCAAATGCACCAGAACCTTTCCCTGTCCGGCTTTCACGTGCTCAGTGAGCGTGCGGTTGCCGATATGGACGTTGATTTCGTACCAGTAGCGGATGGGGCGATAGTTGGCCCAGAACTCTTCGATTTCTACGGTGGCGAGGTCTCCGAGGACACGGCAATTGATGCGGGTTTCGGCAAACGTGTTGTTCTTGTAGTCAGGAGAGTTGCCGTCGTCTTCGTAGAGGGTGTAGCTGGCCTGTCCATCAGTTGCCATGTAGCAGGTGATGGTCAGTGGATCGGTCGGAATCTGGCCGGTGTACTGCATAACCGGTCCCGTGACGACGATGCCGTTGTTGCGCACCAGCAGGGGCCAGCTATCGATGGGCGCCTCGATCTCCGTCCAGCCGCCGCCGGGATATTCCTGGCCGTCCCAGTAGCTATACCAGAGTCCGGGAGGCAGGTAGACGTTACGCTTTGTCGCCCCCCTTTCGTAGATCGGCGCGGAGAGCAGGACTTCGCCCACCAGGAACTCGGATTCGATGTCGAGGGCCTCTTCGTCCTGCGGGAAATGGTAGTACAGGGGGCGCATGATGGGCGCGCCGTTGAGATTGGCCTCGCGGAAGAGAGTGTAGAGATAGGGCATGAAGCGGTAGCGTGTCTCGATGGCCTTGCGATAAGCGCTCTCATAGGGTTCGCCAAAAGCCCAGGGTTCCTGATCGGGACTGAAGATGGAGTTGTGGTTGCGACAGAATGGGAAAAAGGCGCCAAGCTGGGCGAAGCGTACCAGCAGTTCGCCATCGCTTTTATCCCAGAAGCCGCCGATGTCGGCGCCGATGAAGGCAACGCCGCTCATACCCAGATTCATGCACATTGGCATTGCCATGAGCAGGTGCTCCCAGGTGCTGTCATTGTCGCCGGTCCAGAGGGCCGCGAAACGCTGTGTACCGGCGGTGCCAGCGCGGGTCAGTACGAACGGGCGCGTGTTGGGACGCAGTTTCAGCAAGCCCTCGTAGGTGGAGCGGGACATTTCCAGCCCATAGGCGTTGTGGAAGAATTCACTGAGAACGGGTGGGCCATCGGGTCCGGTCGGGTCATCACCGCCTGCGCGATGCAGCACTTCCAGAGCTATCGTTTTGCCGTGAAGAGGAGATTCGCCTTCACCTCCCACTATCAAATTGGTCATAGATGGCTCGTTCATGTCGTTCCAGAGGCCGTCCACACCATCATCGAGCAAGGTCTTATAGAGAGTGCCCCACCACTGGCGCACTCTTGTTTGCGAGTAGTCTGGGAAGACGCAGGGGCCAGGCCAGACATTGCCCACGAATAGTTCGCCGTTCTGGTAGCGGCAGAAGTAGTTGTGTTCCATGCCCTCTTTATAGACAAAATAGTTTTCATCGATTTTGGTGCCGGGGTCGAGGATGGTGACAAGGTGGAAGCCTTGCTCATGCAAATCTTGCGCCATCTTCTTTGGGTCAGGGAAGCGTCGCGGGTCCCAGGTGAAGTTGCGATAGCCATCCATGTAGTCAATATCAAGCCAGATGGCATCACAGGGATGGTGGCTGGCACGAAACTGTGCGGCTACCTGGCTGACGCGCTCCTGCGTGCCGTAGCCCCAGCGGCACTGCTGGTAGCCGATCGACCACAGTGGTGGCAGAGGCATGCGACCCGTCAGTTCGGTATATTGTCGCAGCACCTCGGCAGGGGTGGGGCCCGCGAAAAAGTAGACGACCAGGCTATTGCCCTGCACCGTCGTACTGGCGAAATTCTCGTCTGTTCTGCCCATATCCATTTCCACACGCCCGACCGAATCGATCAGCACGCCGTAGCATCTTCCGCTTGAAGGATAGTAGCCGATATAGAAGGGAATGGACGCGTACATGCTCTCCGTCTGGGGCGAGTGATGCTGGGGCGGGTCGACGTTCCAGATGGGGAATGACTGCCCGCGCTTATCCATGCTGCCGGTGCGCTCGCCCAGCCCGAAGATGCGTTCTTTGCTCGCCAGTGGACGCTTCAGGCGCAGGGAGGTGTCGGAATAAGAGAAGCCGTGAAGATAGGGTTCCAGCATCTCAATTGCCTGCTTCTCGCCCACGAAGTTCGGCCACGTCTCGTCGCCTTTCACGACAATCCACGAGTGATAGGGCAGCGTTCCCGGCCCGCCATCGGGAAGCTGATAGCGTACATCATCGAACTTGTTGCCGCGCAGGAGTATCACGCGCAGCACTTCTCCTCCCAGTACGGCTCCTAGCAGCAAACAAGGAGAGGTAGCCTCTTCTCCCACGCTCCAGACATGCTCTTTTCCAACCGTTCTGCTGTATTGTAGCTGTGTAACCTCACGAAACATGCTCGTCAACCTTCTTTCTCTACCCATAATAGTGTAGTGGATACCGGTATGTAAATTTCTTAACCGGAAATTGCTATATTCAATACTATCTTAACAGTTTGGCAACCTGTTTGGCACCCGCTATAAAGTAATATTCTCGTGGGGGATAAAAGTGATACATGGGGGGTATCCTGGGGGGGATATCTCTGATGATTCAGCACATGGGTCTTAATCTGGGGGAAACCGAGAGAGGAGTGCCAATCTTTTGGCACTCCTCTCTTGCATTGCTGTTAAATTCTTGACCCCTCCCCAGGGGGTGTGGTATAGTGAAAAAGGTTTCTTCCAGGGTGACCGTGATGACTGGCGTAGGAGCTAAAGGAGTTTAGATATGGAAAAAGACAGCAAGGCGGATGTGTTGAAACGGCTTTCTTATATCGAGGGGCATGTCGCGGGCATACGCAAGATGGTGGAGGAGGATAAATATTGCGTCGATATCCTGCGCCAGACGCATGCGGTACGCAAGTCCCTGGAAAAGCTGGAGGCGATTATCCTGGAAGGCCACCTGCGCACCTGTGTGCCGGAGGGCATCAAAGGCGATCGTGAGGAGGCGGTTATTCAGGAACTCATCCAACTCTATACTATTGCCGGAAATCGGTAAGAGGAGCCTCGGCTCATACATAAAGGAGAGTGAATATGCAAAACGTAGAGGATATTACCTTTTCAGTGCCTGATATCAGTTGCGAACACTGCGTCAGGGCGATCAATACGGCGCTTGGCGAGTTACCCGGTGTGGAAGAGGTTTCGACCGATATTCCCACGAAGACGGTCCACCTGCGCTACCATCCCAACCAGCTATCTCTGCAAACAGTTGAGCATACGTTGGACGATATTGGCTATACAGTAGCAAAATAGCAGGGCATTCTCTGAAGAAGTTGTTGCGCCAGGTCATCTCTCAGGGGTGGTCTGGCGTTTTTCTCTGCTCAGATGCTAAGATATAGGAGAAGCTGAGCACGGAAAGGTTTCAAAAAGGGATGGAAGAACAATTTCATTGCTGGTATCCGTTGCAGATTCGTTTTCGCGACCTGGACCCGCTGGCGCATGTGAATAATTCTGTCTATTTTATCTATTTTGAGGAAGCGAGAAGCCACTACTTTCAGTACCTGCAACCCTGGCTGAGCCAGTGGCCTTCGGAGGAACAGCACCAGGAGCGAGATGAAGACGAAGAACCGCACAATCCGCGCATTCAGACGGGGCCGGTGGCGCGCCGGTATGGATTGCTGGTGAAGGAAATTTCCTGCACCTACTTATTGCCGCTCATCCGGGAAGATCACGCGGAAGTGGGTGTGCGTGTGTCGCATGTGGGCCGCACCAGCTTTATCATGGAGCATCAAATACGCGACATCGACGACCACTCGCGCATTTTCGCTACAGGACGTTCGGTCATGGTCTGGACAAACTACTATACCGGCAGGCCCGCCCCTGTGCCCCCATCGTTGCGTTACGCCTTTGAGCAGATGGAGCGAAGAGAATTTCCCAAACCTGAAACGCAGTAGAGCATATCCATCCGAGAGACGAAAGGAGCAGTGAAGACTTGTTTACGACTCCTTCCGTTGCATCAGGCCCTGTTGCCATGCCAGGACAGCGGCCTGCGTGCGATCGAGCGTGTGCAGCTTGCTCAGGATATTACTGACATGGCCTTTGACGGTCTTCTCACTGATAAAGAGCTTCTCGGCAATTTCGGCATTGGAGCGACCGTCCGCGATGAGGCGCAGAACCTCCAGTTCGCGATCACTGAGTTCTTGAAAGAGGTTCGGTGTGTCGCGCTTTGCGCCGCGCAGTTCCTGTACCACGCGAGAGGCAACCCGCGGGTGCAGCACAGATTCGCCCCGCGCCGCCTTGCGTACCGTCTCGGCTAATTCGTCTGGACTGACATCCTTCAAGACATAGGAAATCGCCCCGGCTCGCAGCGCGGGGAAGATAAATTCGTCTTCATGGTAAGAGGTCAATACGATCACCTGAGAGTGCGGGCTGGCCTGCTTCAGCTGTCGCGTGGCCTCAACGCCGCCCATGCCGGGCATCACGAGGTCCATCAGCACCACGTCGGGGACGAGTTCTGCCGCCATACGCACAGCGGCCTCGCCGGAGTCTGCCTCACCGAGCACGGTAAAGTCAGGTTGCAGCTCTAGAAATACTCGTATCCCCTGCCGGACAATGGAGTGGTCATCGGTAATCAGAAGAGAAATATTCTCTGCCATAGCTTCCCTTTCTAGCGCGGTTCAGCCGGGAGATTCAATGATGTCAGCTTGTGTTCCTCACCGTCTGCTGTAGTTGTGTTTACTCCTGTGCCTGAGCGCTTGCAATATGCCGTGATGACCGTTCCCTTACCGGGGGTGCTCTCTATGTCTGCATCGCCTCCGAGCGCCTTCACGCGCTCCCGGATGGAGAGCAATCCAACACCCAGATCGCCCTTGCGCGTCATATCAAAGCCCTGTCCATTGTCGATCACCGAGAGGGAGATGGTTTCGCCGGCCATTACCACGTGCAGTTGTACAAGCGTGGCCTTGCTGTGGCGTGCCACATTTGACAGCGCCTCTTGCGCGATCCGAAACAGCGCCTCTTCTACGCTTAGTGAGAGGGTCGGCGCTCCTTCGATACGCACGTTGGCGACAATGCCTGTCTGTTGCGACCACGCGGTCGCCATTTCGCGCAGCGCCTGGACCAACCCCTTGTCCTCTAAGGCAACCGGGCGCAGCTCGCGAATGAGCGATGTCAGTTCCTGCTGGGTCTGGCGCACCAGCTTCTCTGCCTCATTTAAACGCGCTTCTGCCGCGTCTGCGTCTTTTTTCAGTAGGACCTTGACCGCCGCGATCTGCATAGAGATGGCGAATATCTGCTGCTTCACGCTGTCGTGCAGGTCGCGGGCCAGCCGGTTACGCTCTTCCAGCGTCGCCAGTTTTTGCCGTGTCTGGAGCAATTGCTGTAGCTGTTCGGCCATGCTATTCAGTTGCTGTGCCAGTTGTCCCAGTTCGTCTTCGGATGTGTCGTGAACCAGCGCGGAGAAGTCGCCCTCGCTCCACCGGTTCGCCGCCGTGGATAATCCCGTTAACCGCCTTGTCAGGCCGCGTGCATTCAGCGAACCGAAGATCAGACCAGCAATAGCTGCCAGTGCGGTGACAACGATCATGCTCAGAAGAATGACCTGAAGAAGACCGGCGGCCAGTTGAAAAATGTCCGGCTGAAGTATTTTTATTGCCAGTGTTCCCTGTACGTTTTCTCCCACCCCCACTATGGGGGTGATTGCTACCAGCGTATGCCCTGCTTCTGGAGCAACTGTACTCGTTGCGGTGGTATCATTGAGTGCTCGCCGAAGATTTGCCTGGTTTTGTGGGGAAAGCTGCGTTTGCAGCGCAGTACCGGCGGCAAGAGGTTGGGTACCGACTGAGGCGATAACGCGTCCCTGTGAATCGGTCACGGCAATGAAGATGGGCTTATTCAGGATCGGCCAGTTGTTAGATATTGCAGTGGAAATGATGTGCAGCCACGCTGTCAGCTCCTCTGGGTCTGGCGACCCATGCACAAAATACGGAGCGGTTTGCGCGGCTTCTTGTTTGAGCTGGTTCGTAATAAGCGTCGAGGTATTTGCGCTGAGAAAACCGAACAAAACAGAGATAGCTATGATCTCTACAAGAAGAAACGCGGCAACTGAAGTCAATGTATATGACAAAGTCAGTTTTCCACGTAAGCGCCGGAAAGGTCGTGTGAAGCGTTTCTTTTGCATAACTTTCTTTCCAGTCCAGAGCAGCATAGCTTTGCCTTCAGGTAGTATAACATATTCACTCACGGCGAAGATAAACAGGACTTGAGATGATGGATATCGTTTCAAGTCCTGTCTGAATTCCATACTTTACTCGTAGCGCAGGACCTCGAGCGGGCGTACATGGACCGAACCCCAGGCGACGAGGAGTGCCGTACCCATTGCCAGGAGCGCTGAACCACCGATCAGGCTGACCACCGTCAAGGGGGCGATGGCCAGGGTCAGGTTGAAGAACTGGCTGCCCAGGAAGATGAGCGCTTCTGCTGCCAGCAGCATCGCCATGAACGCGCTGACCACACCGACGATGCCGTTCTCAATCATCGCTTCGTTCATCACACTGCTGCTGGTGTAGCCGACCGACTTGAGGATGCCCAGCTCGCGTCTGCGTTCCAACATCGTCAGGGCCACCGCGTTGGCGACAATGATGACAGCGGCGATCATCGAGAGCGAGGCGATGGCGACAAGGATATCGATAATGTTGTTGAGCATCTGCTGGATTGACGCGCCGATGTCGGCCAGATTCTCTACGCTGGCGTTCGGCACAATAGTGCCAATCCTGTTGAGGGCCTTGCCCACCTGCGCGCTGTCAATTTTCATATAGGTAACGCTTGAGGGGCCAACTCTGGTCGTGCTGAGCGCCTGCACTATCTCTGTTGAGGCGAGTACATTTCCGGCGTGATCGGTGGAGGTACGGGCGTAGACTCCGACGATGGTGACAGTCCTGAATGTCTTGCCATCCGCGCTGGCAAAGGTGATGGTGTCGCCGGGCCGCAGATGCATCTGGAACGGACCATCGGAGGCTAGCAGATCGCTGATCAGCACATTGCCGGTTCCAGCATCGCTTGCATTTAAGTCGCGGCCATGCACAATGGCAGACGATGGAGCTGATCGCATCAGGTTGTACCCTTCCATCGTGTTCAGAAACCGCAGGACTTCCTGGCGGCTGGGGCCGGTAGGTAAAGACTGCTGCAATGTCTCTCCATCGATGGCAACCGGCAGAATTTGCGTAAATGTGTCTGTACGAGTCTGTGAGAGGCCCGGAATTGTGCCTAGCTGTCTCTGAAGCGTGGCCGTATCCGACCCGGATGTCATCGTGATGACGTTGTACGTCAGGTTTTGTGAGAGCGAACTGCTGATCTGCGTCTGCAAGCCAAATCCCAGGGCCAGCACCAGCCCGACGGTGAAGACACCGATGAAGAGCGCCAGCATGGTCGTCGTCGTGCGCGTTCGCTGGCGCCCGATAGTGCGCAATGCCATCTTCGTACACGCCTTCCATGAGCGCGGCGATAGAATGATGACGATGCCCAGCAGTGAGGCCATACCCAGCAGGATACCAAACACAGGGAGGGCCAGATAGACGAGTATCGAGACGGCCAGGCCCACACCGATCAGGGCGAGTTGCTTGAGGTCTAAGTGCTCAGGCACCGGCAATTTGCTGATGGCGAGGACGATCAGCTCGAAGAACGCGCTTAGCAGGAGCAGGAGGGCGAATGTGCCGTAGACCGTTTCTATACCCAGCAGAACGTCGTTGTTGAGTATCACAATCGTCAGCACGCAGAACAGGACGGAGAGGATGAGCAGCAAGGCGACGGTCAGGAAAAGAGTGCGTGCGCTCCGTCCTGCGCCCAGTTCGCGTATCACATTGAGCGGGCGCACGTTCGCGGCCTGTACAATGGGCATCAGACCAAAGATCAGGGCCGTAGTCAATCCGATAGCGACTCCGCCCGCGATGGTCCAGGGATTGAGCAGGAAGGGGACGGTCATGCCCAGATTTTGCACCAGTGCGCGTACTATATAGCTGATGCCGGTAGCGGCAGCCGCGCCGATAATGCCGCCGATCAGTCCGAGCAAGCCTGCTTCTAGCCCGAAGAGCAGGTAGAGGTCTGCGCGGCGGTAGCCTGTGGTCTTGAGCATGGCGATCTCCGTCTTGCGCCGGGAGAGCAAGACCTGCATGGTGTTGACGATGCCGACGCCCCCGATGAGCAGCGCGAGCAGACCAGCAATTTCCAGGAACTTGTTGATCATATCGATTGAGGACTGCTGGGCCTTAAGTGCCTCAGCAACCGTCTGCGTGGCGGCGAGCGGGAAATGCTGGTTGATGGCCTTCACCGCAGTGTCAGTATGCGCCTGGTCTGCCGTTGTCACATCGACAAGGCTATAGGTGATAGGGCTGCTGAGGGCAGCCTGGTAAGCGAAGGACGAGACAAGGACGAGGCTGCTGGACTGGGCAAAGATGCCAGTGTTGGCAACGACTCCGGCAACCTTGACGGGCAGCATCTCGCCTGAACCAACCTCCGTTTTGATGTAGACAGTGAAGCTATCGCCCACCTTTTTGCCATAAGTATCGAGGAAGCTCTGCGTCACGATGATCTGATTGCCTGTGAGCAGGCTTGAGACGCTGCCATTGTTCGGTGTGGTAAAGGTGGGCGCTGAGACAAGCGGGAAGTTGTGCGGGTCAACAGCCTCGATGCTGAAGGATTGGAATGATGATCCGCTGGCGCTTAAGGAGCCACTGGCCGTGGCGATGGCGGTATAGTTGGTGATAGTGCCATCCTTTTTGAGCTGGTCAAAAAAGGAGAGGTCGCCTGGATTGAACGGGATGCTCTGGGTGGTGATAGCGATATCGCCTCCGTTGGTGTCGCGTGTATTGGAAGTGAGCGAGTTTTGTAGCATGTAGCCGACGAGTTGCAGACCAACAATAGCCATGACCCCAACAGCTACACAGAACACTGCCAGGATGGTCCTCTGTCCGCCACGCAGCAGCGAGCGGGAGGCATAGTTGAAGTAGAGCGAAGCCTTCATTGTTTTCTTCTCCTTTTGTATTTCAAGATGGTATCTGTGTCAGTGTTACTGCGTAATGGGGCCACCCGTGTAGTCGATTTGAGCGATTTTCCCGTCAACGATGCGGATGGCACGGTCGGCATGGGAGGCCACGACGGGGTCGTGGGTGGCGATGATAAAGGTCTTGCCGGTGCGCTTGCGCAGATCGGTGATCATCTTAAGAATGTTTTCGCCGTTGCGGGCATCCAGATTGCCAGTTGGCTCATCAGCAATGACGATGGCCGGGTCAGTTGCCAGTGCACGGGCAATGGCAACGCGCTGTTGCTCCCCGCCCGAAATCTGGTTCGGGCGATGATTGAGTCGGTGTGAGAGGCCAACCAGTCTCAGCAGTTCCTGCGCTCGCGCCGCCGGTGAACCTTTATGCTTGCCAACATAGAGGGGAATTTCAACGTTTTCTTGCACGGTCAGCGTGGGAATCAGGTTGTATGCCTGGAAGACCATGCCAATCTTACTGTTGCGTACCGCCGCTAGCTTTCCCTCGCTCATGCGCGAGATATCAACGCCGTCTATCAAAACCTGCCCGCTGGTCGGATTATCCAGGCCGGCGATAATGCCCAGCAGTGTGCTTTTTCCTGAGCCGGACGGGCCGACGATGGAGACGAATTCGCCGCGCATAATCTGGAAGCTGATGCCTTTCAGAATTTCGATGCGCTCGTGGCCGAGGGGCAGACTTTTCATAATATCAATCACATCCATCACGATACTGTGTTCGCTCTGTTGGGTTTCTTCAATGGCCGGTAAGGCAAGCGTATTCATAGCCTTTTCTCTCCCTTTCTTTGTTTTGCTTCCCAGGCAATGCTATTGCTGCCTGAACTGCTCTAAGCATACGTGAGAAGCGCGTTTCTGTGATGCGTCTAAAGATGTGTTGTCGACAGGTCTGTAGACGGGGAGAACAGGTACAGGCTTGCCTGTTTCAAGTAATCCTGCCGCCGCAAGTTGGCGTAATACCAGTTGTATCGGGTTATAAAGGGGGGATTGCGATGGGGCGATTGTGGTGGTATTCGCTCCGTACCGCCAATATGGCTAGTTGCCCTCATCGCACTGCATAACCCGTGGAGCGGATACTCCTATTTTGCTGTATTGTTTTAATTTAACATAGAATGGTTACTCAACCATAGCTTATTGACCAGCTAACATTCTCTCTTTTTCGGTTTTCGAGGAGGAGGCCAGCATAAGGTCTGATGCCCCCTCTTTTATATTGCTTTCTGCCTCTTATACACTTCCACGCACCTGCTCTCGTTGTTGCTATCTCGCCCTGGCTCATCGTATGAATATTTTTACTTCATCCACTCGCGCAAAATCGATATATAAGTTATTGGATACTTGATTATTAGATAAACATACCTGTTAAAATGAAAGATAACTTAACACGACGGGCAGAGACAATGAAATCTACACTGTGAGAGAGATACAGGGAAGATTGTCATGAAGAACTGTAACCGTTTGACCTTTGTTGTTCGTATATTAGAGGGAAGCAATTCGGGTGTCTACATTGAATCAAATGCCTGGATGCTTGTGTAAGGTAGTGTGGAAGCGTAGCCGCGAGAAGGTGTTCAGGGTTGTGTGGAGGGTGCATAAGGGCAACAGCGAACACAGTGGCTATGCTAACGAAGGATAATTCTATGAAGATAGCTCATATTGCGCCTCCGTGGATCGCTATTCCGCCGAAAAATTACGGCGGGACAGAGATTGTTATCTACAATCTTGTAGAGGAGCAGGTAGCACAGGGGCACGATGTTACGCTATTCGCTCCGGGTGACGCGAAGACATCTGCGAAACTTGTTTCGTTTTTCCCTCAATCTCTCATCGATTCAGGTGTACCTTGGGCGGCGCATCTGAAAGCATATTATCACTTGCAGAAGTCGCTGGCTCACGCGGGCGAGTTCGACATCGTGCATACCCACCTCTCATCGAGCGCTGACCTGTATCTTTTCCCGCTCACTGCGTCGCTAACGACCCCTCATGTTATGACGTTGCACAGTCGTTTTCCCTTTGATCATCTGCCCGATGGCTGGTCGGGGGATGCCGACAGATACTATGTGGAGGAATGGGGAGCTAAGGTGCCGCTGGTGGCAATCAGCGAACGCGCCCGTGAGGAGGTGCCGTTTAAATTAAACTTCGTCGGGGTCGTGCATCATGGTTTGCCCATGAATAAATTCAAGCCCGTACCGGGGGAGCGCGGCGATCATTTCGTCTGGTTAGGGCGTGTCGTGCCGGATAAGGGAGTGCACCTGGCAATAGAGGCCGCGAAGCGGGCTGGCGTCCCTCTTATCCTGGCTGGCACTGTGGATCGTCATTCTGAAGAGTCGATACACTATTATCAGAAGGTGATCGAACCACTGGTTGACGGGAAGCAGATACAGTACATTGGCCCTGTCAACATGCAGCAGAAGATTGACCTGATGAGTGGTGCGAGAGGTTTTCTCAATCCTATCGTCTGGGAAGAACCTTTCGGCATGGTGATGATTGAGGCGATGGCCCTCGGTTGCCCTGTTATCGCATTTGCTCGTGGTGCCGCGCCGGAGATCATAGTACATCGCAAAACGGGCTTCCTCGTGCATGACGTTGACGAGATGGTCAAATTCATCGCGTGTATCGATGAAATCGACCGGGCGGCAACACGCAAGCATGTTGAACGCAATTTCTCGGTTCGTGTCATGGCGGAAAAGTACGAGAAAATTTACAGGAAAGTGATTGCTATGAGCGGGCAGCCTCTTAATGCTGTGACGCACAAGAGGCTGATTGCAGGTGCGAGTAATGTTACTGCGATCAAAACAGCCGCGACTGCTCCAATCCCGTAGCAGTCGCGTCTTTCTTGTCAGAGAGTGGGGGAAGTGGAGGGGAGGGCATAAAAACTGTATTTCCCTCAACCAAACCTTGCCTTCAAGGGGGAAATTGGGTAGAGTAAGAAAGAGGAAAGGTTCGTGACTTCCTGTGTCTAGTATCCCGGAGTTGTACCATGCCAGATTATGTTTTAGCCCCTGAATTGACAAGTGAATATATTTCCTCCGTCTGGGAGACACTTCCCGCTCATGTGCGGCCCACACTGCTGCTGCCGCACGACGTGCTTTCTCAGCGGTTGGGTTGTGAGGTGACTATTGCCTGTGAGACTTTCCAGTACACGGGCAGTTTCAAATTCCGTGCCGCCTACAACCTGCTTTCCAGCATCTCACAGCAGCGTGTGGTGACGGCCTCATCCGGCAATTTCGGTCAGGCCGTCGCTTATGCTAGCAGGTTGCTGGGCAAAACCTGCACCGTTGTCATGCCCTCAACCTCCGCACAGGTCAAGATTGATGCTGTGAAGTCCTATGGCGGCACCGTTGATCTGATCGATGTACGGGAAATTAGCCGGGCTGAGCGCGTGCGGCAGCTTTTAATAGAGCAACCGGACGCGTTCCAGGCCCAGGCGTATGACGACTATCGCGTCGTTACGGGCAATTCCACGCTCGGTAAGGAGATTTTTGCGGCTTCAAACTGTGACGTGCTCGTCGTTCCCGTTGGCGGTGGTGGCCTCATCTCAGGGCAGGTGATCGCTCGCGATCACCTGCATGCCACGGCAGAGATTATCGGCGCGGAGCCACTGCCGGGCAACGACGCGGCCCGTTCCCTCCACAGTGGTCAACTGGTGCGCAACGAACACGAACCGGCCACGGTTGCTGACGGCGCGCGCACTGTCAGTCTGGGCAAACTCAACTGGGAAATTATCCAGCGAGGCGTTGCCGACATCATTGAGGTTCCCGACGAACTGACGCTGGAAGCTTTACGCCAGTACTTCCGTTATGTCAATCTCAAAGTCGAGCCGACCGGGGCGCTTTCCCTCGGCGCGCTGCTTGCCCACCCCGAACGTTACGCGGGCAGGCGCGTCTGCTGCGTCGTCAGCGGCGGCAACGTCGACCCGGCAGTGTATGCTCAGGCATTAGTAGATAGCTAAACACTATTGCGTTTGCGGTGGATAGATATACAAATTCGAGAAAGTCGCCGCTGCGCCGGGCGTTGTGCCTGACACGTTGGAGACGAAGAGGGCGATGGTGCCGCTGGTATAGCTGCTATCCGTCGCGGTGGCGATGGTCTGGCCGTTGACGATGAACGTCATGGTAGGGCCGTTGGCGATAATGGTGAGGTGGTTGACTGAGCCAGCTTTTTGAATAGCATTGCTAATATTATACTTTACCAGTTGGCTGCTGGTTGAGTTGCCGTTTGCATCCACTGATCCTTTGAAGATGTCATAGGTGCCATCGCCATAGATTTCGAAGCGGTAATTCGTTGCCAGTTCACTGTTCTGGTTTGAGGCTGCACGGATATAGACGCCGTAGCCGTTCTCCTGTGTCCCTTTGGAGAGAGTAGCGTCTACCGAGAGACGGAAATTACTGAAACTTTGAGTAGTAGGAAGCAGTTCGGGTAGCAGCCTGTTTTCATCATCCTCCAAAACAAGCGTTCCGCCACCTAGTTTTACAGAAAACTTCCCGGGATCGCTGGTGAGATCCCAGCCCTTGTTATTATTCTGAAACGTGTCGAAAAAGAGCGGGGGACCACTGGGTGTTGGCGTTGGTGTCGGCGTCGCTGCTGTTGGAGCAGGCGTGTCTGAGTGTTTGAGATACGTATACACCCCAAAACTGCCGCCGAAAAGCACCAGCAGGATCACAACCACACCGATAATCATAGCGGTCTTCGGTTTGCTCTTCTGGCCCGGTGGCTGCTTAAAGCCGCCCGGTTGATATCCATTGCCCCCGCCCGGCATTGACTGTGGAGCAGGGGCATAAAATCCCGCTTGCTGGACGGGAGCAGAAGCGCCGTAATAGTTCGGGCTGGAGCCGGGCATACCATACCCATTATTTGCATAGAGGGGAGAAGCGTGGCCGTTTGTGCCAGCAGTACCATAGAAATTTCCTTGAGCGTAAAGCTGACCTGATTGGGTTGGTTGTCCTGGCTGTGACTGCCACAATGGCCCGGATTGACCAGGCATAGCAGCATTCAGATAGGCTGATGAGGGTTGAGCAGAAGATTGATAGAAGGCGCCAGGATACGATGGGTTTGCCGGTTGAGGTTGAGCGCCGAAAGAAGGTTGCTGGGGCATAGCGGAGCCATTCTGAGGAGATTGCCCTGATTGTCCCCACTGCATTTGAGCATACTGATTCTGCCCGTAAGCAGTTTGCGGCGGTGGCGCTGGCACAGGAGCAGGCGTTCCCCAGGACAGGTTTGAGGAAGATGGCATCTGATTGTAATAACCACAATTCCTGCACTGTGCTTCATTGGGGAGAAGTGGACTGCCACAGTGCTGGCAGACCTGAGTCGATGTTCCACTGTAAGAATAGAGCGAGGACATATGCAAACCCCTCCCATAGTATCGGTGCTTTGCTTCTCTGGAGCTCCCCCGGCTAAAGCGCAGAGGGTTCTTCCTTCAACCAGCGCGCTTGCCCGATCCGGCCTTGCCGGAACGAGTAGAGGCGCTCTGTCCAGAAGCGTTGCGTACTCTCAGTGGAGTACCCGTTCCCGAATGCCCTCCGGTACGGTTGAATGCTCTTGCGAGGATGCGGAACATATCCACTTGTATAACGAGTAGTATCCCGATACACAGCCTGTATGTCTATTGGTATAGCATATTTGGGCCATTGCGCGAATTCTGCTCGCGGAGAAAAAGCGTTCGGTAGCAACAGCAAGGATAGTACCGGACGCTCTTCCTGTATGGAACTACGCGCTCTTCTGTTGAGCCTCCTTAAGCAGTTCATACACTCTGCATGGATGCAGGGGCATCTCACGAACGCGCAGTCCGAAGGGTGAGAGGGCATCGTCGAGGGCGGAGGCGAAGAGAGCAGGTACGGGAATGACGCCCGCCTCACCTGCGCCCTTCATGCCCAGCGGATTGAGCGGTGAGGGTGTCTCGACATGATCGACGGTGATAGTCGGTACCTCAGCCGCTGTGGGGAGCAGGTAGTCCATAAAGCTGGCGTTGATGATCTGGCCCTCTTCGTTGTAGACCAGGCGCTCGAAGAAGGCTCCGCCTATGCCCTGCGCTACACCACCATGCACCTGGCCCTCGACCACCACTGGATTGATGACGCGCCCGCAGTCATGCACTGCTGCGTACTTGACGAACGAGACCATGCCTGTCTTCGGGTCAACCTCGATAATTGCCCCATGCACGCCGCTGGCAAAGCTGGCATGTGGTGGACTGTAAAACTCGGTTGCCTCAAGCCCCGGCCCGCCGCGTTCCTGTGGTAGCGCGGGACCGGGTCGTGGTCCGGCGAGCTTCATCGACATAAGCTTGCGCGCATTCTCGCCGTAGGAATAGCGCAAGGGATTGGCCGAGATTGCCACCTGCCCGAGCGTAAGCGAGCGGTGCGGCGCGTCCTTGACAAACACCTTGCCGTTGGCCAGCTCAATGTCATCGGGTGAAGCCTCGAACAGGTCGGCGGCAACCTGTTTTGCCTTCTCGCGCACCTTGACCGCCGCCAGGTATGCTGCCGAGCCTGCCACTGTCGCGGCACGACTGGCGTAGGTTCCCATCCCCCAGTAGAAAGCCTGCGAATCCCCTGTCGTGACCATGATGTCTTCCGGTCTCACGCCAAGCTGGTCGGCCACGATCTGCGCAAAAGTCGTGTAGTGCGCCTGCCCCTGTGTCGTGACGCCAGTGGAGACAAAGACGCGTCCATCCGACTCCACACGCACGTGCGCCCCTTCGTATGGCCCGATGGATGTTCCCTCGACGTAGTAGCCAACACCGATGCCGAGATAGCGTCCCTGCTTACGCGCCTCCTCCTGCATCTTTGGAAAGTTCTCGTAGTCCAGCATCACTTTCAGCTTATCCAGCCCGGCCTGATAGTTGCCGCTATCGTACTTTGTAGGGCCGCCATCCTGGTAAACGAGACCTACGTCCCAGGGGAACTCGTCTGGCTGGATAAAGTTACGCTCGCGCACCGCCAGCCGATCTATATGCAACTCGCGGGCGATGCGGTCCATAATACGCTCCATCACGAAAACGGCGTGCGGACGCCCCGCTCCCCGGTAGGGGCTGACCGGCACCTTATTGGTATAGAGCACCGTAAATTCGCTGTAGTAGTTCTTCAACCGGTATGGCCCCGGCAGCGAGCAGGCCGTGATGATGGGTACGATGATGCCATAGGGCGTGTATGCTCCCGTGTCATGCAGGAATTTGTCACGTATAGCCAGCAATGTTCCCCGGTCGTCGAAGGCGTATTCAACTTCGTGATACTGGCCGCGTTCCTGGTTAGACGAGACAAAGTTCTCGCGGCGATCCTCAATCCACTTCACGGGCCTGCCCAGGTGGATGGCGGCAAAGGGAGCCAGTATCTCTTCAGGATAGAACATCATGATCTTGGTGCCGAAGCCGCCGCCCACGTCGGGCGCGATCACGTGTACTTTGTGCTCAGGTAGAGCGAAGATAGCGGCCAGCCCGTTGCGGATGGGAATAGGCCCCTGTGTCGAAATCCAGCAGGTGAGCGTGCCGGTATGCCCCTCCCAGCGTGCCACAATACCGCGTCCCTCCATCGGCATGGCCGCGCCGCGCTCCATATAAAATGGCTCTTTGATGACATGGGGCGCGTCGGCAAAAACCCTGTCTGGTTCGCCAACGACCTGCACGAGATGCGCCGCGACGTTATGAGGCACATCACTGTGAACAAGGGGCGCGTTTTCGGCGCTGGCAACTTCCAGATTGTGGATGACGGGCAGCGGCTCGTACTCAACCTCGATCAAGTCGAGCGCGTCCTCGGCGATGTAGCGGCTGTCGGCAACGACGAAAGCCACTGCCTCTCCAACGTAGCGCACCTCTTCAGCAGCCAGTGGAAGTTGCGTGCGCGGCTGCGTCAGCGCGTGGTGGGGCACCAGTAGTGGAGAAGGCTCCAGCACATTGCCGAGATCGGCGGCTGTATAAACCGCGTGGACGCCCGGCAGGGAGAGGGCCGCGCTGGTATCGATATTGAGAATACGGGCGTGGGCATGGGGGCTGCGCAAGACGGCGGCATGGAGCATTTCGGGCAGGTCAATATCATCGACATACGTGCCTTTGCCGCGCAGCAGGCGCGGATCTTCTGTGCGTTGAACGGGAGCGCCGAACCAGCGTGTTGCCATTAATCCACCTCCGCTTGAGGCTCGCGCAGCCGCTCTGCGGCTAGCTTGACAGCCTCGACAATGTTTTGATAGCCGGTACAGCGACAGAGATTGCCGGAGAGTCCATGACGAATTTCTTCCTCTGTCGGGTTGGGATTGTCATGCAGCATCGCATGCACAGACATAATGATACCGGGAGTGCAGAAACCACATTGCAAGCCGTGTTTCTCGCGAAATGCTTGCTGGATGGGGTGCATTTCGCTGTTGGTGCCTGCCAGACCCTCAATGGTGGTCAGCGCCATCTCGTCGGTCTGAACTGCCAGCATGAGGCAGGAGCGCACCGGCTCTCCGTTAAGTAGCACGGTGCAGCAGCCACAGACGCCGTGTTCGCAGCCGACATGTGTTCCCGTCAGGTGTAGTTCGTGGCGCAGGAAATCGGAGAGCAGCATGCGCACTGGCACCTCTCGCTCGTAGAGATTGCCGTTGACGGTGACAGAAATGAGGCAGGATTCAGTAAAGGTGGGAAAGGTTTCCTCTTGCATATGATGCCATCTTTCTAGTGTTCGCGCCGCGCCCAGGCGGCTGTGAGAACACGTCGTGTCAATTCTGCGGTGAGAGTACGTCGGTAGTCAACCGTAGCATGCACATCTTCCATATCTTCGCTTACCAGTTCGCGTGCGAGTTCAGCCGCTTGATCGAGGGTCTGCTCGTCCAGTGTCGAGCCAATCAGCACCTGCTCTACCTGCCGCGCCCGTACAGGTGCGCCGGAAATGCCGAGATAGGCGATGTGAGCGGTCAGGCAGCGATCATCCAGGCCCGGCGTCAGAACGGCAGCAGCGCCAGCGAGCGCGTAGTCACCGGCACGGCGGGCAAATTCCAAAAACGCCCAGCCCGCCTGTGGTGGAATCCAGGGGAAACGAACCTCTGAAACCATCTCACCCGCTTCGATGGCGGTGGAAAGATAGCCCGTGAAAAACTCTTCAGCTTTTAGCACCCGTTCGCCGTGTGTGCTCTCCAGCGCCACTTCGCCGTTGAGGCAAGTTAGGAGGGCCGGTAGTTCAGCGGCGGGATCGGCGTGCGCGATGCTGCCGACGACGGTGCCACGGCTGCGTATTTGCGCGTGTCCAATATGTCGTATAACCTCTCTCAGCAGCGGATGCTCCTGCTGTACCAGCGGTGAGCGCTCTACCTGCGCCTGGCGTACTGTTGCCCCAATCGCAAGATAGCCATCTTCGGATTCAATGTAGTGCAGTTCTGAAATATGATTGATGTCAACAAGATAGGCCGGACTTGCCAGGCGCATATTGAGCAATGGTATCAGGCTCTGCCCGCCCGCCAGCACCTTCGTATCGTCCGCGTGCTGTTCGAGCAGAACAAGAGCCTCGTCAAGCATGCGCGGAGCACTGTACTGAAAACGTGGTGGTTTCACGGCTCCACCTCCCTCGCTAAGTGAACTTTTTTCCGGTTTCAGGAATACCCATAAGAGTAATGCTCTCCCGCTCTCCTGTCAAGCCCTTTGCGCCCTATTTTCTGCCGACCGGACCAGAATGGTATATAATTTAAGCACGAAAAATACCCGGCAGAAGGAGCGAAAGCAATGAATATTTCCATGTATCCGGTTGCGCTTGTCACCGGCGGCTCTCGTGGCATTGGGGCGGCGTCAGCAGTAGCACTGGCAAAGCGCGGCTACGATGTGGCGATTACGTATCGCAACAAGGCGGCAAGAGCAAACGAAGTGGCTGCTGAGATTGTGCGCCAGGGAGTCCGCTCCCTCCCTATCCAGTGCGATATCACACTACAGGAAGCCAGAGAGCGGCTTTTCGCGGCATTGAGCGCATGGAGTCGATCACTCCACGCGCTGGTACTCAATGCTTCCGGTGGTCTGGAGCGCGATTTGCTGTCTGCTGACCCTGAGTATCCCATGCGCATCAACCGCGACGCGCAAATATCGCTTGTGGAAGCTGCGTTGCCTCTCATGCCTGAAGGGAGCACTATCGTCTTCGTCACCAGCCACTGGGCGCACCTGCACGGGCAGATTGTCGATATCCCTGTCTACGCTCCTGTCGCGGCATCAAAGCATGCGGGCGAGCAGGCGCTGCGGGCCAGGCAGGATGAACTTGCCAGCCGGGGTATTCGCCTGCTCATCGTCACGGGCGACCTGGTCGAGGGAACGATTACACCGAAGCTGCTAGAGCGAGCCATGCCTGGTCTGGCAGCGTATCGTCGCAATGAGGTGGGCCAGCTACCAACCGCCGCTGATATGGGTGAGGCTATCGCAACTGCCGCGAGCGATAACACGCTGTCGAGCGGTTCGACCGTCGTGGTAGGTGGTGCTCTGGAATCTCTGCCTCGCCCGTAATAAGCGGCTATATCCCTTTTCTCTCTATGTTCGGCGTGATAGGATTAGAGACAACAGCATGTTTCTTTTGAATGATAAGTTGAGGTGAGATAGATGAACGATAGCGATATCCTCCAGCATATCCAGCAACTGGTGAAGGAAGAGCACGACCTGATGAACGAGGCCGAAGAGAAGCCGCTCAGTGAAGAGCAGCTTGCTCGTATGCAGCAGCTTCAGGTTCACCTGGACCAGCTCTGGGATTTGCTGCGCCAGCGGCGGGCCAGGCGCGAATTTGGTCTGAATCCCAACGAAGCCTCCGAACGCGACCCCTCGACCGTCGAGCACTATCTTCAGTAAGCCTGCCCTGGCACAGAGGGAGGTTCGGCGAAAAGCCGATCAGGCGTCGGACAACGGTGAGGCTGAAGTTTGGGATCACGCCAGTGTTTTTGGTTCCTTACGCACTAAGGCGATATTGGGGGCAAAGTAGCGAGCATGCGCGTGCGTCCTGTGTCTGTGGCTCGAAATAAAAATCCGCACAGGACCCGATTTTCTTGCCATCTGAAAGTTTCAAAGGAGCATTCCCGGGCAGCGCCTCTTGCCAGACCTGCCCTGCTCTGTCGGCGAGAGGTGACACAATGGCTCTACGGTTATTGTGTCACCTCTCGACGTTCACCACTCCACCAGCGCTGCTTCCTTCCACTGCTCTCTAGCTTGACGTCTGACGAAAGGATTGATCAGCAGCACTGGTGTATCCTAGCAGCCGACCGCCTCTGGCTCGCGGAATGTCACGCCTTCGTCGTTCGTGCTCACCTGGTGATAGGTGAAGCTGTTGCCCGGGCGTGGACTCAAGTACCCGGCCTCCTTCACGATGTCCGGTGCGGCCCCAACGGACGGGATCAGCACCGGAGCGAAGGCCCAGTTATCCGCCGGCACCAGTCCTCCGATGAAGCGTCCCAGTGCGCGATGCTCGGACTCGATCGTGGCAATCTGCCCGGCAATGCGCGCCAGCACGGGCTGGCCCATGGCGGCAAACTCGTGAATCGCGGCCAGGAAGGCCGAGTCAAAGACTCCCTCCAGTTGCTGCTGGGTTTCGATAAACAGCTCCAGGCTGTCGAAGGTGTCCTCCCCGTGGGGGAAACTAAAGGTGCTGGCAAGCGGGCTTCCACCGTTGGCCACGAAGAAGAGTTCGTGGATCTGCTCTTCAATCTGGGCGGCTTTGATGGCAGCCAGGCTGGCTCCACTTAACCCTAAATCGTTGGCCTCCTTGAGTCCATTGGTGTAGAAGGTGACCGCCAGGCGCTCGGCTGTCGCGGCGACGCTCAGGATCGTCTTAATTGAGTCGATGGTACAACTCGATCCACTGATGGCCTCCGCATGGGTCACCTGCGGAGAAAGGAACAGGGCTCCGGCCCCCACTGTGAGACCAGTCGCCCCGATGGCCCCGGCAACTGCGGATTTAAGGAGTGTCCGGCGGGACCGCGTGCGGTTAAATGACGCCATCAGGGTGGCATTTGCGACTTCAGGCGTCAGCTCGACCTCAGCCGGGGTCGCATTGGACTGCTCGTTAGAGATCTTCATGGTCGAAATCCTTTCTGGTACTCAGCCGTATGATGAGTACCCCTACTCGGCCCGTGGAGCACGTACTCCACGGACTCATCAATTTCTCTTGAAAAGGGTCCACGAGTTTGAGCCTTGAGAGGCTCGGCTGCTGTGCTGTCGGTGTATTCCACCTCCAGGCCTCTGTCAGGCTACCGCCCTCCTGCCGTTGCGACTTCCATCCGGGGATGTGTTTGTGAGACGAGGACGACGAGCACAACGACGATGCCAACCACCAGGTGGGGAAGCCAGACGTTGAGCGGCTTACTGGCAAACCCAAAGATCCAGGGCGAAGCCGCGAGAAAAACGGCAGCTAGAAAGTCGATGACCAGGTGATAGGGCATCGGAAGAAACTTGATGCCCGGGATGCCAAGCTCGTACCTGGTGACCAGGCTGTAGAGGATGAGGGCAATGCCCAGGACAATCGGCACGTACACCGCTGCTCCTCCGACGTAAGCAAACCCAAAGATCCAGGGGGCGGCGATCAAGGCAATGCCGACCAGGTAATCCAGCACACCATGCACAGATGTAGGAAGAAAACGGATGGTGTCCATAAAACTCCTCCTTGTCTTCGTGAAGGAAGGACTCCACGAAGCAGAACAAACGACCAGCAAGGCATCTCCCTTGCTGACTCACGAGCGGGAATCTCAGAAAAAGACGGTCCCCGCCACCCGCAACAAACATCGATGGTGAACGTCTCTCCTCTGTCCTTTTGCCTCAAGGAGGGATTTGACTCACCTGCCATAGATTACGCCGCTGGGGAAAAACAGATTTTGGGGGCTTGTCTGCGCAAGCGAAAACAGAGAAGCGAGCAATGTTCTGACAGGCAAGGGCGGGAAAGGGAATCCCGCGTTTCCTAAAATCCAGTTGGCTCTGCCCGACGTACTCTTACACATAAGGGAGAGAAGCACACGCTTTCTCAGACGATCCTCGACGTCGGCGAGCCAGGGTAGCGGAGAAACAGAGACGATGAGCCTGGTGTGCAGCAAGAACACACCATCTCTCTTCAACAGGTGTGGTTTTCTGCGTCGAGCAGCGGATGAGGAGATCCGAAGAGCAAGGGAACATGTATGAGCTTCACGAAGCGGAAGTCCTTCCTGGGGAATCCTTCGATTCCTCCCACTAGTGTCAGTGATGAGGGCTTGATCGAGGCGATTGGGGATGGAGCTGTCTGGGCACTGGAACAACTCTACCAGCGCTACCGGGTCCTGCTCTATTCCCTGATCTACCGGATGGTCGCGGACCAGCAGGTGGCAGAAGACCTCTTACAAGAGGCTTTCCTGTCCATCTGGCGGCATGCCAACTCGTACTCGCCGCAAGCAGGCGCGGTTCGCAGTTGGCTGTTCTCCATCGTGCATCATCGCACCATCGACTATTTACGCACGGTTCGTCGCCGGGCTACTCACTTGCAAGAGATTCACTGGGAAGCAGTCGACGAGGATGAACATTGCGCCCTCCCAGATGTCTGGCAGGAGGTCTGGCACGCTGTGCAGAGCACCCAGGTGCGTCAAGCTTTGATGCAACTTCCCATCGAGCAACGCATGGTCATCGAACTGGCCTATTTTCAGGGATGGACGCACACGGAGATCGCGGAAGGCTGTCATCTGCCCCTGGGGACCGTCAAAACCCGCATCCGCTCTGGCTTGCTGCATCTCAAGCGCGTGCTTGCATCGATGGGTCTCACGGAACGCTAGGCCTACGGTTTGCCCACTAGAACGACAGAGGAGAACGAACGATGACCTGCGAAGAATTTGAAAACCTGGCAGGTGCCTATGCGCTGGATGACGTTACGTCGGCGGAACGACAGGCAGCAGGAGCGCACCTGGCGAGCTGTGCCAGGTGTCGAAGCTTGCTGCGCGAACTCCGTGGGGCCGTAGACCTCTTGCCCTTAGCCGTTTCGCCGATCGAGCCGCGAGGGGAGGTCTGGGAACGGATTGTGGCAGCTTTGCCGTCGACATCCTCACAGCCACGAACGAACAGGCGCTGGTGGACCCCCCGGTTGCTCGCCGTCGCGGCCATCGTGCTGTTCAGCCTTTTGGGCGGGATGACCGTCTGGAATCTCTCCCTGACGCGGCAGATCACCTCGCTTCAGCAGCAACTGGTGCAGGTGTCTGCGAAACCGCCTGCCCTCTCGGAGGGAGTAATCTATCCAGTCAGCGGCACCAATGCGGCCCAAACTATCAGGGGTGAATTGCTCTACTTGCCGCAGCAGCATCTCACCGTCTTGCTACTCCGTGGGCTCCCACAACCGCAAGGATCTCAGGTGTATCAAGGGTGGCTACTGCACCTCGCTGGGAAAGAGATCACCGGTACTACCAGCATTGGTCTGCTGAATCTGGTGAATGATACGGCGAGTCTGTCTTTTTCTGGGGAGGTGGCTGGCTATAATGCCGTGGCGGTCAGCCTGGAACCAGGGCCCAGGGCTACTCCCAGTGCCCCGAAAGGCAAAGTAGTCGCTCTGGGTATCCTGAAATGAGCTTCTATCATTCCCTTTGCTAGCCGGATCGATTGGGGGCGCGCGACCTCCTGGGATCGCCTGGACCTGGAGCACTCTCGTCGCCGCCCGTGCTCACAATTTCTGCGCTGGCCACCCTGTCTGCCTTGCTACCAGATGCGTTCGCGTTCTGGCCCTCGTCTTCTTCTGACGGAGGATAAGTGATGTACGCACGTGTATACGCTGAGTAAAGAAGGGCTGAAGCAATCTCGGCGTCGGTTGAGCATGCCGGTCTAATCTGTATTGTATCTTGCATTGTTACAACAACCTGGGTGGCCCCTGCCGGATGCGCTCCCGCATCTCCTCAAGAGGCCAGGAGGACCAGCTTCCCCAGCGTTCCGGCAAGATCTTTTCCACCCACCAGGTAACTCCTGCCTGCTGGTAGGAAGCCACAACCTCCCGATCGTAGACAACATCCTTACATGAGGTCAGACCTGAATGGACAATCTCGAAGGGAGTGCTGTAATCGGGTTGGGAAGCGATATAACTGGCGACGTCCCGCATTTGTGCCGGAGTGAGCATCGTGGTCAGGGGCAGGTCTCGACCAATGGGGATGACGCCATCCCAGCGGGCAGCGCGGCGTAAGGGTGCTTTCGCAGGCAACATTCCTGCGATCCAGATGGGAATGCGTGGGGACTGCAAGGGGCGTGGCAGGAACAGGGCTTCCTTAATCTGGTAATACAGGCCTGCATGCCGGTACAGCTCTCCGCTCCAGAGTCCTGTCAGCACCTCCAGGCCCTCGTCGAGCATTCCCGCCAGCGTAGTGGGGTTTGAGGCCTCGCCCAGCGCCTCGAAGTCGAAGTAGCCTCCTCCCGAACCGATTCCCAGGATAAGCCGCCCGGCAGAGAGGTGATCGAGCGAGACGGCCTGTCGTGCCAGCATCCAGGGACGGCGGCGTGGCAGAGGAGTGACAAGAGGCCCGAGACGAATGGTGTGCGTGCGCAAGGTGATAGCAGTCAAGGCTATCCACGGATCAACCATGGCATCGAAGGTTGGCGTTAGTGTCGTTTTCGATACCTGATCCCAGAGGAAGAAGGCATCCCAGCCTGCCTCCTCTGCCTCGTGTGCCAGATCGGCGAGGAGGTGGGCGTCTGCATAAGGTCCAAAGTTGGGGACATACACTCCATAGCGCATCATATCTCTCCGTCTCGCAGCAACAGTGCTCATCATCTCTACATGCTTCGATGGTAGAAATCGATGCTGTTATTGTACCATGTCGGCTTTCTTTGTTAAAACGCGACGTTATTATCGCCTTCCTCTGTTTCGCAAATACTCTGGATGTAGAGCGTAAGGAAAAGCTATGGCGTAAAACTTGAAAGGGTGGCGCTCTGCAAAAAAACCTGCGTACTCCACATTCTGACAGCAGTTGCCCTGCTGCTGTGTACGTTGCTATCAGGGTTGCTCAACGTGAAATGTGACGGTGAGGACATCGCCGGGCACGACCTGGCGCACAAATTGCTCATAGACTACCTGGACGAGCGGCAGCAGGTCTGGTACTGGTTGTTGGATCCCCTCTCCTTCAAAGAGCCGATCCTGGTTAAAGCGAAATGTTCTTTCCACCTCTCTGACCGGCACGTCGAGATGGGCTGTGACTGTCAGAGTATCGTCGGGCCGAAGTGTTGGATATACTTCTTCCTGGTAGAGCGATGCGAGAAGAGATAAGAAGCCTGCCTCGTTTACCGCTGGTCGATTCTTCGTGACCGGAAAGGCTCGTTGTCCCTGATTGTCAGTCTCGACGACGACGACGACCCTGAAAATTGCTTCAAACATGGACTACACCTCTCTTTACGAAAAAGCCTGTTTTCGTCGGCGACTCGTTGTCGGGAAACTTTGCCAGTTCGACTGCGACCGGTATGGCGTTCGACGAAGTCTGACAGCGCATTTCCCGTAAGCTCGCCTGTAGTACATACGTCGGGTTTAGGCCGTTGGTTTCAGTACGGTAGGGTGTCCTTTTGTCCTGGCTGTAACTGATCTGATGGTTTTCAGGATTCTATTGGTATGAGACGGAAGAGAAAAAGAGTAGAGGCAAACGTTTCCCTTCTTGACGAAACTTCCCTTAAGAAATGAAGAATATTATGGGAAGTTGGTGTTATCATGTTAGTTGCTCGTCAGAGAAAATTGTGATATATTCGTGCTATGGAAATATGTAACGAGAAACTCCCAGCCTCTTGCTCCCACTCTGCTGGTGCCTCTCTCCCAGATGTGAAGCAAGGCGAAGTGATCTGGAAGCTGATGGACGCTGACTGCTCCCCTGTATTCTTCTATACTTTTGTTCGAGCGGGTGATATTTTATTACTCACGGGAGGGCAAGAGCAAGTACAGTGGGAAGACGAGGAGATGAACTGGACCATCTTTTTGGCGTTGGAGGGCGGAAAGGAGGAAAGGCATGTCAAACGGACAGCAGGGGAAACAGAGCATCTGGCAAAGGAATAGGCCTACAGATAACAAGGAACCTGCGCCTGAGAGGCTGGTAGAAAGACAGGGTCAGACTGACGGCGCTGCTTCTCCCAACGTGGGTGGGCAACGGCCCACGCGCGTGAGGTTTCGGGCTGTAGGCTCACCTATGCATATTCCTGCTCCCTCCTCGTTCTTTGAGTCCGTGTCTCTGGACGCATTGCTGGCTCGCCATCAGCGGCTGGAACGCCTTGCCAGAGCGGCTTTCATTAATCGGAACTTCGCTTTACTGTGGTGGGGACAGGCCATCTCTAGCGTGGGAGATTTTGCCTGGGATACGGCACTTGTGCTGTGGGTGGCAACCTTCCTGGTCGCGGGCCAATCCTGGGCACCGCTGGCGGTAAGCGGTCTGGTGTTGGCCGCAGCTCTTCCCCAGATCATTGTAGGCCCCATTGCTGGAGTATTTGTGGATCGCTGGGATAAACGCAAGACGATGATCCTGATGGCAGCTCTGCAGGCCATTTTCGCGGTGCTGCTGATACTGCCGGCGGCCAGCTTCACGCTACCCCTGATCGGTCACCTCCAACTACCCCTGTCGTGGCGACTCACCGTCGTCTATGCCGATGTTGCATTGCTAGCCGGTTTCGCCCAGTTCTTTATTCCCGCCCAGCTTGCTCTGATCAAGGATATTGTTCCGGCTGCGCGAGAAGATCAGGCGCTGGAGATCTTCCAGGCGATCCAGGGTTTGTCGGTGATCATTGGACCGCCGGTGGCGGCGGCACTGGTCTTCGGGCTGGGCTTTGGCTGGGCGCTGGTGCTCAACGCGCTCTCGTTTGTGGTGGTGTTCCTGGCGACCTACGCCATCCAGGCCCCGCCCTCGGAGCAGAGCATGCCCTCTGGAGAGACCGGTCGCTTCATGCGCGAGTTCCTGGACGGGCTAGGCTATGTTGTCAACCATCAGGTGCTGCGAACGATCCTGGTGGCCGAGGTATTGAGCTGGCTGGGTTTTGGGGCATTGCAATCGCTGGGCTACTTCTTTATTACCGGCAATCTGCATGTCCCGGCCAGCGACTATGGGCTATTCGGGGCGGACTTCGGCGTCGGGGCTATCGTGGGCGCTCTCCTGGTGAGGGTCATTGGTGATCGGGTTGGCTTGCCGCGCATCCTGTGGGTTGCGCTGGTCACATCGGGGCTGTTTGTGATCGTCATGTCGCACCTGAGCAGCTTCTCTCTGGCGCTGGGGGCGGCCTTCCTCTTCGGCGTCTGCAGCACGGCGGTGATTGTTACAGCCGGACCGTTGGCGCTCGATAGCACGGAGCGACGGTTTGTGGGCCGGGTCACGTCAGTCATTAATCCTGTAGGCAGGCTGGCTGCGCTGCTGTCAGTGGCCCTGGCCGGGTCGCTGGTGAGTACAGTCTTGCACGGCTTTCATGCGAGTGTGTTCGGTATTGCATTTGGCCCGGTGAATACGATCTTCAGCGGGATGGGGTTGCTTGCGGTGCTTGGTGGTATGTATGCGAGGGTGAGCCTGCGTGATATACTCGCTCAGCAACCCGCGCCATCGTCTGGCAATCCGTTACCTGACCTGACAGAAGCGGAGGGCCAGGTAGAACCGTAGGCCCTTTACCTGAGTGCCGAAAAATCTCACCCGATTCTTCTCTAAATCTGGAGCATTGGCCAGACCTGCACAGTATGATCGGCGCCAGCAGAAAGAAGACGTTGGCTACCGGGCATGTTTGTTTCCCAGACAGGGTTCCATGCTACGACGTGGATGGCATCGCTATGGCCGCGATAGGTGAAAAGATGGCTTCCTGTTGTTGTATTCCATAGCTGGACTGTTTTATCAGTCCCGGCAGAGGCAATAGAGTATCCGTCAGATGACCATGCCAGGGTGTGAATAGCGTCCATATGATTACCGTAGGTTACAGTGATGCGTCCCGTGCTAAGTTCCCGTATACGCACTTTCTTCCCATTACCGGCCGAAGCAAGAAGCTGCCCATCGGGCGACCAGGCGAGAGCGTTTACTGCATCGACATGATGAAAGTTATGGATGGCGCTTCCAGTAGCAACATCCCAGACCAGCACTACCCCGTCGAGAGAGCCAGAGGCAATGTACTTTCCATCAGGTGACCAGGCAATTGCTAGCACGTCACTGATATGACCGATATACACCTTTCCTTCGGGATTGTTCCAAACCTGGATAGTCCTATCTTGACTGGCTGAAGCGATATGCTGTCCATCGGGGGACCATACTACGGCATTCACGCTTGAAGAGTGGCCTGTGTAAGTAAAGAGGACTTTTCCAGTGCTGGCATCCCAGACCAGTGCTGTGCCATCCTGACTGCCAGAGGCGATGTATTTCCCAGCGGGTGACCAGGCCAGCGTATTAACGATGCCACGATGACCGGTCAAACCCAGGAGATTGCAGCCTGTGGTGGAGTCCCATACCTGAATTGTTTTGTCGTCGCCGCCGGAGGCGATACGCAATCCGTCAGGTGACCAGCAGGCCGCCTTTACAGCGGCAGTGTGCCCGCGATAGATATAGACACTTCTCCTGGAAGGTGTATTCTCGTCTGCCAGCAGACTCGAAAGAGCAGCCTGTTCCAGGGCAATGGCGAACTCCTGCACATTGGCGAAGCGCTCTTCAGGTTTTTTTGCCAGCGCCTTGAGGACGACTTGCTCGACCGCAGGTGAGATGGAAGGAACTTTCAGGCGTAAGGAAGGTGGCGAAACATGAAGATGTTGATGAACTAGTGACGTGCGAGAACCGCTGAAAGGGCATGTACCACTAAGCCACTCGTAAACGACGATGCCCAGAGCATACTGATCGCTTGCCCGGCGCGGCTTGCCCTCAATCTGCTCAGGAGCCATGTAGGCCAGCGTGCCCGCAGGGTCCAGCTCATTTCCGGGATCAGTCGTTTGAGTGATGACCGCGATGCCGAAATCACTCAGCAGAAGTTCGTCATCGCGGCCAAAGAGGATATTCTCCGGTTTAACATCGCGGTGGATCAACCTCCTGTTATCGCTATATTGCTGACCGTGAGCATAGTGCAGAGCATCGGCAAGTTGTTTGACGTAACGAATGATGAGGTTCAGTGGGAGGGGAATGCCGCGAGGATGGCGCTGGCATATACTCCCATTGGGGGCGTAGTCCATGACGAGATAGGGCAGATTGGCCTCAGTAGTTGTGCCAAAATCGAAAACTCGTATAATATGGGGATGTACCAGACTGGCAAGAATACGTGCCTCATCGTAAAACTTCCTGACAGAGTCGTCTCGCACCGGCTGACGAAGCACTTTGATAGCTGCCAGACTATCAAGATAGAGGTGTTGCCCAAGATAGACTTCAGCATAGCCGCCCGTTCCCAGGAGACGGATGAGGCGATAATTGCCAATGAGCTGATCTGCTCGATAACTCATATTCAAAATCCTTTTGCGATATAGCTGGCCCCTGTGCTAAGAAAGCGCTGAAGAACCCTGGAGCATCTCCCTCTTCTGATGGCGATTGATGGCTTTCTTAAGGAGCGCCTGCGTGTTGCGAATGGAAGCAACGTCGGGGTGGTCGGGTATCCCGGCTTTCTCGTAGATGTCTAATGCCTGCTGGATGAAAACGTCAGCCTCGTCGTACTTCTTCCATTTCCAGAAGTTGATGGTTGCCAGCCCGAGGAGGCTGCGAGCAACAGCGGGATGGTCTTTTCCCAGGGCATTTTCGCGGATTGCGAGAGCATCTTTGTAGAGTTGCTCTGCCAGGATATACATCTGGTACTCTTGTTTGTCATAATAGAGTTGCGCCAGGCCTTGTAGCGTCTGTGCAACGGCGGGGTGTTCCGCCCCTAGAAGATGGATGCGCCGGGCCTGCGTATATTTATAGAGTTCCTCAGCCGTGCTCTCCTGGAGAGGTGTTTTCCTGTAGACATCAGCCAGTTTATTGGTCGTGGACAGGGAAGCGGGGTGCTCTTCTCCCAATGCCCGTTCGCGAATACTCTGTGCCTTGAGAAGACACTTCTCGGCTTTCGCAAGGTACTGCTCGGATTTCATATAGCCGCTATAAAGAAAGAAAAACCTGCCCAGGGTGTCAAAAACGCTGCCTGCAATGGGATGCTGCAAACCAACTGTTTGTTTCAAGATTACCAATGCTTGATTGAGAAGCTGCTCAACCTGGAGATCTTTGTATTTTCCTTGCGCAAGGTACAGCAATGCCAGGTCGTTCAACTGGGATGCCAGCGCAGGGTGTGGAGTTGGCAGTGTTTGCTCCAGGTGAGCGCGCGCCTTCTGGAGATACTGTTCCGCTCGTGCGTACTGCGCGCGGGCCAGTGAGAGCCGAGCCATACCGGTAAGGCTATTAGCCATGAATGGGTGTTGTGGTTCCGGTACCTTCTGCCAGATGGCGAGGGCCTGGGAGAAAGACTTCTCGGCAAATTCAAATCTGGCTCGCGCCAGATGAATATTTCCCAATCCGCAATAGATGCAGATGGTGGAGGGATGTTGCAGTCCTACGCGCTGCTCATAGATGACGAGGGCCTGGAGAAAGTACTCTTCCGCCTGGCTGTATTTTCCTTGCTGGTAGCAGAGGTGAGCGATGGCACACAGGCAGGAGGCGAGGGTGGGTTGATCGGCATCGGGCGTCTGCTGCAGGAGCTTTAATGCTTTCCGTATCGGTTGTTCTGCCTCGCTATACCGACCTTGATAGTAGTAATGCCAGAAGCGGTGAGTGAGAGACGTAACTATGGCCGCCAGTCCGGTATCTCTCAGAGAAGTACGCATTTGCTCCGCCTGCTCAAAAAGGGTAAGCGACTGTGTAAATTGCCCCTGAATCTGGAGGTATACTCCCATCTGTTCCAACAGACGAGCTGCCTCCGGCGACACAATCACCCACTTCTCGATATGATCAACACAGCGCTGTACATGTGGTATATATCGTTGTACAAGATGCCACTGGGAAAAATCGTTGACATCGGGAAATACGCGATTGACGGCTCGCACTGTGCGCTCAACCCACATGCGCTGCATCTTCTCATTCAGTGTATCCTGCAATACTATCTGTATGAGGCGGTGTAGAGAGATCGTATTGGTATCCGCATAGCGGTGTACCAGGGAGAATTTCCGCAGCAGGCGAAGAACCTCATCCAGCAAGATGGAGTCGGTAGCCAGCGATCGCAGTCTGGAGCCAAGTTCAGTTGCTCCATCGATAATGAGATCCTCCGGGATATTCTCAGGAGAAAGGAAAGCACAGAAGCGAAGAAGCTCTATGGCTGCCGGGCTAATCTTCGCCACCTTTTCAAAGGAGGAAGAAAAGGTAGCCGCGACGGACGCCGGATGGCTACAATCAAAACTACCCCGCTTGTCAAGCAGCTTCTTATGCTGATCCTGGAAATGGCAGAGATAGTTAGAGAAACTGCATCCAGTCTCTTCAATATAGGACCCTGCCTGGTCAAGGGCAAGTGGAAGCCCGTCAAGAAGCTCGGCGATAGCCTCTGCCTTCTGACGGTCGACACTCGAAGCGTCTTGAAGTGCTGCGACCGGTGATACCCTCTTTGTGCGCTTGAGAAGAAACAAAGTGCTTTCTTCGCGCGTCATTTTTCGCAGATCGATACATTCGGCAACATTGCCGGTTGTCTGCGTGCGTGTAGTGAGGAGAATATGGCCGCGTCCATCAGAGGGAAGAAGAGTCTGTACCAGCCTGAGGTCCTCAACGTTGTCGGCAATGAGCAGCCATTTTGTGTGCTTTCTTAACCAGTTATGTACCACTTCGATGACAGAGGTCTGTTCTTGCTGGTGTTGTTCTTTCAAACCCAGCAACCCGGCAAGTGCAGCGATGTCTGTCTGCATTTTCTCGCCAGTATCACCTTGCACCCAGAATATCTTCTGATACTCGCTGTAGTAACGATACACGTACTCTATCGCGGCCTGTGTTTTCCCGATACCTCCCAGGCCACTTATAGCCTGTGTTTTAATCGCTGTTTTTTTTGAATTGAAGGTGTCATGCAGCGAGGCGAGCACGTCGTCATATCCGGTGAAGAACGGGTTGCGGAGATAGGGGACGTTCGAGACTATAGATGAATCCTCCAGCGGCGTTGCCACTCTGGGCTTGCCTCGCTCATTTAGTGGGAAGCGCGGTGAGTGTGATTGAGAAGATGACGTCGATGATGGAATAGTACGTCGCGGGTCATTCTTCTCTTGCGCTTCCAGGCACGCCTTCTCAAAAGCCATCGCGAACTTCCACACGCTGCTATATCTCTCCTCAGGCCTCTTAGCAAGAGCTTTCTGAACCACTTCCTCTATTTTAGGCGAGAGAGATGGCACTTGCTCGCACATTGAAGGTGGCGGAACATGTTTATGCTGGTAGGGCAGTCCGACAGCGGCACCTGTGAAAGGAGGATTCCCGCAGAGCCATTCGTAGATGACGATACCCAGTGAGTACTGATCGCTGGCAAACTCAGGCGCGCCATCATACTGCTCAGGCGCTCGGTAGTAGGGGGTACCCAGTTGATCGAACGTTGCCGATGGGTGCGATGTCTCGTATACTATAGCAATGCCAAAATCACTGAGTCGGACGTTATTCTTGTCATCCAACAACATATTTTCTGGCTTGACATCGCGATGAATCACATTATTGTTGTGGGCGTGTTGTAAAGCACAGGCCACCTGTTTTACACAGGGCAGAATATCGATAGGTGTACTCCGTGTTCCTCTTGGATAGCGCTGCCGCAAGGTGCCGGGCATGTAATCCATAACAAGGTAGAGAATGCCGGTACTTTCCTGAACACCGTAGTCACGAATCGGGACAATGTGATCGTGCCTGAGCATGGCAATAGTTTTAGCTTCTGTCTCGAACCTTTTTGCGTCTGCGCTCGACATCTGTACCTGATGCAAAACTTTGATAGCGGCCGATGTCCCCAGATGTATATGCTCCCCAAGATAGACTGCTGCATATCCTCCGACTCCCAGCAGTTGAAGGATGCGATATTTTCCCAGCTGCTTGCCTGTAAGATCGTTCATCAGCAGCCACTCCTCTTCCAGAATGTATTTTCAGTATGACTCTCATCTGAAGTATTTGAAAGGTACTTATGAAGATGTTCCTTCAATAAATGAGTAGTCGCCTAATAATAGCTCATAGATAAGACAAACACAACAAAACTACACAGGAGTACTATCCATCTTCTTGCTTCTCATCACCCGCATATCTCAAATGAGGTAGGTGCTCGCTTGCTACACTCCTGTCTGGCTGTGACCCGAAGATTGCGCGATGCTTCTGCTGATTTTCGCAAAGGAGATGCACCGGATGACGAAGCAAGGTTTCGATAGTGTTCAGAATTATGGAGAAGTGTAGTGGCCTGATCCACGTACTGTTATCGAACAGCGCCTTGCATTGCTGGTGGAGCAGAACGAAGGCGTTTAAGGCAGTTTAATCAGCCCCATGCGCACTTTGAGGGCGATGATGCGGCGCAGCGACTGGCGCAGACGTTCCTGGGAGATGCGCCCGGTTTGAACTGCCGTTGTGATGGCCGTGACAACGGCGGCGAGGCGATCAGGCTCAATAGGGCATTCGATGATATCATCGCCTGCCAGGATGGCGCGCACGCTCGCTTCGGCAATGGCCTGCGCCGGGTCAGTATAGCCCTGCTGCTGCATGAACTGGAGCAGCCCCTGCCCATCCATGGCATCAGTAATCACAACCCCCTGATAGCCCAGTTGGCCGCGCAAGACTTGATTGACCAGCACGGGCGAGAGTGAGGCCGGGGCGCTCGGATCATAGGCGGGAACCATGACGTGAGTGACCATAATCATGCCGGGCTGATGCGACAGCAGGGCACGATAGGGGGCAAAATCGATGGCGCTGAGTTGGGCTTGCGTATGCGTCACGGTTGGCAGCCCGTAATCAGGATTGGCCGGAGCTGAGCCAAGACCGGGCCAATGCTTTAATGTCCCAATGACGCCGTTCTGCTGTAAGCCATCCAGAAACGCGCCCGCGTAGGCAGTTACCTGGCCGGGTGTTGTGCCAAACATGCGGCTCTCATCGACGGCACCGCCCTGGTACACGTCCGCCAGCGGGGCGAGGTCGGCGTTGATCCCACTGGCAAGCAGGCGCCGGGCATCCAGTTGCGCCTGAGCGTAGGCCTGCCGAGGGTTGCCTGTCGCTGCCAGCGTCTGTGGCGAAGGGCTGGGGCCATAATATGGGGCGAGCCGATCCACCTCTCCGCCTTCCTCGTCGGTGGCGATCATTAATGTCTGGTTAGCATGGGTCTGCAAGTTGTGGGTCAACTGCGTCCATGCGCTCAGGGTGGTTGGCATCAATGGTCCGCCGTTGTACTGGTTGTAGACGATGGCGTTAGCGATATCCCATTGTTGCAGCGGTCGGTTCAGCGCCGCAGTGTAGCCGTTGGTATAGACGGCCAGCATGAGCAACTGGCCGATCTGCTGCGTTGGTGTGAGATGATCGATATAGGCGTCGATGCGCTGCGAAAGAGTGGCGCCTTGCGTGGGTAATGGAAGCTGTGTGGGTATGGGCGAGAGAGCTATGGACCGTGCGAGGATTGGCTGCCGGTCAGGCGCATTGGGTCGATCCCAGGGATGATCGATGATAAGAAGGGAGACGAGTATCGTGGTAAGGGACAGGAGCGCGAAGACGAACAGAAAACGCTTCGGACGCGTGCCCGAAGGCTTGTGTTGTTGCTGCTCCTGGAGGTGGGTATGCATCTGTTGTTGATATTCCGATGGGGAGGTACGCATGGTTAAAGAAACCTTTCATTCCCTGTCCTGTTTGCCGTTTACGCTCCTGTCATTCAAAACGCTTTCGCCCCGGCTTTTTGAGCGACATAGCCACTTTTCTCTATTCCTGATTCTCTCTCTCGGCTGAAGTTCATGATACAATAGGTCTATAAGTCTCCGTCAACGGAGAGGGAGTCCATATGACGAAATATGCCTTTGTGACCGACCAGCGCAAGCGCATCGGCTGCCATGCCCGTACTGTAGCATGCAAACAGGAGAACGGCCACTATGGCAACGATAAGGAAAATTGAGAGGTCGTGACCTGATCGCTGGGATGGGAAAAGGAATGATGTATGAAAGAACCCGAACTCGCGGATGAAACGAAGCGAAAGCGGGACCGTGAAAGGCGGAAGCCCAAAAGTGAGAGCCAACGTAGAGTTGAGATAGCGCGGCGGCTTCTGTCCGAATTCGTGGGTACCTTTGCGCTCACATTTGTAGCGGCGGGTGGTCCCGTGGTTGCGGCTCTCACTCACGGTAAGCTCAGTGTAGCTGCTATTGTCACCGCTCCCGGGTTGATGGTGATGGCGATGATCTATGTAGTCGGCCCTGAATCCGGTGCGCACTTCAACCCTGAAGTGACCCTGGCATTTGCTCTCCGTCACGATTTTCCCTGGCGTTGGGTTCCGGGCTACTGGCTGGCACAGTTCCTCGGAGGCATCGTTGCCGCACTTATTTTACGTCTCCTCTTTGGACTGACAGCAGATGTGGGGGCAACTCTTCCCCATTACGGGTCACTTGTCTCGACGAGTATGGAAGCACTCCTTACTTTTTTGCTTATTACGGTGATTCTCGGAACCGCTGCAGAGGGGAAGCTGGTTGGTCATAACGCCGCGTTAGCCGTTGGTGGAACAATTGCCCTCGACGGTCTATTTGCAGGGCCGATCACCGGTGCCTCGATGAATACCGCCCGCTCTTTTGGTCCTGCTCTGTTCGGCGGCCAGCTTTCCACCATGTGGATTTATGTGCTGGGACCCTTGCTAGGTACGCTGCTGGCTGTCGGGGTAGCATGGTTGCTGCGCGGCCCAACGAATCCAGATGCGGTTAAGAGCGCTGGCGGGGAATAGGCCTCTGGTTCCATCGCATGACATGGAAAAACCATGTATTTTTTCATATAGCCATTAACTACAAAACACCCGGCACATACTCCCCACACACACTGACCAACACTGAAAAACTGAAAGGTAGATATCTGGATCATGTAGTCCGCTCCCTTTCAGGAGTATACATATTAGCGCTCGACAAACTGCTCGGAGATGATTCAGAGTCGCTCAGCATGGTCATACGCAAGCGCGTGCGGATGAAAAATGCGCAAATTATTGCGCCACAGCAGAAGATGAGACAGGTGAGCGAGATCAGTTTGAAGCCATCAAGAATAATGCCTGCAAGCAAAATGTGGCTTGCTCCCTGTCCCGCGGCAATGAACTGCTCTGCCGCCGCCTTGCTCGCACGCAGGGAAGATGGCAGCGCAGCGTTCATATGGAGGAGATAGACCTGGCTAAGTACGGCGACCCCGAACGCTGTGCCGATATTGCGCGCCATCCCCAGAGTTCCCGATGACAGTCCAGCTCGCTCTGAGGAAACCGCACTCACGATTGCCAGCGTCGCGCAAGAAGTAAAGAGAGGAATACCAAAAGCACGTGCAAGGAAAGGCGGAAGTAATCCATCCACGTAATTGCTTTGAGGTGACAGGACAATCGTGACGTAGAGAAAACTTACCCCGATTAAGAAGAGTCCAGACATAATAAACAGGTAGAGCCGTGACCCTGACCATTGTGCGAGCAGACCCCCCAGAGGAGTGAGGAGCGCAATCAAGCCAGTGGCAGGTAAGAAGGCAAGGCCTCCCTGGAGAGGAGAATATCCCCACGTGTTTTGCATGAAGAGACTCCAATAGGGTTGCGACCCGAAGAGGGCTGCTGAGAAGAGGAAGAAGCTCAAACATCCCATCACAAACGGAAGATTGCGAAACAAGGAGAGATCTATCAGCGGCTGACGGACACGCCGTTCTGTGACGACGAACAACACCAGAATAATGATTCCCAGAAAACAACTTGCCGCCACTTCTCCATTCATCCCATCTGCATCACCAGCCTGGGTGATTCCGAAGAGCAGAAACAAAAGCCCTGCGGATAAAAACAGCAGGCCAGGCCAATCGATTGATACCGCCCCGTTCGTTTCACGTGACTCTGGAACAAACAGAATTGCCATGAGTATCGCAATGGCACCGACCGGAACATTCACAAAGAAGATCCAGCGCCAGCTATCTCCCTGCACCAGAAGTCCACCAAGAACAGGCCCCGCAATCAGACCCAGCCCCGATATGCCACCATATATCCCGATCGCCAGACCGTGTTGGCTCGGCGGAAATGCGCGCACGATGATAGAAAGCGTGCCGGGCGTCATAATAGCTGCTCCGACACCCTGCACGATACGAAAGACAATCAAGGTGGTAATGTTTGGAGCCAGGCCACAGGCCAATGACGCGATGCTGAAGATCGCCAGACCCGCCAGGTAAACCAGTCGTTGCCCCCAGATATCACCAAGACGACCCATTCCCATTGGCAATGTTCCGACCATCAGGACATAGCCAGAGATGGTCCATGAGGAGATACTGAGCGGGGCATGAAAACTCTGTCCAATAGCGGGGAGTGCGACATTAACAATAAATAGATCAATATACAGCATGAGCAGGCCAAAACAAGCAGCGATGAGCGTGAGCCACCTGGAAGGTGCGTGCTTTTCCATAAAGAATCCTCCCGAAGAATGCGTGTGCATCATTTCCTGACATCAGTATACCTCGTAAAAAAGTTACCTGTCAACAAGTTTAGCTGGTGATTATTTCGCCCTATGTTCTCTTGATTAATGGCTATCGTACATGGTATAGTGGTGATATTCCAGGAAGGGAGGAGTACCGTTATAACGATGGAGTTTGAAGAGCAGAGCAGAGTTGCACCGGGCCAACTTGCTTTGATTCAGGATTTTGTGAATACCCGATATGGAAACAAACGACATGCTCATGTCGAACTGACGACACCCGAACAACTTCGTGTCTGGCTGGTCGCTCATGGCCTGCTGGCGGATGGTATACCGGTCACGGAGGGAGACTTACGGCGCGTTGTACATTTGCGCGAAGCGCTACGCAGTTACTTGCGTGTGAATAGCGGCTTCGAGAACCCGGCCATACAGGACGAGCTGCTCAATCATCTTGCCAGTAATGCACCACTTACTGTACGTTTTCATCGTGATGCATTACCCACACTCGAACCAGACCTTTCTGGCATTGACGGTTCGCTTGCTCGTCTGATTGGCATTGTGTTTACAGCGATGATCGATGGCACATGGGTGAGACTGAAAGTCTGCCGTAACGAGCCTTGCCAGAAAGCATTCTACGACACTTCGAAAAATCGCTCAGGGGCATGGTGCTCGATGACTGGCTGCGGGAGCCGTTTGAAAGCCCGCGCATATCGCCGCCGGAAGAAAACACAAGCAGATTACACCTCATACTAACGCTACATCCTCAAATCTGGAGCCGGGTTCTATCCAGCACACCGATGGTGTAGCTGCCACCAGAATACTGTTCCAGCAAGGCCAGTAAGTCCTCTAACGCTGCTTCGACATCGGCATGCGCATTTGCATGATGGGCTTCGACAGTAATGATAGCATCGGTGGTATCAGGTTGAGCGGCGCTTTGCTCGCTTTGCCGCCAGCACCAGCGGCGGGCAATAACAAGGCCCGTTTCGTCAGAGAAGACGACCTCTCCTGGTCCAGGGTGGTCTACTTCTGCCTCGCCGAGGGTGGTATAACGCTCACTACCCTCCGCAAAGTGGACAGTGACGGCACCTTGCAGGGAATGGGTATCAAAGACGGCAACTGGCAGGGCGTAGCGAATACTGACAAGGTTGCCGATATCGACGAGAATATTGATCGGGGGAATATCTCCCTTCTTTATCAGGCGGCGCAAGAGGGCTTCGGCGGCACTACGATACTGCGTCGGCTCGCCCCCAAAGGCTCGTATGGCAGAACGCCAGGCAGCAAGCGACTCGATCTGGCTGAGAGGCATGCCCCCAACGCGGCGCAACACGGCCTGCTGCTCCGCCTGAAATGCTGCCAGTAAGCTGTCCGGCGCTGGCCCATTGGTCAAGCCACGGGCGAGGATCACGCCGCCAACAACGTTAGGATAGCGGGCCACGATATCAGGGTGGTAATGAAACATGTGCATAGTTAACGATCCCCTGGTTATGCTAGCGAATCAGTTGATCGCGATAGTTTGAAGGATTAGCCTGTTCCTGACGGTAGCTCTCCTCATAGGCCTCGATAACAATCTTGCAGATCTCCTGCGGGCTATCACAGAGGCGCAACAGCGCGGAATCCTCAGTCCCAATCTTTTCTGTAGCAAGCATCGAGTCGCGAATCCAGTTAATCAGGCCACCCCAGTAAGAGGAGTCGTAGAGAATAACTGGAAAGTTACTCACTTTCTTCGTCTGGATCAGTGTCAGCGCCTCGAACAGCTCGTCCATTGTGCCGAAACCGCCGGGGAAGATGATAAACGCCTCGGCATATTTGATGAACATCGTCTTGCGTACGAAAAAGTAGCGGAAATCGAGCGAGATATCCAGATACAGATTGGACCTCTGCTCATAAGGAAGCTCGATGTTGCAACCAATAGAGACATTGCCGCCTGCCTGCGCGCCCTTGTTCGCAGCCTCCATGATGCCCGGCCCCCCGCCGGTAATGATGCCAAAGCCTGCCTCCGCCAGGAGTTTTGCCGTCTCGGTCGCCGCCTGATAGGCTGGATCATCGGGCTTCACCCGCGCCGAACCAAAGATTGCCACAGAGGGAGGAATGTGCGAAAGAGCATCGAAACCCTCGACGAACTCGCTCATGATGCGAAAGACACGCCAGGGGTCCGTGAGGGTGAAATCGAAGTGGATAGCCCGATCGACAGCATGCTCTATTTCCTTTGCCTGCTCCTGCGGTAGCGGCGCTTGTGGCTTGACTAATGGCTGCGCGGGGCGTGACAGCAACCGTTCATCCTCGGTCCTACTACTGTTTCGCTTGAAGTCGCGAAAGCGCTGTGGCTTGCCATTTTTTCTGTGATTATTCGGCCCGTTACTATGATTATTATGGTTGTTTGGCCCGTTCTGGGGAGCCTTTTTATCGTTATTCATCGAGTTTCGACTCATCTTCTGAATTCACTTCCTCCGTCTCCGACAGAATAGCTGGTGTTGGCTGCCGCTTCAGGATTATCGCACTCAACGGTGGCAGGGTTAAGAGAATAGAATGAGGGCAGGATTGCCAGTATATGGGCGCACTGGGCATAGCATTGGTATTTTCCAGACCGCTGCCGCCGTAGCGGGTAGCATCGCTATTGAGCACTTCATAGTACTCGCCTGCCTCCGGCACCCCCATGCGATAGCCGAAACGAGGGACCGGGGTAAAGTTGCAGGCAAATATGAGGGTCTCATCCGTGTCTTTCGCACGACGCATGAAAGATATAACGCTATTGTCGGAATCATGGACATCAATCCACGAGAAGCCCTCCGGGACAACATCTTGCTCGCTAAGAGCAGGTTCGCGCCGGTACAACAGATTCAGGTCGCGCACAAAATCACGGAGTTGGGCATGATGAGGGTCGCTGGGAGGCTCAAGCAGGTGCCAGTCCAGACTTTGCTCGAAGTGCCACTCGTTCCATTGCCCAAATTCGCCGCCCATGAAGAGCAATTTCTTCCCCGGATGCCCGTACATGTAGCCGAGAAGTGTGCGTAGATTCGCGAATTTCTGCCATAAATCGCCCGGCATCTTATTAATGAGCGAGCCTTTCATATGGACGACTTCATCATGCGAAAATGGGAGGACAAAGTTCTCGGAATAAGCGTACATCAGCGAGAAGGTGATGTAGTTATGATGATAGCGCCGGTAGATAGGATCGAGTTTCATATAGTCTAACATATCGTGCATCCAGCCCATATTCCATTTGAGGCTGAAGCCCAGGCCACCAACATAGGTCGGACGGGTCACAAGCGGCCATGCCGTTGATTCTTCGGCGATGGTGAGCGCGCCAGGTACCTCGCCATAGACGGCCTCGTTCAACTGGCGCAGGAAATCGACGGCCTCCAGGTGCTCGCGCCCACCATACTGGTTTGTCACCCACTCGCCTTCCTTGCGCTGATAGTCCAGGTAGAGCATGGAGGCAACCGCATCGACACGCAGACCGTCGATATGATATTCGCGCAGCCAGAAAAGCGCGTTGGCAATCAGGAAATTCTTGACCTCGCTGCGCCCATAGTCAAAGACCAGCGTTCCCCATTCTTTATGTTCTCCCTTACGCCAGTCCGAATACTCGTAGAGATGCGTCCCATCGAAGTAATTGAGCGCTGTACCATCTTTGGGGAAGTGGGATGGCACCCAGTCCAGGAAGACACCGATACCCTGCTGGTGCATGTGATCCACAAAGTATTGAAAGTCCTCGGCAGAGCCATAGCGACTGGTGGGCGCGTAGTAGCCGGTGACCTGATAGCCCCAGGAGGCATCATAGGGATATTCGGTGATGGGCAGGAGTTCGATGTGAGTGTAGCCCAGATCCTTGACATAAGCGGCGAGAGCAGGAGCCAGCTCGCGGTACGTCATAAAGCGATCTTCCTCTACTGCACCCTCGACATGCCGCTCAGGAACATGTCGCCACGAGCCCAGGTGGACTTCATAAATCGAGATAGGCCTATCCAGTTGCTGGCGCTGCGGACGCTGCTGCAACCACGCTTCGTCATGCCACCGGTATCGGTGAATGTCAGCAACAATGCTGGCTGTCCCTGGTCGCAGCTCGGTTTCAAAGCCATAGGGGTCGGTCTTATCGACTTTGTAGTTATTGAAACGAGAGTAGATGGCATACTTATAGAGATCACCGACTTTCGCGCCCGGCACAAAGGTCTCCCAGACCCCCAACTCGTTGTGGCGGCGATGCATCGGGTTAGCACTGCGATTCCAGTCATTGAAGCTGCCGATAACGGAGACGGACAGCGCGTTGGGTGCCCAGACCGCGAAATGGACACCCGCCACACCATGCTCGACACGGGGGTGCGCGCCCATCTTCTCATAGATCTGATAATCTCTGCCCTGCCCGAAAAGATAGAGATCGTAATCACTGAAGATAGATGATTCTGTTTTATTTTGCTCGTCTGGAGTTATCTGTGCCGCATTTACTACATGTTCGGATTCGTGATGACCTGTAGCTTCCATATCCAATCCTCACTGCTAAAAGCACTCAAAAGTGCTGTGAAACCTTCCTCCTGACTAGCATAGCATACGAGAGAAGAGGCTCGATGGCAATTCTCTGCCATAAGCCGTAACCCTCCCACATGCCAGCTTATCTTTCCCCTTGAGGCAATTCCTATGATATGCTATTTTGAATGAAAGTACAATCAGGAGTTTCGCAATTGCCAGAATCATTCTCAGACGAAACGGACAACCTTCGCTTCCTCGGCGCTCACCGCGTAGTCGAGCCGGTGGGGGCGCTGCCACAACCGGCCTGGAAACTTGATAACACGCCGGTAGCGTTGCCAACAGAAACACTTGTTGATGTGCATACGCTGCACATCGACTCCGCAAGTTTCACCCAGATCGCAAGCCTCTGCGAGCGGGATAGCGAACGCATGCGCACCCATATTTCAGATATCGTGGCCCGGCGCGGCAAGATGCATAATCCCGCTACCGGCTCAGGAGGAGTACTGCTAGGAACAGTCGAGCAGCTGGACGAGGTCTTTGCCGCTAAACACAACCTGACTATAGGAGATAGCATCGTCAGCCTGACCTCGCTAAGCTGGCTCCCACTCCACCTCGATGCTGTTCACGCTATCCACCTCGACCGCTGCGAAGTGGTGGTGGGCGGAAAAGCCATCTTCTTCCGCAGCAACCCCGTCGCTAAGCTTCCCCCGGATCTGCCGCAGCCTGTTGTCGTGGCGACTCTCGACGTCGCGGGCGCACCTGCTCGCGTAGCCACACTGGCGCAGCCCGGACAACCTCAACAGCGTGTGACGGTGCTCGGCGCTGGCGGCACGGCTGGTCTGCTCACCCTCTGCGCCCTGCGCCAGCGCCTCCGTACAGAGGGGCAAATCATTGCCGTGGAGTATAGCGAACGGGTGCTGCAAGATGTCGCGGCGCTGGGGGTGGCCGATGTTCTGGTGCAGGGCGACGCAACTCGCCCACTGGAACTGGTTGAACGGGTACGTGCAGCCTGCGGCTCCGATTACGAGGCCAATCTGACCATCAATGTCGTGAACGTGCCGGAGACAGAGCTCGCGACCATCTTGCTCACCAGGCCGGAAGGACGCATTCTCTTTTTCAGCATGGCTACCAGTTTCACCACCGCTGCTCTGGGCGCGGAAGGCATGGCGCGCCCGGTCGAGATGCACATCGGCAATGGCTATATGCCCGATCATGGAGCAGTCGCGCTGCAGTTACTGCGAGATTATCCCACGTTGAAAGATATTTTTGTCAGGCGTTTTGGGGAGTAAAACGAGAGCGATCAGGAGAAGATGACCACCCAACTGGCACACATCGTGGCACAGGCCAATATACAGCGATTGGCCCTGATCGGGCTATCAAAGAACGTGGGGAAGACCACAACGACTAACCATCTACTGGAGACGCTGCCGGGGGAGCACCTGTATCGAACGGAGGAAATGGCACTCACCTCGCTCGGACTCGACGGAGAAGCGGTGGATGCGCTCACCGGGCTGCCCAAACCACGCTATATTCCCCAGGAAGGGCTGCTGGTCGCGACCACCCTCGCGCTGCTGCGGCAGGCTCAGGATATCGAAGCCGAATCTCTAGAACAACTTCCCGGCAGGACGGCGCTTGGGCCGGTAGTGATTGCGCGCACCCGGCGACCGGGTCGACTCACCATCGCCGGTCCAACGCTGCTCAGGGAGATACGTTTTGCTCTCGAACGCCTCTCCGTGTATGGCGCGCGCTTGAGCATGGTCGATGGCGCTATCAATCGGCTGGGGGCGGCTGCACCCGGCATTACAGAGGCATGTATTCTCTGTACCGGAACAAGCGCCGGAGCAACCCCCGCACTGGTAGCGCGCCGTACTGCTGATGCGCTGGCACGCCTGACAATCCCTGTCTCACCATGGGGTGATGTCTATAGGAACAGCTTTCCGTTGGCCCGGCTGCTGGCGTTCGCTCCTTCTGACACCACTTCGATAGAACAATGCTTGCTCGACTCGGTTGACCCAACGGATGAGGCAGCGTGGATAGCAAGAAAGTTGCAGGAAAGACCAGAAAGTATCTTCCTCCTGCGCGGTGCCTTTACCGAAGAACTTTCACGTGTGCTACTGGCGCAACTACCCCTACCGTCTTCCCACTTCGGGGAACTGGTCATTGGAGATGGGACGAAGGTCTTCTGCCACTCAGTTGTCCTGCAGCGCCTGGCAGCGAGAGGGCTTCACGTGCGTGTCGCAACACCTATTCGTGTACTCGCCCTGACCATGAATCCCTATACTCCCGAACATACATGCACTCCCGAGCGGCTGCTGGAGGCGCTTGTACAGGAGCTGTCTGCCGGGCACCCACCGATTATCGATGTCGTTTCAGGGATATGCTCATCCTGACCTCCTGTGTTTATCGTCCAACCAATAAAGATGAGACCGAATGGCCCGGCAAGGCGTGTACATGTTAACATACATCTTACAGCGAGTCGTGAAACACGCCAGAATGAGAATGATTCGTGGTAAGATAGTAGTGGACAATGTAAGCTGAAAGAGAGGGTAGTTATATGGTACTCGATCTGGGAAGTATTCACGAACGACTTGAGATGAAACGGGCCGAGTTAAAGCATGAAAGTGCTACTATGGAATCTCTGGCACACCCGGCCCCGGAGGACTATATTGAGGTGAACATCAGGCCATACGACCAGGGAGACGGTTCCGTCGATCTGGAGGAGACAGAGAAAGATCGTGCCATTCTTGAGAATGAGAATGCGCTTTTGATACAGGTCGAGGAGGCGCTTAAACGGCTGGATAACGGTACCTATGGGAAGTGCATGATCTGTGGCAAACCCATTCCCGAAAAGCGGCTGGAGGCAATACCCTGGGCATTGCTCTGTGTCGAGGATGAGGAGCAATTGGAGGCCAGAAATCTAAGCATTCAGGATTTCCTCTTCGCGCAAAGCAACATGAACGACGAAGGACAGTTCTACCCATCACAATTCACGCGGGACGACCAGATTCTCTAACGCGAAGCCGCATTTTGGGCAGCCGACGGCATTTACCCTACTCCATCCGGCAGGACATGCATTGATGGCCCAGGCATGGCTGCCTGCTATACAGTCCATGGCCTGACTGTGATCGCTGCCTTCAAAAAATCACCTTTTCAATCGACGGCAATTCAGGTACAATACAGAGGACAAAAGGAGCGTCGGAGAAAGGAAGAAGAGAATATCGTGAAAGCCAGCCGCGAACGCCTGTACGATGTATTGGCCCTGCTCACTGCCATTATCATCATCGCTCTCGACCAGTGGACGAAAGCGCTGGTAATGCAATATCTCAGCCCGCCCGGCAGCGGTCGCATTGTGCCGATCATCGGGGATTATCTCTCACTGGATTATATTCAGAATAACGGGGCAGCCTTCAGCATGTTCGCCAATACGGCGGTGCTGGCGGTACTCATCGCTATCGCTATTGCTGTGATCGCTTATCTCTACCTGCGTATCCTCAACACGGGGCCACTGGCGCTGAAGCTTATCTTCGGCATGATTGTCGGCGGCGCGGCGGGAAACCTGATTGACAGAGTTCGTCATGGCGGTTACGTCGTCGATTTTATCTTCTTCCAGATTCCCCAGATCGGCTTCCGCTTCGCCGTCTTCAATCTGGCCGACGCATCTATCTCCGTTGGCGTTTTCCTGCTCTTTGTCTTCCTCCTGTTTAGCAGTCTCAAGCAATCCAGAAAGACTGCCAGTGAAGATGAGACAAAGGCCCAGGGAGACAAAGAGGACAAAACGGTACAGCCAACACCCCGGAGAAACGGAGGAGTGATTCGTTCTACAGAGCAAGATGCATAATCCTGATTCATCCTCTTCACCCCCTGGTGAGCGCATATTCTATGTCGGCGAAAACGAGTTGGGCCAGCGCCTCGACCGCTATCTGGTCGGCGTACTGGACAATATCTCGCGCAGTGGTGTGCAGCAGTTGATCGAAGAGAATCAGGTGCTTGTCAATGGGCGGGCAAGTAAGCCTGGCTATATGCTGCGCAATGGCGACAAGATACAGGTACTGCAGGTCAGCAGGTCACCGGTCGGCAATCTTCAGCCTCAACCACTGCCGCTAGATATTGTCTATGAGGATGCCGACCTCCTGGTTCTCAATAAGCCTGCCGGTATGGTTGTTCACCCCGCGCCAGGGCATAGCAATGACACGCTCGTAAATGCGCTGCTGGCGCGCTACCCTGAGCTAGCTGGCAGAGGCGGCATAGCCGAAGAGGACGGTCTGCGTCCCGGCATCGTGCATCGCCTGGACAAGGATACTTCCGGGCTGCTCATTGTGGCGAAGAATGCGCGCACCCAGTCCACTCTCGCCAGACAGATGAAGGAACACAAAGTGACCAAACGCTACCTGGCACTGGTAGAAGGAGTCGTAGCGCTTGACCAGGGAAGCATCGACGCTCCCATCGGGCGCGATCCGCGCAACCGGCAACAGATGGCGGTTACGACAGTTGGCAGCCGACAGGCACGTACCCGCTTCCGCGTCCTCCAGCGCTTCAAACGGCATACCTTGCTGCTCCTCCAGCTTGAGACAGGACGCACACACCAGATACGCGTGCATCTGAAGGCAATCGGCCACCCGGTTGTCGGCGACCAGACCTATGGCTCAGCACATGCCCACCCTCCGCTCAACCGCCAGTTCCTGCATGCCTATCAGCTTATCTTCACCCATCCCACGAGCGGAGAGACGCTTGAACTGGAAGCCCCACTTCCCCCTGACCTGCAAAACGTGCTCAACGAGTCCGAGAAACTTTCATTATAGACCCTTGCCTGCTTAGCTCCAGTGTGATATACTATCTACGAACGGAAAAACAACGAAGCTTTTCAAAATCGTCCTCATAGGTAAGCATTTCCGGCGTTATTACCAGAACAACACCTTACTTTTTATTGTGCATGCAGCTTGTAATGAACTGCGCCTGTTTCCTGCAAGCCTGGCATGCTGGTCAAAAATCACTTCCTTTTTTAGAAACTTTGTTCTATAATATACAATATACAAGGATGTTAAAATAACACATTTAGGAGTAGGGAAAAATGATTCCCCCGGCTCACTCGCTACGAGGTATTTCTTCAGCAGGAGAAATGAGATTACAGATTGCGAGGAAAGGAGCAACAGGATATGCCAGCGCTTGAAACAACTGATAAAATTGCGCCTCGTAGTGTAGTGCGTCACCGCCCGATCGGGGGCGACCCCGGTAGGGAAGGGAATACAGTTATCGCGCCTGTGGCGCAGCGCGCCCACCGCCCGCACCCGGCGCAGGCCGATACCGATCAGACCATTGAGGTCTCCGAGTGGCAGAGAACCGGGGATGCGAGAGGAACAGGAGGCTCTCCACTCAAGCAGCGGGCCAACACGGGAAAGAAGCCACTTCCCAGCACGACGACGCCGAAAGCACGGGGAATAGCAGGAAAGTCCCTGCGTCATGCCCATCCGCTGCTGTACCTGGGCCTGGGAATGCTTGCTATGCTCGGCCTATGGACAGCATTTATGGGGATCAGCAGCTGGGCAGGCACGACGATAAACAACATCCGCTATGGCTATCCGCGCACATACCAGGTCGACGCCTATGTGGGTCACAACGAAACACCTGGGTCGCCAAGCCACTTTATAGCCATCAATCTGCATGGACGTATCGAGGTTATCGAGATGCCAGGAGGAAATGCATCCGACGCACGGATTTTCACCGGCCCGCAATTATTCGGCCCCAACAATGATCTCATACCCGTCACATTGAGCTTCGCCGATGTACTGGGCAATCATAAACTGGATATGATCATCAACGTGCAGGGAACGCAAATTGTCTACATCAACGCCAACGGAACCTTCCGCCAGCCACTGCCGGGCGAACAAAATCAGATAAAGCAATTCTTACAGCATTACCATCCTTAGCAAAAACACAAAAGGACCAGAAAGCTTTCCCCGCCTTCTGGTCCTTTTGTGTTTTTGCTCCAGTCTTTTAGGCCCCCAGATGCTTCCTACCTCTGCCACCTCTCGGCCTGTAGTTATGGGGCGCTGTCACGCCCATCTGAATGTCACTATTGCACCAGCAGGAAGCGTATAGGCGAAAGATTGCAAGCCGTTCCACCCCACCCTGAAGGTTCCACTATGCATGCTCTCGTTAGAAACCACTACTACTTTGGAGCCGTCTGGATTCTTGAAGGCGACGGTGGAGAGACTGCTGAGCGTGTTAGCCCGGATATGATACGCCCCCGGAACAACAAACTTACTGAATTGCCCGACCAGGTAGTAGTCGCGCGAGTAGCTCACGCTCCCTGTAGCCGGATCGATGGTCACAACGCCCAGGCAATCGGGGCAGCCCCCGTTATGTGGGCCATGATTGGGATTAAGTGCAATGTTCCACAGTTCCACCGTTTTGGCCCAGTTTTGTACCGACTGCATCAAGAGATCAGCGGTGCTGATGGGAGTAACGCTGGCTCCGGTCGCGCACTCCGTTTCATAAGCATCCTTCGTTGGATAGAGGGTGTGAAGAGCACTCATGACTGCAGGACTGCCTGCATAGCAGTGCCAGGATATGCCAGCAATATCCCCATTGGTGGCGGGATCGCTCAACAGCGTTCTGGCATAGTGCGGATCGCTCCAGTTATGATCATAAGGGATGATCTTTGGGTGCAGGTTGGCTTTTTTCAGGGCGGGACTCAGATAGTTTTTAATAAAATTCGACTCGTCGCTGGCGGAAAAGAACATCCCTGGATAATTGTCGGGTGCATAGCCCGGTTCATTCTGCGGGGTAATGGCATAAATGGGAATACCCTGCGCCCGGTATGCCTGAATGAATTTGACAAAATACTGCGCCAGGGGGCTGTAGTCCGAGGGGATGAGCGTGCCAACCCGACCGTTGAAGGTGCCGTACATCGACCCGTTCGTTTTCATCCATGCCGGTGGACTCCACGGATTCGCCATGAACTTCAGCGAGGGATTGAGCGCAAGCGCCTGTTTGAGCACAGGAATGATATATGCCATATCATGTTTGATGGAAAATCGCGCCAACGTGGGATCGGTCTGGCCAGGGGGAAGATCATCATACGAATATGGGCCGTTAACCGAAAAATCCGAAGCCCCCATCGGGATACGCACGAAGCTGATGCCGATGCCATTGACTGGATCGAATAAACGCTTCATCAAGTTGTCACGCTGGCCTGCGCTCATCTGAGTAGAGATAAGCCATGCGGAAGAATCGGTAACAGCCGCCCCAAAGCCATCTATCTGCTGAAATTGTTGGTGTTCATCGATATCGATCGTTGAGGTATCGGCGCTCTGGCTGTTCGAGGTAAATGCGAGATCTGGCTGCATAGTGAGCTGGTTTCTCCCATCGCTTGTAGTGAGCCAGACGCTGACGGAGATTCCACCTGCTCTGGATAGAGATTGTGAGACAAGGACAACAGCAAGCAGGACGCCGGTGATAATACAAATGCCGAGGAGCACCCGCAAAGCAAAGCAGAGGTGGGCAGATGAAGGCATAGAAGCTTCTTCTTTCTAGTCGAGCTGATATTCGGGAGACGCTATCAATCGATTTCTGCCGATTCCTCGCTTGCTGCCAACTGATAGACCTGCTCCGGGCTTTGCTCACGGGCACGGGAGATACGTGCCAGGCGTTTCTCGAATTGCTGGCGGGCATAGGCGCGAACGGGCGCGGGGGTACCATTCTGCTCCTGATTGCTCGCTATACCCGCGAACAGTCTGTTCATATAGTCTTCCACCACCGGCCAGAGAGACTTATCTTGCGCCACCAGGCGAGAGATCAAGAACACACCGTAGGCGATGTGCCGTGACTCGTCACGCTGGATGAGGCGCAGGCCCTCGCGCAGGCCGGGCATGGCGTTCGTGGCCTCAAGCATCCTTGAGAAGCTGTAATAGCCGGTCTCTGCGAGCACTCCCTCGATAATCATGTTGTATAAGATGGAGGCCTTGACCTGATTTTCCGGGGAGGGGTCGGTCAGCAGGCGATTCATTACGCGGGGCAGATCATCACGGAACAGGTCGCGGGTAGTACCGGAATCGCGAATCACATTCAGGTCTTCCTGCTCCTGCAAGACCTCGTCCAGGACGCGGCGGAAGAATTCCGTGTGTTTGGCCTCCTCCCAGAGAAAGGTCGTGAGAAACATCTCTTCTTCCAGGCGACCTTCACGCGCTATAGTGATGATGAGCGGCAGCAAATCCAGCGTGACGGCCTCTTCACCGACCTGGAAACCGAGTATAAGGCCATGCAGGCGTTCTTTATAGCTATCGGGAATGCGCTGCCAGTCTTGCCGATCCTGTGTCAGGTCGATATCACGCGGGTCCCAGATACCAAGCCGTTTTGCCTTGTGGTAGAGACGCATGGGCAGGATACTGTGCCGAAGTCCGCCGCTGCTCAACGTGGTAAAAGTCCGCGCAGGACTTTCTCTCATAGGAAGTTCTCCTCTGCTTTTGTTCTTCGGTATTATACAGGTCTCATGTATCTGTATGGTAAACATACCATGCTGAAGAGGTATATGCAAATCTCCTGCCAGGGAATTGGTCTTTTCCAGTCTGCATACGGTATGATTAGAAGAGACAATCTTCAGCCGGAAGGAGGCCCTCGTCGTCTAATGTGGCAAAGGTACATCCACTCTGCCCCCGCCGGTACTCTCCCATACTTTGTATATGCACCGGACAACGAGCAGGACGGAACGCCCGTTCCGCTCGTTGTTATGTTGCATGGATGCGCGCAGACAGCAGAGGAGTTTGCGAAAAGCACGCGCATGAACGAACTGGCCGAGCAGTATCACTTCATCGTTGCCTACCCACAGCAGACCAGCGACAATAACCGCTCGCACTGCTGGAACTGGTTCAAGCCCACTCATCAGGTGCGTGATCATGGGGAACCGGCAATCATTGCCAACATTGTGCGGGAAATCGCGGGAAACAAAACCGGTTGGACAATTGATCCACAACATATCTACGTCGCGGGGTTATCTGCTGGGGGAGCAATGGCCTCTATTCTGGGAGCTACCTATCCCGAACTTTTTACCGCGATCGGTGTCCATTCAGGGCTGGAGTACGGTGCTGCCAGCAACATGATAGAAGGGCTAAGAGCTATGCGCGGCGGTGGACCAGATGCTCTGAAGCTGGGCTACGCGGCTTATACAGCGATGGGAGCGAAGGCACGCGTCATGCCGGTCATAGTCTTTCATGGCTCCAGAGACCGCGTCGTACATCCGATGAATGGAGAAAAGGTGGTGCGGCAGTGGATGCAGACAAATTCCCTTGCCTCACATGGGACGTACATACCCGCGTTTAACGCACCGATGCATGTTGAAGCTGGATATGTGAAGGGTGGCAGGAAGTATACGGTATATACGTGGGCTGATACCAGGGGGAAGCCTGTACAGGAATACTGGCAGGTGGACGATATGGGACATGGCTGGTCTGGTGGGCGCCCCGGTCGCTATAGCGATCCGCGAGGACCCGATGCCAGCCTTGCTATGTACCAGTTCTTTCTGGCGCATGCAACGGGTGCGCAGGCGAAGCAAGACGAGAACGAGAAAGAACGGCTCAACCGGTGGAACATCCGGGCAGTAGGTGAGCGATTGCTAAGGCCGTTCCATTCGCACACGCATGAATGAGCGACTCAAAACAGATGAGGAGCCATCAGGCGCTTATAGAAGCGGTCAACGGTGTAACGATCAACGTTCTTCCCAACGCGCACTAGCAAGATATTGCCCGGTTCCATGCTGAAATTCGGCTCCGTCGTGTCATGCTCCACGAAGCCCTGCTTCCCGAACAGGTGACGAATCAGTTCCCGGTAGCGCGGGACCGACATCTGCAGCCCTTCCAGATCCCAGTGCCAGGAGAGACCAGCAGCAAAAAGAATCATATCTTCCAGCGTATCCAGTTCAAGAGAAAAAGCCAGCATATCCCGCGCAATAGACATACCGCGCCAGTTCGAGCTAACCTCGATCGTAACCTCGTAGACGTTCTCGAAGCCTTCCCACCACTCATCGCCGGGAGCCAGAGTTATCTCGCCGACAATGACCCCTGCAGGGGTGTGGGCCAGTGTGAGCGCGCAATCTGGACTCTTTGCGATGTTGATAAGCAACTGGTGCTCGCGCTCAGGAAGGTGCGCAAAAGCGATCAGACCGCTATCGGGCTGCAAGCGTTCCACCAGCGATGGCGGGCAAAAATTGCGCAGATATAAGGGGCCGCGAGAGGTTTCAATAGTCTCTACGCGCGAAGGTGTCTCACCACGGGGGTGCAGGAGATCAAAAGAGCTATCCGACCAGGAGAGGCGCTGCCCGGTGGGAAAGGCTTTACGCACAGCGGGGGAAAGCAGAAGCTGACGTACCAGAGACGCGGTACGGCGATTTGTATGCGCGATCGACAGGCGGCGCGGCGGCGCGGGAAAATCTTCGGGCCTGTCTTGAAAAGTCGTCGGAAAATCCCCTTTGCCTGGCGTTTTGCCAAATAGCTGCAGTGTTGTCTTCTCCTGCTGCTCGATGGCAAGCCATGCTGGATACCAGCGCTCAACCCATGCCTGCGGCAGTTGTTCAGGTGGGGATTGTCCCGACATTTCCGCCCAGAGCGTGGCCCAGGCACGCGGTACAACACGGTAGAGATCATAGCCACCGCCGCCCAGGGCTACCCAGCGTCCACTACAATACGTGTGCGCCAGTTGATGGGCAAGCTTTATCTGTGCCTGTATGCCGCTCATCGTGAGCGACAGGTGAGTGAGTGGGTCCCAGGCGTGAGTATCGCAGCCATGATTGGTAATGATGACGTCGGGGGCGAATGACATGACCAGAGGGTGAAGTATAGCATTCATCACCTCGATATAGGAGACATCTTCAGTAAACGGTTCCAGAGGGAGATTGACCGAGTAGCCACGTCCCAGACCATCTCCCATTTCGAGCACATCACCGGTGCCTGGAAAGAGATAGCGTCCGTCCTCGTGCAGCGAGATGGTCATAACTCGCGGCTCGTCATAGAATGCCTGCTGCACGCCGTCACCATGGTGCGCATCAAAGTCGATGTAGAGCACCTTGGCTTCAGTGGAGCGCAACACGTGAGCGATTGCCACCGCCGCATCGTTGTAGACGCAGAAGCCGGAGGCGCGCCCCGGCAGGGCATGATGCAGGCCACCAGCAGGATGAAAAACATGCAGAGGTCGCTGCTCTTCTGGGGCAAAGATACCGCCTTCCGGCAATCCCATCACGGCGCTCAGCGCGATCAGCGTACCACCGGCGATAAGCGCCGCGATTTCGTGTATACCTGGTATAAGTGGCGTATCGCCCTCGCCGAACCCGTAGTGCCGCGCCAGTGCTTCTTCCTCGTCTCTTTGAGTTTCAGACACTGCGCCCTGTTCCTCGGCGGCTTTGGGCGCGCCGAGGCGCTGTACGGCTGCGACGTAGTCGGGAGTGTGTACCAGATGCAGTTCCGCCACTGTTGCCGCTCGCAACGGGTGTTGTTGTTGCTCGTCCTGCTTCCATAAATTGCAGGTTTCAAGCAAATCCACCAGGGCCGCAAGGCGACGGGGATTCAGTGGATGTTCCGGGCCAAAATTGTAAGCAAGCTCGTCCTGATGAAAAATAAGGTGCGCTCTCGAACGGGCATGCTCTTCGTCCTGTTTATCTGGCATGGGTGTCACCTTTCGGCTGAAAGTTGGCAAATTCATATGCGATGCCTGATTCCCGTAAACGCGCGAGCAGAGGGGTGGGATTAATCGTGCCTATACGCACGGTTGCTACACGGGGATCACTCTCCTTCGCAGGTGCTACTATCAGGCTCTCTACAGCGATATGCAGCTCCGCCGCCAGTCGCAACATGGCAGCCAGCGGAAGAAGATTGCTGCCGGGCAGTGGAATGAGCAACTCCATACCAGGCTCAAAAGCTCCCAGGCTGCGAGCAAGGGCCAGGAGAAGATCGCTGCGCGTTAGCAAACCAACAAGGTAGGTGAGCGGTGGGTGGCCCGCCTGTGCTCCTGTCTCTTCGGTGTCGCTATACTCAACTACTGGCAGATAGTTGAGACCGCGCTCCACCAGGAGCTTCGCTGCCGCTACAACGCTGGTAGTGGGCGTAATGCAGAGCGGAGAACGCTGCATCACCTCTGCGACCCGTACCTCCTCCCAGGAACGGTGCTCTCCCGTGTGGCTACGTTCGATAGCGATCGCCACATCAATATCCTGAGCGGTCAGGAAACCCTCCAGCACAGGCGGCGTCTTCTTTTCCTGTCGACTGACCATCCATGCATACTGTCCCGCCTTTCCTCGTACTACCGGCAGGTGATGGAAGCGATGCTGCCTCATCAAGTTCGCGGCATGGCCAAGCAAATCGTCGGGCGTAACTGTTACCAGGTTCGTAGTCATCACGTCGTTTGCGATCATCGCTCATTCCCTCGTTGCTTATGAGTTAACCTTTACAAGAGAGCATACAGCCAACCCCTCACATTTGCATCACAAGAATCAGAACAACGTCACAGAATGATCACACAGGGTCTGTAAGGCAGGAGGCAGATCTCTAGAGATTCGCCTCCTGCCTGTCTTTCCTATTTTTCGCTGCTACCTGGCTGCTGCTTATTCTCCTGCTGAGAACGACTGACACCCGGGTAGAGCTGGAAGAATAGGTTCATCATCTTCTGATACTGGTCCAGAGAATCCATCCAGTATTTCAGATAGGCTTCACCCGCATCAGTAATCGAATACCGACGCCGCGCCGGTCCACCTTCCGAGGTGTCCCAATTTGAGCTTACCATGCCTTCCTTTTCCATACGCCGCAGTGTCCGGTAGAAGCTACCCGGATTCATTGTGGCTATGCCAAGGGCTGTCATCTTCTCCAGTAATTCATAGCCGTAGGAATTCCATTGCCGTAGCATCAAGAGAAGTGTCGGCACAAGCCAGTTTTTCGACCAGCCATCGCTCATCGCTCCCTGCAGTGTGTTATCTTCCTTTTCTTCTGTCATGCCTCACCTGTTTTCGTATCGTCTCCCAAATACTATTGTTACAGCCTTGCATCTATATGCATTTTACATGATATAGTGGGCATGTCAAGGATTATTAAGAGAAGTTGGCAGCAAAAGGGAGCCGGAGACCTGTGGTTCCGGCTCCCGCGTAACGATAGTGAACCGGCTTATTGGGCGGAACTTTGCGCTGCCTGCGTCTGGCGTGCCGCCTTCGCCGCTGTCGATGCAGCCTGCTTGTTCGCTTTCTGGAAATTCTCCAACCCCTCTTCAGTAGCCTTCTGGAAGTTTTTCAATCCCTCCATCGTAGCGGCCTCGGTCGCGCTCATTGCCTTCTGCCAGAAGGTCAGGGGTGCGAAAAGGAAGTCCCTGTAGGCCTCCATCGACTCCTGCGCGAGAGCCTGAAAAGCTTCTTGCTGCTTCTGGAACTGCTGCCCCATCTCCTGCATTAACGAATTGGTGAGAGTACTCTGGCTTGTGAGTACTTCGGCCCCGTTCTCAAGAACGCTCTGAGCAAGCCTGGTATTGCGCTCCTGGGCGGCTAATGCGCTGTCCACAACCGCCTGAAAGCTCTCAGGCCCACTCTGCTGCTCCCTGGCCCGGTCGACCAGTTCGTGCATCAAACTATGTGTGCTCTCGGCATGACTTTTGAGCACCTCAATACTGTTCTCAAGGACGCTCTGGGCAAACGCCAGTGTGCGCTCCTGAGAGGTAACGAGAGTCTGGGCAATCGCCTTGTTTGTGTCCTGCACTGATTTGACCAGATTCCTGGCTGCGTCATAAGCCTTTGTATCGCTCATGAACATATTCCTTTCTCGCAACTGCTTGCGAACAACAATCCTATCGTTTCTCAACTGATAACATCTATCAGCTTTTAGCATCTATATGCATTTTACACTTATATGCAGACATTTGTCAAGAGTTGGCCAGGTGAAAGCATCACAAAAGCATCATAGATTCTGGCAACCAGGGCTCGGTCAATCTGCCTGATCCGGAGTTCCCGCCTGAACATGAGAATGCGCGCAGATTGACAAAGGCAGTGTTGCTAGCGTACACTATCCCTGTCTGATCGAGTTGGAGCTAAGGTGACCTCCTGTTGGGGAACACCCCATGTATCTCTCTTCTAGATGTGACTTGCGACATATTGTTGGGGAACACCCCATACTGGTTGCAATGTTGGGGAATAGACAGGAAAGAGCCGGAGAAAGATACTATGCCAAAACCCGCCAGGTACACACTCATCTGGTCAGCGGAACAAGAAGTGTACACTGCCTGCGAAGAAAAACAGAGGAACGTTATCCCTTTGCAAGAAAATGATCAGGCCTGGTTTGACTGGCTGGCAAGCCGTACCTCATTTTCCTTCCAGGGGAGACAGGGGCGCCTGAATCTGCTCAAGGAGAGGAGGCCACGTGGGAGCGAAGGATACTGGTATGCCTATATGCGTCAGGGCAAACGCACGATCAAGCACTATGCAGGGCGTACATCGGACCTGACACTTACGCGGCTGGAGAGTCTGGCTGATACACTGGGAAATCGCGCGGGTCAGAGGCCCCAGCCCCGCACAATTTCCAGGTCTGAGCAGGATACAGCTGCTCTGGAGCCGCTGCTCGTATCCCGGCTCCATACGCCACATCTCCCCACCCATCTTCTTGTGCGCGAAAACCTTTTGACTGCCCTCGATACCGGTCTTGGGAGCAAGCTCACCCTGCTCTCAGCCCCGGCTGGCTCTGGCAAAACAACACTGCTGGCCCAATGGATAGAGCGCCGGGGAAAGCCAGTGGCCTGGCTTTCTCTCGATGTCGGGCAGAACGATCCATTCAGCTTTCTCGCCTATCTGATCGGGTCGCTTCAGCAGGCGCAGCCAGATTTCGGAGGGGAGATTCTCACCGCTTTCCATGCTTCGTCGCCAGCAGCGCTTACCAGGAGCATTGTGAGTTTGCTCAATGAACTCGCTGTCCTGCCAGCGCAGACGACGATAATCCTTGATAACTATCATCTGATCGAGAACCATCTCATTCACAATGCACTCACACTGTTGCTCGACCAGCTTCCTCCACATATCCACGTGGTCATCGCCAGCCGCAGCGACCCCCCTTTTTCACTGGCACGTCTGCGCGCATCTGGACAACTAACGGAGTTGAGAACCGACGCGCTGCGTTTGACCCATGAGGAACTGGAGCAACTGCTTGCCCTCCTGCTGCATCTGAAACCCGAACCTGAGGAACTGGATGAGCTAGAAGAGCGCCTGGACGGCTGGATAGCGGGTCTGTACCTGGCGAGGAGCGCTATGCAGGGCAAGACAGATTTTGCTCGTTTTCTTGCTGCCTGTGCAGGCAATAATCGGCATATCCAGCTCTATTTTCTTGAAGAGGTGCTGGCAAACCTGTCCCAGGACTTGCAGACCTTCTCGTTTGCTACCGCCCTGCTCGAATGCTGTAATAGCTCACTCTGTGAGGCTGTAACGGGTCAGGAGGAGAGCGCGCAGATGCTAGAAGAACTGGCGCGTGCGAATCTGTTTCTCTGCCCACTGGCCGAGCAGGAGGGGTGGTATCGCTATCATCCACTTTTTGCCAGCGCGTTACGCCATCACCTGTTGCGCACACAGCCGGAACTGGCTGCCACGCTGCACCTGCGAGCCAGTCAATGGTTTGAGACCCATGCCCAGCCCGCGGAGGCCATCGAACACGCCCTGGCGATCCAGGATTACGTTCGCGCGGCAGCCCTGATGGAGGAGATCGCCCCGACTCTGATCAGCGAGGGAAAACTCAGCACCCTGCAACGCTGGCTCGGCGCGCTGCCTGAGGAACTCGTTCGTTCCAGCCCTCGCCTCTGCATCAGCCGGGTCTGGCAGGAGTTTATCAGTTCGTGGCCCAACACATTCATCCTGTGGGTCGAGGCGGCAGAACAGGCGTTCCATCGGATTGAGGAGAATCTGCCCCCGTCAACGGTTGCCGCGCTCCAGAGCGAGATTATCGCGCTTCGCTCGATCTATGCCGTTTCGTTCGCTGACTTTCCGGCCGCCATTACCTCCTGCCAACAGGCTCTTCAACAACTTCCTGCTGATAGCCACTATCTGCGCGGCCTGATTTTGATGCTGTTGGGTTTTGCTTACACACGCAGCAGCGACGTGGGTGCTGCCGCGCGAGCGCTCTCTGAGGCGAAGAGCAACATCGAGGCGACAGGGCACGCGCTCCTGTTGCCCTATGTCATGATGGCGCAGGCAGAGCTATACGCGACACAGGGCTATCCCTTTCAGGCTGCGAAACTCTATCGCCAGGTTCTCGCGTTGGAAACCGGGCAGAGCGTCTCCTCGCTCTTTGTGGCAGGCTCCGCCCATGTTGGATTGGGTAATCTGCTGTGGGAATGGAATAATCTTGCTGAGTCCAGGACCCATCTATTGCAGGCCTGGCAGATGGGGCAACGCACACAGACGATTACAACCCTGCTTGACAGCATCCTGTTGCTCGCCCAGGTAGCGCAGGCGCAGGGAGACAGCGTATCTGCACGATCCTGGCTGCAGCAATTGGAGTCGCTCAGCCGGAAGGCGGGCCATGTTGAGTTCACTGAAATAATCGCACCCCTGCGTGCTCGCCTTGCTCTGAAAGATGGTCGCCTGGAAGAAGCCCTGTTCTGGATGCACGAACAGAACTTGCGCGATGCTGATCCTGGTCACAAACGCAGCGAATTGATCGACCTGACGAAAGCACATGTGCTCATCGCGGCGGGTCAGGCTGGTATTGAACCAGAGGCAGGTACGCGAGTGCTCGAACTCCTGGAGCACTGGTCCGTCACTGCCGATCAAGCAGGCAGGGTCAGTGTGCTGCTGGAAATCCTGATCCTGCAAGCTCTGGCGCTCCAGCTCCAGAATGATTGTGCTGGCGCGCTGCACACCCTTCGGCGCGCTGTTGTCCTGGCTGAACCGGGCAGGTACATCCGCCTGTTTGTGGACGAAGGCGGCGCGCTGGCCCGGCTCTTGCGCCATCTGCTTGAGCAGCAGCGCGCACAGAAAGACAGCAGGCTGGCACCGAGCATGACCTATCTCTCCATGCTACTCAAAGCTTTTGCGCAACCTTGCACCTTCTCGCAGCCAACCTCCCTCGCCGAGTCTCAACCACTCTTCGATCCATTGAGCTTGCGAGAACGCGAAGTACTCCGCCTGATCGCCGTTGGGCGCAAGAACCGCGAGATTGCCAACGAACTGGTGATAGTCACCGGGACGGTTAAGGCACATATCAATATGATCTATCAGAAACTCGGGGTCACCAATCGCGTTCAGGCCATCACACGGGCGCGTGCGCTCGGCCTTCTTTCTCTTTGAAATCCGTCACCCCCTCTGGAAAAGTTATCCCCATATTTATCTTTCGGTAGATGTCCCGGCAGGGTATATTAGCTAAACTCAGAAGTATCAGACGTTTTTTTACTCGCGTTGAGAGCAAAGAAACATCAACAAAAAGGAAGGGTTATGAATTCGCGAACAGAAACCACCACCACCCATACGACTCAGCTTGCTGGCTTCGAGGACGATGTGCATGCCGTGTTGCGGGATGGCAAGGTGCCAGGGGCTGCTGTTATTATTATCAAGGATGACGAGGTGCTGCTCTCTCAAGGCTTTGGCAAGCGCAACGTGGCTGCGGACCTGGACGTGACCACGCGCACGCTTTTCCCGATTGGCTCATCAAGCAAAGCCTTTACCGCGACTGCCATCGCGATGCTGGTGGAAGAGGGAAAGCTGGAGTGGGATACCCCTATCAGGCACTACTTGCCCACCTTCAAGTTACACGACCAGTTCGCGACGGAGCGCATAACGGTGCGCGATCTCCTGTCCCATCGCAGCGGGCTGCCACGTCACGAATTCCTCTGGTATGGGTCGAACATGACGCGCAAAGAAATGGTCGAGCATTTAGCGTACCTTGAGCCCAGTGCTGATTTTCGTGCGCGCTACCAGTATAACAATCTGATGTATGCGCTGGCAGGCTATTTGATCGAGCAGGTGACCGGCCAGAGCTGGGAAGAATTTGTCGCTACACGTATCTTCAAGCCGCTGGGCATGAGCGCCAGCAATACTGCTGTAGAGGATTCTCGCAACACAGATGATTACGCGCTGCCCTATGAGGAGAAAAAGGGCAAGATTGTGGAAGTCCCTTTCTACAGTATATTCCAGGCTATGGGTCCGGCGGGCAGTATCAGCACCAATCTGGAAGATATAAAGCACTGGCTGCGCTTCCAGTTGAACGAGGGCAGGCACGGGGAGACACAACTGCTGGCTGCCGAACATCTGGGGCAGAATCACACTCCCCACATGGTCGTCCCGGCAGGTGAGGAGGTTCCGATGGGGAAGTACGCGGAGGTTGCTAGCTGGGATTACGGGCAGGGCTGGTTCATTGGTACATATCGAGGCCATCGTATGGTCCAGCATGGTGGGTCAATCGACGGTTTTATGGCCGAGGTTGTCCTCCTGCCCGACGATCACATAGCGATGGCTGTCTTCACCAATCGCGGCAGCACCTTTGTCCCCTATGTCATCGCCTTTACTGCTGTTGATCGCTTGCTTGGAGCGGAAAAGGTGGATTGGAATGGACGTTTGCAGAAAGCATTGGCGGACCTCAAAGCCCAGGCAGAAAAGCAGCTCGCCGAGCTGCAGAAGGCCGGGCCAGCTATCCCTGGTACCCACCCCTCGCACGCGCTAGACGCCTATTGTGGTCGTTACGAGAATCCTGGTTATGGCGTTGTGACTATCAGCGAGGTCGATGATCACTTGCAGTTTACCTATAACGCTATTCCTTCACCTCTGACCCACGTCCATTACGACATCTTCGAGTTGAACCTCGAACGCTTTGAATTTAAAGCAAAGGTGTCATTTGCCACGGGCGAGAGAGGAGACATAGAGAGCCTGGCCGTCAAACTGGAGCCGACGGTGAAGGCACAGGTTTTCACGCGCCTGCCAGACCCGGCAACAACATAAAACTCATTGGTGTGTTTCGTTGCGCAACTTGATGCACTGTTGTATCAGTCTTTGAGGAGCTACTGCTATGCGAGAACAGACGCGCACTCGTCCAATTTTGTTTTCTCTATTTCTGTGCCTGCCACTCCTGTTGATGGTTGCATGTGGAAGTCCAACCGCTGCTCCCCAGAACAACGCTCCCGCTGCGCCTCCCGACAAACAGGTGTTACGGTACCCGATTGGAGCGCCGGATTTCTCGTCGCTCGATCCTGCTCTAAGCGACGCAGCGACCGATTACACGGCTGTCAGTTTGATTTTCCCTGGCCTGGTACGGCTCACCAGCGATAACACCGTGGTACTCGATCTTGCGTCTTCTTACCAGGTGTCCCCAGATGGACGGTCCTATACCTTTACGCTTCGCCCCCACCTGACCTTTAGCGATGGCACTCCGCTGACCGCGAGCGATGTCGCCTATAGCATCAACCGGACCCTGTCGCCAGCCACGGCATCTCCCACCGCCTCCTTTCTGTCAGCAATCAAGGATTTTGTCCCCATGCTCACCGGGAAGATTCCCACCCTGATCGGCGATAGCCTTCTTGTACGCGATCCCCAGACCATCACGATCGTTTTGGGGTCTCCCGCTCCTTATTTCCTGCAAGAGCTGGCAGGACTCAATACGCATGTGGTCAATAAGGCGCTGATCGAGAAGTACGGTACCTCCTGGACGGATCATCTGGAGGAGGGCGCTGGTGCCGGAATTTTCAAAGTGGCCAGCTACAGCCATAGCCAGGGGATGGTTCTGGTTCCCAATCCTGACTACTACGGAGCCAGGGCCCGCTTGCAGAAGCTCGAATTTCTGCCCTCAAGTGATCCCGCCACCACGTATAAAGAGTATCTGACCGGGCAGATCGACTATGCTTCGATTCCCCTTACCGACCTTGCCAGCGCCAGGACCCGCAAGGACTACCACCATGCTGCTATCCTGAACATCGATTTCCTGGCCCCCAACTTCCTGGCCAAACCTTTCGACAACCTTGATATTCGCCAGGCCTTTGCTCTGGCTATCGATAAAGATATTCTAGCCAGCGATGTCTTACACGGCGCGTATGCTCCGACCAATCATATCTTGCCACAGGGCATGCCAGGCTATAATCAGCACTTAACGGGTCCAGATGGTGTGAGCAGTACAGCAGGTGACAGAACCAGGGCGCAACAATTGCTGCGGCAGGGCCTGCAGGAGGAGGGATATAGCAACGTCAGCGCATTACCCACCATCACCTTTACCTTCCCAAGTCTCGGTCAGGATTTCCAGAATGCCGCGGAGGCGATTGTGCAGCAGTGGCAAACGGTTCTCGGTGTTACGGTACAATTGAAGGTAGAGGCTGTGGATACCTTCGTCTCACGAGACCTGCCCGCTACCCAGGGTCACGCCGGTCCCTTACAGATCTGGTTCCTGGGGTACTCGTATCTCGCAGACCCTTTCTTCTGGCTGAATACTTTCTTTGGTACAGGAGGGTCGCTCAACGATGGAAACTATGGGCAAACGCCTGAACAGAAGGCGGTTCAGCAGGAGCTGGCGATGGCTGCAACGAATCCCAATCCTCAGCAGCGCACGCAACAATACAATGACGCCGAGCAGAAGATCGTCGACGACGTGGGCTGGATTCCACTGGTCCAGGAGGGACTCGATGTATTGATTAACCCGAAGGTGCAGAACCTCGCGGCGAACGGTCCTACTAAAACCTGGAGTGATGTCTATATCTCAGTATAGAAGAGGAAAACAGAGCAGAGGAATATATGATGTCTGAAGCAAAACGCGCGCTTACTCTGGAGGATTTCTGGCGGCTCAAGACGGTCGATGATCCTCAGCCCTCGCCCGAGGGCACACAGGTTGCCTATGTGGTGAGCAGCTACGATGAGGCGAAGAATCAGGTCCACTCGGCGATCTGGCTGGTCTCGTTGGAGCATGGTCTGTGTCGCCAATTGACAGGTGGCGAGAGTCAGGATACGCAGCCACGCTGGTCGCCCGATGGCAAGCGGCTGGCCTTTGTCTCGACGCGTCACGAGGGAAAGCCACAGATCTTCCTCATTGAGATTGCTGGCGGCGAGGCGCGGCGGCTGAGCAGTGCGCCCGATGGCGCAACGTCGCCGCTCTGGTCGCCTGATGGCAGGCAGATTTGCTACACCTCAATGCCGGAGACGGACCGGCAGAAAGTCCCGCAGGAAACGGCCTGGTTCGCTGCGCACAGCGAGGTGGATAAAAGCGCTCCGCGCCTGCGCCGCCAGAGTGAACTCCTCCCGCGTTTCGATGCGCGTGGCTATATCGAGCGCCGCGCCCAGCTCTTCGTCCGCGCCGTGGATGACGTGCAGGCCGCGCCGCGCCAGCTCACCGAGGGGGACTTTGACGCGGCTCAGGCAGTCTGGTCGCCCGATGGTGCCCTGATCGCGTTTGTCGCGAACCGCTCTAGCAATGCCAATGCCAGCCTGGCCAGCGATATCTGGACGGTCGCGGTCGAGGACGGTAAGCTGCAATGCCTCACTGATGGCAATCTCAGCGCTATGTTTCCGGCCTGGTCGCCCGACGGGGAAAGCATCGCGTTTGTCGCGGAACATCCCTTGAATGCTCGCAGTGGCTATGAAGACCCGCATATCTGGCTGGTATCACGCTCTGGCGCTGACCAGCACGATCTTATGAGCCACCTTGATCGCACGTTGTCCGCGCTGCAGCCCGACTATCACTTCGGCGGGGATGCTACACCCGTCTGGAGCCAGGATGGGCGAACGCTCTACTTTGTGAGCGCCGATCACGGGTCAAATGCGGTATTCGCGCTTGCGGTCGAGACCGGCGACTGCTGGCGCGTTTCGTCCACCGCTGCCGACATCGTTGCCTTGAAGGGTGTGGAGGCGCATCAGATGTTTGTAGGCGTGGCGGCAACGTCAGAACGGCCTTACGATCTCTTCACTCTTCCCTGGAGTGGCGGCGAGCTTCAGTCGCTTGTTACCACCAACCAGGGTTTGCTTGCGGAAGTGAGCATTGCGCCAACTGAGCATATCAGCTTCACAGGACCCGACGGCTGGCAGATCGAGGGCTGGCTCGTCAAGCCACTGTCCACCGAAGGTCCCTATCCGTTGATTCTGCATGTTCATGGCGGGCCATATAGCGCGTGGGGACACAGTTTCTATTTCCAGGCACAGGCGTTAGCAGGCGCAGGCTATGCCTCGCTCTACATCAATCCACGAGGCAGCAAGGGCTATCACCTGGCCTTTACACAGGCGGCTGACTGGGGTGAGAAGGATTTCCTTGACCTGATGGCAGGCGTCGATGCCGTGCTGGCAATGGGTGAGGCCGATCCGCAGAGGCTTGGCATCACGGGCATCTCATACGGCGGTTTTATGACCAACTGGGCGCTGGGTCATACCGACCGCTTCGCTGCTGCGGTCTCGGTGAATGGTGTCTCAAACATGATCAGTATGAGTGGGACAAGCGATCTGGGGGCGCTCTGGCTTGGTGTGCAGTATGGACATTTCTGGGAGAGTGAGGAGACCTGGCGATGGTACCGCGCTCGCTCGCCAATTACCTACGTGGGGAACATCTCAACGCCTTTGCTCTTGCTCCAGTCCGAAAACGACTACCGCTGTCCCATTGAGCAGGGCGAGCAGCTTTTCACCGCGCTCTGTGCCCGCCAGCAGACGGTGGAATTGATCCGCTTTCCCAACGCCAGCCATGTGATTGCCGAAACCGCCAGCCCGCATCATCGCTATTTCCAGTGGAAGCTGACCCTGGATTGGTTTGAGACGTATCTCAAACCACGTGGGCAGTGACCGGGTGTGAGAAGGTAGCGCTGAGATAAGCCCGACGAAAAAGAGGGATGAGCGCTCATCCCTCTTTTTCGTCCCATGGACAAATGGTCATCTATGAGTTCGATTTACTTACTGCGTTCCGGCCATGATTTTTACCTTGCCAGATAGGATTCGCTATGGTATATTGTTAGTAAACAAGTGCTGATACTCCTCTCGTATCAGCACTTGTAAAACGGCAAAAAGCGTGTATGGAGGATACGTCATGACGACGAAAAAACAACGCAGTCAGGACAAAGATGCAATTCTTTCACTGGAAGCGCAGACCACACAGGTTGTAGAGAGAATGGTAGATCATCTCTACGATGATCGTCTGGCTCTGGCCGGTCAGGTTGCCGATTCCTATGCACAGTTGGATGCCTTCGCTCAGACACAGGCGACCTGGACGGCTAATACGCGGCGTCGCTATTTCAATGACCTGCAACTTTTTAGCGCCTACCTGCGAGAAGCAGGCATTGAGCGATCCGCAGAAGTTCTCTTCAACGATGCCGGGGCCTGGCGAGGCATGACCTTCGGTTTGCTCAAAGGGTTCAAGACCTGGCTGGAACAGCGCGGCTACGCTATCGGCACCATTAAAGGGAGTATCTCAACAATCCATGTCTTTTGTCGGTTAGCGGGTCCGGCTCCAACCGGGGCCGGTGTTCTTGACGAAGCCAGTCTGGCTGCCATCTTGACGGTTAAGGGAACAAGCGGGAGGAAGGCGCGCAATCTGGACGAAGAGCGCAGAAGTCGGCAGATCCCGACCAGAAAAGGCTATAAGAAAGCCGCTCCTACACCAATCTCGACTGTACAGGCTATCACGCTCAAAAAGGTCACTACCCATCCAGGGAGGCCGCATACACGCGGGCATGATTTGCTGCTGGCTTCCCGCGACGCACTACTGATGGGGCTACTGGTCGAACACGCGCTGCGCTGCAGCGAGGTGGCGCTGCTTACTATCGACTCGATTGACCTGCGTCGGGGAACGATCAGAATCTACCGCCCCAAAACTGACCGCACGGACATTCAGAGATTACACAGACACACACGGCTGGCCGCCGAAATCTATCTCTCACAGGCAGGAAGAGAGCATGGTCCGCTTTTCACCGGCTACGACCCAGAAAAGCCGCTCTCTACCCGCGCTATCAATAAGCGTGTCGCCGTCCTGGGTGGTGAGATCGGCATCGACCATCTTTCACCCCATGACCTCCGTCACCACTGGGCCTTCGATGCCCTTCTCAATCACACACCGCTCAATGTTGTGCAGACCGACGGAGGTTGGGAGACGGAATACATGCCCCTGCGTTATGCGCATCAGGTAGGGGCAACCGGCGGCGGCGCGACGATTACCGAGGAAGATGGCTAATAAGCCTACGCGGCAACCGGAGACTACAGTTGGCCGACCAGTCGCAAGAGCTGTGTTTGCTCGCTTTCTGGATTCGCCACTGGTACAAGCATGACCAGCAGTTCGTTCAGCCCTTTCGAAAGTAGATTAACCAGTTGTGCTACAACACTGGCTTCATCGCCTGAGACGACCAGACTATCGATGAGAGCGTCGGACATTGTCCCATCGGCTGAGACGGGAAACCCGGCTTCAGTGAACATGGCCGCGTAAAATGGGAGTTTGCCGTAGCGGCCAAGTTGCTTGCGTGCAGCGGCAAGCACCGCCTGCCGATCGGTACTGAGCGCCACCGGAATATGCGCAATCAGTGGAGGCGCGAATCGCCCCGCTTTTGCCGCCCCAGCACGCAGGGCTGCTAGCGCCTTATCCAACAAATATGGGACAGGGCACACCCAGGAGATGGCCCCGTCGGAGACTTCCCCGGCCAGTTCAAACGCACCGGGACGCAAGGCTGAGATCAGAACAGGTGTATGGGGAGTGCGCGGCATTGTGACCTTGATAGTATAGAAGCGGCCCTGGTGATCAACTTTACCTTCCCACAGAGCTGCGCGCAGGATGTTGACGTATTCGCGCAGGTGTTCCAGCGGAGACTTCATAGGGATACCATACACTCCTTCAACACTTGGACGATGGCTCGTCCCAACGCCGAGTCTGAGCCGTGCGGGGGCGAGATCTCCAAACGCGAGAGCCTGCTGCGCCATCGTCAAAGGGTGGCGCTGGTAAATGGGGACTACTGCTGTCCCCAGGCGGACAGTACTCGTCTCTACCGCTGCTGCCATAAACAATGTCAGGGTATCGGGAGCAGGTGTTCCCTGTGTCATCCATACCTGTCGCACACCGGCTCCCTCTGCCGCGCGGATATTCGCTACGGCTCCCGCCGCGTCCAGGCCGGTTATCAGTAATCCAACCCTGTCTCGTATCGATTGTTGCTCGGATGCCTGCCTGCTCCCGACATTTGTATCTTTGTCTTCCATGTGTCATTTCCTCCCTTGCAAATTATACCTGCCTGGCTTGCCCGCTCACCACACGACCCGGTGTTGCGCCAGTGTGCTGCTCATCTTTCACCACTCGCGTCCCGTTGACCCATACATCGCGGACGCCTGTCGAGAGCTGGTGAGGGTCCTGGAAGGTGGCCCGGTCGGTGATGGTAGCCGGGTCGAAGATGACGATGTCGGCGTAGTAGCCGGGGCGCAGCAGGCCGCGATCTTGCAGTCCGAGGCGGGCAGCGACGGCCCCGCTCATCTTGCGAATCGCGTCTTCCAGTGTGAGCAGTTTCTCTTCGCGCACGTACTTTGTCAGCACTCGCGGATAGGTGCCGTAGGCACGCGGATGCGTGGGGCCTTCCTCCTTCGCCCAGGCAGGGTCTAAGCCGCCCGCGTCCGTCGAGATTTTCACCCAGGGCTGCTGTAAACCCAGCGCGACGTTGGACTCGTCCATACTGAAATAGATGGTGGAGATGCGGTGACGTTCGGAAAGCAGCAGATCGATTACCGCGTCGAGCCAGTGTTGGTTGCGCATGGCCGCTATTTCAGAGAGCCGCTTACCAGTGTATTGGAGGTTTTCCGGTCGCTCGAACCCAACGGGCATGACGCCTTCCGGCCCAATATCGTGCGCCATCGCCTCCCAGCCGCCGGTTGGAGCCAGCACCTCTGCCCGGATGCGTTCCTGCACGACAGGGTCGGCCAGTGTCTCGAAATACGTGCCGCCCTCGGCTACCCACGGCGGCAGCACAGAATCCAGCCCGGTGCCGGAAGCCGCGTAGGGATACATATCGGCGGTCACGTCTACTCCGGCCTCCCGCGCCGCATTGATACGGGCGACGGCCTGCGCCATCTTATGCCAGTTCTGCTTTCCAGACGCCTTGAGATGATAGATTTCAACGGGCAAGGAGGCTTGCCTGCCAATCTCCACCGCCTCGTCGATTGCCTCCAACAGAGCATCGCCTTCCGAGCGCATATGCGTGACATAGATACCACCATAGCGGCTGACCACCTTCGCAATCTCGATCAGTTCCCCGGTTGAGGTATAGGAGTCCGGCGGGTAGATAAGGGCGTAGGAAACGCCAAAGGCGCCATCTTCCATTGCCTCAGCCATCACGCGCCTCATCGTCTCTAATTCCTCAGCTGTGGGCACACCCATTTCGAGACCTTTCGCATACTCGCGCAACGTCCCGCCGCCTAGAAAAGACCCGACATTGGGTGAGACACCGCGCTCGACCAGCGCATCGAGCCAGTCGCGAAAGCGTATCCAGCCCTTCGCCCGCTCGACCCAATCGCCAATTTGATCGCGGGTCTTCTGAGAAATGTCAAGGAAGGCATCCTGAATACGGCCACCTGCAGGAGCCGGTGTCCAGCCTTCGCCCATGATCTCAGTCGTGACCCCCTGCGTGATCTTGGAAAGGTCACGTGGGTCATACATCAGCGGGATATGGGAATGGCTCAGGATATCAATGAAGCCAGGGCAAGCTACCCTGCCCGTCGCGTCTACTACCTCACGCGCCGTCTCTGGCGAAATCTGCCCTGGCGGGGCCACCGTCAGGATGCGCTCGCCAGTGATAGCAATATCCGCATAAAACCACGGGTTGCCTGTGCCGTCTACCACCCGTGCCCCACGGATAAGCGTGTTGATGCTCCCCGTCGTCATGTAGCAACTTCTCACTTTCCAGTCTCTTCGCGCAGCAGTTTTTCTCTATCTCACCATACCACACTCTCACCTTGCTGTAAAACCCACGAAGCATTCCTACCAGCGATGGTGAATCTGGGCGCGAAGGTACCTGTCGTAGACCTCCCGCACCTTGTGCATAGTTTCCGGACTGAGTGGGGGCAGATTCGCAGCAAGGACATTATCTTGCGCCTGCCGCGGATTTTTGGCTCCCGGAATGGCGGCAGTCACCTCTGGGAACATCAGAATCCAGCGCAGGGCCAGTTGTGCCAGCGTCGCGCCTGGTGGAACGAGCGCGCGCAGTTCCTCAACTGCCCGCAAGCCTGTCTGGTAATCAACGCCCGAAAACGTCTCTCCCTGATCAAATGCCTCTCCGTGCCGGTTGTAGGAGCGATGATCGTTGGGGGCAAATTGCGTGTCGGAACGTAGTTTGCCCGTCAAAAGCCCGCTGGCCAGCGGCACGCGAGCGAGAATACCAACTTTCCGCTTGCGAGCCGCCGAAAAAAATTGTTCGGCGGGCTTGACGCGAAACATGTTGAAAATGATCTGTACGCTCTGCACATTCGGATACTCGATTGCCTTGAGCGCCTCGGCCACCCGCTCCACACTCACGCCATAATAGCGGAGCTTGCCCTCTTTCATCAGATCGTCGAGGATACCAAAAACCTCCGGCATATCGTACACCTCGGACGGTGGGCTGTGCAGTTGCAGCAGATCGAGGGCATCGGTTTGCAGGTTGCGCAGGCTCTGTTCCACAAAATTCGTGAGATTTTGCCGGTTATAGCCGCTGGCGATGTGCGGATTGAGCTTCCTGCCCGCCTTGGTCGCCACGATAATCTGTTCGCTGCGCTGCCTGCGCACCTCGGCAATGAGCCGCTCAGAACGTCCCTCACCGTAGACATCAGCCGTATCGACGAAGTTGACGCCCAGATCAATCGCCTTGTTCAGCGCCGCCAGCGATTCCTCGTCTCTGGTCGGTCCCCAGGCGTCTCCGCCGATGCCCCAGGCCCCAAAGCCAATTTCAGAGATGTTCCAACCGGTACGGCCCAATGGTCGATATTCCATTTCGCATTCTCCAATGTTCTCTTCTCACCGTCTGGCACTCGTTACCAGAACGATGAGACAAATATTTCCCTGCATCCACTCTATGAGGTCTCAATCTCAACACGTTCTTCAATGTTCCCCTGTCTCATTCGTGCTGCGCGGGTGGCCGGTTTTCCAGGGGTGGCAGTGTGGCCGAGAAATCTTCCGCGAAACGCCGCATGTACTCATCCAGCAAGGACTGCACTCGCCCGTAATCCGGCGAGGCAATCACAAAACCCACGTGATGGCGCTTATTCATGCGCCAGACAATCTCCGGGTCCTGGTAGGCCGAAGTATCGGGATATTCCTGGCGCGCCAGCGTGACAATCACCCCGCCATAATCCTGCCGGGTTTCCGGCAAGCGGTAGGGATATTCAGACATGGCAAGCTCGATTTTCGCCCACTCGCGCCAGAGGTTGATGTTGGTGGCCGCCTCAATTAAATCCACGATATTAGCCCCGCCGACACGTGCCGCCGTCTCGAGAAAATAGAACGCGCCATTCTCACGCCCCTTGATAAACTCCATGTGCGTCGCCCCACGCTGCATGCCAAACGCGCCGAGCACCCGACGATTCAGATCCTTCAAGATTTGTTCATCCTCAGAACCACGCTCCACCGTGCGCGTACTGGAAACCCCGCCTTCATGGTAGACATCCAGCGGTGGCCGGGCATACTGGTGTGCCTCGGCAAAGATCACCTCCCCATCGGAGACAAGCGAATCCACGTGATATACCTCGCCTGGTAGATAGCGTTCGAGCACGTAGAAAGATTGCTTATCTCCCAGCGCACTCAGCCGCTCCCAGAGTTCTTCAGGCGTGTTAATCTTCGTAATGCCAATGGTTGACGCCTCCGCACGGGGTTTGAGCAGCCACGGCCCCGGCACCTGGTCCAGGAATGCCCGAATCTTCTCATAATTAAAAACGGGCACGAACTCCGGAACAGGAATGCTATGCTTCCGAGCCTTGACGCGCATCGCCAGTTTATCACGAAAGTAGCGGATGGTGCTATCGCCGATACCTGGCAGGCGCATATGCTCGCGCAGCGCGGCGGCTGTCCACACATCATAATCATCCAGGGCGATGATGCGCTCGATATTGTGCGTGCGCGCCAGGTAGCCTACACCCCTGATCACATCCTCCACCTTCGTCAGGTCGGGCATGTTGTACAACTCATCAATACTCTCGGTGGGCCAGTCCCCGTTCTCCAATCCTGAAACTGTTAACAGGATCACATAACAGCCCTCCCGCTTGCACTCACGGATAAACTCCTGCCCCTTTTCGTAACTGGCAAGGCAAAGCACGGCCCTCGTTTCTGCTTCCGTCATCGTCATCCCTCCTCATCAAAACCAAATAGCGCCCACTGTTCGCAAAAATACAACAAGCGCTAAAAAAACCGGCCCGGACGTGTCATTCTCAGCATGTCGCGTCAGAATCTCACTTGAGTCAGATTGATCGATTTGACTACTTGAGATTCTTCGTTCTCGCTCACAATAACATGCGACACGTCAGTATAGCACATAGCCGGGCAGCCTCACGAAAATATCACAATTCCCCGGCTTCATCTCACAGCACCCTTCCCAAACTTAATTTATGTGGTATAGTATTTGAGGCTTTCATGATATACCATGTACATTATGATATACCATATATCCGGTCAGAATCGGCAGTTCCAGGTCATGCTGAGTGGGAACGAAGCATGACCTCTCCGGTATGTGTCGTTCACGTCCATGGTGGATATTAAGGAGAGACAGAGAATAGTATGCAAATACAAGAACAACCAGAGAAGCTGGAAGTAGCTTCTGCAGGGACCCCGGTGGAGACGGACACCTCCACGTCCTTGTTAAACGAAACGATCCTTGCAAAGCAAGGATTTTACAGGTTTGGCCTTGCCTATGGCCGCGTGGTTTATCGCCTGCGCTGGCTCTTTATTCTCCTCTGGCTGGTTGGCCTGGGAGCCAGCATCCCCTTCACCATTTCCATCGGCAACGTGCTCAATGGCGGCGACTATTCGATGCAGAACAGCGAATCAAGTCATGTCAGCACTATCATGAGCAATACGCTGCACCAGAACGCCGCACAGCTCATCGTCGTATTTCAAGCGTCTCACATGTCTATAGGAAATATCACCTATCAGCAAGAGGTGAACTCTTTTGTGAGCAAGGCGCGGATGCTAGCGCATATTACGAGTGTCAATACACAAACAGACAGCCGTGATGGACGCACCGCCTTTGTCGTTCTTACGTACAATACCGGTTCAGACTACGTCGAGTCGAACCTCGCTGCTGTGCGTCAGATTCTCCCGCTGCAGAACGCCACCAACCCCGCGCACGCCTATTTGACAGGTGGCCCGGCCATCGACAAAGAGTTTTCGCAGATTACCAGCCAGGATGTCGAGCACGCGGAATTCATCGCGCTTCCCATATCGCTGCTGGTGCTGTTGCTCGTCTTCAATTCGTTGATTGCCGCGCTGCTCCCTATTGTTCTGGCGATGGTAGCAGTGCCGTCTGCCCTTGCCGTCATCTATTTCATTGGCTCGCACATGTCAACCAGCATCTTCGTGCTCAACGTCGCCTCCATCATCGGGCTGGGCATCTCGATTGATTATAGCCTCTTCATGACGCGTCGTTATCGTGAAGAGCTGGCCCGTGGACGTTCGCGTCAGGAAGCTATCGCCTGGACTATTGCTACGGCAGGTGAAGCCATTCTCTTCAGCGGCATGACGGTCATGATTGGCTTCATCGGCCTCCTGCTCGTCAGCGTCGAGTTCATGGCCTCCTTTGGACTCGGCGGCGCAGTCGTCGTCTGCATCGCCGTGCTGGCGGCCCTGACCCTGCTGCCCTCGCTGCTCAGCGTGCTCGGTCCCCACGTCAACTCCTTGCGCATTCCAGGGCTTAAGCGAGCGGAAGCACTCTTCTCAATGAGGAGGGGAAAAAGCCGGGAAACACAGGAGAAAGTCGGCTTCTGGGGAGCCTGGGCCGAAGTCGTAATGCGCAGACCCATCCTGGTGCTGCTCATTACCTGCGCCTTGCTCGCCGGTATGGGCTGGCCCATCTTCTCCATCAATATGGGCCAATCCCAGGTTTCTGCCCTGCCAACGAGTTCTGAAGCGCGGCAGGGCTATGATATCCTGAACGCGCAATTTCCGGCAGACAACTCCAATCCTGTCTCGATCATCGCCCAGGCACCCGGCGGCTCCAGCATGCTTACCTCCACCAACCTGTCGCGCCTCGATCACCTCACGCAGTGGCTGGAGACGCGGGCGCATGTCACCAATGTCACCAGCCTGACGCATCTTCCCTCTACGCCCGGCACTCCTGCTTTGAGCGAGACGCAACTGGCCGCGCTCTACAGCAGTGGTGCCTACAAGCAAAACGCTGGCCTGGCGCAGTTTGTCTCCTCCACGACGCGGGGCAACACCACCCTCATTACAGTGGACACCAACACCAAAATGGACAGCCCGCAAGGCAAGGCGCTGATTAATCAGTTGCGGGCGGGTGACAAAGCAGCAGGCGAAGGCCTGACTGTGCTCGTCGGCGGGGAGCAAGCTTCAAGCCTCGATTTCACAAACGGCCTTTACAGCAAATTCCCCGTCACTGTACTCTTTATCCTGCTGGCCACCTACATCATCCTGCTCTTCATGTTCCGCTCGGTCCTGCTGCCACTCAAGGCCGTCCTGATGAACGTGCTCTCCGTCTGTGCCGCGCTGGGGTTGCTGGTCTTCATCTTCCAGTGGGGCAACCTCAGCAACATTCTCGACTTCACTGCCAGTGGCTTCATCGACACCGTGATTCCGGCTTTGATGTTCTGCATCCTTTTCGGCCTTTCGATGGACTATGAAGTCTTCCTGCTCAGTCGCATACGCGAAGAGTGGCTGCGTACCCACGACAACCGGCAGGCAGTCGCGTGCGGGCTGGAAAAGACGGGAGGCGTCATCACCAACGCGGCCCTGCTCTTCGTCATCGTCACGGCGGCCTTCATCTTCACCCGCCTGCTCATCACGAAGGAAATGGGACTCGGTATGGCCCTCGCCGTCTTCGTAGACGCCACCATCATCCGCTCTCTCCTTGTCCCCGCCACCATGCGCCTGCTAGGGCGCTGGAACTGGTGGTTCCCTTTTTCAGGGAAGGTAAGGCTGGAGCTACCTCCGCCAGGTGATCACAGCATCCAACGCCTCGATCTGTGAGCCATCGATGCGCAAGGGGTTGATCTCCAGGGCTTCGAGCTTCTCTTTCAGATGCCAGGCCAGCCCTGCCACCCGGTGGATTATCTCAACAAGCGCGTCCATGTTAGCCGGTTTAGAGCCGCGCGCGCCTTGCAGCAGTTTCGCGCCCTGTAACTCCGCGAGCATGGCCCTGACATCCTCACGAGAAACCGGAAGGATGCGCAGGCTGCTATCCTTGAGCACCTCAACCCAGATACCACCCATACCAACTGCCAGCACCTGCCCCCAGGTGGCATCGTGTGTGATGCCAACCAGCAGTTCAACGCCGCCTGAACGCATGGGGCTAACCAGCACTCCCTCGATGCGCGCTGCGGGGACGGTTGCTTTCGCGCTGCTCATCACCTCCGCGAAGGCCCTGCGCACTTCCTCTTCGGTCCGCAAACCCAGCTTCACGCCTCCAATATCGCTTTTATGCAGGATATCGGGTGAGGCAACTTTGAGCGCGACGGGCAGGCCCAGGACTCGCGCCTCCTCAACAGCCTCGTCACCGCTCGTTGCCAGCGCTGCCGGGATGACCGGAATGCCATGCTGCTGCAAAAACGCCCTGGCCTGGTGTTCGGACCAACTCCCAACGGCCTCCACAGCGAGGGGGCACGTGCTCATGATCTCGGACGGCTGCTCTTGCTCCCGCGCTTGGGCGATGCGATATTGCTCTGTCCAGCCCACGAGTTTGCCTAGCGCCGGGATCAAGACGCGGATGCCGCCGGAGAGAAACGGAACGCCTCTACTTGCGAAGAAGGCGCGCCCCGTCTCCCGCACATCGTTGCTCGCCAATGGAATCATGAAGGCCGGAATGGGAGAACGCTCCAGCGCCTGACCGATGCCGGCCAGGATATTCATAAGGAAACGCGACTGCGGTGTTTCATCCGCCGGGGGTTCCATCATACACAGCACAGCATCCAGTGCGGGATCGTGCGTGACGACGCCTAGCAAGTTACCCATCAGTTCCTGGTTATTCATGGCGGCTCCCGTTACATCAAGCGGATTGTTGGCTGGCCCAAGCACAGGCAAGAAGCCACGCAAATCCGCTCTGGTCTGCTCGCCGAACATGGGCAACTCGATTCCCGCTTCTTCCGCCAGATCGGCTGCCAGGTCACAGGCTCCCCCGGAAATCGCCACAATACCTAGCCGACGCCCAGGAAGCTGCCCAACCCTGGCAAAAGTATTGGCCGTGAGGATCAGTTCCTCTACGGAGTTGACACGAACAATGTGGAGCTGGCGCAAGAGCGCGTCAATCACGCGATCATCTCCGGTTAAGGCTCCGGTATGGGTGAGCGCCACTCTTGCGGTCACCTCGCTGCGCCCGGCCTTTAAGGCGACGATAGGCTTGCCACGTCTAAAGGCCGTGCGGGCAATCTGCACAAAACGCTCAGGCTCGCGAATGGTTTCCATGAAGATGGCAATGACCTTCGTCGCCTCGTCCTCCACTGCGTACTGCAAGGCGTCGGTGATGGAGACAGTCGCCTCGTTGCCTGTACTGACCAGCATGCTCAAACCGACGTTCTGTGTATGAGCGTAGTTGAGCATCATGCCTCCCAGAGCACCGCTCTGAGAAATCAGCGCCACGGACCCGGAAAGCAGTGGACGCTCAGGTAGAGTAGCCATAGCCTCAGTGCGCCGGATGAGATTGATATAGCCCATGCAGTTGGGACCGATGATAGCCAGATCGTGTTCGGCAGCCAGGCGGGTGATCTCTTCTTGCAGTTCTCGCCCATGCTCATCCTGCTCGGCGAAGCCGCCGGTCAGCACAACGGCGTTGTGGATACCAGCCGCAATCATATCGTGAATGACCGGCAGCACGGCATCCGTTCCGACCATGATATAGCAGAGATCAACCGGCTCCCTGATCTCGGTAAGGCGCGCCACGGCAGGTTGTCCATGCACGGTTGGATTGCGGGGGTTGATGTAGTACACTCTTCCATCAAAGCCTCCCTGGGTCAGGCCAACGTGAATCATCAAGGACCACGTTGATTTGTCGGACGCGCCGACCAGGGCTATGCTGCGCGGCTCAAACAGGCTGCGCAGTCGAGCAGTGGAATAGACAATGCCTCGGGCCATACCAGATGTCCTCCTTTGCGCTTTGTTTTCCTCTCTTCAGGCTGAAAGGCACTGCTGATCAGGCCTGGTGTTTACTCAAGATAGTGGTAGAGTGGTAGTTGAGAATGCCGCCATTGCCGCTGACCAGAATCAGGTCATTTTTCTCCACCTGGCGTTCTCCCCCCTGACCCCGTGCCTGCACGATTCCCTCCGAGAGCGGGGTAAAACCCCACATGTAGTAAGCCGAAAGTTCGCCGCCGCCTGTGTTGGTGGGCAGCGAACCACCCGGGCCGAGTTTGCCATCCTCGACAAAAGCCCCACCTTCGCCTTTGGCACAGAAACCGTAGTCCTCCAGTGTCACCAACACAGTGTACGTATAACAGTCGTATAGCTCGCAAATGTCGATATCTTTCAGTTCTATGCCCGCCATGCGTAGCGCAATTTCCCCTGACTGTTTCGCTCCTGTGTAGATGCCCGGCTCGCGGTCTATGCGTTCAGTACCTCCGGGCGCGGCCTGTCCCATGCCCAGAATGTAGACCGGGGGTTGCCTCAAGCTTTGCGCCCGCTCTGCTGAGGTCACGATGACCGCTATCCCGCCATTGGAGACCAGGCAGCAGTCAAAGAGGCGCAGCGGTTCGGCAATATAGCGCGAGGACAGGTACTCCTCCATCGTCAAAGGCTTGCGCATCTGCGCCCAGGGGTTCAGTTGCGCCCATTTACGCTGGGAGATGGCGATAGCTCCCAGTTGTTCGCTGGTGGTTCCGAACAGGTGCATGTGCCGACGTGCCGCCATCGCATAGCCCAGATTTGCCCCGAGCGAACCGTAGGCCAGGCGCAGTCCGGCCATCCCTTGCAGAGAGTAGTAGTCGGGAGAGCTGTAGGAAGCGCCAGCCCCTTTTGCGGGCTTGAGTGGGTTGTCTGCGTACACCAGCACCACGACATTCGCCAGCCCATTTTCAATCGCCATCGAGGCATACTGAATCATCGTGCCTGCTGTCGAACCGTAGGCGTTCATCACATTCACCAGTGACAGGTTCTCTAATCCCAATGCCCCTTGCAGACCCAGATTCATTTCGCGAGACATATTGGCATTGATGAGCAGGCCATCCACATCATCTTTCTGCAGGCCAGCATCCCGTAACGCCAGTTCGACAGCCTCAAGCGCGAAGTCGGTAGCGCTGCGTCCGTAGATTTTGCCCATCGCTGTCACCCCCAGACCAGCAATGGCGCACTTGCCCTTGACACCCATCGTTTTTCCCCTTCTCTCTATTATCTGAACTATCCAGGCTATCTACCGCTCCAGTGCGGTTTGCGTTTTTCGGCGAAGGCGCGCGGCCCCTCCCGGAAATCCTCGGAGGAGAGCAAGAGCTTCATGCGTTCGCGGTCGGCAGCCATCGCCTCCTCAACAGGCAGACCCAGCCCGGCCAGCACCGATTCCTTGGTGAGCCGCACGCTGAGGGGAGAACATTCCAGAATCTCCCCGGCCCAGCGCCCGGCAGTCGCCATCAGTTGTTCTGCGGGAACCACCTCATTGACCAGCCCGAAACGGGCTGCATCCTGTGCGGAAAGCCACTTACCGGTCAGCAGCAGGCCCATGGCCAGTTTGAGCGGAAGTTGCTGCGGCAGGCGGTGCATGCCGCCTGCTCCTGCCACCAGACCCACGCGCGGCTCGGGCAGGGCAAAGCGCGCATGCTCAGCGGCGATGATCAGGTCGCAGGCCAGCGCGATTTCAAAGCCCCCACCGGCGGCGACACCATTGACGGCGGCGATAATGGGCTTGTTGCACTGCAAGCCGATCACCCCTCCAAAGTATACAGGCCGATCCGTTGCTGGACGCGCCGCCAGAGACTCTCCTCTGGCGGTCGCGGCGGCAGTCGCTTTGAGGTCGTTGCCAGCGGAAAAAGCTCGTTCACCAGAACCGGTTAAAATGGCGATCCAGGCGTTGTCATCCTCTTTGAAGTCGGTAAAGACTTCGCTCAGTTCGACATTGGCATCGGCATGTAACGCATTCATCACCTCTGGCCGGTTGATGGTCACATAGGCGATGTGACCTTTTTTCTCATAGATGACGTACTGATAGCTTGCCAAATGGAACCTCCTCACAATTCATTCAGCTTTGCGCTTACAATGAGCGCAGGCAAGTCTGTAATGGGTGCGCCCGCGATAGGCGCGAGAAACGCAAAGCATACGGAATTATCCGACCGGTTTAAACTTCGGCAGAGAGACCCCACCGGTGATGTCTTCAAAGGTCACCTCAAGAGGCATACCAATATACAGATCATCATTGGAGCAGCCCACGATGTTGCTGGTCACACGCACCCCTTCCTCCAGATCGACCTCGGCAACGTTGTAGGGGAGCTCGGAGGCAAAGCCTGGATGAATGATCTGGTGCATCAACGCAAAGGTATATAGCGTTCCTCTGCCACTCGCCTGCGCCCAGGAGATCTCTGTGCTCAAGCACACCGGGCAGCGTGTCTTCACCGGCCAGTGCCAGCTTCCACAGGCTGAACATCGCTGGAGCATCAGCCTGTGCTCTCTGGCCCCCTCGAAAAACGGGCGCGAGACCTCATCGGGAACCGGGATGGGTTTCCTGTAATCGGTGGCATCCGCCATATCTTTCTCCTGTCACTGGATGGTCATTCTCCTGCTGTACGCAAGAAAGCAGGGGAATCGTGGTTCTTTCTCTCTTCATCTGGACATTTGCAATTCAGCCAGGCGTTTGATAACCGCCTCGCACTCGTCTACCATTGCACGATAGACTTCTGCCGCCGGGCGCACCTGGTTAAGCATGCCAACAGACTGACCTACGAAGTAGTTGATAAGCTTTTTGCCTCCTTCTCCTCCCCGCAAGGCGTCTTGCTGAATGCTTTGTTGCGCGTCCATCGTCAGCAAGCTATGCAAAGGCATTGGCAGCGGTTTGGGATTGGCGGGGTCTTCCCAGGCATCAGTCCAGGCCGAGCGCAGTTGTCGGGCCGGTTTGCCGGTGGAAGCACGCGAACGCAGCGTATCGCTGGAAGTAGCTTGCAGAAACTTCTCTTTCACTACCGGGTGCGTCTCGGCCTCCTCGGTCATCAGCCAGGCCGAGCCTGTCCACACGCCCTGCGCACCCAGGGCAAGCGCGGCTGCCATTTGCCGCCCGCTGGCAACGCCGCCAGCCGTGACGACGGGGGTTGGGGCAACGGCATCCACTACCTGCGGTGTGAGCACCATCGTGGCAATCTCACCGGTGTGACCTCCCGCCTCAAAGCCCTGCGCGACAATGAGGTCGACGCCCGCTTCCTTTTGATGCACTGCGTGTTTCACCGCCCCAACCAGGGCGCCCACGCGCACGCCCTGTTGATGGGCACGTTCGATAATAGAGGCCGGAGGCACCCCCAGCGCGTTGACAATCAGCTTCACAGGATACGCCAGAGCGATATCGACCAGTTGTTTGCCACGTTTCTCGGAAATGCCGCTTCCCGCTCGTGAAGCAAGTGTCATCGGGGCAATCTGTTTGGGAACATGATAGTCCTCCAGCAGCCTGTCGAGGAAATCGCGATGCCCCTGAGGAATGAGCTTCTGGAGTTCTTCGAGCGAAAGGCCACCTTCTTCGCGCCCGACATACTGCTCTGGAATGATCAGATCGATGCCGAAGGATTTGCCCGCACACTCTTGTGTGAGCATCCGCAGTGCCTGGTCGAGCTGCTCAGGCTCCATACCGGCGGCTCCCAGCACACCAAAGCCACCAGCATTGCTTACGGCCCGCACCACCGCCGGGCTATGGCTGAAGGCAAAAATAGGGGCCTCTATCTCATAGATGTCGCATAAGGGGGTATGCATGAGACACTTCTCCTCTCTGATGGCCTTTCTCAGACCCTTGTTAAGAAGGCGTTCACAACGTTTGCACAGGATGTGGCCATCATTGACCCTTAAATACGGACGTTATATGTCCGTATTATAATCAATACCTTACTTGATTGTCAAGCTTTATTTGAAAGATCGGTCGAGGGCAATACATTATCGAGGGCTGTCGTGTTACAATAGAACGCATGGAAGAACACAAAAACAGTACAGTGGGGAGACCGCGCGATCCCGATCTGGAGCAGCGCGTGCATGATGCGGTGATCGAGCTGTATTCCGAGGTAGGCTGGCCTGGCTTGACATTTGATGCTGTGGCACGGCGGGCGGGCGTGGGCAAATCGGCACTCTACCTTCGCTGGCCGACGAAAGAACGTCTGCTTCTAGATGCGCTTGCCGCCCGATCTGTATCTATCACCCTGACCGATACGGGTTCAGTACGCGAAGACTTGCTCAATTTTGCCAGGCAGATGGCCGCATTCTATCTGGGACAGAATGGGCTGGTGACCTTGCGGATTTCTCTTGAGGCCACCACACGACCGGAGCTACTGGCTTCCGTTCAAGAGCAGGAATCGACGAGTATTCTTGCGGCACGTGCTATCGTCCATCGAGGCGTCGCTCGCGGTGAACTTCCCGAGGGGACTTCAGCGACGCTGGTAACCGACATCGTCGCCGGCGCGGTGTTGAACCACGTGCTGGCCACCCCTCTTCACTTGCGCGAGCAGATGCTACAGCAACTGGATCATTACATCGAAGCTCTCGTCGATCTCGTACTCACCGGCGTACAACGCCGCAAGCCGCCTTCTCGCACTGAATAATACCATCCCTTGTTCTGACACCTTTCTTGTAGGAAGTTTGACCGGGCTAACTGCATCCGATTTTCAGGGAAGACAGATGCCAGGAACCGGCAGTTCCCTTTAAAGGCAAAAAGTTTCATCAGTTTCCAACTGTACCGGGTATCCAGGCAAGCACAGATAGCAGATCTCTATCTTCCCCTCCTGTGCTACGATAGAAATGGATGATGGGAACAGAGCACATGTATGCAGCTTACTATGCTCGATACAGAACAATCTTGTGAAAGAGAGGCACATTCACTATGAGTCTTGTCACTGCACAGAGCGAACGGGTTATCGATGCCCCACCGGCAGAGGTCTACACCGCTCTGATCGACTATCAAAATAAACGGCCATCCATTTTGACGCCCAATTTCCTCGATTATGTCGTGGAGCAGGGAGGAATTGGCGAGGGAACGGTGCTCCGCTACCGCTTGCAGGCCGGAGGACGCGAGCGCCCCTATCGCATGCAAGTCAGCGAGACCGTTAAGGGACAGACATTGACGGAGAAGGACCTGAATTCGTCGCTCTCCACTACCTGGACACTGATTCCTGTAGACAATGGACAGAAGACAAAAGTGCAAATCAAAACTTCCTGGGAAGGGGCTGGCGGTGTTGGAGGCTTCTTCGAGCGCACCTTTGCTCCCGGCGGCCTGCGCCGTATCTACGATCAGATGCTCTCCAACCTTGCTCAGACTGTGAAGAACGAGCAAGGCGCGGGGAAGGCATAGGCAGAGATGCCGCAGGATGTGATATACTCTGTATCAAGTGATACCGATTTGATTAGCCAGCCGTAAAAAGAGTGGCCTGGACGTGTCATTCTGAGCGCAGCGAGGAATCTCAAGGAAGCTGAAACGCTCGACTGGTTACCTCAGATTCCTCGCTGCGCTCAGAATGACATACAGCGAAGGAGATATCATGTCCCGGGTTTCTACGCAAAGCAGCGAGACACTTTCCTCACAGCATAGCACTCTTGCAGAGCAGTCAGCTCAAGAAGAGCTGCCGGTGCGGCATTTCCGGGTGGCTATTCTGGGCACGGGTTTTTCGGGGCTGGGAATGGCGATTCGCCTCAAGCAGCAGGGTGAGGACGATTTTGTTGTGCTTGAGCGGGCCAACGATGTCGGGGGAACGTGGCGCGATAACACCTATCCCGGCTGTGCCTGTGACATCCCCTCGGTGTTGTACTCTTTCTCCTTCGCCCCTAACCCACACTGGAGTCACCTTTATCCGCAGCAGCGCGAGATATGGGACTATCTCCGCGATTGCACAAAGCGCTTCGGCATCCTGCCCCACATTCGCTGGAATAGCGAGCTGCAGGAGGCTTCCTGGAACGAACTTGACCAGTGCTGGCACATTACGACCGCTCAAGGTCGACTCACTGCTGACATCCTTGTGCTTGGCAATGGACCGCTCAGCGAGCCATCGCTGCCGTCCATCCCCGGCATTGAATGTTTCAAGGGGACAATATTTCACTCGGCCCGGTGGCGGCACGACTATGACCTGACGGGGAAACGAGTGGCCGTCATTGGCTCTGGCGCCTCGGCAATCCAGTTTGTCCCGCAGATTCAGCCACAGGTGGAACACCTGGCCCTGTTTTTGCGCACACCGCCCTGGATTGTCCCTCGCCTCGATCACCCCTTCACCCCCAGACAGCAGAAGCTGTTCCGTATGCTGCCCATCACGCAAAAGCTGGCCCGCGCCAGAATCTACCTGCGGCAAGAACTGCTGCTGCCGGGCTTCATCTCCCGACCAAAATTGATGGAGCAGGGTATGCGAATTGCACGGGAGCATCTGAAAAGGCAAATAGCTGATCCCGAACTGCGGGCGAAGCTCACCCCACACTACGCTATGGGCTGCAAGCGCATCCTGGTCTCCGACGATTTCTATCCATCGCTCACTCAGTCCAACGTCGAGGTTATGACAGAACGCATTCGTGAGATACGGGCAAACAGCGTTGTGACTGAGGATGGCAAAGAACACGAGGTCGACACCATCATTTGCGGCACCGGCTTCCATGTGACCGACGCGCCGCTCCCCCGCCATATCTCCGGTGTTGGCGGCCGCACTCTCGCCGACCGCTGGTACGATGGCCTGACTGCTTACCTGGGAACAACCGTCTCCGGTTTTCCCAATATGTTCTTACTCATCGGCCCCCATACGGGACTCGGCCACAACTCGATGGTCTATATGATTGAGAGCCAGCTCAACTATATCCTGGACTGCCTGCGCATGATGAAGCGCCGTAAGGTGAGAGCTGTCGATGTCAAGGCTGAAGCCCAGGAGGCCTTCGACGCGGAGATGCAGCGCCGTATGAAAAACACGGTCTGGATGTCCGGCTGCTCAAGCTGGTATCTCGATGCCAGAGGCCACAACACGACGCTCTGGCCCGGCTTTACCTTCGAGTATCGCCACAGAACGCGCCACTTTGACCCACTGCACTACAAATTGACGTCCCGGTTAACCTCTGCCGACACGGGAAAAGCGGCTGTGCTGTAGAGTAAAGCTGAACAAAAGGAGTCTTTTTACAGTTTTCTTACAGTTTTCTTACAACTTCTTGCCCGCATCTTGAGATCAGCCGATTATCTTCTCTATGAATCGGTAATAAAGGCGTCTGTCTGCACATGTATGCAGTAGAGAGACGGCCAGCGTATCTATTAAGGGGAAGCGATCAGAAAGCGATGCGAGAAGCTCGCATGTCATTTTGAGCGAAGCATGACATGTCCGGGCCGCTCTTCGATGGCTTTCCGGCTCCCCGTTGGCCACTTGCGGAGAGACATCGGATATACGGAAAGGCGAGAATGAAGCAATGAAAGCACAAAGGAGGACAATATTTTCACTTGCCGGGTGGTTGCCCCGGCTGGCGCTCGTGCTATCTCTGTTCACCGTGCTCATCATGACCAGCGCCTGCGGTGGCAGCCCCCAATCGCAGCAACAGGCCAGCCAGAGCAAGGCAAAGCTCGACCAATTGCTCCAGTATGCTCAGCAGATCGGCATTCCGGTACAAAGCCTGCATTCTATCCAGCAGCAGGAGCAAAAACTGAGTAGCACTGGCGCTCCTTTTTCTCCTTTTAACGATCAAGTAGATACGGATTATTATAATCAGCTTGCAAAGCAATATGCCGAGCTTGATGTACAATTGCAGGGCCTGATTGCAACGACGACAGACCGATTGCGGGTACAGGCCAATCAAGATATACAGGTATTTCAGCAGATGCTGACACGCCGTCAGGCGCAAAAGATCGGCAATCTTCAGCTATTTACCAATGACTATAAGCGCGAACTGGCTTTGCTGGGGCAGGCACAATACCCGAAGGACTTCGCCGCTATCAGCCAGAACGCGCAGCAGGAAGCGCAGGCATTGGGCCAGATGGCGCTGACTTACAACCAGCTTTCCTCTTTCAACCAGACAATCAGCCAGATGCAGGCAGCGCAGTTAGACGTCACCGCTATGACGAAGCAATATCAGAGCGACATAGCGGCCTTCAACGGTGCATCGACTGCAACAGCTTTTCAACAGTTGGATAATCTCATTCAGGCTCAGTATCAGGAGGCGGTGGTCGACTCGATCAGCGCGCTCCCCTATATCGGAGCGGCCCGCTTGAACGACTTCCAGCAGCAGATCAACCTGCTCAAAACGTATGGCCTCGACTCTAGTTCCTACCAGCAACAGTACAAAGCCGATAAAGCAGCCCTGAGCAGTGCGAAAACGTTGCAGGCATACGAATCGTTTGTACAGAATGTGAACGCTCAGATAACCTCGATGCACGATCAACTGGTGCAAGGCGCAGCCAGCTACCTGATTGGAAAACTCAATAACGAGGCACTGGCATGGGGCAATGCTCATCTCTACCACGATACCTTCGACGGGAATAACTATATCCTCGACTCCGGCTATACCATGAACGGCATCGGCTACTGGTTGCAGCAGGAACTCTCTGCGGCCTATGCCCCATCGGACTTCCAGGCAGTGGTCAACGATGAGAATAACGAGCTATTCAACCTGCAGATGCTGGAACAGGACTATGCCGATAAGACGCCGTACAACCAGCCGCACCAGACTGACCTGGAACTCATGCAGCATTATCATCTGATGACGGGACAGGTCATCGTGGTCTCGATGGTCGAGCAGGCTCTGCGCCTGTATGAGAACGGGCATCTGGTAAAATCCTTCTTAGTTACAACCGGACGGGTCGAACTTCCGTCGCTGCCTGGCCTCTGGTCAGTGCTGGCACGCCTGTCGCCGACGGAATTCACGTCATCCGACCCACCTGGCTCGCCCTACTGGTATCCGCCAACGCCGATCAACTATGCCATCAACTATCACTGGGATGGCTACTTCATCCACGATGCCTGGTGGCGCGTCAACTTCGGCCCCGGCACGCAGTTCCCCCACTATGATGTGGGCGGCGACGAGGCGTTCGCCGGGAACGGTAGCCACGGCTGCATCAACATGCAGGAAAACGACGCCGCCTGGCTCTACGCTAACACCAACTACAATACACAGATTATCGTGTATTAACGATCTGGTATGGCCGTTACACACTCCTTAAGCAGATATCTGGATTTGTACGGGCATCTGCCTGGGGAGCATACCTTTACTCGCTGCGCTGCCGAGCGCCATTTTGAGCTTCCAGGGCGCATACATCCAGGGCTTTCTGGTAATGCTCGCGGGGCTACACCCCGCGAGCAAAGAGGAAGGAGTGCCTGTGGGCTGTGAGAAGACATGTATCACGCGTAAAACGAGTAAACCAAAAAGCCCGGCGCATACATCAGATGGGGCTTGCAGTTTCTTCTAGAACTGTTATGATATAGCTGACAAGACAAAAACAAAATTGCTACTATTGCAGTCAACACAGAAATGGCAGGATCATTTTATGACCTATCTTCTATATCTTTTCATTTGCTGTGCCGTCACGCTTGGCCTCATCTTCTACGGGATTCGCTGGCAGCGGCAGAGACAGCAGGCATTTTTGCGGGAGGAGATGGACTACGAGGACCCTTCAAACCAGTGAACGGCTTCTGGCCCTATTTCGAGGAGGAGGGACTCTCCAGGCATTGCTTCAATCTCGCGCCAGTTCAGTCTGCTGATATAGATTTCCAGCACACTTCCTGATACATCTCGTCCTTTTGCCAGCCGTTCTAGCCAGCAAGGCCGGGTGAGCAAGCGGGTAGAGGCTCCGTGCATCTGCGCCTCAATCAGTTCTACCTCCCACCGTGCCGCCCCGCGTTCAGTCCAGGGCGAAACGTTTCCCGAGAGGCGATGGACAAGCACTTCATCGCTGCGAATACAACCCGCAATCAGCGTTTGAGAAGATTGGGAGGAGGAGGCTGGGAGAGATACATTATCTGGCAGAGGAAGCCAGCAATCCACTCCCTGCGGCACCGGAAGCCGCGTCTGCATCTCCGATTGAAGCCATTCTACGCGCAGCGCCCGCGACGGGCTGTACGATCGATCGGTGGGCGTGGCAAGGTGACCGCCAAAAATGTTCTGTTGTCCGACGAGCCGGGCAACATCCGGCGTGCGGGGAGAGAAGAAAATATCCTGTACGCCTCCTACCTGCGCGACCCGCCCGTGCCGGAGAGCTACAACGGTGTCCGCCAGTTGTTGAGCCTCGTCATGATCGTGGGTTACGAGGACAATAGGAATGCCAAATTGGCGCTGAAAACTCTTGAGCGAATCGCGCAGACGCTGGCGTACCGCGATATCGAGCGCGTTGAACGGTTCATCGAGCAGGAGCAGTCGTGGTTGTGCTGCCAGAGCGCGAGCCAGTGCCACGCGCTGCTGCTGGCCGCCCGAAAGCGTGGCCGGATACTGCCGCTCCAACCCCTTGAGTTCGAGCGCACCCAGCAGTTCGTCTACACGAGCTTGCTGTGCAACTCGCTCCGGTCGCCCTCTGAGCCAGCCAGGAAGAGAAACCCGTTTCGGCAAGGCAAAACCGATATTCTGCGCGACGGTCAGATTGGGGAAAAGAGCGTAATGCTGGGGAACATAGCCGATGTGCCGCTCCTGTGGCGGGAGATCAATGCCTGCCTCACTATCAAAAAGGACATGCTCGCCTATCGCTACGTATCCCTGCCCTGGACGGAGCAAACCGGCCACGCTGCGCAGGGTCAGGCTCTTGCCCGCGCCGGAGAAACCAAAAAGGACAATCAACCCGAGAGGAACCTGAAAATTCACGTCGAGTTGAAAGGTACCAAACTGCTGCCTGAGACGGACGGTGAGCAATGCATCTTCCTCGGCTGCCTTCATGTCGCCTGGCATAAGATGTCACTTGCTCCTTTCATCTCATCGTGCTTGCCGCCGCCCCGCGTACTGTAACCAGAGCACCAACCCCACTCCTATAAAGCTTACTGCCAGTGTCAAGAGGACGAGAGGCAGGGCGGCATCTACCCCCGTGCCAGTCAGTTGGACATATAAATAGACCGGCAGCGTGTAGGGGTGATAGGCCATGATGACTGTTGCGCCAAATTCGCCCAGCGCACGTAGCCAGCCCAGCAGCAGCCCGGCGATAATGCCGGCCCGTGCCACCGGCAGATTCACACGCCAGAAAATTTCCAGCTTCCCTTTGCCCAGGGTAGTGGCAACCTGCTCCAGTGCGGGGTCGACGGTCTCAAAGGCTGAACGTGCCGCGATAATCACAAACGGTGAGGCAACAAAGATTTGCGCCAGCACAATGCCGGTGAAAGAGGAGTCCAGTTCCAGACCCGCGTTGGCGAAGGGCGAGCCGATCAACCCGTAGGGGCCGTAGAGCAGGAGCAGGAGAATGCCGCTGACAACGGGGGGAAATACCAGCGGCAGGTAAACCAGCAGGGTCAGCAACCCGCGCCCGGGAAAATCTCTCCTCGCCAGCAGGTAGCCCAGCGGGACACCAAAAAGCGCAATCAGACAAGTAGCCAGGCTGGCCGAGAGCAGTGAGGTAACGAGTGCTCCTAGCGCTATGGGGTCCGCGAGTTGCCCCGGCACTTGAGGCCAGGGCAACGTGAAGAAGAGATAGACTACCGGTACCACGAGGTAGAGCATGAGCAACAGAGCGGGCAGCACCAGGGGGCTGTTGCCACCGTAGCGCTTCAGCAATCCATTCACCCTGTTCACCTCACTCATCATGCTTATCTCTTTCAACCTCTCTCACGAGCTGAAGTCCTGCTGTACCTGAGATGGTACTGCTGACGCATCTCCCTCCACTGTGGGTGTCACCAGCGTCAAGCCATCCTGTGTCAGAATCGACTTACCCGTTGTGGAGAAGAGAAAGTTGACAAAGGCAATGGCTCCAGCCTTATTCTTGCTCGTATTGGGAATGGTAATCGTATAGACGGTGGCGGAACCCTTCGTCGTCTGCCCCGATTTGGGATCGGTGTAACTGGCTTTGACGTAGGTGCTGTTATAGCTGGGATCACCCAGGTTGATCTGGACGGGCAGGGAGATGTAGGGCAGGTTTGCCTCCTTGACCTCGTTAAGATAGAAGAAACCCGCGTCAAGTTGCCCTGTACCCAGACGCGCCACCAGATCCTCCTCCGGGAAGATCTGACTGGTATTTTCCGCGCTGCCGAGAATCTTCTGCACCAGATTCGGCTGGTTGTAATACTGCTCGGCCAGTTCCATCACAATGATGGTGCGCACCCCTTTGGGGTCAAGTGCCGGGTCAGTGCGTCCGAGGCGAAAACCGGGTTCTTCTAACACCTGATACCAGGGCTTAGTGCCATTTGCTGCCGCTTGCAGATCGGCAGCAAATTTGCTCTTTGGATTATAGCCAATCACAATAGAGGTGCGTATAAACGGCGCATACCAGGACACATAGTTCCCGTTTGCAGCACCCATCAGGCTCTGGTCCACAGCGGAAGCCGCGCTAATAAAAATATCGGGTGTGCGCAGGTGTCCCTTGATCTCGGTAGCCAGCGCGGTTGAGCCTTTTCCCTCACCTTCATAGGGATAACCGGTCGCCTGTGTGAACGCGGGACCAATCTTCTTCTCCATCAGATTCACAAGTGACCCCGCGTAGAGCACTGAGACCTTGCTCTTAGGTGTGGGCGTAGGGGTGCCGCTGCTGCTGGTCGTTGTACTGCCGCAAGCCGCCAGCAAAAGCGAAAACAGTGCGATGAGGGCGGAAGCCTGTACTATGAGCCGGAAATAACGTTGGGAAGGTCGCTGGTTGAGAAACATATGCATCTCCTCATTCACGAGTATCATAGGGTACAGCAGCCACAAAGTTGCTACGAAGGATACTCATACAATTACTACTTAATGAATGAGTATCCAGCTAATGGCTATTGTAGAAGGCAAACTGGCTCTCTGTCAAGGGTGAAAGGCAGAGAATATGGAAGAGGAGAAAAGCGACGGATATGTGTCACTTTCCCCCTCTCTTCCCCATGTTATTGAAGCCTCGCTGAGTGAGCCAGACTTTACGCGGCTGAAGCCGAGCCTGGGGAGGGTTGCCCTGTCCCGGTTGGGCTGGTTGGTACCTGAGTCTGAGAAGCCTCAATAATGGCCTGAATCTCCTGGGTCTTATAGCCGGAAGCCACAGCCCAGTAGAACATCAGTAGCCCGAACACCGCGACGACCAGTTCATCCCAGCCAAAGGACTTGAGCCAGCTCAAAGACTGGGTGAGAGGATGAGTGTCTGTGCTGAACGGCCCTAGATAGCTGAGCAGGTAGATGCCCAGGACAAAGACAATGAACCAGATGGCTGCCAGGATATCATGTCTCTTCTCAGGTGCTGAGGCTAACCACATGTAGAGCGTGAACAGCCCGACCTCGACCAGCAGCAGGATAAAGTAGATCCCAAAGCCAATAGTATGCGTACTGAGCGGACCCAGAACGGCGGTCACTATGACGGCGGCAAGCATCAGAATACCTGCGATGGTCGAGCCAACACGGTTGACCCCCATATGATAGGGTGCGTAGAACCAGGCATACAGGGGCAAACCGATGAAAACAGCGGTCACTACGTAATTGAGGGTTGAGGTGCCTGACCAGTAGACAATAAAAGCGGCTGCCAGGAAGCCGAGCGGTGCCAGGATCAAGGCGCCTCTCAGATGGAATGGGCGATGGAGTTCCCTGGCAGTACGCCTGAAAACTATCAGACTCACGCCACCCATGATATAGGTCAGCACCGTGCCGGAGGAGATGAAGCCGACGAGCAGATACCAGCTCGGCAGTGGCAGCAGGAAGACCCAGCTCAGGATAAGGGCTGCCACCAGCGCGGCGACGGGAATGCCCCAGCGTGGATTGACTCTGCGGAAGATCGCAGGCAGGTAGTTGTCCACAGCTATGCCGTAGATGGTGCGACTGGCTGTGCCGATGTAGACCAGACCGGTCCCGGAAGGTGAGACGAAGGCATCAATGTAGAGCAAAACGGCGAAGGCGACCAGCAGAGCCATACCGGAGGCTTGTAGATCGAGGGCAAAGGGAGCTTTGCCCCAGCTCGACGCGGCAAGCTTCGCCCAGTTTCCAGGAGTCACCCCGGCCGCGGACCACTTGAGAGAACCGGTGAAGGCAAGCTGCAAAAGCGTGTAGAGGATGGCCCCGGCAACCACCGATAAAATGGTTGCCAGTGGTACGTCTCGCTGCGGATTGCGCGCCTCGCCTCCATAGTCCAGCGCCTGCCGGAAGCCGAGGTAGGCGAAAACGATGCCGGAGGTCGGAATAGCCAGGAAGATCGGGGAGATGCCCAGCGGAGCAAAACCACCGTAGGCAGTAAAGTTGCTGGCTCGGAAGGTGAAGAAGAGCAGGATAAACGTCAGAACAGGAATGATAAACTTCCACCAGGTAATGATAGTGTTGAGTCTGCCCATCAACTTGATACCAAAGTAGTTGAGCACGAAGAGAATGGCAGTCAATGAAGCGGCCAGACCAATACCCGGCCATGTCAGGACGGTGACCGGCGAACTGCCAACAGTGGCCGACGTCGTCAGGCCATGAATGTAAGACGAAGCGTAGGTGATCACCGCCTCTGCCTCAATGGTTGGTACAGTGACGGCGGTCATAAAGTACGCCCAGGCCAGCAAGAAACCAGCGTAACTTCCATGAGTCAGGTGAGGGTAGCGCACAATCGCGCCGGAGCGCGGCAGCATACCCGCCACCTCCGCGTAGTTGAGAGCCACGAGGAGTACCAGAATGCCGCCAATGATCCAGGAGAGAACCACGGCTGGTCCGGCGATACTATCGGCTCCCAGTACGGCAAAAAGCCAGCCAGAACCGATGATGCCACCCATGCTCAGGAAGAAAAGGCCCAGAAATGACAGTTCTTTCCGTAAGTGCTTATCTGATGCTTCGTACCCGGTCACTTCTGGAGTAGCCATAGCGATATACACCTCCTTTGAGTGTGCAGAGATCACTACCAGGAACTATGTACAGCCTATACTCATCAGCTCCTACGAGGACGTACTAAAGAAACCACAATACCGGAACGCACTACAAGCTCCTTTTACTGACGAGTTTAAAACCACATCAGTAGAAATACCTAGTAAGATAATAGCGCATATGATAGGTAGCGGCAAGGGTACAATAAATCAGATAAAGAATTTACCTCTTCAATTTGTATAATGTCCAGAGCTTGAATGAGTAATCTGGTAGAAAAACGAAAATAGCCCTGTGATGTCAGTAACCGTGGTTCCGTCGCTCTTCGATTAAAGCGTGGTGGCGAGGCTATTTTGCTGTCGATGGATACTCACAGACTTCTGAGAAGAGGAGGGAATGGCTATGCGAGTCATTCCCAATTTGGAGCAAAGCAAACCTACGAGCAAGATGTCCGTGGAGGATCGGCCAACCGCCTGGTCGGGCAATGTGGTAATTGTTGTTGCCTCTGTCGAGATGGTGCTGCACGAGTTCGGAACGAGTTCGGAATAGCGTAGTCCGCCTATCCTTCTCTTTCTGGCAGGAAGAGGAATGTGGCCTGGATTGTCTGTAATGCTGCCAGGTTAAAGGGTAAGAGCAACTTCATACCCTCTTCCATGCTTGCAGACTCTTTCGTAGATGATGTATTTTCGACCGGCAGCGGTCCTGTATCGGAAGGGAAGAAGGTGTTGAAGAGCATACCAAGCCGGTTCGTGTTGGGCAAAGCCCGAGCAGTGAATGAAGAGCCATTGGGAAAGGTGAGTGTCAGGTAGAGATATCGCAGCAGGGAGGTCTTGCCCGGTGCTGGTGAGCAGGCGCCATCTATCATGAGAGACTGCAACATGCCATGAAAGGGTTGGTCTTCGTCGGCGGCAAAGACGAAGAGATACAAACCTTCAACTGAGCGAGACAATTCCAGCTTCATCCTGCTCATTTTCGATTTCCTGCTGCGCAGGACCAGATCCTCGGCATCGAGAGGATAGCCCTGATCGCGATCAAAGGGCGTGATAACGGCAGACCGCTCCATGATATAGGGGGCGGTCGCGATAGAGATGTTGAGTGAAGCTGGTAGAAATGGAGTCTTCAAGCGTATTCCTGTTTTGATGCCCCCAAAGCCCCCGCTATCCGAGTAGCGAATAGCTGTTCCGCCTCTTTCCAGGCGGAACAACAGGAATTTTTCGCCCGGCTGCACTACCTCAACAGTATTCCAGTATGCTTCTTGCTGCGCTTTCAGAGATGCCTCTCCTCTGGAGTTAGTATTTTGCCACAGTATATCACATTACAGCGCCTCTTAACAAAACATTAACAAAGCCGTAAGGAATGGTTAACGGTGGAAGAGTAGAATAGAGATGAATCCTCTGGTTGTTATAATAAAACTTTTTGCCGGGGACAAAGGAGTAATCACAGTGGCACGAACAGTTTTGGATAAAGAACTGCAAGAGCTGGATAGCCAGATTCGAGAGCTAGGTTCGCTGGTAGATGCTGCGCTGGAGAGGGCACTACAATCGTTGGCAACCGGCGACCTTTCTCTGGCCAGCCAGGTCATTGAATCAGATACCCTCATTGACAGCCTGCGTATCACTATTGAAGAACATACTATTCGTCTGCTTACCCTCCAGCAACCACTTGGCATTCGTGACCTGCGCTTTCTGACTTCCGCACTCTCCATCGCAGGTGATCTCGAACGTACCGGTGACGGCGCAGAAGGCATTGCCCAGATTATTTTGCGCATGACCCCTCTGAAGGAAAACGCGCACCCTGTTCCTGCTCTTTCTGCTGCTGATAATAGCGAGGTCACGGAACAAAGTATCTTGCGCGACCTCGTAAGTCTTGGCCAGGAAGCCCGGAATGTCCTGCGAGGTACATTGAAAGCCTTCGCGGATATGGATGCCTCGGCTGCGCGGGCTGTCTGGCAGGATGACGACCTCGTCGATGTGCGCTATCACACAGTACGTCATAATTTGATGACTATGCTGGCGGGCGCGCACGCAATTCCGGCGCTGCAAAGCGATGCTCGTATCCTGCAACGCGCTACCTACCTGCTCTGGATCGCGCACAAACTTGAGCGAGTTGGCGACCACGCGGCAAACATCTGTGAACGCATTATCTTCATTGTCGAAGGAGAGAGCAACATTAAAACTTCTCAGGATGGCGAGGATAAATAGGTAGTAGCCCCTGTTGTAACAGATAGCGGCTTTGTGCGGTTTGGTAGGTGTATTCTATGGCTATAAGAAATCAAATCCTCCACCAATTTTTGTGCCATGTTCGCGCGGCTGCCAGCGCGTGCAGTGTCTCCTGAGAGAAGATGGTCTGGCTGCGTTCGAGTTCGGAAGCGGTGGGATAGAGTTCCAACAAGCCGGTGTCGGTACCGGGGAGAGGTTCGACGGCAGCGATGGTACAGTAGGGAGTGTAAGCGGGACTGTAGCCGCCTGCTTGCAGCATCACCAGTCGCCCACCACAGACCTCTTCTGCGAGATTGACCATCATTTGAGACATGGAGCGGAAACCGGTCATGGTGACCATCATTTGTGCTAAGGGGTCGAGCCAGCTCGCATCCTGGCCCGCGGTAATGAGAATGAGCTGCGGACGATATTGCAGGCCAATAGGAATAACCAGTTGCTCAAAGGCAGCGCGGTAGCCCCTGTCACCGGTGCCCGGGGGCAGGGGAATATTGACCGTATAGCCCGCGCCGGCTCCGCTGCCAACCTGCTCTAGCTCGCCCCAATGTTTTGGATACCAGTTTTCCTGGTGCAGGGAGATAAAGAGCACTCCCGAGTCGGCATAGAAGGCATCCTGCGTGCCATTACCGTGATGCACGTCCCAATCCACGATCATAATGCGCTCCAGTTTGAAGGCGTTGCGAGCATGATGGGCGGCGATCACAGTGTTATTGAAGATACAGAAGCCCATTGCCTGATTCTTCATGGCATGGTGACCCGGTGGGCGTAGCAGGGCATAGGCATTATGCACCTCGCCATTCATGACCGCGCTGACGGCATTCATGGAGCCGCCCGCCGCATAGAGCGCCGCCTCGAAGGAGCCGGGGCTGAGAACCGTATCCTCGTCTATACCTCCCCACGATCCATGCTTCGGCCCTCCCTCTTCAGCGTGCACCCGGATGCCCTCGATATATTCTGGTGTGTGGTAGACCGCGATCTCCTCCAGCGATGCCGGACGAGCCGCAACAGGCCGCATCTGCGCTGTCAAGCCCGTGCCATCGAGGAACTGCTTGATGCGCCTGATAATTGTCAGCGACGAGGGATGTGGCTCCGGTGACACCTCAAAGGTGCCATGTCTGGTAATTACAGTGTTTTCCTCGCCAGTGTCATGGTGCAGGCTATGTTCATCGAAGACAAAACCGGTATGAAGAGTGGGCATGGTGGGAAATCCTTTCTTGCATCTTTGTAAAAATCGCTCATCCTCTATAATACATTACCATTTCCCTCTTCCCTATATTACATAGGGTGTGGTACTATAGTTGCGCAATGGACCAGCATAACAACAACAAAAACATAATAGATGAGTTAGACCAGCGTATCATCGAGGCGTTGCAGCAGGATGGGCGGCGGCCCTTTACAAAGATTGCTGCCGACCTCGGCATCTCCGAGGCCAGCGTGCGGCAACGAGTGGCGAATCTTATCAATAATCAGGTGATGCAGATTGTCGCCGTCACCAATCCCATCAAGCTCGGCTTCTCGCTGGCAAGCATGATTGGTATTCGCGTCTCAGGAGAGCGGCTGCTGGAAGTGGCGCAGGAAATATCAGCGTTCGACGAAGTCATCTACCTGATTATCTGCACCGGCAGGTTCGATATGCTAGCCGAGGTCGTCTGTCATGACAATGATCACCTGCTGAAATTTTTGACAGAGAAGCTTTACAAGGTGCAGGGAGTATTGCAGGCCGAAGCCTACATGTACTTACGCGTTTGCAAACAGAACGACTGGGCATTCCTCTCACAGGCTCGACTCACTCCATCTCCTACCCAGTTGCAACGCCCGCCAGAAACAGGGAAATAACCGGGCATAACGACGGGCATGACCTTCGTGCAATCGGCAGGGAACGGATGACACATGCCCATGTGCTGGTGTATAATGCGAGCGAACATGAATCTGTTGTGACGCCAATGTGAGATAGCTCACTGTCCCGGCTGCTCTTTTCACCTTAAAATAAGATGGGAAGAAAAACGAGGGAGAGACCCTATGATGATGGAGACGGTTCCGTCAGGAACCATACTGCATAACTATTATCGTATAGAGCGCGTGCTGGGCAGTGGTGGCTTTGGTCACGTCTATTTATCTATCGACCTGCGTTCCAACCAGCAATACGCGCTAAAAGAGTACCTGGTCAGCGGGCCGGGCGGGCAGGAGCAACTGCAGCACGAAGCACAGATGCTCAGCAAGCTGCACCATCCCAATTTGCCCATGTTCCACGACGCCTTCAGCGAGCGAGGCCGCTACTATATTGTGCTCAGCTACATCGAAGGTAATGATCTCACTGATCTGCTGCGGCTCGCCCGCATGCGCAATGAGGCCATTCCTCTCGCGCGCCTGCTCAACTGGATGATCACTATCTGCGATGCCGTCACGTTCCTGCACAGCCAGCGCCCGCCCGTTATTCACCGCGACATCAAACCTGATAACATTCGTGTCACATCCGATGGAACGGCGATTCTTGTCGATCTGGGCAACGCGAAAGCTGCAGCCGACGGTATCCGAACTCTCTTATTTATCCGGCACCAGGGAACACCTGGCTATGCGCCGCCGGAGCAATATCCTGGCGGCGCGGGAACCGACATCCGCTCCGACGTGTACGCGCTTGGTGGCACACTCTATTTTGCACTCACGACATACGAACCGCCCAGTGTCTCTGCACGCAACACTTCCATACAGCAAGGGCAGGTTGACCTTCCTTCGCTTCAGCAGCGGCTTGCCAGCAATCCACCTGAAGACGCGGCTGACCCCCAGCGCTCATTCCGCCTGGGAGTCTCGAAACCACAGAAACCGGCTCCGCGTCATTCACGCCATCTCGCACAACTGGGAGAGCTTCCGGCTCCTCTCCTCGAACAATTGAATCGCATCATCATGCGCGCAATGGCTTTGCGACCAGAGAAGCGCTATCAATCGGTCCTGGAAATGAGCAATGATCTGAAAAAGGTGCAGGCTGCGTTACCGGCATCGCAGGCTCAGGCGGCGCCTTCTCCACGTCCGGTAGACCCACATAGCACTCAGCCCGATCTGCCTCAGCTTTATGAGGCGGTACAGGCTGCGAAGGAGCAGGCGACTCGCAATCCCGCCACGTCTACCCCAGCTCAGGCGAAACCAACCGTGACCTGCCCACGTTGTGGTGCCATTATTACCGATCAGGCTGCCTACTGCCGCGTCTGTGGAACGCCACTGCCACAGGGCGGGAATACGTCCAATCCATCCAGTGCCTCAAATCAAGCCACAACCGTTCCCTCCATCCAGAAGCCTGCATCTTCGTCTCCAGACCGCTCTCTGGCTGAGGAAGAAACAATAGAGATACGGCCACAGACGCAAGTACGAGAGCAGAGCCGCGCTAGCCAATCCACGCCGCCTTCTGCTTCAGCATCTTCCAGGCAGCAACAGAAGCAGAATTTCCACCATTCAGCGGGCAGTGGCGCAACTGGATCACACATATCCCAGACACCGGCAGCAGCAAGATTGGTTCTGCCGCCTCCTGCCGCTCCAGCACAAGGTAGACGGCGCGCCACTCAGTTTCAGCAGCCCCTCCCTGTCAAAAATGCGCCAGCAGCACAGAATGTCGATGGGCGTGGTGGGATATCAATCCTGGCCCTGTTTCTCGTGATTATCGTTCTGGCAGCGCTGATCGCGCTGCTGATTATCTTCTTAACGCACCACGGGCAACACAGTATCGCGGCACTTTCCGTCACATTATGGACTGGTACGGGAGCATTATATGAGCGTAGCGCCCCAGCAGACATCACCCCTCCGTCTGCTTTTGCTTGGTTATGGACATGTTGCGCAGGCATTGCTGCCGCTGCTGGCTTCGCGTAGCCAATGGCTGGCCTCCGAACTCGGCATTCGCCCGGTCATCAACGGCATTGGCACGCGCAGCCGGGGATACTATCTTCATCCTGAAGGCATCGACGCTGCACAACTTGCCCGGCAGCCCGACCCTCTGCAGAGCTTTTCAGAGCAAGCCTCCCGTGTTGACACAGCCAGCACATTTATTGCCGCCGGGAAAGCCGCGGGAGCGCAGATACTGCTGGAATTGACGACGCTCAATCCTCGCGACGGGCAACCTGCCCTCATGCATGTTCAAAGCGCGCTCGGCAGTGGTCTGGATGTCATCACGGCCAATAAGGGGCCTGTCGCTTTTGCCCTGTCAGAATTACAATCCCTGGCGCGCGCCCGCCACGTCCAGTTTCGCTACGAATCGACCGTTATGGACGGTCTGCCGATCTTCAACCTGGTCCAGTTCAGCCTGCCAGCCGTAGATATCACCGGCTTTCGCGCCTTACTCAATACCACCAGCAGCCTTGTATTAAGTATGATCGAACAGGGCTATTCACTGGAAGAGGGTATTCACAGGGCACAGGAACTCGGCGTGGCCGAGGCAGACCCCTGGTATGACCTGGACGGCTGGGATGCCGTGATGAAGACTACGATTCTTGCCAACGCGCTGCTGGATGGTCAGTTGACTCCACAGCAGGTTACACGAGAGGGCATTCGTAACGTATCTCCTGACGACATTCGTGCTGCTGCGCGGGTAGGAACCCCCATCCGTCTCGTCAGTCAGGGAAGCCGGAACAATGGCGTTTTAACGGCTGAAGTGCGCCCGCGTCCTCTTTCCCAGGATGATATCCTGCATACAGGCAAGGGGGCTACAAGCGTCATTGCGCTGGAAACAGCAGCGATGGGAACCATTACCCTGGTAGAACACGAACCCCTGGTGTTACAAACCGCATATGGAGTGCTCAGCGACCTCATCACCGTACTGCGACAACGTCAGCCGAAGATAAATACAATAGAGCAAAAGCTCATCTGATTTATATGTATTATTATCTGTTTAATAAAGTCAATTTTTACATGTATCTCCATTTTCGTACCTGCTGGTATTTGAATTTGTAAAGACACATGCTATACTAACTCGTGGACTCCGCTATAAAAAATTTTTTTCAGTAGATGGAGGAGGAAAGGTGTTCAATTTTGTCTATCCGAAGGTCAAGTATTCGCTTGGCAAAGCCGCCCTGCAAGACCCCTGTCCCGCCTGTTTCCTGGACCCGCATGGAGTAATTACCGTCGCAAACCTGCTGGCCTTCTGGCTATGGAATGCACTTACTCCCGGTGAACCGGTACGGCCAGAGACGCTGCTGGGAACTAACATCTTTACTATCCTGGCACATAATATGGAACGCATGCCTGTCGATCTCAATATCGAAGCCTTTACCAAAGGGTCCGCTCAGGTGAAGCATGCCGTCAGAAGCAAGCTTTCAGCAGAGTATGCTCCCTTCGTTGAGGCAATGAAAGCCCACCCGGGCCTGGCGTATATTTACGAGAACGCATCTGCTCACCCCGAGAACGAATGGGAGTACCCGGTCTGGATTACCGCGCCGGGGAAGAATCAGGGTAATACTCTGCTGAAATTCCTGGTGACGAATTATCGCCTGGAAGGAAATAGCGGATTCCTCGTCACCTACATGCCAGATGCGGCAACACTTCAGACCATCGAAGAGCAATACAGCGTCCTGATGCGTGATTACGGCGCGCAGAAATACCTTGTGGCGAGTGATATTGACCGGATACAGGAGCAAACTACTTCCAGGTCGGATTTCCGCAGCCCCACTCGCAGCTACTATCCCACCTTCATCCATGACTCTCTCTGGTACATTACCAAAGAGAATAAGGCACAACAACTACTTGTAGGCCAATCATCGGCAGGAGCGCATTTCTTCGAGATGCTCTTCTCTCCACAGCTTCAAGAGTGGATGGGACCTCTACAGGAAACCACCGGGCCGCGAGCCATTCGCTATTTTGAAACCTTTACCGACGACTACCGCAAGGCCAGCCACGAATTTCATCGCCAGTATGTGCAAACCATCGAGCGACTGCATCAAAACCCGGCCTTCTCGCGCATGCTCGAAATCTCGCACAATCTTAACCCTCACATCAACCTGCCGGAGCGCCTGAGTGAACCTTTCTACACATGTCGTGTCATCATGCCCTGGTTGCTCTCCCCCAGCATCATGCTACACTTCCGCTCGATGGCGCAATTGCTCTACGAAGGGCTGCTTGTCCACACTGATGAACACCCTTGCCAGGTGACCCTTGTGCCTGAAGATTATGTCACTGAAGTTGCATTGATATTCCTGTATCTCGCGTTTACCGTTTCCAGACTCGATGACCTCGCAACAGATTACCTCAAGCAGATCCTCTGGCTGCTCACCATCCTCAAGACCGTGCAAGAAGGTCTGGCCGACGGCAGCGAGCACATGAGCGATTGGGAGCCAGATACAGCCTTCGCCCGCATCTACGCCACCCTGAATGCAACGTTTAGCCACTACGGAGGTGATGCAGCCGACCAGGTCATTGAAGAGATCAGAGAGATTGCCCGGCTCCTGGAAGACGAATACATGCTCAAGGAAGAACTCCCCTTGCTGCTAGAGGGTTTCCTGGGAGCGCCACACTACACGGGGCTGAACCTCCATGAAAGTGTAGAGCCGGTGCTCAAGCTGATCTATCCTTAGACAGTATCTGCTAGTGTTCAAAATCATCTCCCAGCAAAAAGGAAGATTGAGGCAAAATTCAAATGTTCCAGAGCTACTTATCCCCACATCTCCGCCAGTTGCCTGCGTACTCGCTGCAACCATGAGGGCAGAGAGGTTGCCCAGGCGAGGCGTTCCATGATGTCTTCGCTGAGGGCTTCATCGGGGCCTGGTTGGGTGAAGAAGAGATCTTCGAGAGGGCCGTTGATGGTGAGGATGGGAGCGACGAGGGAGAGCGCGTCGACGAGGACGAAGGCTTCGTCGCGGACGGGGGGATAGACGGCAGTATAAGCTCGCAGGAAGGTAGTAGCGCGTTCGGGTTCGAGACCGCGTTTGACGAGCGGGCAGGTGAGGCCGCTTTCGGGCTGCCAGTCGAGGGCGCTGAAGCAGAAGAGGCTGTAGGCAACCTCAAAGATGCGCTTTTCCCAGCGTGAGGCTTCCAGGTTGAGGACGGCGTTGACGCCCTGCGTCTGCGGGCTGAAACGCAGGTTGACGGGTCGGTAGTCGCCGTGAATGTGCATCTCCGGCAAGCCGCGCACGGAGCCGATGGACATCATCGCGGCGGGCAGCACGGCTTCCCACTGCTCCACCCAGTCGGAGAGTGCGGCGGCGATGGCCTGTATCTCGCTGGCTTCGGCCTGAGAGCGGGCAAGGTTGAGGTAGCCCTGCACCAGCCCGCCTATGTGGGCCTCGGAAGGCCAGCGCTGCACCGGCCCGGCATAGCGCCGTGAGGTCTGATGCAACCGGGCGAGCATCTGACCGGCTGCCTCTATCCAGTGCAGATTGCGCTGGTCTGCACTGCTGAATAACTCCCCGTCAACCCACTGCTCTAGCTCGAAGAAGTCTTCGCCGATGGCGACAGCAGGCTCTCTCTGTGGCGTTAACCATAACGGCGGGATGGGGATACCATCAGATTGAAGGAAATGGCGAAAGGCATAACGGTGCGCGATATCCTCGCCTATCGGGCCCTCCGGGCGCTCTTTGAGCACGTAGCGCTGCCCCTGAACGTCGACCAGCAGGCTAAGCTGCTCGCTTTGTGGCGTCTCCAGCAGGCCGAGACTGGTCCATTCGCTTTCGCTGATGCCAAATTTTTGCATGACCTCGTTCAGATCCAGGACATCTCCCTGCTCATTTTCACTATCACGCTCGTTGCCGTTCATTCCTTGCTCCAACTAGACTTCCGTCGGTAAATCCTGGCGCTTGCCCCACTCGTTCCACGAGCCATCATAGTTTGTCAGATTCGGATAGCCGAGCATGGCAAGACTGAAGAGAAGCGTGGTGGCCGCGACGCCGCCATTGCAGTAGGCAACAACGCGCTCGTCGGGCGTCACGCCTGCCGAGGAGAAGATTTGTGCCAGTTCCTCGTTGCTGCGGAATGTTCCCGTGGCCGGGTCAACGACCTCCTCACGCGGTAGATTCAGCGCGGTCGGAATATGACCGGGACGACCGTGCCCGCGCACCATTGCCCCCGTATATTGCGCACGTTCGCGAGCATCAACCAGCTTCACGTTCGACTGGCCGATGAAGGAGAGCACATCTTCGGCTGTAGCACGCAGTTGGGGTTGAGGGACGGGTGTAAAAATTGCCGACGGGTAGCCGGGAATAGTCGTCTCCAGCGGGCGCTTCTCACGCAACCACTTGTTCAAGCCGCCGTTGAGCACGACGACATCGGCATGGCCGTAGTAGTTGAGCGCCCACCAGAGGCGGGTGGCGAACTGCGATGTTGGATGCGCGTCATAGGCCACGACAAGCGTGTCGTCTCCGATACCCAGGCGTCCCATGACTTCAGCAAAACGCTCAGGCGGTGCGATCTGCGCTTCAACCGGGTCGTTGAGGTCAACGATGTCATGGCTCCAGTCGATATAGACCGCGCCGGGAATATGGCCCTGTTCGTATTCTCCCCGTGCGCCGACATATTCCGCGTCCTGCACGCCGTCGCGTACAACAGTACGTACATAGCCGCGCATATCGACGACACGAAGTTGCGGGTCATGAAGATGCTCGGCTAGCCAGGAAGTCTCGACTAAGAAACGGCTGCGTTCCATACTGCTAATCCTCCCAAAAACTCAGCCTCCGTTCGCGAACGGAGGCTGATTGATTACCTACGAGAACAGGCCGGAAGCTTCGGGGTTATCGGTGCTCACGAAGTGGGCAGGTGTGCCGAAGAAGTTATAGGGCTTCACCCCGGTGATGGTCATTGAGGAATTGGGCGTCTGCGTCGTAAAGTAACGCTGCACGGCCAGCCCCAGAGGGCGCGCCAGGATGAGCGCGGCAGTTGAGGCCAGGATGACGTTGTTGGCTGTACTAAAAGGGCGACGCATCTTCGCCACGGCCATCGCGGAAAGCCCGGTCAGCATGCCGGAGACGGCGAGGTTGGTGCCGCAGCGCTCATGCACGGCCAGTTCCGGCTGCGTTGTGCGCAGCAGATTCAAGGCTTCCTGGGCCGCGGGGAGAATGGCCTCTGTCGGGATATCGCCGAAGACAAAGAAACCCGCGGCGAAAGAGATACCCGCCAGGCGCACATCGGGATACTTCTTACTCAACAGGACAATGGTAGCGTGTTCAAGGGCGTGATTCTGCTTGACCGCCCCTCCCAGCAGCATCTGCTGTGCTACCTGAACCACGGGGTTGATGGAACTCATGGGATTGATCCTTCCTAAGTTATACCTATTCAGTACAAGTTGATGGCTTCACCATCGCGTCGGTGAGAGGACTTCACTCAATCACATTGAAAAGCGCAGTTTCATCACCAAAACTGATAATATCACCATCATTCAAAATTCTCGGCTGGTATATGCGCACGTTGTTGACAAGGGTGCCGTTGGCACTCTGCAAATCTTCCAGAAACCAGTGACCATCCTGGAACCAGAGTCGGGCATGCCTGCGCGAGACAGTGCGGCCTGAGATTACCAGATCATTGCCGTTGGTGCGCCCGATTGTCGTCATCTCCTGATGAAAACGGAAATTGCGATTCCCGATTCTGAGCATGGCAAGGATGGGGCGACCGCTGGTCCCCAGATACGTATCTGTGACAAGCCGATTTTTGGAGAAATCATAGCCGCACGTCGTGCAATAGTGCAGATCGGTGCGATTGGGTGCGCCACAGCGAAAACAGCTGATGGTGATCTCTGGCTGCTCGCCAGAACCGGGCAATGGCCGCGAAACGTTGACAGGTGCTTGTTGATCGGTCGGCTGCAACGGAGCAAGCAGACCGGATGAGAGGCCCGAACGCCAGGGGCGCGGTATCGAGAGATGTGAAACGGCAAGGGCAGTAGTGAGGGCATCGATCAGTTCCTCAGCCGTCTGATAACGGTCCTGCGATGCCTTCGCCGTCATCTTCACGATGACCTGCTCAATAGCCGCAGGCACACCGGCGTTGCGTAAGAATTCGACCGGCAGCGGGTCGTTCAGGTGCTTGACGGTAATCGAGAGTGGATTGTCAGCGGTGAAGGGAACACGCCCCGTCAGACAGTGAAAAAGGACAATGCCAAGCGAGTAGATATCACTGCGCCTGTCCACCGCCATACCCGTCCCCTGTTCGGGTGACATATATTGTGGCGTGCCTATCCCCGTCCCAACGCGAGTCAGGTTTGTAGTCCCTTCCAGAATTTTAGCAATACCGAAGTCTGAGAGTAAGAGATGGCCGTCTTTGCGCAGCAACATGTTGGCAGGCTTCACGTCGCGATGGACGATGCCATTGCGATGCGCGCAGTCCAATCCCTCCGCAGCCTGGATCATAAAATCGACTGCCTCCGGCACGCCCAGGCGCTGCTGCTGCTTCAGGCGGTCTTTGAGCGTCCCGCTATCAACATACTCCATGACGATAAAGGTGATGTTGTCCACCTCACCGAAATCGTGAATCTGCACAATGTTGGGATGAGCCAGCTTTGCGACGGCGCGAGCCTCACGCACAAAACGCTGCACAAAGACGGGATCGCGCGCATGATAGGCTGGCAAGACCTTGATCGCAACATATCTATCCAGGTTTGGCTGATAGGCTTTAAATACGGTTGCCATACCGCCAGCGCCTATACGCTCAACGATACGAAACTGGCCCAGCGTCTTGCCGACCAGCGCATTCATATCTTCGTTGTTCCCTGCTGAACGAGAGTAGGGATTATCCTGTTGCATCGTCTAACGACTCCGTTCCCTGAAACATCCACCATGGGACAGAGCCTACTCAGTACACCAACCATCGTTACCTGAGCAACTCGCCGCCTGGAGTTTCTACTCATCTATCGAAATGGCAAAAACCGTTCTATTTCATTCCCCATGATTATACAGGTTGAGACGCTTTATGTCGAGAGAGAAAAGATACAGATTCCCTATTATGATATCGTGAGAGCAGAATAGGAAGATTCTGCTCTCACGATACCTTCCCGATATCCCTATTTATCCTTCCAGCAGCAAGGACTCCGGGTCTTCCACCAGTTCCTTGACACGCACCAGAAACTGCACTGCTTCGCGACCATCGACGATGCGATGATCGTAGGAGAGCGCCACGTACATCATCGGGCGAATCACGACCTGACCGTTGAGCGCAATGGGGCGCTGCTCGATCTTGTGCATGCCGAGAATGCCAACCTGCGGACCGTTCAAAATCGGCGTGGAGAGCAGGGAACCGAAGACGCCGCCGTTGGTGATGGTGAAGGTTCCGCCCTGGAGATCAGCCAGAGCGAGCCGGTTCTCCCTGGCCTTTTTCGCGAGGTCGGCAATTTCGCGCTCGATCTCGGCAAAACTCTTGCGGTCCGCGTCGCGCACAACCGGTACGACCAGTCCCTCCTCCGCGCCAACGGCAACGCCGATATCGTAGTAATGCTTGATAATCATCTCATTGCCCTGAATTTCGGCATTGAGGCGCGGGAAAGCTTTGAGTGCACCCACTACTGCCTTCGTGAAGAACGACATGAAGCCAAGCGAGACATCATGGCGCTCTTTAAAGGACTCTTTACGCCGGTTGCGCAGGTCGATCACGGCGCTCATATCGATCTCATTGAAGGTCGTGAGCATGGCCGCCGTATGCTGCGTCTCAACCAGGCGCTGCGCAATTGTCTGCCGCCGCCGCGAGAGACGAATGTGTTCCTCACGCGCCGACTGTGATGACAGTTGTAAGAGCGGAGACACGGCAGGCGCGAGTGTCGTTGGAGCAGCAGGTTGCTGCGTGGCGGCTTGAGTGGCGGGCTGCGCGGGTGCTGGCTGTGCGGCCTGTTCCGTTTTCTGCTCCATGTAGTGCAACACGTCGTCCTTCGTAATACGGCCATGCGGGTTGTTGCCCTGCACCTGAGAAAGATCGATGTTATGTTCGGCGGCAATCCGACGCGCCAGTGGCGAAGGCGGACGCTTTCCATCGACGGGTGCCGATGAAAGCGCGCCTGTCGGTGTCCTTTGCTCACTTGCCTGAGCCGCAGCCGGGGCAGGTGTTGCGAGGGGGGCTATTGGTTGCGCTGATTGAGGAGTGGATGCTTTCACCTGCTCGCCGATGATGCCAAGCACCTCACCTACGGCAACTACGTCGCCTTCATGTTTGAGAATCTTTTGCAAGACGCCGCTCTGTTCGGCGCTTACTTCCAGATTCACCTTGTCTGTCTCCAGTTCTAACAACACATCGCCCTGCTGCACTGTGTCTCCCTCGTGCTTTGTCCATGTGCCCACTACAGCATCAACGATGGATTCCCCCAACTCTGGGACACGAATTTCAACGGACATATTCTCCTCCATGCTCAGAAATTGCTACGCCTAGCGCCTCGTTCAGAATTTTCTCCTGCTCAATAGCGTGTATTTCGATAAAGCCAACGGCGGGGCTAGAACGCTCGGGACGGGAAATGTTTCTCAGTGTGATCCCGGCTGGCAGTATCTTCGAGAGGCGCGGTGCCATATAGCTCCACGCGCCCATATTTTCCGGTTCCTCCTGCACCCAGATCACTTCACGCAGGTTGGGATACTGCGCCAGTATCTGCCGCAACTCATCGTGCGGGAAAGGGTAAAGCAGTTCCACACGCACGATGGCAGTATCTTCAGCCGACTTTTCCTGCTTCTCCCGCACAAGCAGGTCAATTGCCATTTTGCCTGTAGCCAGCAGCAGCCGCTGGATAGATTTAGCGCGTGACAACGCTTCCTGGTCACCGATGACCGGCTGGAAATGGCCCTGCGCTAACTCGGTGAGTGTGGCCGAGGAGATGGGATGACGCAGCAGGCTCTTGGGAGTGAAGAGAATCAAAGGGCGCGGCTCACGCCGCGACGAGTGCGCTTGCGCGCGCAACAGGTGAAAGTATTGCGCGGAGGTCGAGCAGTTAGCGACGCGCCAGTTATTCTGGGCGGCCAGTTGCAGGTAGCGCTCAACGCGTGCGCTGGAGTGTTCCGGCCCCTGTCCCTCGTAGCCGTGTGGCAGGAGCAGCACGAGAGCCGCGTCTTGCTTCCACTTGGCGCGTGCGGAGGAGATAAACTGGTCAATAATCACCTGAGCAACATTCGCAAAGTCACCAAACTGCGCCTCCCAGAGCACGAGAGCTTCGGGGGCCTGCACGCTGTAGCCGTATTCGAAGCCGAGCACAGCCGTTTCTGTGAGCGGGCTGTTGTAAATGGCAAAAGAGGCCCGCGCCTCGGGCAGGTGCTGGAGGGGAATGTACGTCTCGCCGTTGTGCTGGTCGTGCAGCACAGCGTGACGGTGACTGAACGTGCCGCGCTCGCTATCCTGGCCAGTCAGGCGAATGGGTGTACCTTCGGCGAGCAGCGAAGCAAAAGCCAGCGCTTCGGCCTGCCCCCAATCGATGCCGCCTTCCGGCCCGAGTGTTGTCGCCCGGCGTTGCAGCAGGCGCGCCAGCTTCGCATTGGGCGAGAAGCTTTCAGGCCAGGTCAGTAGTTCTTTATTGTAGGTCGTGAGTTGCTCCACTGAGACAGGAGGCGGCATCACCAGTTCCTGCTGATGTCCATTGTGCCCATTGGCTTCAACTTCGAGCAGCGGGGAGAGCGCATCGGCCTCCTGCTTCGCCTCCTCCATGACAGCGAAAGCCTCTTTGACCATCGCGTCGGCCTGCGCTGCCGTGATGTAGCCCTTTTCCTCAAGACGCTGTGCGTAGAGTTCGCGCACGGTGGGATGCTGGCGGATGATTTCGTACATGCGGGGCTGAGTGAAGGAGGGTTCGTCACCCTCGTTGTGGCCCCAGCGCCGATAGCCAACGAGATCGACCAGCACATCCTTATGGAACTGGTCACGATAGGCATGTGCCAGGCGAATCGCTGTCAAACAGGCATCGGGATCATCGGCGTTGACGTGAATGATAGGAATCTCGAAGCCTTTTGCCAGATCGCTGGCGAAGTGCGTGGAGCGGTTATCTTGCGGTTCCGTCGTGAAGCCAAGCTGGTTGTTGAGGATAATATGGATGGTGCCGCCTACCTGGTAGCCCTGCAACTGCCACATATTCAAGGTCTCCGCGACCACGCCCTCACCGGGGAAGGCCGCATCACCATGAATGAGGACGGGTAAAGTATGGTCAACATCTTGCAACGGCGTGCCCTGCACCGCACGATTTTCCTGGGAGGCACGGGTCATACCTTCGACAACTGGATTGACGAATTCAAGGTGGCTGGGGTTCGGCGAGAGGACGATATGCATATCTACAGAGCTGTCTTCACCCAGAATATGTTCCGCACCGAGGTGATATTTGACATCGCCCGTCCAGCCGAAGCCAAAGGTGTCGGTCAGCGGCACACCCTCTTCATGTTTGGAGTGCTGGAATTCGGAGATAATCTCGGCATAGGGTTTCTCAAGGACGTGCGCCAGAATGTTGAGGCGACCGCGATGCGCCATGCCCAGGAAAATTTCCTGCGTCCCCGATTCGGCAGCTTCGCGAATGATCTCATCCAGCATCGGCACCAGCGCGTCATTTCCTTCCAGGGAGAAACGCTTCTGGCCGGGGAAGGTCTGGTGCAGGTAGCGTTCAAACACCTCAACCTGCGTCAGTCGCTTGAGCAGGCGACGGCTCTCCTGTGGAGAGCGGCGCTCTTCATACAGGTGCAGACCCACCGCATCACGCAGCCAGGCGCGCTCAACCGGGCTTTTCACCTGGTCAAATTCGTAGCTGATCGTGCCTGAGTACATGGCGCGCAACACCTCGATAGCTTCGAGCGCGTTGCGCACTCCTTCGGAGGCGTGTCCTCCGATGACATCGGGCGGCAGCAAGGCTAATCTTTCATTGGTGATGCCATGCGTCTCTGGCAGCAGCGCCGGGTCACCCAGCGGTTCGCTGCCGAGAGGGTCGAGGTGTGCTCCCAGGTGTCCGCGCTCGCGGATTGAATGCGCCAGCGCAGCAGCAGCTACCACGTCATCCACCTGGAATGGCGCTGTGCCTGTCATTCCACTATTTGAACGAGCAGGGGCTGTCTCCCTTGCGGGTAGGCCAGCCTGCGCCTCTCGTTCAGGGTTCCAGTGCTCAAAAATGGCACGAGTGGCGGGATCAACCTCTGTGGGATTCTGCCGGTAGCGTTCGTAGAGTTCAAGGACATAGCCCGCGTTCGGCCCATAAAATCTTGCCAGATTGTTCACGGTCGTTTCCTCTTAAATCAAGATAGTATAGAGATGCTTGATAACAATTGAACCCTCATAGAGTTATGTACACAATTTATAACAAAGCATGGGATCGCCCTCTTCATTGTATCACGTCCGGCAGGTAGAAGGGAAATAGCTTTGCCGCCGCAACGATTGTACCGGCGGTCGCAAATTTAGCGCTCATCCATGAGAAAAGGGGAGAAGATGGCAAGGACATGCTATGGCTTGCAAGGCATTGAGAGATTTCCCAAACGCATTTAATCCGTGGCCTGCCCCAGCCAGGCACTGAAGATGGGAACGGCCAGATGATAGAGGTCTTGATCGGCCCGGACGAGGTCGCGCTTGCAGAGGGTCTGTAATACTTGCCGGGTTCGCTGCAAATCCAGATTGCTGTGTTCCCGGATCTGTTGCAGAGTTGCTCCCCCCAGTATTCTCAGTGTGTGCAGGCAGGCGCGTTGTTCGGGATCAGTACGCTCCCATAAATCGCGGAAATAGGTTTCACCCCAGCTTTCCAGCACATTCTCAACAGCCGTTTTCACGTCGTCAAGCTGAGCATGATCGCGTAAGTCGGCGTTGAGGACATCGATCAGTTCGGAGCAAACAGCCTGTACCAGAAAGGGATGGCAGCCGGTTAGAGAGATAATTTGCTCAATCACCCCTTCATCAAAGATACTCTCACCGGGATAGTCCGCGACCGGGTGAGAGACCAGGCGACGGGCCTCTGACGGATGGAGAAACCCCACGTGCAATGTCTTGACGTTGACAAAATGTCCGGCCCAGTGCGTGTCCATTTCCCCCGGCGACTCCACTCCGCTGAACAGCAACGCAACACGCGGGCGATGTTGAATCACACTGCGGAACCAGTCCAGCAGAAGTGGGACATCCAGGAAGCGGGCATGCCCGGCCTCCTCTAGCTTCTCAAACTCATCAAAGGCGAGAAGTAACACGCGGTCTCTTCGCTCCAGTGCCGCTTCAACCTCGCTCAACCAACGATCGACGTAACGATAGACCAGTACCTCATTTTCCTGGCGAGCTTTATTCAATACTTCATATTCTAACTGGGGAACGCGTATCCCGCGCGCGTCCAATGCTCTGCTTGCCTCGGAAGCGATCTGGAACAAAAAGGTGGCGATATTGGCTGAGATACTCCGTTGCTGAAGATCAAAAATGAGCGGGACGCACCGCGCACCGAGTAAAACGGGTAACTGGTTCAGCGTACTGGTCTTGCCCATACGCCGCTCGCCTGTGAGAAAAAAGTACGGGCGGTTCTCCCCTTTGTGCAAAGCCTGTTCCAGTTGCCTGACCAGATCGTAGCGACCAACAAACTGCTGGCTCTGCGTCCCGAGGGCCGCACCAGAGATATAAGGATTGTCGAGATAGCCAAACTCCTGCGGCGCCCAGCTAATTCTCTCCAGTTCCTGCTCAATCACTGCAGACCAGCGTTTCACGATCAATTCCAGCCGCCTTCTAAGTAGAAGATAATCGTAGCTGCGATTGGGAACCCGTTTCAGATTGAGCAGCATTTCGTCCAGCGTTTTCCTGCGCTCCTGCCTGCTTCTCAGGGTCAGGTAGCGTGCAGCCTCCCTGCTGACATCATTCAGGCGGGCAAAGGAAGCTGCCCAACGCGGATCGATCAATCGGGACTCCTGCAGTAGAACCCTGGCGAGGTATTCGAAAGCCTGAGCTATATGGCGCAATGTCTCTCGTTCTTCCAGATCGCGTAGCGCGATTTCCAGGGCAGCGGCGCGGGCCTCGGTGAGCTGCGTTGGCCGTTCCCGTACAATAAAGTTGATCTCGTCCAGAGTCTGCTGGATATCCTGCTCGATGGCGAGATAGAGGGTACTGGTCAGATAGGGAAGAGGTAGGAAAACACACTCATCCCAGTAAAGTGAACAGTGGTGTAAATAGGCAAAGACCTGTGGCGGATTTTTTTTACTCGCACGGTATGCCTTGATAGATGACCACCCACTCACCAGATAGAGCGGCAACCGATAGTAACCCAGCTCATAGCTGATGATGAGGATCGGCACGATCAGAAAGCTGTGTGCAATATACAATGAGACGCTATCAATGAAGTCGGTTCTCCCGCTGTTACCGGTGGCGCTACCGGTTATCCCGCCCACGATTATGCTGGCCGCAATACAGGCTACTATCGCCGCCGAAAAGCCACGGTCGATGCGTACTGAGAAGACCTGAGTATTCCTCCGTTCGTGTAAGAGATGCAGCGTAGCCAGAATCACCAGGGCGGCCAGCAGGACGCTGAGAATGGCAGAGCTGAGCGTTGAGATGGTGCTGATCGAGAGAGGCAGCATCGAGAGAGTGGCGATAAGCTTGCCCAGGCTACCGGCGATGATGCCTATCACTATTCCCGGCGGGATGCCAAGTAGCACGCCCACCGCACTGGCAACGTTCGCTTCGACTTTGCTGCTTCGCGCAATATCACCGGCGCTCCCGATACCCACTCCACCGGTCATTCCTGCGACGCAGGCCGCCATTCCCACCCCGATGGGAATGGCGGCTGCGCTGATCAGAATATCGAAGACAATCACTACAATGCCAAACGTGCCGGCGATACTGCCGACGATGCCATAGACCAGCCCGAAGAGGGTTCCTACCAGCACCGAAACGCCCAGGGCCAGTAGCGCAGCCACAAGGAGATAACCCAGGTCGGTCATGCTGAACTGGAGATATTCATGATACATGGTAGGAGCAAGGAAGCTGACAAGAAGGTGCGTGAGAATCGCAAAAGGGAAGATGCCTAGAAACAGGGGAAGAGAGAGCCGGGACATGCGCTGTAAGCGAACGCGCCTGTCTTCAACCTCGACCTCGCGTCTGAAGCGTAGGGGCTGGAAAAAGCAGAAGAAGATCCAGCGCGACGGTTCCAGGAACAGATGAAGGACAACGAACTCGAAACGTTTCATTTAGCGCACCGCTCCCCTATAGATTTCTTCGACGCGCCTCTCGAACTCCTCCCAATAATCTGCTCTATCCGGGTGATAATTGTCATGACCGTCTCGCATCGCGAAGAGCCTGTCCTCGAGAAGCAATGAACCCACCAGTTGCATACGTAGCGGGAACCATGACTCGCTCTCCTTCTCCCGACTGTAGTTGAGTAGAGCCATACGTTCCATATCGCTAAATCCCGCCTCGCTTGCCTTTACCCGTGCGAAATTATCCGCCTCTTGCGCTGTAAAAGGTTTGAGAACCATCTGCCGGAAGATGTTGAAGAAAGGGCTGCTACGCATCGATTCTTCTACCAATGCAATGAGTGGCTGCCGACTGGCTACCACCAGGCCCAGACCTGCCTGCGCGATGGCACGTAGATGTTCAAGAGCCATTGCCGGGAAAGCATCGATCCTGCGGAAGTCCTCAAACTCATCAATGCATAAAACAGGAACCTGGCCCTTCGCTCGCATTGCCTTGACGCCTCGTTCCAGAGCTACCAGAGGAAACGTTTCTGTTTCTTTGTCTGTCTGCGCGAGCATATCCAGCGCGCGTAAGGCCTCGAGAGTGAAGCCCATCAAGGTGGCGCAGCTGGGTAAGGTCAGATCAACATAACCTACGCGTATCTGCACACCTGGAGAGACCGGAGCTATCAACTTCAGGTATTTCATGAGCCAGGTTTTGCCAATACGCCGTGGGCCGACAATCGATGTGGCTTCACCTTTGCTGGCGCGAGCGAGCAGCGTTGTCTTTTCTCGCTGACGCCCGAAGCACTCCTGAACATTTCCTAGATCGGTATTAAAGTGAAATATCTGGAGAGAAGAGAGCAGAGGAGACCCGTCTGTGCCCTGCGGAAAGAGTTCTTCTGGCGCCAGTTTGAACAGGTCGCAGAGCTGGCGACGAAAATAGGGGGTAGGAGTGGTAATGCCGTGTTCCCAGCGACTTACGTTCGAGGCTGTTGTGCCAATACGCTCAGCCAGTTCTTCTTGTGACAGCGCAAGCCTCAGCCGTTCGTTTCTCAAACGCGGGATATCGTGCGTCATATGCCCTCACCCTTGTGCTTGTAGCAAAAGTCCAGTAACGCCTCTCTATCGCTCAAGCTCTTGCGGAGAATTATACCACACCTGGATCGCAATTTACAGTGCGCTATCGAGGATTGGTCTGGGCCGGTCATGACTGTATGACGGTAGATGGGATTCTGGCTTGTATTAGCAAGGGGCAGTATCCTTTCCTTTTGTGGTGACAACCTGCCTGGACGCATTCTCGCGCTCAGGCAGGTTGCCTCATGGATTATACAACTACGAAGGTGATGGCCTGTGGAGAGGCAGGAAGGGCGGTACCCATGCCGCCGCTTGTCTGGATGGCTACATGGATCACGCCGGGTTGATGCCGCAACAACCGCAGGGCCGCTGCCTGCGTCTTGCCGGCTACCAGGCGAGCGAGTTGCTGTGCCAGGGCATTGGTCAGCGTCCATACCCAGGTACCCTGTGTACTCACCTGAAACGTGGTAGCTGTGCCGGTCTGCGTCACGTCCTCGATGCTGGTGGTATAATCGCCAGTCAGCAAGTACTGTGCGCCGAGCTGTATATGGGCTTGCTCCGCTAACATCTGCTGCGCCAGTAACTCTACCTGCCTGGGTCGGTAGACCGTTGCATCGCATGTTAGCGCGACTCGTGCCTGTACGCTGGCAGCATTGGCCGGGACGTGCGCCGGAGAAATGGAGGGAGTGCAGGCAATGGTGCTTACCAGTTGCTCACCCTCCTCTATTTGCTGCTGGATGCCCTGTTTCCCCTGAGTCATCAGTACGGCAACGGCGGGCGCGATGGCCTGGTTGAGTTCGTCCTGCGAGACTGCAGGGTCTTTGCCGCCAGTAAAGGCAGTGACGTTGTAGACCTGCGCCGTGTCGTAAGAGGTGCTGACAACAGGGAAAAGGCAGGGGAGGAAAAACGTGAGGACGCAAAAGAATAATTCGAGGACGTTGTCCACATGCATAATAAGAGGAGAGTATGTCTGGTAGCTCCAGGTATAGGAGGTATCCACTCCATATGGGCCGATATTGCCGCGCGCTCCGGGGGTGATGGTAGTGGCGGCAACGGTAACCGTCTGTCCCGCGGGTACCTCCACGGCGGCTTCGGTTTTGACTTTCATCCCATTGCTGGCGGTAAAGACTGTACCGGCGGGGAGCTTTTCCGTCTGTGACGTACCGGTTAGCGTCAGTATGCCATGTGCGACACGAGCAGAACTGGCCGGCGCCTTGACCAGCGGGAACAATGGGCCTGGCCTGTACGTCAGCACGCGTACCTGCACCTGGCCCTGGGTCGGATCAGGCGTCCCGGTGACACCGATCAGCGTATAGGTGTGCGAGAGTCGCTGCTGATCAGCAGTGAGCGTGATCCTGGCGGAGCTGGCTGTCAGCTCCGTGCGGGCATAAGTAACAAGCGGAGGTATGCAGATGAGCAAGATCATCACGAGCAAGGAGATGCCGGTGACGAATAACCACTTACGTTTCAACGGGATACTCCTTTCTGTCAAAGTCTGAGAATCAGCCAGGAATTTGCGCATGCCAGGGTGGGCGAAGGTAAGGGTCATGCCATACCCTCGCCCTGCTGCGGTGGTTTTAGAGCTGGATGGTCCACCTCTGCGCCCCGGTATCCTGGTCCAATGCGGTCACAGTGGAGCCATTGAGCAGGATAATGGCCCCATTGCTTTCGGTGAGCCGGGTTCCCTGTCCATTGGGATCGACATACTTCCACAGGACCGTGTGGTTGGTGGCAGACAGTGCGGTGATAGTGCCGACCGAGTTCTCGTAGTATACGGCAGAGTTATCAGCCCCGATCACGTTGAAGTTTGGGGCGTTCGCCGCGCCGACCTGTCCGTGACTGTCAGGAATACTATATTCCCACAGGAGAGAGCCTGTCGAAGCGTTGAAGGCGTCTATGTATGAGTCTTCGGTAGGCGTCTGGGATGAGTTGGTGGTAGCCGCGAAGAGGGAATACACGGTGTTCCCTCCGACGAAAGGCTCGACGTTGTTTGAATTTGAAGTACAGGTATTGGAGCCACATTCTTTCACACCTACAGGTGAACTCCACTGTTGTGCACCCGAGAGGGGATTATACGCATTCAGGCAAAAGACGGTGTAGTAAGGCGCAGAGCAGGGACCATAAACGAAGGCGACTCCAGGTGCGCCTGCTACCTGAAAAGCATTACTCTTTTGCCAGAGCAGATGCCCGGTTGCTACATCGAAAGCATCCAGGCTACCGGTAGTGGGAATATAGACGACGTTGCGGCTCGCCTGCATCCCTGTTGTGCCAGAGACGTAGAGGGTGTTGAGCGTAACCTGCCACAACTTTGCTCCCGTTTGCGCGTTCACACCGATCAGGCCTAAGTTTTGTATCTCGGCTACCACCACGTTGTTGACCAGTGCTATGAATGCAAAGAGCGGCTGTATTTGTCCCAGGGAATAAGACCAGTGCTGTGTACCACTCAGTTCGTCGATGTCAACAATCTGCGTTGGCCCGGTGTCACCGGAGAAAGGAATAGCCTGCTCCAGGCCGTAAATCTGTCCGTTGGCAACAACAGGCGTGGAGGTGAAGCTTCTGTTCTGCAGATTCCAGATCACGGTTCCGGTGGTTGCGTCGATAGCATAGTACACCGCACCGGAGTCGACGATGAGGTAGTGCGAAAGAGGAATAGAGGCCCGTGGTGTTGCTTGCGATAAGCCAGAAGAGTTTCCAGGTGACGCGCTATTTCCCTCTGTTGTGCCCGCAATGGGTGTTCCAGGAGGAGGAGTGCCGAGGTTGACGGTACAGGCGGCCAACAAGGTAAGCAGGCTGCACATGAGCAAAGAAAGCATGACGCCACGATGGCGAATCGGGTGCTGTGTCTTCATAGGGCTTCTCCTTTGAATGAAATGAAAAAGCTGAACCAATACAACTGAAAAGCCGAAAACCATACGACAGGTGCCTTAATTGCTGGTGCGCGGAAATGAATAGCCGCACGCGCTGTTGAAAGTGTAGGTGGAGAAAGCCTGATAAACCATAGCAGACACATGTCAGCTGCAGAGCATTTTTTCGGAGAAATCTTTGCACGGTGCCTGCAAGTTTGTGCAAAACATGTTAAGCAACTCTGGCAAGAGGTAAGGAGAGATAATATGGTAAGATGCAATGAAGGTCAGACTTCATCAGAGCTTGAGTCGTTGTTGATCTTGCATATCTGGAACAGGTGACGAGAACAACGTAAGCACTGTACAATCTGCGCAATTTATGATACCATTAGGGTGTTATCCAATCTATTCGGAACCATGTGGAGCGTAGGCGACAACAGGCGCTCTCTCCAGTGCCTGTTCCTGCGTTCTTCAAATACGCACAAGTGAACAATGTATTTTGCCTGTGGGGGCGCAGTGCATCGCATCCTACGGCATGCAGCAACCGGGAGAGCTACGTGTTGGAAAGCAGCTTCAGCGCAAGCGAAGCCAGGCACACGGACACATGGCTAATCAGGGCGGTATCACACGAGTTCCTCTCTTCCCTACACTGGACGAGAGGCTTTTTTTTCGATTGAACTTCCTAGCAGCAAAGGAGCGCGCACATGAAGACCAGATTACTTTACCATGAGAATAGTTACACCTACGAATGCAGCGCCAGAGTTGTCGCTGTCGAGGGAGACGAGGTGGCACTGGATGCCACTATATTTTTCCCCGGCGGCGGGGGCCAGATGGCCGATCGGGGTATGCTCTCGTGGGAAAATGGGGAGTGCCAGGCGACGGTCATTGCGTTGAATAAGCGTGACGATGTAGTCTGGCATACACTGGATTGCACCCCGCCGATAGTAGGGACGGAAGTGGTGGCAAGCATCGACTGGGATTTCCGCTATCGCATGATGCGAACGCACACGGCGCTGCATATTCTCTGTGGCACCATCTGGAAGGAGTTCGGCGTGCAAGTAACAGGAGGGCAGATGTATCCTGACCGTGCGCGTATGGACTTTGCGATGGAGAATCTCAACAAGGACCGCATAGCCTACATCGAGCAAAAGATCAATGAAGCGGTGCAGGCGGATTATCCCATTCGCGTCTATACGCTGCCACGAGAGAAGGCATTTGCCATTCCTGACCTGATTCGCACGAAGATTAACCTGCTACCACCGCACATTGAGGATGTGCGCATCGTCGAAATCGTGGGTCTGGACCTGCAAGCCGATGGCGGCACGCATGTGAGCCACACAAAGGAGGTAGGCGGCATCAAGATTACCAGAACCGAAAATAAGGGCAAGATCAACAAACGCCTGGAAATCATGTTGACCGACGAGCCGCCCACCTCGAACTATGAGGACCCACCGACATGGTAGGGGAGCTTCAATGCTCTCTTGCGTTTTAACCTGTGTGGGAAGAGGAGATTTGTTGTTGTGTCAGTAAAATCTGGTGTATTCCATACGGTTACGCCCGCCGACCGGGTTGATTACCCGGCACTGGAGCGTGACACTTTGCGGTGGTGGGAAGAAGAGGGCGTCTTACAACGCTACCTGCATCGCAATGAGCACAGCGAGAAGCAGTACTCGTTTCTGGATGGTCCAATGACCGCCAATAACCCGATGGGCGTCCACCACGCCTGGGGCCGCACGTACAAAGATTTGTACCAGCGCTTCAAAACGATGCAGGGGTACAAACAGCGCTACCAGAACGGCTTCGACTGCCAGGGCCTCTGGGTTGAGGTCGAGGTTGAAAAGGATCTGGGCTTCACCAATAAGCGCGAAATCGAGGCGTACGGTATCGACAAATTTGTCAATCTCTGTAAAGAGCGCGTCTTCAAGTTCGCGCAGCAGATCACCAGGCAGTCTATCCGGCTGGGAGAGTGGATGGACTGGGGCCATGACTACTATACGCTCTCGGATGAGAACAACTATACCATCTGGTACTTCCTTAAGAAATGCTACGAGCGTGGGCTGATCTACAAGGGCCATGATGTGATGACGTGGTGTCCGCGTTGCGCCACTGGCATTTCAAACATGGAGACGCTCTCCGAAGACTACAGGGAAATCAGTCACCTCAGTATCTATGCTCGCTTCCCACTGCTTGACCGCCCCGGCGAATACCTGCTCGTCTGGACGACGACGCCGTGGACGCTCGCGGCCAACATCGCCGCTGCCATCAATCCCGATCTGACCTACGCCAGAGTCGAGCAGGATGGCGAATATTATTATATCGCCGAGGAGCTGTTGCCGGGGCTCAAGGCTCTGCGCGGGCGAGACAAGGGCGAGTATCGCGTGGTCGATACGCTTAAGGGCAGCGAGATGGTTGGCTGGCGCTATCGCGGCCCTTTCGACGAGCTACCATTGGAGCAGGGCATCGAGCATACCGTCATTCCCTGGAAAGAGGTTAGCGCGACCGAGGGTACCGGCATTGTGCATATCGCTCCAGGTGCTGGCCGCGAGGACTTCGCACTCGGCAAAGAGTTTGGCCTGCCCGTTATTGCCCCTGTCGATGAATTCGGTGTCTACACTGAGGGCTACGACTGGCTGACAGGACAGAAGGCGTCGGAGGTGGGACTGCAAATCGCCGAAAATCTCGCCCAGAAGGGCCTACTCTATCGCACTCAAAACTACAGGCACCGCTATCCCATCTGTTGGCGCTGCAAGACGGAGCTGATCTTTAGACTGGTGGACGAGTGGTACATCTCGATGGAGCAACTGCGCTACGAGATTATGAAGGTGGTCCACGAGGCAAAATGGATTCCCGCATTCGGCGAGGAGCGCGAACTGGACTGGCTGCGCTCCATGGACGACTGGATGATCTCCAAAAAGCGGTACTGGGGGCTCGCGCTGCCCATCTATGACTGCCCGCAGTGCGGCACCTTCGAGGTTATCGGCAGCGAACATGAACTGAAGGAGCGCGCTGTTGCCGGCTGGGAAGAGTTCGAGGGCCACTCTCCGCACCGCCCGTGGATCGACGCGGTCACGATTCGCTGTAAAAGCTGCGGAGCGGAGGTTTCGCGCATCAAGGACGTGGGCAATCCCTGGCTGGATGCCGGAATCGTACCCTTCTCGACGCTGCACTACCGCACTGACCGCGCATACTGGCGGCAGTGGTTCCCGGTCGATTTCGTCACCGAGTCCTTCCCCGGCCAGTTCAAAAACTGGTTCTATTCCATGCTGGTCATGAGCACTGTGCTCACGGGCATGTCGCCATTCAAGACGCTGCTGGGCTTTGCGACGTTGATGGGCGAGGATGGCGAGCCGATGCACAAGTCGAAGGGAAACCTTGTTGTCTTCGACGAGGCAGCCGAGCGCGTTGGAGCAGATACCATGCGCTGGCTCTACCTGAATCACAATCCAGAGCAGAACCTGAATTTCCCGCGTATCCCTTCTGAGCAGGCGATGAAGCTGGCAGAGGAGACGGGCGTGCCGGTACGCCTGAGCGAAAAGTGGATGTTGGTGCGGCGCACGCTCGACAAAATCTGGAACGTTTACTGGTTCTTCGTGACCTACGCCAACATCGACTCTTTCAATCCTCGCCAGCACCGACTCCCTGTGGCGCAGCGCAGCGACCTTGACCGCTGGATTCTCTCAGAATTGCAGCAGACAATTCATGCCGTCACGAATGGACTGAACGAGTACAACAGCGCGACGCCGGGCATGGCTATCCAGGATTTCCTGGAGGACCTGTCAAACTGGTACCTGCGGCGCAGCCGCGAACGCATCTGGAAGTCAGAATTGGACAACGATAAGCTGGCAGCCTACCTGACGCTCTATGAGTGCCTGACTACGCTCATCACGCTGCTTGCTCCCTTCATCCCGTTCACAACGGAGGAGTTGTACCAGAACCTCGTGCGCAGCATCGACCCCAACGCGCCGATTAGTATTCACCTGACTGACTGGCCCGCGGCGAACGAGGGACTGATCGACGAGCGGTTGATGAGGGAGACGCGCCTGGTTATGCAGATCGTCAGTCTCGGTCGCGCTGCGCGTGAAAAGGCACAGATCAAGGTGCGTCAGCCGCTGAACACACTGTATGTGCGCGTGCCGACGCAGGCTGAGGCGCAGGCGCTTACGCGGCTTAACGAGCAGGTGCTTGAAGAGTTGAACATCAAACGTCTGGAATTGATGAGCAACGAGAGCGGTATGCTGACCTACACCCTCAAGCCGCAGGTGAAGGTACTCGGCCCGAAGTACGGCAGGCTGACCCAGAAAATTCTGGCCGCGTTCAAAACGCTCAACGAGCACGGCGTCAACGAAGCCGCCCGGCAGTTGAACGAGACCGGAACTCTGACCTTCACGCTCGAAGGCCAGCAAGTCACATTGACGCCAGAAGAAGTTGAAGTGATCGCAACAGCGCGTCCAGGCTTCGTTACTGCTGAAGAGCGCGGCTACATCGTCGCCCTTGAGACAACAATCACCTCCGAACTGCGCGAGGAGGGCCTGGTACGCGACCTGACCCACTATATCCAGGACATGCGCAAGAAAGCGGGCTTCAACATCGAGGATCACATCGGCCTCGCCTTCTACACCGACAGTGCGGAACTGGCTCAAATACTCCAGCACTACGGCGAAGCCATCCGAGCCGAGACGCTGGCCGACTATCTCCTGCTCAGCCTCGATGAGGCCAACAAACCTGCCTTCGAGGAGATCTACCGCGAGCAAGTTTCGCCCACCTCACCCAAAAAGCTGGAAGGCTACAGCGTTGGGGTGGTGCTAGGAAAAATGTAGCCTGTGAGACTATAGTTTATGACTATAAGAAAATAGATGGATGTTGCGAGAAGAAGTTCCGCAACATCCAGTCATTTACTGTCAGTAGTGCCTTCTTCGGTTCTCGTTATATAGAAAGGCTATATGAAAATACCGAACCACGGCGAATTACCGTCTGAAGACGAAGTTGAGGTCATTGACCTGGATATACAGGATACAGGTGATGACGCTCTGCGGAGAAAGCTGCTGGCGTTGTTCTCGGTCACTTCCCTCTCCAGGCTTTTTCGTTCTCGCTTGCTGATCTTCACTGCCCTTGTCGGGCTGGTTATCCTGGTGCTGCTGGTCGGTGCAAACATTCCGGCCACAACTGAGCCGAGCGCACCGATTTCAACGCCCGTCGCGTCTTCCTCTCAAGCAACGGTGGTGAATATAGCTGCTTCAAATGGCATCGCGTATATTGATGCGCCAGATGGCACACTGAGCGCACGGCAAGCGAGCGATGGCAAATTACTCTGGCAGCACACTTTTGTTTCGCCAACCTTCTATCTTGGAGCTGCGACTGGCACAACCCTGTATGGTATCTCACACAGCCCGGCAGGATCATACGTCGAAGCATTGCGCGCCTCAGATGGAAGCGTGCTCTGGAATGCTCCGGTGCCTCCTCCAGGGCCAGGGCCGTTGCTGGTAAATGATGGAGTGGTCTACTACAACGCGCTTGATGGAACAGTCTATGCCCTGCGCGCTAGTGATGGAGACGAACTATGGTACTACTCATCCGGCATGCTTGCTCCCCTGAACTCATTTCTGTATGCCTCAGATGGCATCGCCAGCATACACGCGGAAAATGGTACAGTCCACGTGGTGCGCGGAGATGACGGTACTGAATTTTTTCAATATAAAGTTCAAGCCGGAACAAACTGGCAGCCGGTTGTGGAGAACGGTATTATCTACAGCAGCTATGAGCGCGGGGTAATACAGGCCAACCGTGCTGGCAACGGTGCATTTCTCTGGCAAACTAGCTCCGCAGTGAGCGGATTATGGCTCTGGTCAGAGGCTGAGGGTATTGTATACACGTACAATGCTGGTACCGTAAAAGCTCTGCGCGGCACCAATGGCTTGTTGCTCTGGCAATATAAAACGGATAGCGACCTGACCGTTCCCCCCTTTGCAGGGCAAGGGATTGTCTACATCGTGACCCGCGCTGATACAGCAACGGCGCTGCGCATCAGCAGTGGAGCATTGCTCTGGCAACATCAAGACCCATCCAGCCTGCTTTACGGGCCATTCGCAGCAGATGGCATCTTCTATCTTGGAACCGATAACTATTCGGTCGATGCGTGGAGAGGCAGCGATGATCTCTACCTCTGGCGCTATACTACCTCTTCGGCCATTCTCTGGAACCCCTTGATAGATAACGGTATCATGTACCTGCGCCAGTTGAATGGGATGCTGGATGTCGTGCGTATGAGCGATGGAGTGCTGCTCTGGCACTCCATATTCTTGTAATTTAGCCAGGGTTTTGAGCGTATTCTCCTCTCAGCTGGCGGGCGACCTGTGCGGCGTGGATGGCATCGTGGGCGACCATGTGCAGGGTGTGGCTGCTGATAGTGATGCGGCCCCGTTCTTCGTGCCGACCGGGACGCTCCCACTGATCAGGAGAGAGTCGCGCCAGTTCGGCGACGTGCTGGGAGCGGAAGCGATTGAAGGCGGCGAGAGTGGCGCGCAGATCAGCGGCGGCATAGTTGCGATCTCTCGCCCAGGCTTCCTGATCGTAGGCGGCGATAAAAGGGTTATCATTGTCGCGCATGAGCCGCATGCGTTCCAGCGCACGCTCTTCAGCATCGCGCAAGTGACAGACGACTTCGACGACCGACCAACCTTCGTCGCCTCCTCGTGCCGCACCGGCCTGCTCCTGCGTGCAGCCATCCAGTAGCGCCTCGAACACCTCCGGCATTGCGGATAAAGCATCCAGTAAATCCTGGGAAACGTCTGGCATAGTTATGCTCCTTCAACTTTGTGCAGGAAGTTCTGCACGAACTGCATATAGCGTTCCGGCTCCTCGACATGGGAAAGATGGGAGCAACCCTCAAGCAACACCCACTCCGAGCCTGGAATGCCCTTGCGCAGCACCTCGTTGATAGTCGGCGTCGATTCGTCATATTCACCGGAGAGAATCAACGTGGGAACGCGGATTTCAGAGAGGCGGTCGCTGCGATCCCAGTCTTTGATGACGCCGATGACGTGGAACTCACTGGGACCATTCATGATGTAGTAGACAGCGCTCATGTTGTCGAAGGTGCGCTGCACAAAGTCCGGCATAGGTTTGACGCGCACAACGTGACGATCATAGAAGACTCCCATGGCTTCCTGGTATTCGCTTGAAGCGGTGGTGCCGGCCTCCTCGTGGCGCAGCAGCGTGGCGTTCACTTCTGGCGGCAGTTCAGAACGCAGCCGGTTTGCCTCGGCCAGCCAGAGCGGGATGCCCGGCGTGGTATTGGAGAGAATCAGGCCGACCAGGCCAGAGGGCTGAGTGAGCGCGTATTCAATGGCAAGCATACCGCCCCATGATTGTCCCAGTATATGCACGCGGTCAAGGCCGAGTGCGCGGCGCACCGTCGCCAGTTCGTCGACGAACCGCTGCACGCCCCACTGCCTGATCGTGCTCTCATCGGGCTTATCAGAACGACCGCAGCCCAGTTGATCGTAAAATATGACACGTCGCGTGTCAGAAGCCAGCGCCGCGAGGTTTTCCAGATAGTCGTGAGGCGCGCCCGGACCGCCATGCAAGACAAGCAGCGGGATAGATTCATGTCCAGCCCCACCACCAACAACGCGATACCAGACGCGGTAGCCACCTTCAACCGGAATAAGGCCTTCCTGTTCGCGCATGTTCATCAAGTTCTCCTTGTGTAGTACAAAATAAAGAATGCATGGCTATCCTCGCCCCCGCTTCATCGTTCCCCACTGTATTACAGAGATGCAGCGATCTCTAGCATATTCTATCATAGCCTTTATCGAGGTAAAAACCGTCAAAGGAGGACAGGCAAGTCTGGAAGTGATCTTTCTCGTCTGTAGCCATTAGCACTCTCCCGTTGCTATCTCCTTACTGCATAAAAATCTCAGCAGTAGTTGCAGAACAAACGCAGCCATGATAAAATTCAGCATGGTTACGGAGAGGAATACATACCAAACTGGCTGCCTGGCGGCGTATAACATTTGAAAGAGATATTTGCTTTTGAAGGATGCCTCAATCGCCAGCGTCCTAATCTAAAAGATATTTCATTTGGCTCGACAAACAGGTCTATTGTGCCGTATGGTCACCATACATGAAGCACGAAACCACACAAACAAAGACAAACTTCTGGCAGGCAGTCCGGTTGATAGAACTGGTCACAGTTCTATCAACCGGTATAGCCATCTGGCGCGCCTATGGAGTAGTGGCAACAATACGCTATCTCGCCGGTCTTGGGTTGGCAATGAAAGTCCAGCGCGTCTTCCTGGAAGCGATGATACGTAGAACTGGCCCCAAACAGGTTTCGCTGGCCGATGTAATGACATTGAGCAGGGCAGCGACTGGCGCAATACTGGCCGGGCTGATCGCGGCGGGTATTCGTAACCGCACTGGCATGGCAGGTAAATTGAGCTGGTCGTTGATCCTCCTGCAAGCAACGGCCATAGACTGGCTGGACGGGCCACTTGCCCGCAAAATCGGTCCCTCACAACTGGGCGGCGTGATGGATATCGAAGCCGATTCCTGGCTGACGCTCTGGTCAGCCATCAGCACGGTAGAATGGGCCGGTTTGCCGTGCTGGTGCTTGCTGCCACCCATCATCCGCTATCTTGACCCCATACTCGACCTGAGGCGGGGCAAGCTCCCTCGTGGTGGTGGCCCCTGGTGGAGTCGTCTGACCGGAACAAGCCAGATGATCCTCTTCCTGGCCGCGCTCGCCCCCCTCAAAGGGCGATGGCGCGAGCAGGTGATGAGAACGGTGAAGATGGCAGCACCGCTGGTGAGTATAGGGCAGGGAGCGGCGATACTGATACTGCTCGTAAGGAAATTCGTAGAGGAATAAATCGGGAACGTGCTATGATAATCTGGCCGCCTTCTATGCGCAAAGTCTACACGATCTCAGCCACGATAAGAAGCTGGCTGGCTCTCATTTCCATTGTATGCATCGGCTATTTCTTCATCATTGTTCTGATCTCACATGTCCTCAGACCCGATGTTCAACCGCTTAGAAACGCGGTAAGCAATTATGCCACCGGCCCTTACGGCTTTCTGATGGTCTCCGCTTTCTTCGCCCTCGCCCTGGCTATGGCAGCCATCGTGTTGGGACTTGCCGGAGAACTTCCGCCGACACGGCGCACACAGTACGGTGCGACGCTGCTCTTCATTGCGAGCGTGGGTCTGGTGGTGGTCGGTATCTTTCCCGGCGATGTGCACGTTCCTCACCCACCCGCGACGATAACGGGCCTGATCCATTGGATTGCCGCCGGTACATCCTTTCTGAGTATCACGATTGCCGCTTTTCTCTTCTCAGACAGCTTTAAGGAGCATAAGGACTGGCAATCCTTTCATCGTCCCGCCCTCGGACTGTCAATTGCCAGCGTTATAGCAACAGCGGTGTTTGGCGTACTGGCCCTGACGGGGTGGGTCGGCCTCGGTGAGCGTATCTACCTCCCGGTGGCCCTGCTGTGGCCGCTGCTCACCACTATACGAATGAAGGCCCTCATTTCACGAAAGATAACGTTGAGACATGCATAGGGTGAAAAAGGTTGCAGTTTCAATCATTGTTCCCGCTTTCAATGAAGCCAGAGGGATTGACCTTACGCTGGTACATCTGCAAGCTGCTCAACGCCGCTTTCATGAGCAATATGGCTTTGATACTGAGGCCATTGTAGTCGATAATGCAAGCAGTGATGAGACGGCAGAAATTGCCAGGAGGCGAGGAATGACAGTCATCACGTCGTTTTGATCAATGGCCTGCATGGAGAGTATTGTTATGGACCAACCCGCTGCTCATCGCCCTGCTCTGTCGACGCAAGGAGGCATGGTCAGGCTGGTATGAGCACCCCCCAAGATAATGTATAGTGAGTCCATTTACGATAAAAAAACCGATAACAAGATCACGCAAATATGACTGCTTGTTATCGGTCCGGGTCGATTATCTCAATTAAAGAGGCATTTACGGCGTAATAGCGATGGCGCGCACAGGGCTGCCGGAGCCGTTGACGATTTTGAGTGGGGCGACGATAAGGACGGCGCCGGTTAGTGGAAGCTGGTCAAGGTTGATGAGGCTGGTGAGACCGAATTTGCCCGCGCCGTGCATGGTGGTGTGATTAGGAAACGGAGGGGTAAATGTTCCAGCCTGCCCCGCGTCGGTGCCGACCGTCTCCACCCCGACGCCAAGGATATCGCGCTCTTTCACAAGGAAGGCCGAGCAATCCTGGTGAAAGCCGGGCGAGTGCGCCCCATCTTCACGCACGTTGAGAAACTTCTCGCGGCCCTTGCGCTTGCTCCAGCCAGTACGCAGCAGAACCCAGGCTCCGGCGGGTATGCGCCCATGCGATCGCTCCCACTCCAGCAGGCGATCAACGGAGAGCAGGAAATCGGGATTTTGCTCGACATCAGCAGTCACGTCGATGACATAGGCGGGGCCGATGAATTTACGCGGCTCGATGGTATCGGTGGCGTTGTTGGGCAAGTCCTTGCCGGTAACCCAGTGGATGGGAGCGTCAAAGTGCGTGCCGGTATGCTCGCCCAGATTGAGGATGTTCCAGTACCAGGCAGGCCCCTTCTCATCGTAACGCGAGATCTCGGTGATGGTGAGGCCCGGCGATGGGGCAAACATGGGTGGCAGATCGATCACAACAGTATCCGGCCCTAGCGGCGTGGTCAGGTCAACCACTTTGAGGGTGCCGGAGTTGAGTTCCTCAAGCAATTGCGCTAACACGTTGGTCTGGACATTCGCCATACTGACTCCTTTCAGACGCAATGCGCCCTGCATCGCAAATAGACAATTACTGACCGCGCTCCATTGAGGACCGGCGCATGGATTCCAGAGCACGTTTAAACTGGAAGCGGTTCTCAAGGAGCGGCAAATCCATGTGGAACGTTTTTGGCCCGACCGCCTCGACTTTGGAAATAATGGTGGTCAAGGTATTGCTGGAGAGAGCTTCACTCACTGCGCTCTTCAGGCTTTCGGTTGTGTGTGCCTCCTTTACGACAGGAATCCCCGATGCTCGCGCGATACCTGCCAGGTTCGTACCAGCCGAGGTGGCTGTGGGGAAACCGCCGACGGAGAGCAGGCTCTCGTTATCGAAGACGATGTGCAGGAGATTTCCCGGCCTGTAGCGAGCCATCGTGCTGAGCGTTCCCAGATTCATGAGCAACGAGCCGTCACCGTCAAGAACGACGACTTTCTGTTCGGGCATGGAGAGGGCGATGCCGAGGCCCATCGAGGAGGCAAGGCCCATCGCGTGTTCGAGATAGAAAAAATTGGGCTGGTGTCCAAGCATGTAGAGTTCGGCGGCTACCGCGCCCATGATAGTGACAACAATGCGGTGTTCCAGTTCGGGATAGATAGCTTCCAGAGCATCTGCGCGCAGCATATCATTCCTCCCACATCAGTTCACGCGACAACAATACGGCGACGGGATGCAGCGAGGCATGCGCCAGCGTCTGCGCGTCTTTGATCCGGCGCCGCACATCGGCGGGATTGCTCAGGTGCCAGATCGGGATGTTCAATGCTCGCAGCAACGGCTCGGTCATCAGTCCACCCTGCGTCTGCCAGGGGTCTTTCTCGCCCATGTGTCCGCGATAGCTGATCAACATGAGCAGGGGAATTTTGTAGAGCAGAGCGAGGGAAATAATGGGGTTGATCGCCGCGAAGAATCCGTGGTTCTGCATGAGCAAGGCGGAATTGACACCAGCGAGGTGCGCCCCCGCCGAGATACCGATGCCTTCCTCCTCCTTCGCCAGCCGCACAAGCGTCATGTCGGGGTCTTCTTCCGCCATGCGAATCAGGTGGACAAGCCAGGTTTCAGGCAACGCGGAGATGATCTTCACATCACACGCTTTGAGGGCATCGTAGATCAACCTGGAATTTGAAACAGATACAGGCATAGTTCGACCCTCCAGAGAAGAAACAACGGAAAGGACCAGTACTACCATCTGTATCTAGAAGTATACCACCTGCATCCAACAGAGACAAAACTGGCCTGGACATACCAGGAGGCTTTTCTCAGGGCAAATAAATGGCCCTGTCTGTACAACCTTCTTGCTATACAGACAGGGCTAGCCTGCAAATATCAGTTCTCACGCAGGAATGCATCCCCTACCGCACTTGCCACATCATCTTTCTCAATCCCTACCAGCCCCACATAAATAACCGGCTTTTCCAGCCCAACCTCATCCCTTCCAACACCCTTTCCCTTTTTCCACTCCCTACCAACCAGATCCTCACCACCAATGATCTCCTCAACATTCCTTCCCCTCTCCACTTATCCCACCTCACTACATTGTGAGCAACTCATTGCCTGATATCTGCTATCTTGACGAAACACTCCCACTTACCACATCACCACATCCACACTCGTTCCTCGTCTACGCTATAAAGAATAGCCGAAAATGGATGAGACTGCATGAATCCCTCTGCCTTTACATGAGTGTTTTTTCATAGTTCGTTTATTTTATGTCAAATTCAAAGATTTACGGAATTACAACTTCTTAATATATCAATATAAGACAGGATTTATATAGTTTCTTGATATTGGAAACTGTCAACGAAGTATAAATCGGTACAGCGTGGTGAACGAGTAATTTCCTTCCTTAGAGAAAATGGACACTGGTTACGAGAGAAGAAGCCTGTATTGGTCTTCAGGCACAGTTATGGTATACTACGTAAAGCAATTATTCGCGTCCCTTCCCTGATTGGGAAAAGAATAGAAGGAAAGAAAGGCGGCAGGGCTTCCTCCATGAAAGAGCAATCTCTGGACAATCTGTGGTTGGCACAAATACTCTGGGATCTTGGGGCAGTCCAGTTTGGCAACTTTACAGTGAGTGAGTCCGCGGTAAGCTCACCTGTTTTTGTGAACCCCAAGGTACTGATCAGCAACCCGACCGCGCTGCGAGTCGCAAGTAAGCTCATGCAACAGGAAATCAACCTGGCCCAATCGTTACGTCGTCCCAAAGTTCACCCGTTCAGCCTGGTGGCAGGCGTACCCGTTGGGGGACTTTTACTGGCCTCGGCCTACTCTCTCGAAACCAATATCCCACTTATCTACGCTCGCAGTCGTCCCGAAGGAACCGGAAAACGCGGCATTGAAGGGCGTTTCAACAGTGGCGACAGCGTCCTGATCATCGACGACCTGATTACACGCGGCAGCAGCATTCTAGAAACCGCAGCCCTTCTCGAAGAGAACGGGCTAAAGGTGAAAGATGTCATCGTCCTGATTGACCGCGAGCATGGCGCTGCTGAACGCCTGCGCCGTCACGGCTATAATTTGATGAGCATTCTCAAACTTGACGTTATGCTCAACCTCTATATGTCCAGGGGGCTTATCACAGAGGAAACGTACCGTACCTGTGCTGATTACCTGCAAAGCAAGCAGGGCGAGGACGAAACTTTCTGATGCCATCCTTCTTTCACTCAGGCTCACATGAAAAGAGACCAGGAAAGATGGTTCCTCTCTGGTCTCTTCTCTTTACCCCATGTGCGGTTAAGGGAGAGATTTCTTACCGCTGTGTCGGCGCCATCGGTGGAACGAGTGGAGTAGTATGCTCATCCCCATTCCGACCATTCTGAGCGGCGGCATTCATGTGGCGCATGGACTCCAGAAACGGCTCGATCAGGTCAAGCGGCAGCGGGAAGATGATGGTCGAGTTTTTCTCGACCGCGATTTCCGTCAGCGTTTGCAGGTAGCGCAATTGGAGCGCTCCCGGCTCCGAGGCGATAACATTCGCGGCCTCTGCCAACTGCGAGGACGCCTGCAGTTCACCTTCGGCATGAATGATTTTGGCGCGCTTCTCGCGCTCTGCCTCGGCCTGCTTCGCCATCGCACGCTGCATTGTCGTCGGCAGCTCGATATCTTTGATCTCCACCGCCGTCACCTTGACGCCCCAGCGCTCCGTGTGCTCGTCGATAATTGCCTGGAGATCCTGATTGATCTTCTTACGTTGCGAGAGCAATTCGTCCAGTTCCGACTGACCAAGTACATTACGCAGCGTTGTCTGACCAATCTGTGTCGTGGCCTGGATGAAGTTCATCACGTTGACGACAGCCGCAGCCGGGTCTACCACGTAGAAGTAGATCACCGCCGTCACCTTGACTGTCACATTGTCGCGTGTGATTACTTCCTGCGGCGGAACGGTCAGCGTAACTATACGAAGATCGACCTTCACCATGCGTGAGATGATGGGCGGTACCCAGAAGATGCCGGGACCCTTCGCGCCATCCAGGCGACCCAGGATGAAGATGACGCCGCGTTCGTACTGCTGCACCACGCGAAAGCCTGAGAGCAGCATAAAGAGCACTATCAGGACAATAACACCGATAACACCCAGGATAAGACCACTCATCTGGTAGCCTCCTTTTGTTTCTTATGCGTTCGTTACTCTATTTTAGGGATAGCAGTCGCCTCGACGTGCGGCAGGGAACGCGCCGGTCGCACGAACAGACGCAAACCTTCTACATTGACAATTTGCACCTCTGCACCCGCGTCAAGCGAAGAGGCATCAACCAGCGTGGCAGCCCAGTCTTCGCCGCCGTAACGCACGCGGCCCTCCGGCACGAGCGGAGTCAAAGCTGTGGCCTTTGCGCCAATCATCCCTTCAACGCCGGTCGTGACGGGTCGGTGCTGCGCGCGCACAATGACGGTAATCAGCGCGAAGCTGATCAGCGCGATGACTCCGGCCATGCTATAGACGACCCAGGGATTGACCTGCGGCCCACTGTAAGGGCCACCGCTGTTGAAAAAGAGCAGCGCACCGATGACGAGAGAGATCACCGCGCCTACGGTCAGCACACCATGTGTCGGCAGGCGCACATCCAGCACGAGAAAGACAAATGAGAGTGCCATCAAGCCCAGACCGATCCAGTTGGGGCTGAGCGAACCGGCCCCAAGCAGGAAGAGCAGGAGAGCAATGCCGCCGACTGTGCCGGGCAGGATTGCTCCCGGATGCGAGATCTCCAGGTAGAGGCCGATCATCGCCACGACAAAGAGCAGGAACACGACGTTCGGGTTAAGCAGGAACTCGTAGAGCGTGTCCGCTACACCCTCGTTAAGCATCTGTATGCTCGCACCGCTCGTTTGCAAGGTGACAGTATGCCCATCTTCCAGCGTCACCGCCCGCCCATTGACCTGGCTGAGCAGACTGCCCAGGCTCGTAGCCCCCAGATCAACAATGTGATCGTTGATGGCTGCTGTGTCGGTATACGAGGTTGCCTGTGTCACCATGAGGGCCGCGTCCTTGAAATCGCGATGATAGCGGGCCTGGATACTGTTCAAGGACGCTAGAAGGTCGTTCTCAATTTTCTGTTTGAGCGTGCTGCCGATGTCTGCACCCGTGCTATCGACGGGGCTTGATGCCCCGATACGTGTCGTGGGAGCCATCGCTGAAATTTGCGCCGCCAGCGTCACAAAAGCACCGGCGGAAGCAGCACGCCCTCCTACAGGGGAAACATACGAGATAACGGGAACTGTACTGCTCAGTTCCGCCTGCACCATCGCTTTCATCGAGTCAAGGTCGCCGCCCGGCGTGTCAATTTCGATGACCAGCGCCTGCGCTCCATCGCTTTCGGCAGTCGCGATGCTGCTGGTGAGATAGCGCAGGGAGGCCGGGTCAATCGCCGTGTTGAGCACCATCATATCCACGTGGGAAGCACTGGCGCTCGCGGCGTCGGCAGACCGTGAGGTCATGGTGAAAGTGAAGATGGCAATGACAATTGCGATCACAACGGGAAGCAGGAGCGAAAGACCTCCCAACTTCCGGCTGCTCTCAGTATGGCGCGAAAACATGGTACAACTCCTTCAAACAGGATAAAACGACGCGCCTACAGGCAGGTAACATACCTTTTTCCTGTATAATCATAGCATAAATGTCCATTCCATGATACCCGCCAGTCAAATCTCTGCCTACCTCATCCCACAGACGAAGGTATTGCAACACCCGTGTAATTTGCTATTTGCTATATATAATATAGCATATCGCTATTCGTCTGTCAAGTGGGAAAAGGAGGAATTTTCTGGTTTTCTAACAATCTGTACTATTTGCAGGCGGCGTTCTTGCCAGGATGGCCGAGTTTTCTATACACTGTTGTTAGAAATTGAATTTTACATATAAAGATTTTGCGTGTCACATGCTGGCATTTTCACGGGAACACAGTATGAGAAAGAAATATCCCCTCTTAAAGGAGGCTATAGTACAATGAAAGCGACAGCAGAAGAATTGGGCTTTCACCAACGTATCCTTGCGCGCACCGATCCTATCGCCTTTGCCGAACTCGCCGACACTCTGTATTCCTCACTCGTACAGGTCGTTTGTAAACGGGCCGGGATACAGGCTGACCAGGTGCTGGTTGAAGAGGCGGTGGGGCAGGCCCTACTGGATTATCACGATCACCCAGGCAACTATGACCCTGAGCGTATCAGTCTGCACAGCTACCTGGTTATGGCTGCTTATCGGGACTTCCAGAACGCTGTAGCAAAGGAGCAGCGTGTGAAGGCACACCAGGTATCCCTCTTTGATCTGGCATTGCAAGGCTACGATATTGCCGATGAGCAGGGGACAGTTGATAGCCATCTTCAGGTAGAGGAATTGCAAGTTATCATTGATGGCATCTTCTCCGACGCCGGAGAACGGCGCATTGTCACCTTGATCCTCAACAAAGTGCAGGCCCTGACACCGTACGCGCAGGTGCTGGGCATTGCGCATCTACCGCTGGAAGACCAGCGCAAACAGGTTCAACTCGTGAAAAGTCGGCTTATCCGGCGGCTGCGGCGCCGGATGAGCAGAATGCACATTACGCAATAGAAAGGAGAGTCTCATGAGCGATTTCGCACCATCGCTTGATCGTCTGGCATTGCTTGCACGAGCGCGTCCAAACCTGCTTGCCGGTTCGCTTGCTCGCTATCAGGAACAGGAGGGATTGGATGACAAACAGTTAGCGGCGCGGGTGGGCTGTGAGGTAGAGGGGCTGGCACGACTGGCCCTCTGCGAGCGGCCCCGTTCCACCCCGTACTTTGTACGTGACGCTGAACGCATTGCCGACTATATTCATGTCGACATCAAACGCCTGGTTCCAGTCCTGCGCGCTCTCGAAGTACGTGAGACGCTGAGCGGCAGCGCAGGCGCACAGAGAGCCGTTGGGCCAACGCTGCTGGCAGCCCGTGATTACGATGGGGATGAAAATGGGGAAAAGCGGGGAGCGTTCGATGTCGGCAACGAGGAAGAGCCAGAAAATGGATGACGATTCTCTTATCGAGAATACGGCGCAGGAGTTCTGGGCACTCACAGGAGCAGCGCCCAATTACCCCTGCGCCCTTGAAATGGCGATTCTGCTCACGCTGCCTCTGGAAGTCTATCCCGTCGCCAATTTGCGCGTCAGTGATATCACTGCCTGGACGCGGCGTGTCGGCATAGAACATGTCATTCCCGGACGCGACCGTCGCTTGCACGGCTGTCTCGTCGCCAACCGAGGAAAAGGGACGATTTTCTACGATACAAAGGATTCAGAGGAAGAGCAGCGCTTCACGCTGGCACATGAACTTGCCCACTTCCTGCTTGATTATCAGGCCCCGCGCCAGCGTGCAGTAGCGATTCTGGGTGAAACAATCCTGCCCGTGCTTGATGGAGAACGCGCTCCGACCCTGGCAGAACGCCTCCATGCCGTGCTTGATATTGTTTCGCTCGGTACGATGAGCCATTGCATGGAGCGTCCCGGAGACGGGCTGCCCGCAGGCAGCATTCTTGATATCGAGGACCGGGCCAACCGGTTGGCGCTGGAAATACTTGCCCCCGCCGCCCTGCTCACAGAGCGATTAAGGCAGACAGCGCTCCAGGGCTTCAACGCACGGTTGTATTTTTTGACACAATTGCTGATCACAGAACATGGACTGCCAGCGGCCATTGCTGCCGCTCGCGCTCGTCTGCTCCTACGCAAGCTGGGAGAACCTACCTTTCGCGACTGGCTTTTGGGAACAACCGGGTAAAAACGTCTTAAAAAGTGTCAATTCCTGTAGTTGAGGCGGGAATAGAATACAGGGGACAGCAGCACATACACTGTATGAACGTCGCCGGGAGAGAAGAGGCGTCTGATGGGAAATGATGCGTCGCCTGAAGAGCAGGGTGTTGCCGGAACGAACACTATTCTGACAATGGAGAAGGACGAATTTCAGGCGGCATTTGGGGAATCAATCAATCGCACCCTTGATATCAACACCTGGAACGCAGGTGAAGACCTCGCTGCGATGTACGAGACACTGCAACAGGAGGTGGCTCTGGCAGTCGAGCAAGAGGGGCGTGTGCGCGAACGGGTGCGAGCAGAGTTATTTCCCCTTGTTTTCCAGAATCCAACCGCGCCTGCCTGCGCCGGACACTACCAGGTAGACGTGGCGACCATCGAGCGCATTCACCGGGGGCTGCTGTTCAACGGGGGCGTCGAGGCATGTGATGGGACCGTCAATATTCACGATACGCTGCCCGTTACCATTGCGCAGATCGGGGTTTCGCTGGTTTCTTATCAAGGGGATCAGGGAACATGGCTCCATCGCCTGTATCGCCGCGACCTGCGTATGGTAGGCCCTGACCCCATCGCGGAGGTTCTAGACTTGCTAGAACGGCGCAGGAGCCGCGACAGCACCGATGTACGCAGTGTCAGAGACACGTTAGGCAATTTTACGCAGCTTGGTGTCATGGCCTTTGCCGAACGGGCGATTCTCCTGCGCAAATCCTCGGCGCTCTGGCGCATGGGACACGGCCACCCCGTTCCCTACGAGCTGCTTACGGGCGGAGGGCTGAGCATGGATGGCGATATGCCGCTGCTACGACAGAGCATGGAGATGTGGCGCGAACTCCTTATCAATCACAAACGCTGGGTGTTCGTGACGGGCGCACCGTCAGATCGTGTGCTGCTGACGCTGGGCGACGCACTCGCTCCGCTCGAATTTGCTCTGGTAGCCACACCACTACAGGTGATGCGCGACATCGCGGGTGGAAATTTTCCGATAGGAAGAGGTCTAAAACGGGACTTGCTGAATTTTGTAGAGGAGCTGGGGCCACAGATCGTGATCGGCCTCTACCGGGCCTCGTCCCACGCTCCGGCGCGCCTGTTCTACGCACATCGCGACTACGCCTGCCTTGCCGCGTCCATCATTATCGCCGACAGTGTGCTCCAGGAGCAGCGCGGCTTCCCCCTGTTGATCGACCTGGCCGACACGGTCTGTCGCACAACATTTGGTGGGGGAACATTCCAGAACATGATCCAGCAGGCATATGCCGAAGCGGGCGAGCCATTCCGCTATCTAAGCGAACGAGAAACACGGCGCTAGAGGAGAATAAAGATGAACGAGAGGACTAACCAGCAGGCTCAAAGCTTTCTGCACATACAGGCAACAGGGATGCAAGGTGGGATGCCATTGCCTCAAGATGTGCTTGAGCAGATCGACCTCGACATCACGAAGGCGGGTGGTGAATGGGAGGAGCCAGAGGAATATCAGGGCGCTATTGGCCGCACCATGTTTGACCTGCCCAACAGCGAAGACAATACCGTTACCGTCCTGCTGCCCAGAGATACGCTTCATCAGGCACCTTCTCAGTCGTTGGTACGCATTCACAGCAAAGACGAGGGCCATGAAAGAACATACCTGGGCATCGTGGTGAAGGGGCCATTTGCCGAGCCAGATGGACTGCGCGGGGACGCGCCAATTATGATCACCACAGCCGTGCGCGGCGGTATCTTTATGCCTCGCTATCATGGGCGCGTACAGGCCGAACTGCTTGGTGAAGAGGTGAATGGCGCGCTTATTCCACCGCGCCTGCGCCCGCTGCCCAATAGCCCCGTCTTCGCGCTTACGGCGGACGAAACCATGCAAACACTGCGCCTGCAAGGAGATATCCCGCTTGGCATGCCAACGGGCTATGACGAAATTACGGCGGCTATTCCCTCCGATAAGAAACTGGTGCTGCCCCGACATCTTGGCATCCTGGGAACTACAGGCGGCGGCAAATCAACCACCGTTTCATCGTTAATCGACAGCTTCCAGCAGGCCAACATCGCTACCGTCGTGATCGATACGGAGGGTGAATATACAGAGATCTATCAGCCAACGCAGGACTCGGCTATGCTCACCGCGCTGGAGAAACGTGGGAAAAAGGCGCATGGGGTTAACAATGTGGTCGTCTACCACCTGGTGGGGCGCGAAACGACCTGCCCGGATAGAAGCCGCACACGCGCATTTTCCCTCTCGTTCTCCCAGCTTTCCCCGTACATGGTCATGGGTATACTGGATTTCAACGATGCCCAGCAGCAGCGCTACCAGCGCGCTTATGACCTCACCAGGTACCTCCTCACACAACTGCGCATCTTCCCCGCCAGTGACGAAGACAGGCAGCATATGCTTGAACTGGATGAGATGGAGACCGGATACCCACACATGACAGTTGAGCAGGTCTATGACGTGGTAAGAGCACTGGCCTATCTGGCAGCAAACGAGAAGACGTTGGATGATTTTGCCGCTCTCGACTACCGCTTCTACAGTCCGCAGTTTAACCAGTACAAAGCGCGGGTGATTGACCTGCTCAAAAGTGGCATCGGACAGGAACATCTCTCGCATCCAGCAAGCTGGCGCGTGGTGCAGGGAAGACTTTCGCAGTTGATCCGTATGAAAATCTTCGACAACCCGGCGGCGAAACCCCTCGCTTACAGTCAGTTGACCGTTCCGGGAAGGGTCAGCATCATTGACCTGAGCGATACAGATTCGCCGCAAATCAATAACCTGGTCATTGCCGAGTTTCTGCGCGGCCTGATGGAGGCCCAGGATGAATACTACAACAAAGTGACACGGCGAGCACAGGGCCAGCAGGATGAGCAGGTGACATTCCTGCATCGCACAATGATCATTATCGAAGAGGCGCACGAATTCCTGTCCGCCGAACGCATCAAGCAGATGCCAGTTCTCTACCAGCAGGTGGCGCGTATCGCCCGTCGGGGTCGTAAACGCTGGCTGGGGTTGGTCTTTGTCACGCAGCTTCCACAGCACCTGCCCGACGAGGTTCTGGGCCTGATCAACAATTATATTCTCCACAAGGTAGGCGATGCCAACGTGATCAGCCGTCTCAAACGCTCGCTCGGCGTCGTCGATGACTCCCTCTGGCTGCGCTTACCCAACCTCGCACCCGGTCAGGCGCTCGTCTCAATGAGCAGCTTTGCTCGCCCATTACTCATCAATATTGACCCCACCCCTTGCAAGCTGCGCATGGTGGAGTAGAGATACCAGGGCTGAATGTAGCGCAGGCAAACTACGCTCTGGTAGCAACAACGCCCTGACCTATCAACATCGCAACCCATTTACCTTTTAATCATCGAAGGAGGTTCCCGATGAATACTACCTCTTTGCCGGATTCTATTCCCATTTCGGCTTTGAATGCCCTGGAATACTGCCCGCGCAGGTTCTACTATGAGTTCGTACAGGCCGATATGCTCGTCAACGAATTTGTGCTCGCAGGAACGCTGATCCACGGGCGAGCGCATCAGCCGGGCCAGCACACAGAAGATGGAGCGATGCGGACCACACACCTGTACCTGTGCAGCGACACACTTCATCTCTCCGGCTTTGCGGACGTGGTTGAAGAGCGAGATGGCGCGCTTATCCCCGTAGAATACAAGCACGGACGGCAGGGCAAATGGCTTAACGATGCCATCCAGTTATGCGCCCAGGCGCTGTGCCTGGAGGAGCGACAGCCGGATAAGCCCACAATCCCCCACGGATATATCTTCTATGTTAGCTCCAGGCGGCGCGTGCAGGTAGATTTCACGGAGGAACTGCGGGCAAGAACCAGGGCAGCCATTGAGCGAGCATTCCAGGTAGCAGCTCTGGAGCACGTACCACCTCCGCTCGAACCCCCTTTGACAGTACGCTGCCCCCATTGCAGCCTGCTGCCTCTTTGCCTGCCAGATGAAGTACGCCTGTTATGCTCGAAAAGATGAAAAGGAGATAATCATGCCTACTCTGTATCTCACTGAAGACTACGCCTATGTGCGGCGTGATAGCGAAGATTGCCTGCTCGTCCAGATTCCTGAGAGAAAAGGGAAGAACGGCTCTGCCCCGGTTCCGGCACGCAAAGAAATTATTCCCCTGGCAAAGGTAGATAATGTGGTCGTCATGGGCGAGGTGACGATGACGGCTTCCGCGCTGCATCTGCTGCTCGACCGCAACATTGAGGTGACGTTTTTGACCCACTTCGGGAAGTACAAAGGGCAGCTTTCACCGTCATTCTCGAAAAACGCCTTGCTGCGCATGGCACAACACCGGGCGCATCATGATATGACAAGACGCTGCGAACTGGCGCGCCGCTTCGTGATCGGTAAATTGTCGAACCAGCGCAAACGCCTGCAACGGCACCAGCGTACTCAGCCCGACACCGAGATCGAGCAGGCCATCGACCAGATCGCCGCTATGTTGAACGCCCTGGAAACATTGCCGATCCAGAGTGACACTGTGCAGCAAAGGCGACCGCTGGTAGGGGGTGACAATCGCATCGCGGGCACACCACTCGAAGCAATTCTTGGTTTTGAGGGAGCCGGAAGCGCCGCATACTTCCAATGCTTCGGCAAACTCATCAGCGATCAGCAGCAGTGGCCCTTCGACCAGCGCATCAAGCGGCCACCAACTGATCCGGTCAACTCTCTGCTCAGCTTTGGCTATTCACTTCTGACCAACCAGGTTGCCAGCGCCATTCAGACAGTCGGTCTTGATCACTACATCGGCTATCTGCACAGTTCGTTCTACGGACGACCGGCGCTGGCTCTCGATCTGATGGAAGAATTCCGGCCCATCATCGTCGATTCCGTCGTTCTGACCTTGCTCAACAGGCGCATACTCACTCAGGACGATTTCGTCGAGGAATTGGGAGCCTACCGACTCAAGCAGGAGAAACGCAAAATATTCTTCGCCCAATTCGAGGAGCGGCTTAATGAAGAGATCATTCACCCCCTCTTCGGCTACCGCACTACGTACCGGCGCTGCCTCGAACTCCAGACAAGGCTCCTTGCCAAAACGCTCACCGGCGAAATCGACGAATACCCGGCGTTTCTTATCAGGTAGAAGGCGATGCCATAACATGAGAGACAAAGCAAAGACGAGCGGCAGCAACCTGACGACCTGCTACGTTGTTGCCTACGATATCCCTGACGATAGGAGACGAACAAAGGTCCACAAGATTCTCCAGGGCTTCGGAAAGTGGACACAATATTCGCTATTCGAATGTTTCCTCTCGCGCAAAGATCTGGTACTGCTGCGCTCCAAACTGGCCGAGTATCTGATAGAGGAGGAGGACAGTGTGCGCTTCTACCCACTATGCGCAAACTGCGTCGAGCGTGTAGAAACCGTAGGTGGTCCCCCACCAGCCGACGATCTCCTCTTTGTGATCTAAGAACCTATTCGTCAAAAGATCAACGATAGCCAGGTTACCCTTCATCGCCAAAACTCAACAATTGAGCGCGGACCTCGGTGATGTTCCTTTCACGCAGAGATCCGCGCTCAGCCTCCAGGCCCAAGCGACAAGAAAGAAGGCAGAAAAATATCCCTCTTTCCCTCCAAAAAAAGCTCCTCAAAGAGAGATCCGCGCAAAAGCTTGACTTTTCCCGCCCCCCATGCTACACTACAGCCACGCCGTCTGAAGAGGATGGGCTTCCCGTTTGGGATTGAAACTGCAGAAGCCGCTGCGCCCGTAAACGAGATGGTGTCAA